>OBUQ01000077.1_pt1 | contig 137875 bp, 110 predicted proteins | sample 1494951 | NCBI WGS metagenome assembly OBUQ01 (sample SAMEA2579938, study PRJEB22360) | human gut metagenome | biome: human gut; feature: human-associated habitat; material: faeces | place: Denmark | collected 2008/2010
CTGTTGCCTCTCTCGTGGGCGCCAGGCAAAGCGCCCACAAACTAGCCTCTCTTCATGAGCCCCGCAGCCCGCTCCGACTGCGGGGCTTTTGCTATTCACCTAGTCATTGGGGACAGACTTAAATGAGTAGCACCAATCAACTGCGGAAAGTGCATCCCACAATGAGCGTCCAAAATGGGGCACAGTTTCCCCGGGGCCCTCAACCGGAAAATACATCCCGGAATTTGCCCGAAAAATGGCCCCCAGTTTCCCAAACAGGCCGCTAACGGAAAGCGCATCCCGCTATCGAACTTCAAAGCGGGGTGCGCTTTCCGTGCCAGCAGTTCCGGGCATCCAGAGACCACTCATTTAAGTCTGTCCCCAGTGACTAGTAGTAGGCCCACATGGCTTCGACTTCGTTGAGGACCTCTACGACGCCCCAGCGTCGGGCGCTGCGGCTGGCCGAGTTGGGATCGAAGACTTCAATCTGGTCGGCGTCGTCAATACCGTAAAGCACAATGTAGTGGCCCACGTTGGTAAAGGTGCCCGGCCGAACGGCGGCGATGACGGGCGCTCCCGAACGCAGCACCTGAGTCATCGAGTCGCGATCGTTATGAAGCTCCGTTCCGTTAAGGCCCAGCTGCCATGCGCCGCGCGTCATAAATGACCATTCGGTGGCGCCGGTGGGGGCATAGTTGCCCGCCTCGGAAAGGGCGCACATGTCGACCGGTGTCATATCGGTGCGGCCGGTCTTAAAGATATAGACCATGGTGAGGCAAGTGGGACCGCAAGCGTTTTCGCGAATAGTGCCACCGGCATAGGGCAGCTCCGACCACGCAGGGTCGATCTGATAGATATGGGGCATCGTGCCGGCTTGCCATTGCGAGCGCGGAGTCGAAAAGGCGAAAGAATAACCGGGCGCGACGGGGGCCTTGAGCAGCTTGTCCTCGGCGGTGGGCTCGAGACCGGCCGAGCCGTGGGACATACAGGAGCTCATAAGCACAAAGACCAGACAGATGAGGATAGAGCACAGTGCGAGGCAAAGCCGACGAGCCGGCAGGGCGGGGGCATTCACGTACGATGTCGAGCGGTAGGGCTTGCCGTCGCGTCCGCCTTGGGGATGCGAAAAGAAGCGGTTGATATGGATGCCGGGCTGACGTGCGCCGTTGCGGCGCAGTTGCGGAACCTCGGCTTGGCGCTGTCGAGTGCGCGCGCCCAAGCGGCTATCTTGCTGTGCGCTTGTGCCCGTGCTCGGACGGCCGCTCTGCCGTGTTCTGTTTGTCTGCTGCCGAGACGAAGGCCCGGGTTGCTCTTGAGGGCGTTGCGGATTGCTGCTCGTGGCACTTCTGGGCATCGGCGTGGTGCGGCCAGCAAGGCGAACGCTTTGTCGCCGTTGATCACCGTCGTTGTATCCGTATGCCATTCGTACCGCCTTGTCTCATGTATAACCTGTCTATCCTACAAAAAGGATGTGCAACAAATGGGTCCGAGCGTCAAAAGCTCGGTAAACGGTACGAAAGGCGCAAAACACACGGCCTCAAAAACATTTCTATATGCGTCCAATGAGCGTACGCCCGTCGGACGGGCGACAACAATGAGCGGCAAACCGTGCCGTTCGTCCCAAAAACGGCGCCACTCATATGCGAGTTCTGCCTTCGGTCGAGCCATGGGCGGCCATGCTGTGCCAAGGTCGTATCTTAAAGCCACGAAATAAAAGCGCGCGGCAAAACGGACCGCGCAAGGGGTGACGTCAAAGAGGCGTCAATAAGGAAAGGAGGGGAACAATGGCGGACAAGAACGCAGAAGTTGCAGTCGAGGGTAACGGTGGCATGAAGAAAACGCTCTCGCTCTGGAACTTCTTCACCATCGGTTTCGGTGCCATCATCGGAACTGGCTGGGTTCTGCAGGTCGGCGACTGGATGGTCGTGGGCGGCGGTCCCGTTCCCGCTATGATTGCATTCCTCTTGGGTGCAATCTTTCTCGTGCCCGTCGGAGCTGTTTTCGGTGAGCTCACGGCTGCTATCCCCATCTCGGGCGGCATCGTCGAGTATGTCGACCGTAGCTTTGGCCGTACGCTGAGCTACATCACCGGTTGGCTCCTGGCCCTGGGCAACGGCATCCTGTGCCCGTGGGAGGCCATCGCCATTTCGACCCTCGTGTCCGAGATGTTCGGCAGCCTGCCCGGTCTTGAGTGGCTGCGCGCCGTCAAGCTCTACACCATCTTGGGCGCCGACGTTTACTTGTTCCCGACGCTAATCGCGCTCGGCTTTGCAGTCTACGTCATCTTCCTCAACTTCCGCGGTGCCAGCTCGGCCGCCAAGCTCCAGGCCTTCCTGACCAAGGCTCTGCTCTGCGGCATGCTGCTCGCCATGGGTGTCTCGCTGTTCACCGGTTCGCCGGAACACGCCATGCCCGTGTTCTCCCAGGTCACCGGTGCTGGCGGCGGCAAGCCCGCTACCGAGGGCACCAGCCTGTTCGCCGGCATCGTGTCGGTCCTGGTTTTGACCCCGTTCTTCTACGCCGGCTTCGATACCATTCCTCAGCAGGCTGAGGAAGCAGCCGAGGGCCTCAACTGGAACAAGTTCGGCAAGATCATCTCCCTGGCCCTGCTGGCCGCCGGCGGCTTCTACATGGTCTGCATCTACTCGTTCGGCACCATCCTCGACTGGCATGAGTTTGTTAAGAGCCCGGTTCCCGCGCTTGCCTGCCTCAAGGGCATCAACATGCTCCTGTACCTGGCCATGCTCGTCATCGCCACGCTTGGACCCATGGGCCCGATGAACTCCTTCTACGGCGCCACGAGCCGCATCATGCTCGCCATGGGCCGCAAGGGCCAGCTGCCCGAGAAGTTCGCCGAGGTTGATCCCAAGTCCGGCGCTCCCAAGCTCGCCTGCGCCGTTCTGGGCGTCATCACCGTCATCGGTCCGTTCCTGGGCAAGAACATGCTCATCCCTCTGACCAACGTGTCGGCTCTCGCCTTCATCTTCTCCTGCGGCATGGTCGCCCTCGCTTGCCTGCGCATGCGCTTCACCGAGCCCGACCTGCCTCGTCCCTACGAGGTGCCCGGCGGCAAGTTTGGCATCAGCCTCGCTGTCGCTGCCTGCGCCGTCATCATCGGCCTGCTCGTGGTCCCGTTCTCTCCCGCCTCCCTCAACATGGTGGAGTGGAGCATCGTGATCGGCTGGCTGGCCGTTGGCCTGGCCCTCATGGCTTTCACCAATTCCCGTAAAAAGTAACGCCTAGCCGGGGCGGATCGGGTGTGCGGGACCCTCTCTCCCGCGCACCGAACCCGGCACCACTTGGGTAGCTTTGTGAGGCCTTAACCCAACACGGCCTCGCCCACTATATGGATCCATAAGGAGGAACCATGTCCACTAAGTATGCAATCGTTGGCGGTAAGCTCATCGACGGTACCGGTGCCGAGCCGGTCGAGAACTCCCTCGTTCTCGTCGACGACAATGGCAAGATCGAGTACGCCGGTGTCATGCAGGACCTTCCCGAGGGCGTTGAGGTTATCGACGCCGCCGGCAAGACCGTCCTTCCCGGCCTGATCGACACCCACCTGCACTTCTCGGGCAACCTGACCGACGATGACACCGATTGGGTCATGCAGCCGCTCCTCGAGAAGCAGGCCGTCGCCGTCAAGCAGGCCTACGACTGCCTCACCCACGGCCTCACCACCGTCTGCGAGATCGGCCGCTTTGGTATCCAGATTCGCGACTGCATCGACAAGGGCGTCTTTAAGGGCCCGCGCGTTCTGGCCACCGGCCTGGGCTTCTGCCGTGTTGCCGGTCACGGTGACTCCCACCACTGCACCCAGGAGCTCAACAAGGAATCTCACCCCTGGGGCGACCAGGTCGACGGTCCTTGGGATCTGCGCAAGGCCGTCCGTCGTCGCCTGCGCGAGAACCCCGATGCCATCAAGATCTGGGCTACCGGTGGCGGCATCTGGCGCTGGGACTCCGGTCGTGACCAGCACTATTGCTCCGAGGAGATCCAGGCCGTGGTCGAAGAGGCAAAGATGGTCGGCATCCCCGTGTGGAGCCACTGCTACAACAACCACGCCGCTGCCTACGATTCCGTCCGCTTTGGCTGCGAGCAGCTGATCCACGGTTTCGATATCGATGAGCGCACCATGGACCTCATGGCCGAGCAGGGCACCTTCTTCACCCCGACGATCGCCTTCCTGCCCACCTGGTACGCCACCTATCCGCCCGTCTACGTTCCCGAGCTGCACGACAAGTACGAGGGCACCCTGGTCGAGAAGGAGCTGCAGCGCAACTACGACTGCCTGCGCGAGGCCAAGAAGCGCGGCGTCGTCATGACGATCGGCTCCGACTCCTTCTCTTTCGTCACCCCGTACGGCACCTGCTCTATCGAGGAGATGTACGAGTTCGTCGACAAGATCGGCTTCACCCCGGTCGAGACCATCACCTGCGCCACCCTCAACGGGGCCAAGATGTGCCACATCGAGGACGAGACCGGTTCCATCGAGGCCGGCAAGTGCGCCGACCTGCTGGTCGTCAACGGTGACGTCGCCGCTGACGTCCACGTGCTCAACACCGACAACATGGACGTCATCATGAAGGACGGCTGGATCGTCGAGGCTGGCACCTTTGGCGAGGCCAACAAATACAGCGCCTAAGATACCGTTTGTCGATGGCTGGATGTAAAACACAGTTTTTGATTGCATAATGCAATGGAGAGGGTCGCTTGCGGCCCTCTTTATTGCTATGGGTGCGGTAGATAAAAGGGGATGACGGTGGATTTAAACAGGCTGATTCTGGGCAAGAGCTACAACTCTACCAAGGTCTTTCGTACGGCCCAGCATGTGGTCCAGGCCATCCTGCTCGGTGTTGTCGTTCCGGCGCTTATCCTGTTGCTTATCTGGGATTTGACCGATAATCCCAACCCCGTCCCGGGCGTTGTCGTCATTGCCGGCTTGGTCATGCTGTGCTTCTTCTTCTCGTACGTCTTTGTCGTTCCCGACGACCTCACGTCGAGCGCTACCGACCGCACACTCGCCATCGCATCGAAAATATTCGCCTATACGTCGCGAGGCCTTACGCCCGAAGCGGCCCTGGGCGCTTCCAAAATCATCCTTTCCGAGACCATCGCCTCGGCCATCTGCTTTACCGACGGCAAGCAGGTGCTGGCGAGCTGGGGCGAGGACTCGGCAAAATGCCCCGCGGGCACTCCGGTTGTGCTGCGGACTACGCTCAACGTGATCAACAGCGGTGAGCAAAGCGTATTTTCGCGCGATGCCTCGACTGAGACGGGTGGCTACTTTCCGCGCCTGCGCGCCGGTATCGTCGCACCGCTCACCGTGCGCGGGCATTGCGTGGGCACGCTCGAGCTGTATTATCCCCGTCTGAGCAGCATCGATATGCGCCAGACGGCGCTTGCCTCGGGCTTTGCCGACCTCATTTCCACGCAGCTTGCGAGCTTTGAGCTCGAGCGCCAGGACGAGCTTACAGCTCGCGTGGAGCTGCGCGCCTTGCAATCGCAGGTCGATCCTCATTTTCTGTTTAACACCATCAGCACCATCGTGTCGCTCGTGCGTACCGAGCCGGACAAGGCCAGGTCGCTGCTCATCGACTTTTCCAATTACTACCGTCAGACACTGTCCGATTCCGATACCCTCACAACGCTCGAGCACGAGGTGGAACAGGGCACTCGTTACATCAACCTTATGCAGGCCCGGTATGGCGACGGCCGTCTGCGCGTCTCGGTCGATATCGACTTTGAGGTGCGCGACAGCATGGTGCCGCCGTTTATCTTGCAGCCGCTGCTCGAAAACTGCATTAAGCATGCGCAGCGCGAGACCGAGCCGCTTTCTATTCGTGTTAGGGCTTTTGAGACCGATGACGGTCTGGAGATCATCGTCGAAGATGACGGCATCGGTATGAGCGAAGAAGTCTGCGCGCACCTGTTTGAGCAGCATCGCCGAGAGGAGCCCGAGAGCATTACCGCCGACGGCTCCATCAAGCGAGGCTGCGGCCTGGCGCTCTTCAACGTGCTTCAGCGCATCCATTTCTTTTACGGGGAAGATTCTGGCATGCGCGTGAAGTCCCAGGAGGGCGTGGGAACGCAGGTCATCGTCGAGCTGAACGGCGAGCCGCATGAGCCGGCGCCGATGAAGGTGTAGCGCGCGGTTGGATTGAGAGAAAAAAAGAGGGGAAGCGCATATGTCCGAGGGATGGAACATCTTGGTGGTTGATGACGAGCCTCCTATTAGGGCTGAGCTACGTTATCTGCTGGAAAAGGATGCACGTGTGGGACAGATTGCCGAGGCGGGCAATGTCACCGAGGCCGTGGAGTCGATTCTGTCGAACAAGCCCGACGTGCTGTTTTTGGATATCACGATGCCCGGCCGCTCGGGAATCGAGCTTGCCGAGACGCTGCAGAACCTAAAGACGCCGCCGGTCGTGGTGTTTGTGACGGCATTTGCCGAGTATGCGGCCGATGCCTACAACCTCGATGCTGTCGATTACGTCGTCAAACCGGTCGAGGATGCCCGCTTGTCAAAGGCGCTCGACAAGATTGAGACTGCCCTGGGCGCTCGCCGTGTCGTCCATGCTCCGCACCAGCCTTTGCGCCTGACGGTGGATCGCGGGGGCAAAAAGGTGTTCATTCCCGTGGCGGATGTCTGCTACTTTGAGGCGCGCGCCGATTTTTGCAACGCCGTCTGCGCCGAGGGAACGTACCTGATCAATGAGTCGATCTCTTCGCTCGAGCGTCGCTTGGGCTCCGAGGGCTTTATTCGCGTTCATCGCAGCTATCTGGTCAATTTGGAAGACGTGCACAATGTTGAGATTGGCTCCACGGGCCTGATGGAGCTCAGGCTCGACCGCGTGAGCTCGACGGTGCCGGTGTCCCGTCGTCGTGCCGCCGAGGTCAAGTCGCACCTGGGGCTTGCGTAAGAGGCTTGCGTGCCGTCGTTTACCATCGCAGGTTTGGTATGGGCGCGCGGTGGGCATAATGGGTGGCATCGAATGAAATCGAAAGGATCATTATGCCCGCGCTTATCACCCATCATCTGTTTGGCGAGGAAAGCATCGACCGTCTTCCGCAGGGCGTCATCACGTCCGATGAAGAGCGCATTGCCTTTATCTTGGGCAACCAAGGCCCCGACCCGTTTTTCTTTCACATTCTGACACCGCGTGTTTCCGACTGTACGCTGCTGGCGCAGGTCATGCATCGCTCGCGCATGTCTCGCCAGTTCGCGTGCCTGCGCGACGGCGTGTCGCATCTGCTGCCGCGCGACGCCAGCTTGGGTCGCGCCTTTGCGCTGGGCCTGCTGTCTCATTACGTGCTCGACCGCAACGCCCATCCCTTTGTCTATGAGCAGCAGTTTGGCATCGTGGAGTCCGATTCAGAGCTTGAGGATTCGAGCAGTCAGGTCCATGCCGTGATCGAGAGCGACCTGGATGTACTGATGCTGCAGCTTAAGCGCGATGGGGCAACGGTCGAGGATTATCCGCCGGCGGGCGAGATCGTCACGACCGACCGCATCAATCGTGTTGCCGGCGTGCTGATGAGCTATGTTGCCGGGCGCGTGTACGGCATTGACATTCCGGCGGGGGAGTACGGTGCTGCCGTTGCCAATATGCAGCGACTTTACCGTGCGATTGAGCCGGCCGGCTCCGTAAAGACGCGCGCGATCTCGCTGGTTGAGGGCTTGGTGCACGACTACTCGCTGCTCGACGGCCTTGCCCATCGCGTGACGACCGAGCCGCCCGAGCGCACTGGCAATCTGGGTCATCTGGCGTGGAAGAATCCCTTTACCGATGAAGTCTCGAACGAGAGTTTCCCCGAGGTCTTTGACCGCGCGCTGGTCGATTACGAGTGCACGGTCGCGCGTTTTATCGAGACCGGTGACATGGAGGCCGTGACCAGTCACGTCAACTACAGCGGTCGCGTGCTCGATGCCGATGAGGAGTTCGACCGCGAGGAATAGGGCCCATGCGTGCCCCTTTGCCGAATCCTTACCGGCGGTTCTGGACAATTGGGGTACGATGAACTAACTGCATATCGGGCGAATACGAAGGGTCCCTGTCCATGAAATACACCAAGCTCGAGCGTAACTGGGTTATGTACGATGTGGGCAATTCGGCCCTCGTGCTGCTCAATACCTCGGTGGTGCCCATCTACTTTAACGCCATCAATACCGGTGCTTCCTCGGCAGACCTGGTGGTCGCTTGGGGCAACGCGCAGACGATTGCCTCGCTGGTCATTGCCATGCTCATGCCCATTCTGGGCGCGCTTGCCGACTACGCCGGCAACAAGATCAAGTTCTTCTTGGGCTTCTTCCTCACGGGCCTGGTGCTTTGCCTGGCGCAGGCTATCCCAATGTCCGCCATGGCATTTTTGACCGTGTACGTGCTGTGCACCATCGGCCTTAACTCTTCTATGACGTTCTACGACGCCATGCTGCCCGACATTACCACCGACGAGCGCATGGACGCCGTGTCCAGCTCGGGCTATGCCTGGGGCTACATCGGTTCCACCGTGCCGTTCGTCATCTGCCTGGCGCTCATCATGGGTGGCCCCGCTCTTGGCGTCCCCACCATGCTGGCAACGCGTCTGTCGTTTATCATCACTGGTGCCTGGTGGCTCATCTTTACCCTGCCGCTCATTCGCACCTATAAGCAAAAGTACGGTCGCGAGCGCGGTCCCGAGGACACTATCGGCCACATCGTGGGCGGCGTGTTCTCCGAGGTCGGACACACCATGCGCGAGATCGCCCACAACAAGACCGTGCTGGTCTACATGATCGCGTTCTTCTTCTATATCGACGGTGTGCACACGGTCATTTCCATGGCAACCAGCTACGGATCGGCCTTGGGCATCGATTCGACCCAGTTGGTCCTGGCGCTGCTCGTCACGCAGTTCGTGGCCTTTCCGTCCGCCATCATCTACGGCAAGCTCGCCGGCCGCGTGGGCACGCTCAACATGATCTTGGTGGCAGTCGCCGCCTATATGGGCATTGTGCTGTTCGCCGCGTTCTTCCTAAAGACCGCCTTTGAGTTTTGGGTGCTTGCCATTATGGTCGGCCTGTTCCAGGGCGGCGTGCAGGCGCTCAGCCGCAGCTACTTTGGCCGCATTATTCCCAAGGAAAAGTCCAACGAGTACTACGGCTTCTTTGACATCTTTGGCCGCTATGCAAGCGTTATGGGCACCTTCCTGGTGTCGATCGTCACCTCGCTGACCGGCAACCCGTCGCTGGGCGTCCTTTCCATTGGTGTGCTGCTGGTCGTTGGCTTTATGCTGCTGGTCCGCCTGTCCCGCATGACTCGGGCGGCAGAGCATGCCGCATAGGAGTGAGCGGCTATTGTGCCTGTCCACGGTACTCTTTTGGGGTTATCCGCAATAAACATTCTGACTTTCGAACAATGATTAGCCCAAGTGGGTATGATGGAGTCAGCTAGGTCGCGGGGCGTCGCCTGTGTTTGGCGGCGTCCCGTTTTTGTGTTGCAGGGAGGGTAAGGCATGAACGCCACGGTCGTGATTCCAACGTATTGGGCGGGCGATGACGCTCGCGCAAACGCTCCTGGCACCTATGACCATTCGACACGACTCAACGCCGACAATCCCGAACTCGACCGCTGCCTGGCCTCGCTTGAGCAGGTACGTGACATCCCGCGCATCATCCTTTTGGTGGTCTGTCCCGTTTCTGCCACAGCCGATGTGTCGCTGCGCGTGCACGAGATTGTCGACGCGCATCCCACGCTCAAGGTCACCGTTGTCACCAACACCCAGGCCTCGCGCATCGCAGACCGGGTTGCTCAGATCGCACCCAAGGGTTCGGGCGAGTGCGTGAGTCTGCGAGGCTACGGCGCCATCCGCAACATGGGGCTAGCCTGTGCCGCTGTGCTGGGGCATGACGCGGTTATCTTTTTGGATGACGATGAGACTGTCATCGACGCCGACTTTATGAAGCGCGCGACCTATGCGCTGGGCCAGCAGACGCGTCAGGGCCTGCCGATTTTAGTCAAGAGCGGTTACTTTTACGATCGCGACGGATCCCCGCTGGCGCCCACGGACAAGGCGGGCATCTGCCATCGTTGGTGGACCAAGCGCATCGAGTTCAACCGTTGGATGAAAAAGGCGCTCTCGGGCACCCGCATCTCGCGCTCCAACTACGTGTGCGGCGGCCTGATGGCCCTGCACGCCCGCGCCTTTACGCGTGTGGCCTTTGACCCGTTTATCACCCGCGGCGAGGACTTGGATTACCTCTTTAACATGCGCATGTTTGGCTACGACGTGTGGTTCGATAACGAGTGGACCGTGCGCCATCTGCCTCCGGAGTCCGAAAAGCGCTCACCGCGCTTTATGCAGGATGTCTACCGTTGGTACTACGAACGGGCCAAGTTGACATTCGCCGCGCATCAAAAGGAGCTCATTCCCGTTACGGCAGCATCGCTCATGCCCTACCCGGGCCCGTGGATTTCGCGCGAGCTCGACGACCGCGTGCGCAAGACCGCTATGGTCCGCAGCGTGTTTACCCGCGAGCATGAGGGCTACCTGCGCATCTGGCGCCATGGTATCGACGAGGCAAAAGCCTATGCGCGCCAAAACGCTGCAAGCTACCTGCGTTTCCAGAGTTTTTGGCCCAAGATCATGGACGGGCTTTGGCGTGACGCACAACTGATCAGTATCCTGGAGGGGGCCGAATGATCGACCGCCGCGCCCAGCGCGATAGTTCAATATCAATCTTTCGCATCATTGCCGTTGCCTGCGCCATTTGCGTGCTGGTGTACTTTATTTTTGCCCTGGCGACTGGAATCGAGCCGATCGCGACCGTGGTCGCCTGCGCACTGCTGTGCATCTTTCTGTGCATCTTTATCTTTTTGACGCTCAATCCCGATTCGGTGCGCTCCCAGTACACCGAGGAGACGCTCTCGGTGGCCTCGGCCATGCTCGAGGACATTAAGGGCGGTCTGACGCAGGAGTCGGCGCGTTTGGTGTGCCAGCGCATTTTGCCCGAGACGCGCGCCATGACGGTGGCCATCACCGATGAGGACAACGTGCTTGCCTGCGCGGGCGAGTTTGAGGAAAAACTACTGCCAGATTCTCCCATCCACACGCTTGCCACACGCTACGTTATCGAACATGGCATCGTGCAGTCGTTCAACCGTATGGTGGATGTCGTGGGCTCGGACGGCTCGCACAACCAAGTCCCCGCCGGCATTATCGCCCCCATCAAGGTGGGCGATCGTACCGTCGGCACGCTCAAGTTCTACTACAAGACCCCGCGCGCCGTCGACCGTACCCAGTACGCGCTTGCCTCGGGCTTTGCCGAGATTTTGTCCACGCAGCTCGCCATCCACGAGCTCGAGGTGCAAAAGGAACTCACAGCGCGCGCCGAGGTGCGTGCGCTGCAGGCGCAGATTAACCCGCACTTCCTGTTCAACACGCTGAACACCATTGCATCGTTTACGCGCACCGACCCGCTGAGGGCCCGCGAACTGCTTCGTGAGTTCTCATCGTTCTATCGCGCCACGCTCGACAACTCGGGATCGCTTATTCCGGTCTCGCGCGAGGTCGCACAGACCAAGCGCTACCTTACCTTTGAGAAGGCCCGCTTTGGCGAGGACCGCGTGCTTGCGACGTTCGATGTGTCCGAGGATGTGGAAGATACGCTGGTGCCGGCGTTCGTGATCCAGCCGATTGTCGAGAACGCTGTGCGTCATGGTATGGGCGATGACGACGCCCTGAGGATCGACGTGACCGTTCACCAAGACGGCGAGGATGCAATCTTGATTGCCGTGGCCGATAATGGCGTGGGCATGGATGAGGGTACCGCCGCCAGACTGTTTGACGAGCGCTCTGCCCGTCCCGACGCCAGCTCTCCCCAGGGTGGCGGCGCCGGTGTGGCCATGCACAATATTTCGGAGCGCATCCATCGCTTTTTTGGGCCGCACTCCTATACGCGTGTCGAATCGGCGCCGGGCAAGGGCACCAAAGTGCTTCTTCATCTTGATTTGTCAGAGAGCATCTTTGACATTCAAGAGTAAAATAAAAGACTACGGGCCCAACGTCATGCGACGGATGCCCGGCGTAGTTAGTTGACGAAAGGTTTTATCCCTATGCTGCGTGCGATGATTGTGGATGATGAGGCGCCGGCTCGCTCGGAGCTTCGCTTCTTGCTCGAGCAAACGGGCAAGATCGGCACGATCACGGAGGCGTCGAGCGTCCGCTCCGCCATCGAGATGCTTATGGAAAGTCGCGTGGATGTCGTGTTTCTCGATATCTCGATGCCCGGTGCCTCGGGCCTGCAACTTGCCGAGGCGCTGCATAAGCTCAAAAATCCGCCGGCGATCGTATTTGTGACTGCGTATAGCGACCATGCGGTCGAGGCATTCGACGTGGATGCCGTCGATTATCTGATGAAGCCGGTCGAGGAAGCTCGCTTGGATCGCGCGATCGAGAAAGTCATGCAACGCGCCAAGCCGGTTACGGACAGCAAGGTGACCATCGAGCGTATCCCGGTGGAAAAGGGCGGCCGCAAGGTGCTCATTCCCGTGGACGACATTCGCTTTATCATGGCAAAGGACGATTACTCCTGCATCTATACCGTCGATGATCGCTTTTTGTCGACGACCTCGCTGGCGCAGTTTGAGGCCAAGCTCTGCGACTTTGGCTTCTTCCGTGTTCACCGCCGCTATATCGTCAACCTAGCGTGCGTCACGGACGTTGAGACGGTGCCCTCGGGTGCCATCCAGCTGGGCATTACGGGCGTCGACGAACGCGTGCCGGTTTCGCGCCGCCGCGTCGTGCCGCTCAAGAAGGCTCTGAGTCTCTAGCACACTGGCCCCGCAGCCCTGTAGACCCATCGTCTGCGGGGCCGTGGGGCCTTTTTTGTATGTATCTGCCGAATCGTTTTTTTTGCGGAAGGGATCCCATGAACAGTGCAAGCGCCAAGCGTATCGACATCATCTCGGACACCCACGGCTATTTATCGCCTGCGCTCTTGGATGAGCTTGAGGGCGCAGATCTGATCATCCACGCCGGCGACCTCACGTCAGAGATGGACTACGAGCACCTATGCACCATCGCCCCCGTGCGGGCCGTCTTGGGCAACAACGATTACTACCGCGACTACGGCCCCGATGTAGACCGTCTTGCGCTCTTTACCTACGAAGGCCTCAAATTCGCCGTAGCCCATTACCGCGAAGACCTTCCGGTGGGATCCGTAGACGTAGCCATCAACGGCCACACCCACGTAACCAAAGAAGCCCAAGTGGGCCGCTGCTTAGTCCTCAACCCGGGCAGCGCCAGCTACCCCAGAGGCACCCGAGGCCCCACCATGGCCAGAATGCTCGTCAAAGACGGCAAGATACTGACCACTAAGTTTATTGACTTGGACTAACCGCAACAAAAACGGGGGATGCACAATGCATCTCCCGTTTTTCTTTGAGCCAAAGTAAGAAGTCCAACCAGAACAATCAGACCACCCCCGCCGAGGAGCACGCGGGCTAGCCGCGCAGCGGCGCACGCCCGCAAAACTGGTTGAACAATGTGACGGCAGGGAGGGTCTCCGGGGCTGAGGGCGGGGGTTAAGTTTGTCGCGAGTTCCGCACGCAAAGGAAAGCACTTAATGTGCTTTCCGTCTTGCGCAGGACTGTAGAGCAGCAAACTTAACCCCCGCCCTCAGCCCCGGAGACCCTCCCGGAGGGATCGAAAAATTTTTTCAAAAAAGTTGTTGCGCGCCGGACAGACTTCTGTGTATACTAATCCCCGCAGCGCACGCGAGCGGAAACAAATGCGAACGCCTGCCTGGGGAGTTAGCTCAGTTTGGTTAGAGCGCCGGCCTGTCACGTCGGAGGTCGCGGGTTCGAGCCCCGTACTTCCCGCCAACGCAATTAAAGCCACGTCTTCGGACGTGGCTTTTTGCGTTTGATGCACTTTGTTTCGATAGGACGATCGCCCTGAGGCATCTTTGCCCAGAATCTCCGCGCCTTCGGGAACGCAAGTAAAATCCAATAAGCATATCTGTCTAAACAGCAGCTTTGTTGCGCAACACCTGTTCAACGAGACAGGGGGTTAGGTTATACTAAATTGCACTGTAGGCCGCATCTGATGCATTTCGCTCCAAGCGCGGCACTCAGTGGATATCCGATTTACCATTTGGATGTCCTGCGGTCATTTAGCGTCTCGACACAAGCTCGGCCCCGGAGCTCGTTCGAGCTGTTCGTATTCCTTGAAAGGGGAAAAATGGACATAGCGAGGAAGACTGATTACGCCCTTCGTATGTTGGCGATGCTTGCCGAGGATCCGGAGCGTTTGCTTTCTGTTCGCACCGCTGCCGAAGAGGTCAATGTTCCGTATTCGTTTGCCCGCTCGATTCAGCACGGTTTGGTCCAGGCCGGTATTGTGGAGAGCCTGCGTGGCGTCCACGGTGGCATGCGTCTCAAGGTCAGTCCGGACGACGTCACTATCCGCCAGGTCGTCGAGGCCGTTCAAGGCCCTATGGTTATGAATGATTGCACCGCGCCCGATGGTGACTGTGCGCGCATGGGCACGTGCTGCTATCATCCCCTGTGGGCCGGAGCCCAGGCGTTGATGCGCGATTACCTCGATTCCGTTTCGCTCGGCGACATCGTCGCTCACCGCCAGTTCCCGGCCGTCGATCCCAAGTTCGCCGACCGCGAAGCGTTTCCCGAGTACGCCACCTGCGCGTGCGCTTGCCGGGAGGAATAACGCCGCATAAGGAGCATAGCCATGATTCAGGACCCCTTTCGTTCGATGATTCGTTCGGAAGGGGTTCTGCGTTATCGCGACCTTCCGTGGCGCCGCACGCGCGATCCGTACATCATTTGGCTTTCCGAGGTCATGTTGCAGCAAACACAGGTGCCACGCGTGGAGACGCGTATGCCGGCGTGGCTCGATCGCTTTCCGACCGTGCAGGCGCTTGCCCAAGCCGCGCCTTCCGATGTTTTGGACGCTTGGCAGGGCATGGGCTACAACCGACGCGCTCTGGCGCTCCACAAGGCCGCTCAGCGCGTTGTGGAGGACTGGGACGGTGAGTTTCCGCGTGAGACGCGTGACTTGGTCGCTCTGCCTGGTATTGGCCCGGCAACGGCGCAAGGTATCCGGTCGTTTGCGTTTGACCTTCCAGGCGTGTATCTGGAGACCAACGTGCGCACGGTCTTTCTGCATCACTTCTTTCCCGATGTACCGGCTGTTCCCGACCGCGAGCTGGTGCCGCTGATTCAGGCGGCCTGTCCGGCGGTCCCCGGTGCGGCGACCGACGAGATCGCTCCCTTTGCCGTGCCGCTCGATGATGCCGACACGCCGCGCGCGTGGTATTACGCGTTGCTGGACTACGGCGCATATCTAAAAAAGACGTTGCCCAATCCGTCCAGGCGCTCGGCGGGCTATAGCCGTCAATCAAAGTTTGAGGGCTCACGTCGCCAAAAGCGCGCGCATATCGTGCGCATGTTGCTGGCAGAGCGCGATGGCCAACCGGCGGGGATTACGCTTGCTGATGCCGTGGTGGGCGTTAACGATATGGAAGCGGCGGCTGGGCGCGGGCCGGTCGAGCGCGAGCTTGTCGCGGGCATTCTGGCCGACCTGGAGCGTGAGGGCTTTTGCCGAGCCGAGGGCGATCGCTGGCTGAGCATTTAGCCCGTGGAAATCTGAAGAACAGGATTGTAAGGTTTAGATTTCCGACATGAGGGCATCCTAAAGACGAGGCCGCTCGAAGCCTACGGGCGGCATGCGTTGAAGGGAAGTACACCTATGGATTTTGAGAATTCCCAAACCAAGAAGAACCTCGAGACCGCTTTTGCCGGTGAGTCCCAGGCACACACCAAGTATCGCTACTATGCCTCCAAGGCAAAGAAGGACGGCTACGTTCAGATCTCGAACATCTTTGCCGAGACGGCTGGCAACGAGTCCGAGCACGCCAAACTGTGGTTTAAGTATCTGCACGATGGCGCCGTCCCCGATACCCTGGACAATCTGCGCGATGCCGCCGCGGGTGAGAACTACGAGTGGACCACGATGTACGACGAGTTTGCCAAGACCGCCGAGGAAGAGGGCTTTGCCGAGATTGCCGCAAAGTTCCGTGGTGTCGCCGCCGTCGAGAAGGCCCACGAGGAGCGCTACAACAAGCTCGTCGAGCGCATCGAGTCGGGCGAGGTGTTTGAGCGTGAGGGCGTAAAGGTGTGGAAGTGCCTGAACTGCGGGCACCTGCATGTGGGTGCCGAGGCGCCTGAGGTGTGCCCGGTGTGCAACCACCCCAAGGCGTACTTTGAGGAGCAGGTGGTGAACTACTAGCGCGTGACGCTAGCTGCTGCGGAGCGCAGGGCGGGGAAATACCTTTCCCTCTCGCTCACGGCTCCGCAGGGTCGCGCGAGGCAAAGGTATTTCCCCGCCCTGCGCTCCGGCTTCGGGTCGTCGCGTGCTCGTTACTGAAAAGCTGATATTAAATTTTGTGTGCCGCCCCTTTTTGGGGCGGCACGTTTTGTGTGGGGGCTGGTTAGGACGGCATCGTTCATGGGTGGGGTACACTGGGTAGCGACTTTTAGTTTATCTACTACCTGATGGGGTGTTTTTGTATGGGTAAGAAGTCTCGGGCTCGGGTTGCTGCGGCGGGAACTCGCAAGGATCCTGGCCGTCGGGTTGCCGAGGGTAAAAAGGCCGATCGTGCCGAGAAAGACAAGAAGGTCGGCGCGCATGCTCATCCTGAGTGGGCGCCTTATTTGAATTCGGCGAGCGAGGACCTGACTGCCAAGTTGTTTACTCTGGTCGAGGTCATCTTGGGCGTGGTGCCCGTGGTGGTCATTGGCCTGTTCCTGGCCTCTAAGGATGCCACGAGCGTGGATAAGCTCACCGATGTCTTTTCTCAGGACCCCTCGATGGTAGTTACGTTTATCTCTGCGTGCCTGCAGCCGTTTGTGGCATACATGTTGTACATGATTTATCGCAAATACTGCGAGGGCGATGCGGGCTTTGCCGCCGGCAACCTGATTGGCCTCTTGTGCTCCGAGATTTTGCTGCTCAATATTCCCGGCGTCATCGGTATGGGCATCTTGCTGTGGCGTGTTTGGCGCAACGTCGCTCCGCACTTTGAGAGCTGGCTGTTTGAGCGTCGCGCAATGGGCGTGCTGGTCGACATCGCGGGCTCACTCGTGATCCTAGTCCTGGCGTTTATGTGTGCCACCGCAGCTCGAGGTCTCGCGGGCATGTAATCTGCTTTCACCGACTGCGGAGCGCGGGGCAACTGCTGGCTTTACCGCTCCGGGCGTCAGACCGGCGGCGCATCCCTTTCCCTCTCGCTCACGGCTTCGCAGGGTCGCGCGAGGCAAAGGCGTGCGCCGCGGGTCTGACGGCGCGAGCTTGCCAACGAGTTTTGGCTAATAGATTGGTTTGTGTGCCGCCCCTTTTGGGACGGCACGTTTTTGTGTGGGGTCCCTGTCTTCACAATTTTCGTCAAGCTTTTGGTTAGATTTTGGTCAGTTGGCGTAAGGGTGTAAGGCCAAAAGATTGCTGGCGAAAAAAGCTCAGAGAAAGTGCTGGTAGGGGAGTTGTTGAGCTTTTCGACGGCTTTTGAGCAAAAGAAACTTTGTGGCTATTGCCGGCGATTGCGTTGTCGCGGTCATGGCGGTGCGGGATGCTGGTCGTAAGCGTCGAATGCTCCGATTTTGGAGGCCAGCATGGATCTGTTTCTTGAGACTCCGCAGCAACAAGCTGAGCGCATGCTGCGTCAGCAGCAACGACTCATGGAGATGCAAATGCAAGGGGCGGCAGCCCAGCCCTTTGCGCAAAATGTCGTGCCCGCTGCTGTACCTGCAGCTGTGCCCGGGTGTGAATCGGCGCCAGAGGCCTATTCCGTACAGCAAGATTCATATGCGCAGGAGCTCGCGTTCGACAAACGCCGCGCGCGCCGCCGCCGTTTGGGCCAGCGCCTGCGCACATTGGCGATGATCGTGCTCATCCCGTTGGGGCTTGCGGCCATCTTTCTGGCGTCGTATGCCCTCACGTGCATCCTCAACGGCGCATCGCCCAACGAGGTGCTCCAGCATCTAGCGGCCCTGGGCCAGCGCCTAGGTGACGTCATAACAACCATCCGCGCCGGCTGGGAGAGCTAGCGGACCAGCACCCATAGCGTAAAGGTAACTTGTCTGCGCTCGATTGGACATGAGCTGCGTTTGACAGGGTAAGATTAATCGCGGTTTTGATTGGTGCTCGATTGGGTTTGTTGGGCGGAGTTTATGTCTGCTATTGATATTGTGCTTGTTGTGATCGCCTTGGTGGCGGTGGGGGTTGCTGTGGCTTGCGCCCTCCAGCTCAAGAGCCTGCGTGCCGAGCTGCGGGAGCGTGGCGACAGTAGCGCGGAAACGCTGGTAGCGCTCGAGCAGGCCAACAGCACGCTCGACACCCTGAACGTCGCGTTGGCCGAAACCCGCCGCACGGCAAATGCCATCGCGCAGCAGCAGACGACCGACGCCGCCGTAGAGCAGCAGCGCTACCTGACCATTGCGCGCGAGTTCTCGCAGGCCGGCGACCGTATGGATGACCTGCGCCGCGAGACGGCCCAACAGCTTGGCGCCAACCGCGAAGGCATCGAGCATCGCCTGGACAAGGTGCGCGAGACGGTCGATGCTCAGCTGGGCGCCATCCGCAAAGACAACAACGTGCAGCTCGACCAAATGCGCGCGACGGTGGACGAGAAGCTCTCTCGCACACTCAACGACCGACTGTCGGCATCGTTTAAGCAGGTGAGCGACCAGCTCGAGGCCGTGTACAAGGGCCTGGGCGACATGCAGTCTATCGCCACCGGCGTGGGCGACCTTAAACGCGTGCTGGGCAATGTGAAGGCGCGTGGCATTTTGGGCGAGGTGCAGCTGGGCGCGATCCTGGCGGACATCCTTACGCCCGACCAGTATCTGGAAAACGTTGCCACCAAGCCCGGCGCCTCGGAGCGTGTTGAGTTTGCCGTCAAGCTGCCGGTAGACGAGGGCGACCCCGTGCTGCTGCCGATTGACTCCAAATTCCCGGGTGATGCGTACGAGCATCTGCTCGACGCGCAGGAGTCGGGCGATGCGGAGACCGTGGCGGCTGCGCGCAAGACGCTCGACACCATGGTCAAGCGCGAGGCCAAGGACATCTGCGAAAAGTACCTGAGTGTGCCGGCAACGACCAACTTTGGCATCATGTTCGTGCCGTTTGAGGGGCTGTACGCCGAGATCGTCAGCCGCCCCGGGCTTATCGAGATCCTGGGCCGCGACTATCACGTCAACGTAGCCGGTCCCAGCACCATGGCCGCCATTCTCAACAGCCTGCAGATGAGCTACCAGACGTTTAGGCTGCAAAAACGTACCGACGACGTGCTGCGCGTGCTCTCCGCCGTCAAGGCCGAGCTGCCGCGCTATCAGGCGGCGCTGCGCCGCGCCCAGCAGCAGATCGAGACCGCGGGCAAAACGGTCGAGGGCATCATTACCACGCGCACCAACGTCATGGAGCGCAAGCTCAAGGACATCGACGCGCTGGAGGATGCCGACCAAGCCGATGAGATTTTGGGGCTCACATCCGCGGAGCTGCTCGCAGGCCAAAAAGACGAGGACTAGCTGCATCTGACGGCGGGGCGCCGGTGTAAACGCGGGTGCCCCGCTGCTTTTCGCATCGTGCTTGCCTGAAGTGCGCTTCAATGTGCAACAATGGCGTTTCGCCCTATCAGACGCGAAAGGAAGCCCATGTCTCAGAGAAGCACCAGTCCGCTCAAACGCTCCACCGTGCGCCGCACGCTGCAGCGTTTTTGGGACGTCACGCGCACGCAGCCGCTGATCGTCTTTCTCTCGGTGTTCTCGTCGGCGGGCTACATCTTTTTGCTCACGTTTGCCAACACCTACGTGATGGCCCTCATCGTCGACCGCGTCCAGGCCGGCCCCGTGGCGGGTGACCAGGTGTTTGAGGTCTTCGGCCCCTATATCCTGGCGCTCGTGCTCGTCAACTTGGCAGGCCAGATCCTCTCCAAGCTGCAGGACTACACCGTCTACAAGCTCGAGATTGCGGGCAACTATCACCTGGCGCGTCTGTGCTTCGACACGCTCTCCAACCAATCCATGACATTCCACACCAGCCGCTTTGGCGGATCGCTCGTGAGCCAGACAAGCCGTTTTATGAGCGGCTACACGGGTCTGGTGGACGTGACGGTGTATTCGCTCATCCCCACCATCACCTCGGTCATTTGCACGGTGGCGGCGCTCGCTCCGGTGGTGCCCACATTTACCGTGATCCTGGTGTGCATCATGGTCGTCTACATTGCGTTTGTCTGGCTTATGTACAAGCGCATCATGCCGCTTTCGGCCGCGACGTCCGCCGCGCAGAACAAGCTCTCGGGCGTGCTCTCCGACGCGGTCACGAACATCTTGGCCGTCAAGACCTGCGGGCGCGAGGACTTTGAACGCGATCTGTTCGACACCGCCGACCGCGCCGCGCGCGATGCCGAGACGGTCTCGATGCACGCCATGATGCAGCGCAACTTTACGACCTCGGGCCTTATCGTCATCACCATGGCCGTGGTGAGTGTGTTCGTGGCGGGCGGCAACGCGTGGTTTGGCATCTCGGCGGGCTCGCTCGTCATGATCTTTACCTACACCTATAACCTCACCATGCGCCTGAACTACGTGAGTTCCATGATGCAGCGTATCAACCGCGCTTTGGGCGATGCGGCCGAGATGACGCGCGTGCTGGACGAGCCACGCTTGGTGGCAGACGACCCGGATGCCCCCGAGCTCAAGGTGAGCGAGGGCGCGATTGATTTTGAGCACCTGAGCTTTGCGTACCGTGACGCTGCGGCGGGCGAGAACGTGTTCGATGACCTGACACTTCATGTGGCGGCGGGCCAGCGCGTGGGCCTGGTGGGCAAATCGGGCTCGGGTAAGACGACGCTCACCAAGCTGCTGCTGCGCCTGGACGATGTCCAGGGCGGCCGCGTGCTCGTGGACGGTCAGGATGTCTCGCGCTGCACGCAGCAGAGCCTGCGCCGCCAGGTTGCCTACGTGCCGCAGGAAGCGCTGCTGTTCCATCGCTCCATTCGCGAGAATATCGCCTACGGACGTCCCGACGCCACCGACGAGCAGATCCGCGAGGCGGCTCGCTTGGCTAATGCGACCGAGTTTATCGACCGCCTACCCAACGGCTTTGACACCATGGTGGGCGAGCGCGGCGTCAAGCTTTCGGGCGGCCAACGCCAGCGCGTGGCCATCGCCCGCGCCATCCTCACCGACGCGCCGATTCTGGTGCTCGACGAGGCGACCTCTGCCCTGGACAGCGAGTCCGAGGCGCTGGTGCAGGAGGCGCTCGAGAACCTGATGCGCGGGCGCACCTCCATTGTGGTGGCGCACCGCCTGTCCACCGTGGCGGCGCTCGACCGCATCGTGGTGCTGGCAGACGGCGAGATTGTCGAGGATGGCACGCATGCTCAGCTCGTCGAGGCGGGCGGCGAATACGCAAGCCTGTGGAGCCGTCAGACCGGCGCATTCTTGGAGGCGTAAGCGTCTCGGACGTGGGACAATTGTGCCCATAAGTTTATTGTGCCGTTGAGCCGAGGAGTCGTTATGCCACGCGAGACCAATGCCGCCAAGCGCGAGCGCGCCATCGAGGTGTGTGAGCGCCTCAACCGTCGCTATGGCCCGGTCGAGTGCTTTTTGGACCACGAGAATCCCTTCCGCCTGCTGATCGCGGTGCTACTCTCGGCTCAGACGACCGACGCGCAGGTCAACAAGGTGACGCCGCAGCTGTTTGCCCAGTGGCCCACGCCCGAGGCCATGGCCGGGGCGAGCGTGGCTGACGTGGCAGACACCATCAAGTCACTCGGCTTCTACAAGAGCAAAGCCAAGCATGCCGTCGAGGCCGCGCAGATGATCGTCGCCGACTATGGCGGCGAGGTACCGGCCGACATGAAGGAGCTTGTAAAGCTGCCGGGCGTGGGACGCAAGACGGCGAACATCGTGCTCAACGTGGGGTATGGCATCGTGGAGGGCATTGCGGTGGACACGCACGTCAACCGCATTGCGCACCGCCTGATGTTGAGTCTCAAGACGCATGCCAAGGAGCCGCTCAAGACCGAGCAGGATCTGCTCAAGATTTTGCCGCACGAGTATTGGGAGTCGGTCAACCATCAGTGGATTACCTTTGGTCGCGAGATCTGCGACGCCCGCAAACCCAAGTGCGGCGAGTGTCCGCTGGCAGATTTGTGCCCCAGCGTGCGCGTGACGGGGTAGGGCGGAACGCATCTTCGTCTGGCGTTTTTTGCGGGGCTGGGTTTGCCCTTGAGCCGGAGTTCTCTCCATGCGCTACCATGACAGACAATGTATTTGACGTACGACCCGCCGAGCTTGCCCCGGCGGGCTTTTGGCGTTGCGATGCCGGAGGAACAGCATGCTCATTCACCGTATAGCCGCGCAGCTCTACACTGCCGAGGCGCTGCAGACCGTCGAGGCCGGGCTCGATTCTGGCGAGGACGTGACGCTGGCCGTGTCTCAGTCGGGTCGCACGCTTATGGCCGCCGCCCAGTTTGCGCGCCGTCCGCGCCCCACGGTCTACATTGTGAGCGGCGAGGACGCGGCCGATCGTGCCGCCCGCAGCCTTGCCGCCTATGTGGGGCTGGCGCACGTGTGCCGCTTCCCCGAGCGCAAGGACTATCCGTGGCGCGAGCAGGCGCCCGACGACGCCGTGGTGGCGCAGCGCTGCGAGGCGCTCGGGCGCATCGTGCGCGGCGACAACTGCATTATGGTCGCCTCGGCCCGCGCACTGCTGCGCTGCGTGCCGCCGGTCGAGAGCCGCTACTGGGAGTCCACGACCTTTGCGGTGGGCGAGGAGATCCCTTTTGACGAGGTGCCGCAGCGCCTGGTGGGCATGGGCTACACCAATGCCGGCGCCGCCGATGCACCCGGCCTGTTCCGCGTGCACGGTGACACCGTCGAGGTGTTTCCCGCACAGGAAAAGGCGCCCGTGCGCATCGAGTTTTTTGGCGACGAGATCGACCGTATCCGCCGCATGGTGAGTTCCACGGGCCAGACCATCGGCAGCGAGGACAGCATCGAGATCTTCCCCTGTCGCGAGCTCGCACTCACCGACGACGCCGTCCACAACATGCATGTGGCGCTCTATCGTGCCAGCCAGGACGACAGCAAACTGGCGGCGCTGCTCGAGATGGTGGATGCGCGCATCGTCACGCCTGAGCTCGATCGCTTTTTGCCGGTGATGTACGGCCAGACCGTGAGCCCGCTGGCGCACGTGAGCGGCAAGGCGCTCGTGGTGCTGTCCGAGCCGCGCTCGCTGTTCGACGATTGCCTGCGTGCCTACGAGGATATCGAGGCGCGTGCCGGCGAGGCGGGGATTGACCGACTGGATGGCCTGTATGTACGTGCCCAGCAGCTCGATTTTGGTGCCCAGCAGCGCCTGAACTACGTGAGCCTGATTCGTGCCGGCGGTGCGGTGACGGCAGAGCTCAAGATTGAGCAGCCGGCCATTGCGGGCTCGGACAATCGCTTTATGACGCGCATTCAGGAAGTCGTGGGCAAGCGCTATGCCTGCGTATTTGCCATCCCTGACCGCGGTGCGCGCGAGTCGATGGAGCTCACCTTTGGCGACGAGGGCATTACCTTTGAGGAGTCGTTGACGGCCGCGCCCGAAAACGCCGGCGTTATTGGCGAGCACGTACGCGTGGCAACGGCGGATTCTGCCGACCGTGCCGCACGCCAGGAGGCCCATGCTTCCATTCGCGAGCGTAAGGCCGACGCGCTCAACGCCCGCTCGCTCGAGGCGGGCGCGGCCCAGGCTGCCGCCGGTGGCGCCGTGCCCACCATCTCGCGCGGACGCGTGACCTTTGTGGATGCCGCCCTGCCGCAGGGCGTGGTGGTGCCCGATGCCAACCTGGCCGTGTTCTCAATCGCCGACCTCAACGCCCGCATGGACGCCAACCGCGCGCGCAGCCGCCGCAAGGTGGACATTACGCAGATCACGTTCCCGTTTAAGCCGGGCGACTACGTGGTGCACGCCACTCACGGCATCGCGCTCTTTAGCGAGATCGCGCGCCAGGAAGTGGGCGGCAAGGAGCGCGACTACTTTTTGCTGGAATATGCCGACGGCGACAAGCTCTACGTGCCGCTGGAGCAGGTCGACCGCATTACGCGTTATGTTGGCCCCGACGGTGACAAGCCACGCCTGACCAGGCTCAACACCGCCGACTGGACGCGTGCCACCAATAAGGCGCGCAAGAACGCCAAAAAGCTGGCGTTTGACCTGGTCGATCTGTATACGCGCCGCTCTTCGATTACCGGTATCGCCTGCCCACCCGACACGCCCGAGCAGATCGAGATGGAGCAGAGCTTTCCTTACGACGAGACGCGCGACCAGCTGGAGGCCATCGCTGACATTAAGGCCGACATGGAGGCGCCCAAGCCCATGGACCGCCTGCTGTGCGGCGATGTGGGCTTTGGCAAGACCGAGGTCGCCCTGCGCGCGGCGTTTAAGTGCGTGGACTCCGGCCGCCAGGTCATGGTGCTCTGCCCCACGACCATTCTGGCCCAGCAGCACTACGAGACGTTCTTTGAGCGCTTTGCCCCGTTTGGCCTGGAGGTCGAGGTGCTCAGCCGCTTCCGTACGCCGGCGCAGCAAAAGCGCGCACTCAAGGCGTTTGCCGAGGGCACGATCGATGTGCTCATCGGCACGCACCGCCTGCTTTCGGCCGATGTGAACCCCAAGAACCTGGGCCTGGTGATCATTGACGAGGAGCAGCGCTTTGGCGTGCAGCACAAGGAGCAGCTCAAGAACCTGCGCGAGCAGATTGACGTGCTCACGCTTTCGGCCACGCCCATCCCGCGTACCATGCAGATGGCCACGAGCGGCGTGCGCGATATGAGCCTGATTACCACGCCGCCGACTGGGCGCCGCCCCGTGATCGTGCACGTGGGGGAGTACGACCCCGACGTGGTGAGCGCGGCGATTCGCCTGGAGGTGGGTCGCGGCGGACAGGTGTACTACGTGTCCAACCGCGTCAAGACCATCGATGACGCTGTGGCACGCGTGCACGAGGCCGCGCCCGAGGCGCGCGTGGGCGTGGCGCACGGCAAGATGAGCCCGCGCGAGGTCGAGGACGTGATGATCGAGTTCGCGACCAAAAAGATCGATGTGCTCATCGCCACGACCATCGTGGAGAGCGGCATCGACAACGCGACCGCCAACACGCTGATCATCGAGGACTCGCAGCGCCTGGGTCTGGCACAGCTCTACCAGCTCAAGGGCCGTGTGGGTCGCTCGGCCACGCAGGCCTACGCGTACTTTATGTTCCCGGGCGAGCTGCCGCTCACCGAGGAGGCCACGGCGCGCCTGACTGCACTTTCCGAGTTCCAGGACCTGGGCAGCGGCATGCGTATCGCCATGCGCGACCTGGAGATTCGCGGCGCCGGTTCGCTGATGGGCGCTGAGCAGCACGGCAACCTGTCGAGCGTGGGCTTTGACCTGTTTACGCAGATGTTGGGCCAGGCCGTGGCCGAGGCGCGCGGCGATGACGACGCCGGCGTGGAGGCGGCGAGCGTGGGCATTAACCTGCCGGCCGATTACTTCTTGTCCGAGGAGTACCTGCCGGCGGTGGACCAGCGCGTGCTCGTGTACCGCAAGCTCGCGGCGGCCGAGGACCTGGAGAGCATCGACGAGGTACAGGAAGAGACCGAGGCCGCGCACGGTGAGCTGCCGTTGGCGGGGCTCAACCTGTTCAACCGCGCGCGCATCCGCATTCGCGGCGAGCGCCTGGGGCTCGAGAGCGTCACGCTCAGCGGCGGACGCATCACTTTTTTGGGTGTCGACGTGCCCAAGAAGGTGGCCTTTGAGCTTAAGACCCGCTATGGCGCGGTGAACTTCCCCAAGAGCCGCAAGCTGTCGGTGCCCTATAAGGCGGGCGCCGGTGCGGGCAGCGGCCTGGGTCGCGGTCTCGACGCCAACGACGGCACCGGCCCGGTGGCAGCCGCACTCATGCTGCTGCAGCAGCTGGGCGTCAGCGATGACGATTAACAAGTAAGTCGGTGGGACAAAGTTATCAGTAGTTTTTGTCCCAGGTGCGATAGTCGCATCGAGCCTGTCAACGCAAGCGACCCTGGGACAAAAACTACTGATAACTTTGTCCCACCACGTTGCGGGTCGACCCTTCACCCGATCGAAAGGAAAGCATGTTCGGATATATCTATAAGAAAGATGTCGCCATTATCGCGGTTGTCCTGTGCCTTTGTCTGGGCGTGGGCAGTTTCTTCGATTATCAGATCTCGAGCGCGCTGTTCAACATCGGCAGCATGTACGGCCGCTTTATCGAGGCCGCCGGCGAGCTGCCGTTCGAGCTGACGGCGAGCATCGCGGGTGTCATGCTCGTGCGCGCGGCGCGCCCCGACTCCAAGGGAAGCAAATGGCTTGCCGTGCTCGGCGTCCTCGTCAACGTCGGCCTGGCCGGCTACGAGATCGTTTCGTCCCTGCAGGTTGGCGGCAAGCTCGTCGCAGTTCAGTTGGTACTGACGTTTGTGCTGGCCATCGCTGCCAATCTCATCGCCTATCGCCTCACGCGCGACACAGAGCCCAAAGAGCTCACGCGCTGGGCGTTGATGGTGCTTGCCGTGTGGGTCGCTCAGGCCATCATCCTCAACGTGATTGTCAAGCCGCTGTGGTCGCGCCCGCGTATGCGCGTGATCGAGGTGACGCAGGGGCTCGATTTTCAGCCGTGGTGGGTGATCGGTAACCCCGACAAGTGGACCTATATCGCCGCCGGCGTAATCAAGGACGGCTTTAAGTCGTTTGCGAGCGGACACACGGCGCACGCGGCGATCGGCCTTATGCTCGCCGGGCTTCCCGTGGCGGCCTTTAAGGAAAAACCGTCGCGCCGCCGCGTGGTCTTTTGGGTCGCCGCTGCGGTCGCAGCACTCGTCGCCTTTGGCCGCATTGTGATCGGTGCGCACTTTTTGACTGACGTGAGCTGCGGCTTTGCCCTGGTGCTGGCGCTTGAGTGCCTTGCCGCGCGCATTGCCTATCCGGGCGGCGTACAATAGCTGCACCTGAATCATCGGGCCCATGCCCGGCTAGAGAGGATTGCCATGCTCGCGTTCAACAATGACTATTCCCACGGTGCACATCCGGCAGTGCTGCAGGCGCTCGTCGATACCAACATGGAGCCGCAGCCCGGCTACGGTACCGATGCGCACACCGAGCGTGCCAAGCAGCTGATCCGCGAGGCTTGCCAAGCCCCCGATGCCGACGTGTTTTTCCTGGTAGGCGGCACGCAGACCAACGCGACGGTGATTGACATGCTGCTTGCACCCTACGAGGGCGTCGTTGCTGCCGAGACTGGTCACGTCGCCTGCCACGAGGCGGGCGCCATCGAGTTTGGCGGCCACAAGGTGCTCACCATCCCCGGCTACGAGGGCAAGATGCACGCCGAGGACCTCGAGAACTATATCCAGGTGTTCTACGAAAACGAGAGCTACGAGCACACGGTGTTCCCGGGCGCCGTGTACGTGAGCCTGTCGACCGAGTACGGCACGCTGTATTCCAAGGCCGAGCTGGCGGCGATCCATGCGGTGTGCCAAAAGCGTGAGATTCCGCTGTTTGTGGATGGCGCCCGTCTGGCCTATGCGCTGGCGGCCGATGAGTGCGACATTACCCTGCCCGAGCTGGCGCAACTGTGCGACGTGTTCTACATTGGCGGCACCAAGTGCGGCGCGCTTTGCGGCGAGGCCGTGGTGTTTTGCGGCATGCATGCTCCGGCACACCCCATTCCGCGCATTAAGCAGCACGGCGCGCTGCTGGCCAAGGGCCGCCTGACGGGCGTGCAGTTTGAGGCGCTCTTTACCGACGGCCTGTATTTTGAGATTGGCCGCCAGGCGATTAAGACGGCTCAGGCGCTTCGTCGCGTGCTGCACGAGCGCGGCTACCAGTTCTTCTTGGAGACGCCCACCAACCAGCAGTTTGTGATTCTACCCAACGATGGTCTGGCCCGCATTCGCGAGCATGCCTCGATCGAGTACTGGGAAAAGTACGACGAGACCCACACCGTGGTGCGTTTTTGCACCAGCTGGGCCACGACACAGGAGGACATCGACGCGCTGGCGGCTGTCCTGTAGTTAGAAGCAATGACGAGGGGCCGCCTTGCGCCTGGGTTTGGCGCGAGGCGGCCTTTGCTTTTGAGGGGGGGGCTGTATGACCGAGATGTCCGAGCCGACGATTCGCCTGGCGACGCCCGATGATGCGCCGGCGCTGCTTGCCATCTACGAGCCGTATGTGCTCAAGACCGCGATTACCTGCGAATACGAGGTGCCGAGCGTTGAGGAGTTTGCCGGACGCATCGAGCGTACGCTCAAGCGCTATCCGTATTTGGTGATGGAGCTCGACGAGCGTCCGGTGGGTTATGCCTATGTGAGCGCGCTCAACAGCCGCGAGGCATACGACTGGTCGGTCGAGACATCGATCTACCTGGCGCGTGACGTGCGCCACGGCGGGCTGGGCCGCAAGCTGCATGACGCGCTCAAGCAATGCCTGATCGCGATGGGCATCACCAACATGTGCGCCCTCATCGCCGTGCCGCACGACAAGGATGACGAGTACCTGACGCACAACAGCCAGGACTTCCATGCCCATATGGGCTATCGCCTGGTGGGCGCCTTCGACCGTTGCGCGCAAAAGTTCGGCCGCTGGTACGACATGTGCTGGATGGAGCTGATCCTGGCCGAGCGCGTCCCCAACCAGCCCAAACCAACCTGGTTTCCCGACCTCCCCAAACCTACCATTTAGGGACAGGTTTATTTTGGCAGGTTAGCCGATGGGCTCGGTGTATTTGGCGCGGTCGGTGCGCTGGATACGCTTGGAGATATGGAGCGGGCGGCCGTCGGCGTCGTAGACGTAGTCGGTGATCAGGATTAGCGCCTGCCCGCGCTCGACGTTGAGCAAAAACGCCTCGTTTTGCGAGGCATAGCACACCTCAAAGGTCTTGTGCCCCTGCGCCGGCGCGCGATGGAACTCCTGGCGCAGCGTGGCGTAGAGCGATCCGTTGATATCGCGATCGATGAGCGGGGCAAAGCTCGGCGCCAGGTGGGTGGTCTCCAGGCACAGCGGGGCATCGTCCAGATAGCGCAGGTGGACAAGTTTGACGAGCTTGCTGCCCGCGGGCGCATCAAAAAACTTGGCCACGTCGCCGGCGGCCTTGGCAAAGCCCGAGTCAACCGTGCGTGTGGTGGGCTTCATGCCCTGACCCTGGACCTGTGCCGTGTAGCTCGAAAACACCAGGTTGTTCTCGTGGAGCGCCGGCGTGTCGGCCACAAAGGCACCGCGCCCGCGTTCGGTGCGAAGCGGACCCTCATCAACGAGCACCTTAAGCGCGTGGCGCACGGTGCTGCGCGACAGGCCTGATTCGCCCATGAGCTCCATCTCGGACGGCAGCTTGTCTCCGCGCGCGTAGATGCCGGCGGCGATGCGGTCGCGCAGCGTGCCCGCCAGACGCTCGTATTGGGCCAATTTCTTCTTGACCGAAATGCTCATACGGCTAACCTGTATCCTACTTTTATGCCTAATCAATCAAGCATGTATCTTATAAATCCATAAAACTGCTGGTAATGAGCTGGTGAAGGGCACGTACCTTTTTCCTTTCACCAAGATTGAGTTGAGCAACATAGCGCATGTAGATATTAGCCAACTCATAATTAGTTTAGTTCTATAGGTTTTACTAATTAGCCACCTATTGACCGTTCGCCTCTAAAAATCTACCGTTTATCCGGACTAATTGGATATATAGTGTATACAACATATAAGACGTATATGATGACTTATATCAGACGGGTACAAGATCCGGACTTGTATGCTGTCCTTCGCAACGTAGGGTGTTGCGATTAGGAATAGTTGGAAAGGAGACGGTAATGAATCAGCTTTATGCAGCAGTAGCCGTTGGCCTCGTGGGCGTCATTTGTATCATGGACTCACGCATGTTGGGTCGATTGAGCCTTGAACGACCTCTTATTGGCGCGACTATGGTCGGTATCGTATTGGGAGATATTCCTACCGCTTTGGCGGCTGGCGCAACGCTGGAACTGATGAGCATTGGCCTGATTAATGTCGGTGCTGCAATGATTCCCGATATGAATATGGGATCAATTGTTGCTACGGCGTTTTGCATTCTGACGGGCGCTGGCCCAGAGGCTGCATTGACTATTGCGGTTCCCGTAGCTGCCTTTGGTCAGGCAATTGGTCTTGCGGTACGTATAGTGCTCGCGGCGTTTTCCCATAAAACAGACGTTCTCATTGACCAGGGAAAGTTCAAGCAGGCACTTCATCTGCACATTATTTGGGGAAATGTCCTGTATGCGCTGATGTATTTCGTCCCCATTTTCTTGGCGATCTATGTGGGAACTGACTTCGTACAGGCTATTGTGGGCATGATTCCCGATTGGGTGACTAGCGGTCTCGGCCTTGCTGGAAATGTTCTTACGGCGCTCGGTATGGCTCTGCTGCTTAATATTATGCTCACGAAGAAGATGGCCCTGTTCTTCTTCGTTGGATTCTTTGCTGCCGCTTTCCTCAGCATTAACGTGACTGCAGTTGCTATCTTCGCAGTTCTGCTCGCACTTATTCTCTCAGACATTAAGTTTCATGATGGCGGAAGCCAGCTCGCGGCGCAGTCGGCAGATGATTACGATCCGCTTGAGGACGACGACTAGGTATCGAGGAGGTCATTAAAATGGTGGAGCAGACTGTTGGAGCTCAGGCATCCGAAACTACTGAGCTTAAAAGCCTTGAACCGCAAAGCGTTTCTGAGAATAAACGACTTTGGCAATTCTTTTGGCGAACATGGGCGATTCAGGCTTCGTGGAATTACGAGGGCCAAATGAATCTGGGCTTCCTGTATTCAATCGCCCCTACTCTTGATCGAATCTATGCGGATGAATCGGATCCCGAGATTCTGCAGCGAAAGAAAGACGCTTATCATCGCCACACCGCTCTTTATAACATTACGCAGCAGCTTAATAGCTTTGTGCTTGGACTTGCTGCGTCCATGGAGGAAGAGTATGCGCGCGATCCGAAGAACTTTAACCCTGAAGTTATCAACAGCTTAAAGGTTTCGCTCATGGGTCCGCTTTCGGGCATCGGTGATTCATTGCTCGAGGGAACCCTTCGAATTATTTCCTTTGGTCTGGGTGCGTCTCTTGCCGCTCAGGGTTCAATTCTCGGTCCAATTTTGGCTCTTCTGATTTCAGGTATTCCTAAAGCCCTCATTACCTGGTTCGGCGGAAAGTTCGGATATACGCTCGGCGCTGATTATGTCAAGCAGCTACAGGGTGGCGGCATGATGGAGCGTGTCATGTATATGGCGAGCGTAGTCGGTTTGATGACCGTGGGCGCAATGATTGCCACCATGGTTGGGATTACGACTCCTCTGCAATTTCAGGACGGTGCCGTAGTGCTTCAGGATGTCTTGGACGGCATTTTCCCGGCAATGATTCCTCTGGCAATTACCATGCTGTTCTACTGGCTTCTTAAAAAGAAGGCAAGTCTGACAGTTCTCCTTCTCGGTGGCATCGCAGCGAGCCTTATCGCTAGCTTCTTGGGCGTGCTCGCTTAGACCTTGCTTTAAGAGGGATCAGAATAATATGTTTTAATTAGGGGCATCGACCGTGTCGGTGTCCCTAATTTCGTCTAAAGTGATTCCGGATTGATGCCTTGCTGGCACTGTTTATAGAAAGTCGTTTTCAATGGCGTGATGACAAATCAACCTAATACCCATCGCTGCGCTGATCGTCTTCGACTAATGGGCGTCCAGACTTTAGTCAAGAGAACCGGGCTTATAGGACAAAATGTGTGTCCGCATTGGGGGGCATCGGCGCAGGTCGATGTCCCTTTTTCAGCCGTTTAAATTCCGAGTTCGTTTTTAACCATTCGGTCAGAATATGTGTCCGGTTGCCTATCGTTCCCGCGGGTCGATGACCTTTTCCGGAACCGTTAAGCCCTTTCGGAAGAGGTGCCCATGAAGGCCGTTTACGGGATCGCTCGCCCTTTTTGGAAGAGGTAGATACAGAGATGTGAATATGGGGGGCGCATGCGGGCTCCGGGCATGTTTGCCCCTTGTGTCTGCGATTGTTCCTGCGCGGGTGTTTAGAACTGTCGCAAGCAAATATGGGGTAGATTGGTTTGCGTAAGATCGTCGAGGCATTTGCCTTATTAAAACGTTAGAAGACTGCTGTCAGCGGTCGCTGAAGTGTGGCGTTTGGGTGCGATGAGGCGTCTGAGCGAATTCTTAGCCCTTGCTCCACGGCCTATAGTACATCCCGGTTGCCGTTAAACGGTTCGATACTTGTCTTCGTTGCCATTGGATTGTCAACCGATGCGGAGGTGAGGGATTCCCATATTGGGTAACGGACTAAGGCATGGGAGGCTTTTGGGCTGAAGCGAGTGCGCTGGTCGTTGCGGAACGCGATTGACTAATCTTTGTGGGCCTTGCGTTGCAGCGGCTGGGGTGTGCTCGAGGTGATGGAGGGGTGCGGATGGTGGTTGAAATCGGGAAGACGGTCGTATTTCTATCCAAAGCCGGCAAATAGGGTTAAGTCTGCATGAACTATCAACCGTATTCCAGGCGCTTGGATGCCGGATTGACTTGCTTCGAATCGGGCGTTGCTCCAACTATTTCGGTAACAAACCTGCTCTGGCTAGTCTCCATCTGTTACGTTAACTCCCCCTTGTATGCCTCTTTGAGGTCTGCTAGAACGGCAACGTCTTTTCAAAGAAAATGGGCATCAGCTGACGCTGATGCCCATTTTCAAAGCTGCTTGTCATCAAATTATCGTGAGCCAGCCGCCCCTATGCCCTCAATGCTGCGGTAGGCCTCTAAATAGGCAGACATCGAGCGCGCGTCTGCTGCCATTGGATTCGTGAGTGTTTCTGAATCCGTGCATTCAACGCTTAGAACTCCTGTGTAGCCGTTGCGCTCAAAGGTCATAATATCTTCCGCGATATTTCGATTGCCATCACCGAGTGCGAGATGAAGCGAACGTTCTCCTGTGTCGACATAATGCGAATGAATCAAATTGGCGCCAAATGCGTCGAAATATCCCTGTATGGTATCTCCGGCGCTGACCATTGCACCGATATCGAGGCATACCTTAAGGGCCGTTTCATTAACCATCTCAAGTAACAACTCGAGGTCCTTAACAGTATTGGCAATTCGCGATTCCGGTGCTCGAAGTGCTTCAATGGCAAGATTTATGCCTTGCGACTCTGCATAGTGCGCAACTTTCTTGAGCATAGATGCACTTCGCTCTCGTGCTTGCTCTACCGGTTCATCGTAGTATGCCCAACCGCTGGTAACTAATACCTGGCTTGCTCCAAGCGTTTTTGCAACATCGATCGCACGGGTAAAGTATGCAAGGGTGCGATTTTGAATTGACTCATCCTTTGCGGCCATATTGTGCGGCTTGGGGTTGCATTGTTCGGGGCAGATGCCGTGAACACGTACGCCGAATTTATCCATTAATGCTAAAACGCGTTCCGTTGGATCGTTTTGCTGGTAATCCATAAAAAAATGCTGCGGGGATGTCCACAGCTCAACGCACGGATAACCCAGCTTGGATGCGTTTTCAAAAAAAACGTCCAAGTCATAAAACATGTAATGATGGTTCATGGTGGCAAGTTCGATACGTCGTCCGGTCATCAGTTCTCCTTTCAGATAAAATGGTATGAAACGTCACAGACGTTATATATAATTATAGCCAAGGAGGTGCCGCATGCCAGTTTGCTTGTCTGTTCGCCGTGAACGGTAGCAAATAGCCGGCAAACGGAAAGAAATATATTATCTGGACATACATGTATATAACGTCTATGATGTAGACAACCGATAGGAGGTAATGATGAATCAGATAATTCTTGCATCGCATGGTGGGCTTGCCGCTGGAGCCCGCGATACACTTGAAATGATTATCGGAGATGTATCACGTGTCCATGTCATTTCATTGAAAAGAGATGATAAGGACCAAATTGACGAACGCACGATTGATTTGATCGATTCCTTTGATGCGTCCGATAAGGTTTACATTTTGACGGACATGATGGGCAGCAGCGTAAATAACTCAATGGTATCTGTCTTGTCAAAGAGAGCTTCAGTAAGTGTGATCGCCGGGATGAACTTCCCTCTGATTCTTGAGATAGCATTGTCGAGCGATCCGCTTCCGCAATCGCGGCTTGATGAAATAATTGCTCAAAGCAGGGCGGGTATCCAGGACGTAGCTGCCCTTTTGGCTCAGAAGGTACAGGAAGATGAGGAGGATGACCTATGATTAAGCTTGTTCGTTTGGATTACCGCTTGGTTCATGGACAGGTTCTGGCAGCATGGGTAAATCAAATCAGCGCACAACGAATTATTGTCGTTGACGACGCTGCGGCCAATGACGAGATGAGGTCTGCTGCATTAAAGTTGGCAAAACCTGCGGGAATCAGGCTCAATATCTTTACGACGGAAAAAGCCATTGCAAAGATGCCAAAGATTCTTGAGCTAAAAGAAAACATCATGATGGTATTCGGTACAACTAAGGCCTTAGTTGATGTTTGCAGTGCGACTGGTGCAATTACTGAAGTGCAGTACGGCGCGACCTTTAACAAAGAAGGTTCGAAGCAGATTGACCAAAGCGTTTTCCTGGACGATTCGGAAATCAACGATACGCGCGAGCTGCTTGGGATGGGGATTAAGCTCTACAGCCAGCAGACTCCGTCATTCCCGAAGGGTCCAATTACGTCTGTCTAACGTTAGCTGAGTAGCGTAACGTTCGCCGAGATTATTAGATAAGTAAGTGTTATTAAAATAGTGGCAATTACTATTTGTCGCAATTAGAGAAAGGGAAAAACATGTACGAGATCGACCTTAACCTCCCTAAGCAGATCGTCGCTGACGTCCTGTCCAACCACGAGATTCACAGCGTTGCCTTCGTCGGCTGCGGCGCTTCCATGTCCGACCTTTACCCCGCCAAGTACTTCCTGGCCAACAACACGGACAAGCTGAACGTTCAGATCTTCACCGCTAACGAGTTCAACTACGACACGCCTTCCTGGGTCAACGAGCACACCTTCGTGATCACCTGCTCCCTCGGTGGCTCCACGCCCGAGACCGTTGAGGCCAACAAGACCGCCAAGAAGCACAACTGCCCGGTCGTCTCCCTCACCAACAAGGCTGGCTCCGCTCTGACCGTCGACGCCGACCACGTCATCGTCCACGGCTTCCACGCCAACTACGCTGCCAAGTGCGAGAAGCCCGGCTATGCCATCGCTCTTGCTCTCGAGATCCTTCAGCAGACCGAGGGCTATGACCACTACGAGGACATGATCACCGGCCTCACCAACGTCTTCGATCTCTGCGAGAACGCCGCTCAGCACTGCAAGAAGCTCGCCAAGAAGTTCGCCGAGGACTTCAAGGACGACAAGATGATCTACTTCATGGCCTCCGGTGCCTCCGAGAAGATGGCTTATTCTCACGCCGCCTTCCTGTTCACCGAGATGCAGTGGATCGACGCCGCCGCCTACAACACCGGCGAGTACTTCCACGGCCCGTTCGAGGTTTCCACCGAGGGTAAGCCCTACGTCTTCTTCATGTCCGATGGTGCTACCCGTCCGATGGACGCTCGCGCCCTCACCTTCCTTGAGCGCATGGGCGCCAAGGTCGCTCTGATCGACTCCAAGGACTACGGCCTGGCTGACGCCGTGCCCGCGAGCGTCGTCACCTACTTCAACCCGCTGCTGCACCTCGCCGTTATGCGCGAGTACGGCAACCAGATTGCCGAGGCCCGTCAGCACCCGCTGACCATGCGTCGCTACATGTGGAAGCTTTCCTACTAATCACAAGTAAGTAGACCTTACGGGTTGATTGAGAGGGGATGGGGTTTGCGCCCCGTCCCCTTTTTGCTTTGGGGGCGTGTCCGTTGCGTCATAAAACCCCAGATAAAACCTACCAAAATAAACCTGTCCCTTTTTGGCAGGTGGGAGGAGATGCGTATGATCAAGGCAGTGCTGTTTGATATGGACGGCGTGCTGGTCGATACCGAGTGGTTCTACAACCGTCGTCGCGTGGCGTTTATGGAGGAGCATGGCATTACGTACGATAGAATTCCAGATCTTTCGGGGTCTAATGAACCGGCAATCTGGGAAGCTCTAGTTCCTGGCAATCTCACGTTACGCGAGGAATTGCTCACGGAATATAAAAAAAGATATTGCCCCGCTCATCCCGTTCCGTATGCCGAGCTACTCAACGAGCAGACGGAGCCGGTGATGCGTGAGCTGCACAAGCGCGGCGTGAAGTGTGCCATCGCGAGCTCGTCCTATCGTGAGCTCATCGACGAGCTGGTGGATATCGCCGGTATCGCCGACGTGCTGGACTACACCATCAGCGGTCACGAGTGCAGCGCGTTTAAGCCCGATCCCGAGATCTACCTGCGTGCCATGGAGGCGCTGGGGGTTGAGCCTTCCGAGTGCCTGGTTATCGAGGACTCGCCTTTGGGCATCGAGGCCGGCAAGCGCTCCGGCGCCCGAGTCCTAGCGCTGCGTCCGCACGAGGGCGTCAACCTGGATCAGTCCGCCGCCGACGTTGTCATCGACAACCTGACCGACATCCTACCTGCCATTTAGGGACAGGTTTATTTTGAACTGCGTCCCGAATCTTGGCCTTCTTTTATTAGAAGCGAACACTAGGACGCTTTCAATAGCCGTTTCCGAAACTCCACCGGGGTGAGGCCGCCGAGCGCCACCTGGCGACGCCTCGTGTTCCAATGCACGACGTAGGCGTCGAGGTCCCTCTTGAAGGACTCGAAGTCGGCCCACTCGACGCCCCTGAAGAACTCGTCCTTGAGATGCCCGAACACCTGCTCCGTCGCCCCGTTGTCCAGGCAGTTGCCCTTTCTCGACATGCTCTGCCTGACGCCGTGCCTCCTGAGCTCGCCGGTCCACCTAGGGTGCTGGTACTGCCAGCCCATGTCGCTGTGGACGATCGGCGAGGCCCCGGCCGGCATCCTCGCGAACAGGCGCCTGAGCACCTCCTCCTGCTGGGCCATGTCCGGGCTCGTCGACACCGACCAGGAGACGATCTCCTTCGTGCAGAAGTCGTAGACCGGGGCGAAGTACGCCTTGCCCCAGGGCTGCCTGAATTCCGTGACGTCGGTCCCGAGCTTCTCCCACGGGGCGCCCGCGCGAAAGTCACGCGCTATCAGGTTGTCGAACCTCTCGCCGACCGGGCCGCGGTAGGAGTTGTAGCGATGGTAGTCGGTCTCCCGGCGGATGCCGCAGCGGATGCCGAGCTCCCGCATCATCTTGAGGACCGTCTTGTCCGCTATCCTCGCGCCCAGCTCGGCCCTCAGGCACATCGCTATCTGGCGGTGGCCGCACCCGTTCGCCGTCCTCGAGAAGATCTCGCGCACGGCCTCCCGGAGCTCTGGCCGGGTCGCTCTCGGCGGGTGCGCCACGGCATAGTGGTAGCTCGACGGCGCGAGCCGCGCGGCCGCGAGCAGGTCGCATAGGCGGCGGTGCCCTGAAAGGGAGGCTACGGCCTGGGCTTTCTCCCAGTTCGAGAGCTCTTCTCCGCTTTCAGGGCTATCGATTTTTTTAGATACGCCACCTGGGCCTCGAGTTTGCGCACGCGCTCCTCGAGCTCCCGCTCGCGCGTCCGCCCCCCGGGGCCCTCCGGCCTGCCGCGGCGTCCCGGCTCGAGCGCCTCCGGCCCGCCCTCGCGGTACAGCCTGCACCAGCGGTCGAGCGATGTGGCGGCGGCGATGCCGAAGCGGGCCATCGCCTCCGACCGCGGCATCCCCTCGTCCACGACGGCCCTCGCGACGGCGAGCTTGGTCTCCATGTCGTAGGTCCTGCGGCTCTCGCCCATCCCGATCAGCCCCTTCCTCCCGGTTGCCCGGTACGCGTAGAGCCATTTTCTCACCGCCGGGGCGGGAACGTCGAGCTTCTTGGCCGCGAGTTCGAAGCCGAGGCCGGCCTCGAACAGGTCGGCGGCGCGTGCCCTCATCTCGCGACCGTATCTTGCCTTCTTCCTGCGGGGCATTTCCGATGCCTCCCTTTTCTCGAACCTTAATTTCAAAGTCCAAGAAATGGGATGCAGTTCATTTTGGCAGGTTTTATTTGGGCAAATGCCGAATTCGCCGTGAAGGGATCGCTCTCTTCACGGCGTTTTTCTTTTGAGCGGCCTCACGGTCCTTCTGATGGTTGTCGAGAGAGGGTGAATTGAAGCGCCCTCTGTCGCTCCATGCTACAATCGCCGGCATGCCCCACAACCACATCTGCCTTCGAAAGGAGCCTGCGTGGCGAACGCCATCGATCAGCTCACGGACCGAGTGCTCGTGCTCGGCCGCCTCACCATCGTCCGCCGCACCATTACTGCCGTGGCGGTCGCAATTTCCGCCGTTCTCCAGACATTTCTGATCCAGGCGTTCATTCGGCCCGCCGACTTGCTTCCGAGCGGCCTTACCGGCGTCGCGGTCCTGCTCGATCGCGTTACCTCGCTCGGCGGCGTTCACATCGACATCTCGCTCGGTATGCTCGCGCTCAACATCCCCGTGGCGCTCCTATGCTGGAGCGGCATTAGCAAGCGTTTCGTCATCTTCTCGATGATGCAGGTCGTGCTCTCGTCGCTGTTCCTCAACGTCTTTCACTTCGCGCCGTTTTTGGGTGACAAGATCATGCTCATCATTTTTGGCGGCGTGGTCTCGGGTCTGGGCGCTGCCATCGCGCTTAAGTCCGGCGCATCTACCGGTGGCACCGACTTTATCGCGCTGTGGGTCTCCAACCACACGGGCAAGACCATTTGGGGCGTCATCTTTGGTTTCAACTGCTTTATCCTGGCGATCTTTGGCTTTATATTTGGCTGGGACAATGCGGCGTACTCCATCGTGTTTCAGTTTATTTCGACCAAGACCATCGACAGTTTCTATCGTCGCTACGACCGTGTGACGCTGCAGATCACGACGCGCAAGGCCGACGAGGTCATGACCGCCTATGTTGACCATTTTCAGCACGGCATTAGCTGCGCCGAGGTCATTGGCGGATATAGCCGCGAAAATATGTATCTGCTGCACGCCGTTGTCTCGACCTACGAGAGCCAAGACATTATCAAGCTGGTGTGCGACATTGATCCCGGCGCCGTGATCAATGTGTTCCACACGCTCAACTTTGTGGGCGGCTGGTGGGGCGGTCATGTTGACGAGCCCATGCCCACGGCCGTACCCGATCCCGACAAGCCCGCGCGCATGGCCAGCAGGCAGGCGCGCCTCAGCGAGCAGGACAGCCTGCAGCAGGATGACGGCAAGTAGGGTTTTGGCTTTTTGCCGGTCAAGCGCAGCCCATTCGAATGAGCCCCCCGAAAGCCCCGTTGCTTTCGAGGGGCTCTCGTTTGACCAGATAAAACCTACCAAAATAGACCTGTCGCTTTTTGGTAGGCAGGGTGTATCGTTTTGTCGTTATGATGTAACATAGAGCTAGACGTTATATACGTATTAGTAATTTCGATATTATGATAGGAGTGATCAGATATGCCTGCGACCAAAAATGCACCGCTTTACCAGCAGATTTACGACGAAATCAAGGATGCGATCGAGAAAGGTGTTTATGCACCCAAGGAGCGTATTCCGTCCGAGCTCGAGCTAGCCGAGCAGTACGAGGTGAGCCGCATTACGGTGCGCCGCGCCGTCGAGGAGCTGTGCTCCGATGGCTACCTGGTTAAGCAGCAGGGCCGCGGCACCTTTGTTTCCACGCCGCACATCAACCGTCAGTTCCACGCCTCGACGCTGCAGACGTTTACCGCGCTGTGTGCCGACAATGGCATGAAGGCCGGTGCACATGTGGTCGATCGCCAGATTGTTCCGGCGCGCCAAAAAGAGATGGAGTTCTTTGGCCTGCAGAAGGGCGCGCTGCTGCTGCATATCAAGCGCGTGCGCACGGCCGACGGCGAGCCCATCTTTGAGGAGAACGTCTTTGTGCCGTTTGACGCCTACCGTGAACTGTTGACAGCCGACCTTGAGGACAAGTCGATTTTTGCCGAGGTCGAGCGTGTTGGCGGAACGCCGATTGTCTCGGTTGGCTACCGCACGGTCGAGGCCGTTCGCGCCAATGCCGAGCAGGCGGCTGAGCTGGGCATTGCTCCGCACGATCCACTGCTCAACCTGCGTGCCGGCTTTATCGGCCCCAATGGCGAGCCGGTCCTGATGGGTAAGCAGTACTACGTGGGCAGCCGCTACGTCATGGTGATGTAGCTCTAGTTGCGCGGTTTTCCAAACCGCGCAACGGCTCGACGCTGCGCCTTTGGTTCCGCCGTTCTGACGAACGGCGGACCGGTCGACGCCGCAAGCCCGCCAGAGCGGCAATCTGCAGAATGAGCGTGGAAAATCTCCCGTTTTTGGCTCGGTTACGGCCTCAAAGTGGGAGATTATCCACGCTCATCCGGAAAGTGTCCAAAAATCCACGCTCGTTCCTTTCGGATTGCGCCGCCCGTGGCCGGCAGCCGTGCGCCACCGGTCCGCGTGGCGGCGTATAATCGGCGGCAGATGACTTGGACGTTAGGAAACCATGACCGATAGCATGCAGCAGATGGCGCTCGACACGCTCGGCGCCTATTTTGGCTACACCTCGTTTCGTCCGGGGCAGGACCGCATGGTCGATGCGATCCTTGCCGGTCGCGATGCGCTGGGTGTTATGCCCACAGGCGCCGGCAAGTCCATTTGCTACCAGGTGCCCGCGCTCATGCTGCCCGGCATCACCTTTGTGGTGAGTCCGTTGCTCTCCCTTATGGAGGACCAGACCCGTGCGCTGCTCGCGGCGGGCGCGCGACCCAGCTATCTCAACTCCAGCCTTACTCCGGCCCAGCAAAACACCGTGCTCAAGCGGGCGCGCGAGGGCCGCTACCAGCTAATGTATGTGGCGCCCGAGCGCCTGCTCGAGCCGCGCTTTATAGCCTTTGCACAGGAGGCCGCGGCAGACAGCGGCATTGGCGTGCCGCTCGTGGCCATTGACGAGGCCCACTGCGTGAGCCAGTGGGGCCAGGATTTCCGTCCCGCCTATCTGCAGATTCGCGAGTTCATCGATTCCCTGCCGCAGCGCCCCATCGTGGCGGCCTTTACCGCCACGGCGACCGAGCGCGTGCGCGCGGACATTCAGCAGATGCTCGGCCTGCAAAACCCCGCGACGGTAGTGACGGGCTTCGATCGCAAGAACCTCTACTTTGGCTGCGAGGAGATGGGCGACAAGGCCAAGACCGCGTGGGTGCGTGACTATGTGATCGCGCATTCGAGCGAGAGCGGCATCGTGTATTGCTCCACGCGCAAGACCGTCGATGCACTGGCGGGCGAGCTTGCCGAGGCACTGGGCCCCAGCGGCATTCGCGTGGGCCGCTACCATGCCGGCATGGGCAACGACGCCCGCCGCCAAAGCCAGCGCGCCTTTATCGACGACGATATTCAGGTGATGGTCGCCACCAACGCCTTTGGCATGGGCATCGACAAGCCCAACGTGCGCTACGTGATCCACAACAACGTGCCCGAGAGCATCGAGGCCTACTACCAGGAGGCGGGCCGCGCCGGCCGCGACGGCGACCCGGCCAGCTGCCATTTGCTGTGGAACGGCAACGATTTTCGCATGCGTCGTTTTTTGATCGACCGCGGCGATGCGGCCGACGAGGCGCTCGACGACGAGCAACGCGCGTGGGCGCTCCAAAATCGATATCGCCTGCTCAGCCAGATGGAAGGCTACTGCAATACCACCGGCTGCCTGCGCGAATATATGCTGCGCTACTTTGGCGACGAGGCCGCGGCCGAGCATGCGGCAGCCGCCGCGGGCGGCACCGCCATGGACGATGCCGAGGGCTGCGGCAACTGCAGCAACTGCCTGACGCAGTTCGAGGTCGAGGACGTCACCGACATGGCCCGCGCCGCCGTGCGCTATGTGGCCACGCGCCCCATGCGCTTTGGCAAGTCGCTCATCGCCGACGTGCTCCACGGCGGCAACACCGAGCGCATCCGCCAGATGCATCTGGACGAGGACCGCGGCTATGGCGAGCTGTCGAGCGAATCGGTCGGGCGCATCAAGGACATCATCGGCCAGCTGTGCGGCCGCGGTTATTTGGCCACCTCGCAGGGGCAGTACCCGGTCGTGGGCCTGGGTCCGCGTGCCGGCGAGGTCCAGGACGAAGCGTTCGCCTTTACCGTTAAACGTCGCGCGTCCAAGCGCAAGGCCTCGGCGCGCGCCCGCCGTGCAGTTGATCTGCTGCGCGAGGAGGCCGAGCTTGATCAGCGCCCGCGCGTGGGTGACGATGCCGAGCTATTCGAGCGCCTGCGCGCCCTGCGCAAGGAAATCTCGACCGAGCTCGAGATGGCGCCGTACATGGTCTTCTCCGACAAGGCCCTGCGCGGCCTGTGCCGCCTGCGTCCGCAGACGCGCGACGAGCTGATCCAGGTCAACGGCATCGGTGAGAAAAAGGCCGACGCCTTTGGCGAGCAGTTTATGGCGGCGATTGAAGAGTTTGAGTCCGAGCATGCGCGGGATGGAGCGTAACGATGGCAACCGATGATAAAACCGACCGCGTTGGCGTATCCGCCGTACCGCTGTACCAACAGGTTATGGACGACCTGAAGGGCGAGATCGCGCGCGGCGTGTATGCGGCCGGCTCGCGCATTCCTTCCGAGATGGAGCTCGCGAAGTCTTACGGCGTGGGACGCATCACCGTGCGCCGCGCCATCGAGGAGCTGTCGCGCGCGGGCTACGTCAGCCGCCAGCAGGGGAGGGGCACCTTTGTGTGCGCTCCCAAGCTCAAGCGCAAGATTGTCCAGAAAGGCGACGTCCAGAGTTTTACTGAGGGTTGTGCTGCCAACGATATGGTGGCCGGAGCGCGCCTGGTGTCGCGCACGGTGGTTGCGGCGACGCGCGAGGACGCGGCGTTTTTTGGCGTGGAGCCCGGCAGTGAGCTTATCGTGGTCGAGCGCGTGCGCACGGCCGACGGCATCCCCGTCATGCTCGAGAACAACGCCTTTGTGCTGGCTGACCATCCCTATCTGCAGACGCTGGCCGATAAGGACCTCACCGATAACTCGATCTTTGCGCTCGTTGCCGACCACTCGGGCCGCGCGCCGCTCAAGTCCGACCCCTGTACCGTGGAGATCGCGCTTGCCGATGCCCAGGTGGCCCCGCTGCTGGAGGTGCCGGTCGGCGAGCCGCTCTTTTATATGGAGGCGTATTTTACCGATGCAGACGAGCGCCCCCTGCTGCTCGGGCGCCAAAAGATCGTGGGCTCGCGCTACGTGTTCGACATCTAACATCCACAGATAGAACAACATAGAACAAGTTTGGCGAAATGGCTTCACGAGCGTCGTCGTGCGTGCTATAAATAGGACAACATAGAACGACCGCAGGTACGAGCTGTCTTCGCTCAAAGCCGCCCCACAAGGAGGAACATCAGGATGAACGCACATGATCTGGTTCAGGAAATTATCGAGCGCAAGGGCAAGATTGAGAACGTCTTTTGGATTGCCTGCGGCGGTTCGATGATCGACCTGATGCCGGCCAACGAGCTGCTCAAGCGCGAGGCGACCACGTTTACCTCGACGGTTTACACGGCGCGCGAGTTTTGCCTGATGGCCCCCAAGAGTCTTGGCGAGAAGTCACTCGTCATCGCCTGCAGCCACAGCGGCAATACGCAGGAGGTCGTCGACGGTTGCGAGATGGCGCTGGCAGCCGGCGCCGAGGTCGTGGCCATGACCGACTGCGAGAGCTCCAAGATTGATAACGGCAAGTGGACCACCTGGGTCTATCCGTGGGGCGAGGGTGTGTCACAGGCCGAGGTACCGCAGGGTATCGGCGTCCTGATGGCTGCCGAGCTGCTCGACCAGCAGGAGGGCTACGAGGCACTCGCCGACATGTACGCCGGCCTTAAGCAGATGGATGCGCTGCTGCCCGCTGCCCGCGAGAAGGTCAACGCCGAGCTGGGCGATCGCTTTGCCGAGCTCTGCCAGCAGCACGAGTTCTTCTACATCCTGGGATCCGGCCCCAACTTTAGCCAGACCTACGCCATGGCCATCTGCTCGCTCATGGAGATGCAGTGGCAGCACTGCTGCTACATCCACTCCGGCGAGTACTTCCACGGCCCGTTCGAGGCTACCGAGCCCGGCGTGTTCTACTTTGTACAGCTCGGATCGGGCGAGTGCCGCCCCATGGAGGAGCGCGCGCTGGCGTTCCTCAACACGCACACCGATACGGTCATGGTGCTCGACGCACTCGAGTACGGCGTGGGCGACGTGCCTGCCAGCGTGCGTTCGTACCTGGAGCCGATCTTCTTCTACAACATGAGCTGCGAGCTGCGCGCCGCCCGCGGCAAGGTGTTCGACCACAGCCCCGAGATCCGTCGCTACATGGGCATCGAGCAGTACTAAGTAACGGGAAAACCATTCACCTTCGATTCGCAAGGGCACTGCGTGAGTCAAAAAAGCGGGCCGCGCCGGGGATTTCCGGCGCGGCCCGCTTAGTATCGCGTTTGGATTCGCAAGGTTTCGGCAGCCTACGGCCTACTTTGCGTCGTAGGCCTCGGCATCCCACCAGTCGAGCTGGGCGATGTTGTCGCGGATATGCTGGCAGCTCTTGTGGAAGCCCTCGAGCTCGTGCTCGGACAGGTCCAGCGTGTAGACCTCCTCGACGCCCTCGGCACCGATCACGCACGGCAGGGAGGTAAAGATGCCCTCTTCGCCATAGTGGCCGGTCATGAGCGTAGAGGCCGAAAGCACGGCGTGCTCGTTGTGCAGCACGGCGGCGCAGACGCGCGCGGCGGAGTTGGCGACGGCGTACTCGGTGCACTGCTTGCCAGCGTAGGTCACATAGCCGCCCTTGCGCGCGAGTTCCTCGACCTCCATGTGGTCAAAGGCGTACTTGTCGGGGTTCTCGGCCTGAAGCTCGTTGAGGCTCTTGCCGGCGATGGTTGCGGCCTTAAAGGCGGCAAGCTGGCTAAAGCCGTGCTCGCCGATCATGTAGGCGTCGATGGACTTGGGGCTCACGCCGACCTTCTTGGAGATCTCGGTGCGCAGGCGGGCGGAATCTAGGCCGCAGCCCGAGCCGATGATCTTCTTGGGATCGTAGCCGGTCAGGTGCCACAGCTCGGTGCACACGACGTCGCAGGGGTTGGAGATGCTCACGAAGATGCCGTCAAAGCCGGCGTCGACGATGCGCTTGGCAAAGGTGCGGGCGGCGTCGGTGGTAAAGAACAGCTCGCCGTCGCGGTTGCCGGCGGCCAGCGCGACCTTGCCGGCGGCGTTGACGATGACGTCGCAGCAGGCCAGCTCCTCGTAGTGGTCGTAGCAGTTGACGATCTTGGTGTTGTACGGGACAAACGAAAGGGAGTCGCGCAGGTCCTGGACCTCGGACGTCACCTTGGCCTCGTTGATATCGCACAGGTACAGCTCGTCGGCAATGCCCTGCATAAGCAGGCTATTGGCGACATGTGCTCCTACGTGGCCCTGGCCGACCACACCGATCTTACGCGTCTGGTACATATATGTATCCTTTCGGCCGAGTTTTTCGCGTCGAACCATTGTAGCGTCCTGCTGTCACTTTGCTAGGCTAAAGCGCCACAGATTTTTGGGACATGCCTTAATCTCTACTTTTGGAGTGATTTGGGCCGCTGGCGGCATCGCTGGGCGATGTGCTCGCGCGGATGGGGCCGGTCGTTGTACCATAGCTGCAACTGACTCGTAAGGAGCATCCATGCCCATTCGCATCCCCGACGCCCTCCCTGCCGCCGCGCAGCTCGAGAGCGAGAACATCTTTGTCATGACCGAGTACCGCGCGCTGCACCAGGACATCCGTCCGCTGCGCGTGCTCATCCTCAACCTCATGCCCACCAAGATCGCCACCGAGACGCAGATCATGCGCAAGCTCTCCAACACGCCGCTGCAGGTGGAGGTGGACCTGCTGCGCACCAAAACGCACGAGGCCACGCACGTGAGCGCCGGCCACCTGGAGACGTTCTACCGCACGTTCGACGACATCCGCGACATCCACTACGACGGCCTGATTATCACGGGCGCGCCCGTGGAGCAGATGCCGTTCGAGGAGGTCGACTACTGGCCCGAGCTCTGCCAGATCATGGATTGGTCCACCACGCACGTGCACTCCACGCTGCACATTTGTTGGGGCGCGCAGGCGGGGCTCTACCATCATTACGGTATCCAGAAGTACGACCTGCCGGCAAAGGCGAGCGGCGTATTTGAGCATTATCTGGTGAAGCCGCAAAGCCCGCTGGTCCGCGGCTTTGACGACCGCTTCTATGCCGTGCATTCGCGCAACACCGATGTGCGCCGCGAGGACGTGGAGGCCGAGCCGCAGCTTGAAGTCGTGGCCGTGTCCGACGAGGTAGGCCTGTATATCGTCAAGTCGACCGACAGCCGTCGCTTCTTTGTCTTTGGCCATCCCGAGTACGATACCGACACGCTGCGTCTGGAGTACGAGCGCGACGTGAAGCGCGGCCTCAACCCTCAGGTGCCGGCGCATTACTTCCCGGGCGACGATCCCGCTGCCGAGCCGCGCAACGTCTGGCGCAGCCAGGCTCAGCTGCTCTACACCAACTGGCTCAACTACTACGTCTACCAAACCACGCCCTACGACCTGGCCCGCGCCGGCGAGGAGCACTAGGCCGCTGTCGTGGCTGTGGCTGCGGCCGTGGCCGCCGCGTGACGAGCGTGGAAATCCGGACACACGAGCGTGGATAATCGGACGTTTGCAACGTGAGCGTGGATAATCTCCCGTTTTTGGCTCACAAGGGGTCTCAAAGCGGGAGATTTTCCACGCTCATTTTTTCTGCAGCTGCCGTACCGTCGGCATCATCACACGTTGAGTACATGCGGACTACATCGCAAACTAGGTAGTTTCGAGCCACAGCATATTTTCTTTCAATGAAGTCGGTGGCTTTTGAGGCTCAAAATGTGGAGACAGGGACCTCTCGACAACCGTTCTACCTGCAGATATAAGCCATTGGCCTAAAACATCCAAAACCGTCAGGCATTTGGTCAGCATCTGGACAGCATTTGGTCAGACTTCGCATGAAACCGTCTGGTACGTTTGCGCCGTTCCAAGAGTTTGGGGGCGACATGGCAAACATGACGGCGAATCAAAGACTCACAAGTCACATTGAAGCATGCGAGCAGCAGATGAGCTGCGTGTACGCGCGCACGACGGCGGAGGCAAAGCAGATTGAACGGCGGGTGGCGGCGGGAAGTCTCAAGGTGGTCATGCCGGGACTGTATGCGCGTCCGGAATACTGGTCCGAGCTCAAGTTTCGGCAGCGTTATCTGCATCGGGTGCGGGCGCTTGCGCAAAAGCACCCCGACTGGACGTTTTGCTCCTATACGGCGGCCGTTGTCTATGGCCTTTCGGTTTCGCATGCCAATTTGACGCACATCCATATCGCCGCGATGCCGGCGCAATCGACGACGCCAGGCTCTCAAGTCGTTCGCCATCGGTATGCTTATCGGACACGGGCCAGCGAGATGGATATTGCCGTGACCGATATCGATCAAACGATTGCGGATTGCCTGGTCGATGCATCGTTTGTCGAAGGGCTGATCATTGCGGACTCGGCGCTCCATGAGCAGCTTTTGTCGAAGGAGCATCTTGTTGAGACGGTCGACAGGCTTGGCTTGAATCGTCGCGGTGTTGTGACGGCGCGCAGGGTCGCGCGGTGTGCCGACGGCTTGTCGGAAAACGGCGGCGAGTCCAAGGCGCGTGCGCTGATGATCGAGCGCGGCTGGCAGGTTCCGGAGCTGCAAGTTGAGCTGTTCGATCCGGTTGAGCCGGGAAGGCCGTATCGCGTTGACTATTTGTGGCGCGTGGGTGACCGGTTGATTATTGGGGAGTTCGACGGATTCGTTAAAAGCGAGAAGGCGGCGGAGGAGGGCAAGCTCGCAAAGGCGCAATTTGACGAGCGCCAGCGTGAGTCGAGGCTTTCGATGCTCGATAACTGCAAGATTGTGCGCTTGTGCTGGGATGACCTAAGGGATCCGACAAAGCTCGATCGTAAGCTCAAGGTTGCCGGCGTGCCGCGTGCCTGCTGAGACGGTTACAGGGTGTTAGGCTGCACGAGCGTGGAAATCCGGACGGATGAGCGTGGGAATTTAGACGTGATTTGGTTGAGCGTGGATTTTCGGACACACGAGCGTGGATTATCGGACGTTTGAATAATGAGCGTGGATAATCTCCCGTTTTTTGCCCCCGAACAGGCCCAAAGTGGGAAATTGTCCACGCTCATTTTTGTGGGGTGCAGCGTGCCAGCCGTTAGGCGCTGATGATGTGGGGTAGCGGCAGGTCGTGGGCGTCGGTGGGGATGTGGTCGACGCGCTGTTCGTCAAAGGCGATGCCGACGATTTGACATACGGGCGAGAGCATGGGCAGGTAGCGGTCATAGCAGCCGCCGCCGTAGCCTAGGCGCGTGCCGGTGCGGTCGAATGCTACGAGCGGCACGACGATCATGTCGAGAGCTTCGGCAGGCACGATAGGGAAGCGGCTGCTGTCGATGTCCGTGGCCGCAAAGGCCCGCGTGGGGTGGGCGATAAACGGAGCCGCGTCCGCGTCGCCGGCAGCAACTGCCCGCATACACATGCGCTGGCCACAAGCTGCGGCGTCTGTTGCCGAGAGCATGCACGGATAGGCCACGCGCCAGCCACGTTTGGCGGCAGCTGCGGCAAACGCGGCTGAGTCGACTTCGGAACCCATCGCGGCATAGACGGCAACGGTGTGCGGCGCCGCGGCATCCAAGCGGCCCAGCAGCTCAACCAGCCGCGCACAGATATCAGCAGACTTCGCCGCCCGCAAGTCCAAATCAAGAGCATCACGCCGAGCAATCACCGCCCGCCGCAACTCAGCCTTGTCCATCCCGGCTTCCTCTCCCAAACCTACCAAAAAGGGACAGGTTTATTTTGGCAGGTTTTATCTGGGCAAATGTCGAAACCACCACAAAGGTGCCTGTCCCCTTTGTGGTGGTTTTGGCCCATGCGTTAACGCTATAACGCCGCGGCGATTGCTTCGGTCACAAACTTATTGAGTGACTCGCCCTTTTTTGCCGCCGCCAGTGCTGCCTGCTTGTGAAGCTCGGAGCCTGTTCTCACATTGAACGAGCCCTTAAAAGCCCGCTCTGGTTCCTTGCCCTTTTCGGCACAAAACTCAAGGTAATCGTCGACGGCGTCGTGGAAGCATTGCTCCACTTCTTCAGCCGTGGAGCCTTCAAATACGATTGCATCCCTAATGCCGGCGACCATACCTGTTAGTACATGCTGCTCGGCATCGAACTCGACTGGGGCGAAATAGCCCTTGTATGCCAAAACGTTACTCATGACTGCCTCCGACATCCTGCAGAAATCGAACGATGTTTCGAATTGTCTCCGCTGTCAATTCGTCAGATGGATGAGGCACGTGCATCACGAACATCCTGCCATCTGAGGGCCTGTAGAAGCGAACGCGCGATCCGGATGTCTTGCCTTTGCTGTCCATTTCAAAGCCATATGAGGCCATGACTTTTAAAAAATCGGCATACCGATACGTCGAAGGGCAGCTAAACAGTTGGGCGATGAGTTTATCGGCTCGAGTCATCCCGCCTCACATTCTGCAACTATATTCTAGTTGCAATTTAGATCCGATGCAATCACCCATACTATAGAACATGTGTACGTATAGAACAAGTGTTCGAACCACTACAAAGGGGCCTGTCCCCTTTGTAGTGGTTTTGCTTGCTGTGGTTAGCCCATCAGGTCGACTACGTTAAAGCCGGCGTTGCTCTTGGCGATGACGTCGCGGCCGCCAAAGACGCAGGTGGGCGACTTGGCTGCGATGCGCGTCACGTCGGCGCCGAGCGAGCGAAGCTCACCGGGCGTGGCGGCGAGCATCTGGGCGCGGCGCTCCTCGCGTGCATGCGGATCGAGCCTGGCCAGGTAGGTCGTGTTGCGGCGCTTGGTGAGCGCGTACGGCTTCACCGGCGCGTCCATGCCGCTCACGCAGCTCACGATAAAGCCCTCAAAGGCGGCCTCGTCGGGCTCAAAGTTGCCGAGCCATTCGCCTGCGCGCGCCACGCGCTCAATCGATGGGTCGATCGCCGGGTCGCGGTAGGTGTAGAACGCCGCCTGGCGCTCGCCGGGCGCGCGGAATCCGCAGCCGTACGCACCGCCCTTCACGCGGATTTCGTTCCACAGGTAGTCGTAGGAGAGCGCGTTGGCGGCAACCGCCCAGGCGCCCGTCACGTCGATACCCAGGCGGCGCGGGTCGCACGCGCTTGCGGCAAAGCAGATGTCGCTGGGAATGACAAAAGCCTCGTGGCGGTCACACGGCGTCGGCACCACGAGCGCATCGCGGCCGGCAAGGGCACCGTCGCCCGCGTCCGCGCCAAGCCCCAGGCTACCCGCGGCATCCCAGTATGCGTCAAAGTCCTCGTCGCTGCCGGTAAAGCTCGCCATGCAGCCATCGGCCACAAAGATGCGGTCTGCCAGCGCGGCAAGCTTGGCGCGCAGGCCGTCCAGGCGCTCGTCAAAGTGCTCGAGTAGATCACGCAGGAACAGGTAGAAGTCCACGCCCGAAAGTTGCTCGCGCACCACGGCCGAAGGCGAGCTGTAGCTCATCGCGCGACCCAGCGCCGCCGAGTGACCGTTGTTGATAAAGCCCTGCTCAAGCCCAATACGAATCTGCGTGAGCACGTCGCGAACGCGGTCGGCGTCGGCATCGAGCAAAAGCGTGCTCGACCACACCTCGCGCGGCAGGCTCGCCAGCGCATCGATCTTCTCGGACAGGGCGCCGGCGCTCACCAGCAGGTAGGGGCGCACGCCATCCACGTCGGGTTGGGTCATGACCTCGGTCGTAAAGCTCAAAAAGCCGAGCTTGCCAGCGAGCAAGTTGTCGAGTTCCTCGGCCGAGTGCTCGCGCGTGGGCAGCTGCTTAAACAGGCGGCAGAGCAGTGTCACATAGGGCAGATCCTCAAACGCGACGCAGCTCAGGTCGAAATACTGCATGGCGTAGGCCAGACGGTTGGTGGGGATGCCGTGGCGCAGGCAGGGGATGGGCGCGGTCGTGTCCACGATCAGCGGCGGCTCGGGGCGCGCCTCGCCAATGTCGGACACGCGCAGGCGCGGCAGCGTGGCCTTGGCCTCGGGCGTGTCTTCCGCCTCCTGCGCGGTACGCAGCGCGGCCGTGCACTCGACCACGTCGGCCAGCTCGGCATCGGTCATGGCATCGCGCTTGGCTGCCAGCTCGGCGGCCTCGGCACCCTCCGAACCCTCGGTGGCGTCCAGCGGCACCAGCTCGACCAGTGCCATGTGATCGTTCTGCAGCACCAGCTCGCGCAGCAGGTCCTCAAAATAGTTGCCGTCCAGCTCGCTACGCAGCTCCTCGTACACCGGGCCGTACTTGAGCGCCAGCGTCGCGGCGTCGTCATCGTAGAGCCATGTGCTCAGCGCGTCGCACGCAATGGCCACGCCGTCGGCGATACCGTAGTCGCGCTGGCGCAGGTCGTATTCGTTGCTGCTGATGATGGCTTCCAGGCGCTCGCGCGGAACGCCATGCTCGCATAGGTCGCGGCAGGCGTCCTGGAACACGCGGCGCAGCTCGCGCGCCACGCCGGGCTGCGCGTTTTGCAGCATGATGAGCTCGTAGGGCTGCAGACTCTCGGCCGCGGTGTAGCTCACCACGTTGCCGCCCAGGCCGGCGGCCAGAATGGCTTTCTTAACCGGCGCTTCGTTGGAGCCCAGCAGTGCCTCAAACAGGATATCCGCCGCGATCGTGCGCTTGCGGTCGAGCGCGCTGCCCAGCACCAGGCCCAGGCCCACCAGGGCGTTCTCGGGTGTAGTGGCCATCTCGACGCGCTTGTACTCGCAGGTCACGGGTGCCTGCACGCCCAGCGGATTGGGCGCCAGCGTGGACGGGTCCTCGCCGGCGGCGACGGCAGCGTCCATGCGGCGGCTCGCGGCATTCGGCTGCGACAGATAACGCTCGTCCAAAAAGGCCAGTGCGCGGTCCACGTCCAGGTCGCCGTAGAGTGTGATGTAGGAGTTGGAAGGATTGTAGTGGCGCGCGTGCGTGTCCAGGAACTGCTCGTAGGTGAGTGCGGGAATCGCGCGCGGGTGGCCGCCACTCTCGTGCGCATAGGCGGTGTCGGGATAGAGCGCGGCGTTGACGGCGTCGTCCAGCACGCTCATGGGGTCGGACAGCGCACCCTTCATCTCGTTGAACACCACACCGTTATAGCGCAGCTTGCCCTCGCGCAGGCTCGCGGAGCTGCCGCCGCCCTCGCCCTCGACGCTCTCCGGCAGGTCCAGCTCGTAGTGCCAGCCCTCCTGCTCAAAAATGGTGGGCTTGGTATAGATGGCCGGGTTGAACACCGCGTCCAGGTACACGTCCATCAGGTTGTACAGATCCTGCTCGTTGGTGGTGGCAACGGGGTAGATGGTCTTGTCGGGGTAGGTCATGGCGTTGAGGAACGTCTGCATGGAGCTCTTGATCAGGTCGACAAACGGCTCCTTGACGGGAAACTTGGCCGATCCGCACAGCACCGAGTGCTCAAGAATATGGAACACGCCGGTGGAATCGGCCGGCGGCGTCTTAAAGCCAATGGCAAAGGCCTTGTTTTCGTCGTCGCACGCCAGGTACAGCAGGCGAGCGCCCGAGGCGGTGTGGCGCAGCACGTAAGCGTCCGAGTCGAGCTCGGGCACGGTCTCGCAGCGCTCGACGGCAAAGCCGTGGCAGGTGGTGCCGGGCACCAGCAGCGCGGCAGCAGCGGCGCGCGGGTCGGTTGAGGTGGTGGGCATATGCAGTCTCCTTTGACGCCCCAGCGGGGGCGAATCGAGTCGAATCCTCGAGAGTATACCCATATGGGGCCGCGGCTCTGCGGCGAACTGGCGGTTATGCCGATGGGAAGTCGATGCGTCCTGGTCGCCTGTCGAACGAGAGTGGAAATTCGGACACACGAGCGTGGATTTTCGGACGCCGACCGAACGGGCGTGGAAAATCGGACTGACGAGAGTGGATATTTGGACGCAAATTGAACGAGAGTGGATATTTGGACGGAATCTGCCGCAAAAGCCCCAAAAACCGTCCAAATATCCACTCTCGATATCCGACCGTCCGAAAATCCTCGCTCGTCCATCACTCGCGTATCTCTCGTCTCTCATTCGTCTCTAATATGAGAGATGACAGGAAGATGAGAGAAAAATATGAGAGATAACTGAGCAGCAAAGAGACAAGCAATCATGGTATTATCTCAATACCGATTGTTCTACCAGCAAAAACATGTTTATATGAAACAGATGGCAGACATCTTATCTCTCATCTTACACTCATACCTAATACGAGAGATAACAGAAAGATGAGAGATAATTACGAGAGATAACTGAGAGACGAGGGAAATCCGTCTGCAGCATTCTCCGCAGAACCGAGCGAAAGGACGTGCAGATGAACGAAAACGAACTGACCGGTCTGCTCGAGTCTTTAAGACGCATGGGCTCGGACGATCTTAACGTCGAGGTCAAGGAGAGCGCCACGACGCTTTCCCGCGACGTATGGGAAACGGTCAGCGCTTTCGCAAACACCGCCGGCGGCATCATCGTGCTCGGAGTGAGTGAGCGCGCGGGTTTTGTTCCAGTTGCAAACTTTGAGACCGAGAAAGTGCTCAACCAATTCGTGGCGGGCATGGGCGATGCCGGCGGTCGCGGAAAGCTGGCCAATCCGCCCAAATACACCATTGAGCGCGTGGAGCTCCAGGGCACCGTGGTTTTGGTCATCACGATTGAGGAGCTCGACCCGTCGAGCAAGCCTTGCTATGTCATAGAGCGGGGCGCTCAAGGTGGCAGCTACAAACGCATCGATGACAAAGATGTCCCGCTTTCGTCGACCGAGGTTTTGGCGCTGTCGTCATATGAACGGACGAGTCCTAGCGATCGCGATGCGGTGCCCGGCACGAGTGTGGGCGATCTCGACGAGTCGCTGGTCGACCGCACGATAGAGCGTGCCTATTCGTTGACGCCTCGAGCGATGCGCGGTGCGGCGGACAAGAAGACAAAGATGGAGCGTCTGAATTTCCTCGACTTCCAGGGCAATGTTACCAAGGCCGGCCTCCTTGCCGCGGGCGTTTACCCTCAGCAGTTCTATCCCAAGCTCTTCATTGATGTGGCTGTCCACGTGGGAACTCAAAAGGGAGCTGCGGGGCCACTAAGGTTTATGGACCGCACAGTCTGCGAGGGCACCCTAGGCGAGATGATTTCGGATGCCGTCGCAGCTGTTGCCAAAAACCTGCGCCGCATCTCGACCGTCCAAGGCGTCTCGCGTGTCGACTCGCTGGAGATTCCCGAGGAGGTTCTGCGCGAGGCAATCGCCAACGCCGTAATCCATCGAGAATACGGGGATCGGTTCTGTGGACAATCGATTGCCGTCGACGTCTTTGACGATCGTGTCGAGGTGACGAATCCTGGCGGCCTTTACGGGGGAAAGACTCGCGAGAACTTGTTTGACGGCAGCTCCCGATGCCGTAACGCGACGCTCGTGAAACTCATGCCGATTGTCCCGCTGCCGGATGGCGCAGGTTCGCCGGCTGAGGGCAATGGCTCGGGCATCCCGATGATGATCGATGCCATGCGCGCGCATGGTCTGGCCGAGCCTCTGTTCTGCCCGGGGTTCGATCGGTTCAAGGTAGTACTTTACCGTTCAAAGATCGAGCCGGTCGATCATGGCGGGGGCTTAATTGTGACGGCACTCAAACACTACGGCGAGCTGGGGACGCGTGAGCTGGCAGAACGTACGGGGCTTACAATTTCCCAGGTTAGGTCGCGCGTCAACGCGCTCATTGCTCAAGGCGAGCTTGAGCCCACGGCGCCGGCGACGAGCCGCAACCGCAAGTATCGACTGTCGGAGAGCGTGGAATAAATGCGTTAGTGGACGAGGCGACCCAATAATCGACCCTCAATTGGCGCCCACTAAGGTAAAGCGGTTGTTACTCAGTCGACGGTGACGCTAAAGACTCGGCTTACGCCGGCATGGCCCCGAACCCGTCCATCAAGAACAGCCTAAGAACCAGCTTGATGACAGTTCCCGGTTTGACTTCAGCCGTGCCAAAGACGCTGCGCTCGGCGAGCTCGCTGCAGTATGCGTAGATGTCGCGGATAAGGTCCGCGCCCGAAAGCGTAAACATGTAGCCTGCGTCCGAAAGCGCATTGGGCGCGGCGGGCAACTTGGCCATGTGGCAGAACGTTTGCAGGTCGGGCGCCATAACATTCTGGTAGTCGAGGTGGCCGCTGGCATTCTGTTCGGCAAGCTCCAATTGGCGCACAAAATCCAGCGCCGCCGCTAACACAAAGCTCGGCGTAGGCGCATTGACGTCCTGAGTAGTCGCCACAAGCCTGCCCGCCGCCTGCGTGATAAGCCAAGCGACCTCGCGCTGGCAGCGCACGGCCTTGCGCGTAACCGGCTTGATGGACGAAGAAGAAACGCTCCCCTTAGGCGGATTCGAAGCAGCCATAAGACCCTCCCATGAACAATCCGGCCCAACAAGCCCGGATGAAACACGTGCTACATCAGTATACAGGGGAGTGGGGTGGAAAAAACGGAGTCGGCAGCGTGAACTGCCGGCTCCAGATTGCTTACCTTAGAGGCCGTACACTTCGACCATAGCTTCGCCAATGCGATGGGGCACGCCGGTGACGAGTGCGTTGCCCATGCAGAAGGCTCGATGGCCGTCAGTCATGCCCGTATCGGTCCAGCCTTTCGGGAATCCCTGAAGCTGATCGAGTTCGTCGGGAACAAGACGGCGGAAACGGCCATCGGGACATTCGATGACGTGCTTGAAGCGGCTCGCTCCCGTGCCGCCTTCTCCTGTGAGGATGGTGCGGCTCGGCTTGTCGGTGGCATCCGGGAAGCTCATGGCTCCCTCGGAATACGTGTACGTAAAGCCTGTCTTTTTGTTAGTGCGCTCTTCGCGCTTGCTGCCCTTAAGGTAGCGCCAGTCGGGAAGCTTTTCGTCGGAGATGTAGAACTGCTCCGGGACATCAGCCTCGTCGACAAGCACGTCGCCAAGCACGTTGCGCTCACCGTGATAGTTCTCGGCAAAGTTGCAGGTCAGAACATGGCAGCCCTGCATGACACCGGCGTTCTTGAACTGCGATGTCTTTTGGCCGACGCCAAAACGAGTTGAGTTCTCGTAGGGGTCGGGTAAAACGTCGAGCTCGGACATCTCGTCGGGATAGATGGCGGGGAAGGCTTTAGCCATGACGCCGTTGTGCATGCGATCAACGAGATCAACCTTGTCAGCGCCCTTTTCGCAGAAGATATAAATACGCTTGCGACGCTGGGGGAAACCGTATTCGGCAGAGTTGACCACGCGCCATTCGACCGTGTAGTCGAGGTCGGCAAGACAGCTTAGGATGATGGCGAAGTCGCGACCGCGCTGAGACGCGGGCGATTTGAGCAGGCGGTCAACGTTCTCAAAGAGACCGAAGCGAGGTTTTTTCATCTCGAGGAAGTGATAGATGTCCCACCAAAGGACACCCTTCTTGCCCTCGATGCCGTGCGCCTGATTGAGCGGGCGTGCAACAGAGTAGTCCTGGCAAGGGAAGCCACCGACGACCATTTGCACGTCGGGGATTTTAATTTCGCCGGCTTCAGCCTGCTCCAAGACCTTATTGATGTCTTCGTTGACAACGGAATCTTCGCCAAAGCGGTCCATATAGCAACGTGCCGCGAACTGACGAGCTTTGGTTCCGGGTGGTTCCCACTGATTTGCCCAAATGGTATGGAAGGGGCCAGCGGGTTTCATGTAAAACTCGGGATGACGCGGGTCGGCATAGCCTTCAAGACCCAGACGAAATCCGCCGACGCCCGCAAAAAGCTCGGCAATGTTAATCTCAGACACGTTTCTCCAATCGCTGCTGTGTCCGTTTATGGTGCTCACAACAATAACCGATCGAGTGGACAAGATCAAGACCTCAATTTCATGGAGGAATATGCTGCCCTGAACTACCATGAGGTTAACTGCGACGTTCGGAGGTATCCCATGTCCAAGAAGCGCCTCGATTTCAAGCGCATGCTTGACGATACTGATTTTTCTGACCCCTCTAGCATCGAGCGGTATGCTGCCAATCTCGACGGGATGACGTTTCGCGATATTCTTGAGCTTGGCATTGCGCCGGAGGGGGAGAGCGCGCCTAAGGACTTTGGATCCAAGAAGTACAAGGGCGGTATGGGAACCCTGATCGAGGAGCGTTACTTTGGCTACAAGGCCAACAGCGATGATCGGCCGGACTTTCCCGAGGCGGGCGTCGAGCTTAAGGCAACGTGTTTTGACGTACTTAAAGACGGTCGAAAATCTGCCGGCGAACGTCTTGTCTTGACGATGATTCCCTACGACCGTCCCGTTTCGCTCGACTACGACAGCTCGCATCTCAAGACCAAGCTCAGCAATATCCTGTTGATTTACTACGGCCGTGACCGCTCCATCGACAAATACGACCAGCGCATTGAGCGTGCAGTCATGGTTCGTCTGCCCGAAGAGGACATGAAGATTATTCGCGCCGACTACGAGAAGATTATTTCGTACATTCAGGATGGTCGCGCGGACGAGCTATCGGAGGGTATGACCACCTACTTGGGCGCCTGCACAAAGGGCGCAACCGAAGCGACAATGTGGGTCGACCAGTACTACGAGTACTTCAATACCGATACGGGCGAGATCGAACGCCGTCGCGCGAAGCGTCGCGCCTTTTCTCTCAAACGTTCGTACATGGACTACGTGCTTCACACCTATGTTCTCGGTGCCCCGCGTATCGGCGAGAGCATCGTTCAAGGCGACGACGAGTCCATTGATTTCGAAAGCTACGTTACTGCGCTTATCGAGCGCCACTATGGCGAAACCGATCGCCAGATTGCGGAGCAGTACGGTCTGGAATACACAGGAAACAAGGCGCAATGGACAACGCTCGTTTATCGCATGCTCGGCATTAAAAGTAATTCTGCTGAGGAGTTCGTTAAGGCCGGGATTAACGTCCGTGCTTGTCGCGTTAATAAGAGGGGGCACATCGAGCAGGCAATGTCTTTCCCTCCGTTTGAGTTTAAGCAGCTAATCAATGAGGATTGGGAAACGTCTTCCTTCCGTGCGCGTCTTGAGACCAACCGTTTCTTCTTTGTCGTGTTCCGTGAGGACCACGAGGGGGAGTGGCGTCTTGACCGCTGCTTATTCTGGGCAATGCCGGCAAACGAAATCGAGGGTCCCGCAAAGGCTTGCTGGGATGAGACGCGAAAGGTCATTCGCGAGGGCGTTGAGCTCAATCCGTATCGGGATGCAAGCGGAAAGCTCAAGGTGACCAACAATCTGCCCGGTATGGCGGACAACCCAATTGTTCACGTTCGCCCGCATACGTCAAAAGCTGCGTACAGATTCGCCGACGGAACCGAAATCGGCGATATTGCGAGGAACGCCTACGAGTTGCCTGACGGACGCTGGATGACCAGGCAATCGTTCTGGTTCAACAAAGGCTATCTGGAGCACATCCTGGGGCTGTAAGCCCTCGAGACAGTTGCTCGGCAGCCAAGCCCTTCGAACTTAAAACTTCAAAAGTGCTGATAGGCGGGCCTTCGGTATTTTCGAATTGCCCGCCCTACGCCCACAGCGCTCCGATGGGGAGCATGTGGGCATCGCACTCGGCATACCATGCTTCGCACTTCCTTATTTCTATAAAGGGTTTTCTCCAAGTAATTAGAAAATGGCAACGCATATGAAGCTGACGGAAAGTCAATACATGTATTATTACAAGTATCAGGCTGTCAGGAGGTAATAATGGAGGAAAAGCCGCTATATCTTCAGGTTGAAGAACGTTTAAGGGCGAATATTGAATCGGGTGCTTGGGGGCCTGGTGAGCAAGTCCCGGGAGAACAGATATTGTGCAAGCAGCTTGGCGTCAGCCGCGTGACGCTGCGACACGCATTGTCGAATCTTGTAAATGAAGGCTTGATGGTAAAAGAGCATGGGCGAGGCACATTCGTTGCGGATAAAGAAAATGCGCCTGTTGCTTCTGACGGAAATGCACGTTCTTCCGTCAGCTTCTCCAATCTTTGCCGATTGCAGGGAAAGGAGCCGTCTGCACGGATTGTATCCGCCTCTCTTGAAGCGGATTGCCCAAAGGAAGTGGCTTTATTCCTGGGCTTAGACAATTCGCCTGCTTTTAAGCTCTGTCGCGTTAGATTTTCTGATGGTAGGCCGGTGCTGTCCGAAACCAATTACTTTCGAGCCTCCTTCGCATTCTTGGCTGAACACGATCTCGAAGGGTCTTTATACGAACTTTTACAGCACCATGGTGTGATGCCAGGGGAGCTTACTCGTCGTATAGGAATTGTCTATGCGGACGATCGTGACGCTGAGCTCCTCAAAGTCGACCTTGGTTCGGCTCTGCTATTCAATAGATCCTTCGTTAAAGATTCGGAAGGGCATCCGCTGCATGTTGCCGATCAGCATGCCATTGCCGACAATCCGGGACTTTATCAGTTTTACGCATAAAAGCGCCTACCGCTTACGACTCTAAACTGCCGTTCACGGGAAAGCGGCAGTTTTTTCTTGACTCCATTTTGGCGGTAATTATTCTGTAATTAATACATGTAGTAGGACATGTATTAATACAAAAGGAGTAGCCATGAAAGAAGAGAACATCGTCCAGGATCTGCTCGCCAAGGATTTCCATCCTAAGAACGTTTATTTTGTTGCATGCGGTGGGTCCCTCCTTGCTCAGTATCCGGCTTTCTACCTGATTCAGCGCGAAGGCAAGGGCATCGATGCCCAGCTGATTACGAGCAACGAATTTGTGTATGCCACCCCGAAGGCTCTGGATGAGAACTCCATTGCCGTGTTCTGCTCGCTCTCGGGAACCCCCGAGACTATGGTGGCGACCGAGGTCGCGAAAAATGCAGGGGCGGTTACGATTGCCTATTGCCATGACCCCAATGCCGATATGAGCAAGATTGCTGATTACCACGTCCCCTTCAACACGATCTTTAATCCCGAGACTAAATACATGGAGAGCAACGCCGCCCCTATTCTCAAGCTCGCCTTTGAGATCCTTGCCGCTTTCGATGGCTATGAGTACCTGAATGACGCTAATGCGGCATTTGATATGCTGCAGGACGTTGTGAATGAGGTTGTGCGCTATATCGAGCCCCGCGCGCAAGAATTTGCCCGCCTGCACAAGGACGACAAGATCATCGTTCCGCTTGCTGGCGGTCCCGCTCTGGGTGTCGGCTATGGTTTCTCCATCTGCAGCTTGATGGAGATGCAATGGGTCCATGCGCCCCTCATCAATACCGGCGAGTTCTTCCATGGGCCGTTTGAGATTGTGGACCGAACTACTCCCTTCGTTCTGTTTATGAGCGATGGCCGAAATCGTTCCAACGACGAGCGTGCAAAGAAATTCCTTGATGAATATGCCGATCGCGTCACAGTGCTGGATGCGAAGGAGCTCTATATCAATCAATTCCCGGCAAGCGTCTGCGAATTCTTCAATCACTTTGTGTTTGATGCGGCACAGCGTAGGCTCCTGTCTGCACTCGGGGATATTAGGAAGCATGACCTGATGACGCGCCGCTATATGTGGCATGTCGAGTATTAAACGCCTGGTTTTATCGACTCGCTTTTAGGGATGGGTGACAATTATTATCGTCGCAACGAGGGTGGATGAGAGACTTATCCATGGACAGGTTGCCGTATCTTGGCTGTCTGCATTAGGGGCTGATTGCATTCTTGTTGCAAATGACGAGGTTGCTGCAGATGATGCTCAGCGCGCAATACTGAAATTGGCAAAGCCATCTGGATGCAAGCTTGTGATAAAAGGACTTGACGATTCGATTGCGGCGATCAAAAGCGGCATAACGGACAAATACCGTCTGTTTATAGTCGTCAAAACCGTAAAAGATGCTTGCCTTCTCGCTCAAGGGTGCCCAGATATTAAGGCAATTAATCTGGGAAACGTCATACCGAGAGAGGGGACCCGACAAATCAGTCGGTGCGTTTACGTTTCTCCGGACGAAGAGAAGAGCCTTGTTGCGCTTGTTGAGGCGGGAGTCGATATCGTAATTCGGAGTTTGCCAGGAGATAAGGCATTGCGACTGGCGGAGGCTCTGTAGGCCTTTTGCGCGGACAGATATTTGTGCTAAGGAGAGGAGATGCAATGGACATTCTGTTAATCTTTCTTATTTCATGCTTTAGCTACTCGAATTGGTTTCTTGGTAAATCAATGCTTGATAGACCCCTGATAACGGGAACAATTGTGGGTCTCGCATTCGGTGATTTGGCAAGTGGCTGTATTATCGGCGCCACTATTGAGCTGGCTCTTATGGGTGCTCAGGGAATCGGAGCGGCTGCGCCTCCTGATGTGATTTCCGGTGGCATTTTGGGCACAGCGTTTGCGATCATTTCGCATTCAGATGCTGGCGCCGGCGTTGCATTGGCGATCCCAATTTCAATGCTCGGAATGGTAATCAGGAATTTTTGCTACATCGTTCTGATTCCTCTTATTAATCGCGTCGCCGATGGATATGCCGAACGAGGGGACGTTGACGGGGTGTGCAGGACCCATCTTATCTCTAGCCTCTTTGGGTTCATTATTCCCCAAGCGCTGTATGTGACCGCAGCTTATGCGCTGGGTGCTCCGGTTATGGAAGGTGTCCTTGCGGCTATTCCCGAATTTGTTCAGCATGGCTTGACGGTTGCCGCAGGCATTTTGCCCGCCCTCGGCTTTGTCATTCTGCTTAGGACGATCATGGACCGAAAGTTGTTGCCTTATTTGATTTTTGGATTTGTTCTCAGTGCGTATCTGGGCTTGCCAATCTTGGGTGTTTCGCTCATCGCCGCCGGAATTGTGCTGTTGATGGTATTTAAAGATCGCGAATCCGCTGTCGCAGCTACGGCTTCTGTGGAAGGAGACGACGATGAGTTCTAAAGAAGGCGGATCGAAAATCACCAAGTCTGATCTCAATAAAATGTTTGTACGCTCAATGACGTTTGAGGGGTCCTGGGATTACGAGCGGCAAATGTACCTTGCGAATGCATTTACGCTTGGTCCAATTATCAAGAAGCTGTATCCGTCGAAAGAAGATCGCGTGGATGCATTGAAGCGCCATCTTGAGTTCTTTAACATCACTCCCTATCTGGCGACGCTGGTTTGTGGAATTGTGACAGCAATGGAGGAAGTGAAGGCGAACGGCGGGGAAATTGGCGGAGAAGCCATCAGCAACGTGAAGACATCGCTCATGGGCCCGTTGTCCGGCATTGGCGATTCGTTGTTTCTAACAACCTGGCGTACGGTTACTGCCGGAATTGGCTGCTCCATCGCAATGCAGGGGAACCCGCTCGGCGCTGTCCTATTTTTCTTGCTGTTTAATATACCTGCACAAGCCGTGCGCTACATTTGCGCCATTAAAGGTTACGAGATGGGCAGTAAGCTACTCGTTAAGCTGTCTGAGACAAATATCATGAAACGTCTGACGAAACTGACTGGCGTCGTCGGAATGATGGCGGTGGGAGCAATGGTTGCCTCAATGGTGAGCGTTACAACTCCGCTGACTTTCGGTTCGGGCGATGAGGCCCTTGCCATTCAAGGCGTACTGGATCAGATTATGCCATGCCTGCTTCCGGCAATCGCAACAGCTGCGATTTATTGGGTAATGGGAAAGAAGCCAAATACCGCGGTCGTCCTTGTCTCGATAGTCGTCTTTTCGATTGCATGCTCTGCGGTTGGAATTCTCTAGAGTTGATATTCTTGCTTGGCTTGAGCTGATGCCATCCGGCTGAGTTTTGATTCAAGCACTACCCCCTGCGCTGACTCCGATGCGCAGGGGGTTTTGTTTCTATATTTATTCAGTCGGAGTATCGATTATCGATTGTTTGTCGGCTAAGTGTCGGCTTCTCGGTTTCTCGTTAGATATACCTCACTACCTGCGCATACTCGATTTTCGAGCTTTGCCCTACAGGTAGATTCCCTCGAACAGGGTCTTGTGGAACTGGGTGTGGTGGTCGCGTGCCCAGGTGAAGAGCGCCTGGTCAAAGTCGCCTTGGCTGGCGGGGATGCCATAGACGCCGGCGACTTCCACGCGCACGAACTCCAGCGCGGGCAGCTTGTTGATGGCCGTGAGCGCAAACGGCGACATGGGCTCCTCGAACAGGTAATGGTTGCCTTGCAGCGCGCCGCAGCCGGTGCAGGTGCTGGCGAGCGATACGGTCTTGGTGGTGCGCGACGTTACGGGCTTGTAGCCGCAACGCTTGCGCAGGTAGTCGCGGATCTCGGCCGGCACGCAGCCCAGTGCGGGGACGATGGCTACGGCGTTGGCGCGGGCGGTGTCGACCACGATGTGGCCCGCGTCGTCCATGACGGGCGCATCGCCGGGCGCAGCCTCGCTGCCCGATTTCTCGGCCACACGATATGGAATGCCAAAGGCCGCGACCGTCGTCTGCTCGTGGCACTTCCAACATTCACGCTTGCCCAGCATCAGGTAGATGTAGGGCGCGCTGGGGTCGGAGCGATCCACGCCGGGCAGCCACGCGGCAAAGGGTTCGGGGTTGACGCCATCGGGCACGTACCAGATCTTCTTGGCCCGGTCCCACTTGGCGCCTAGGGCCTTGGCCTCGTCTTTATGCGAAAAGGGAACATCGAGCTCGGTACGCATGGCGGCTCCTTTGTGTGGCTTGCGGTGCATGCGCTCCAAGGATACCCCAGCGCTGGGTGCTTGATACGCACGACTGGGGCCGGCGGTGTTTGAGCTGGTGGCCGGTGGTGTCTGCTGTCTTAACGAGACGATTGCGGTGTGGCGTGCAGTCACTGGACGGATGTTTCGACCGTCCAAGAAGTCGCGGGGTGTTTTGGCGGGGGCGTGCCGTCAAGCAAATGGGCAAGTGCTTGGTCAGCTTTTGGTCAGCTGAGCGACAACCTTGCCAAAAGCTTGACGGATTTGCAGCTAGACGTCGACGAATGAGCACTTTGGGCGCACCGCGGAAAAAAGCCGCCGGTTGTTTGACGAAAACTTAGCAGGACCGCCAATGGCCGCCGACGCGCGTGCTATCTTCGCGCCATGAGGTGCTTTATCGTTTCACATAACGCCGCGCTGGCGCTTTTGGCGCATATGCCGAACCCTCGCTTTGGGGATTCGGAACCAGAGGTCGTGTCGATTGCAGGCGCCTGCGCGCTCTTGGACCAAGAAGCTCAGGAGGTTATCGATCGCTATGACCTGGGGATCGAAACGCTGGATTTGCTGGTGCCGTCGCGCGCCGATCGTCGGCGGAGCAAGCACGTTAAGACGCACCTGTGCACCAACGAGCTCCCGGCGGGTTCGTTTATTTCGCTGGGGCACTGGATGGGCGACCTGGATGTGTTTGTGTGCTCTCCCGAGCTGGCGTTTTTGCAGGCCGCGCACGATGGTGATGCGGCGGCTGCCATCTATGCCGGCTATGCCATGACGTCGGACTATCGGCTGGATAACCTTGCTCCCGGTGGGGTAACAAGCAGGGATGCGGGCATGCGCGATGGTAGGCTCACGACTAAGGAGCTCATCGCGGCGTATATCGAGAAGTCCCCCAAGGTGAGGGGTCTCGCGAAGGCAAAGGCGCTGCTTGCATATGTGATCGAGGGGTCGCGCTCTCCGAGGGAGTCGGGGCTCTGCATGTTTATGTCGCTGCCTGCGCGTTACGGCGGGTATGCATTGGGCAAGGCCGAACTCAACAAGAAGGTCTTCATTCGCGATGGATACAATGACGGGCGCAATCGCAAGCTCCGCGTGCTGGAGCGCACGCCCGACATAACGCTTACGGCTAAAGTTGAGGTGGGCATGGAAAAAGTAAGGGCCGGGCTGCTGCCAGAGGTGCTGACCGCGATGGTCGATTACGACAGCGATGCCATTCATGACGGACGCGAGAAGATTTACAAGGATGCTGAGCGCCGCAACGAGTTGGAGCTGTTGAGCGGCGTGGCACACTTCACTGTGACAACTGACCAGGCAAATGACTACGACAAGCTCATCCGGCTGTGCGAACGCATCCGACGGAAGCTGCATCGGAACAAGCGATCCATCTTTAACAAGCCCATGAGCGAGGAACAGCGATACTTTGCCCTCAAGCGCGTCGAAGCGAAGCGGTTTAAGCTATGGCAGACCGTTATAGAGGCGCGTCAACATTGGTAGGGGCGGTTGCTAGGCGTGGGACCAAGGGCCTCATTGTCAGGTCTAATACTTTTCCCGAGAAGTGAACGAGTCAAAACGGACCCCCGAAACATCGACACTTTTGGTGGCTTATTTCCTGCAGTTTTGTCATTCGAATGCTGCGGTTTTGGCTTCAAAAAGTGTGGGTGCTTCGGGGGTCCAAATAAGGTCGTTCACTTCTCGGGAAAAGTATTAGACCTGATTATGGGAAGGTTATCCGGATGTGGCCGCGAGGCTTATGAAGGACAGATTGGGCGGTCGCCAAGGCTGTTTGGGCGATTTTGGGGGTTGGTCGGGGCGATCCCCGGGGTTGTCTGGGCGACTTTGGGCGTGGCGGGGGTAATTGCCGACGATACCGAAGCGGCTTGGGGTCTGCCGGGATAATTGCCGGTTATGTAGAGGCGGTATTAGCCTCGATTGGAATGGTTATTGGAGCTGCCAGTGGATTTGGCGACATAAAACAAAACAGCCCAGAGGACATAGCCTCTGAGCTGCGAACATTTGGTGGGCGTTAGAAGATTTGAACTTCTGACCTCTTCCGTGTCAGGGAAGCGCTCTCCCCCTGAGCTAAACGCCCGATCAAGGGTGCGCAAGTGCGCAAGGGATAATATAACGGAGCCTGAACTCGGTGGCAAGAACATTTTTAAAAATCGCTTACATTGTGGAATTCGGGGGCTTTGTCGTATCCATTTCAAAGGAGTCTGCTGCCGCGATTTGGCTGTCGACTAATGCAAGGCCATTGCGGTATCGAGCTATGGAAAGACGCCTGCGGAATTGTCCTACCGATAAGCGGACAAGCCTCCGGCTGGTGCCTTCGCCGTGGTAAGGTAAGCCGAATTGTTTCCAGGCTGTTTCGGGGGAGTGGAATGAGCAAAGAGTGTGTCGAGCAGGTCGAAGGCGCAGGGGCTTCGGTGCCGATGACCGATATATCGAACATTGATGTGCCCGAGGGCACCGACGAGCTCAGCCGCAGCACCCGTCGCGCCTGGCGCGACCGTCTCAACGACGCCCAGACGCGCAAGATGATCACGGGTGTTTTAGCCACGCTGGTGGGCGGTTCGTTTTGGGGTTTCTCGGGTACCAGCGCGAGTTTTTTGTTCGATACCTACCATGTCGATACGCTGTGGCTTATGAGCATACGGCAGATTCTCGCCGGCCTGCTCTTTATGACTGTGGTTGTTACGCGCGACCGCGCACGCCTGGTCAAGCTTTGGACCACACCCGCCGATCGCAAGCAGCTGCTGCTCTTTACCGCCTTTGGCCTGCTGTTCAACCAGTTTTGCTATCTTTCGGCCGTGCGCCTGACGAACGCCGGAACCGCGACGGTGCTCCAGTGCCTGCAGCTCGTTATCATCATGGGCTACACCTGCGTGATCGATCGCCGCATGCCGCGTACTCGCGAAGTCATCGGCATTGGCCTGGCTCTGGGTGGAACCTTTTTAATCGCCACCGGCGGCGACCCCACCAGCCTGAATATCTCGCCGCTTGGCCTGGCAGCAGGTCTTATGTGTGCGGTCAGCGCCGCGTGTATGGCGGTGATTCCCGCCAAGATCCTGCCCGAATACGGCAGCCCCATCGTCACGGGCTCGGCAATGCTCACGGCGGGCGTGGTCTCGTGCGTCTTCGTGCAGCCTTGGGCGCATATGCCGGCACTCGACGCTGCCGGCGTCGAGGCGCTCGCGGTATTCGTGGTTATCGGCTCGTTTTTTGCTTACATGCTCTATATGCAGGGCGTTAAGGACATCGGCTCGGTGCGTGCGAGCCTCATCGGAACTGTGGAGCCGGTTTCGGCGACCATCACCAGCGCCGTTATGCTGGGCACGGTGTTTTTGCCGACCGACCTTATCGGCTTTGCCATGATCATCGTGATGATGTTCCTCACGGTGTAGCTGGCGCCGCCGCCAAGACAGAAAAGGTGTTGTGCCGCATTTTCGCCAATTGACGTCCGTGTCTGGAGTTTAGCTGTCGATGCTCAAAATGCCATAAACTAGTAACGTTATGGATTTTTTCATTGCGACTCAATTGCGAGGATTTCTTTATGGCTGGTAATCACTTTAAGGGCAGCGATAACGGCCGTCCTGCAGTTCCGCCGCGTCCGAACGGGGCTGGTAAGGCCGGCACGCCGGGCGGCGCTGGACAGGGCGGTTCCAGTAAGCGCGTGTCCCCGGGCGAGACGGCGATGTTTACCGCTCTGTACGAGCAGTCTCAAAAGGCGAAAAAGACCGGCCGTGCAAGAGGGAATGTCTTTGCGGGCGGTGCAACCTCCGCGTCGCAGCCGAGCGGGGCTCCTTCGGTACCTGCGAACAACGCAGGTGCTGCCAACGCCGCAAATGCCGCCGGCAACGTTAATGCCGGCAAGGCCGCCAACAATACTCCCTCTGCCGGTGGCGCGGGGCTTACGGGTAACCTTGGCACGATTTACACCGGTGCCTCCGAGACTGGCACGTTCGCCCGCCTGGATGATAGCGGTGCCGAGTTTGCGGGCTCGGGTTCCAAGGAAGATTATTACGATTTTGGCTTGAACTACGGTAGCGACGCTTCGTCGAGTTCGACCTCTGACGGTCTGGTCCGTCATCGCCATCGCAAGGGCGAACGCAAAAAGCGTCACACCGGCGCCATTATTGCCGCTGTAGTCGCGGTGCTTCTCGTTGCGCTTGGCGCAAGCGGCTTTATGCTGCTTAACTCGGCAAAGACCGTAAAGAGCGAAGCGAAGGAGGCCGTCGAGATTGTCGGTGGCCTTAAGGACAAGGTCACGTCGGGCGATTTTTCGACGCTGCCTGACGACGCGAAGAAGATTGATGAGCTTTGCGACAGCATGAAGGCGGAGACCTCGAGCCCGCTGTGGGCGGCGGCTTCGTTTATCCCGGTGTATGGCAGCGATATCAATGCGGCCCGCACCATGATTGATGCCCTGTCCGATGTCTCGAGCAATGCGCTGGTTCCCATGGCCGATAACCTTTCGCAGGCTACGCCCGGCAAGCTGTTCCAGGACGGCATGATTAACGTGTCCGCGCTGCAGGCGGTCGCCGATTCGCTTTCCAGCAGCTCGAAGGTGTTCAAGAGCGCCAACGAGAAGGTCCAGGGCATTGGCGATACTCATATTTCCCAGGTGACCGAGCTGGTCGATAAGGCCAAGGACGGCTTTGCCACCCTCAACGGCGCGGTTGACGCGGCGGAGAAGGTCGCCCCCGTCCTTCCCCAGATGCTCGGCGCCAACGGCCAGACGCGCAACTACCTTATGTACGCCATGAACAACGTCGAGATTCGTGCTTGCGGCGGCTTTGGTGGTTCGCAGGGCCTGATTTCGGTCACCGACGGCCAGATGTCGATTGGCGAGTTTGTTCCCCGCATTGGACTCAGCGAGGATGAGGCAGTCGAGAGCGTCGACGAAGAGGATGAGGCGCTGTTCGGCAACCACAGTAACCTGTACAACTCGGGCAATACCTATTCGCCTGATTGGCCCCGCAACTCGCAGCGTGTCGCCGCGCTGTGGAAGTCCCAGTATGGACAGGACGTTGATGGCGTCATCGGTATCGACCCGGTGTTCCTGCAGTATCTGCTGGGCCTGGTCGGTAACGTGTCGCTGCCCGACGGAACGGTTGTCGACGGCACCAATGCCGCAAAGGTCCTCATGCACGATGTGTACTGGAACTATCCGGTCGAGGAGTCGGACGGCATCTTTGCATCTGTCGCCAGCGCTGCCTTCGACAAGATCCTTGGCGGTATCGGCGATGTCGATGTTACGAAGCTTGTCAGCGCCGTTGAGCACGGTGCCGAAGAGGGCCGCCTGATCGCGTGGATGAGAAACGATGATGAGCAGAATGCCATCAAAGAGACGGGCATTGACGCTTCGCTGCCCGATCCGGATGATCCGAGTGCCGATCCCGTTGCCGGCGTTTACTTTAACAACCTGAGCTTCTCCAAGCTCGACTGGTATCTGAACGCCGATACGCAGATTGGTCAGGGCATCAAGAACGGTGACGGCACGTGCTCGTATCGCATCACCGTTACCCTGACGAACATCATGACGCAGGAGGAGGCTGGCAAGCTGCCCGACTACGTTGCGGCGAGCGCACCCGATGCCGCGCGCGACGACGAACGCCTGAATGTCTCGTTGTTTGCCCCGACGGGTGGCAACATCAGTGACCTTACGGTTGAGGGTACCCAGTTTGGTCTTGGCGCCGCTACGTGGCATGGAATCCCCTTCTATTCGGGTACCGTTGACCTGCATGCTGGCGAGACGACGACGATCACGTATACGCTGACCACGTCGGCCGAGGCGGGGGACAAGCCGCTTACGCTGCGTCAGACTCCTACATGCCAGGCGGCTCGCGACAGCGCGTCGGCGTAGGGTTTTTCTGGTAGCGCAGATAATCGAGTACCATTTTGGGGCGGACAGGCAATCTGTCCGCCCCTATTTTGTAAGGAGAGCGCATGAAGTACTTTGGCACCGACGGCTTTCGCGGTGAGGCCAACGTTGGGCTGACGGTAGAGCACGCTTATAAGATTGGCCGTTTTGTGGGCTGGTATTACGGCGCCAACCGCGAGCGCAAGGCGCGCGTCATCGTGGGCAAGGACACCCGTCGCTCGAGCTATATGTTTGAGGCGGCGCTGGTGAGTGGCTTGGTCGCGAGCGGTGCGGACGCCTATATGCTGCACGTGATCCCCACGCCGGGCGTGGCGCATCAGGCCGTGGAGGGCTGCTTCGATTGCGGCATCATGATCAGTGCGAGCCACAACCCGTTTTGCGATAACGGCATTAAGCTCGTCAACAGCGACGGCTTTAAGATGGACGAGGACGTGCTGGAGCTCATCGAGGACTATATCGATGGCAAGAGCGAGGTGCCGCTGGCAACGGGCAATCACATCGGCGCCACGGTGGACTACATGCAGGGCCGCAACCGCTACATTGCTTCGCTCATCGCCAGCGCGAACTTTTCGCTGCAGGGCGTCAAGATCGGCATTGACTGCGCCAACGGCTCGGCTTCCTCGGTGGCCAAGCCGGTGTTTGACGCGCTGGGCGCCGACGTGCGCGTGATCAATGCTGCGCCCGATGGCTTTAACATCAACGTCGACTGCGGCTCCACGCATATGGAGCGCCTGCAGCGCCACGTGGTGGAGCAGGGGCTGGACGTGGGCTTTGCCTACGACGGCGATGCCGACCGCTGCCTGGCCGTGGATGAGCGCGGTCGCGTGGTAGACGGCGACCAGATCCTGTACGTGTGCGGCGTGTATCTGAACAAGCACGGGCGACTCTCGGGCGGTACCGTGGTGCCGACGATTGCCAGCAACTTTGGCCTGGTCAAGTCGCTGGAGCTTGCCGGTCTGAGCGCCGTGACCAGCGGCGTGGGCGACCGTCACGTGTATGCCAAGATGCGCGAGGGCGGCTACAGCCTGGGTGGCGAGCAGACGGGCCATACGATCTTTGGCGATATCGAGCGCACGGGCGACGGCATTATGACCTCGCTGCGCGTGATGGAAGTGATTCGTGCCGAGCGCGAGACGCTCTCGCAGCTCACGGCTCCGTGCAAGCTGCTGCCGCAGGCGCAGGTGGCCGTGCACGTGGCGGACAAGGACGCCGCGCTCGAGAACATGGGCGTGCAGAACGCCATCGCCGAGGCCGAGGCCGCGCTGGCAGGCGAGGGCCGCGTACTGGTGCGCAAGAGCGGAACCGAGTCGGTGATCCGCGTTTTGGCCGAAGCCCCCGACCAAGCCGCCGCCGACGCCGCCATGAAGCGCATCGCCAACGCGCTCGAGGCTCTGTAGTTACGCGGTTTTACCAAACCGCGTAACTACTCGACGCTGCAAACGGCCCCAAGCGGCAATCTGACGTTCAATTTCAAGGGCGCGACCAGAAGGTCAGGGCCCTTTCATTTCACGTCACCTTGCTCGCTTAGGGTCGTTTTCGCTGACGTTGCCAAGACATTAGCGTCAACGAACTAGTCATTGGGTACCTAGTTATTGGGTGAAAAAAGGGGACGCTGCGGATTGGTTCCGCGGCGTCCCCTTTGCGTTGGCGTGTCGGTTATGCCTTACAGCTCGTAGAGCGTGGTGAACTTGTCCTGCAGGTAGCTGCAGTAGTAGCGGGCATCAAACGCCATGCCGCATGCGCCCTCGATAAGCTCCGGTGCGTCCTTGGCGCGGCCCCACTGCCAAATGTGCTCGCCCAGCCAGGCACGGACGGGTGCCAGATCGCCGCTCGCGCAGGCACCGGTAAGGTCGACGCCGTCGCGGCACATGGCCGGCACAAACATGGCGTCGTAGGCACTGCCCAGCGCATAGGTGGGGAAGTAGCCAAACGAGCCGCCGCTCCAGTGCGTATCCTGCAGGCAGCCGCGCGTGTCGTCGGGAACGGGAATGCCCAGGTACTCATCCATAAAACGATTCCAAAGCGCGGGGATATCCTTGGCCGTGGCCTCGCCGGCAAACAGCATACGTTCGATCTGGTAGCGCACCATAATATGCAGCGGGTAGGTGAGCTCGTCGGCCTCGGTGCGGATCAGCGACGGCTGCGCGATGTTCACGGCGCGGTAGAGCGTGTCCTCGTCGACGTCGCCGTAGACCTCGGGCGCGTGACGGCGCAGTACCTGCAGCAGCGGTCCCATAAAGGCGCGACTGCGACCCACGGTGTTCTCAAAGAAGCGGCTCTGGCTCTCGTGGATGCCCATGGAGGTGCCGCCCTCCAGGCAGGTGCGCGCATAGGCGGGATTGACGCCCAGCTCGTACATGGTGTGTCCCGCCTCGTGGATGATGCTGTAGACGTTGGAGATGCAGTCGTCTTCGTAGATGTGCGTCGCGATGCGCGCATCACCCACGGCAAAGCCCTCGCTAAACGGGTGCTCAGTAAAGGCAAGCGTGGTGTCGTTCAGGTCCAGGCCGACGAGCTTCATAAGGTCGAAGCTCATGGCGCGCTGGGCAGCCTCGGGCACGCGGGCGTGCAAAAAGTCGGCAGCTGGCTGCTGGCCGCGCTCGCCGATGGCGTGCACGAGCGGAACGACCGTGGCCTTGACCTCATCGCAAAACGCGTCGAAGCTCTTGGCGGAAAGGCCACGCTCGTACTGGTCGAGCCAAACATCGTATGGGTCGCGCTTGGGGTCCATGAGCTCGGCCTGATGCTTAAGTTGGGCGACGATTCTATCCACATAGGTCTCAAAGCTCGCCCAGTCGTTGGCTGCCTTGGCCTTGCGCCACACGGCGTCCGCCTCGCAGGTGAGCCTGGTCCAGGCCTCGGCTTCTTCGGTGGGGATGGCACTGGCCTCACGTTGATCGCGGCCGAGCACACGGATCTCGTCGAGCAGCTGAGGGTCGTCGATTTTGCCGCCGGCGACGGTCTCGCGCGCTAACGAGCGTACGAGCTCAACGGACTTCTCGCTGGTCAGCAGCTTGTGATGCTCGCCGGCAAGCGTGCCCATGGCGTCGGCACGCGCTGCTGCGCCGTTGGCGGGGGCAATGGTCGCGCCGTCAAACTCGGCAATCTTGAGCAGGTACTCACGAGTCCACAGCTTGCCTTCGAGCTTGCGGAATTTTTTGACGGCCTTATCGACCTTCATGCCTTTGGATGTCTTGCCCGCTGCAGGCTCGGCCTTCTTATCGAGTTTCTTTCCCATACCATATCCTTGATCTCGTGAGCCGAGCGCTTCGGGTGGGCGCGCGGCCAGTTTGCACAGCTACCTGCCTTGTACCCAGTGCGAACAAAACGGAACGCGGCGATGCACACGCAGAATGTGTTATCCTATAGCCCAATGCGTTGACGGAGAGGGTTTTGCCCGCCGCGTCGCCGGCAAGAGAGGGAAGGTCATGGGCTGCGAGCCTTCCTGCGGTGACAAGGGCCAAGCGTTCACTCCCGAGCAGCGACCTCAACGGGCACGCGGCCAGCGGCGGCGAAGCCCCAGTAGGGAAGCCGTGAGCCTCGCGACAAGGGGCACAGAGTGGGCGCGGCGGGCCAGACATCCGCCGGGTCAAACAAGGTGGTACCGCGGAATTCAACCGTCCTTGGGCAATGCACATGCCCGAGGGCGGTTTTTTTGTTACCGAACCGGGCCGCACATCCGCAGCTCCGGGTGGCTCCAGCCGCCGCGGCAAGTGGATGCGCGAGAGACGAAAGGGAAGACATGAGTCTGATTGATGATCTGGTCAAACTCGAGGAAGAGGCCAAGGAGCTCGTCGCAGGCGCCGATGACGCCGCCAAGCTCGAGGCTGCGCGTGTTGAGCTGCTCGGTCGCAAGGGTCGTATCACCGGCTTGATGCGCATGATGGGCAAGCTCGCCCCCGAGGATCGTCCCGTGATGGGCAAGCGCGCCAACGAGATGCGCCAGCTGATCGAGGGCATGCTCGACGAGCGAAACACCGAGATGAAGGCCGCCGCCCTCAAGCGCGCACTCGAGCACGACGCCGTCGACATCACGCTGCCGGGCATCCGTCCGCAGATCGGCCACCAGCACCTGATCAAGCAAATCATCGAGGAGGCCGAGGACATCTTCTGCGGCATCGGCTACACCGTCGAGTCCGGCCCCATGGTCGACACCTCTTACTACAACTTCACCGCGCTCAACGCTCCCATGGATCACCCGAGCCGCTCGGCCCGCGATACCTTCTACGTGGTCGACAACAACCCCGGCAGCGTCGCGCACCCCGAGGCTCACGCCCACGGCGAGTCCGACGTGCTGCTGCGCACCCAGACTTCGGGCGTGCAGATCCACACTATGGAGTCGCAGAAGCCGCCCATCTACATGATCTGCCCGGGCACCGTCTACCGTCCCGACACGGCCGATGCCTGCCACCTGCCGCAGTTCAACCAGATCGAGGGCCTGGTCGTCGACGAGGGCATCACCTTTGGCGACCTGAAGGGCACGCTCGACTACTTTGTTAAGTGCATGTTTGGCGAGGATCGCAAGACGCGTTACCGCCCGCACTTCTTCCCCTTCACCGAGCCCAGCTGCGAGGTGGACGTGAGCTGCCACGTGTGCGGCGGCAAGGGCTGCAACTTCTGCAAGCACAGCGGCTGGATCGAGATCTTGGGCTGCGGCATGGTCGACCCCAACGTCCTGATCAACTGCGGCATCGATCCCGAGAAGTACACCGGCTTCGCCTTTGGCATTGGCGCCGAGCGCGTCGCGGCCCTGCGCTACGACCTGCCCGACCTGCGAACGCTCATGACGGGCGATATGAGGTTCCTCAATCAGTTCTAGGGCACCGTGTCCCGGCGGCTTTTCCAAGCACCGCACCTCGCCTTTCAATCGTCGGTTGCGTACCTAAGTACGCTGCCCTCCTCTTTCAAGGCAATCTGCGGCACTTGGACACCCCTAAGGCGAACGTCTTCATTTGATATTCCTTTCTTTGCGGAGATTAAGAACTAGGAGAGCTACATGCGCGTTTCTTACGACTGGCTCAAGACCATGATCGATATTCCGGAGGATCCCAAGACCCTTTCGGACGAATATATCCGTACCGGCACCGAGGTCGAGGCGATCGACACCGTGGGCGAGTCCTTCGACCACGTGGTGACCGCCAAGGTGCTCACCAAGACCCCGCACCCCGATAGCGACCACATGTATGTGTGCTCGGTCGACGTGGGTGACAAGAACCTCGACGCCGACGGCAATCCCGCTCCACTGCAAATCGTCTGCGGCGCGCAGAACTTCGAGGCCGGCGACCACATCGTCACGGCCATGATCGGCGCCGTGCTTCCCGGCGACGTCAAGATCAAGAAGAGCAAGCTCCGCGGCGTCGTGTCCATGGGCATGAACTGCTCCGCACGCGAGCTCGGCCTGGGCGGCGACCACTCCGGCATTATGATCCTGCCCGAGGATACGCCCTGCGGCATGCCGTTTGCCGAGTACGTGGGTTCGAGCGACACTGTGCTCGACTGCGAGATCACGCCCAACCGCCCCGACTGCCTGTCCATGATCGGCATGGCCCGCGAGACCGGCGCCATCTTCGACCGCGATTTCCACGTTGAGCTGCCCGCCATCAAGGCCGAGACCGGCCGCGCGACCGACGACGAGCTTTCCGTCGAGATTGCCGACGAGGGCCTGTGCGACCGCTACGTCGCCCGCATCGTACGTAACGTGAAGGTCGGCCCCTCGCCCGACTGGATGGTCAAGCGCCTTAACGCCCTGGGCGTGCGCCCGCACAACAATATCGTCGACATCACCAACTATGTGATGATGCTCACCGGTCAGCCGCTGCACGCCTTTGACCTGGACACCTTTGCCGAGCGCGATGGCCACCGCCGCGTGGTGGTTCGCGCCGCCCAGCAGGATGAGAAGTTCACGACGCTCGACGGCGAGGAGCGTACGCTCGACGCCGGCATGGGCCTTATCACCGACGGCGAGCGCCCCGTGGCGCTGGCCGGCGTTATGGGCGGCATGGATTCCGAGATCGAGGACGATACCGTCGACGTGATGGTCGAGAGCGCCTGCTTCAACGCCGGTCGCACCTCGCACACCAGCCGCGATCTGTCGCTGATCTCCGACGCCTCCATTCGCTTTGAGCGCCAGGTCGACGAGACCGGCTGCGTGGATGTCGCCAACGTTACCTGCGCGCTGATCGAGGAGATCGCCGGCGGCGAGGTTGCTCCCGGCTATGTCGACGTTTTCCCCGCGCCCAAGACCATCGACAGCATTAAGCTGCGCCTGGCCCGCGTGCACGCCATCTGCGGTGCCGACATCGAGCCCGACTTTATCGAGCGTTCGCTCACCCGTCTGGGCTGCACCGTCGAGCGCGACGGCGAGGACTTTATGGTTACCCCGCCGAGCTTCCGTCCCGACCTGCCGCGCGAGATCGACCTGATCGAGGAGGTCCTGCGCCTATGGGGCATGGGCCGTGTGGCGGCGACCATCCCGGCCGCTAAGAACCACATCGGCGGCCTGACCCGCGAGCAGAAGCTCACCCGCAAGGTCGGCGAGATCCTGCGCGCCTGCGGCCTCAACGAGACCACGACCTTTGGCTTTGCCGCCCCGGGCGACCTGGAGAAGATCGGCATGCCCACCGAGGGTCGCGGCTGCCCCGTGGTGCTCATGAACCCGCTGGTGGCCGAGCAGACCGAGATGCGCCGCTCGCTGCTGCCGGGCCTGCTGCAATCCGTGGCCTACAACGAGGCGCACGGTACGCCCAACGTGCACCTGTACGAGGTCGGCAGCCTGTTCCACGGTCGCGAGAACGCCAGCCTGCCCAAGGAGACCAAGTCCGTCGCGGGCGTGCTTTCGGGCCAGTGGAGCGAGCAGTCTTGGAACATGAAGTACCGCAAGCTGCGCTTTTTCTTTGGCAAGGGCATCGTCGAGGAGCTGCTCGCCCAGCTGCGCATCGAGAAGGTTCGCTTCCGTCCCGTCGAGGGCGAGGGCTATGCCTTTTTGCAGCCGGGTCGTGCGGCCGAGGTTCTGTCCGGCGGCACCGTGCTGGGTTGGGTCGGCGAGATCCACCCCGAGGCGCGCGAGGCCTGCGGCATCGACGAGGTTGTCGTTGCCTTTGAGCTTGACCTGGACAAGCTGATCAAGGGCGCCCGCAACCAGGAGAACTACCGCGAGTTCTCGCAGTACCCGGCCGTTGAGCACGACCTTGCCATTGTGGTCGACAATGCCGTGACCTGCGAGGATCTTGAGCGCCGTATTACCAGCGCCGGCGGCAAGCTGCTCGAGGGCGTGCGCCTGTTCGATGTCTACCGCGATCCGGTTCGTATCGGCAAGGGCAAGAAGTCCATGGCCTTTGCGCTTACATATCGCTCCGACGATCATACGCTTACCAGCGAAGAGGTCGAGAAGGCGCACCAAAAGATCGTCACCAAGGTATGCAAAGGCGTAAACGGCGAGGTCCGCGGCTAGGGCTTGCGATGGGTATAGGTCAGCGGTGGCTGCTGCCGATCCTGCGTGACTGCTATGCTCGGTATAACGCATCGCTGAGCCTGCATATATGACACGCGCATTACATAACGGCGTGCTGCTTTTGTGGCGGCGCGCCGTTTTGCTATCATAGCCTGCGGCGTGTTACGAATCATCTAGCTCGTAACACTGATGAAATGGTTCAAGCGGCGTTGCAATTCTGTGCGCCGACAACCGGGAGGCGTATATGCACATTCCAGATAATTATCTGTCCCCGCAGACCGATGCCGTTATGGCGGTGGCGATGGTGCCCGTATGGGTTCACTGCATCAAGAAAGTGCGCGCCACGCTCGATCGCGAGCATATGGCCTTTCTGGGTATTTGCGCTGCGTTCTCCTTTTTGCTCATGATGTTCAACGTGCCGCTGCCCGGCGGCACCACTGGTCACGCTGTTGGTGGCGCGCTCATCACGCTGCTGCTGGGCCCCGAGGCTGCTGCCATTGCAGTCTCGGTTGCACTCGCGCTGCAGGCGCTGCTGTTTGGCGACGGCGGCGTTCTGTCGTTTGGCGCCAACTGCTTTAACATGGCCTTTGTGCTGCCGTTTGTCGCTGCTATCGTGTTCCGTGCGCTCAACAGCCGTCTGCACGACAAGAGCTGGGGCACCTCGGTTTCTGCCATCGTGAGCGGTTGGGTCGGCCTGTGCCTGGCGGCCCTGTGCGCGGCAATCGAGTTTGGTATTCAGCCGATGCTCTTCACCAACGCTTCGGGCGCCCCTCTGTACTGCCCCTTCCCGCTGTCCGTGGCTATTCCGGCCATGTTGATCCCGCATATGCTGGTTGCCGGCGTGATCGAGGGCGTGGCGACGGCCGCCATCTACGGCTTCATTAAGAAGACGGCGCCGAGCATTATCGTCGGCCCCGAAGCCGCCGATGGCCAGCTTGCCGCCGATGGTACCGCCAAGAAGACTTCCCTGATTCCCACGCTCATTCTGGTCGCCGTGCTTGTCGTGGCTACGCCGCTCGGCTTGCTCGCCACCGGTGACGCCTGGGGTGAGTGGGACGCCGAGGGCGCCGCGACCGCCGTTCAGGAGGCTGGCGACGACAGCCTGCAGGCTTCGGTCGGCCTCGATACCCCGACCTTTGCCGACGCCCTGCCCACGGGCGATTATCTGCAGGCCTATTCCGAGGAGCAGGGTCTTGGCTTTGCCGGCCAGGCTGCCATGTATATCCTCTCGGGCGTGATTGGCGTGGCGGTGCTGACCATCGCATTCCGCCTGGTCTCGCTGACGGTCAAGGAAAGCGGTGCTCATGGCAATAGCCGAGCTGCCTAGCTGGCTTACGGTCGAGCAGCGTTACGAGCCCGCGGGGGCTCGACATCGTGTGATGCAAAAGAATGTCCTACACCTGGCGAGCCTGCTTGAGCGGGTTCGCCTGGGTGGAGGCGCACACGAGGGCGGGTCGATGGTCGACCGCGCCCTTTCTTGCGTTTCGGCGCCGGTGCGCCTGGTGGGGATGTTCGTCTGCGTTCTGTGCGTGTACCTGACACAGAGCCCGCTGTACCTCATGTTGATGGCGGCTATCGCGCTGGTGCTCGTTGCCGTGCGCCCCGTACGCGGGCTGCGGGCAACCTTTGTGCCGGCACTTGGCGCTGCGGGGCTCGCGGTGGTTTTGGCACTACCTGCCCTGCTGCTGGGCGCGTCTGCCACGGGCGCCATGCTCAAGATTGCGCTCAAGACGTTCATTAATGTGTCGCTGGTGCTGGGCGTTTCATGGACGCTTACCTGGAGCCGCATGTCGGCGGCGCTCAAAATGTTGCACCTGCCCGACGAGGTCATCTTTACGTTTGATATGGCGCTCAAGCATATCGAGGTGCTGGGACGCACGGCGCACGATCTGTGCGAATCGGTCATGCTGCGCAGCGTGGGTCGTGCGCCTGCGGGTTTTTCGCGCACCGACTCGCTGGCGGGTATCATGGGCATGACGTTTATCAAGGCGATGGAATGCAGCCACGCGATGGACGAGGCTATGCTTTGCCGCGGCTTTGCCGGTGCGTATCCGGCGCCCGCGCGCGCCGGGTTTGGCTGGCGCGATGCGGTCTATGCGGCCGGCGTGGCACTGCTGGCAGTGTTGTGCGCCGTGCTGTAGGCGCTGCTGGTTCTTGCTGGGGATGCAAATAGGGAAGGGCGACGTTTTGACGATCGATATGAATAGTGCGGCGGGCACGAACGGTGCGGGCAGCGAGGCCGCGCCGCTCATCGAGCTGCGCAACGTGGTGTTCTCATATACGGGGCATACGGTGGTCGACGTCGTTTCGCTGCAGGTCGATCGTGGTGAACTCGTTGCCCTGCTTGGTCCTAACGGTTGTGGCAAGACGACGATCATGCGCCTTATTAACGGCCTTGAGCTCACGGACGCGGGTGCGTACCTGTTCGATGGGCGCGTGGTCGATGCGACATATCTCAAGGATTCCGCAGCCGCTCAGCGTTTTCATCAGCGCGTGGGCTTTGTGTTCCAGAATGCCGACGCCCAGCTGTTCTGTGCCACGGTGGGCGAGGAAGTTGCTTTTGGTCCCGCGCAGATGGGGCTGCCGACAGACGAGCTCGAGCGCCGCGTCCGCGATGCCATGGAGCTGTTCCAGGTTGCCGATCTGGTCGATGCCTCGCCCTATCAGCTTTCGGGCGGGCAAAAGAAGCGCGTTGCGCTGGCGGCAGTCGTATCGATGAACCCCGATATCCTAGTGCTCGATGAGCCCACCAACGGGCTCGATGAGGATTCGTGCGACATCGTAGTCAACTTTTTGCTGGCCTACGTTGCTGCCGGTAAGACGGTTTTGATGAGTACGCACCATCAAGATTTGGTGCGCCGCTTGGGGGCCCGTGCCATCTATATCGATCGATATCACCATGTGGTCGAGGCGCCTTCGCCGTCGTATGGAACCGAGAGCGGTGCTGCGGAATAGTTGCTGCGTAGAGGATGCGTAGCCGCCCGCGCGGCTTTGCCGTGATGGTATAGTTATCCAGGTTTTTTATGGGGGTGGCTATGCCAAGCTGGAACATTCATATCGCTCAAACGGAGCGCTTGCTGACACGTGCTAGCGTGCTTGCCGATAGCGTGCGCGACCGCAATGCCTTTTTGTTTGGCTGCGTGGTTCCGGACATCTTTGTGGGCTACATGGTTCCCGGCATTGCCGATCCCATCCCGTACCGCATCACGCACTTTGCTAAGCCCGAGCCTATCCCCAAACCACGCGAGCACGAGTTCTGGGATACCTATGTGACGCCGCTGCTTAAAAGTTCGCCCACCGGTGCGCCAGCCGCGGCGACCTCGATTATCGAGGAGCGCGAGCGACTGAACCGCGTGCACTATCCCCAACGCTACAAGGATGCCGAGCCGGTTGCCGGTCCCGGCGCCTGTGAGTTCTCGCTTGCGTCCGAAGATGTGGCGCAGTCGCTGCTCGATTTAACGCTGGGCGTCTGGTCGCATCTGGTGGCCGATACCGTATGGAATACGCGCGTGAATCAGTATCTGGAGGCGCACGGCGGCAAGCCGTGCGAGGAATTCCGCATTAAAAAGCAGGGCGATTTTGACTGGTTTGGTAAGACGCTCGGCATTGTTTCCATCCCGCGTGCGACCGATCGTCTGTATACCGCTGCGGCACGTTTTGGGCAGTATCCCATCCATAAGGAGTATGTGCTCAAGACCATCGGCGTTATGCACGAGATTGTGCGCGAAAACCCCGGTGAGCCCGATCATCCGCCATACCGCCTGCTAACTGAGGAGTTTTTCGATGCAACGTTTACCGAGGTCATCGAGCTGACCGAGGCGGGATTTGCGGCTCGCGTTGCTGCTTCTGACGTTCCCGCAGTCCCCCTGATCGCTAGCTGCTAGCCGGCCGGCTTAACGGTGAACAGTTCATTCCAATTGACCAACGGCTCCCGTCGCAGGGCGTCTTCGGTGGTGCGCTCGGCATCGGAGAGGCTTGCGACTGAACACAAATCGATGATGCGGCATACGAAGAAGGTCTAAAAAGGGCCCGGAAGGCAAAGCCTTCCGGGCCCTTTTGCAATGCAAGCGTGCTTGCAAGTGCGATTTAGCGCACCTGAGCGACGTAAGCGACGTTGGTCGAGGAGACCTTGTCCTCGAGCTGAACACTCATGCGGGGATCGCCGGCGGTAGCGACGGTCAGATCGCCGGCCTCGACGTAGCCGAGCTCCTTAGCGGTCTCGATCGCCTTGACGATCGTGCCGTTGACGGTGCCCTGGGTAATCTCGGCCTGGTGCGGGATAACGCCCCAGTACATGATCATCTGCTGGACGGCCCACTCGTGGCGGGAGAACGCGCAGATCGGCATGTTGGGACGGAAGTGCGAGATCAGGCGTGCGGTACGACCGGTGGTCGTCGGCACGGTGATGCACTTGGCGCCAACGGTGGTGGCCATGTTCACAGCGGACATACCCACAACGTTGTTGACGACGCGGGTGCCGTGAGCGTCGGCCGGAACCTCGAGCGGAGCGTGGGCCGGGAGGTACTTCTCGGTCTCGAGAGCAATGCTGGCCTGCATCTTAACGGCCTCGACCGGGTACTTACCGGCAGCGGACTCGCCAGAGAGCATAACGGCGTCGGTGCCGTCGTAGATGGCGTTAGCAACGTCGGCAACCTCGGCGCGCGTCGGGCGCGGGTTCTGCTGCATGGAGTCGAGCATCTGCGTAGCGGTGATAACGGGCTTGTAGGCCGCGTTGCACTTGGCGATGATCTCCTTCTGGATGTGCGGAACGAGCTCGGGCTTGATCTCGATACCCAGGTCGCCACGGGCGACCATGATGCCGTCGGAAGCCTCGAGGATCTCGTCGAAGTTCTCGACGCCCAGGGCGCACTCGATCTTCGGGAAGATCGTCACGTGCTCGCCACCGTTCTCGCGGCAAAGCTTGCGGATGCCGCGGACGGACTCGCCGTCACGGATGAAGGAAGCGGCGATGTAGTCGATGTTCTCGGTCAGGCCAAAGAGGATGTCCTGACGATCGCGCTCGGTGATGGCGGGCAGCGAGATGTTGACGTTGGGCATGTTGACGCCCTTGCGCTCGCCGATCAGGCCGTCGTTCTTAACGACGCAGGTCATGTCCTGGCCGCTGACGGACTCGACCTCGAGGGCAACCAGGCCGTCATCGATCAGGATGAGGGAGCCCTTCTCGACCTCGGAAGGCAGAGCCAGGTAGTCGAGGGAGATGTGCTCAGCGGTGCCGTGGAAATCCTCGGACGTGGGCTGAGCGGTGACGACGATCTTATCGCCGGTCTTGACGGCAACCTTCTTGCCGTCGACCAGAAGGCCGGTGCGGACCTCGGGGCCCTTGGTGTCGAGCAGGATGCCGACAGGCAGACCGAGCTCCTTGGAAATACGGCGGACGCGCTCGATGCGACCGTGGTGCTCGTCGTAGGAGCCGTGCGAGAAGTTAAAACGGGCGACGTTCATGCCCGCCTTGATCATCTCGCGGATGGTCTCGTCGCTATCGCAGGCGGGACCCATGGTGCATACAATCTTAGTGCGCTTGTACATTCAGACCTCCATCTGACATCGTCTTGCGCTGATAGATAAACCATAAGAAATAAAACCGAGATGATTATAACGAAATGCCGACCGAATACCCCAAAAAATCGACCGTATGCCGAAATGGAAGTTCATTTTTTGCGGGAAAAACGGTATATGAAAAATCTTTACCAACCACTCCAACCGCTGCTATCTGGGAGATATGTCAGTTTGGCGATGTGCCGAAGAAAAAACGTTTTACCAATGTTGAGCATCACACGGTCTGCACCGTTGCGTGCGGACCATATTTCCAAACCGATTGTTTTGGCTAGACGCGTCGCTTTGGGGTACCATAGCTCCACTATCAACTGCCGCTCAGCACGGCAGCCTTGATGAGCCCTTGCCCTTCTCCTGGGAATTATGATCGGGCATCAATCTGCTGAGTGGCCCGAATCCCAGGAGGGGACTCTATATGCAAAAGGAATACCTGTCCGCCGCGGCGGAGGTGCTCAGCGACCAAGGTGTCGATGAGAACCTCGGCCTGAGCAACGACGAGGCGTCTTCGCGCCTCGCCAAGACAGGCCCTAACAAGCTCGAGGAAGCCGAGAAGACACCGCTGTGGAAGCGTTTCTTTGAGCAGATGGCCGACCCCATGGTCATCATGCTGATCGTTGCCGCCGTCATCAGTGCGCTCACGGGCATGGTCAAGGGCGAGCCCGACTTTGCCGATGTTGCCATCATCATGTTCGTCGTTATCGTCAACTCGGTGCTGGGCGTGGTCCAGGAAGCCAAGAGCGAGGAGGCCCTCGAGGCCCTGCAGGAGATGAGTGCGGCGCAGTCCAAGGTGCTGCGCGACGGCAAGCTCGTGCACCTGCCGAGCGCCGAGCTCGTGCCCGGCGACGTGATCATGCTCGAGGCGGGCGACTCCGTCCCGGCCGACTGCCGCGTGCTCGAGAGCGCCACGATGAAGATCGAAGAGGCCGCGCTCACCGGCGAGTCCGTGCCCGTAGAGAAGCACGCCAACGTGATCGAGCTCGCTGCGGGCACCGATGACGTGCCGCTCGGCGACCGTAAGAACATGTGCTATATGGGCTCCACCGTCGTGTACGGCCGTGGTCGCGCCGTCGTGGTCGGCACCGGCATGAACACCGAGATGGGCAAGATCGCCGGCGCCCTGGCCGAGGCCAAGGAAGAGCTCACGCCGTTGCAAGTGAAGCTCGCCGAGCTCAGCCGCATCCTTACCATTATGGTTATCGTCATCTGCGTCGTCATCTTTGGCGTTGATATCATCCGCCACGGCGTGGGCAACGTTCTTACCGACCCGACCGCCCTGCTCGATACCTTTATGGTCGCCGTCTCGCTCGCCGTCGCTGCCATCCCCGAGGGCCTGGTCGCCGTCGTGACCATCGTGCTATCGCTTGGCGTGACCAAGATGGCTAAGCGCCAGGCAATCATCCGCAAGCTCTCTGCCGTCGAGACTCTCGGCTGCACGCAGACCATCTGCTCCGACAAGACCGGTACCCTTACCCAAAACAAGATGACCGTCGTCAAGCACGAGCTCGCTGCGCCCAAGGAGAAGTTCCTGGCCGGCATGGCGCTGTGCTCCGATGCTCAGTGGGACGAGGAGCTGGGCGAGGCCGTGGGCGAGCCGACTGAGTGCGCGCTCGTCAACGACGCCGGCAAGGCGGGCCTCACTGGCCTGACTGCCGAGCATCCGCGCGTGGGCGAGGCCCCGTTTGACTCGGGCCGCAAGATGATGTCCGTGGTCGTCGAGACCCTGGATGGCGAGTACGAGCAGTACACCAAGGGTGCGCCCGACGTGGTGATCGGCCTGTGCACCCATATCTACGAGGGCGATAAGGTCGTCCCCCTGACCGAGGAGCGCCGCGCCGAGCTCGTGGCGGCCAACAAGGCCATGGCCGACGAGGCCCTGCGCGTACTGGCGCTGGCAAGCCGCACCTACACCGAGGTTCCCGACGACTGCAGCCCCGCTGCGCTCGAGCATGACCTGGTCTTCTGTGGCCTGTCCGGCATGATCGACCCGGTCCGTCCCGAGGTGGCCGACGCTATCCACGAGGCGCACGACGCCGGTATCCGCACCGTCATGATCACGGGCGACCACATCGACACCGCCGTGGCCATCGCCAAGCAGCTGGGCATCGTCGCCGATCGCAGCCAGGCCATCACCGGTGCCGACCTCGATCGCATGAGCGACGAGGAACTCGACGCGCACATCGAGGACTACGGCGTGTACGCCCGCGTCCAGCCCGAGCACAAGACACGCATCGTCGAGGCTTGGAAGTCGCGCGACCAGATCGTGGCCATGACGGGCGATGGCGTCAACGACGCCCCGTCCATCAAGCGCGCCGACATTGGCGTTGGTATGGGCATCACCGGTACCGACGTCACCAAGAACGTCGCCGACATGGTACTTGCCGATGACAACTTCGCTACCATCATCGGCGCCTGCGAAGAGGGTCGTCGCATCTACGACAACATCCGCAAGGTCATCCAGTTCCTGCTTTCGGCCAACCTTGCCGAGGTGTTCTCGGTGTTTATCGCCACGCTCATCGGCTTTACCATCTTCCAGCCGGTGCAGCTGCTGTGGGTGAACCTGGTCACCGACTGCTTCCCCGCGCTTGCGCTGGGCATGGAGGATGCCGAGGGCGACATCATGAAGCGCAAGCCGCGCAACGCCAAGGACGGTGTCTTTGCCGGACATATGGGTCTGGACTGCGTGGTCCAGGGCCTAATCATCACCGCGCTGGTGCTGGCGAGCTTCTTTGTGGGCGTGTACTTTGACATGGGCTACATCCACATCGCCGATATGATCGCCGGCAATGCCGACGAGGAAGGCGTGATGATGGCGTTCATCACGCTCAACATGGTCGAGATTTTCCACTGCTTCAATATGCGCAGCCGTCGTGCGTCGCTGTTCACCATGAAGAAGCAGAACAAGTGGCTGTGGGCTTCCGCCGCGCTGGCACTGGTGCTGACGGTGATCGTGACCGTGCAGCCGACGCTTGCCGAGATGTTCTTTGGCCCCGTGACGCTTGAGCTCAAGGGCGTTGTCGCTGCCCTGGGCCTGGCCTTCCTGATCATCCCGCTGATGGAGATCTACAAGGCGATCATGCGCGCGGTCGAGAAGGAGTAAGTCGAAAGGCCATCCTTCCCACCGGCCCGACCGCCTGCGGGGTTTCTTCCTCGCTGGTCCTCGCGCTTCGCGCTGCGGGATCGCTCGGAAGAAACCCCTCCCGGCGGGCGGGCCTTCGGATAACCTCTCGGGACCATTGGCTGAGGGAAAGTTTGTGAGCTGGTCGGGCTTTGCCCGGCCAGCTCTTTTTGATTTAAAATACCTGCTCAGTTGTGATTTTTGGTGCTGGGAGGCGTTTGTGGCTAAGGCTAAGGCTAAGGCGAAGAAAAAGACGACGGGGGCGCGGGCTAAGCGTGATCGTCGTCGGAAGCTCGCGACCGAACCCCCTGCATCTGCTGAGGAGTTGCTGGCGAGTGTACCGGGGCTTGACGCGCTGCAGGATGTTCCGGCGTTTGATGACCTGCCGGTCGATGAAGCCCAGCAGGCTGCCTTTGATGATTTCTGCGCGCATGCCGAGGAGCCCGAGCAGATGCAGCTTGGCGCCGTGGTGCGCTTGGATCGTGGGTTTCCGCTGGTGGCGACTGCCGACGATACCTTCCGCGCCGAGCATGCCGTGGGATTTGCCAAGTCGCGCGGTGGGGACGAGGTCCTGCTGCCTGCCGTGGGCGATCGTGTGGCGGTGCGCCGCGCTCCCGGGCACGATATGGGCGTGATTGAATGCGTACTGCCGCGCCGTACGAGCTTTGAGCGTTGGCGCGGCCGTGCCCGCGGAGAGCGCCAGGTGCTCTGCTCCAACGTGGATAGCGTGCTAATCGTGCAGGCGCTCGGTGCCGGCGAGGTGCTGCTCGACCGTGTGGCGCGCTCGCTGGTGTTGGCGCTCGACTGCGATGCCGAGCCGGTGGTGGTGCTCACCAAGGCTGACCGCTGCGATGCCGGGGAGCTCGAGCGCGATCTGGACCGCGTGCGCCGCCTGGTGGGTCCGAACGTGCGCGTGATCGTGACGTCCTCTGCCGAGGGCCGCGGCCTGGACGAGGTCCGTGCCTGCGTGCCTGCCGGGAGCTGCGCCATGATTCTGGGCGAGTCGGGTGCCGGCAAGTCGACGCTGCTCAATGCACTGCTGGGCCACGATACGTTGGCGACCGGCGGTGTGCGCGAACGCGACGACCAGGGCCGTCACACTACCGTCGCGCGCGTGATGGTGGCGCTGCCGGGCGACGCCGGCGTGATCGCCGATGCCCCGGGTCTGCGCAGTTTGCCGCTCGTGGGTCACGAGCGGGGTCTGGCGCGCGCCTTCCCCGAGATTGTCGAGGCATCGCGCGCGTGCCGGTTTGGCGATTGCACGCACACCCATGAGCCGGGTTGCGCCGTTCGCGAGGCCGAGGACGCCGGGCAGATTGACAGCCTGCGTCTGGAAACGTTCCAAAACCTGGCGTCATCCATGCGCGTGAGTGCTCAAATGCTCGATCCCGATGTCCATCTGTAATTGATTTTTCCTATGACAGCCGTCTCCCAACTGTTCGGGAGACGGCTTTTTTGCTGTGGAAAAGCCTCGAAACATGCAGTTTGCTGACGTGCTGACCAAAACCTTGCCACGAGCTTGACGGGCTGGTCAGTTTTTGGTCAACGATTGGTTTGACATCGAAAACCAAGATCGCGATTGTGCCGCTTTGCACTCTGACCGCCCAGACAATGGTGGTACGGGCATTCGCCCGGCACTGCCATGAGAGGAGCGGCCGTGAACAAGAGCAAGCGCATCGCCATCAGTCTGGTCGCGGGCGTGCTCGCTGCTCTGCTTTGCATGGTTTACGGCTCGTCGATCCGCTCGCAAGCCGAACAGGTCCAGGCTGAGACCTTGGCCAAGTACGGTGGCGATCGCGTCGAGGTATGCGTCGCGGCGCGCGATATCGATGTGGGCGAGACCCTCGATGAGACCAATGTCATAACCCAGGAATGGCTGACGAGTCTGCTGCCGCGTGACGCGGCGACCGAGCTGCGCCAGGTGCGCGGCGACGCGACGACTTCGCGTATTCCCAAAAACGCCGTGATCTGCAATGTCTACACCAAGGCCGAGAGCCGCAAGCTCGAGGTGCCTAAGGGCAAGGTTGCCGTTTCGGTGGCGGTCGATGCCGAGCACTCGGTCGGCGGTGCCACGGGCGTGGGCAGCTACGTGGACGTGTACGTGCAAAAGGACGGCGTGACCGATCGGCTGTGCGGCGCGCACGTGATCGATACCAGTGAGGATTCCTGTGCCACGCGCGAGGGCAAGATCGAATGGGTGACGTTGGCGGCTGACCCCGAAGACGTCAAGGAACTGCTGGGAGCCTCGGGCAAGGGAACGGTCAGCTTGACGATTCCCGCCACGGCGCGCGGCAAAAAGAGCGGAGGCGACGAGTGATGAAGGCGATCTGGCTTGCGTGCTGCGCGTGCGGCGATTACGGGCTGTTGCAGCGGGAAGTCGAGGGCCGTGATGCGGGTGCACAGGTGCTTCGCGTGGGTGACCTGGACGGGCTGGTTTCCATGGCGCGGGCGTTTCCGTCGCGCCGCGGGGCTGCCATCATCGCGGCGTCTCTGTTTGATACCGAAGATGTGCGCAAGACTGTTGCGCGCCTGACGGCCGAAGGCCGCGTGAGTCGCGTGGTCGTGTTGATAGAAGCGCTCGATCCGTCGGATATCGAGGGGCTGTTTCGCGCGGGGGCGACCGAGGTCATCGCTGCACACAGTATATGCGGCAACGGGCGCGCGGGCGAGGGAGCGGTTGATTCCGATCGGCGCATGACGATTGAGCCCGATGCTTTTGTTGATAGGGAACCCGGGGCGCCTCGCGCTACAAGAGGCCCGCGTGTTGATGATTATGGAAAAGCGGAAGCCGAGCATGGTCGGCGCCCCCGGAACCCCCTTGTATACGATGACGCTGGAGGGCCGGCGCAGCATGCTGGCGACTCCCCGGCAGTAGATATGGGATACGTGCACGGCGTGAATCTGGCGGATGAACTCGACGAAGTTGAGGGCCTTGCCGGGTGCGGCGAGTTGTCGCTGATGCAGCATGAGCAGATTGCGCAGAACGAGCCTGCCTCGCAGACCGAACAAGCAGCCATGCCGGCTTGGACGCAGCACGTGGTTGCGGCGGGGGAGACGGGGACGCTGTCACCGACGCCCGCCCCGCCGCCTCCGATGCCGCCGGCAGACGCTACCGCTCCGCCGCATCGAGTTCCAGTCATCTGCGCTATTTCGGGTTCGGGCGGTTGCGGCAAGTCGACGATCGTTGCCACCATGGCACACACATCGTCGCTGTTGGGCTTGCGTGCCGCCGTGCTCGACCTGGACCTGATGTTTGGAAACCTTTACGACTTGTTAGGCGTCGATGCTCCGTGCGATATGGCGGCACTTATCGAGCCGTCGGCGGCGGGCATGCTCACCGAGCCGGATATCGTAGCCGCTTCGATGCGCGTGGCGCCGGGCGTTACGCTCTGGGGTCCCGTCGCGGCGCCCGAGCAAGCCGAGCTCATGGCACGTCCGGTGGAGCTACTGCTTGATGTTCTGCGTCGCGAATCCGACGTGGTCTTTATCGATACCTCGGTCTTTTGGGGCGACGCCGTGGCGGCTGCGGTGGCGGCGAGCGACCGTTGCCTGGTCGTTGGCGATGCGGCGGTGTCGTCCGCGGCATCGGCATCGCGCGTCATTGAACTGGCAGGTCGAGTAGGTGTGCCGCGCACGCGCATGAGCGCCGTGTTCAACCGGTTCGGTGCGCGCGGGGCAGACGAGGACGTCGCCATGCGCTTTGAGATTGCCTGTGCGTTAAGCTCCAAGATTCGTATCGCCGATGGCGGGCAGGATCTCGCCGCGCTCATGGCGTTTGGGCGCGCTGACGAGGCAGTGGGGCAGACCAGCGCTTTTGCGACTAGCGTGCGCGAGGCCACGCGCGAGATGCTCGTGGAACTGGGGTGCGCCGTCGGCCCTTGGAGCGATATGGTCGCCGACCGTGCAACGCGCACCGAACGCCCACGTATCCGCCTTCCCTGGTCGCGCGAGGGTGATCAGCGATGAGCCTGCAAACGAGGATTAAGGCTGCCGGCGCTGCGGCGGCGGCAGCGCCTGTAGATGTGGGGCGTCGCCGCGCCGTGAAACGACGCACCAAGCGCGCCGTGATGGACCGCATGGGTTACGACGAAGTGGCGCGTATCAGCGCCTATATCGACCCGGCACTTGCCCGCTCGGAATTGCGTCCTGCGGTGGAGGCGGCGCTCAATGTTGAGGAGCCGACCGATCTCGCGACGCCCGAGCGCGAGACCATCATCGACGAGATTTTGGATGACGTGGTGGGCTTGGGGCCGTTGCAGCCGCTCATCGAGGACGACACCGTTACCGAGATCATGATCAACGGCTGCCGCTCGGCTTTCTTTGAACGCGGCGGCGTCTTGTACCCCATCGAGCATGCGTTTGAGGATGATGAGCAGATCCGTGTGCTTATCGACCGTATTATCTCGCCACTTGGCCGCCGTATCGACGAGCGCAGCCCCATCGTCAACGCCCGCCTCAAAACGGGCTATCGCGTCAACGCGGTGATTCCGCCTGTGGCGATTGACGGACCGATTCTCACCATCCGAAAGTTCTCGGACCGTATCTGCTCGCTGGACGAGCTCGTGGGGTTGGGATCGCTGCCGCTTTGGTATGCGCAGCTGCTGTCGTGTGCGGTGTCGCTGCGACAGGACCTGGCGGTTGCGGGAGGCACGGGATCTGGTAAGACCACCCTGCTCAACGCGTTGTCATGTGAGATTTCCACCGGCGAGCGCATCGTGACGATCGAGGACTCTGCCGAGCTCAAGTTTGCGCATCATCCGCACGTGGTGCGCCTAGAGGCGCGCGAGGCTTCAATTGAGGGCGAGGGCGCGGTGACGATCCGCGACCTGGTGACTAATGCCCTGCGCATGCGCCCCGACCGCATCGTGGTGGGCGAGGTGCGCGGTGCCGAGTGCTGCGACATGTTGCAGGCCATGAACACGGGCCACGACGGGTCGCTTACCACGCTTCATGCGGGTTCAGAACAGGAGACCGTGGTGCGTCTGACGTTGCTTGCACGTTATGGCATCGATCTGCCGAGCGAGCTCATCGAGGAGCAGATTGCCATGGCACTCGACGGTATCGTGATGTCCGAGCGCCACGCCGATGGCAGGCGCTTCGTCTCCTCGTATTCGGGGGTGCGACGCGCCGCATCGGGCGGCGTAGAGCTCGAGCGCTATGTGACGTTCGATGCCGCCGAGCGCACCTGGACGCTTGACCGCGAGCCGCCGTTTATCGCAGAAGGCCTGCGGTCGGGGACGCTCACACAAGAGGAGGTGGACGAATGGAGATCACTGTGCCCCTCGTCGTAGGGGGCTTGGCAGGGCTTTCTGTCGCGACGGCGTGCGGGGCGGAACCTCGTGTGCCGCAGGTACCGCCGGCGGAGCTGGCACGTCAGGCGCTCGAGACGGTGGCAGAGAAGCTGCCGCGTGAGCTGGTGGAAAACGATCTGCTGAAAAAGATCGCCCGTTCGTGGGCATCGCTGGCTCCGGCGCATCGCCTTGGCCTCGTGATCGAAGATGCTTCGGGACGTTTGGCGTTTCTGCTGCTATCGAGCGGTGTCTGCTGCGTTTTACTAACGATGGTGTCGTTATCGCCCCTCGGATTTGCCTTGGGACTTGTTGCTCCGTTTGCCGTTGGTGCCGCTCGGGATGGCTTTGAGAGCCGGCGCGAGCAACACGATGCAGAAGAGGCAATGCCCGAGGCGTTTACCGCACTTTCCATGTCGCTTGCCTCGGGACATTCGCTGGCCCAGGGCATGCGCTTTGTGGGCGCTCATGCGCAAGAGCCAGTGCATACCGAGTTTTTGCGGGTGGCGGCGGCGATCGATTGCGGCATCTCGGCGACCGACGCGCTCGATGACTTGCTCGTGCGTATCGACGCCCCCGGTCTTTCGCTTGTGACCTTGGCGCTTAAGGTGTCTCAGCGCACCGGCGCTCCGCTTGCCGACTTACTGTCCGAGGCGTCGAGCATGGTGGGGGAGCGCATTGAGCTCAAGCGCCGCCTGGATGTTAAGACGTCGCAGGCTCGCATGTCTGCGCATATGGTCGCGGCGATGCCGGCGGGCATGTGCGCGGTGTTGGCGCTGCTTTCGGCAGATTTTCGTCGCGGTCTTGCGACGCCTGCCGGCGCGGGCGCTGTGGTGCTGGGTCTTGCCCTCAACGCCGTTGCCCTGGTGGTTATCCGGCGCATTATGCGGGTGGAGCTATGAGCGCCCCGGTTGCAGTTGCGGCTTGCCTGTGCGCCCTGAGTGTATTTGTCGCGACGGGTTTGGATCGGGCGGATGCACGCAAGATCGCAGGGGCCTGCAAGCGCGAGGCGGTGCTGGTCGCTGCCGCGGGTCGCTCGGTGGTCGATGCTCTGACCGCGCGAGTGAAGGGCGCGGTTGGAGCGGGCGGCCCGGCGCGAGTGTCGCTCGGCGAAGTGTCCGAGATGATCGATGTTGTGCGCTTGGGTCTTTCGGCCGGTCTTTCGTTTGATGCGGCGCTTGAGATTTTCTGCGCCAACCGCCGGTCAGTGCTGGCTCTTCGCCTTGAGCGCGCCTGCATGGCGTGGCAGGTGGGCGTGGGCACGCGTGAGGACGAGTTGTTGGCCGCCGCGCGCGACCTGGACGTGCGAGCGCTCGAGACCTTTGCCATCACGGTGGGGCAGGCGCTCGCCCTGGGTGCCCCACTTGCCGAGACGCTGGCCGCTCAAAGTCGCGAGATCCGTGCGGCTCATCGCGCCGCGGTCGAGCGCGAGATCGAGCGTGCACCCGTCAAGCTGCTGATTCCCACCGGCACGCTCATCTTGCCGGCGTTGCTTCTGTCCATATTGGGCCCGCTGCTGGGGGCAGGCGGGATGATGTAGGGAGGAATACATGAACACGATGACTGACGCTGCTGGCAAGGTCCAGGGCTGGGCGTTTTGCCGGGCGGCACATGTTCGTCAGCGCGCCAAGGAACTATTGCAGGAGGAGAGTGCACAGGGTACCACCGAGTATGCCATCTTGGTCGGCGTGCTCGTGGTGATCGCGATTATCGCCATCGTCGCATTTAAGGGCAAGGTCCAAGATCTATGGAACGCTATCAGCGAGGGCATCAACAGCCTGTAGAGGGCGAGCGCCCCGTCGGGGTGCTGCTGGTGTTTGCTTGCCTGACCGTGGCGATAGCGGCGGTGCTTTGGGGGCTTAACGCCGCGCGGCAGCAGCGTCCTGGGACCGCCTCCGATTTGGGCTCAGATTCGGCGGTGGCGTCTCAAAAAGATGAGATGCGAGATGCGGACGATTCGGATGTCGCTGTCACGGCGCAAACCTTTCTGCGGACGCTCGACAAGCGGTCTGGCATTGCGACGGATTCGCCTGAGGGCAACGCGATTGCGGTCCGGCTTGCATGGTCCGAGGACCGACCGATGACCGAAGCGGCGGCGGATATGCTGCGTGCCTATCGCGAGGTACCCACGGCGCAACTTGCTCTGAGCGGCTATCTCGACATCAAGGGAAACGTGTGGGGCGCCATCGTGCGCGACGGACGCGGCTGGGTCGATATGGTGACAATTGCCGCGGATGCTGGCGACGCTTCGTGTCGTCTGCGCGCCGTGCGCCTGAGCCCGCAGGCAACGGACTCAAAGGAGGGATCGTGAAATGCATGGCGTTCTGCGTGAGGAATCTGCCCAGGCGACGGTCGAATACGCCATCGTCACGGTGGCGCTGTTATCGATCGTGCTGGCGATCGCGGGACTTTGGCGTGCCGGCACCGATGGGCGCTTGGCGGCGCTGGTTGAGCGGGCGGCATCCCATGGCGTTGCCTCGACGTCGGTTATCGACGCCGCTGCGGCCGCTAAGGACATCGCGTTGTATTGATGCCGCGCGCGAGGACCGGGCGCAGTCTACGGTCGAGGCCGCTTTTTTGCTGCCGACGTTTCTGGCACTCATCCTTCTCGCGCTGCAACCGGTGTGCCTGCTCTATACGCGCGCGGTCATGGAGTCTGCCGCCGCCGAGACCGAGCGGCTCATGACCACGACGACGGCGGAGGACGACGATCTTAAGGAGTTCGCCCGCCGCCGACTTGCCGCAGTGCCCAACGTTTCGATCTTTCATGCCGGCGGGCCGTTGTCGTGGGATATCGAGCTTGGCCGGGCCGGTGCGGGTGGCGTCTCGTCCGTGTCCGTTTCCGGCGAGGTCAAGCCGTTGCCTGTGATCGGTGCGTTTGCGCAGGCTATGGGTGGTACCGCCGAGGGCGGCTACGTTGAGCTCAAAGTCGATGTCTCGTATCAATCGCGTCCCGAATGGCTGGAGGGAGATTATGATTCGTGGATTGCTGCATGGGATTAAGCGTTTCTGGTCTAGACGCGTTTTGACGCACCGTCCGAGCTGCCATCGCAAGCGAGGCGGCTTTATGGGTCGAGCCGGTGTCGATCTGTTTATCGAAGACGGCGCCTATACCACGCTTTCTTCTGCCGTGGTCATCCTAGTGGTGCTCACATTGTTGTTTTCGTCGACCGCGGCGATATGGAGCATGTCGCGTGCCGGGGATACCCAGGTGGCGGCTGATAGTGGCGCGCTGGCGGGTGCCAACGTAGTGTCGTCCTATCACACGGCTGCCACGGTGGTTGATGCGAGCATCTTGAGTCTGGGGCTGGCGGGGTTTGCCACGATCGGGACGGGCCTGGTCGCCATCCTCATCCCGGGTGCCGAGCCGGTTGCCGGCAATATGGTCGACACCGGGATTGAGATCATTAAAACGCGCAACAAGTTTGCCAAAAGCGCATCGGAAGGCTTACAGAAAATCGAGACGGCCCTGCCGTATCTGATTGCCGCGCGTGCCACGCAGGCGGTGTCGGCGCAGGATACCGATAGTGTGACCTATACCGGTACGGCGCTTGCCGTGCCCAGGACATCCGAGTCTGACTTCGCTGCGCTCAAAGGATCAGAGATCTCGACCGATACCATTAAAGACACATCAGATGATTTAGAGGGTGCGGCCGAGGAGCTGCGGAAGGCTTCTGAGGACACGGCGAAGGCTAAAGAGCGTGCTTGGCTGGCGGATTGTGGTGGGTCTGACAAGGGCTCGGTCGGCAGCTGTTCTTGCATGTGGGAGCGTGCGAAAAGCCTAACGGATCTCTCCGGTGTTCAAAATCCGCATTACTCATCGAGCGTTACGTGGGAGCCCCAAGTTGCCCTTGATCGCGCGAAGGACTACTACCATTGGCGTCTGACAAATGAGAAGCCCCACGGCTCGAGTGTCGAGATGAAGGCAGAGTCTGCGGCGCGTAAGGCGTTTTATACCTATGCGAGCGCGGAGGTCGATCGGGCACATATAACCGAGAACGGAGACGGGGTTTCCTCCTATATTCCGCTGCTGCCGCGCAACTCTGATGAGGTTCGGGCGACGGAACTCTATACCGATGCGGTGTGGCCGACTAGCGTGAACGATGACAAGGCGTATCTGCATTACGGGACGACCTGCCCTAACTATAAGAAAGGGACGCCGAGCGGATTTGCTTCGGTTGCCGATTACGATGGACAGGATAAATGCAGCAAATGCCATTTTGGCGTTTTGTCGCTTGGTGCTGTTGCGGCGCCTTCAACCTCTATCGAAAACGGCTTCGAGTATCACTTTGACAAGTTTAAAGACGCCCTGGAGGACTACGTCGACTGTCGCAACAAGGAGCTCGAGCTCGAGCGTCAGACCGAGGACGAAGCCGACCGTGCGGGCAATGCGTTCGATACCGCCATCAAAGAACTTTCCGGTGAGCGCCCGCGTATCGCTCCGCCCGGTCGCAACGGCGTGGTTGCCTTTGCGGTTTCGGGTGCCATCTCGAGCTCCGATGAACTCAACTCTTCGTTTAACACGGCAGTCAGACTTGGCGATCGCGGTGCCATCTCTGCCGCGGTGCTGGCGCCCGATGGGGCGACGGCGCAAAACAACGTGCTTTCGCGATTTTTCTCGACATTGAAGGAACGCTCGGGCGGCGTTGCCGGCGTGCTCGACGGCGTCATGGATGTTTGGGGACGGCTGCTTGTGGGATACGGTGATATCCAAGGTTCGGCCGACGAACTTATGGGCGAGATGATTAAAGGCCTAGGAGGGGGCAGCGGCGCATTGGGCTCCATCGCATCGTGGCTCGGCGATACCGTTTCGGCGTCCGTGGCGGCGTTGGGTCTGGAACCGTGCGACTTGCGCCTGCGAAAGCCGGTGCTGACCGATTCCGCCAACGTCATTAAGAGTCCGGGGTCTGACATTGCTGGTTTCTCTCAAGCGCAAGACAAGCTGCGAAGTATTCCGTTGGGCGTGACCGATCCCAAGGCGCTTTGCGAGGCGTTGGAATATCAAGTCGAACGCACCATTAGCGGTACGGTGTTCACGCTTGCGGAGATTCCTCTGCCCGGCGGCGGCTCCATCCCGCTCACCGTCGATGTCGCCACGCTGGTTGGCGCTCTGGGCGGTGGGTCGTAATGAGTATCCGCATGCGTCTGCGCGAGGAGCGCGCCCAAGCGACGGTGGAGATGGCGGTGGTTACGCCCGTTTTGCTGGTGCTGGCACTCATCGTGTACAACGTCATGATCTTTGCCAGCGCTGTCGCGCGCTTCGACCGCGTGGTACCCGACATCGTGTTGGCGCACGCCGTGGCGTCGGAGGGGGAGGGCGACGAAAGCTCTGCCGATGCCTCGGCGACGGTTCAGACTCAAATTCTGAATGCCATGGAAGGCTATGACTTGCGGATCGAAGTGTCGAGCGAGCAAGGCGCGGAGGCATCGGATGGTGGCCTGCTCTCCCTATCCGGTACGTTTAGGACCTACACCTGCACCATGCACTATGAGCCGTGGCCGACTTCTCTCAGCATCGCTGGCGTTTCGCTGGGGGCGCCGACAACGTTGTCGCACGAGCGCGCGGTGACGGTCGATCCATGGCGTCCGGGGGTGGTCATGTGACCGCGGTCTCGTCCTACATCGCCTACGCGCGGGCACTCAACAGGCTGGGTTGGACGCCGGCCGAGTTTGCGGTGGCGGAGTCGTTTGTCGTGCGCCTGCGCGGCATGCTGGGACGGCGTCCGGTTGCCGCCAACGGCCTGCCGCTCGTCATGGCGTTTCCACGCTGCTCTTCGGTCCATACGTGTTTTATGGCCTATCCCATCGACATCGCCTTCATCGATCGCGACGGCAATATCCTCGCGCGCTACGAAAACGTTCGTCCTTGGCGCATGTGCTCCTGCCCCGGCGCCTGGGCCGTACTAGAGCGTCCTTCAATCATTGTTTCGACCCCTGCTCTCCAACGCGTGCCGGCTTAAGGGACTGAGCGAAAAACTTCTTGCTGCCGGCTGATGCCTCTGACGTGCCGATTTATAGAACCGAGGCTGTGCTCAAAAACTTTTTTAAAATTCTCGGTTGACCGGAACGCGTCCTTGGTTATACTAATCAAGCCTTGAAACAAGGCACACCTCAAATGGCTGGGTAGCTCAGTTGGTAGAGCAGAGGACTGAAAATCCTCGTGTCAGGGGTTCGATTCCCTTCCCCGCCACCTTGAATTGACTAGGACCTCTGCAAAGGGGTCCTTTTCTTTTATGTAGGGTTCTGCGGAAACTGCGTCCCAGAATAAGGGCTCAGAACGGGACACACTTTCCGGTGCCTGCCTTTGGCGCGCGTACACACCTCGTCGCACCATTCCGAGCCCGCCCGCCCCAGACATTCCTCCCACTTTCGCGTCACTTTGCAGACCGTTCGGTCGCCTGTCCGCACACGCGGGTATACTCAAAACGATACTTATCCTATGCAATACGATGCAGGCTCGACCTGCATGATTCGAAGGGGGCAGTGATGGAGAGGATACTCGGCGTTAATCTCTCTGGCTGGTTTATTCCCGAGCCTTGGGTGACCCCGTCGCTGTATGCAGCGACCGGTGCATCCAACGCGGCCGAGCTGCAGGAGGCTATGGGCACCGCCGCCTATAACGAGCGCATGCGCCGTCATTACGAAACGTTTGTGAGCGAGGACGATTTTCGCCGCATGGCGCAGATTGGCCTCAATGCCGTGCGTCTGCCGGTGCCCTGGTATGCCTTCGGCTCGCAGGAGTCCGATGCGTCCTACATCTCGGTTGTCGACTACATCGATCGCGCAATTGAGTGGGCCGCCAAGTACAACATCCGTGTTCTGCTCGACCTGGCGACAGTGCCAGGTGGTCAGGGCGATTCCAACGATTCGCCCACCACGCCGGAGGCTGTTGCCGAGTGGCATTCGTCCACCAACGGCCGTCATGTCGCGCTCGACGTGCTCGAGCGCTTGGCCGAGCGTTACGGCGAGGCCGAGAGCCTGCTGGGCATCGAGCTGCTGGACACGCCGCAGATGAGCGTCCGCAAGAGCCTCTTTACCATGGCGGATGGCATTCCGGCTCACTACCTGCGCAACTTCTATCGCGATGCCTATGAGCTCGTCCGTTCGTATATGCCAGAGGACAAGATCGTCGTCTTCTCGTCTTCGGGGTATCCCAGCGAGTGGAAGCATTTTATGCGCGGCGCCAAGTACAAGAACGTCTATATGGACCTTCACCTGTACCATTACCGCGACGAGCATGCGCTCGACATCACGAGCCCCCGCGGGCTGACGACGGCGATTTCGCGTAACAAGCGCGAGCTCAAAGAGGCGATTTCGACGGGGTTCCCCGTGCTGGTGGGCGAATGGTCGGGTGCGGCAATCTTTGCCAACTCGTCGGTTACGCCCGAGGGCCGCAATGCCTACGAGCGCGTGTTTATCGCCAACCAGCTGGCTTCGTTTGCGCCGGCTGCCGGTTGGTTCTTCCAAACGTGGAAGACCGAGAAGCGCATTGCAGCATGGGACGCCCGCGCGGCGCTCGGTACGCTCGAGCGCGGCATGATTGAATAGGTTGATATGACGCAAAACAGCGCCCATACGGGCAAACTCTATGTGGTCGGCACGCCCATCGGCAACCTGGGTGACCTGTCCCCGCGCGTTGGCGAGGCCTTTGCCGCTGCCGATGTCATCTGCTGCGAAGACACGCGTGTGACGTCAAAGCTGCTGATGCACCTGGGCATTTCCAAGCCGCTTGTCCGTTGCGACGAGAATGTGATCGCTAGCCGCGCTGCCGGCCTGGTCGACCGTCTGCTGGCGGGGGAGACCCTCGCCTTTGCCTCGGACGCCGGCATGCCGAGCGTGTCCGATCCCGGCCAGGCGCTGGTCGAGGCGGCGCGTGAGGCCGATTTGCCCGTCGAAGTTATTCCCGGGCCCTCTGCTTGCGTCACGGCGCTTGTTTCGTCCGGCATTCCCTGCGAGCATTTTTTCTTCGAGGGCTTTTTGGGCCGAAAGCACGGCGACCGTGTGCGCCGTTTGCAGCGCCTTGCCGTGGTGCCCGGCGCACTCATCTTCTACGAGTCTCCACATCGCATCGTGGCGACGCTCGAGGCCGTGGCGGAGGTCTTTCCCCAGCGTGAGGTTGCCGTCTGCCGCGAACTCACCAAGCTGCACGAGGAGGTCTTGCGCGGGCCCGCTGACCAGCTTGCCGAGGAGCTGCGTGCTCGCGGCGAGGTAAAGGGCGAGATTGCGCTGGTCATCGCGCCGCCGAGCGAGGATGAGGAGGCCGGCATCGCGCCGGTTGGCGCTGCGGTAGCGGATCCCGACGAGGCCCTGCGCGAGGATATCCGCGCCGCGCTCGAGGAGGGGGAGCCCGCGTCTGCGGTGGCCAAGCGCCTGTCTCAGAAGTATTCGCGCCGCAAGCGCGATGTCTATGCCATGGTGCTCGATATGCAATAGATGGAGGATATCCAGCCCTTGCGCTAGAATCATCCTCTGTATGCAACGTTTTTCTGGAGGACAAACCCCATGGATCAAAGCAAGCCTTCGTTCTTTATCACGACGCCCATCTACTACGTCAACGCCGATCCGCACCTGGGCACGGCTTATTCCACCATCATCGCCGACGTTCAGGCTCGCTATCGCCGTTCCGCCGGCTATAACGTCAAGTTCCTGACCGGCATGGACGAGCACGGCGAGAAGGTCGCCGAGGCCGCAGCCAAGCATGGCATGACGCCGCAGGAGTGGACCGATAGCCAGGCCCCGCACTTCAAGGAGCTTTGGAGCAAGCTCGAGATTTCCAACGACGACTTCATCCGCACCACCGAGCCGCGCCAGCATCATGCCGTGCAGTATCTGTGGGAGCGCATGAAGGAGTCCGGTTACCTGTATAAGGGCAGCTACGACGGTTGGTATTGCGTGCCTGACGAGACCTACTTCACTGATACGCAGGTCCAGAAGGGCGACGAGGAGTACGGCAGCGTCGGCCAGCATCTATGCCCCGACTGCCACCGTCCGCTTGAGCGCGTGCAGGAGGAGTCCTACTTCTTTAAGCTTTCCGCCTTCCAGGACAAGCTTCTCAAGCTCTATGACGAGCACCCCGACTTTGTCGAGCCTGCGTTCCGCATGAACGAGGTACGTAGCTTTGTCGAGGGCGGCCTTAACGACCTTTCCGTGAGCCGCACGAGCTTTGACTGGGGCATTCAGGTCCCGTTTGACGAGGGTCACGTGACCTACGTGTGGTTCGATGCGCTGCTCAACTATATGACGGCCGTCGGCTACGGTGTCGACACCGACGAGGCGCGTGCCGAGCTGGCCTATCGCTGGCCCGCGCAGTTCCACATCGTGGGTAAGGACATCATCCGCTTCCACTGCGTCATTTGGCCCGCCATGCTCATGGCCATCGGCGAGGCCCTGCCCGAGCACGTCTTTGCCCACGGCTTCCTGACCGTGCGCAATGCCGAGACCGGCAAGGCCGAGAAGATGTCCAAGAGCCGCGGTAACGCCATCGCTCCGCAGGACGTTATCGACATGCTGGGCGTTGAGGGCTATCGCTATTACTTTATGACCGACGTGGTCCCCGGCACCGACGGCGCCATCAGCTTCGATCGCATGGAGCAGGTCTACAACGCCGATCTGGCCAACAGCTGGGGCAACCTCATTTCGCGCTCGCTCAACATGAGCGCAAAGTACTTTGACGGCTGCGCCCCGGCTAAACCGGCGTCTGCCGACGCGTTCGATAACCCGCTGGCAAAGATTGCCGACGGTTTGGTCGAGCGCTACATGGCCAAGATGGACATGCTCGATTACGGCGGAGCCAAGGATGAGGTCATGGAGCTCATCCATGCCGCCAACCACTACATCGAGGACTCCGAGCCCTGGGCGCTTGCCAAGGACGAGGCCAAGGCTGACGAGCTGGCATTTGTGATTTACAACCTGCTCGAGGCCATCCGCATCGCCGCCCACCTGCTGATGCCGCTCATGCCCCAGACTTCTGTCGAGGCTCTGCGCCGCCTGTCCTGTGAGGGCGAGGCCGCGAGCGACGACCTCAAGGGCATTTGCGCTTGGGGCCTGCTTGCTGGTGGTCAGCCCGTCGAGAAGGGCGATCCGCTGTTCCCGCGTCTGGCGTAGAGACCGCGCGAGCGCCATATCGGCAATTTGCTGTTTAGCTGTAAGGGCATGGCCGCCACGGTCCATGCCCTTTTGTTTCAAGACGCCGCCATCATGCTAAGGAGGCAACCATGACAACTTCGCCTTTGGCAAACCCCACGGCCACCAGGGAGCTGCTGGAGGAGTTTGGCCTTGCGACCAAGCATCGCCTGGGCCAGAACTTTCTAATCGACAATCATGTGATCGAGCGTATCTGCGAGCTTGCCGAGCTTGCAGGTGACGAGCGCGTACTCGAGGTGGGTCCGGGTTGTGGAACGTTGACACTTGCGTTACTGCAGGAAGCGGCGTGCGTTACGTCCATTGAGGCCGATCCCGAGCTTGAGCCGGTGCTCGATGCCCACGCCGCCGACTATGCCAACTTCCGCTTTATCATGGGCGATGCGCTCAAGGTGACGCCGGAGCAGATTGAGCAGGCCGCCGGTGGTGAACCCACGGTGTTTGTCGCGAATCTGCCCTATAACGTGGCGGCGACGATCATTCTTCAGTTCTTCCAGACGATGCCCGCGCTTAAGCGCGCTATCGTCATGGTGCAAAAGGAGGTTGCCGATCGCATTGCCGCAGTGCCGGGCAACAAGACCTATGGCGGCTATACGGCAAAGCTCGGCCTGTATGCGCAGGTGACGGGTCGCTTTGAGGTGCCGCCGCGTTGCTTTATGCCGGCGCCGCACGTGGACTCGACCGTCGTGCGTATCGACCGTGTTGACGGCGTGGCGCCCGAAGGACTCGATCGCGAGTTTGTGGCCCGCGTGATTGATGCTGCATTTGCTCAGCGCCGCAAGACCATCCGCAATTCCATGAGCGCCAACGGCTTTGCCAAGGACGTGCTCGACGCCGCCTTTGAGGCTTGCGGTATCGCACCCACCACGCGCGCAGAAACGCTTGATGTTGCCGACTTTATCCGCCTGGCTCAGGAGCTCATCCATGATGCCTAATGCCGAACGCGTGACGTTTACCAAGAAAAAGAAGACGGTTGCTTGTCCCGTGCCCTTGGCACCGCTTGCTGACACGCATGCGCATCTGCTTTCGTTTTGGGGGAAAGAAGTGCCCGAGACGCTCGTGCGCGCCAAAGCCGCGGGCGTCGACCTGTTGGTGACGATGCTCGACCCCATCGCCGACAAGCGCAGCGTGACGGACTATAGCGACTGGCTCGTGCGCGAAATTCTGCCGATGCGGGATATTCCGCAGATCAAGTATCTCGCTGGCGTTCACCCCTATGGCGCGCCGGATTATACCGATGACATTCACGCGCAGGTTGTTGCTGCGCTCGATGACCCTTTGTGCGCCGGTATCGGCGAGATCGGTCTGGACTACCACATGGATTACGACGACGACATCGCGCCGGCGCCCCACAGTGTGCAGATTGATTGCATGGCGCGTCAGCTCGAAGTTGCCGTGCGCCGCAATGTGCCGGTGGAGCTGCACCTGCGGCACGAGGACTCGGATGGGGAGCGCACCTCGCATATGGATGCGTACAACGTGCTGCGCGAGGTGGGTGTGCCTCAGGCCGGTTGCGTGCTGCACTGCTTTGGCGAGGACCGCGCCACGATGGAGCGCTTTGTGGAACTGGGCTGCTATATCGCCTATGGTGGTGCGGCCACCTTTAAGCGCAACGACGACGTGCGCGAGGCATTTGCGGCGACCCCGCTCGACCGCATTTTGTTCGAGACGGATTGCCCGTATATGGCGCCGGAGCCCATTCGCGGTCTTGAATGCGAGCCAGCAATGATCTCCATTACGGCAAACGCGCTGGTTAACGACCGTGTCGATCGCATTGGTGAGGACGCCGAAACAATCGCGCATGCCGCTTGGGAAAATGCCTGCAAACTTTTTCAAAAATAGTTCTTGCGTTCGCGGTGGCGCTCCGTTATTCTAATTCCTGCACGCGGGCGTGGCGGAATTGGCAGACGCGTACGGTTCAGGTCCGTATGGGGGCAACCCCATGAAGGTTCAAGTCCTTTCGCCCGCACCATTGATTGAAAGAGCTCCCAGCAATGGGAGCTTTTTTGTTATGGGCCCGTCGCAGGGACTTGAACCTGTGAAGGAGCGAGCGTAAAGAAAACGCGGAGCGTTTTTAGCGAGCTGGCGAGGACGCCGGCAGGCGGCCGATGCCGGTGCGGATCCGCGAAGCGGATACGCGGACGTCCTTTCGCCCGCACCATGGATTGAAAGAGCTCCCAGCAATGGGAGCTTTTTTGTTATGCACGATCTCCTTGGACGGGTATCCTAATGCCAACGTGTGCCTATCAGAGGAGAGACCATGCTGTTTTCCGGTATCATCGCCGCCCTTACCAGCCTTTTGATTCCCATCATCATCCTGTTGTTGCTGCTCCCCAACGCCTGCTACGTCGTTGAGCAGCAGCACGCTGTGATCATCGAGCGCTTGGGTAAGTTCAATCGTATCGTCAACGCGGGCTTCCACGTGAAGGTGCCCGTGATTGACCGCAAGGCCGCCACGGTGAGTCTGCGCACCATGAAAAATGGTTTTGGCATCGACGTTAAGACCCAGGACAACGTGACCATCGGCCTTGAGGTCTCCGCTCAGTACCACGTGAGCTACGACATGGGCGCCGGCCCGGCAGATTCGGGCATCTACAAGAGCTACTACATGCTGCAGGAGCCCGTCGACCAGATGCGTGACTTCATCACCGACGCCCTGCGCTCTTCGATTCCCGTCTACACACTCGATGAGGTCTTTGCCAAGAAGGATGACATCGCCAAGGATGTCAACGCTACCGTTTCCGAGCAGATGGCCGCCTACGGCTTCACCCTCGTGTCGACGCTCATCACCAAAATCGCACTGCCGACCGAGGTTGAGAACTCCATGAACGACATCAACGCCGCCCAGCGCAAGCGCGCTGCGGCACAGGAGCTCGCCGAGGCAGACCGCATCAAGCGCGTCACCGAGGCGACCGCCGAGGCTGAGGCGATGGAAAAGGCAGGCGAAGGCATCGCCAACCAGCGCAAAGCTATCGCGCTGGGTATCAAAGATTCGCTCGAGATCATCCAGGAGACGGGTGTCGGCAATGACGAGGCCAACCAACTGTTCATGTTTACGCAGTGGTCCGAGATGATGACGGAGTTCGCTCGCACGGGTAAAACCTCGACGGTCGTGCTGCCGAGCGACTTTTCGCAGTCGGCCTCTATGTTCGAGCAGATGCTGGCTGCCGGTAAGGTTCAGAACGAGTCAAAGGAGTAGACACGCGTGAAATACACCGTCGTTTGTGTCGGTAAGCTCAAGGAGCGCTTTTGGAAGGACGCCTGCGCTGAGTACACCAAGCGCCTGGGTGCCTATGCCAAGGTTGATATCCGCGAGGTGGCCGATATCGACCCGGCTAAGGCGGGCGGCGTGGATGCCGCGCGCGACAAGGAGGGGGCGGCGATTCTTGCTGCCTTGCCGTCTCGAGCGCATGTGATCCTGCTGGCCATTGAGGGCAAAGAGCGCTCGAGCGAGGAGTTTTCGGCGCGGCTCGATGATCTTATGCTGCGTGGTAACAGCGACATCGCCTTTGTGATTGGCGGATCGGACGGCGTGAGCGATGACGTGCGAGCACGAGCCGACGAGATGCTCAGCTTTGGACGTATTACCTTGCCGCATAACTTGGCGCGCGTGGTGCTGCTGGAGCAAATCTACCGCGCCTGCAAGATCAGCCGAGGCGAGCCGTATCACAAATAGGTCGGCAATACGAAACAATGGCGTGGGACAATACCTTTCGTTTCGAGGAATGTGTCTGAAAGGACTATGTGATATGAAGATTGGATTTGTCGGTTTTGGCAATATGGCGAGCGCTATGGCCGATGGCTGGATCGCTGCCGGTGTAGCTGCGAGCGACATGTGCGCCTGCGCGGGCCGCTACGATGCACTGGTTGAGCGCTGCGAGGCGCGCGGCATGGTCGCCTGCCACGATGCCGCCGAGGCTGTCGCCGCATCCGATATCGTGGTCGCTGCGGTCAAACCGTACATGATCGAGAAGGTATTCGCCCCGCTCAAGGATGCTCTTGCCAAAAAGGTCGTTCTGTCGGTTGCCTGGACCTGGGACAGTGCCAAGTGGGAGCAGGTCCTGCCGGGTGTCGCGCACATCTCGACGGTGCCCAACACGCCGGTTTCGGTGGGCGAGGGCGTCATCGCCTGCGAGAAATCCTCTACGCTCAGCGACGAGCAGCGTGCTGTTGTGCTCGACCTGCTCGGTAAGCTTGGCGCTGTCGTCGAGCTCGATACGAGCCTGCTGTTTGTGGGTGGCACGGTGGGTGGTTGCGCTCCGGCATTCGTTGCCATGGCGATCGAGGCCCTGGGCGATGCGGCGGTCAAGCACGGTATCCCGCGTGCCGATGCCTATCGCATTGTGAGCCAGATGGTGCTGGGTACGGCAAAGCTGCAGCTTGCAACTGGCCAGCATCCTGCGGCGATGAAGGATGCCGTGTGCTCGCCCGGCGGTGCCACCATCAAGGGCGTCGTTGCGCTCGAGGACGCCGGCATGCGCAGCGCCCTAGTCAAGGCAATCGACGCAACCCTCCAGTAAAAACCGACCAAAAAGGGACAGGTTTATTTTGGCAGGTTTTTCCTGCGGTTTTGTCCCTTGAGCGAAAAGCGCCCCGCAACTGGCTCAATTCCAGTTGCGGGGCGCTTACATTTGCCCAGATAAAACCGACCAAAATAAACCTGTCCCTTTTTGGCAGGTTAGTCCCAGAAGCTGTCTTCCTCGTCCTCGGATTTGGGACCGCGGTCGACGTACATCTTATGGGTGCGCTTCTCCATTACAAAGGCAAGAATCGCAAACAGCAGGATGCCGCCGGCGAAAAGGATGGCAAAACCGGTGCGGGTGCCAAACAAAAAGGAAAAAACTGCGTCCATTGGGTGCCTTCTTGCGTAGTTGAGTTGGGTCGTAGACGCTCATAAGTATATACTTGCCCATACATGTACAAGGTTGCAACCTAAATGGAATGTATATCGCCGGAGGATCTAATGCTTGATATCAAGTTTGTTCGCGAGAACCCCGATGCCATCGATGTCGCCATGGCTAACCGCCAGACGTCTTGGGATCGCGAGAAGTTCTTTGAGCTCGACGACGAGCGTCGTGCCGTCATCACTGAGGTTGAGGAACTTCAAGCCACGCGCAATGCCGAGTCCAAGAAGATCGGCGCCCTGATGAAGGAGGGCAAGAAGGACGAGGCCGAGGCCGCCAAAGAGGCCGTGCGCGCCGTCAACGAGAAGATTGACGGTCTGGCCGAGCGCCGCACCGCCCTCGAGCAGGAGCAGTACGACTTCATGGCTCACCTGCCCAACATTCCTTGCGAGGCCACGCCGTACGGCAAGGACGAGGACGAGAACATCGAGCGCCGTCGTTGGGGCACCCCGCGCGAGTTTGACTTCGACTTTAAGCCGCATTGGGATCTGGGCACCGACCTCGACATCCTTGACTTCGAGCGCGGCAACAAGCTCTCCGGCAGCCGCTTCACCGTTCTCGGTGGCGCCGGCGCCCGTCTTGAGCGCGCCCTCATCAACTTCTTCCTCGATACGCACACCAGCCGTGGTTTTAAGGAGTGGTGGCCGCCCATCGTCGTCAAGCGTCAGACCATGTTCGGCACGGGCCAGCTGCCCAAGTTCGAGGACGACGCCTATCACGTCTCGGGCGACAACTTCCTGATCCCCACCGCCGAGGTCGTGCTCACCAACCTGCACGCCGGTGAGGTCCTCGACGCCGATACCCTGCCGCGCCGCTACACCGCCTTCACCCCCTGCTTCCGCGAGGAGGCCGGCTCCGCTGGTCGCGATACCCGCGGCATCATTCGCCAGCACGAGTTCGACAAGGTCGAGATGGTAAAGTTTGCCAAGCCGGAGGAGTCCGACGAGGAGCTCGAGAGCATGACCGCCGAGGCCGAGTTCCTGCTGCAGCAGCTGGGTCTTCCGTATCGCGTGATTAGCCTGTGCACCGGCGACCTGGGCTTCTCTGCCCGTCAGACCTACGACGTCGAGGTCTGGCTGCCGAGCTACAACGCCTACAAGGAGATCAGCTCCTGCTCCAACTGCGGTGACTTCCAGGCCCGTCGCGCCAACATCAAGTATCGCGACCCCGAGAACTTCAAGGGTTCGCGCTATCTGCACACCCTCAACGGTTCCGGTCTGCCGGCTGGCCGCACGATGGCCGCCATTCTGGAGAACTACCAGAACGCTGACGGCACCATCACGATCCCCGAGGTTCTGCGTCCCTACATGGGCGGCCTCGAGAAGATCGAGCCGGTCGCGTAGATTGGCTGCATAAGCGATTTGCTAGGGCACTCCTTTTTGGGGTGCCCTTTTTGTGTGCGGCCATACCATGCCGTGCGGACAGCTCAATAGAAAACACACGAACAACTGTTCTGTATACAGCCATCTACCTGCTATGCTTTTGCTAAATAAGAGCGAGAGAAAGGGGACGCGATGGAGCTGTTTGATGAGCGGGTAGTTATGTTCGAGAGCGATGAAGGCGGTGAGTACCTGCTGGTAACGTGCGAGCCGTCTGGTATGGGTGGCCTGGTGGTTCGGCAGACGAGCGAGGGACCATTGACGCAATGGTGCTATGAGGAGTCGCCGCATGTGGTCGAGACGTTTGTAGCGTATGAGGGGCTTGTTGCCCTTGAGCACTTCTATGGCGTTGGAACTTCTAACCAGGTGGCTCGAATGTTGAGCATCTCGTTTGCCGACTACGATTGTGCCCAGCGGGTGCGGTCGCTCTTGGGGGAGCTTGGCGCCGGGTTCGATGTGATTGAAAAGCCAATCGATCGTACGGGAAGCGTTGGTGCCCGCGGCGCAGCGTGACAAATATCTGCCTGGAGAAAAAAGTTTGAGATTGTGCTTGACTCTAATGAACTAAAGTGGTTTTATATGTCTTGCGCTGCGGCGTTACCTCAGCTGGATAGAGGGTCTGACTACGAATCAGAACGTCATAGGTTCGAATCCTATACGCCGCACCAATTGAACTTGAAAGCCTCCGGCAACGGGGGCTTTTCTTTTATGGCGACATCACATGGATTCGAACCTCGGTCGAGGCGCGGGCGACTTAATCATCACTTCGTAAAAATTTTCCAAATTGTCGCTTGACCCATCGGGGACTCGCGTGCATAATAATCCGTGCGTTGCGGCGTTACCTCAGCTGGATAGAGGGTCTGACTACGAATCAGAACGTCATAGGTTCGAATCCTATACGCCGCACCAATTGAATTTGAAGCCTCCGGCAACGGGGGCTTTTGTTTTATCTAACCTGAGCCTGTGGGTCTCGAACGAGATTGCCCGATCTTTTAGACATTGCTTTCTAAATGAGTAAAAATCAAATTCAATAACTTTTTTTGAAAAAATGCTTGACCATTATTCAGTCCCTGTGCATAATAATCAACAAGTCGCGGCGTTACCTCAGCTGGATAGAGGGTCTGACTACGAATCAGAACGTCATAGGTTCGAATCCTATACGCCGCACCAATTGAGATTAAAGCCTCCGGCAACGGGGGCTTTTCTTTTACGTAAACACCGCATGGATTCGAACCTCGGTCGAGGCGCGGGCGTAAGGAAAACGCGGAGCGTTTTTAGCCCGCGGGCGAGCACGCCGGCAGGCGGCCGAAGCCGGTGCGGATCCGCGAAGCGGATGCGCGGAATCCTATACGCCGCACCAATTGAGATTAAAGCCTCCGGCAACGGGGGCTTTTCTTTTACGTAAACACCGCATGGATTCGAACCTCGGTCGAGGCGCGGGCGTAAGGAAAACGCGGAGCGTTTTTAGCCCGCGGGCGAGCACGCCGGCAGGCGGCCGAAGCCGGTGCGGATCCGCGAAGCGGATACGCGGAATCCTATACGCCGCACCAATTGAAATTGAAGCCTCCGGCAACGGGGGCTTTTTTGTTATTGACTCGTGTAAGATTCCGAGTAAGCGTCTCGGTGCACCTGGGGCGCGCCCTTTCTTTAGACGACCGATCAGGGTGATATTTCGTGGCAGAGCGTCCGACTTATAAGCTCAAGTTTCTCGATCCCAAGAAGCGCTTTCCGGTGATGCCCGAGCAGCCTGCAGGGCGCTCGTATGGCGTTGTTTGGAAACTCTTTGGCGACGATCCGCACGAATCATGCTACGCCGTTGAATTCGTCGGCAAGAGCCATGTGTCACTTTTAGGCTACGTGAGCGTTTCGGGCGAAGTGTACAAGGTGGACCGCCCCGTTAGCGAGGCGCCGTTGCCCGATGATCCCGATATGCAACTGGTTCTTGATGAGTCCGACTCCAGCATTGGCGAGATTGCGGTAAGGGGCGCCGATGGGACGATGCGTCCCCGGGCGCGGGTCATCGGCTCTCCAAAAGGCCCTATGCGCGAGCAGTCCGACCGCGAGACATGGAATTCGGCCCGCAGCCTCCCTTACGGTGAGTTCATGGCATCTATGTTCTTGCGCTACGTGATATTTGCCGACTCCGAAAATGCTATTGCGACCACGGCAGACACCCATAGGCTCGACGAGAGCATGCACAATGTCGTCGACAAGATCAAACTCGTCAAGCTGCCCGAGCCAGTCGAAGTGCTGCTGGGCTTTGATTCGACGCCGCTTCCCGATGCCATCGAGACGTTGCTCTACCGCATTGACCATACGGATAATCCGAGCGGCATCGAGCGCTATGCCGCGGCCTTGATGGGCGAAGTCAATCTGCCTCGTCTGCGTACCATAGCGACAAAAACCGAAATGAGCTTGGCCCGTATCGACCGTTCAAAGCTCTTTTACCTCAATTTCGATCGCAGCCTGCTGGATCAGGACGAGATCGACACCTTGCTTGCCATTGAGTGCCGCCTGAACCGCCTCTCGGGCATTCTTGAGCGTATCGGAGCCGGATTGGCCCCTGTCGCCTCATCGCCAAGCTTTGAGGGTTGCTCGCTCTTTGATCTGTGGCACATCTCTAAGACGACCAACGATGTTCCTCGCTTGCTCGAAACGCTGTCGAGAGACAACCCGTGGGCCAAGCCGGGAACCGTTTCGTGCCAGCCGGGTGGCGAGTGGGACGTGCGCACCCGCTTTGCACGAATTGTCGAGGCGCTCAACGTGGTCACGCGACTCGACTATACCTATCGTGTCAACGTTGCCGAGGGGATTATGCGCGTCCAGTTTGGGCACTCTGTCGTTGGTGCCATGCCGCAGCGTGAATATGACGCTCAGGATGACGCCTGGCGCGAACTGGACGAGGACGTGCGTGCGGCGTGGGCCGCGGAGCACGACGCGCGCGTGGCGCTTACGCTTGCAGCGGCTTGCTTTGCCGCGGGTGCCTGCATCACGCGCTGCTATGTGCAGATTGAGGCTCCCGACAACGAGCGGGATGTGAACATCGTCGCAACGTATTCCTTTGCCCGTGCCGAGTATTTTGCCGATTGTGTTCCCGTCGCCAAGGATCTTGAGAGCATGGGTATGGACGATATGCCGTGCAAGCGCATGCTTGAGGCATATGAGGCGACCACGCCGGATATGATTGAGCCTGCTGAGGTCCACGCTCGCCCGCGTGACGACCATCGTCCGCTGCCGCCGGCGTTGCGCGACCTGTTGCTTGCCGATACGGCTGACGAGTTGGAAGTTATGGAAGAGGATGGCGACCCGTACGTGGCGCGCGTCGTTGAATTGCGCGAGCAGTCTAAAACTGACCGTGCAGGTGCATTCGAGGGCTTTTCTCGTTTGGCCGAGGAGCTGGAGGCCAAGTGTGCCGTTGCCGAGCTCTTGGCAACGGGGCCGGTCCAAACGCAGTTCTGCGACAACCAGTTGGTACGCATGGTGCTGCCGGTGATGGAGGAGGATCGTTCCGTGCGCATTCTGCGCGCGCCCGATGCGCTGTACTTTGCCCAGCACGAGATTTGCAGCTTTTATGCCGAACAGGAAGATTTTGAGCGCGCGTTGCCCGAGGTGCGCCGCCTTTACGATTTGGCGCGCTCGTCCATGCAATCGCATTTTGCGCTGATTAACGTGCTGGCGCGCCTGGAGCGTTTTGACGAGGTTATCGAGGTGGCCCGTCACGGTTTGCGCATCGCGAGCGATCGTCCCTCGATCGGCTACCTGTTTTACCGTTTGGCATTTGCATACTGGAACTGCGATCAGCTCGAGCTGGCGCTGGCGTGCTACCGCCTCGTGCCGCGCGGCGAGGAGTCGGGCAGCAGCGCGCTGGAGGAAATGCAGGGCCTCATGAACGAGATGGGCATCAATGAGCCTCCGACGTTCGATGATGCGGTTGAGACCATCCGCAAGGCGGGGCTCGAGTTGCCGCCGGTGCCCGCCGTGACCAACCAGCTGGCGGATGCTGCCGTACAACTCGTTGATAACGGTTTCTTCTTCCTGGCGCGCGGTTGCATCTTCCAAATGTGGCGTACCATGGGTAACGACGAGCTCGGCTCCCTCAACCGCTCGCTGGGGTAGGCGAAGCTTCCAAGGAGGAAAGGATGCTAGGCAATTAGAAAATTTCCTCTTGCCCATCCTTGGCTGTTTGGTTACTATAGAACGGCTGTTACGGAGAGCTGACCGAGAGGCCGAAGGTGCTCGCCTGCTAAGCGAGTATGCCCCAAAAGGGCATCTGGGGTTCGAATCCCCAGCTCTCCGCCAGTATGACTTGAAAGAAGGGTCCCATTTGGGGCCCTTTTTTGTGCGGAGAAAGGAGGCTGGGGATTCGAACCCGAGAGGGCACGGGCGTTAAGCAAACGCGAAAGCGTTTGTAGCCCGTGGGCGAAAAGCCGCCAGGCTTTGAAGCCGGAGGGCATGCGCAGCATGCCCGGACATCCCCAGCTCTCCGCCAGTACGAATTTGAAGAAGGGTCCCATTTGGGGCCCTTTTTATTATCAAGAATGGCGGCTGGGGATTCGAACCCTCAAAAAAGGAGGCATCCTTTCGGACGCCTCCTTTCAGTGGGCTTATTATTCTTGCGCCCTACACCTCGGGCGCCTTGGCGACGGTCTCGCTTTCTGCTGTGAGTGGGCGGTTGTCGATGCGACGGCCCAAGCGATCGAGCTTCACGAGTAGCCATTCAATGGGATTCGGCTCCGAGCCTTCCTCGTCGGCAACCAGGTCCATGACGGCGATCTTGGTGCCGTCCTGCTTAAGCGTAACGCTGCCCACCTTGTCGCCCACATGCACCGTGCCCGAAAGATCGTCGTAGCTAACCTTTTCGGTCACCTCGCCGGCAAGAGAAAACACGGTCGCTTGCGCCGTGGGATCGGCGAGCGTGGCGTCGATTGTCTTATCCGTCCAGTCGGTTTGACTAATGCGCGCCATAAGCGGGTTGCCGTTGGCGGTCTTTTCTTGCGTGTTGGCGATTGCGACCGTCACCTTGTGGTCGTAGTACCAGTTGGCAAGGGTGGCGGTATCGGTAAAGCGCTGATCGGTGGTGGTGGAGTTCAAAATAACGGTGTAGATCTCGTCGCCGTCGCGGTTGTAGGCGCTCGTAAAGCAATAGCCCGCGTCGTCGGTGGTGCCGGTCTTGCCGCCGATGTTGCCATCTTGGCCCAGCAAATAGTTATGCGTGTCCATGGAATGCGAATGGTCGGTGCCGTCGGCGCCCGTGACTTCGATCCAGGAATCCTCGCTCGCTACGACCTCGCGGATCGTGTCGTTTTTCATGGCCTCCTGCATCATCAGCGCCACGTCGTGTGCGGTTGAGTGCATATCGCCAGCCCACTCATCAAAGTCCAGACCATGCGGGTTTTCAAAAAGCGTACCGGTGCAGCCGAGCTTCTTAGCGCGCTCGTTCATGGCCTTCACAAATGTGGCCTCGGCGTCTTTGGTCTTAGGGTCGATCTTCTTGCCCACATATTCGGCGAGCACGATGGCGGCGTCGTTGCCCGAGGGAATCATCAGGCCGCGCAGCGCCTGCTCCACGGTAAGCTTGTCGCCTTCGAGCAAGCCGGCGGTCGAATTGCCCACGGTGGCTGCGGCGTTGCTCACCGTGACCTTCTCGTCCATCTTGCAATTCTCGACGGTTAGGATTGCGGTCATGACCTTGGTGATCGAGGCAATCTTGACCTGCTCATCGGCGTCGCGGGCATAGTAGACGGTGCCGTCTTTGCCCATGACGAGGGCATTGGTCGCATCGATATCGGGCAGGTTTTCGGCCGTGATACCGCGCACATCGGCGGTTTTGCCGCAAACATTGTCGGTCGTGAGCACTTGGGCGCCGGCGACGGTGGGCACGCCGGCGGCAAGGGCGATAGCGCAGACAAAGCCGGCGGCAAGCTGGGCTGAGCGCTTTGCAAAAGGGGTGAGGGACTTCACGGATTTCGCTTTCGACGGGATGGTCTCTTCTGGAACTAGAGTATATCGTTTGCCGGCGTCGGCGATCATCGCGTGCGTGCGTGGCCCACATCCGCACCCGAACGGGCACAAGGGTGCTTAAGGCCGACTTAATCGCCCGCGCTTGTTGTGTGTGGTGCGCGCTGCCTCGGGCATAATGGAGCGCGAGAGGAGCACGCATGAACGAGCGCATTTTGGTAGTCGATGACGAGAAGGCCATCGCCGATCTGGTTGGTATCTACCTTACAAAAGAGGGCTTTGATGTTCAGATTGCCTATAGCGGAGCAGATGCTGCCAAGGCGATTTTGGAGCAGGAGTTCGATCTGGCGCTGCTGGACGTCATGCTGCCCGATATCGACGGCTTTGAGCTGCTGCGCACCATCCGCGCCGGCCATACCTATCCCGTTATTATGCTGACGGCGCGCGATGCCCAACATGACAAGATCGAGGGCCTCTCGTTGGGCGCAGACGATTACGTGGTCAAGCCGTTCCGTCCGCTGGAGCTCATTGCGCGCGTTCATGCTCAGCTCCGTCGTTACACTAGCTACGGCAGCCGCGCACAGGCGGTCGAGTCGCCGACCATTCAGCTCGACGGCCTCGAGATCAACCGCGATGCTCGTTGTGTGACGGTGGACGGTGCACCGGTGCGTCTCACGCCCATCGAGTATTCCATCTTGCTGTATCTGGTCGAGCATCGTGGCAGCGTGGTGGCCGTGGGGGACCTGTTCCGCGCGGTGTGGAACGAGGACTTTATGCCTGGCTCCAACAATACGGTGATGGTGCACATCCGCCATCTGCGCGAAAAGATCGGCGACGATGCTCAAAATCCGCGCTTCATCAAAAACGTCTGGGGCGTCGGCTACATCATCGAATAACGCTTTTCGCTTGTGAGGATCTTGATATGACAAAAGACGATAGGCAAGCGTTCGAGGTGCCCGATCGACTCTTTGAATACGTGAGGTCAGTCGTCGACAACCGCGCGCTTGCAACGGTGCTGCTCTTTTTGCTGAGCCTGCTGCTGATTGGCATCGATAACATCGCTGGAATCTTGGCGGTGCTGCTTGTTGGCTTTTTGCTGATTGATCGATTTGAGATCGTGTGCCGCTGCGTGGTGATTGGCGGCGCCGCGTGGGCCATGACGTTGGCGATTGGCGCCATGGCGCTCGGCGGCATCGAAGGGCCGGTGTTGTTCGATGCCGGCTTTGTATTCAACATGCTTGGCTTTGTGCTGGCGCTTGCCGCGTGCGTGCTGTTCTTGTGCGGCCGCGCCCTGTACTACCAGGGCTACGAGCAGGGCGAGCAGCATGCCGATTGTGTGCTGGCTGCTCGTATTCAAGATCGCCTGATCGATCACCCCGACACCTGGGACAACATCGACGGCGACTTCTTGGAGGTCGAGGGCGCCCTTAACCGCGTGCGTGACCGTGAGCGCAAGGTGCAACAGGCCTTGCGTGACGAATCTCATCGCAAGGACGATCTGGTCACGTACTTGGCACATGACCTACGCACCCCGCTTGCCAGTGTGGTGGGCTATCTTTCGCTGCTGCAAGAGGCTCCCGAGCTGCCGGTTGAGCAACGTGCGCACTTTACGGGCGTGGCTCTCGACAAAGCGCACCGGCTCGATGCGCTCATCGAAGAGTTCTTCGATATCACGCGCTTTGACTTCCACGATATCGTGCTCACGCGCGGCTATGTTGATCTGGGGTTGCTGCTGGCTCAGGTGGCTGACGAGTTCTATCCCATCCTCAACGAGCAGCATAAGGAAGCCCAAGTTGATATTCGCGAGGACCTGACGGTGCTCGTGGATGGCGACAAGATGGCTCGCGTGTTCAACAACATCATGAAAAACGCCGTTGCCTATAGCTATGAGGGCTCGACCATCACGATCGAGGCCAGACGCCGGGACGGCGGTGGCGTGCGCGTGCGCTTTATCAATCAGGGCGATCCCATCCCTGAGGCAAAGCTCAAGGAGATCTTTGAGAAGTTCTATCGCCTGGATGCGGCGCGTGCGACCAATCGCGGCGGCGCTGGACTGGGGCTTGCCATCGCCAAGGAGATCGTATGCGCGCACGGCGGTACCGTTGCATGTGAATCGACGCCCGAACACACGATATTCACCATCGAGCTGCCCGCCGCATAGCCAGTGTGCCCTTACAAACACTTGACAATGCGCTCACGTGCATATGAGCCGCGATTCCTACTATCGATACTGCTGAATTGATATCGATGTGGAGGTATGCGGTATGACGGCTGCTGCGGCTGTGGAGCCCACGGAGCTTGAAGAACTCATGAAAGCGCAGGCCGAGGCCGCGCGCGAGCGCGAGGTTGGGGATGCGACTCGCCCCACGGCAGAGGATCTTGCCGCCTCGCCGACGCGCATCGATGTTGAGGGCCTCGACCTGTTCTATGGCGACCATCATGCGCTCAAGGACGTGAATATCAAGATCCGCGACAAGCAGATCACCTCGTTCATCGGTCCATCGGGCTGCGGCAAGTCGACGTTGCTGCGCTGCTTTAACCGCATGAACGACGGCATCAAGGATTGCCGCATCGAGGGCAAGATTGCGCTCGATGGTCAAGATATCCTGGGCGATTACGACATTTGCCGCCTTCGCCAGCGCGTGGGCATGGTGTTCCAGCGCCCCAACCCGTTTCCCATGAGCATCTACGACAACGTCGCGTATGGTCCGCGCGGCATGGGTGTGCGCGATCGCGCTGTGCTGGATGAGCTGGTCGAGGACTCCCTTCGTCGTGCTGCGCTATGGGATGAGGTCAAGGACAAGCTCAAAGAGTCGGGCCTGGGTCTTTCGGGTGGACAGCAGCAGCGCCTGTGCATCGCCCGCGCGCTTGCCGTGCAGCCCGACATTCTGCTGATGGACGAGCCGACCTCGGCACTCGACCCCGTGTCGACGCTGGTGGTTGAGCAGCTGGCCTGCGAGCTCAAGGAGGTCTGTACGCTCGTGGTCGTTACGCACAATATGCAGCAGGCGGCGCGTATCTCCGACTCGGTCGCGTTTTTCTTGCTGGGTGAGTTGGTGGAGCACGCGCCCACCGCGCAACTCTTCAAGAATCCGACCGATCCGCGCACGGCGGATTATTTGACGGGACGTTTTGGCTGATACCATCTAGTAAAGGTACCTTTAGGGTTAAGATGCGGTCATGCCGGCCGCAAAGGGGTTCAACATGATCTATTACGTCGAGGACGATGACAACATCAGGGATTTGACGGTCTATGCGCTGCGCAAGCAGGGGATTGAGGCCGAAGGCTTTTCGTGCGACGGTGAGTTTAAGGCTGCCGTGGCGCGACGGGTACCCGATGCCGTCCTGCTCGACATCATGCTGCCCGATACCGATGGCTTGGCGATTATGCGTCGACTGCGTGCCGATCGCCTGACGGCGACGGTGCCCATCATGATGCTTACCGCCAAGGATACCGAGCTCGACAAGGTGATGGCGCTCGATGGCGGTGCCGACGATTACCTGACTAAGCCGTTTTCGCTCATGGAGCTTGCGAGCCGCTGCCGCGCACTGCTGCGTCGCGGCGGCATGGTCAAGCAGGCGAGCGATGTGCTCAGCGTGGGCGACATCGTGCTCTCGCCCAGCCATCGCGAGGTGACCGTTGCCGGCGAGCCGCTTAAGCTCACCCTGCGCGAGTTCGACCTGCTCGAGTACCTCATGCGCAAGCCCGGCGTGGTTTTTACCCGCGAGTCGTTGCTGCAGAGCGTGTGGGGCTGGGACTTCGACGGCGGTTCGCGCACCGTTGACGTGCACGTGCAGACGCTTCGCCAAAAACTGGGCGAGCATGCCAGCGCCATCGAGACCGTGCGCGGCGTGGGCTACCGCTTGGCCGAGCCTTCTGCCGGTGATGGTGCCGAAGGTGACGACACCGCGGCCACCGCATCGGAGGAGTAACCCGTGGTCTTCGCCCCCCAGGGAAAACATACGCTGTCGCACCGCGTTTTTGTGACGATCTTTGTCTGCGCCATGGCGGTTATCGTGGCGTTTACGGTGCTGGGTGCGTTCTTTGTGCAAAACACCTTGGCGGATGCCACGAGTGCCAACCTGGCGCAAGAAACCGAGCTCATTGCTGCCGCCCTCGACGAGCAGCAGGAGCCCATCCCGTTCTTGCGTAGCCTCGATCGAGAGGACTTGCGCATCACGCTGATTAACAAGGATGGATCGGTTGCCTACGACAACGAGGCGTCGCCTTCCACACTGCCCAACCATGGCGATCGCCCCGAGGTCATCGAGGCCTTTGAGAGTGGTTCGGGTTCCGCGGAGCGCGCAAGCTCTACGCTCGACGAGATTATGCTGTATCGCGCCGTCGCCCTTGATAACGGCCAGGTTGTCCGCTTGGCGCAGGCTCAGCCTGGCGTTGCGGCGATTTTGCTGTCGATGGTGGCGCCGATGCTGCTTATCGCAGCAGCGGGTGCGGTACTCTCGTTTTTTATGGCGCGCCGCGAGTCCCGTGCCATCATCGCGCCTTTGCAAGAGGTGGATTTGGACCACCCACGCCGTAGCTATGAGCACGCCTATGCCGAGATGGTCCCCATGCTTGAGCGTATTGAGTCGCAGCGCCAGGAGCTCAAGCGCCAAATGGCGGTGCTGGCGGACAACGACCGTATGCGCCGCGAGTTCACGGCGAATATCACCCATGAGCTCAAGACGCCGCTTACGGCGATTTCGGGCTATGCCGAGCTCATCGCAAACGGCATGGTCGAGGGCGAGGGCGACCTGCGCAACTTTGGCGGTCGCATCTATCGTGAGGCGGGCCGCTTGGCAGCGCTTGTCAACGATATCCTTACGCTGTCTAACTTGGACGAGGCCGAGCGTGCAACTGAGGGCGAGGCGGTGCCCATTGGTTCCACGGAGCCTATTGAGCTCTCGCGTGCCATCTACGCGGTTGAGCAGCGTCTTGAACAGGTCGCCCGTCAGGCGAATGTGACGATAAGTCATGAGACCAAGCCTGTGGTCATCGAAGGCGTGTCGCGCTTGATTGACGAGCTCATCTATAATCTGGCGAGCAACGCCATCCGCTACAATCGACCCGGCGGTGCGGTTACGCTGCAGTGCGGCACCAACGACGAAGGCCATCCGTTCCTTGCGGTCGCCGACACGGGAATCGGTATCGCGCCTGAAGAACAGGGCAAGGTATTTGAGCGGTTCTATCGCGTGGACAAGAGTAGGTCCAAGGCGCGCGGCGGAACCGGTCTGGGGCTTGCAATTGTCAAGCATGCGGCCCTGTATCATCACGCCACGCTCGATTTGTCGAGCGAGTTGGGCGTGGGAACCACCATTACGGTGACGTTTCCCATACAGCAGGACGAGCCATTCGCATAGCGATACAACATAGATATTGATGTAGACGCCGCATTTGACTTTCGGGTGCGGCGTTGTTGTGCAATTATACGATTGCTTCCGACATTTTTACAGGAGAGCCTGTTTCTTATGTATAGAGTTTGGTCTCGGTAAAAAGATGCGATAACATACGGACAGTTTTGTCAATCCGAACTGGGGAAATGAAAGGCAAGCTGCATGACCCTTCTCGAACTGTTCCAGCTGCTCAAAAAGCACCTCAAGCTGGTCATCACCCTTCCGGTGGTCTGCGCGATCGCCATGGGCATCGTGTCCTTCGTTGCGATGGACAACACCTACACCGCGACGACGAGCATGTACATTCTCGCCAAGACCGACGATAGCGGTCAGATGAGCTACAACGATCTCTCGGCGAGTCAGATGCTTTCCAACGATATCGCCACGCTGCTGGATAGTGATAGCGTTAAGAGCGGCGCCGCCAATGAACTGGGCCTCACCGATCTGGATGACTACAAGGTGTCTGTTTCCTCCGAGACCACCACGCGTGTCATTACGCTTTCGGTTACCGGCACCGATGCCAAGGAGACGGCTAAGGTCGCAAAGGCCATAGCTAGCTCGGTGAGTACGGTCGCTCAGAACGTCGGCGCTGCCCAGAGCATCAACGTTATCGACGAGGCTAAGACCCCCGAAGCCCCCAGCGGCCCCAAGCGTATGCTGTACGTTGCTGTCGCGTTCCTCGCGGGCATCTTTATCGCAGTTGCCTATGTCGTTTTGGCAGACATGCTCAACACCCGCATCCGCGGTGCCGAAGAGGCAGAAGAGCTCCTGGGCATTCCCGTTGTTGGCCGAATTCCGGCTATGAAAGGTGGTAAATAGGCATGGCTAAGGCAAAGAACACCGATAAGCTCGTTGTACAGAATGCCGCCAAGACCCTTCTGGCCAACATCCGCTTTGCGAGCGTGGACGACCCCATTCGCACCATCACCGTTACCTCCTCGATTCCCAACGAGGGCAAGTCTACGGTTTCCATTAACCTTGCTCAGGCAATTGCCACGAGTGGCAAGTCCGTGCTCCTGGTTGAGGCCGATATGCGCCGCAGGTCCCTTTCCGATATGCTCGGCGTTCGTTCGCGCGGCGGACTCTATGCGGTTCTTTCCGAGCAGATCTCCATTGACCAGGCAATTGTCGAGACGGGTCAGAAGAACTTCTACTTCCTTGATGCCGAGCCGCATATTCCCAATCCTGCCGACATCATCGTCTCTCACCGCTTTGCCAAGCTGGTAAAGGCACTGTCTGCTAAGTTCCAGTACGTCATCTTCGACGCTCCCCCGGTCGGCACCTTCATCGATGCTGCCGAGATTGCCAGCCTGACCGACGGCACGCTGTTCGTGGTGCGCGAGGACTTCACCAAGCGCGAGGAGGCGCTCAACGCCATCGGTCAGCTTAAGAAGTCCGAGAAGGTCAAGCTCATCGGTACCGTTATGAACTACTGCGAGACCGAGACCAGCGAGTACTACTACTCCTACTACACCAAGGACGGTAAGAAGGTTAAGAAGGGCTCCGACGATCAGGGGACTTCCAAAAAGGGCATCTTCACCAACCGAGCAAACGTTTAGTTGATTAAGGCTGACCTATGCGTGACATTCATTGCCATATCTTGCCGGGTGTAGACGACGGCGCCGCCGATCTCGATGAGAGCTTGGCGATGCTCGAGGCTGCCAAGCGGGCCGGTGTAACCAGAATCGTTTGCACTCCTCACTGCCGTGATCCCTATTTTGATTACGACAAGATGTGGGATGCCTTTGAGCTGCTGCGCGATAACGCTGACGGTTTTCCGCTCCAGATGGGCTTCGAGGTCAACCATCGAAAGCTCGTTGAGCTTGGTATCGATGCCGCGGAGCACTTGCATTTCGATGGGACCAACGAGTTTCTGCTCGAGCTTTCGACGCATGCCGATGCGTATGCGTTTAGAGAGTACGAGAACACGATTTACGATTTGCAGTGCCGTGGCTACCAGGTGATCATCGCTCATCCTGAGCGCTATCGTGCGGTTCAAAAGGATGTAAGCGTGGCGGAGCGCCTGGTCGATATGGGCTGCAAGCTGCAGGCTTCGGCGGACTTTATTGCCGGCGGTCGCTTTGGTCGCGAGAAAAAGCCGGCACAGCGCCTGTTCGATCAGAACCTGTACAGCTTCATCGCGAGCGATGCCCATAACGTGGGTCATTACGATTGCCTGGCGAAGGCTCGCGCGAAGTTTAGCGTGCGCGGAGCTCATTTTCGCTAAAATCTGTCCCTAACGTTCGCATTGAATGAAAGGGCAGCCATGGATATCCAACTTAAGACGGGATGCTTTGATGACGCGGCGTTGGTGCGCCGCGTCATTTTTATGGACGAGCAGGGCTACGAGAATGAGTTCGACGCTATCGACGAGGATCCGAACTGCATTCATGTGACGCTCTATGTAGACGGCGAGCTTGCCGGTTGCTCGCGCGTGTTTCCCGAAGAGCTTGAGCGCGCGGCTGACGCAGAGGCTCCGGTGTCGCCGGCGTGCGACTTGGACGAAGGTGTCGCGGCGGGGGAGACCTACATTATGGGGCGCGTGGCCGTGCTGCCGGCTATGCGTCGTCGCGGACTGGCGAGTGCGATCGTGGAGACCAGTGCTTCGTGTGCACGCGATGCCGGCGCCAAGCTTATTAAGCTGCATGCGCAGGAATACGTGCTGCCGCTCTATGTAAAGGCGGGCTACACGCAAATTGCCCCGGTAGATTACGAAGACGAGGGCCAGCCCCATGTCTGGATGGCCAAGCGCGTAGATGGCAGATAGGGACGTTCCTTTTCTGCCGGCAGCTGGGGACACTCCTTGGCAATTGACGCATTGGAGCGCTCGGACATACAGTTTTTCGATTCCGTATGTATATATGCGCGCTATTGGGTTATAAAATCTAAGTCTGAACATAGCAGGTCTGCGATGCGGCTCGGGCAACCGGGCCGTTTTTGCGGACGGGGGTAGCGCGAAAGGACTGCACATGCGTCAATTTAAGACCGAGAGCAAAAAACTGCTCGACCTCATGATCAACTCCATCTACACCAATAAGGAAATCTTCCTGCGCGAGCTTATCTCTAACGCGAGCGACGCCGTCGACAAGCTCAACTTTAAGAGCCTGCAGGATCCGAGCGTCAAGATCAACCAGGGCGACCTGGCCATTCGCGTCTCCTTTGATAAAGACGCCCGCACCATTACCATCTCGGATAACGGCATTGGCATGACCGCCGAGGAGCTCGAGCGCAATCTGGGCACCATCGCCCATTCCGGCTCCGAGGAGTTTAAGACCGAGAACGCCGAGCAGCAGGGCTCCGATGTCGACATCATCGGCCAGTTTGGCGTGGGCTTCTACTCTGCCTTTATGGTTGCCAGCCATGTGAAGGTCGTCAGCCGCGCCTATGGCGAGGATGTCGCCCATGTGTGGGAATCCGACGGTCTTGAGGGCTACACCATCGAGGACGGTGAGCGCGCCGAGCACGGCACCGATGTCATCCTGACGCTGCGCGAGAACGAGAAGCTCGATGCCGACGGCGAGGCCGAGACCTACGATCGCTTCCTGACCGAGTGGGGTCTCAAGAGTCTGATTCAGCAGTACAGCAACTATGTGCGCTACCCGATTCAGATGATGGTGTCCAAGAGCCGCCAGAAACCCAAGCCCGAGGACGCCGGCGACGATTACAAGCCCGAGTACGAGGACTACCAGGAGCTCGAGACCGTCAATTCCATGACACCGATCTGGAAGAAGCGCAGCTCCGATGTCGAGCAGAAGGACTACGACGAGTTCTACAAGTCCACGTTCCACGACTTTGACGATCCTGCGCGCACCATCAGCTTCCATGCCGAGGGCACGCTCGAGTACGATGCCCTGCTGTTTGTGCCGGGCCGCGCGCCGTTCGATCTGTACAGCAAGGATTACGAGAAGGGTCTGGCACTCTACAGCTCCAACGTCCTGATCATGGAGAAGTGCGACGACCTGCTGCCCGACTACTACAACTTTGTCCGCGGCGTCGTGGATTCCGCCGATGTGTCGCTCAACATCTCGCGTGAGACGCTGCAGCAGAACCGTCAGCTCAAGGCCATCGCCAAGCGTGTGGAAAAGAAGATCACCGCCGACCTTGAGGATATGCGTGACAACGACCGCGAGGCCTACGAGAAGTTCTTTGAGAACTTTGGCCGCGGTCTTAAGTACGGCATCTACTCGAGCTATGGCATGAAGGCCGATGAGCTCGCCGATCTGTTGCTGTTCTGGTCTGCCAAGGAACAGAAGATGATTACCCTGGCCGAGTATGCCAAGGGCATGCCCGAGGATCAGAAGGCCATCTACTACGCCGCCGGCGACTCGCGTGAGCGCTTGGCCAAGATGCCCGTGGTAAAGGGCGTGCTCGACCGCGGCTATGACGTGCTGCTGCTGACGCAGGACGTGGATGAGTTCACCTTCCAGGCTATGCGTGAGTACGTTGCCGCCGATATGCCCAAGATCTACGAGGACGATGCCGCCCGCGAGGCTGCCGAGAAGGCCGTGGCCGATGGTGCCGAGCCCGAGGTTGAGGATCGTCACCTGGAGCTCAAGAACGTCGCAACCGGTGATCTTGACCTGGCGACCGAGGACGAGAAAAAGGAGGCCGAGGACGCCACCAAGGAGAACGAGGACCTCTTTAACGCCATGAAGGAGGCACTCGGCGACAAGGTCGAGAAGGTTGCCGTCTCTGCGCGCCTGACCGATGCTCCCGCGTGCATCACCACCGAGGGCCCGCTTTCGCTCGAGATGGAGAAGGTGCTCCAGAAGGGTCCCGAGGGCGCGCCCGACGGTATGCCCAAGAGCCAGCGCGTGCTCGAGCTCAACGCCAAGCACCCGGTCTTTTCCAAGCTCGTCGCCGCTCAGAAGGCGGGCGACGCCGACAAGATCAAGCAGTACTCCGGTTTGCTCTATGACCAGGCCCTGCTGGTCGAGGGCATCCTCCCCGAGGATCCCGTAGCCTTCGCGGCGGCTGTTTGCAACTTGATGTAGTTCGGGGATACGGCACCGTAACTAGATTAGAACGAGAGTGGATAATCTCCCACTTTTGGCTCGAATGCGGGCTTGAAGTGGGAGATTTTCCACTCTCGTTTCCTTTTGAATGATTCCTCCGTCCCCAAGGGATCAATTATTTGTCGGGGTTGTGGTTTTGTGACCTGCTGAAATTAAAGATACTGTACAACTGTACGTTAATTCGTCTTCGTAGTATATTGCTACCCGCAAAACTCAATACCATTGTGCTCTGAGACGCTAAAGCGCCTACGTACAATGGTTATCAATAGTACGATTCGATTCAACGACAGGATGGATGGTCCAAGCGTGAGTCTCGGCAGCAAACTATCCAATGCAAAGGTCTCCTTTGCGATATTTAAGCGCGACATTAAGCGACTGCTTGTGAACCCCGTCGCCTTGGTGGTTACCCTTGGCGTGTGCGTTATTCCCTCGCTGTATGCCTGGTACAACATCGTGGCCAACTGGGATCCGTACGGAAACACCCAGGGCATCAAGATTGCCATCGCCAACAACGATCGGGGCACCCAAAACGACCTGGTGGGCGAGCTCAACGCGGGCGATCAGGTCGTCGATCAGCTCAAGGAGAACGATCAGCTGGGCTGGACCTTCGTCGATTCTGCGGCCGATGCCAAAGAGGGCGTCGAGAGCGGTGAGTACTATGCGGCCATCGTAGTCCCCAAGAACTTCTCGGATAACCTGGTTTCGATGCTCGACGGCAACTACCATCAGCCCAAGCTTACGTACTACGTCAATGAGAAGAAGAGCGCTATTGCGCCCAAGGTTACCGACACCGGTGCAAACACCATCGAGGAGCAGATCAACTCGGAATTTGTCTCCACGGTGGGCGAGACCGTTGCCAGTATTGCCAAGGATGCCGGAGTCGATTTAAAGGACAAGGCAACCCAGACTCAGGATTCGTTGGCCGGTTCGGTATCAGAGGCTTCCGATACGTTGGGCGAAGTGCGTGATTCGATTGGCGACATGAATGCCGCCATCGATAAGACGAGTGGTTCCATTGCCTCGGCAGATGCGGCACTTGCCGGTCTGCAGGGTCAGGCGCCGTCGCTGACGCAGGCGATCTCCCAGGGCAATGACCTGCTGAGCGAGGCTCGCGCCACGGCGGGCAACTCTGTCGCCTCGCTCTCCAAGGCGCTCTCGGAAGGCAGCCTTGCGCTCACCAAGACGTCAGCCTCCGCAAACGCTGCGATTGGCAAGCTGACGGGCACGGTCGCATCTACGACTACCCGTATCGACAACTCGCTTGAGTCTCTCCAAGCGACGATCGACCACAATAAGGCCGTTATCGGGCACTTGGAAATTCTCGTCAATGACACGTCGACAGGTTCCAAGGAAATTGACGCGCGCATTGTATCGATCATCGATTTGCTCCGCGAGCAGAATGAAAAGCTTCAGAGCATCAAGGACGGTCTGTCTGCGCAGTCGAGCGCCATGGCGAATGACGCTGCGGCTGTCTCGGGTGCCAGCGACGCTATCAATAATGCAATTCAGACCGGTGCGACCAACCTTGGCCAGGCTCAGACGGACCTGGGTCAAAACGCGCTGCCGAAGGTCTCGAGCGCACTTGATTCGTTTGCCGCCGTCTCGGGTGATCTGACGGGAATCGTGTCTGGCCTCACGCCTACTATTGCAAGTGCGCGCGGTACACTTTCGCAACTCAACGCCACGCTCGGTCAGGCCAAGACCACGCTGTCCCAGACCGATGCCTCGCTTGCCAAGGTCCAGGACAAGCTCGCAACCGCCGCCAACGACATCGCGGCGCTACAGACCTCCGAGTCCATGGGCGAGCTGGCCGGCCTGATGGGCGTCGACGTCGATGATGTTGCAGACTTCATGGCATCTCCGGTCGAGCTGACCTCAAAGTCAATTTACCCGGTCAAGAGCTTTGGTTCGGGCATTGCCCCGTTCTATACCAATCTGGCGCTGTGGGTGGGCGGCTACGTGCTTATCGCCATCTACAAGCTCGAGGTCGACCGCGAAGGCATCGGCAGCTTTACCGCGCGTCAGGGCTACTTTGGCCGCTGGTTGCTCCTGGTGATCCTGGGCGCGTTGCAGGCCATCATCGTTACGGTAGGCGATCTGGTGATCGGCGTGCAGTGCGTCAGCCCGCTGCTGTTCGTGCTGGGCGGCATCGCCATCTCGTTCACCTACGTCAATATCATCTATGCGCTGTCCACCACGTTTAAGCATATCGGCAAGGCTATCGGCGTCATTCTGGTTATCGTGCAGATCCCGGGTTCGTCGGGCATGTACCCCATCGAGATGATGCCAGGCTTCTTCCAGTGGCTGCACCCGCTGCTGCCCTTTACCTACGGCATCAATCTGCTGCGCGAGACGGTCGGCGGCATGTATTCGTTCAACTACCTGTTTAACCTGTGCATTCTGGGCGTGTTCTTGATCGTGGCGCTCTTTATCGGTCTGCAGCTGCGTCCGCTGCTGCTCAACCTTAACCTGCTCTTTGATAAACAGCTTTCCACGACCGGTATGATGATTTGCGAGTCCAACGACCTGCCGCGCCAGCGCTACTCGCTGCGCACGGCCATGCGTGTCATGCTCGATTCCGATTCGTACCGTCGCGAACTGCTCGATCATGCGGTCGCCTTTGAACATCGCTACCCGTACTACATCAAGGGCGGTTTTGCCGCCGTGGTGGGCGTTCAGGTCCTGCTCTTTGTCCTGTCGACGGTTCTCGATATCGACAATAACGGCAAGATCATCCTGCTTGTCATTTGGATCATCTCGGTTATTGCCATCTGCGGCTGGCTTATCAATATCGAATATATCCGCGCGAGCCTCAATACCCAGATGCGCATCTCGGCGCTTTCGGATGAGGACCTGCGTCGCGAGATGCGCGAACACACGGCCGCCATTCCTGCCGCCCGCCACATGTTTGGCCTCAACGCCAGCGAGCGTGGTGCCAAGGGCGGCGATCAGTCCACGGGCCGCTTGCCGCATATCGGCTCGCACCATAAATCTCAGGGCAGCGACAGCACAGCCACAAATGATGGAGATACCACCGCGCTTGGCAAGCACTCCAAAGGAGGTGAGGCATAAATGAAGAACATCCTGCATCTGTTTAAGCGCGATGTCCAAAACGTGTCTCGCTCCGTGATCGGCTTGGTTGTCGTGATGGGCCTCATTATCGTACCGTGTCTGTACGCGTGGTTTAACATCGCCGGCAGCTGGGATCCGTACGGCAACACCGGCAATCTTAAGATCGCCGTGGTCAACACCGACGAGGGCTACGAGAGCGATTTGATTCCCGTCGAGGTCAACGTGGGCGAAAACGTAACCGCCACCCTGCGCGGCAACGAGAGCTTCGATTGGGTTGTGCTCAACAATCGCGAAAAGGCTATCGAGGGCGTTAAGTCGGGCGCGTACTATGCTGCCGTCGTTATCCCCAAAACGTTTAGCGCTGACATGATGACGCTTTTCTCGACCGACGTGAAACACGCTGATATCGAGTTCTATGAGAACCAGAAAGCCAACGCCATCGCGCAGATCGTGACCGAGAAGGGTTCGAGCGCCGTTCAAAGCCAGGTTAACGAAACTTTTACCGAGACCATTACGAGCATCGGTCTTAAGACGGTGTCCAGCCTGCTCGATTACATGAGCACCGACCAGGTCAGCAACTTTATCGCCAACCTGTCCTCGACGCTCGGCGATTCGGTCCAGGACCTGCAGGACGTTCAGGCCAGCGCAACGTCGCTTGCGGGCATTTTGAGCTCCACGTCCGATTCGCTGACGTCGGCGAGCGGTATGCTCCAGCAGACGGGTACGGTCGATGAGTCGACAAAGCAGCTCATGGAACATGCCAAAAGCGGCATCGATGATTCCAAAGAAGCGCTTAAGGCGGCAAACGATGCCATCGATGCCGCAATCGATGGAAGTGCGGGTTCGTTCGACAATGTGTCTGCCGAGTTCGCGAAGGCGTTCGACACCGCAAACCAGCATGTCGACCTTACGGTGTCCCAACTCAACGATGCCGCTGCGGCCCTCAATGCGCGCGCCAAGGATATCGATACGGTGGCCGATCAGCTCCGCAGCCTTGCCGACCAGGTGAGCGATGAGAATTTGAAGGACGGCCTCAAGTCCGCCGCGACGTCGCTGGGCAGAATCGCCGTTGAGTACCGCAACAATGCCAAGGATCTGGCGGCCACCGCGAAGTCTCTCTCCGATAGCATGGCCGAGGTCAACAACTCGCGTGCCGAGGTCGATCAGGCCATCGCCGATGCCAAGGCCGGCATCGCGGGTGCCAAATCCGATTACGATTCCACGTTCTCGGTTAAGGCCAAGGAGCTCAAGAAGACGGTTTCGGGCATTTTGGACTCGCTTGATGGCATCTCGGGCGATCTTGATAGCGCTGTTGCCGGTCTAACCGATGCATCCGGTTCGCTGGCAAAGGGCCTCTCCAAGGCTGCAAAGCTGGTCAACAAGGCTTCCGATCAGCTGGGTGAAGCGTCCGATAAGATCAGTGCCTTTAAGGACGAGCTCGACGGTGCCCTTATGTCGGACGATCTGGCCACGATCAAGACGATGATTGGCAATGATCCCGAGGGTCTGGCCGTGTCGCTTTCCGGTCCCGTCGCGCTCGATCGCAAGCCGGTCTATCCGATCCGCAATTACGGTTCGGCCATGGCGCCGTTCTATACGATCCTGTCGCTGTGGGTGGGCTCGATCGTGCTGGCAGCCATGATGAAGGTCTCGGTTGACGATGAGCTCATCAACGAGCTCATCCCCGTGCGCCTGCACGAGATCTACCTGGGCCGCTACCTGTTCTTTGGAGGTCTGGCCCTGCTGCAGGCGACACTCGTGTGCGCGGGCGACATCCTGTTCTTTGGCATCCAATGCGACAACCCGCTGCAGTTTGTGCTGGCGGGCTGGGTCGCGAGTCTCGTGTTCTCCAATATCGTCTACACGCTTACGGTTTCGTTTGGCGATATCGGCAAGGCTTTGGCCGTTGTGCTGCTGGTCATGCAGGTCGGCGGTTCGGGCGGTACGTTCCCCATCGAGATGACCGGCCCTGTGTTCCAGGCGATCTATCCGTTCCTGCCGTTTACCCATGGCATTAACGCCATGCATGCCGCCATGGCTGGCGCCTACCATATGGAGTACTGGGTTGAGCTGGGCATTCTGGCGAGCTATCTGATTCCGTCGCTGGCACTGGGCGTCGTCTTCCGCCGTCCGGTCATCAAGGCCAACGACTGGATTATCGAAAAGCTGGAGAGTACTAAATTAATCTAGCGCAACAATGTAAACGCTGATACTGCGGCAATGTCAGCGAGCGAGCCGCATTTGCGCCAAGGTGACGTGAAATGAAAGGGCGCTGACCTTCTGGTCGCGCCCTTGAAATTGAACGTCAGATTGCCGCTTAGGGGCGTTTGCAGCGTCGAGCAGTTGCGGCGTTTGGTAAAACGCCGCAACGAACTACCGCGTAACTCCCCTAGTTCATCATTGCATTCATCATCTCGGTGGTTGCGGAATCGTCAGCAGACCACTCGCCATCGTCATTGGCGGTGTACTTGAAGGTAACCTTGGTGTCCTTGGTCTTAGCGGCCTTGGTCACGTCGACCATGACCTGGCCGGCCATCTTGTACAGGTCGTCCTCGGAAGGCATCGTATCGAGCGCCGCGATCTTCTCCTGATACTGGGTGGCGAAATCTTCAACGATCTTGTTCATGGACTTGCAGGTAATGGTGACATCGGCAGTCGCGGTGCCCTTGTCCTCGTCGACCGTCACATCGCCGATCTTGTAGTCAAAACCCTCGAGATAGCTCTTGGCGTACTCCTTGGGATCGATGCCCAGCTGCTCGAACTCGTCGCCCGAGGCCTCTTCCAGGCCGGCGAGGAAGTCGTCGCCGCCGTTCTTGACCTCGTCAAACTGCGTCGTAAGATCCTCGGTGATGAGCTCCTCAACCGAAGGACCTCCGCAGCCGGAAAGCACAACCACGCACGCGACCAGAACAGCCATCAGGGGCGCAAGCAGCAGCTTCTTCTTCATGACATTCCTCCCAACAAGCGGCACCGCGCTTCCCGACGCGGTGCGCGTCGTAACAATAAGGCCATACTAGCCGATAACGAACACCCCCGGCAAAGCAAAGGCGCAGTCGGCTCGATTTAACGTCCGAACGGTTTACCGGTCCGCCCAACGCGCAATAAAACGTTCCGCCGCATTGCAATAAAAAAGGGCGGCCGGATAACCCGACCACCCCAAAACACCCTTATGTTGCCGCAGACTACTTGCGGACGACCTTGACGATGGCATCGCCAGCGGAGACAGCGGAGTCAGCCCCGACGGCGAGCTCGACGTCGGCGAACTCGGCGGTGTTGGACACAGCCACGACGACGCAGTCCTTGTAGCCGGCAGCGGCGATCTTGGCGCGGTCGATCTTGAGCATGGGCTGGCCAGCCTTAACGACATCGTCGGCCTTGACGAAGCCCTCGAAGCCGTCGCCGTTCATGTTGACGGTATCGACGCCAACGTGCACCAGAACCTCAATGCCGCTATCGGACTGCAGGCCCACGGCGTGACCCATGGTGACGGTCACCTTACCGTCGCAGGGAGCGTAGACCAGATCGTCCTCGGGCCACACGGCACAGCCCTTGCCCAGAACCTCGCCACCAAAGACGGGATCGGGCACGTCGGCCATCTTGATGACCTTGCCCTTGACGGGCGAGCACAGCACGTCGGCGCCAGCAGAAGCAGAGATGGAGGCCGGAGCAGCGGCAGCCGCGGGCTCAGCCTTCTTCTTGAACATGTCAAACAGACCCATACGTTTTCTCCTCTTGATTAAGCGCAACGTTGTGCGCATGCCTACGGTAATTATAGTGCCAAATGGTTCAAATGCTAAGGTGGGGACTCGAATCGCGAGCCCTTCCCGGTAGTGCTCGTGGAACGAGCATCTCCTTTGCATCGCGGGTCGATAAGCCGAGTATCGCCTGCGCACGGGACGGGCAGAAGCGGGCGCACCAAACCCGATACTTCTTTTCGCCCTTGCGCCCCGTCACCGCCCCGCCCCTGACACTTCCTGATACTGACCGAAACGTGCCAAAATGAACCTGTCCCTTTTTGGCAGGTTTGGCGAGTGTGGGAGTTCGCATGGATATCAAACGCAAGATCACCGAAGCGCAGGGCCTCACCCCCACCGAGCAACAGCTCGGCATTGCAGCCTTTGCTATCGGCGAGGACATCCGCGGACTTTCTATTAAGGAATTTGCCACGCGCGCCAACGTTTCGGTCGCGAGCGTCCACCGTTTTTGCAAAAAGCTCGGCCTCGAGGGCTTCAAAGATCTCAAGGTCGAGCTTATTCGCTTAGCAACCGAGACGGGAAACCGGCGCGACGTGGATATCAACTTTCCCTTCGACGCCACGTCCACCCCTGCGCAGGTTATGGAGCGCATGGAGGGACTCTACCAGACCACGCTGGCCGAAACGCAGGAGCTGCTCGACCCCACGCAACTTGACCATGCCGCCAAGCTCATCGCGAACGCCCGACAGGTCGACATCTACACGGGCTCGCACAACCTCTATCCGGCTGGCATGTTCCGCGATCGCCTGCTCTCCGCCGGCAAGAGCGCCACATGCTACGGCAACATCGAGGCACAGGTGCGCACGGCGCTTACCTCGGATTCAGACCGCGCGGCGATCGTTATCTCCTACAGCGGCCTTGCGCCCAACCTCAAGGACATCTTGCCGACCCTCAGCAGCCGGCATGTCCTGGTCATCATCATCGGCACGCCCTACTGCGCGCGCATTCACCCCGGCTTTGCCGCCTACCTTACGGTGAGTGACCATGAGAGCATGACGCACCGCATTACGCAGTTCGCCAGCCACATCGCCGTGCAATACGTGCTCGATTCGCTCTACAGCAGCTACTTCGCCAAAGACTACGCCCGCTGCGCCGAATTCCTGGAGCGCTCGTTCCCCCTGCACCCGCCTGCCCGGACTCAAGTAGCGACGAGCGTGTATAATCTCCCACTTTCAACCCGCACACAGGTCAAAACCGGAAGATTATCCACGCTCACTTCTAACTAGTCATTGAGGACGTTCTTAAACGACTAGTCAAACAAGAACGTCCCCAATGACTACTACGGCAACACCGATGTTTTGGCAACGCCAGCGAGCGGGTCGCATTTGTGACAAGGTGACGTGAAACGAAAGGGCGCTGACCTTCCGGTCGCGCCCTTGAAGTTGAACGTCAGATTGTCCAAATGCGGCCCGCGCAGCGTCGAGCTGTTACGGCGTTTGGTAAAACGCCGTAACTAACGAGCTCCGTACTGCTCGTAGTAGGCATCGATGGCGGCCTTGAGCTCGTCATCGATGACAACCTTGCCGTCGATCTCGTGGTTGTAGAGGGTCTCGACGACCTCGGCCATGGAAACGATGCTCGCGACGGGGAAACCGTACTTGGCCTCGATCTCCTTCTGAGCGGTGGTCACGCCACCCTTGCCGACCTCCATGCGGTTGAGAGACACGATCAGGCCCTTGATCTCGACATCGGCAGCAGCCTTAACCTTGGGATAGGTCTCGTCGATGGACTTGCCGCTGGTGGTGACGTCCTCGACCATGATCACACGGTCGCCGTCCTTGGGCTCGTAACCCAGCAGGTTGCCCTTATCGGCACCGTGGTCCTTGGCCTCCTTGCGGTCGCAGCAGTACTTGACCTCCTTGCCGTACAGCTCGTGGTAGGCAATTGCGGTAACAACAGCCAGCGGAATACCCTTGTAGGCCGGCCCAAACAGGACGTCAAAGTCGTCGCCAAAGTTATCGTGGATGGCCTGGGCGTAATACTCTCCCAGCTTCTTGAGCTGATAGCCCGTCACGTAAGCGCCGGCGTTCATAAAAAACGGGGACTGGCGGCCGCTCTTGAGCGTAAAGCTGCCGAACTTAAGAACGTCGGACTCAACCATAAACTTGATGAACTCTTGCTTGTAAGCCTCCATGCGGGCTCCTCTCGTAATTGCGTACGTGCTCTTCAGTTTAGCGCAGGCGAGGCGTCGATGTAGGCGTGCTTTGAGGCCACATCCCTCCGTTAGAGTAAGGGACTGGGCGGCGGCTCATACGCTAGTCCTTGGGTGTCCAGGACCAGAAGAAATTGATAAGGGCCACGAGCGACTCGGCACCGGTCTTTTTATTGATCGAGGCGATATGGCGGTAGAGCGTGGAGCGCGAAAGGAAGAGCTTTGCGGCGATGTCCTGAACGCTCTCGTGCGATGCGACCAAGGCCTCCAAAATATCGCGCTCGCGCTCTGTAAGCTCAAAGGCGGCGACAAAGGCATCAAGCCGCTCGCCGAGCGTGAGCTCCGGAACCTCCGCGAAATCGGGCTCGCTCTGAGCAGACGCGCGGTCCGCACCAAGATCATCGGCAGCAAACGGCAGCTCGCCGGGCGCCGCAGCGTCATCGGCCCGATGCCCAGACTGTCCCAGCAGCGAGATCGCAATGCCCACAAGCAGCACAAGCCCCACGCCCATCGCCAGCAGCACGTTCTGGCTCGAAACAATCACCGCTGCCGGTGCCATCACGAGCATCGCGCAAACGTTGTTGATGACGCGGCCCATGCACGGCCACAGATACGACCAGTGCGCATACACCGAAATGGCGGCAAATTTCGCCGTGAAAAACACCACGAAGAAGCCCGCACCCAGATAGAAGATGATGGTAGCGGCAAGTATGTTGCCGCCGTTGGCATCGGTGATAAGCACAGCGAATGAGAGCGTGGAAAGCATGGCGGCACAGGTCATGATGATGTTCATATACGAGCGCCCGCGCAGGTCAAATAGGGAGCCGGCGACCAGAGCGCTCACGCCCATCAGCAAGCGCGACCAATCGCCCAAGTCAACGGACCCGGCGGCGTGCGAGATCGTGAGCCCCGCATTGGGGGCGGCAAACACCCCGGTAAGGCAGGCGGTTGCAATCGTCAGACGCACCACGGCGCGCCGAAAAGCCGCCGTTGACTCGGGATCGTTTTGCCATTTGGCGCCAAACTCCGATGCATCCACCGAAAGCTCGGCGATATCGGATTCGCTCCCGACCTCAGGCTCACCACGCAGCTTGGCGCGGCGGACGTCGTGGAGGAGCGCCACCTGCGCGACCGCACAGGCAACAAAAACAAACTGCTGCGGAATCCCCGCGGGTATCACCATGTGGCTGAACACCTGCACCAAAACGCCCAGAGCATATGAAAGCGCCGCCGCACGCGCCAAGTACGGCGTCCGCGCAAAGCGCCGTGCAAAGTTGGCATGGGCGGTCGATCCGCAGTAGCCCAGTGTGCAGGACGCCATCAGACCGCCGGCAATTACCATCTCAAACTGAACCGCCATAATCAACAGCAGCAATGCCGACACCAGCAGCACGCCCGTGATGTCGCTCGTCGTATCGATCGCGCGGGGGCGGCGATAGTACAGAAGGGGACGCACAAAAAAGCCGATCACACTCGCACCGACGATGAGGGTCTCGTAGGTAGCGACCTCGCTCGGCGGCACAAACTCGGCCACGCGCACGTCAAAAAGGTACTCGCCAGCCAAAAACGTAAAGTAGAACAACGCCAGGCATATAATCTCCCGAATGCCCCGACGCAGGTATGCGGCTGTGTCTCCCATGCCTCTCATGAATACCCCCCCCCGCTCAACGCTTGGAAATCAATTTTAATAGAGAACCAGTCTCAATATCAAAGCTGAGCTCGAAATGCTGCCAATTCGACCCCAGCCGTCCACATCACGCCGCGATTTTGAGCCGCATGGACCGGAAGGGGCGCGCGCGACCTCTAGCTCGGCCAGGACTGTCTCCAACTACCACTCATTTAAGTACGTCCCCAATGAGTGCCCAATGACTACCCGCGGCAAAGAGTGTCCCTATGTGCCGGATGAAAATGGGCCATGTGTCCCAGTTGTGGAGACTCCTTGAGCCGTCTGGGTATCGCGAAGGATCGGACACTCCCCCATCATCAAAAGTGACACACGCTACCAGTTGATGGGAGGCAGCCATGGGCTTCTTTGACAAGATGTTCGAGAAGAAAGAGTGCGCGATTTGCGGTACCGAGCTGGGACTTCTAGGTAAGACAAAAATCAATGAAGGCTACCTGTGCAAAGAGTGCGCCGGCAAGCTCTCCCCCTACTTTCACGGCTATCGCTCCAGCACCGCGGACGATATCCGCGAGCAGCTCGCCTACCGCGAGGCCAATGCCGAGCGCCTGGCGTCGTTCAACCCCACGCGCACGCTTTCTGCCGGGCGCACCAATATTATGCTCGATGAGGACGCGGGCCTGCTGATCATCACTTCGCAGAGCCGCTGGCGCGACGCCAATCCCGACATCATCGAGTTCTCGCAGGTACTCGGCTGCGACATGGATATCGACGAGCATCGCACCGAGATCTATCGCGAGACCAAGGACGGCGACCGCGAGAGCTACAACCCGCCGCGCTACGACCTGGATTACGACTTTAATCTAACCATCCACGTCAACACGCCGTACTTTACCGAGATCAACCTGCGCGTGAACGACTCCACCATCGATCAGCGCGGCTCCATCGAATACCGCGAAGCCAAGCGCCAGGCAACCGAGGTCCGCGACGCGCTGGTGCAGCTGCGCCAGGAGACGCGCGACAGCGCCGTGGCCGCCAAGGCCCCCAAGACTGCGATGACCTGCCCCTTCTGCGGTGCAACCACCATTCCCGATGCCAGTGGGCGCTGCGAATACTGCGGCGGCGCCATCGGCGCATAGCCTCCGGCACGGAAAGGACCGATCATGGCCTTCGAGAGCGTTAACTATCAGTGCCCTGCCTGCGGTGGTCCTCTGCATTTTGCCAGCGCCGAGCAAAAGCTCGTCTGCGACTACTGTGACTCGCGCTTTGAAGTCGAAGAAGTCGAGGCCCTCTATCGCGAGCGCCAGGACAAGGCCGATGCCAAAGCCGATGCGGCAGCCGCAACGCCCAAACCCGCCGCCGACGACGCGGTGCAGGAGCTCGCCCAAAACGCCGGCTACATCTGCTCGTCGTGCGGCGCCGAGCTCGTGTCCGACGGCACCGTCGCCGTCACCACCTGCCCGTACTGCGGCAACCCCGCCGTGGCGCCCGGCCAGCTCTCTGGCGACTTCTCGCCCGACCTGGTGATTCCGTTTAAGCTCGGGCGCGACGACGTCACGGCCGCACTCAAGGAACACTACAAGGGCAAGATCTTGCTGCCCAAGAACTTTGTCACCGGCAACCACATCGACGAGGTCCAAGGTGTCTACGTGCCGTTTTGGCTCTACGGCGCCCGCGTTGACGGCGAAGTGTACTTTGACGCGACCAACGAGACCGTGACCGAGGAATCCGACCGCACCGTCACGACCACCGACCACTACGATGCCTATCGCAAGGGCAATATCTCGTTTAAGCGCGTGCCCGTCGACGGATCGTCCAAGATGCCCGACGACCACATGGACGCCATCGAGCCGTTTGACTACGACGCGTTGCGCCCGTTCTCGGTCGCCTATATGCCCGGCTACATCGCCAACCGTTACGATGAGGATTGCGAGACGTGCAAGGCGCGCGCCGAGCGCCGCATGGAGGAGAGCACGATCTCGGCCCTGCGCGAGACCGTCGTCGACGAATACGACGATGCCACGGTCGAAAGCAAGCAGCTCGACTACACCTGGGAAGACAGCGACTACGCCCTGTTCCCCGTCTGGATGCTCTTGGGCGAGAACGCCTTCGATCCGGATTACCTCGCCTTTAATATCGAGGGCATCCTCATCAACATCATCGCGCCGCTGATCATCGTGATTATCGGAGACGTGCTACTGGTAGGCCAGCTCAAGACGGCCAACGAGGCCACCCACGCCGACGAGTACTGCGGCGAGCTCGACCTGACCGAGAAGCACGACACCTTCAGCCACACCGAGACCACCGTTGTCATGAAAGACGACAAGGACGACTAAGCAATCCGACCAATACCACCCGGCCTTTGACGAGAAAGGAAGATCACCATGGGACTCTTGAAAGCTGGATTGGGAGCTGCCGGCGGCGTCATGGCCGACCAGTGGAAGGAATTTATCTACTGCGAATCGATGCCTGCTGACGTCTTGGCCTGCAAGGGCAGCAAACGTACCGGTGGCCGCAGCTCCAACACGCGCGGCGAGGACAACGTCATCTCCAACGGCTCGGTCATCGCCGTCAACGACGGCCAGGGCATGCTCGTGGTGCAAAACGGCAAGATCATCGAAGTCGCGCTGGAGCCCGGTGAGTTCGTCTTCGATACCGGCAGCGAGCCGAGCGTCTTTAGCGGCAACCTGGGCGATTCCATCAAGGAGACCTTCGCCAATATCGGCAGCCGCTTTACCTTTGGCGGCGACGCGGGCAAGGACCAGCGCGTCTACTTCATCAACACCAAGGAGATCATCGGCAACAAGTACGGCACCGCCTCGCCCGTACCCTTCCGCGTGGTCGATAACAACATTGGCCTGGACGTCGACATCTCCGTGCGCTGCAACGGCGAGTATTCGTACCGCATCACCAACCCGCTGCTGTTCTACACCAACGTATGCGGCAACGTGACCGATAGCTACACGCGCGACAAGATCGACAGCCAACTTAAGTCCGAGCTTCTCACCGCCCTGCAGCCCGCCTTCGCCAAGATCTCGGAGATGGGCATCCGCTACAGCGCCATCCCCGGCCACACCACCGAGCTCGCTCGCGCGCTCAACGAGGTCCTCTCTGCCGACTGGCGCGACCTGCGTGGTGTCGAGATCGTGAGCTTTGGCGTCAACTCCATCGCAGCCTCGCAAGAAGACGAGCAGATGATCAAGGACCTGCAGAAGGCCGCAGTCATGCGCGATCCCACCATGGCGGCAGCCAACATTGCCAGCGCCCAGAGCGACGCAATGCGCGCGGCAGCCGCCAATCCCAACGGCGCGATGGCAGGCTTTATGGGCATGGGCATGGCAGGTGGCATGGGCGGCATGAACGCCAGCCAGCTGTTCGCCGCCGGCCAGGCACAGCAGCAGGCCGCCCCGCAGCCGGCTCCGGCACCCGCTCCCGCACCGGCTCCCGCCCCCGCCCCCCCCGCCCCCGCCACGGTGAACGTTGC
>OBUQ01000082.1_pt1 | contig 134520 bp, 139 predicted proteins | sample 1494951 | NCBI WGS metagenome assembly OBUQ01 (sample SAMEA2579938, study PRJEB22360) | human gut metagenome | biome: human gut; feature: human-associated habitat; material: faeces | place: Denmark | collected 2008/2010
AACTACCTTTAAAAATCTTTTGAAAAATTATCTTGACTTATTACCACTAGACTTTATCGTTTTCTTCTGCGGTAGTTGAATTTAATGCAACGGTCAATTTTGCGTTTTCTAGCTCTAAATTTGCAATACGTTGCAACAATTGTTCAATCACTTTTTCAGCATCTACATTCACAGGTCTTCCCTCCATCTTTCTTCTATTTCTTGGTTGGTAAATTCTTGCAGAACCAAACGATCTTTTTCATATCCTGTACGTTTGGCTTTGATTTCCCAAGCAAACCGAATCATCGGTCTATCTGAACAAACTAAAAAAGCATCTGATCGAAAATCAGATACCCAGACTCTTGCATCATCGTAAACTTGTAAAAACACTTCGTAAGGTATATCCAAATTGACCGTATCACTAAAGATCGCATCAATCGGCACCCATACCTCGCATTCTTCATTTGTCACGTTTCTACCGATATCTCCCAAATAGCTCTCTGTCGTTTCGTAAGCGGGTGTCGCTCTCACGCCGTCTCTAGTCACATGAATAGCGTTTTTTGCCCCTGTCGCGTTTAGATTTCCGACAGTAAGATTTCCTCTTATATCATTGGTGTATGACATAAGTAACGTCTTAGTGTTGGCATAACCGATTTGAAGGGTTTTGTTCTCTTCAGAAAAAAGATAAGCATCCCCATTTGACAGCACCTCGAATCCAGCAACCCTTTGATACTCGACTGAACCATTTGAAAGTTTTTTATACTTGTAACTAGCTACTTCTAGCCCACGGTTGCCAATAAGTCCAGGAGTTCCGCTGAACTTCCCAACGGCTACAATAATCTTATTGTCATAAATATCAATATTTGACGATGTCGGCGTTCCGTTGTATACAACAAATCCGTTATCCCCGATCACACTTGAATTCGTTGTATTTTTTTTAAAATACATCAGACTTTTATCCAGATTAATATTAATTTTTCCTAAAGCGTTGGTAATATTCCCCGATTGAAAATTGACTTGTCCGGTATCGAAATTGATACTTAAATTCTTTCCAGTAGCGATTCCAGTAGAGATTGCTTTTGCATTCAAATTCGTTACCGTGATTTTACTTGCATCTAAGGTTCCTGCGTTTATTGTACCTGCGTCGACTGATCCAATCATTGCGGATGTGATTATAGCTCTGTCAATCTTAGTTTCTTTTGTCAGCCAGATTTTTGCTCCCTCGATTTTCAACCATTCTTTGCCATCCATTTCGGAGCTTAAATTGATCGTTTTGATGATGTCATCTTTAGGTGTAGAATTTTCAATCTGATCCTTAATATCCTGATCCATTGTCGTTGAAGTAGTCATCACCCACTCAAAAACTCCAGGAGAAATCTGTTTGTATACCCAAATTTCATCATCAGGACCATTCTTCTTGAACCAAATATCGCCTTCTTTCGGATGTTTCGGTTCTTCGGTGCCATCGTAGACATTATTCTTCCCTGCGGCATCCACTCGATGATCAAGTTCGTCCAATTTTTGTTGAAGTGGTCCTTTGAAGGTCGAAACATTTGATGAATAGGCTTTTGTATCTGCGCTAATCGTTGAGTTTAGCCCACCGTCGAAAACAATCGTATAGTTTAACACAGGAGACTTGAACTGTTTCCCTTTACGATCGATCATCGTGACCCAATCGCCAACCTCTAAAGCTGGATTTCCGCGCCATTTTAAGTTTATGGGATAATAATTTATTCCCTTCACTTGTTGGAAAATCAAATTCAGCAGCGGCTGTGTCATTACATTATTCTCTATACTGATTTGAGCGCCTGCAGTCGATCCTGCTTGTAATACGTTCGTTTCGTTACTTGACTCTCCTTTAGGCGTAACTACTTTACACGAAATCCCTTTAGGTTGGTACATGAGTTCGCTTTTGGTAAGTCCTTTTAAGAAATATTCATTCGGATCAATGCGGAAGCGCGGGTCTTCTAAATTTCGAATCGCTAATCGTCCATACCGATCGAAGAACACGAAACCAGATTGAAATTGGCCAATCAATCCAATCGCTTGTCGATAGGTATATCCTACTGGCTCATTGATGACATATTCATTTAAATGGTTAAATGAAACGGGATCAATTTCAGAGCCGCTCAAGTTTGCGATTTCTAAGGCGACATATGGAAGTTCGATTGGATAAGACAGCTTCGATTGATAATCAGACTCCATAAAAATAAAGCCATCTCTGGCTTCAATGGTCGTGGTGTTCTCGTTTCGGTTCGGATCCACACGATCGCTGATATAAAATGTCCCCAATGGGACAAACTCATACCGATCCGGAATATAGCTCACTATTCTTGCCTTTCCTATTTTTGCTCGACCGATTCTCGAAACATTATTGATATCCGAAGGTAGACCAGAACCACGAATTTTTATTCCTAATTCAATTTTCACTTCATCTAATTCTTTTAATCCTTCAATGATTTCAGTAAAGATAATTTTTACTGTCGCCGATTGAGTGGAGCCTATTTGATAGTTCTCCCCACCAAATACCCCTGCTGAATAATTGATCGTTTTGATTTTATCTTTCAGATAGGTTGTTCCATTGATTGTTACTTTTGCGAAAACTTCACGTTCCGATTCTTTGAAGGCTTTATGAAATTCTTCTGTCACGCTCAACATGTCATCACCTACATTTCAATGAAAGGCACAGATAACCCTTGCCACATCATCTTTGAAAATTTAGCGTTCCACGAATAAACGGGAGTTGAGCGATCGCCACAATAAAACGATTTAGTGATTAGCCCGCCTTCTTGTGGATCGAGGTATCTAACGGTGAAAAATGCCGCATCAATTAAACGTAAAATTAAAGAGACCTCTGATGTATTCAGAGGCCCCCATTTTGCATCCAACTTTGTTTTTCTACCTAAGATATCCCTTACCATGTCTCCGTTCGCATTCCGTCCACTAGAGCCGCTATCTAAGGTTTGGATACTCACTGTGAGTTCTTTTGGTGTTGCCACTTTTGATCCTGCTATTAAAAAATCCATGTTTTATCCTCCTTACAAGTTAAGCTCTAGGGCTCCTATCTGTTCATGGTACTGATTGATTCCTTTTACAGTCACTTGACCTAATCTCGTGGAATCTACTTCAAGAATAACTTCTATCGGTTGGTCTCCGCCTTTTAGTTTTAGACTAGACAGTGCTTGTACAATCGCAGTTGCGATGGATTCCCCAAGACTTGCCAGTAAATTAGTGGACAATCCTTCCATTCCATTTCCAGAAATAGCCATTGTCGATGTTCCCTTTTTACCGCTACCGGAGTAGCCTTCAGAAGAATCACTAAACACATCAGGCATGGTCAAATCTGGGAGACTATCATAGCCCATAAAATCTAACGCTTCATTGATTCGTTGGAAAGCTAGTTCCGAATTACTCAATGGGACGATCATCTCCGGATTATTCCCCTCAGCCAATTGATACCAACCAAAACGATCCACCAATCCACCATCTGCGAAACCTGTGAAATTATTGATCATTTCGACAATCATATTTGTCACGGCGTCTTTTGCATATTTCAGAAAGCCTGAAGCAACTGACAACATCGGATCTTGAATACCTGAGATATCAACAAATTTGCTGATTGCTTCAGAGACCAACGCAGAAGGGTTAGATATAACATTCCATACATCCTCTGCGACCCCTTTCGCTTTATCAAATCCATTTGTAAAGAAATCTTTAAAGCTTCCGAATATTCCCCCAGCGTAGTGAGGAACCAGACTTCCTGGCAAGACTTGCGCACCTCTTGGAAGATCAACCAACATATTCCGTTGTCTTGGGAACATACCCATGCGGCCACCCGGTAATTTGAACATTTCTTGGTAGCTAGATCCTGGTGCATCATTGACTAGCGCCGGTCCTCCAGGATGGTAATCCGTACCTGTTTTGTATGTAGGGATTGACCATTTGTTCAATGACCATCCCGCGTTCACGGCACCTAGAACCCAGTTGATCGCGCCAATAGCGGAATTGACCGCATCACCAATTGGTCTAGCAATCGTATTCGCAATGTTTCCAATGGCATTGCCAATCGCCTGAACACCATTTGATAGACCGTTCGCAATCTTTCCTGGTAAATCTTTGGCCCAGTTTCCTATATTGCTAAAAACATCCGAGGCTACGCTCTTCACGTCATTCAGTTTAGAAGAAACGCCCTCTTTCAAGCTACCAAACGCTGAGACTGCTTTACTTTTTGCAGACTCGGCTCCTGAACGGACGGCTTCGGCTGCACTCGACATTTTTGAACTTGCTGCATTCCGAACTTCTTCAAATTTGCTAGACGTTGCACTTTTTAAGTCATTCCATTTTTCTGATGCCCAATCCTTCGCATTCCCAGCTTTTTCTTTAACTGTGTTAGCGACATTCGTAAATTTATCTTTTGCAGCATTATAGATTTCACTTGCTTTACTGGTCACAGCGTCTTTCGCAGCATTCCATTTTTCCGAGGTCCAATTTTTTACATTATCCCAAGCAGTTGAAGTAGCATTTTTGATACCTTCCCATTTTTCACCGATCCAGTCTTTCAACTGGCTAGCTTTCTCTTTGATGGTATCCCAATTTTGCCATAACAAAACACCAACGGCAATGGCTGCACCTATCGCAATGGCCCAAGGTCCTCCAAGAGCAGTCATGAACGCTTCAAGTCCAAATTTAACTAAAGACAATGCTCCGGCTAGACTTTTTATTGAAGTAATAAAGTTAAAAACTCCTACAAGAACTTCTGCCAAACCAGCTAATTTACTAATAGCTAAAAGAACCCCTGCAAAAGTTCCGAAAACAGTTACAAATGTAGAAAATCCTTCTTGATGTTCAGATATCCAATTCCCAATACCCGAAAGAGCGTCACCTAGTTTTTTCAATACATCAACGATTAATCCACCGGTCCATTCAGCAATAGGTTTTAGAATGGAGTTCCAAAAGAAATCAAATGCTGGTTTACATCCATTAATAATTCCATTTAGTCCATCTAGAGCACCACTTAATGCTTTAAGGAATGCTGGAATTAAATCTTGAATTGTGTATTTAGCTAAAGGAAGTAAGACGTTCTTATAAAACCATTCCAAGCCATCTCCAATGTTTTTTGTCAATGATTGTATTGATTTAAGTAACCCATTAATAGAATTAAGGAGTGGACGGAAGTCAAGAGTCTTAGCCCACTCTGCAGTCGCTCCTGTCATTCGTTTGATTGTCCCAAGGACTGTGTCAATTATCTTCATAATCCCTTCGAAGATTGTTTGACCTCGGTTATTTTCATCCCATGCCTCTCGAAAGCTTTTTGCCAGATTTCCAACAGTATTGAAAATATTCGTAATGATCTCCATGATATTAGCTAGAATACTTTCGCCAATTCCCGAAGCAAAAGCCTTGTCAAATGCTGTCATGATTGAATTGATTAGCTTAAGAACTTCTGATAACGCGTTAAAGATAGCTTGAATGATCGCCGTCCCTCGACCGTTGTCGTTCCAAGCATTTTGAAATGCTTTACCTATAGTTTCTATTAAATGAAATAGCTTAGTATAGAATTCTATCAATTGTCTTGCAAGCTCTACCCCAGTGCCATTATTCCAAACTTCTCGGAATGACTCCGCGATATCATGCAAGACTTCTAACCACTGATTTAAAGCATTAAATATTTGCTGAATCAATTTAGTGCCTCGGCCGTTTTCTTCCCAAGCAATTCTAAAAGCCCTTGCAATATCACCAATGATATAAAGAACATCGCCCAATAATACTAAAAGATTTTCTACAAACTTTTGTCCGGTTCCATTAGTCCATACCTCCAAGAATGATTTACCAATTGCCTTAATCAATTTTCCAATTTCAGATAATGAATACTTGAACGCATCCATAACACGTTTTCCTTGAGCGTCCCAAGCTTTCTTTATTGGATCAAAGAGTTTTGACATGATGTCTTTAAATTTCTTGGCAAAATCCGTTAACCATTTCGGAGTTTCTGGAACTGCTGCTGATCCAAAGTCAGCCCATGGATCAGAACCAGATCCATTCGGATTCTTCGGTCTTGTTGGAATTTCCTGAGGAATGAACTCATTTGATTCGTCGTCAGAGTCATCACTGAAATCCAAAATGTTTAATTCATCAAACCCAGCTAAAAGACGTTTATATTCTTTTGCTTTTTTTCGAGCTGCTTCTGTTCTATCATGCTGATCTTTAAGTTGCTTATTTGAATCCTTAATGGATTGAGCCATCTCATCGTATCCATCTGATGCATCAGATGCAGCACTTCCAGTATCATCTAAAGCTTGGACATTGTTCATTAGTCCCTGAGCACCGTTGAATGCATCACCGATGTTCATTCCGAAAAGTGTGGATATAAATCCAGCAATATAGCCAGTAACTTTAGCTAAGGCCGACATCAAAGCATTTATCGCTGGCAAAGCTGCTTGGTAAATTGGATAAAATGCAGTTAGTAAATTGACCTTAATTTGATTTAAACTAGCTGAAAACTGTGCGTTAGTCTGTAACGCTTTAAAAAGCCCGCCAGCTAGAGTCATGATTCCTTGGTATAAGAACGTGAACAAGAATAACTGCGACCATAGCATCTTCATGGAGCGTCCAAAACCACCCATGCCTTGAGCCATTCTAGATGTTCCGCTAGTGACTTGTTTCGATTGTCTGTCAAATAAACTTCCAAATCTACCAATAGAATTACTCATCATATTTTTGAAACGTGAAAAGAGTCCTTCTGATTGTTTCGTGGAACCCGACAGATTCCTCATTCCATTTGCTGCCATACGAGCTTTTACAGGTTGCTCGCCAAGTTCCGTATTTACACTAGACAACGCTGTCTTTAGAACATCAGAACGATCTTCCAACTGAGCATATGAACGTTGCAAAGCATCATTGTCTGCAATCAATTTCTCCATTTTTGCTGATTGTTTAGAAATAGCTTCAGCGGTTTTGGTTGATTGTGGTGTATCTTGTATCCCTGTAGATTTCCACTTTCCAGATGCGAAACTTCCTGTTTCTGTTTGCTGCATCTTCATTTCATTTTTCAGAGCCTTAACTTTAGCTCTCATAGCTTCAATCTGCCGCTCATTGCCTTCCATCTTAGCTGAAATGTTAGACAGAGAATTAGGGATAGTATCATATTCGGATTTTAACCCGCGCACAATCGCTTGTGCTTGTTGTTGTGACTTGTTCATCTGAATTTGTGCTTTTGAAATTTGTTCGCCTATTCTTGATTCACTTTTAGAATCCCCAGACAACCGCGCCCCGTTTTTATTAGCCTGTAAGTTAGCTATTCGTTGTTGCGCTGCTTTGGCTTGCTGCATTTGCGTGTTCACTTTATCAACTGCGGTTTGAACATCTTTTGTCATTTTAACAGCGCCTTTGGATACTCCAGCAGAAAGTGACTTCCCAACTTCTTCGCCATTTTTTGCCGCCGATTGATTCATTCTCTTCAGCATAGAATCAAAATTTGAATTCATTTTCTCGAATTGTTTGGTAAATTTATCGAACCCTTTTGAATCAGATAAGTTTTTTTCTACAGCGTCCATCCCTTGACCAGATGAACTCTTGACTCGGCTCATCATAGAATCCATCTTTTGTTCAAATCGTGCGACCTTTTCCTCAATGGGGTTCAAGTCACCATCAAAAACGACTTCAAGTCTATCCAGCTCCATGATCTATCCCTCCTTTTCCTGTTTATTTTTCCGCTCTCGTGTAGCTTTAATCAATTCCGTTCGTTCAATCATCCGAGCCTTCATAATTTCCCAATCTTGCGGCCGATTTGATTGTTCCTGCTTATCTTCCGTTTTCAAGAATGGATAGTGTTGATCTGGTTTAGGCATTTTCTTCGGATCATTAAAACCATAAGCATTTAATTGTGCAGCTTTGTAATCCATCATGGCTTTTTCTTCCAACTGTTGCTTTCTAATCGCAACATTTGCTTCTGCTTGAATAACTATTTCTTCATAGGTCATTGACCAGTATTTTTCTGCTGGAATTCCTGCTTCTACTGCTTTGGGATACATCTCTTCTAGTAATTCAGAAAAAGAGGAGAACCTTATACTAGGCTCTCCTCCTCGTTCTTCTCTTCGCCGATTAAATCGGTTCTGTCCGTCTCTTCCTCTGAGCCGAAAAAACCTGCTTCTTCCATCAATTTTTGGATAACTTCCAATAATTTCATCATTGAGCCGCCATTATTTACATACTCATCGTACATCTCAGGCATATCTGCCATTTTGATATTGGCTGTTTGATTCGTTGCATGAAGAATCGTTAGCATCTCACCTAAACGCGGCATTTTAAACCCGCCATTACCACTCATCATAATACCGAACAGTGATTTACCTAATCGTTTTTCAATATCCACTGTCGCTTTTCCGTCTAACACTAAAGATAATGTTTTCTTGCCAAATTCTACTTTCATTGGTTTCATATTGTTTTTCCTCCTAAGATTTAAATAGGGCCAGAGGGTTATCTCTAGCCCATATAGTTTTCGTTAAACGTTTATGCCCAATCCGGTCCATCTGAAACAGTTACAGACAGCGTAAATTGATAGGCTCCGTTTACTTCACCAGAACCCATTTTCACAGTCACGCCGCCAGTAAATGTGCATTTCGCACCGTCAGGATAAGACAATTCAAATTTTGCTTCTTTTCCTGACGTTTGCACTGCCTTTAACTTTGTAAATACAGCTTTGTCATATAAGAAAGTGAACTCTAATGAATCCATATCTTGAATACCCGAAATATATTTTTTATTTGCGTCTTTTAGCGTCGTAACATCAACTTGTTCTGGATCTCCACCGATTTCAGGAACAGCTTGTAATCCTTCAATTTCAGTAAAGCCAGACTCGGAGCCTGATTTCATTGATAACGCCGTGCCCTTAGTTAGTAAACCGGCAAATAATTGTAAGTTCATCGGTAAAATTTTTGTTTTCTTCATGGTATTTCCTCCTTGTTATTGGTATACAAAAAGCGTTCGATTATCTACCACTCCTCGGAATGTTAGAATCGAACGCTTCAATGCATCTTGATTGCCATCATCACTGGCTGTATTCTTAAATCCAATCTCTTTCAATACTTTAATTATTTCACTCTGTATTGTAGATAGAGATTTGTTTCCGTATAAATCGATTTTTACTGTCCATTCAGTTAGTGCTTCTTTGTCGGATATATCTTTCTTGTGCGGCTTTGCCTTTGTCGAATAAATTGCAGCGGGCATATTCGACCATGTGTTAGGATACTCCGCAGATACGAGCTTCAGCTCAGCGACTTTTTTCAACTGAGTAACAATATCAGACTTTATGTTATAACGCTCTGTCATAGTTTCCTCAGTCCTTCCTTCACACGATCTTTATAAATGTCTTCGGCCATTTCAACCACTTCTTTCATTGACGGATATAGCCAAGGTCTTGCCGGCTGCCCACGAGTCATAAAGAAATCTTGTCCCTTGATAGTCACTCTTGGAATACCGTATACCATCTCAAGGTCAACAGGTGTTTTGTGTACAGGAATAAACCATCGTTCAGTAGAATAAACAGGATTCACTCCTGGTGGCAAATCTTTTGGTGACTCTGCTCCGACTGGACCTGTACCAAATTCACGAAACAACGCTTGTATCTTATCCGACCAAACACGACCGACTATTTTTCCTCTGCCATCTATCACGACTTCTTGTTTTGGAGAGCCGCTTAATTCGCCTGATCCGTACTTTATTGACGATTGCAGGTGACTTGTTGCTCTTGCCACAGTTTCATCTACAATATCGAATGTCGCTTCAAAAACAGCGTCTTCCATCACTTTAGGAATCGCTCGTATTTTTGACATCAGTCGGTCAGCACCTCTGAACTCAACGCCCATCTTCATCACCTAGTTTCTTCAAGGTCACATTACAATGAGCAGAAAATGTTTGAATGGCAACAATTTCATAGTCTGGTTCTTTATCTTTGCTCACATAAAGACAAATACCATCTTTCTCATTCTTTCCTTCTTTGATTTTGTCACCTTGATACTTGCAAGATTTGATGTATGGAAGACTTTGACCATAGACAGAAGCCATTACTTGTCCTCCTGCGGATTGAATATTCATTTGAATCTCTGTTGATTCATCTGAAAAACCTTCTTGAAAGTTTCCTTCATCATCTTGCCCAGTTAACCGCTCTTTTAAATAAACGGTTGAAAGGTCACGTTTCCTTAGGCGCATGAAAACTCACGACCTTTCCCAGCCTGTGATTATTTAAGCCCGATTTTAATTTAGGCGGAATATCTGTAATAAAGGTATGGGAGACGCCGCCTTCAGAACGAGCAGCATCTCCCTCATTTCCTTCCTGATTCCAAGCAATCACAACTAATTGTCGCGCATAGTAATAAAGGCTATCGTTCATCTGTTCGGTTGTTCGAGCGGTATAATCAAGAATGAGAGTAATCGCGTCCTCTAACATGCCTTTAATTTTAGGTCTTTCCTTTTCCTCAACATCGTCGAGACGTTCCATCAACACATCCGTGTGTTTTTCCAGTAACTCATCATTCATTTTCCTTTACCTTCTTTACTTACCTGTTCCAGTTCTACCAGAAGCCGTGACATTAGGAACATAAAGCTTATGTTTGAATTGAACAATACGAATATTTTTTGGCTCATATACACGTTCCCAATTACTTGCCGTTGCCAATTCGGCATTCGTAGGAGAAGAACCTGCGACAGATTTATTAGTAAATTTCACCCCTCTTGGATGTAACAAGAAGTGTTGGCGATTAATCAAAATATCATCTCCTGCTAAAGCATCACGATCAGTTTCCGTTGGCACAGGAGCCGCGCCGTTTCCTAAACCGATTGCTCCTTCTCCGAAAATATAAGAAGTGAACACATCTCCATCTAACGGCATACCATCATCAACAATGACACGTTTCCCCATATAAGTTGGAATTTTAGTATTGTCAGAAGCTAACAAGAATTCAATTAAGTTTTGTTTTCGTAAATTAGCGTATACTGAAGAATGAACAGCTAATGCTGTTAATTTTTCTTCTGCATCTCCCAGTTTGTAAGAAGCATTGATAAATGTTTCCCCTGTAAATGCTGCATCATTTCCAGTTTCAGCGGAAATATCTAGACTATTTCCAGCCATTTTAGTTGATGTTCCTCCGAACACACCTTTCAATATAGAAAGCAAAGTTACTTGTTGACGACGCGCCCAATAAGCGGCAACTAAATCACCAATTGCTCGCATAGGATCATCACCAGAAAGTGCTTTTGCTAAATCGTTCGCTTTCCAAGCTTTACCACGCATCAATAGAACCGCCTGATCTTGATTCGCGGTGATTTTATCCGTTTCTAATGGATTCGTATCAGATAAGACTTCGTCTTCACCAGTTAAATCAGCCCAAAAAGGCATGTTGATTAGTTTACCACCGGCACTAGCTAGAGCATCTAGCTCCGGATTATGGCTTACAATACCCGATTGGTATAAAGCTGATAATTCAGCTGTACGCTCGATTACATACTTATTAAAAACTTCTGGAACAATAACATCTTCAATTTTTGTTTTTTTAGCGAAAAACTGTAAATTCATTTTTAATTTATCCACGATTTTATCCTTCTTTCTTATTTATTGGCTTGAGCCATTAGCACTTTTGCCCGCTCTGGATCTTCTTTCAAAATCTGACCTTGTTTTGTAAGGTTGAGTGTTTCCTTTTTCCAAGGGTTAACTTCTGGATTTGTTGCATCCCCCAAAGGATTATCAACACTATTTTTTAGTTCTTCTTTCACTTTCTTTTGTAAGGATTTTTCCCAAGTTCCCACAGCTTTTTCCCACGTTGTTTTCAATTTGTTATATGCAGTTTGACATTTATCTGCATCTGACAAATCTAAAAGATCAACTAATTCAACAGGTAAATTATCCTCTGTTAACTGCGTAATTGACTGCGCTCGTAATTCACGCATATTTAGTTCCAATTCTCGCTGATCTAATGCCGCTTCACGCTGTTGGCGATCATAATCCGCTTTTTGTTCAGCATTCATTTGCGCCATTTTTTCAGCTTCTGTTTTCGCATCTTGCCGAACCTTTTCCAATTTCTCATCAAGTTTCGATTGCCATTTTTTGTCATTATTTTCCAAAGCCGTATTGACTGCTTTAGAAACTGCAGCATCAAACTCAGGATTTCCAGCTTCATATGGATTCCTGATTTGTTCGGAATTCTGATCTGAGGGTTGTTCTTCAGCAAAAAGTTGCAGGTCTAATTTCATTAGTAAATTTTTCAATTCAATCTCTCCTATCCCAATCAGTCCTAGCGCACGCAAAAAAAGCAGCCCAGTTTAACCAGTCCACTTGATTTTTGATTGATAGACCCAATCAGTATGTTTGATATTTTCGAACAGTTTAACGCCATATTCAGGGCAGTTAATTATTTTTTTCTGTAATTCCGAAGCTTCTTTTTCTGAAGCTCAATTTCTTTTTTAGAATATCGTTGTTTTAACTTATTCATCCAATCATCATATGTTTCTCTTTGTTCCATGGTAATTGTTTTTCCGCTGATCGGATCATGGGCTATTCGTTTGCCTGTTAGTGATCGTTTGCCAATAATAGCAACAGCAACAGTTCGACACCAAGGATGAAACGGTGGATACGTTCCGGCTTCCCCATTAACAACAGCTTCGGAAACAAGATAAATCTTTCCGTCTTTCTTCTGGCAAATTTCAGATGTTCTTAAATCTAATACAGCAATCAAACGATACTCTTTTACACCTCTGTCTCGCCATGCTTTGAGCTTTGCTTGATTTGCCATATAATTGGCCTCGGTTCGTATTAAACGCTGAGCAACACCAATTGAGCGGTCAAATTCAGTCGCTATCGCTTTAGCCATTTCAAACTCGGACATCCCTGTCATAGACTCAACAGTAAATAACTCTTCAAGACGTTTGGCCAATGCTTCAGTATCTTTCCAGATACGTTTTGAATAATTTGAACCATGCCAATGAGAATCAAGAATATTCTTGGTGTACTTAGTTGAAAGCTCCTTGAATTCGTAATCAGTCGATCGAATATCAGGATCATTCCACACCTCAATCGGTACGTCACGTTTTTGCGTCTGTTTAGATGCTTCTATTTTTGAACCATGCTTTTTTCCATTCCGAACACTGATGATCTGATCAGATTTTGTTTGCTCAACTTGCCTTATGATTGTTTCGGCAGTTGTCTCATTATACGAATCGTGAATAACATCAATATAAAATTCAGTCGATTTATCTAGTTGCACAGAAGCAATCTGTTTGGAAACTAAAAAAGACTTGGCTTTCAAGTCTTCAGCTCGTGTTATTCGCTCTTTAAATGCCAATCCATTCAATCGTTTTCTTGCGGACTCTTGAAGTTCAGGATGAGAAACATCATCAGCAAGCTTTCTCAATTCTACTAACTCATCAGGTTGAACAGTTTGATTAAGTAACGCTCTTGTTTCTCCCTCATCCATTCCAGAACGTTGTTTCGCTCGACTAAATAGTTTTCTAACTTGCCTCGTCAAATAACTTTGAGCCTGTCGATAAGCTACAATTATCTTTTGTTCGACTTGTTTCGCAGCGTCATTAATTTTTTTCTCTTGCTTAATCCCTCGATCGAGCCAGTAGGAATCATCTTGTTTTTTCGGCAACTAACTTCCCCCTATCAAAGTTTTTCTGTAGCAGTCCCGGTGGACAAATCATCAAAACCCGACTACGAGAAACTGAAACAGACTCTGCAAACTTGATTGCTTCATCTCTAGAATGAAAAGTTTTTGAATACCCATGGACAGCATACTTCATGTTTGCTGTCCATTTTTTAGATACTTCAACAGAAACATAATTAGGATAGTTTTGTTGAATATCATACAAACCGCATAATAACGCTTCGACTAACGCATTATCAATCTCATCCGGATTAAGAATGGAAACTTTCTTGTCTTGCAACTTCACGTACGATTTACAAAGTAATTGATTAGTAATCGTGATAAAAAGAGTAGACACACCAGCGCAAACGATATCTTTGCCCGGTTCAGCGTAGTGAGCATGACCAGTAATCTCATAACTAATATACGAGCCGTTACTCTTTATGAACGTTGCTTTGATCATCGTCTTCCTCCTCAGGTGGTTCATCTAAATCCGAATGACTGTCTTCTGCTTGAACGCCCATCACTTTCTTCTGTAGCTCAATTTTTTCTTCCTTTTCTAGATTCAATTGTTCAATTACTTCATCGACATCATCAATATCGGGCAACCACGACAATAAAATTTTTAGTGGCAAAATCCCTGCGTTATAAGCAGTCACAATCTGATTGATTATGTCGCTCGTGTTAATTGGGAGATTAGGTTTTAACTTAATTTTCACTCCTGAAATATCTATCTCTGGCTCTGTGTACCTCAACACTGTTGAAAATATTTCTAAGCGTTGCCTTAATCCCTTAATCATGTATCGAGACTTCACAGACATTAATTGCAACAAACCAAACAATTTATATTTCATTGCCTCACCCGAAACGTTTCCCGCGAACTTCTCATCATTCATATTTGGAACATACGTTACTTTATGAATGTCATCTAGGATTGCATCACGCAACAAAGTCACACTTGATTCATCTAATGCTTTTGTTAGATAGCTTGCAGCTGTATCAGATTTTGAACCTGGAGCTTGGAGCATTTTTTCTTTCTGAAGCTTTTCACCATCACCGTCTTGGAGAACAAACCCCTGAATAAAAAGAATCGCATCAACGAACGCTTCTTTGTCGTTCAGTCGATCCGATTGTAATAAGTTATATGCGTCAATTAATGAGATTGCTTGCTCAAAGTCCCCCTGCTTTTCTTCATTGTTTCTGTACTCAATTACAGGAACTCTTCCAAAATAGTGTGGTAAAGCTTTAACTAACTGATAGGAGCCAAATCCTCTCGATTCAGTTCTATACGTAAGTATCCGATCATCACTGTAATACTTAACAATATAATGGCTAATGCCACCTTGCAAAGTGAATACTGGTTGATAGTGAATCGCAAATAGCGGATTTTTGTCGATAGTGTCATCAGTAACTAAAAAAATCCCTCGTGGATCAATACATTTTATAGATAATTCTGCCTCATCTTTCAAATAAATTAATTCATAACCTATTCCAAAGGTCGATAAATCTTTTTCTAATTCCGTGTCATGTGAAACAATATCAATACGATCATACTCGTCAAGAATAGGCGACAAATCAACTTCTCCAGTTCCTGAATAAGCAACAGGATTGCCAACCATAAAACCAACATTCATATCAACTACATACTTCGCATGATTGATAAGAACTTTATTATTCGGAGCCGATTCGTTCTCTTTTTTTCTAAGCAAGATATCGTGCTTTCCATCATAATAATTTGAAAGTCTTTCTAACCGCTCTAATTGTTTCTGATGTTCTTGCAAGCAGTAATTTAATAGTTCTGCAGAAGGATTTTTCAAATCTCCTGCTATTTCTCTATTTACTACAATCGCCATTTAACTTTATCCCTCCTTTATAGTCCGATTTTCGCTCTATTGCCGATTACTGCTGTATTATTTCTCATATCTTCACTAAAAGCATATCGAGTTGCATCAATCGTATGGTTGTCTTTATCTTCAAGTCTTGGCTTTGGATTCCCATCCTTATCCACTTGGTAATCTATATTTTCAAATTCTCTTGCAATATTTGGTGTTCTCAGCGGGTCAATACAGATAAAATCTAAGTCGTCTAACCATTCTTCCCCGTATTCGACTGAATCAGGTCCTTTTTTTACTCCTCTAATTCTCCGAATCTCATGCTCACTTTGAAGTTCAGCAATTGATTTAGGCTCAGCGGAATCAGCAAATATTTCATCCGATTGATACCCTCTTGCTTTTGCTTGATTTGAGAACTCTCGATTGCTCATTTTTACACCATAGATTTCATCTATAGCGTAAATCCCATTTTTCTTTTTGTCATAATGCCAACGAACGAATGCTAGCGGATCTGTTGCATAACCAAAATCGAGACCATTCCTGATGTTGTCAAAGTTCGCTACCATCTCATCCGTAATACTTCCTGGTTCTACTTGAAGATTATCGAACGGAACAACACCTGAACCGATGGCTTTGCCTAAATACTCCCAATCATAACGCCTCGAATTACGTTCTTTTGTTGCTTCTGCCTCTTCTATAAAGGCTTTAGCTATAAAGGGATTGTCTTTATATGTTGTATGGTGAACATATGTATTTTTGGGCTGGAAGCTAGTCTCATATTTTTTATTCACCCAACTTTGTTTTCTCTTCGGCGGGTTGTAAGTGTAAAAAAACTTATAAAAAAGACCATCTGCAAGCTCTCCACGTAAAAGGGAGTTTGTAATGGTCGTTACATCTTCTTCTGTTTTAAACTCTGCTAATTCTTCTATCCAAGCTATTGTGAAAGGAAACTTGCTATCTTTTAAAGATTTGATCCGTTCTGGATTCTGAGCACCTCGAAAAGTAATGTAGTTACCTCTAGGCAGATATGTAATTTTCATGGGACTTTTATTGACCTTAAAATAGCTCGTTACGCCTTGCTCTTCGATTGCCCACCTCAATTGTTCAAAAACAGATAATTCAATCGTATTGTCGATAAAACGAATCGCCACTGCATTCACGGGATAACGCATGACCAATTGAATGATGATATGAGCTATATCAGAAGATTTGCCGGAACCACGTCCCCCTTTTTCTACAATGTGTAGAATTTCTGGATTAATCGCTGCTTTCCACGTACTATGAAAAGCTTTTGGCAAATACTCAGATAGTTTAACCATCTGGCTCACCACTGATGTCATCCTTAAATACAGGAGGCTCAATTGAAGTAATCTCCTTCTTATCAACAGGAGCGAATCCTCCACGATCAAGAATATCTTTAGCTGCGTTAAAACGAACCATTTCTGATCTGGCTGCTAAAAGCTTCAACATTGTATTCAACGCTTTACCTGATGACTTACCCATAATAGTTTTTACATATTCATCATAAGCATGAGTGAAATCTTCGTCTTTTAACCAATTGTAAAGTGTCTGTTCGCTTATCTTTAGTTCTTCAGCGATTTCAATCCGCTTTAAAGAGCCTTCGAACAGCAATTCTATAGCCTTATTATGCCTATTAGTAAGTTTCATAAAATCACCTCCAAACTAAAACAAACTAAACGTATTTTCTGATGTTTTCTTGTATATGAGCATCTTTCCAACGCCCATACCCACAATAAACTAGCTTGCAATGATCAATCTCTACTGGCGTTGCCTCTCTGGTCATTTCGACAATTGAATACTTCGCCTTCATTTGAACAGACATCACAACACGTTTATGTTGTCCTTTCATTGGCTTCGGATATTTATTGTTTAATGACACGTACCAGTAAGTTTTCATTGCTCTATCCCTTTCTGCGTTGCAATGTAAGCGTTATTATTGTATGCTTTATGTATAAATTGTTTACGTTTCACAGATAGATCGCTGCGGAAACAGCGGTCTATTTTTGTGTGTTGAAATACATGGCCAAGGATGATATATTTATAGTTACTTGTTACACTAAAGGGCTGCTGCGGAAACAGTGGTTCTTTTTTGTATTGCTATGTAAACGCTATGATGTTATACTTGTCTAACAACCCTTTAACATCTTTTTCATTTAATTCCTGACCACTATTACCCGGTAGTGGTCTATTTTTGTGAGCAAAATAAAACAGCCTCACGAGGAGACTGCTAGATTCTGTACGTTCCTTCTGGGTCGGCAATCATTTCAACTGCACGATCTAATTTCATTCCCCTAACTTTATTGTTCAATGATTCTTTAGCCTCAACGATTTCTTCAACTGAGACATCTTTTCTTCGAGTCAAGTTTTTCAAATATGCTGTTTCACCCTTGATAATAGCTTCTTGTAGCATTCTCATTCCTCCTCAAAATAAAAAGACCGCCGAAGCGATCTCAATTGATTTTCTATTTTCCCATGCTATAATAGACATAGAAAAAGGACGTGCTGGTAACACGCCCCATGTAGAACCGTTAAAAAGACGGTGGCTTAAATGAATAGTTTTTTTGTTAAACCATCTATCCTCGCCAAAGTGTTAGATGGTTATTTTTTGTTCTTGTGATCTGTAATCAGCAACACTAACGTCGCAAATGCGATCATCAGTGACAATGCTTGATAAACAGACATGCCTACTCCCTTCTAGGGATAAAGCTATGAACCATAGGCATCACCCCTTTATTCAAGAGATTAGCCACCATCTTTTCACTTTTCTACGCAAATATTATACAAAAAGACTAATAATCATGCTAGTATGTTTTAATTTAACAGCAAAAAAGAACGTGCTGTATGCACGCCCTGTAGAGTTGTTAAGATGAGTAAGATCTTTTTTTAAATCGTTTAAAAAATCATTCTCAAGGTATATCATTTTTTTTTTAACTTGCGCAGAGTCATAAAAATGGAGCTACTCATCTTAACTTCTCTACGTTAAATATTATACAAAAGAACATATTCGAAATCTATAAATTTTAATAAAAATTATTTGATAACAATAGACAGCACAGCGAACTTTCAACGGAAATGAAACTTTTCAACTCCATTCATTATTTATTTTTTGTGCCGTCTAGTATTTATCGTCTTGCAAACGATCGAAAAAATTGAAACGAAGAGGAGCTTCCTCCTTTCAAAATTTTCTATGCTAATAAAATATCATGCCTATTTCAATACTTCCATACACAAAATGAGTGCACATTTAGTGAATGTTGAAATTTTCAAAAAAGGGAAAGTTGCTGAGTTTTTCTCCTTTTTTCATCGTAGTATTCAAGCTCTTCTTTTTTTGCTTTTCTATCTAAATGGCGAGCCTCGTAATCATCAATAAATTGAAGCTTACTTCTGATTTCCGCATGCTTTTTTCTTATGTAAGAATCGCTATATCCGGTTTCTTCCACTATTTCTTCCAAAGTTAATCCCTCAATGTACTTCATACGAACAATTTCATTTTCGACTCCTTTGAAAGATTGAATAATGACCAACATTTCCTTTTGTTGTTCTTCTAACAATTCAATCTCATTTTCAATTTGAGTAATATTCTCCTCGAGCAATGACGATCGAGAGTTTTTTTCTATACGTACTTTCGATAAATCACCAGTTGTCCACCGAATCAATTCAAGTTTACTTTTATTCAGATTCCACTTTAAGTAGAGTAACTGTTCTTCCAAATCTTGATAATCCTTTAACCATTGAAATCTCACAATCGCCACTCCTTATGGTATAATTATCTTGTCAGTTTTTATTCATAAAGAGGCGTTGGGAACTTTCCCAGCGTTTTTTTGTACGATCTTGAAACGGAAAAATGAATTTGATAAACTTTTAGTGTGAGCTGGTTTCTAATTTTTCCATATTACCCGAATTTTTCTAGTTCACAAGCCGCTGTTTTTTTACTCAGCGGTCTTTTTTTCTTACTTATCTCCGTGTAAAATAAGACTAGGGCTAGTAATTTTCTTGAAGTTTGAGACCGACAATTTTGACACTGCACTAGCCCAATGAGTTAGGTTAAATAAAAATATAACCCACTTATTATAAGCACAACGACCTAACTCAGGGACCGCTGATATAACTGTTCAGTGGTCTTTTTCTATGGTATCATCTAAATGAGCTAGTTCTTTCCTTTCTAATTTTCGTTAACGTCAAAACCTATTTCATCTAGCTCGTAGACCGCTTTTTTAGTGGTCTATTTTTGTGATAAAACTATTTTGTCTAACGAAAACCAGGCATTATACCTTTCAAATTCATAAAACCTAGGCTTCTTAATTTATTTTTTTGTTATTTCACTTTGATTCACATAGGTGTACAATATATTTGAGCTAGAAAAATCCATAAATAATCCAAGAATACTACACTAGCTTAGGGACTGCCATATGAAAAAGCGGTCCTTTTTATGATACAATTATGAAGAGCTGATATTTTCTTTTGTTGACTACAAACAACTTTCGCAATCGGCTCATTGACCGCTAACTGACTGCCTAGCGGTCTTTTTTTATTGCGCTACTAGGTGTACAATAGTGATGAGCTGGCCCCTCCTTTTTAATCGGGTTAAAAGCATATTTCAATCAGCTCATGGCCGCTGACCAATCCCCAGCGGTCTTTTTTTGTTACAAATTATTTTGTCTAGCGGAAACTAGACGAGAGTTCTTTTCCAAGGCAGCCAGTGGTCGGCTGTCTTTTTTTATTTTTGTTTTAGGTGTAAAATACCTTTGAACTATTCTAATCAGCTACCCATAGTTCATTGACTGCCGTTTCATACCGCGGCAGTCTTTTTTACTATGGCTTCAGTTACCGAATCTTAGCAAACAGAAGTTTTCTCAAAGTCCGGCATTGGACCAAACTTCTTTTCAAACGAACCTTTGGCTTTTCTTGATTCTTCACGTACTAAGTCTATTCCGCTATACTCAATCTTTTTCGCTGCTAAACCTGCATTCTCCTTCATCAATACGAGCATTTTTTCTTTTGTATCACACATGATCATATCAAGTATCGAAATTGGTAATGATAATATCCTTGATCCCGAGTTGAGATCACTAAAAACTATCTCGATAGGATCAATCGGCACCATGACGACGGAACAATCTATACCAGCTATTTTTGCTTTGAAGCCAACTGCTCGATTCCATCCGTTTTCACATGCAAGCCACACGTAATACTCCTGTGGATCAATCACTACTTCACTCATTCTCACTCCTCCACTTTCTCGACTGCGCCACCTATTAATGACGTCTGTTGTTTTGCTTCTTTATAGCTTTTGAAATGACATGCTAGTTCTTTTTTGGGCGTAATTTCTACTGTCTCAATTTGTCCTGTTTCTAATGGACTCTTTAGATACATAGTGCTATAACAAACTATCCACTTCGGCTCTTCCTCGACCTCGTCTGGAATATGAAGTTCAGTAAAATGTGTCTTATACTTTGGAAAATCGTCATCTAGTGGCGTGCCGCAATATGGTGGTTCTTCGACTGGGAAATCCCACCAGAGAACAGGACCAATGTCTTCGTGCCATTTTTCGGCCAAATGAGCAATCACTTTCGTCGGTTCGTCTAGTTGATTAACAATTCCGATAATGTCATCGGAGGCATCATTGTATCCTTCCTTATAATCCGATCTGTCCAGTGACGTCCACGGTTTTGAAAAATCATATTTTTCTTGCTTTATTTTCTCTATAACTTCTCGTATTTCCATTTCATACCTCTTTTCTTACTTGATAGGCTGAATTAGCGTATTATTTACGTTTTATTTTCATTATTTTATTCATAAGGTTATACTATTATTTATCATAAGGAGGTGATAAGCATGGTAAGAAAAATTGGATTTAGTTGGGAATATTTTTTAATTGGATTACTTTTTGTTATAGCTTCTTTAGTATCATTTAATAATCCAGATAGTAGTTTAAAAGCAGTTGTCTACGTTTTTGCCATTGCTGCAGTTTTAAAGGGAATTTTTGAACTGTTTTTTAGACGTAAACTTCATGAATTCACTAATCAAAAATCAACCCTACTAATGATTCTCGGTATATTTGACCTGCTAATTGGTGTATTTTTACTCTTCAATACTAATGCAGGTTTACTAGCCCTACCTTATATTTTTGCTATTTGGTTTATTGTAGATTCAATTATGGGGCTTGTAGGAGCAGATATTTACAAGGTCAATGGATCAAGTTACTATTGGTTTATTCTGATAGTAAATATTATTGGGATAATTGTAGGAATTATGCTCTTATTTAATCCAATTGTTTCAGCATTTACATTAGCATTCTTAGTTGGTTTTTATTTAATGATGATTGGAATTTCTCTTATCGCATATGCGTTTTAAAATAGAGGCTTCTGCCTCTATTTTTATATGATAGGCGTGGTTACCGGAACTATTATTCTTCTGGCAACCCGTTTAGATATTCCTCTTTTTCATATCGTTCTAAAACACGTTTGTATAATGCAATCAATTGAAGAAATTCAGTTCTATTCATCACTGGTGTAATATCTTTGACTCTTTTAATAGCCTCTCTCACCTCTGGAATTGAGACTTGATCTTTCATTCGCCGTCCTCCTTGTATGCTCTCTTACTATTCCATAGAAACGATGACATGTTTAGCTCAATAAAATTACCAATACTCCACTTCCCGCCGAACAACAGAAAACTAATGGGTAGTAACCCCCATATAATATTTAAAAAGTATTAAATCCCTTCTAAGCGGAACTATCCAATCTTCAAGTCCTCAGACTTAACAAACATGCCGTTGATCATTTTCCCGTCTCGACCTTGTATCTCACCATATGCGTGCATCACGCACTCATACAGGCTCATATCGTTCTGCAAAGCTAGATTGAGTAATGTTATGACCGAATCGCCTATCGCATCTCTGAGGGCGTCTTTATCGTCTCTGACAACAGCTGGTAAGTTCTAGCCATCAATCACGTTTTTTTCTTTTTGAAGGTTTCTTCTTGACCTTACGAGGCGATACCCAATTACTCTTACAACTTTTTCCGAAACATTACATTTTTTTGTCACTTTTTTTCAGATAGGATATTTTGTTGTATCATTCTTTTTCTTTCGAGCTATTCGATTCATTTTTATGAAATAGTGATACCGTTCATAGTTTCCTTGTTTTAATTCAAAGAATGCTTGCCTTTTGTAATCATTCATAAACTTTATGCCCCCTCCGGTTGCAAAAACCACTCTAATCTTGTAATTTGGTTGCAACGACACATAAATGTTGATATAGAGCCTTTTTCTATTTTTTACAACTTTGATACGAGAAATGGGCTTTTTTCACAACCGGACTCTTTTCACCCTGTTATTTTATTGTGCTATTGCAACATCAACTACTTCTTCAATCACTTCGAAAAGAACAATGTTTTTTTCACGCATAATGCTGTAATAAATACTCATGATTGAATCATCGCTCTTTTCATGATGCATTTCTTTTTGAAGCAAGCTGTAAAATTCTGTCTGAAATCCGATGTTATCTTGTGTCAAATCAATAACTTTTTTTGTTACTAAGCTAATGTTGTTCATATTCGTCATAGTCTCTATCTCAATCTCTAATAGCGAGAGTTTAATTTGCTTGTAGATATCAAGGACCATACACTCTTTTTTCTCCTGGGCAGGGAGATCGCTTGATTTAAGACTCTTGAAACTATCTGTCTCGCGATAAGTTTTAAAGTGACTTGTTACCATCGATAGAGCGATTCTTTTTTTAATATTTTCGATATCAATCATTTCTATTCCCCCAAATATATGTTTTATTGATTTATAAAGTGGCCATACAGTAATAACCACTATTTCTATTCACACTTGTTGCACTTCGGACACGGCATCCACTTAGCTATGGATGATTGTTCATCAACGACTACTTTCTCACCGTGGCACATTGGACAAAACTCTTTTGCTAATTCATCAGATAACTGAGCGGCATTTCCAACAACCATAATCAAATCTTGTTGTAATAATTCCGGATCTTTTACACCCTCATCAATTTGATTTTTGATATCCCCGACTAATGTTTCTAGGTTCGAAACCAAATTCTTTTTATTATCAACCATTGAAATCATGTGATACCTCCATTCTTAAAACCTTGGTTTACTACGTTTATCTTGAGTTTTTTTAGTAAATTTAATAATGTGTCCATCAACACCTTTATAAATTCGACTAGTGATTTTGGGATTGTAGATTTCTTCCAATTGTTCGTTATTCAAATTAGTGGTGATTATCGTATGTTGGCGTGCGTTTAACACGCCGAAAATTACATTTTGGATATATTCTCCCGCTTCTCGGTTCTCGCGCTTAAACGACGATTCAGAGCCCAAATCATCCAACACCAATAAATCGACTTTCGAAAGCAAGTCAGTCATATTCAATTCGGTGTATTTGCTCTCGCGATTGCCAAAGCTTGCCTTAATCAATCGGAACATGTCATTCATTGAGATAAACAGGCAACTTACCATTTCTTTCGAATGCTGATTGACTGCCTGTAACATCGCCATAGCTAGATGTGATTTACCGACCCCAGGAACTCCTGTAAAAAGAGTATTGAAGCTAGGTATCATTTTCAGATCTTTTCTCGCCTTCTCACGTTCTTCGTCCGTTTTGTCTTCATCAGCAATAATTTTCAAGCATCTCTTTTCTGCTTCAAGATTTGTCATATAGGTTCCAGCAGATTTCCTGGCCATCAGCAAAGCTTGTTTCGATTCTTCACCTTCTGGGTCATAGTTACTGAAAGATGCATTCCATAAACTCGGATCACCTACGATCGAGTCTTTTTTCAACACTTCGATTGTTCGACGTTTCTGGTGTTCAGATAGAGCACTGTCTATTTCCTTTTGTTCTGATTCAGCCAGCTGTTCTTTTCGGCACTCAATGCAAAATGGTTCCATATCTCTCAACTGAACCAATAGGCAGCCATGTATTGAACAGGTTTCATCAGTCTCTTTTAATTCATCCAACAACGGAAAATCCATCTAAAACACCACCGGGCTATTGGAATTTGATTCCCTCTTAGGTTTCAATTGTTCGTTCAAATAACTATCAAACTTATTGCTGAACAACGTTTCTGGTCTAAGATAATTACTCATTTTAGGGTTATCTAGCCATTGGGATGTTTTGATATCAATAACCTTGATGAAATCATCATATCTTTGACCCTCGTTCCATCGTGCTTTTATCAAATCTTTCCACTTATTTGTGACCTTGAAGGACCTGTTAGCTTTTTTGTTTAGATACTTGATAATGTCCGAATAAGGGATCGAGTCGGGCTTGCTCGACATATGGTTTTTATTATTACTGTTACTTTTAATACTGTTAATATTAGAACTGTTAATATTAGTGGGTACACCACGTAACCGTACGTTTTGTACGTGTACATTCTCATCGGTTACAATTTGTTCCTGAACGAATTTTGGCAAAGTATAGATATTATTGCTGAAGCCATTATCTGTCCGTTCACGTGTTGCCAGAACATAATTGGAATCTCTTAGTTGCTTCATGTGTCTGTGGAACCGTCTTTCACTTATTCCTAAGTCGTGACACATTAGTTTTATGGATGGAAAAGCCGTATCTCCGGCTCCGCAATAAGAACATAAATATGCGTATATAGCCTTAGCCTCAACCGTTAAGCCACGATCTTTCATCACTAGCTTTGGAATCATCCCGTATCCTAATGAGAGTAAGTCCTCTTGTTTAAAATTATTTTTATCCATGCCTTCACCTGCTTACTTTCTATTTCATTTGTTGCATTACTTGCTGTTGTCATGGTAATATTTACGAAATACTAGCTTTATTTTTCTTCGCTTACTTCGTTGGCGGACGAAGTAGGCTCTTGTTTTATTTTCTTTTTCATATAAATTAACCTCTCTAATCTGGACAAATTACATTTAAAATGTTTTGGATTACATCTATTAACTCAGAAAGACTATCACCAATATCATCAAGCAATCCCGATTGGACTTGGTGATGTACTGCAAATTCGTCTCCTGAAGCTCTTGAATACTCTACATTTTCTAATAATCGATTGATAATTCGAATCTGATTAGAGACCGAAGTTAGCTCTGCAGCATGTTGGAGTAATTCAGCATCGCTAAGAGCACAACCGATGGTTGATCGTTCACCACAGTAAAAGCCAATAGAAAACATTTTATGCATAATGCTCCACCGTTCTTTCGGATATTTCTTAATTAAATAATCCGCTAGATCAAGCACATCTTCATGATATGGATCTTTATCTGCTAATCGTTCATCTTCTGCATAACCTAGACCGTAAGTTAAATAAGGTGTTTCCGTGTTACTCATTTTTCATACCTCCTTTTACTCTCTGTTCATATTCCCACTCGTCATACTGAATAAAAAGAATCAACGCGATCGCCACAAACAAACAAATTTTAAGTAGTGTTGGCAGCACTGTGGCCACGCCTCCAAACAAGATGGATGCTAAGACTAAATTTACTTTCTTATTCATCGATCTGTTCCTCTTCTAGTTCATCTAATTCGTTTTGGATCACTCGAAGCTCTTCGGCTTTCTTAACCAGGCAATCTAACTTATTTAAAGAGCCTTTCATTTCAGGATCAAGCACTAGAAATTGTTGACTAATGATTTTTCCGTCCTTCATATACGTATGAATCTTTTTATTATCAGAAAAGAACTGTGCGAAAATGATCTCATCATTTTCTCCGTGCATGATATAACCGGCATTTCCATTTGAGGTTTCCAATGCAGAGTTCCCGATAAAGCTTTCAATGGCCGGATAATTGTCTGTCACAACGTTATAGATAGGTGTTTCTTCTTGAAATGCTCTCAAAATAAAATCGATGTCTCCAATAAGTTTGTCCTGTTGCTCCCATAGCTCATCTTGTTTATTCATGATTTTTATTTCCTTTCTCTAATTCGATAATTTCTAACTGTTTTGGTGTCATTCTCATTTCATAATATTTAAAGTCTGATAGATCCAATTCTTTCACAAACTCAAGAGCATTCTCAAAATCCTTGTGTCGAATATTTACGTATTTGCGAACATGAAACTCCTTTTTTAGCTTATCCCACACTCTCCCTCGTATTTGGCCCATCTTGCTTAACAACAGATTTGAACTGACTCGCAGTTCAACACCATTGTTGGCTCTTTTAAAGTAACCCTTAGTGAGGATTGTAGCTTTCTTATACACTTCACTTTTAACCTCAAGTACTTCAGATTCATCTAAGAAAATTCGATCGTTCATTTTCTGAATGTCCTTTTTCAAATTGGTTTCGATTTCTTTTACTTCATTTCGTGTATTGTAAATTTCACCAATCATTTGCTGGATTGCTTTACTTTGTTCATCTTGGCGTTGCATTGTAAAACTAATAGCTTCTAATCCTTTGTCGATAGCTCCATTACTGCTAAGCTGTAAATTCTCAATCATCAATAATCTCTCCTTCTATAATTTTTCTATTTTTGTCAGGCAGGATTGCCTGCATCTCTTCTACCCACGCTTGAACCATATCTACTACACTGATTAGCTGATTTGTTGCATACGTATCTTGCAACTCATTAATTAGAGGTTTAAATCGTAAACTTGCCATTTCGGTATCAAAGAATCGATTAATGTTTATTATTCGGTCATTAAAATCGAATAAAGCTTTTACTTTCTTGTCAATGGACCGTTCTTGTTTTCGTAAAGTTTGAATATTCGCTTCCAATCGCTTGGCCTCTGCAGTATTTTTTTCAAGTAGATCGTGTTCAATTTTCAATAGCCTTAAATCACTTTGAATAGAAGATAATTGTTTTTTCAGGCTTTCATTTTCAGTTTTAGCGGCTTGATAATCTTCAGGTACCTTCTCCACTTCAATTTTTTTCTCGATGACTTCGGGACCGATAAGTTCCAACTCCTCGATTCGTTCTTCATGCTCCTTAAGCTGCTTGTCCTTCTTACTTAGCAGAGCGTCCTTTTTCTTGAGTTGCTTTTTTAATTCTTGCAATTCGCGAACTGTCATTTCATCTGGGGTTTTGGTTTCACCTTTAGTAGTGACATGTTCTTTGGTTCGTTCTTCTTCGGGAAGTGTGGCAATAGCATATAAATTTTGAAGTCCCAAATTCCGATTCGAGTCGTATTTTCCATCAAGCTCTTTTACGATTTTCATATATCTGTTCGCTAAATCATGATTCATATTCAGTTCATTTAACCAGTCACCAAAATCTCCGTGATTTAATTTATTGTTTTTTACATGTACTAATCTTCTGCCAATCTCCCAAATAAGATAATTTCCAGCTTCTTCAAAGGATTTAATTTGTGCCGTAATTATATTAATGTCATTTGATAATTCAATTTCATTCATTTTCATCAACTGGCCTCTTTCAAAATGTCATTAGGAGATACTTTCTTAGTCCTGTATTTGTTCTCATCTTTCCATCGTAGAAACCAAATGAATGTATGGACATGAATGAAAGTTGTCGAATGCCCCGGTCTAAGGATTCCATCTTTGAATTCGTCGATGCCTTCCATCTCTTTACAATATTCAACCAGTGTCGTCTTCGACATTCCATGAAACATTTCTAAGATCAAACCTTGTCGATACCAGTCATCTGGTTTTACATTTTTTTCTGCGGATTCGATTAGTTCTGCTAGTGTTGGCTTCTTCAATATCAACACCTCCTATACAGCTTGTTGACGATTGTTTCGGTTATAGATTTTTTCGCTGACAGAAAAATCAAGATTAAATTTATCTTTTATTCCCATCAGTTCAGTTGTTTCATCAAGTATTTCTTGCCGATCGATAAGCATTTCTGGCGTCATTTCTGCTTTCTTAACCATTTTCGGAAAGCCATGTAAATTAGATACTGCCTTGTTAGCAATCACATTCGCTTTGATGAAATCAATTCGTACAGGTTTCCGTAATGACTTTTTTAGATTTTGCATAGCTACTTTCTGATGTTCCTTATCCAACATGCGAAATACTTGGAAGCCTTCAAAACCTGTTGATTGGCGTAGTTCTTTGATGACTGATTTGATCCATTTTTTGAATGCTTTTGCCTCTTGTTTGCGAGACTTAAAAATCAATTCATAAATTCCAGTTTCTGCAATAATGGTAAATTCTTGTTTCCCTCCAAGGGTGTCGATAGTAGCTACCCCCTTTTCGTCAGAATCTAACTTTTTAATTGCGTCACGATTATTTCTAATAGCTAACGCATTAGTCACATCTTTCGCCACCGCCCACCATTCGCCATTAATGTTGACAAATCTGATTGTATGTCCGTTCCAAATTTCTGTTTTCATTTGATTACCTCCTATCTGATTTTGTAGAAGTCGATAATAGCCAAAAGGGTTTCGTGAGCTTTTTTACTTTGATTCTTCCCAGATAAGTAATCGTTTAAATCTTGTCTTGGCAAGTTAAAATAAGTTGCTACACTGATCAACGATATACCCTTCGATTCAAAATAATCACGAATTTTTTGTCTACTTACTGCTGTATCCGGCATACTAGTCTCCCCCTTTCTAAAATGATTTGTAAGTTAATAGAACAGAAAAGTATAAATAACCATTGACTTAATTGACCCGTTCGTATACTATGAAGGTACAGAAAATAAGCCACAACAATGCCTTTTAATTTTGCTTTCGGTCGATAAACTTATGCAAAGAAGGTGTGTTTTTGGTTTGTTGTATATCAAATTAACTTACAAGAGGAGTATAACCCTATCGGAAACTTTTTTCAAGTAAAAAAGTATCTTTTAGTAAACTTTCTTTTGTAATAACAAGGAGAATGCCTTTATGACAGTGTTTGAGAGAATACAAACTTTGGCAAAAAAACAAGGAAAAAGCGTAAAGCAGCTATCAAGAGAAATTGGATTTGGAGAAAGTACTATTTACAAATGGAAAACTCAATCTCCAAAAATGGAGTATCTTGATAAAGTCGCTGAAAAATTGAACACTACCACAGATTATCTGCTCGGTAAAACTGATAACCCTAGTATGAAGGAGTCATTCTTAGATAGTGATGAAAGTGATTTACTAGCAGCCTTCCGTCTTGAGAGTGAAGATATGTCAGAAGAACAGAAAAAGAAATTCAACAATTCTCTAAAAGGCATGATGAAGGTAGCTCGCGGATTACTGGATGATGATTCTAAATGGAAGGAATAATCGTGGTGACAGCTTATGACCAAATTCGAATACCAGCATGTCTTTTCAGATGAATATAATGAGTACCTAGAAAAAGCAAACCAACTACTTTTTGACATATCAATGCAATTTAACAAATCTGTTGATAAGCTTCGTTACGATGATATAATCAATTATTTTCGAATCAATTTTAATGTACACTTCGCTTTTTTTGAAGCAGATCCAACAGAATTATATGGTGACGAAGGATGGCCGAAAACTCAGCCTGATTCTTCTTGGATTAAATATAAAGATACGATTCAAGGTGCTGACTTCTGCTTTTTAGATTCAGAAATTGTAGATCGAATTTCAGGTGTCACTATTCCTGAAGGTAACCGTACTCTTATCTTAATTAATCAGGATCGTGTTTATCCCAGAATCATTTTTACAATTTTGCATGAACTATGTCATTTTTATTTTCACATAAGAGATAAAGATAAGAAACGAGCCTTCATTTCTCTAACTAATGATCAAATTGAAGGTCAATACTCAGATGAACTAATTCCTTTTGAAAACGAAGCAAATATTATTGGATCAATTCTTTTCTGCCCTGAAGAACGTCTTGAATACATGCTGGCCAAAAAATATACTTTTAAAGACATGTGCCGAAATACCGGTATGAGTGAGCCTGCTATGCATAACCGACTACTAAATTATTTTGATCATATATTAAAACTACCTTACTACCTAGCGTTAAATTATGTCTGGAAATTTAGAAAAGATGATTCATATACTCGAAATCTTATTGCACATAAAGTTAAGCTTTCACAACACGAAAGAAAAAATCAAGAGAAAACAATAAAACTTTTACAGATGCAAAGAGCTTATGTTGATAAACTTCAAGGTAAGCCCTTCTGGGATAGCATCCTTAAAGAAATGAATTATTTAAAAGATCCAATTTATGACTACAGTAACTTTCCTAAAAGATACCAAGATAAAGATTAACAGTCCTAAAATAAATAAAAAAAACACGATCCCACTCCGGCAAGAGTATGATCGTGATCAAATAAAGGACAGCAAAATAATTTGATTATTACATCATAGGAGTGAAATTATGGAGCAAATGGAACAATTATTTTTGACAGAAGAATTTTCTAATGCAATTGATAACTCTATTAAGGATATCCCGACACTTGATTCATCAATTGATTACTGGTTAGTTAGAGCTCAATCAGGGAAATTCTATACGGACTTCAACATCAATAACTATGTAGGGATTGGTTGGAATGAAATATCATTAGCTGATATAGAATCAACAAACAACTCATCAGAAATGTTAAAGCCAATACTTAAAATGAAATTGAACCCACAAACTTTAACTGATTCTCAGAATACAGATGAGGCACCAGTAGACGCAGAAACAAAGGAAACTCCACAAAATGACAAAACTGAAAGCCAGATTGGAACTTGGGCCGGTCAATTGCTCCGGTTTGTTAATAATTTAAAGAAAAATGACGTTGTAGTTGTTCCATCTGAGAAATCAGAGTTTTTTTTAGTGGGAAGAATTACGGGAGATATTTATGAATTAACAGATGACGATCTAAACAAACAGGAATTGTCAAAAAACTATAAAAAATCAGATTTCAAGAAACGTTGGCCAGTTGATTGGTGGGGATATTTCAGAAGGAATGATGCAGACAGCGCATTATATAAAATGATTTATTCACATGCCACATTAACTAATATCAATGACTATAAACCATATATTAATCGTGCTATGTTTCCATATTACATTGAGGATAATAAATTTCACCTGACCCTTCAAGTTACTCAACCACAAGATATTGATAGTATTTATTTAGGACAGTTGATTTATCAATATTCTCAAATGTCTACAACCATTTACCCAGAAGACAGAGTCGATGCTAAAGTAAATATTCAGTCCGAAGGTATTTTTGAAATAATCACACCTTTAGTAAAACACGGATTAACAATATTTGCCGTACTATCAGTAGTACTTGCCTTACCTTATGGAGGAAAGCTAAAGTTTTTTGGTCAATCCTTAGATATTCCTGGTATCATATCAGGGCATCGTAAATCTAAAGAAAAGAAACTTAAGGCAGACGAAAAACAGCTTGAAATCATTAGGCAAGCGATGAACTTGGCTAGAGAACTAAAAGTACCCATTTCTCAATTAGGAGTAAAGTTACCCAAGGATCTCATCAAGATACTGGATGAGCAACTCGAAGAAGAGTTTAGCAATCAATCTGAGAATTCGGAAATTGAAGATAACTCTATCGAGGAATAAAAACTAGTATGCCTCAAATTTGACATTATGCTTGAAAATAGCTGCTATCAGAATAGCTACTAAAATACCTATGTAATCATTAACTCCAACTTTTTCAAAAAGAAGCAAAGTAGGGAACAAAGCAACAAGAAAAATTGTAATTGCAACACTAAAATTTGTAATTCTTTTTCTCATAACGACCACCTACTATCTTTCTTTTTTTTATAAATATTGAATACTTTTATTTAAATTCATTTTAGCATAAATTTCAATACTTTTTTTCTAAAATGCTTAGACAAAAAACACATCCCACCCCGGCAAGAGTATGATCGTGCAAAAATAAAGCGCCTATAGGCATAGGCTTCTTTAGTTGTGCCTATTATACCAAATGATAGGAGAAAATGACAATGTGGGTAGAACCATTGAAAGATGGGCGTTTCAAGTTTATTGAACGCTACAAAGACCCGTATACTGAAAAGACTCGGAAAAAATCAGTGGTACTAAATAGCCAATCAAAACAAGCATGGAATAAAGCGCTAAGTATCCTGAATGATAAAATAGAAAATGAACTGGCTAAAAAGAAAATCGAGAAAGTCCCCTTCCAGCAAGTTTATACTGAATGGGAAAATAATTATTTTAAATCTTTGAGACCTAACTCAAAGAACACGTATGTAGCCATTCGAAAAATTATTTTCAAGAATATAAACGAAGACATTCTGATTTCAAATATTGATACAAGATTGTTGCAAAACTTCTTTGCCTCTCTCGACTATTCTCAGACTTATATCGCCCATATCAAGTCGAATCTTAACTTAGTATTCAAATATGCGATTAAACTCGGCTACGTTGATAAAAACCCTGTTGAAAACGTAGAGATTATCCCTAAAGCGAAAACCCTAGAAGATATAGAACGTATTGAGGATAAGTACCTTGAAAAAAATGAAGTAAAATTGATCCTAGATCAACTTTATAAAAGTCGGTCAACCTTTCGTGTCGGTCGATTAGCTGAATTTATGTATTTAACAGGAGTTCGCTTTGGCGAAGCAGTCGCATTAAGAGAAGGAAATTTTGACTTGGATAATAATATCGTTCACATTAGAGGTACAATCGACTACAGCAAAGGTTACAAACAAAAAGCGATAGGACCAACTAAGACCCAGAAATCGAATAGAGATGTCCAATTGACTCGGCGAACGGTTGATCTCGTAAAACGTACTTTTGAAGAAAATAAACTAGATTTGGTATCCGAATCTGATTTTAGTAATGATGGGTTCGTTTTTGTGACCCGATCAGGTACGCCGATGCAAAATAGTTCATTCAATCGTTCTTTTGCTGCTGCAGGTAAAAAAAGTGGGATCCACAAACGGTTAACATCTCATATTCTTAGACATACCCATGTATCGCTACTCGCCGAACAAAATACACCTCTGAAGGCTATTATGGATCGAGTAGGTCACGAAGATGCCGACGTCACAAATAAAATCTATACGCACATCACCGACAAAATGAAGACTGATTTAATCAGCCAACTAGAAGAGAATGGTTTATAATCATTCTTTTTCTTTTTGCCCCTTTTTTGCCCCTTTTGACCTTAGCACAAAACAAAAACCTGCTAGAGCCTTACAGCCCCAACAGGTTTGATGACGATACTATTTTACAGCATCTTTTAATTGTTTACCCGCTTTAAATGCAGGTGATTTGCTTGCTGCGATCGTGATTTCTTCGCCTGTTTGAGGGTTACGACCTTTACGAGCTGCACGTTCGCGTACTTCAAAGTTACCAAATCCAATGACTTGAACTTTTTCGCCATCTTTTAATGATGTTTGAATCCCATCAAACAAAGCGTCTACAGCTGCTGTTGCGTCTTTTTTTGTCAATCCTGTCTTCTCTGCTACTTGTTCAACTAAACTTTGTTTATTGATCATAATGTATAGCCTCCACTATCTTTTTAATGTATTCCAAAGATAATTCTATTCGTTATTGCAGAGAAAGGCAACAGTTAACGCCCTTTTTCTCTTTTTTTCACTTTTTTCTTTTTTGTTTATTTGAAATTAAAAAATAAGAAAATTATCCAAATGTTTTCAAAATAATTTGCAATATTCCTTATTATATTGGTATTCTATAAAAGGATAATTCTTATTGATCATTTTTTAAATAACAAATATATTGGAAAATTGAAGTTTCCACGCTTGTTTCACTCCTCTTTGAACATTATATTAAATTAAAAAATATTCAAGGAGCTCTATTATGAAGTTAAGAGGATTAATGAAAAAAGAAACTATTAGAAGATTACGTATTGTAGAAGAATTATATTTTGCACATGATTATTTAACATCTGAACAGTTATTAGATAAAGTGACTTGTACACTCCCTGTGTTAATTAGCGATGTTCGTTTCTTAAATGGTGAAGATCTACCATTTCAAATTTCTAAGAATAAGGGACTTTATTCCATTGATTTTGACGATAGCGCAACAATCGATAGCATTTATGCCCACATTCTTCGGAGCAATCTGGAATTCCAAACGATCGAGAGTGCTTTTTTTGAGGAAAACCAGCGCATTGACATAGCAGCTAAACGTCTGAACTGCAGCTTTTCTAACATGCAGAGATATCTCAAAGCGATCAATGCAACGCTATCCGATGGTGATATAGCACTTCTTTACCGTCCAATACGAATTGATGGCGATGAGCTCACTACTCGACGCTTTTGTTATCTTTTCTTTAAGGAATCTAGAGTCCCCTTCTCTAACTATCGTTTTTCTAATAGATTGGTAAACGCTGTGGATCAGCTGATACGGCAAATTATGTCTGAAAACAAGATCACCAATACGATGAATAGTCATTTTCAATTAGTGCACAGCTTTTTGATTGCCTTACATCGTTTGAAAAATGATCATTTTATTCGAGGGTTGTCTTCCAACAGTGGTCTTAAAATTCCAAAAGTGGAGAGACTTTCCCGACTAGGACGCTTTATCAGACAAGAGGTTGAAATAGAACTGACCGACGCGATCTTAAGAGAATGCCTATGGCCGCTGTTCAGTCATCATTTGATTTTGACTCGTCAGCAACAAGCAACGGCGCACAAAATAGATAACAAGCTTGCAGATTTTTATGATTTGCATATGTTCTTATTGCAAAAGTTGAATGCTTTGTTAGACACCCCACTCTCACACGCTGAAATGGCGGAAACAACACGATTACTAGGCAATGAATTATTCTGCTACTATCCAAATGATTGTCCTATCGAGATCCTTCAAGAAACGGAACGAATGCTTTTGACCTTGATTGATAAGAAATACAGCCGTGAATTAAGCAAGCTCAGACGAATTGTGAATGAGTTTTTAGCTCCAATCGGCCGTGAGATGATGGCGCCGCTATATCTAAGTTGCCTCATTACCATGATTGAGAATATTTTCCAGCGCTTGGTTGCTGCAGATAAGCCGCTTAAAGTGCTTTTACTATCAGATACTTCTACAACTCATGAGCGTTTCTGGCAGTCTATTTTTCCTGTTTATATTAAGGGCTCTGTCAACTATGAATACTTTGAAACGCCTTTTATCCTGCAGGAGCAATTGACTAGCTTAACGAAAAAATACGATTTAATCATAACTAATGTAACCATGACTGGATTAGAATCAGCCTGTCCATTAATCGCGATCAATGCGTATCCAACCGCTAAGGATCTTGAACGAATTCAACAATTTGTAAATCAATTCGAATCACTCTCAACACGAAAGGAATTATACGATGAACTTAAGACGTCTTCTTAAACGAGATAGTCAACGTCAATTGCAGTTAATTGAAACACTTTACTATTCCCAGCATCCACTGTCTAGCGATGAGTTAACCAAAACGATCCAATGCACTACTCCGGCACTGTTGAGTGATATTCGCTCAATCAACACTCAAAGCGACTATTACAAAGTCATTCGCGAAAACAGTCTTTATCGATTAGAGTTGAAGGAGAACGCCACTATCGATGTCCTCTTTTCAACATTGCTCCAAAAATCCATAGCCTTCAGAATGTTAGAAGCGATTTTCTTTGAAAATTGTTATTCTCTCATTCAGCTTTCTAAAAGTGTCTTCTGTAGCCTAACCGCTGTCCAAGCGTCAATGAAAGATTTAGAGGAGGCGTTAGCTCACTGGAATATAGAGATTTTGCGCCGGCCATATCGAGTCGTTGGAAACGAAACAGCCATTCGTCATTTATTTTTCTTATACTTCTCAGAAAAGAAAATCGATCGGAAGGATACACCATTTAGTGCAAACTTTTTTAACTCTGCGGATAACGTCGTCCGATCAATGATCGACAATAATAAGTTAAATGTTTCACTCGCTCAATATAATCGGTTAAGTATGACATTTTTCATTAGTCTCGTTCGTATCTCAAACGGACACCGAATGCCCGTCAGCAGTTTGAAATCCTCAGCTCTGTTGCCACCAAGTCAGAGTGCTGTCTTTAAATTTAACCCGTATCTTCGCAAGGAATTACTCTTTATTTACTCTGAAGACGTGATGAAGGATAGTTTCTGGCTACTCTATTCTGACATGTTTCTACTCGGCGATGAACAACGAAGACGGGCTTTAGAAACAAATCATAAGCTGGCCTACCATTATGAAACACATCTTGCATTAGCCGAGAGACTCAGTCAAATGCTAGTTGATCCGCTAACTAAAAAACAAAAAGAGCAGCTGGCAACAATTTTGGTTAATCAACATTTATTTCATATGAAAACTAAGAAATTTATCAGCGTCCTTCGAGACCGTAAAAAAGACTGTCTCTCATTATTGGAAACTTTCCATGCACATTGTGTTCATCAACTACGTAACTTAATGATAGATTTTACAAAAGAGTATCGGAACTTTCGCTCACAAGAATTCATAGACAATTATATCTATCAAATTGTCGCTACCGTTCCTAGCTGTTTAAACGGGATGAAACAAACAGAAAAGCCTGTAGATATTCTGATCGTTTCAACAGATTCTAAAATGCAGGAAAGCTTATTAATAGAGCTACTTCGTTTCTCAATTAGAGGAAACTACGTGATTCATCAAATCAATATGAATCAATTACATAATAAAAGCTACTTAGAGGTTTTCGAAGAGCATGATATTGTTGTCAGTACCTCTACCTTTGACGTTCCTCATTGTCAGACGCCGATTATTGCTGTTGAACTTTGTCCAAGTATCCAATCGTTAAATAAAATTCAGCAATTAGTCGATCAAATCATTACAAAAAAAGCGACTACTAAACGAACACCTAAAAAAAATAGACTCAAGCAACCTACTTGAGTCCATTCTTAAGCCCGTTTTCATCTTGTAAACGGGCAATTTCTTTATCCATCGATGCTTTTTCCGCTGTTAGACTGTCAATCATCCGTTGGTATTTCTCCTGACCATTCTTTTTGCGAATCACGTTTAATTGAATCGCTGAGAACAAAATAACCGCAAAGGCTAAAATGATGATCACGAAAAATACGAACCCTCGCTCCATTCTTACAGACGCGTACATCAGAACGATCAAGCTGATCAAGATTTCTATAAGACTCAGCTTGGCTCTGCGGCCGCCTCCAAAAATGATCCGCTTTAACAACGGACCCTCTAGCAGCTCTTCATATCTGGTCAGGCGTGCTTCAAGAAAGCTTACCTGCTCTTTTAATAAATCAATTCGTTGGTTATCTGGCATAGTGACTTCGCTCCTTAATATCCTTGGTTTTATTATGGCGAGTAATACGCGTTTTCGCAAATATTTTATTTCTTATTATAAAAATAATAAGTTTTTCAGTCTCTTGTATTTGTACGCTTTTTCTGGGAAGAGAAATCCCTCTATTAGAAAATGTAAAGGGTTTCATTTGACCGTAATTATTCAAACAGACGAAATCCTTTGCAAATTCTTAGTTGAAATTGTCTCAAAATCCTGTACAATTATTTTGTAAGCGAATTCACTTCGTGTACGACTACTTCAAAAAGGAGTGTATTAAATGATTATTGGAATTCCTAAAGAAATCAAGAACAACGAAAACCGGGTTGCCCTTCCCCCATCTGGTGTATTTGATCTGACCAACCGCGGCCATCAAGTATTAGTGGAAAAAGATGCTGGCAAAGGCTCTGCCATCGCTGACGATGAGTATGTAGCAGCAGGTGCGACGATCATCGAAAATGCCGCAGACGTCTGGGCAGCTGATATGGTCATGAAAGTGAAAGAACCGCTTCCTGAAGAATATCAATATTTCCGCAAAGGGTTACTACTATTTACCTATTTGCATTTAGCAGCAAACAAACCTTTAACTGAAGCATTAGTGAACAGCGGTGTGAATGCCATCGCCTATGAAAATGTTCAGCCCGCAGACAATACACTGCCTTTACTTGCTCCAATGAGTGAAATCGCTGGACGAATGGCCGCGCAAATCGGCGCCAATTATTTAGAACGCGTCAATGGCGGCAAAGGTATCTTATTATCCGGTGTTCCCGGTGTTCGACGCGGCAATGTCGTTGTTATCGGCGGCGGTGTCGTAGGTCTAAATGCAGCGAAATTAGCTGTAGGCTTAGGCGCTAACGTGACAATACTTGACGTCAGCGTTCCTCGCTTGAAAGAATTAGACATTATTTTTGGCAACAGTGTACAAACAATGATGTCAAACAGCTACAACATCCAAGAATGCATCAAAACTGCCGATTTAGTGATTGGTGCAGTATTGATCCCAGGTCACAAAGCACCGACTTTAGTGACAAAAGAAATGGTCGCTAATATTCCTGATCATTCAGTCATCGTGGACGTAGCGATTGATCAAGGCGGAATCTTTGAAACCGAAGATCGTGTAACTACTCATGATGACCCAACCTATGTGAAAGAAGGCGTTGTACACTATGCGGTTGCAAACATGCCTGGTGCAGTTCCACAAACGGCTACCTACGCGTTAAGCAATAGCACAATGAGCTACGCCAACTTGTTAGCGAATAATCCTTTAGAAGAGCTATTAAAGGACAATTTGGCCCTTCGCCGCGGAGTTAATACTTACAACGGCAAACTGACGATTGAAGCAGTAGCCCATGATCTATCCATGGAATACACACCAATCGATGAAGTACTAAACGAAGAGTTAATGATGAACTCATAAACAAAACAGGAGGAACCTGTCAGCATCTGCTGACAGGTTTTTTTGTTATAATGAACTGAATTCTTTTACTATAGGAGGTTTTTTCAATGCGATTCTCAGAGTTTCCCTACAAACGTCCTGACCTTGCGCAATACGAAGAGGTATTCAACAAGGCAAACGAACGATTCGTTCATGCGGACAATTATTCAGAAGCCAAACAAGCTTTACAGGAGCTGAATCACTTACGCAGCGAAATGGCTAAAAATTTAAAGTTGGCCTATATTCGCTTCTCTATTGATAACTATGATTCATTCTATCGTGAGGAAAATGAGTTTTGGGATCATCATGAGCCTTTGGTCGGCCAAATTCATAATCGCTTTTATCAAAGTCTGCTTCGTTCTCCTTTCCGCAGTCAGTTAGAAAAAGAATACCCTGAAACACTTTTTCTATTTGCAGAAGATCAATTACGTCTATTAGATGATTCCGTAATTGAGTTGAAGCAGCAAGAAAATGAAGTAGTCAGCCAATATACCCTTTTAATTGCTTCTGCTGAACTCGAGTTTAATGGGAAGACACTGACGCTTTCCGAGTTATCTGCTTACTTCACTGATCCGAGCCGAGAAACACGTCGGGCGGCTCATGAGGTTTACGAAAGCTTTTTTACAGATCATGAGGAAGAAATCGATGCAATTTACGATCAGCTCGTACACAATCGACACCAGCAAGCAAAGAACCTTGGTTTCGCCAATTATGTGGAATACGGCGATCGCTTGATGAACCGCTGGGGTTATGATCGTTCTCAGCTGCATGCATTCCGACGCTTTATCGTTGAAAAAGTCGTGCCGATCAATCAAAAGCTTTACGAGCGGCAACGAGAGCGGCTGGGTGTTGAGGTTCTGGCTCATTACGACCTGCCGTTGGTTTTTCCTGAGGGGAATCCTCAACCACAAGGCACCAGCGACGAATTAGTGGAAAAAGCGCAACAAATGTATCACGAGTTGTCGAAGGAAACAGGGGATTTCTTTGATCTCATGGTTCAGGATGAGTTATTGGACCTGATTAGTCGACCTGGCAAGCAAAGCGGCGGCTACTGTGAGTTTATTGACGGTGTGCAAATGCCCTTCATTTTTGCCAACTTCAATGGCACATCAGATGACGTCGATGTTTTAACCCATGAGACTGGCCACGCCTTTCAAAGTTATCTATCTCGCTGGATCGAGGAACCCGAGTTGGTCTTCCCGACCTCTGATACCGCTGAGATTCATTCTATGAGTATGGAATTTTTAACCTGGCCGTGGATGGATAAATTCTTTGGTTCAGAAAAGGAAAAATATACCTACGCCCATTTAAGCAGCGCTTTACAATTTCTCCCTTACGGTGCGTTAGTGGATCATTTCCAAGAAGCGGTCTATTTACACCCTGACTGGTCTGCTGCGGAGCGTAAGAGCTGCTGGCGTGAACTGGAACAGCTTTATTGTCCAGAACGAAATTACGAAGAATCTGAAGCTTTGACTCGAGGAATTTATTGGTATCGACAAGGACATATTTTTGAAGTGCCCTTCTACTACATTGATTACACCTTAGCGCAAGTGTGTGCACTGCAGTTTTGGGAGCGTAGTATCGTTAAAGAAGATCCGACGACTTGGAAGGATTACTTAGCGATTTGTCGGGTTGGCGGCAGCCAAACCTTTTTAGAAACTGTTCAATTAGGACAGCTCGCTTCTCCTTTTGATCGAGAGAAAATGTCGGATTTACTAGTTTCAGCTGAAACGTTTTTAGCGGCTTTTCCTGACGTTGATTAAAACGGAAGATCGTTTCTATGAAAAAAGAAGTGGCACAATACGTTTGTGTCCACTTCTTTTTTTTGCTTAGATTTTTTTCTTATTTAGAAAGAGTGCTGTAAACAGGAAGATGCAGGCGCCCCCGATAATCGTCAAAATTGAACTGGTTTGTTCATTGGTTTTAGGAAGCTCCGCCTGTTTGATATAGACCGATGGCGTTTGATTCGGATGAATAGGTGGTGAAATGCTTGCTTGAACTAACAAACCAATTTTACCAGTACTACCAATGACTGAAATTAAAAAACGAATATTATTTACGATTTTTATATCGTTATTTTTGACGAAAAAAATGGCTCCTCCTCTTAGGAGAAGCCTCTACCTATTTAGGAATGACCATCAATCGATCATCGGACATTTCATGGATAGTGATCGGTCGTTGATAGAAGTCGTTCAATACTTTTTCTTGCAGCAGTTCTTCTCGTTTGCCTTGCTTGAAAATTTTCCCGTCACGAATCATCAACACATGATTCAACAGCGGTAGAATCTCTTCCGTATGATGAGTCACATAGAGCAGGCTTGGCGCGTCCGCCGTTCGTTTCATTTCTTTGATACGCGATAACAGATCCTCTCGCGCAAATAAATCCAATCCATTACAAGGTTCATCTAAAATCAACAGCTCTGGTTTTGCCATCAGCGCCCGTGCGATCAAAATAAGCTGTTTTTCTCCTTGCGATAGCACCTGATACACTTTTCCAATCAGCTTTTTGGCCCCCAAAGACGCCATCAGCTGTTTCGCTTCATCCAATTCAGCTATTGTGTATTTTTGATAAATACCAATACTGGCAAATTTCCCTGACAAGACGATATATTCTGCCTGCTCTTCCCGATGGATACGCTCCTGCAGCGATTGACTCACCCAGCCGATTCGTTTCGTCAGATCGGGGATCGAGGTTCGACCGAAAACTTCCCCTAAAACCGTCAGCTTGCCGCTGGATGGCCACAAATTACCTGAGATCATGTTCAGCATCAGACTCTTTCCCGCCCCGTTTAATCCTAGAACTGCCCAATCCTCACCCGCTTCGATCCGCCAATCGATTTCCTGCAGCAGGGCTTTCTGCTGACGAATAAATTGAACCTGTTCAAACGCTAAAATTTCCATACCTACGCCTCCATATTCTTCCTTTTAACAATTTTATCAAAACAACACAGAAAAGATACGGGAAATGATATAATTTTAGCAAATGTCTTTGGAAGGGAGCTTTACCTATGAATTATGAATTATCCGAAAGTACTTTTGCGCCAATCGCGAAGGTCCACCTGCAACAAGGAGAAAAGCTGCGCATCGAACCGGGTGCGATGGTCTATGAGCTTGGTGAGATTGAATTGGAAGGACAAATGAACACAAATGGCAAGAAAGGAATTGGCGGGGCCTTAAGCGCTCTAGGTCGCTCAGTAACTAGCGGTGAAAGTTTCTTTATCAGCACAGCGACTGCCCATTCAAATGAATCGGTGATCGCCATCGCCCCTGCTGTTCCGGGAAAAATCTTTGCATTAGATGTTGGTGCAGAGCATTGGCGCTTAAACACCGGTGCTTTTCTTGCCAGCGAAGAAAACGTCAATTATCAAATGAAGCGGCAAAAGCTTTCGGGCGCTCTTTTAGGCGGCACTGGCGGACTCTTTGTCATGGAGACAACGGGCAGCGGACAAATTTTGGTTTCGGCCTTTGGCGACGTTGAAAAGATCGAACTGGATGGCCAATCACCTGTGATCATTGACAATCAACACGTCATCGCATGGACGAGTTCGTTGGACTACAATATTCGTGTCGCGTCAGGCACCTTTGGTTTCAAAACTGGCGAAGGCGTCGTAAATGAGTTCCACGGCCGCGGAACCGTATATATTCAAACCCGTAATCTCGAAAGTTTCGCCAGCCATATCAATACCTTCATCCCTAATTCTTAAAGATTGCAAGACAGGATTGTAACTAGAAGAAAGAACAGGTAAAATATGATGGATACTGTTGCAGAAAGCTGGTTAATATGACTGATAATAATACACACGAAAACGAGTTCCGAGAAACACCCTCGCGGATGGCTCGTTATCATACCGAAGCGGCCGCACCGCCGAAAAAGGAAAGAAAAAGGAAAGCCGTTCAAGTAACAGAGGTTGAGCCGACCGAACCCGTCGCGCCGCAACCTAAAAAACAAGCAACGGCACAAGAAAAAATGGTGCAAAGCACCGCATGGCTGACCGTCGGCAACATCTTTTCCCGACTATTAGGAGCGGTTTACGTTATTCCATGGATCGCTTGGATGCAGCCTCATGGGTTGGAGGCCAATTATTTATACACAAAAGGGTATAACGTTTATGCCCTCTTTCTGATGATCTCGACCGCTGGGATTCCAGCGGCGGTAGCGAAGCAGACCGCTCGTTATAATTCTATGAATGAATATGGATTAAGTAAAAAGCTGCTGTTTTATACGATGCGGTTGATGACCATCGGCGGGATTATTTGTGCCGCCATCATGTTTTTGGGCGCCCCTTATCTTTCTCAAGGAAATGCTGATTTGGTGCCGGTGATGCGATCTTTAAGCGTCGTACTACTGATCTTCCCTGCTATGAGTGTGATTCGCGGCTTCTTCCAAGGAAACAACAACATGAAGCCCTACGCGATCTCACAAATTGTCGAACAAATCGCTCGGGTCTGCTATATGTTGGCTTCGGCTTTTATCATCATGCAGATCAACAACGGCAGCTACAAGACTGCTGTGGTTCACTCGACCTTCGCCGCCTTTATTGGGGTAGCCTTTGCAATGGGGGTTCTGCTATTCTCACTGCTGAAGGAACGAAGCGCCTTTCGCGAGCTTATTAGAGAAAGTAACAATCAGATCACCTTCTCTGGCCGACAATTGGTTTTACAGATGATTCAACAAGCGATTCCGTTCATTATCGTGGGAAGTGCCATCAGTATTTTTAAATTGATCGATCAATACTCCTTTGAAAAAATCATGTCGATCGTGACGGATAATTCCGCTGCCACAAACGCTGATTTATTCGCCTTGATCTCTGCAAACCCGGACAAATTAACAATGGTGGTCATCGCGCTAGGTACCGCAATGGCAACCGCTGGTCTGCCATTGATCACAGAACGCTTTACGAAAAAAGATCACCAAGGGTTAGCAAAATTAGTCACGAACAATATCCAATTGCTGTTCTTCGTCATGATGCCGGCAACTGTCGGAATGTTCGTTCTGGCGTATCCATTGAACACGCTGTTCTACTGGCCAAATCAATTAGGATCGGACTTATTAGCCGCTTCCTGTGTGGTGGGGATCATGATGGGATTATTCATGGTTTGCTCTACTATGCTCCAAGGGTTGGATGGCAATATGCAGGCCGTCTGGTTTTTAGCGATCGGGATCTTTGTCAAAATCGTCGCGCAGTTCCCACTGACCTTTTTGTTTGAAGCCTATGGGCCACTAATCGCAACCTTTGTTGGTTTCTTGGTCGCAAACATGTTCCTATTAGACCGCATCCATGTTATCTCACAGTTTCCATTTAGAGAAACCGTGACATCGATCATTAAGGTCACCGTGATGTCGCTCATCATGGGGGCAGTCGCTTTCGTCGTGAAATTTGGTTGTGAACAATTCTTAAGTGCGGATTCAAAGGTTCAATCAATGATCATTATTTTAATCGTCGCTGCATTTGGCGGCTTCACCTACATGATCTTAGCACTAAAGACACGCATGGCCGACAAATTATTAGGTCCACGAGTGGACGGCATCCGTCGTCGTTTACACATGCGCTAAACAGCTTCACTCCCCGCAGATAATTCTGTGGGGAGTTTTTTGTCTACGCAAAAAACAGCTCAAAGCTTACGCTTCGGGCTGTTTTTCCGGAATGGTTAAATAGTGTGGTTCGATAGACAGGTTCGATAAAAATCGTTGGAAATCACGAAAGGCGATCACCAGTGTCGCTGTATTTATATTGGGATGAAACCCGATTTTTTCTGATTGATCAATGACCTCATCAATTACCAGCGTAATTCGCTGCTCTCGATCATGAGGCAAAGCCAATGGTGTTACAGAGCCTCGCTCTAAGCCCAGCAGCTCAAAAAGTTCTGCTTCTGAGGCAAAGGACAATTGCTTTTCTCCCAACTCCTTGGCAAGTGCTTTGATATCCAAACGCTTTTCTCCAGGACAGATCACAAAATAATAGTGATGACTTTTCTTGCTCTTCATCAATAAATTTTTCACGTCGGTCCCATCAATTGAAAAATCAATCTCTGCCACCGTATACACCGCCTTGTGATCCACACGCTCATAAGGAATCTGCCATTTCTCCAGCAGTTGATATACTTCCGTATCCGTCGCTTTGGTCATTTCTCTCACCTGCTTTCTTTTAAAAGATTGCGCCACGTAATGATGGTTTTATTGACGTGATTCAATACTTCTAATTCCAGCTTTTTCGTATCTGACACGTCGCGCTGCTGGAAGCCCTCCAATGTCTCATAATTTTCTTCCAGCAACGCTGGGATGGCTTTATTTGACTCTGAAGGAATCAAGCTGCCTGCTTCGGCCTTCAACTGCTTAACCACGATCGGGGTCGTTTCTTGAAAATAGGCGTAGCCGTATGTATTCAGATTTTTTTTATAAGATTGCAGCGTAGCCAGTGAAGCTTCCAAAACGGCCCAGCCATCCGCCGTCCGTTCTGGTGCTTGGACAACTTCCTTTCGCTGCTGCGGTTTTTCTTTTCGTTTTATGGCCCACCGCGTAATTAAAAAAGTCGCTAAACAAACAACCACGTTCGAAAGCAAGACTTCTGGGCGCAAAAGATTCTCAATCATGACGTTCACTTCCTCTAAGAGATGATACCATTATACCGAAATCCTTCAAGTTAAGGGAACGATTTTTCTAAAAAGATCTAGACGATATTTATGAGAGAAGTGGTTGGCTTCAAGAAATCCCCCTTCTTCCGAAGAAGTTGCCATTTGTTCGTAAAAAGGGAGAGGACAAAAGCTTTTTGTCCTCTCCTATCCTCTTATTTTACAGTTAAGCGAACTTTTGTAAGAGCCTGCTCTAAATCCTCGATCAAATCCTCAGTATCCTCGATCCCTACAGACAGCCGCAGCAGTCCTTCGGTTACACCTTGTTTGTCGCGCTCTTCTTTTGGCACACAGGCGTGACTCATAGTGATCGGATAGGATAGAATAGATTCGACACCCCCTAGACTCACCGCCGCGATCGGCAGCTGCAACGCATCCGCAAACGTATAAACAGCTTCCTGATTCGCCAGCTCAAAAGACAGTACCGCTCCACCGCTAGTGGCTTGACGTTTATGAACTTCATGACCTGGATGGCTTGGCAGTCCTGGATAATGAACCTTTTGTACCACCGGATGCTTTTCTAGCATTTCACTGATCTTCTCAGCGCTGCGGGCACTCTGCTCCATCCGCAAACTCATGGTTTTCAAGCCCCGCATGGTCAGCCAGCAGTCCTCTACGCCTAAGATGCCGCCTAGAACTTTTTGCTGCAGCTTGATTTGAGTATGCCATTCCTCATCATTTGTTACGACCAATCCTGCTACCACATCGCTGTGACCATTGATGAATTTCGTGGCACTGTGGATCACAACATCTACCCCTAAAGCCAATGGTTTCTGAAATTGCGGTGTCATAAAGGTATTGTCGATGATGGTTACTAAATGATGGTCTTTAGCCAGCGCCACCACCCCCGCGATATCAGTCACCGAAAGCAACGGGTTCGAAGGAGTCTCCAAATAAAGACCGCGGGTGTTTGGTCGAATCGCATGCTTCCAATCCGTAAGATCAGTCTCATCAACGAAGGTCACTTCAATACCGAAGCGATTCATCACTTCATTGACTAACTGGAAGGTCCCTCCATAAATACTTTTACACATCACTAGATGATCGCCTTGATTAAAACTCAACAGCACCGCCGAGATCGCGCCCATTCCCGAGGCGAAGGCTGTTGCATATTTTCCTTCTTCTAAAGCCGCGACAGCCTCTTCTAAAGCCGTTCTCGTTGGATTGCCGAAACGGGAATACGTATACGCTTGTCCCTCTTTAATAGATGCTTGCTTAAAGGTTGAACATTGGTAAATCGGAATGGATGAAGCGCCAGTCTCTTCATCAAACGCATGATAGCCATGAATCAGCTTTGTCTTATCTTTCATCACAAATCCCCCTTAGTCATTACTCACAGGATTAGCTTAACACTATTTAAAGCGTTTTCATCATTTTTGGATGAATTCCCATAAGAAACTTAGCTTATTTTTAGGAATTCTTGGCGCTTTTTAATGGATAAAGAAATAAAAGATCGTTCCCAAGAACAGAAGCAGACCAAAATTGACCACACTAAACAAACCAAGGAACTTCTTCGTCTCATTCGGATAATACGTGCGAAACAAATTGTAGCCGATCAGGTTGGCTAAGGAGGCTAATAGTGTCCCTAACCCGCCGATATTTACACCTAGAATAACCGCTTGCTGATTCGAAGTAAAAGGCGCGATTAAAAAGGCTGCGGGGACATTGGAAATGACCTGACTCAAGCCTAACCCTGCCAAATAAATTTGTTTGCCGCTTAACGCTTGTAAAAAGCGTTTGATAAACTCAGCATCGCCGATATTTCCCACGATGATAAAAAAACAGACAAAGGTCAGCAGCAAGCCATAATCCACTTTACGAAATAATTCCCGTCGATAAAACCAGACAATCAAAGCGATAACTGGAATGACCCACTGATAAGGCAAGACATTCAGAACCACCAAAATCATCACTAGCATCAGCCCGATTAATAAAGACGTTTCTCTACGGTCAAACTGATTCTCTTTCAGCTCGATTTCCTTCAAGGATTCCTTTGCTACCAGTAGAGTCAAAAGGAATAATGAGAAGAAACTAAATAGTAAAACCAAAGACATCCAGCTCAAAAACTGACCCAATGGCACCTGATAGTAATCATATAAATATAGATTTTGCGGATTACCAAAAGGGAAGAAACTGCTGCCCAAATTTGCCGCAACGATGATCAACACACTACCTAGCAAACGCCCCTTAAATTTCGGCAATACCGAAAGCAGCTTAAAATAAATCGGCAGCAAGGTCAAAATCGCCACATCATTCGTTAAAAACATCGAACCAACCAATGATAGAAGGATCATTAACTGAACCAACTGCCGGCTGTTTTTTGAATAGTGAAGTAATTTTTGCGCGACGAATCGCAGCAGTCCCACTTGCTCGAAGCCTTGAATCAACAGCATTAAACCAAACAGGCTGAAGATTACCTTATAGTCAATGAAAGCTGCTGAAAAGCGCCCAATCAAGCAACTGATGATGGCTAACAGCAGCGAGATAGTGAGTAACATATTCTTACGAAAATAATTTTCTAACTTCTTTATTAGTCTCACCTCCCTTATTAGAATACCTCAGAGACTAAAATTTAAACAAAAAAAGACTCTCGAATTGAACTGATCCACAAAAGTCAGACCAAAAATCTAACTTATGGCTTGCAATTCACGATTCAAGAGGTCTTTTCTTTTATGCACTTTTTCGATAGTAATTATCTTGAAAAGAGACCACTTTTGCCCGATGAAAAAAGACAGCAATGATTTGAATCAGCGATATGACAACGATGATCCCCGCTAGGATCAGTCTGATCTTCCCAGTTTCCCCGATCGATATATAATGAATGATGTCTCCTTCTGACCACGTCCGTTCGCTAAGAGAAGCAACCAATTCAGAGCTAAAAATATTTCTATGCATCAGCAGAAACGCCCACATGACAGCGGTGATCGCATTATCCGCAATGACCCAGGCGCATACTCGATTGGTCCAACGGCGGTCGAGCAGCTTATAGATATTAGCAATTACAGTCAATGCGATTCCGACGATCAAGACAGGAATTAGAAAGAAAACAAAACTATCGCTGAATAACGGTTCATCAATGATTCCAGTACCTGAAATGAAAGAACCGCTTGGCAAAATATCCAGCGCCCATAAGATCAATAAACCACCAAATAAAATGGTCACAGCCAATTCGGCAACCGCATCAGAGATCGGAATAAGTTTTTCGACAGTAACAGGTGCCAGATCTGACAATTTCCACTCTGCATCTTTGCGTTTTTCAAAGATACCCGTTCGTTCTGCGATTACAAAACCGATCGTTGTCCAGACCAACGTTTGCAGCACTCCTGAAACACCGCTATTAATTCCACTCTGGAAAATAGTTTGGACAATTTTATTCACAGATTGATTGTCTCCTTGGAGAACCTCAAAGGCTCCCGTCACAGCTCCAATGATTGCTGTCAAGATCCCAACAATCGGAACCAATAGTTTCAAGAGCCGAATATATTCATTGTAAACTTGTGGAGAAATCAAGTAGCGCGGATTTTGTCGGTATTCTTCAGCCAAAGCTGCGGGCGAACCCATCTTTTGCAGCACTTGCTCTATTTCTGCTTCACTTGGATTATCCGACAGCATATCATAGATATTACTTCTTAACTCTCGTTCTACTTCAGCCCGTTCCTTCTCCGGCAGGTGTTCTACCACCGCGAAGACGTAGCGATCAATCCAATTCTCCATTTTTATCTCCCCCGATAGATTTCTGCAATATTCTTTTGCATTTTCTTCCATTCCTCCAACAACTCAGACCTCACTTCTAGCCCTATTGGACTGATAGAATAATACTTACGCGGTCTACTCTCGGTCGTATCCCAGTCACTTACCAGCAGCTCCTGCTTCTCAAGACGTCGCAGTAAAGGGTAAAGTGTGTTTGCTTCGATCTCGATCCCTTTTTCCTGCATTGTCTGTAAAAGCGCATAGCCGTAATGAGGTGTCGTTAAGCTGCCTAAAACAGCCAAAACCAAACTCCCTCTCTTTAATTCTGTCACATAGTTCTGAACAATATCTTTGTCTGACATATGATCACCTCTTCACACTCATTATACTGTGTGATACACATCATAGTCAACAGCATAATATTGTTAAAAAGAAAAAAACTCCCGAAAAATTCGAGAGTTCAATGTTTATTTTGTTTCTAAATCATGCAGGAACAAGCCGCTTAAAAGCTTTGGTTCAAACCATGTCGATTTCGGCGGCATGATTTTCTTCGCATCGGCCACATCTAAAAGATCGGTCATTTGCGTTGGATACATTGAAAAGGCTAGCTTCCAATCGCCGGAGTCAACTAGTTTTTCCAGCTCTTCCGTTCCCCGAATACCGCCGACAAAGTCGATGCGTTTATCAGTGCGAATATCCATGATCTCAAAAATATCTTCTAAGACATATTTTTGCAGCAAGGCTACATCCAGTTTTTCTACTGGATCATTGGGCACCTTTTCAGGTTTGATGCTTAAAGTATACCAAGCAGTTCCGTCATACAGCTGGCAATCGCCGGCTTTTACAGGCTTTTTGACACCTGTTTTTTCGACCTGATAATTTTCACTCAAACGATCCATGAAGTCAGCGGGTGGCGCAGTTTTCAACACGCGGTTGTACTCCCAGATCGCTAATTCATCCTCTGGGAAAATAATCGACAAGAACTGTTCTGTCTCAGGATTTTGCTCGCCAGATTCTCGTTTTTCCAAGCCAATCTTCACGGCGGATTCAGTACGATGGTGTCCGTCTGCGATATACAAAGCATCCACAGCTGTAAATAGCGTCGTCAATTTTTCAATGGTCGCTTTTTGATCCACCACCCAAACACGATGCGTCACCTCGTGGTAGCTGGTGAAGTCGTAGACAGGTGCATGTTCTTTTTGCCAGTTTTTGACGATGGCTTGAATTTCTTCCTGCGGACGATAACTCAAGAAAATCGGACTCGTATTGGCATCACAGGTGCGAATGTGGTTCATACGGTCGATTTCTTTTTCATGGCGCGTAAACTCGTGTTTCTTGATTTTTTCATCGATATAGTCGCTGATGGCTGTACAGGCTACGATCCCGGTTTGGCTGCGGCCATCCATCACCAATTCATATAAGTAGAAATAGTCTGCGTCTTCCTTGAACAACCAGCCTTTTTCTAAAAACATGGCTAAGTTATCTGCCGCTTTTTGATAAACCTGCTGGTCATAAGGCGAAAGCTCCGCCGGCAAATCAATCTCCGCTTTATCGATATGAAAATAGCTGTAAGGATTATCTGCTGCTAAATCTTTGGCTTCCTGGGAATTCACCACATCGTAGGGCAATGCCGCTACCTTATCAGCCAAATCTTTCGCTGGACGAATTCCTTTAAAAGGATGAACTTGTACCATTAAAATTCACTCTCCTCATCCCGCTGGATTGCTCGAACACGGATAATGCCTTCATTTTGACTTAATTTCTCAACGATCGCAGCAATTTTGTCTGGGTTCGTCTCTGAAACATCCACTAAGGTATAGGCGAAGTCATCTTTCCCGCGGTTCACCATGTTGTCAATATTCACCTCTAAAGAAGCGATATCAGACGCAATCAACCCCAACATGTTAGGCACATTTTTATTGATGATCGTGATTCGGTAAGGCGAATCAAAAGCCATTTCGACATTCGGGAAATTGACAGAACGCTTAATAACACCTGTTTCCAAGAAACGCTTCAAGCCCCGCGCGGCCATTTTCGCACAATTTACTTCTGCTTCTTCGGTTGACGCGCCTAAGTGAGGCAACACAGTAATTTTATCGTTATGCAGTAATTTTTCTTCCGCAAAATCCGTCGTAAAACCAGCGATTCGCTCTTCATTGACCGCCTTCACTACCGCATCTGTATCCACGATCTCACCGCGAGCAAAATTCAATAGATGAGCCGTTTTCTTCATTTGCATCAGCTCTTCAGTGCTAATCAGATGCCGAGTATGTTCTGTTAACGGTACGTGAATCGTCACAAAGTCACAATTGGTCAAGACTTCCTTCAAGTCCTTCGCCCGTTTCACCCGACGTGAAATACTCCAAGCGGTATCCACTGAAACATATGGATCATATCCCGTTACTTCCATGCCCAATCGATACGCATCATTGGCAACCATCGCGCCAATAGAACCTAAGCCAATCACGCCCAGTTTTTTGCCTTCTAATTCGGTTCCGGCAAACTGCGATTTTTGTGCTTCTGCTTGTTCGTCCACGTTTGCGCCTTCTAAGGTTTGCACCCACTCGATTCCTTGAACCATCGGACGAACCGACAGCAGCAGGCTCGCTACGACTAATTCTTTTACCGCATTGGCGTTGGCCCCCGGGGTATTGAAGACAACGATTCCCTTTTCTGTACATTCTTTGACTGGAATGTTGTTCGTCCCAGCACCTGCACGGGCAACGGCTAAGACTGATTCTGGAAAATCATAATCATGGAGCTTTTGGCTGCGCAAAATAATGCCGTCCGGCTCTTCACTTTCGTTAATACGGTAATTTTCTTTATCAAAACGCGCCATTCCTTCAGGAGCGATCGCGTTGAATGTTTTAATCTGAAACATTTACTTCCCTCCATTTTCCTTTTCAAACTTCGCCATGAACGCGACTAATGCTTCAACGCCCTCGATCGGGAAGGCATTGTATAGACTCGCCCGCATTCCTCCAACAGAGCGGTGCCCCTTCAAGTTTTCAAACCCTTCAGCTAAAGCGGCTTGGTTGAAGGCCTTGTCTAAGGCTTCATCGCCTGTAACAAATGGAATGTTCGTGATTGAACGACTCGCTTTTTCGACTGGACTCTTGAACAGAGCGGATTTTTCAATCGCGTCATACAGAAGCTGAGATTTTTGCTGATCCTTTTCAGTGATCCCTGCCACACCGCCTTGTGCCTTCACCCATTCGAAAACCAACTTCGCGATATAAATAGCATAAGTCGGTGGTGTATTATAAAGAGAATTGTTTTTCGCTTGTAACGCATAATCCAGCATTGGTGAGAAAATCGCCTCTTGATTGAGCAAGTCTTCACGAATGATGACAACAGTCAATCCAGCCGGTCCGATATTTTTTTGTGCACCAGCATAGATCACACCAAAATCTTCTACTTTATAGTCATTCGCTAAAATGTTTGAAGACATGTCAGCCACGACTGGGACGTTGCCGAATGATGGAATCTTAGCATATGCCGTTCCTTCGATTGTATTATTCGTTGTAATATGCACGTACGCTGCGTCTTGATCGACAGCTTCCGGCAGTTCTGGAATATAGGTGAAATTCTTATCCTCACTAGAGGCGATGACTTCAACCTCCACATTGTCAAGGGCCTTAGCTGCACTAATAGCTTTCTTAGACCATGAACCAGTACTGACATATAAGGCTTTTTTCCCTTGCGCCAAGTTCAACGGTACCATCGTAAACTGTAAGCTCGCACCGCCTTGTAAGAATAAGACCTTGTAATTATCTGGAATCGCCATCAGCTTTCTTAGCAAGCTTTCGGCTGATTGAATGATTTCTTCAAATAAGGAGGAACGATGACTCAGCTCCATCACCGACATGCCGCTATTTTTGTAATTAAGCATCTCGGACTGTGCGATCTCCAACACAGCTTTTGGTAGTACTGCGGGACCTGCAGAAAAATTGTAAATCGTCATACTTATTCTCTCCTTTTTCATTTTATAAAATTTAATCCAGCTTAAGGATGGCTAGCTCTTTAGCAGTAAATCGCATTGTAAACAAGCCGCTACCCACCATCAAGATGTGATGACAATTATAACAGATGTCCTTAAATGATAAAAGCCTAATTCTAAATTAATTTCACTGTAATTTGAATTTTTATCTGAAATTTTCAGTATTTCTTACATATAAAGACTCTCTTTATTAAAACCATTTTGTCCAACTATAGAATTAATTGAAGATTTCTGGTTCTTCACTCTGTAAGGGCAATAGTACTTTCTCATCTTTTCAAATAGACAATAAAAAAGTATCCTAAAATTGCTATCAACTTTAGGATACTTTTTTAACTATTTGATACTTAGAAGATATAGTCATTTCTTTACTTTGACTAAGATTACTTAGATCAACTTGATTATATAAAATGTATTTACCATTTCCTAAGCGATCTGAATCCTGAAAATACGCCACAGATTCCCTTCATCATTCTTCTCATTTGCTGTATCTCAGCTCACCTTGCGCCGCAGCAGCATTCCCCGCTTCACGTCCTCAAGGATTTCAGCGTTCCTCACCTCAAACATCAGCCAGCGTTGCCCCATGCCTTCTTTGGTTTGGCGATACAGATTTTGGGTATACTCAGTAAAGGTCCACAATGTTTCTTCCATCTCGCTTTTCTCTTTTTGACCGATGACCACCAAAGCCACGAACCACCCTTCTTGTGGATAGAGGGTGCACAAGCTTTTCCCAGCTTTTTTAAATTTAACATTCCAGCCTGGTGCCATACCGCAGCCGCTATAATCTATACTGATCCGCGCTTTATAGGTGGTATCCATATATGCCAAAAGATCATTCCATAATTCATCGTTCACCCACTCTGTAATCGTAGAGAGTTCTGGTACGCTTGCTTTGTTCATCTTATCCCATTTATTCCCCATAATTTCGCCCCTTTTTTAGACTACCTTCTCGACCTTTTTTTGCCTATAAAAAAATTATAACATGACGTTTAACCAGTCACTTGTTTAGTAGTGCTCTTTTTTAAGAAAAATTTTTTGGGGTTTTAAATGTTTTCAAGTATCTTGAAATGACGTTTAAATTTAAGTAAAAGCGCCACTGGATTCATAAGAATCAACTCCGTCTTTTTTAAAGAAAAAGATTCACTGAATGCAAAAAAATTGTTATTAGCGGTTTACGCTAGCAAAAATAAGCCAACTGACGATGGCAAAAATTACTCGTTTTTCTTTTTTCTACCCTGATTCGATTTTTTCCGCCCATTCCCTTTCCAAGCCTCGATCAAACTAAGGGCCGATAGCTGCCTACCACTAAGCGGGCGATTATTGGACGATCGTTTGGCAGCTCTATCGTATTTTGGCGGTTCGGCAATGGCAACGGGGCTTTCCTCTTCTAGCGGTCTCTGGGCAGCTGCCTGTGTGGATTGTTCTTGGACAAAATCAGTAATCGTCGGTGGTACAACACTTCCCGGTTCTTTTTCTGCTACAGGATCGGCTGGACGCTCGACAAACAGAACCTCGATATCATCGAAGGTTTTCCCTTCCGGCATGTGCGCCTGAATTAAGACCATAGCCTCTGTATCACTTAAGGTTCTTGGATCAAAGCCGTGAGGCACCCTAATCGTAACCTTTTCTTTCGGTTCTTCACTTGGAACTGGAACCTCCTCTTGTGGTTCCTCATAATGGGAGACATTGGCAGCTTTAAAATAATCAAATTTGACAAACTCCGCGAATTTTCGGACATCTTCTTGTTGGAATAGTGTTAGTGTGGTTAATAACTTTAATAGAAGATGGGTTTGTTCACAATTTTCCTCATGAGCAACCGCTGGATGAATATCTCTCAAGGTCCACGTATGTTTCTTACCGTTGGATGCTTTAAATACGGTAATAAGGTGATAATGATACTCAGATCCCTCATTAGGTGCTGCCGTTTCAGTGTGTAAATACTTGCTAATCAGACGAGCCTCCTCGGAACATTGCAGATAATCCTTTTTATTTTTAAATAGCCGTTTGATGATCACATCAAACTCGCCGCTTTTGAAATAAGGTTTGAAATAGCTGAGATTCTTGCGCAAAATGTCGCTCGGTTCGGCCGTCAGGAATATTTCTCGAATCAAGTCTTTCAAAAAATAAGAATAATCGCTTAGAACCAAGGCATTCTTTATCATGATCGCAACAGCGTACTGAATGATAGCGGATACATCTCTTGAGTGCTCAAAATAGCTTGTCACTTTTGCCTCCAGCGTAGGGCGTTTGGTCACAAACAGTTGAACTTGACTCAAGGGTTTGACTTGTTGGATTTTTTTCATGGCATTTCGCTTCCTCTCACTTTTTCTTTCCTTTAAAAAACTTCTTACAACTATCATACCGCTGAGACTAAAAAAAGACGAATTCTTTAAAAAAAGAAAAAATAAAAAAATAAGCAACTTTTTTGTGGCTATTTAGAAAATAAAAAAAGCCTAAAAAGGCTGATTTCGCAACCTTTCTAAGCCCTATGAAAAAGATTTTTAAAACATTCCGCTGATCCAGAGACTCAATAAAACGATTGCGGATACTATTGCCGTAAATGTCACCACTATAAGTATCTTAGTTGCTAAATCTTTCCCAAAGCTTCTTTCCTGTCTTTTTTCCTCTACATCTCCACTCTCCATATAGGCAACGATTTCTTTATACGTTTTGACATTCTTTTCCTTTTTGATCTTCTCGATTTTTATCGCTGCCCACATACCAATCAACCAAAGAATAAAGGGAATCCAGAGACCTTTATCCCCGAAGATTTTCCATACCGGTCCAAAAGAAATAGCGGCCGCCAGAATCGTCCCTCCCATAATATAACTGTACTTATTCATCTCATCTTTATTGATCACTTTTTTCATCGTTTCCACGTCTCCTTTGACAAGTTCGTCTAAAGTCACGTTAAAAAGAACACTCAGTAATAACAGATTATGGATATCCGGATAGCTACGTTCGTTCTCCCAATTTGAAATTGTTTGACGCGAAACATAGATTTTTTCAGATAGCTCCTCTTGGGAGTACCCAGCCTCTTCTCGTAATTTCTTAATCTGCTTGCTTAAATTCATTTCATCCGCTCCTTCATCCTCACCTTATGACTTTCTGCTGATCGGCACCAGCAAAACTCTTTGTCATCGGCCCTATGTCCCCTGTCAAAAGACTTTATCAAGTTGATTAAGCTTGATACAACAACGTTTCCGGACAACAAATCTTCTCCAAAAATGTTTCTCTCACTTTACATACCTACACTTTTATTCGTCCGAAAATTGTAGCTTCAGATAAATTATCCGCTCGATTCGATGCACCGCTATCGAATCAATTCTCAGGCAAAGAACCAATCTTCCTTTATTGAATTCCGGTTACTAGCCATTGCACCGTGGAAAACCCGATGCTCAATCTAATCCACTTGTTCCTTTCAATCTGAAAGTCTCGCACTTTTAAAATAACAACAAGACTAAAATAGTTATCTCATAAAAAATTTAAAATGAACCTTTTTATCCTTGTTCAATCGCTTCAAAAAGCTCGATAGGTGGAAAGGTCATACACTTAGAGATGACTTGTGCGATCTCTTCCGGTGACTCCTTCGCCCCGTTTCGAATCCATCGCTTAACAATGGCGATTGCACCATAATAAATGAAATCCTGTTGCAGCTCTTCCAGTTCGGTAAACGCCGCTGAACTCAGACGGATCTTCTTTTGGACCTCAGAAATATAGGCTCGCTCCAATTTTTCAATGAACTGCGGGCGCCCGAAATCCCCTAGCAGTATTTGCGCCGTTTCTTTTCGTTCATACAAAAAATTCATAACCACTAAACAGGCTTCCTCGAAAAACTTTCCCACTTGATTACGGCCGTATTTATCAATCTTTTCCGTTACTGTCCAGCCGACATGGTCCGCTAGAACTTGCTGAAAATTGGAGAAAATCTCCTCCTCTACCTCTTCTAAGATCGCATATTTATCAGCAAAGTGATGGTAAAATGTGCCGCGATTGATTTTTGCTCGTTTCGATAGACTGGCAACTGTAATTTTTTCAAAACCTATTTCATTCATCATCTTAAAAAAAGTTTGGATGATATGGGCCCTTGTACGATCTGTTTTATTCGACATCGTTTCCTCCAACTATTTAATCGGATCTGTTGAATTTTTGAACACTTATTCGTGAATTGTTTAACTTTTGAACATTCACGACGGAATTGTTCGTTGTTCCATCCATAAATCAAGCTTAAACTATAAATCATAAAAAAACAACACAGTGTTCAATTTGGAGGGGTTAGATGGAATACATTCAGGCAAAACAACTAAAAAAGAGCTATCAAACAGCTACGACCGAGATACTTGCATTAAAAGAAGTGTCCTTTTCACTAAATAAGGGAGATTTCACCGTGATTCTAGGACCTAGCGGCTCTGGTAAAACCACCCTGTTGAACCTTTTAGGCGGTATGGACAAGCCTACCAGCGGTGAATTGTTCGTCCAGCAGGAACCGATTCATCAGTATAAAGAAAAGGAGTTAACGGATTATCGTCGGGAAAAGGTGGGATTCATTTTTCAATTTTACAATTTGATCCCCACCCTAACCGCCCTAGAAAATGTGTCTATCGCGCAAAAAATAGCTCAAAATCCTTTTCAAGCCAAGGATATTCTGGAAAAGGTTCAGCTCTCTCATCGACTGACGAACTTTCCACAGGAGCTCTCTGGCGGTGAGCAGCAACGCGTCTCTATCGCTCGTGCCGTCTGCAAAAATCCGCAGCTGATCCTATGTGATGAGCCTACGGGAGCCTTAGACAGCGAAACGGGAAAACAAGTCTTGCGCCTGCTGAAAGAAATGTCGGTCATCCATGGACATACGATCATCGTCGTGACCCATAATGCATCGATTGCCAAAATCGCGGATCGTGTTTTGTATTTAAAAGACGGATCGATTGTCAAAAACACTCGTCAACCACAGCCTTTGGAGATTGACGAGGTGAACTGGTAATGGTAAGAAAAACCTTCCGGGATCTACGCAAAAACTGGATCAGCTTTCTCTCTGTCTTTCTGATGAGTTTTATTTGTTTGTTTATTTTTACCGGCATCTTCCATCTCAGTCAGCAAATGGACGTTACTGGAAAGGAATTTGTTAAGGAGAGTCAATTAGCAGATACTGTTTTATCTGTTTCTCGTTTCGACGCTGACAAAGAACAACAAACGAATAAACTGGAAAACATTACACAGGTCGCCAAGCGTTCCATCGGACAGTATCAGACGGACAAGTTTTCATTGACTCTTTTGTCCTTCGATCATTCTTCTATTAGCAGACCTCAGGTAGTTCAAGGGGCAAAACTTTCGAATCGATCAGGGATCTGGCTAGATGAAGACTTCTTTCGGGCACGTGATTATCAGCTTGGCGATGCCTTTGTGATTGAACAACAATCCTATAAAATTTTAGGAACCGTTCGTCAACCAGAATTCATCTATCATACGGGAAGCGACGATCAGCCGTTGCCGAATCACAAAAAAAGCGGATATGCTTATGTATCACAGGAAACTTTTGAGCAGTTGCCTCTTTATCCAGTCCATCAGCTCTTATTGAAAACAGATAGCAGCAACACGCCTTGGCTGGAAAAGGAGCTTGCCTCCATTTGGCAAGATGACTACGGGCAATTGACGGAGACTCAAAAACATGCCGGGCTCTCGATTTTCTTTGATCGTGTGACGCAGGTTCGCCGCTTGGCCTTTCTTTTTTCAAGCTTGTTCCTACTGCTGACCTTGATTACCATGGAAGCGACGATGAGGCGCTTCGTTAAGCAGCAACAGGTACAAATCGCAGGCTTGAAGGCACTAGGTTTTCGTCGCCGCACGCTTCTAATCCACTACCTTTCCTTTGGCATGATCGTGACTTTTTTAGGGGCGAGTTTCGGCTGTATGCTAGGGCCGAAGCTGCTCTCGCCGGCCTTGATCGCCGCTATCGGCAACCAGTTTTCTGTACCAGCCTGGTTATCGGTAGAGTCTTCTGTCGGCTATTGGGCAGTCGCACTTGTTGTCCTGCTTAGTATGCTAATTACCCTACTTCCAATAGGAGCGCTTAGTGGCAAGTTACCGGCAACGATCCTACAATCGCAAACAACGCAGCGCTACAAACGAAGCTGGCTGGAAAAGACAAAGCTATGGGCCTATCTTCCATTTTCTTTACAATGGACCTTGCGGGATATTCAAAGAAATCGCCGGCGTGCGGTGTTAGGGATTTTTGGGGCTATGGGCTGTATGCTGCTGCTGATTGCAGCGTTCGGGATAAAGGATTCGATTCATTTTTCTTTGGATTCTGTCTTTCGTGATACCTATAATTACGAGGAGAAAGTCACCTTTAAGACCGCTTTGCCTTCGGATGAAAGAAACGCGGTTGTTCAGAAACTCGATTCTGATTATCAATGGCTGGAGCAGCAAACCATCACCGTACTAAAGGATTCAGAGGAGCAATCGACCACAGCACTTGTTCTATCAGCTGGAAATGAACTAAAGCTGCCAGAAACAGACCTGCAACACTTCACAGAGAATCAAATTGGCCTGTCTGAAGCCTTGGCAAAAAAACTGCAGGTACAGATTGGTGATACCCTTTACATCAAGCTGCAGCAGCAGATGCTTCCCGTATTTATCAAGAAAATAGTCTCTGTCTCTTCTCCGCAAGGATTGTTTTTCTCACAAACCACTTGGAAAAATCTCCAACAGCCCTTTCGACCGCAAAGTCTATTATTGCGAGAAAAGGATCAATTGACTGACATACCGATGATCGCCAGCACAAGCGAGAAGCGGCAGCAATTTAAGGATTCCCAAAAACTGATTGAAGGAATCTTAATGATTGTGTCTTTATTGATTTTAGCGGCTCTGGCTTTAGGGATAACCATTATGCTGAACTGTCATTTATTGATCTTTTCCGAACGCTTTATTGAATTCTCCACGCTAAAGGTTTTAGGCTTTAAACAGCGAGAAGTACTATCCCTATCTTTTTTAGAGACTTCTCTATTAACCTTAGTCGGCTGGCTGCTTGGGCTTCCTTCTGGTTGGCTGTTTCTTAAAGCATATGTTGCGATGGTTTCCACTGATCAGCAGCAGTATTTGCCTCATATTACTTTTCAAAGCTTGATGATCGCTAGTCTTGTTCTGCTTGTCTGTATGCTGCTGGTTCAGACTTACTTAACGATCCGCATCAAGCGAATTGACTTTGCTACCGCATTGAAGCCTTCAGAATAAAAAAATCTCTCAGCGACATTCGCTGAGAGAATTTTTTTTATTAAACCTATTCTGCTTTTGAACGACGTACGTAGTTTTGGTAAAGAATGATACCTACTACTGTAAATCCTACTGGACCTGCGATCATCCAAAGCGTATCGCGAGCGCCAGCGCCTTCGATGATTGGCTGGAAGATCGTAAAGATATTCGCACCCAATACTAATAAGAAGACAACCACACTGATCGCCATGGTCATACCATGAGATTTGTACACTTCAAATGGACGATCCAAACCATCTTTTTTCTTGAATTTAGGGAAAGCATAGATCAAGAACAAGTAAGGCAAGGTCATTGAAACGTTCGCCATCAATGTCAAGATATTGTAGAAGGCAGATGGATCTGGTGTCGCAAATGAAGCAATCAAGATGATTGCAACAACGATCCCACATTGTGCCCACATTGCATAGCTTGGCATGCCGTTCGCGTTCAATTCAGTGAATTTCTTCGGCCATAATTTCTTTGGTGTACCCATGATCAACGTCTTCAATGGTGAATACGTCAAGGTAAAGAAGGCACCACTATAAGCCAAGAACATTCCTAAACCAGTGTAACGAGCAAACCAGTTACCCATACTGATCGCGGCACTTTGACTTAAGCCAATCGCGTCACCGAAAACATAACCCAAGTTGTTCATCATAACGTAAGAAATATTTCCTAAGTTTGTTGTATCACCAGATAAAACATCTTGCCAGTTCGTACTTACACCCCACAAGAAGATACCCAACGCATAACCAACAGAGATGATCAATGCTGAAAGGACGACTCCTTTAGGGAACGTTTTTTCAGGGTTTTTGGTTTTATCAACCATGCCCCCAACAGCTTCCAAACCACCGTAGGCGAAGATCGCGAATACCGCGAAGCCTAACAAGCCGATTGGACTTTGATAACTAGGATTTGGAGAATGTAAAATATGATTGAATGGTTGAGCCAAGTGTCCCCCATTTGCAACCAGAATAATTCCAGAAATCACAATCAAAACAACGTTCAAACTAGTTACCGCAAGACCACCTAAGCTAGTGATTTTGACGATTCCTTTGACCCCTTTAATTGAAACCAAAGTTACGATGATCATCCACACACATGCTAACAGACCAACTACTTGTGTTGAGTTCATCCCAAGTAGATGCAGCTTTTGCGTTTGGTCACTTCCGGCAAAGGCCGTAGTAAACGGAATCCAAACTTTAGATGATGTAGAAACCATCCAGACAACGTAAGAAGCAAACCACATGAATGTTCCGATAAATGCGAAACGTGGACCTACGCTGACCTCCAACCATTTATACATCCCACTGTTTTCACCTTTGATAGTAGAACCGAATTCGGCCATCATCAATGCGAATGGAATGAAAAACAGAATCGCAGCAACGACATAAAAGACGATTGAGCCATACCCCATCAGGTAGAATGCCACTGGACCGTTAGCAAACCCAAATACTGAGGTAAAGATCATCATGACCAAGGCGCCAAGCGTCATGCCTTTTTCTGCTTTGGACATTGAAACCACTCCTATTCAATTTTGTCTCGGGATTTTTTGTCCTCTGATTTTCATGTTCAATTAGTTATTAATTGAGCATGAATCCTTTAGAAACAAGCAAACCCTAAATGTAACTCTACAATGAAAAAACACGAAGCGCAAGAAACAGCATTGTCGAAATTTTCAGATAATTCTTTACTTAGACCGCTTTCTTCGATTAGAAAAATGCCACATTCTAAATGATAAAATAACTATAATTTGAAGTGTCACTAAGAAAAAATCAATTTTGTTTTTTTATCTCCTGTGAGCGTCTTAAAAAAAGCTTGTTATATCAAAGCTTATTTATAATTATTAAAAAACAGAAAGCGCTTGCCTTTCCTTTCACTGCTTTATTTAAAATTAAAAAAGTACAGGCCATTTACTAATAAAAAAGAGGAAGAATCCCCTCTTATTTTCTAAGCACTAAATAATATGAAAAAATGATTGAAATAATTTTATCGTTTTGCCATCATTTATCCATCAATAATCAATCAAAAAAAGCAAATATTTTAATCCGATTGATTACATTTTTACACATTTATACAGCGAACTTAACTTTTATTCTTTCATTGAAGACAAAAAAAGAAAGAACCTCTGTTAAGATTCTTTCCTACTTTTTTCGTTAATCAGCCAGTTTTTTCCAAAAATTGTTGCGATTGATCCACAGCCAGGCTCCGGACAAGATTCCTAACCATAGCATGACTCCGCCATTCAGAAAAACAGGATTCAGATTCATGACCACCGCAACAGCGTATAGCGTAACCAGTAAGACACCGATGATTATTGTGCCAAACATCCATAGCATCAAGCCATAATTTCCTACGCCTCTAGTGAAAAGCTGACTGACATTAGTCCAGGTAAGATTCATCAATCGATAATCCCGGCTGAAAAAATGTAAAGACAATAGATAAGTCCCCCACAAGATCCCTGCTACAAAAGAAAGCAGTAAGAAAAGAGGAAATCGCAGCACAAGTGCCATAATCAAGCCAACACCGCCAGAAATACACATCTGAATCTTACAGCCTACCCAAAATTTTTGTCGCAGGTATTTTTCCAACGATAACGGCAATGACTGGATAAAGGCAAAGTTTTCACGATCCAGCGAAATCAGATTGCTGACAAAAGAGGTCTGGTTGATAGTGATCCCCGCGAAAACGATCCCGCATACGAAGAATACACCCATGAACTTTATTCCCAACTCCTGCAAGCTGATGGGATTGGTCGTCACCATCGTTCCGATCATTACGATCGGCATAATCAAAGAGGACGTCAGCACCTGCATAATCAGGTTAGGATTTTTTAGCAGCTGATGGTTGTAGCTGGCTAACTGCCTCTTCAACGATTGATTGACTTTTCGTTTACGTTTTGTTGCCACGGTACGCGAGCCTTCATCGCTGAATTGCTCATACAAACTAGGAACCACGAAAAATCTCAAGGCCAACAGCAATAGGCCAGTCAGAATTAGCAAGCCTGCCAAAGTCAGCAGACCTTTCGCCGTTAGCATTCCATGCATAACATGATAAAACGGCATAAAGAGCGCAAAGGGGTGGCGGTCAGGAACACCCGCCGAGTGATCCACCATATTTTGCGAAAAATTCACGGCAAGGATACCTCCGACAGAAACCACCATTGAGAAACCCAGCATCAAACTGGTAAACAATTTTTTATGCTGACGAAATAGCTTCGTCTTCGTCATCCCAAAGACGATCAAACTACACAAACTGAATAGTAAAATGAAAAAGATTAAAAACAGTACTATCGCGCCAATTACCGCAAGGATTATCGGATAGCCGCTTTTAAAGGCTGTAAGAAAAAATAAAATCAATAACGGTAATAGAAAGGGAACAATCGTCATCCCCACCGCTAAGAATTTTGCGATAAATACTTCCCCCTGCTTAATCGGCAGTGACAAATAATCCTGCAGGTCTTTACTTTCGAAAAAGACATTGAAAATAGCAGAGAGGGACTGAGAAAAACCGATCAGCGCGAAGAGTATCATATAGTACGTAAAAAAGCCGGGTAATTTGGCGAAATCGATCATCACCATCGTAATCCCGTAGATCGCTAGAAAAATGACCCCCGACATTAAGTATTGCTGAGCGATACTGCGAATGACCTTTTTGCCCTTATATCCTTTTTTCCGAATTTGATTGGTGGATGAAGGATTAACATAGAGCATGTTCACCGCGATTAGTCGCTTGATGATCCCACTATTCATGAGCATCCTCCTCAATTTCAGAAATCAACTCGCCATTTGCTTGTCTCCCAGCCATCTTAAGGTAGACACTTTCCAGTGATTCATTTGGATAATCTTCCAGCAGAGCCTCCACAGAGCCGTTATAAATCAGCTCGCCCTTTTTCAAAATCGCTAATTCGTCACACAGCTGTTGCGCAGTATCTAAAACATGGGTAGAAAAAATTACAGTATTGCCCTTTTCTGCATGACGCTTGATCATTTCCTTCAAGTCAAATGCTGCCTGCGGATCTAATCCCTGCAAGGGCTCGTCTAAAATCCAAATATCCGGGTCCGGTAATAGGGCACCAATAATGATCGTCTTTTGACGCATCCCATGAGAAAAGCTTTCCAGTGTTTCATCCTCATGACCGACTAAATCAAATAATTCAATCAGCTCTTGACGACGATGCTCCTGCCCCTTCAATTCATAGGCCGCTGAGATCAGGTCCCAGTATTCATTGGCAGTCAATTGTAAAAACATATCCGGTGAATCGGGAACATAGGCAATTTTTTTCTTGATCGCCAACCGATCTTCCTTTAAATTCTTCCCATCAAACAAAATTTCTCCACTCGTAGGTTCAATAATGCTAACTAAGCTTTTGATCGTGGTAGATTTCCCCGCACCATTATGTCCTAAAAAGCCAAAGATTTCTCCAGCCTTTATTGTTAAACTTAAATTATCCAAGGCCTTTTTTTGACCATAGACTTTCGTTACACCTGTCAATTCAATCATCTTTTATCGCCCTCCTTACCAATCACTATACGGAAAAAGCTTCTCCATGACAATAAACTCCAAGAAAAAAACACTCATTCGAGTGTCCTAGGCCTTCAGGGGAACCCAAATTTCGATCACCGAATTTTTTTGATTCCACTGAAATTTTTCATCATATTTTTCAAAGTGCAGAAAATCCACTTGCTCCAAAGATAGACCCAGCTTCGGGATAAGCTCCCGATAAAGGGTCTCGTAAGTCGCGTAAATATGCTTCATCGCACCCTGATGCTCCACCACCAAATAGGTACAGGTCGGAATCTCCTTCGACAGAAAATTTACCGGTACAGTCTCTGGCTGAGGAATGCCACAAAAATAATAGAACTGACCCTCTCGCCGTGTCATAAAAGCATACTTCGTCCATATCCCTTTTTGACCAAGCCGATTTCTTTTCAGCTGTTGATTAAAATACGGCCAAAACGATAGGCAGCGTTCCAGATTTTGACTCTTTTTTTCCGTCAGCGTTTGTTCTAAACCAATGACTGAAAAAGTTGGCAGTTCTTTGATTGTATACTTCATTCCACTCTCCAATTATCCACTAAGTATTTTCCTTTAGTCTACCTGAAAGAACTTAGAAATGATATCAGAGAAGGGATTGCAATCAAACTAATGATATCAGAGAAGGGATTGCAATCAAACTTTCGAATAAAACATAGCAAATTAGAGGCCATTAGCTCGCTTGTTTCAAATCATGATCAGATTTTGCATCTACATCGTCCAGCTGCATTTTAATAGCGGTCGCTAGGATTTGTTCTTTGCGTTGTGCTTCAAGTTCGTTGATGCGTGCCCAATAAGTCGCATTTGCTTTTGCTTTCTGTTGATTTCTAACACCAGTAAGCACCCCAACAATCAGGATCAATAGAATAAGAATCATCATATTTAGCACCTCCTATGCCCTTATTCTAGTCCCTTTTCAGAAAACCAATTAGGACATATGTCACATTTGGAAAAGAAAATTTCTTCCTGCAAAAAATTATCTTGATGCTACGTTAAAAAGCTGCCTAACTATCACGCTAGGCAGCTTTTTCTTATTCGTATAATGGGGCTTTTGCTAAGGGATGCTCTTCAAGCCACAGCAGAAGCTCCGCCGCAAGCTCTTCCGTCATTGAAAATGAGGCGTCGATCTGTTCTTTTGAGATATGATCCACATGAACGCCCGCCGTAATGACGCAATTTCCTAGAAGCTTTGCCTGAATTTTCTTTATCAAGATATCTGCTAACACGTCATCTTTATGAAACCGACCATCATGGCTGGGAAAGCGTTGAACCTGTAGATCACCTGCTGAAAAAGTAGTCACTGTCCCAATATGCGGTGTGTCTCCGCCATAAAGACACAGCAGCAGGTCGTTTCCGATCCATTCGGCCTTTAACGAGAGTTCATAGCCGACTTTTTTAATGGAAAATGTTTTAGTCATTGTCTTTCCACCGCCCGGAGACATGGTTCTCGATTCCTAAAGCATCCATCAGCTTCATGGACTGATGCGCCACGATGTCTTCTATTGTTTTCGGCTGACTGTAAAAGGCTGGGATCGGCGGGATGATTTGAACCCCTAGTCGCGCCAATTTGGTTAAATTTTCTAAATGAATCGCATTCAGCGGCGTTTCTCGGGGAACCAAAATCAGCTTTCGCTGCTCCTTCAAGGAGACATCGGCCGCTCGCGAGATTAAGCTGTCGCCAAAGCCCATGGATATGCCTGCGACGGTTTTCATACTCGCCGGGACGATTACCATGCCATCCGTTAAAAATGAACCGCTGGCGACTGCCGCGCCTAAATCGCGATTGCTGTAATGATAATCCAGCATTCCCTCCAGCTCCTTCAGACTCACCTCGGATTCTAGCTTCAAATTCTGCTTCGCCCAGTCACTGATAATTCCATGGGTCTCGATCGTCGAATCGGCCTTTAATCTTTTGATCAAGTCAATCGCGTAAATGATTCCAGAGGCTCCGCTGACGCCAATCACGATTCGTTTTTTCATTCGTCTCACCTACTTCAAATATTTTTCCCAATCTGGTACTTCTTTAAATTCTGCTCGAATGAAATCATCCTTTAAATCAAAAGGAACTGTTCCATCTAAAATTGTTTTACTGCTCATGCCGCGGAAACGAATCGATTTTGGATCGTATTCTGGACGCTCGGAAGGGTCTAACGGGTGATTGCGCATTCCAGGCAGCACGAGAATATCCTGATCTCCCTGGAAGCGAGTATTCAGGGTCCACATCACATCATTCATATCAAAAATATCAACATCGTCATCCACTAGAATAACGGTTTTTAATTCTTTAAAAGCAGATAACGCCAAAATCGCCGCTTGGCGTTGAATCCCCTCATCCGCTTCGCTTTCCTTGTGAATCTGCAGGATCGACATTAGTTTCCCGCCGCCAGCTGGTGGATTATAGACATTGGTTACTTTTCCGGGAATCGCTTTGTCCACTAGATCCAAGATGCTGGCTTCTGTCGGAATGCCCGCCATCGAGACATGTTCTTCTGAAGGGCCGATCGTTGTCTGCATGATTGGTCGATCTTTCCGATGGGTGATGGCTTTGACTTTGACTACATTGACCGCTGGATTGGCGTCGCCGTTGTAGCCGGGAAATTCAGGCATTGCTTTGCCTGTGTTGGTGTTGATATCTTCTTGAATCGTTTCATGGGGCAAAATTTCTGCTTCAATAATAAACTCAGAGCGCGCGATTCCGACTTCATCCACCGCAACGCCATCGACTAATTGTACTGGCTCTTGACGTAGAGCCCCCGCTACCCACAGCTCATTGTAGCCTAAGGGAGTGGTTGGCGGCTCAAAGGTGGTGCCGATAGAAATCGCCGGATCCAACCCGATATTGATGGTAATCGGCATTGGTTTGTTTAACGCTTCATATTGTTTCTGAAAGTGCCCGATATGGCGTCCGCCAGGCATAATGTACATGCCGATGGTGTCTTCGTCTTCCAGAACCATCCGGTGAATAGTGACATCGCTCATGGTTTTTTCTGGGTCTGAACCAAAAACCACGCCCATTGTAATATAAGGTCCCGCATCATACTCCGTATTAGTCGGTGCCGCTAAAATTTTGCGAATATCAAAGCCTTCATCTGTCGCTAAATGGATCACTTCCTGCGCCGGCGCGTCTGTTTTAGCAACCTTCACTGGTTTCACGGGATTTTGAACAGAGTCCTTTAACAAGCGTCCTAAGTGCTTTGGATCATGGTGTAAAATTTTCCCTACACGGTCACGACTAGCAATGATTCCGATCAATACCCGCGTATCAGGAAATCCTTTGACACAATTAAACATCATCGCTGGTCCTTCTTTTGTTGGCCGCTTGACTGTCCCTCCTGCACCGATGTACCGATAAACGCCAGATAATTCCGCATGGGGATCAACCTCCACGTTCGTTTCGTGGTATTCCCCCGGCATTTCCTGCAGCTCCGCTAAAACTTTTCGTAAATCATAAGGTGTCGACATAAAAAAGCCTCCTTGTATTGTTGGTCTTCTGATAAGTAAATTTTAGGCTTATCGTTAACCCAATACAATTCAGCTTTTCGTCCATTCTATTCCAATTTGGAATGATAAGAGTGTAAAAAATTAAAAAACGCTTTGGAGGCTTGCGCGTCTGTCTCTTCAGATAAACAAAAATACAAATAACTCTCTTTAGTGGGAAGGATTTCGCGGACCACTAATTCCTCTGATAAGGAATCACCTAAAGATTTTTCCATCATTAGTGAAATTCCCAATCCCTCCTCAATCATTCGCAAAATCAAATCGATGCGCGTTCCTTGGTAAGTAATCCGTGGATCGAAGCCCGCTTCACGACAAAGCTGCTCCACCGAATAATACGAATTCTGCGCCTGACCCAATAGTAGAAAATTTTCCTTTGCCAACGCAGCCAGATTGATGGGGGCTTGGTCAACTAACGGATGATCTTTCGACAGGACCGCTACGAAATGGTCTTTTTCAGTAGGAATAGCATTTTTCTCAACGATTTGACTCATCGAACGGAAAAAATAAACTGTATTCTTCTCGATCTCAAACGCTCCCAGTGCCATCTCTTCTGATTCCTTTAAATTCAAGTGCACCTCAGGATGCTGCTTCAAAAAAGTGGCTAAGCGATCAAACCCTAGATAATTAGGCATCGTAGGGATCGTATGAACCGTCAATACCCGCTCTTTTTTCTCCCGATAATCGCTCAGCGTATCTGCTAACGCCTGATAATCCTCAACGATTCTTCTGATCGCCGGCAGCAATAGCTGGCCCTCTTCCGTTAATTGAATCTGGCGATTTTTGCGGTCGAATAAAGGCACCTGCAGCTCCCTTTCCAACGCGTTGATTTTTTTCGAGACATTCCCCTGTGTCATGTAGTTTCGTTCCGCCGTTTCCGTATAATTCAACGTTTCCGTCAAATCAAGGAACAGCCTTAGCTTCTGCTGATCCATTTTTTCACTCCTATTCCACTTAGGAATATTATAAAGCACCGCGGCTTTATTCTCTATCCATTATTTCGTTTAATCAAAGCCTTTTCCATCAGCTTGTGATAATAAGGGCGCATTTCTTTCTCGGTCACCGCTTGATCAAGATCGGCAACCTCGATCCACTTCACCGCACTGTTCTCATCCGCCTTCACCTGCAGGTCCTGATTTTCTGAAGCCATGAACAAATAGGTTGTGTTGATGTGATGATGGGCTTTGATAAATTGTCCCTTTTTATAGTGAGCATTCACCGGCAAAATATCAAAAGCAAAAAGACCATCATAAATCAGTTGGTACTCCTTAATGCCAGTTTCTTCCTCTAGCTCTTTCTGGGCAACGGTTAAAAGCTCCTCACACCCATCCGCGTGTCCGCCGGTCCAAGAATAAGACTGATAGATATTATGGTAAACCATCAGCACTTTGTCATAAGTAGGATTGACAACCCACGCCGAAGAAGAAAAGTGATACTCCTGATTCTCTCTTGTCAATAAATTGTCTTGAAATTGAAGCTTGTCTAAAAACAGCTTTTTATCTGCCGCCTCCTGTTCTGTATATGGTTTATAGGCGGTAATCGCATCAATAATTCTCTTCATCTAAAGACCTCTTTTTCTAATCTTCTCTAAATCCTGTCATCACAAGTTGATTATAGCAAATCTGTTCTACCACGAAAAAAAAGACTTGGCTCACTGACCCAAATCTTTCTGCGCGATTTCTTTAGGGAACAAACCGATAGCCGGCCCCCCAAACCGTTTGGATATGCGCAGGTTTAGAAGGATCAGCTTCGATTTTTTCTCGCAGACGATTGATATGAACCGCTACTGTTCGAATATCTCCATTTGAATTCATTCCCCATATTTTCTCATAGAGCTCTTCTTTACTAAAGACCTGTTGGATGTTCTCCATCAAAAAGAGCAGCAGCTCGAACTCCTTATACTTCATAGCCACTTCCTTCTCTCTAACATACACCTTCATAGCCTTTGGCTGGATCACAATCTCGCCAGTACCAATCGTGTGGGTTTTAGGAGTATCCTGCCTCTGCTGGTTCAACCGCTCAAATTGAGCGAGGTTAGCCCGCACGCGGGCCACCAGCTCCGTTGGTGAAAAAGGCTTGCTGATGTAATCATCTGCACCTAGACCTAATCCCCGCAGCTTATCGATTTCTTCATTTTTCGCGGTTACTAATAAAATAGGAACCAGCACTTCGCTGCGTATTTGTCGCAATATCTCGATGCCATCGATCGTCGGCAGCATGACATCCAATAAAATCAAATCATAGTCTTTGGTTAAAGCAGCCTTTAACCCTTCCGCGCCATCATGAACAATTCTACTTTCAAATCCGTTGATCGTTAAAAAATCCTGGAGAATGTCCGCAATCGCCTCATCGTCTTCGATAATCAAAATCTTCTTCATTGTTTGTCTCCTTCAAGCTAACGTATTCGTTTCATTTTGTCGGCGCGTCTTTGCTAATTGGCAGTTGAATGCGTATTTGCAATCCACCTTTTGAAGAATCGCGCGCTTCAATCTCCCCGCCTTGACTTTCAATGACACGACGTGCAATGGCCAGCCCTAGACCGCTGCCTTCTCCTGACTGCGTCCGCGCTTTATCCCCCCGATAAAACACATCAAACAAGTTTTTCTGTTGCGGCCAAGGAACACCCGGACCATTGTCACTAAAGGTTATCACGATTTTCTCTGACTCTTCGTATTGTTCGATTAGCAGCTGATTGTCGGAGGGATGTCCATATTTTACCGTATTTTCAATAATATTGATAAATACGGTACGCAGCTGCTCTGGATCAACAGCGGCCTGTGTTTGATACGAGTGCACACCAAGGGTTATTTTTAAGCCCCGCTGCCGATATTCTTCGGTCACGCCTTCAATCAAGTCAGCTAAATATTTTCCAATAGTCACATTCTGAATCCGCAACGCAAAATCTCCTAAATCGACTTTAGAAAAGAGGAAAAGCTGATCAACTAAATGCGTCAGTTCATCCGTCTTTTTTGTAATTGTTTTTAAATATTTTTCTTTCATCGCCGGTGTTGTCGCTATCCCTTTTTCCAGACCTTCAACATACGCCTTGATCGCAGTCAGCGGCGTGCGCAAGTCGTGGGAAATCCCCGCGATCAGCTCTTTGCGATTTTCACTGTTTTTTTCCTGTTCTGTTACTAGGATTTCAAGCCGCTCAGCCATTTCATTGAGACTATTGACTACTGGACGAAATTCATCCTCTTCTTGATAGTCTGTTCGCCAGCTGAGATTGCCGTCCCGAATCTGCTGAACTCCCTGCAGCAGAACGGTCAACCCGTCATTGATCGGTCGAAAAATAAAGCGGGACAAAATGTAATTCGTCAAGACCACAAAAAGAATCACACAGACAACGATTAACAGAACAACCAAGAAGATCATCCTCTTGTTGTCTAATAATTGCTCCTCTAAGTTCATATGGTAATTCTGATTAACCAATAGCACCTGAAACTGACCAATCGTTATACGATTCATCAAAACCTTATTCACTACCAATGTATGCTGATCTGGATTGTCCAGCATACTTTTCACGATACTATCCTCCTGATAAGTCCCCCTGCGCTGAAGCAATGCTCGATCACTATCATAAAGTAAAACGCTGACGACCTCGCTAGCTGGCTGCTCCTTATTCAGATCATCAAGTGCTTGAATTAATTGGGCCTGGGTCGGGTCTTCTACTTGAAACTTCTTTTGAAGGGCTTCAATGCGGTCATACTCTTTGGTATACAGCTCATTTTCCTGCCATTGATTGATAAAATCACTGCCGAAGGTTTCAGAAAAAATGAAAAAGAGCCCGCCTAAAACGATTCCTGTCAAAACAATCGGCATGACGATCATTAAAATATTGGAAAAGTACAGTCGCTGACGAATCGTCATCCTTTGTCACCTCATTTGATTTCTTCTATCTTCCTATTTAACACGAACCTTTCCTCTTTTCGTAAAAATGAAGCAAGTATTAATAAATAGTTTATAAATTGTTTATCCTTTCCGCACTTTTTATTTCCTTTTGTTTTGTATCCTAAAGCGAACCTATTGATTTGTCACTTGGAGGAAAACTACTTATGCAACCATTTAAAGGATTAACAGAAAAACAAGTCCAGGAACGGATCGCCGCTGGACAAACCAATGATTATCGGATGAACCCAGCAAAATCGACCGGCACGATCATTCGAGAAAATACCCTGACATTGTTCAATTTATTGAACTTCCTTTTGGCCGCTTGTCTATTTGCGGTCAAAGCCTACAGCAACATGTTTTTTATTCTGATTATCATCATGAATATCGTAATCGGCATCGTTCAGGAAATTCGCGCGAAAAAAATGGTAGACCGTTTAACGCTGCTCGCTCAAAATGATATTACCGTGATTCGAGACGGTAAAAAGCAAGCTATCGCTCCAGAGCAATTGGTCTTAGGTGATCATGTTCTGCTAAAATCGGGGGAACAGATTCCCAGCGACATGCTGGTACTAGACGGACTGGCGGAAGTCAACGAATCCCTGCTTACCGGTGAATCCGATACCATTGTTAAGAAAAACGGCGCGGAAATACTCTCTGGCAGCTTCTTAACGAGCGGACACTTAGTTGCAGAGGTACGGCACGTTGGCGCAGATAATTACGCCGCAAAAATTATCAATGAAACGAAAGCCGCAAAGCCAATCAAATCCGAACTGATTCAATCAATCCAAAAAATCTCAAAATTTACCAGCTTTATTATTTTGCCGATTGGAATCCTGCTTTTTCTTGAAGCCTTTTTCCTACGTAACAGCTCTACTTATACTGCTGTTGTCGCTTCGGTTGCGGCTCTGTTAGGCATGCTGCCGAAGGGGCTGGTACTGCTGATCAGCATCGCTTTGACTACCGGTGTCCTGAAATTAGCGAAAAAAAATGTCCTTGTTCAAAATATGTACGCCATTGAGAATTTGGCGCATATGAATGTTCTCTGCTTGGATAAGACTGGAACCTTAACTGAAGGGAAAATGCAGGTTGAGAATCTGTACCTTTTAGACGAAAACTATCGCGACCTTCTGCCGACTCTGATGACCAGCTATTTAGCAGCGACAGAAGACAGCAATCCCACCGCTCAAGCTTTAAATCGTTATTTCGGTGAGGGCGCAAAGGAACCTGCCAAGCAGGTACTGCCCTTTTCTTCTGAACGAAAATACGGTGCGGTTGCCTTTGAAAATGGCAAAACACTCTACTTAGGTTCTCCTGAAAATCTATTACAACCGAGTCAGATTCCATCAATCATTCATCATTACCAAGAATCTGGATTACGTATTCTTTTGATTGCCTTGACTTCAGACGGGATTTTAGAACAACCAAAAGACCTGATGCCGATTGCTTTTTTGACCTTAAGCGATCCAATCCGTGCTAACGCCAAAGACACCTTGAACTTTTTAACTGAGCAAGGGGTCGAATTAAAAATCATTTCAGGCGACAATCCTAAAACAGTCTCAGCAATCGCTGAAAAAGCTGGATTCGCCGATTATCAAAAAGCGGTTGATCTTTCCAGCTATTCCGATGAAAAGGAGATCCGCGCCTTGGCACACAGTCATTCTATCTTCGGCCGTGTAACGCCGCAACAAAAGAAACTGCTGATTCACGAATTGAAATCACTAGAAAAAACCGTTGGGATGACCGGCGATGGTGTAAATGATATCTTGGCTTTGCGGGAGGCGGATATTTCTATCGCGATGGCAGAGGGAGATGACGCAACTAGGCAGATTGCTGACGTGGTGCTGTTGGATTCGAACTTCGGCAGCTTACCGTCCATTATTTTTGAAGGCCGCAGAGTCATTAACAATATTACCCGATCCTCTGGCGTCTTCTTTATCAAGACGATCTATTCATTGTTGGTGTCTTTGTTCTGTATTTTAACCGTATCAACGTTCCCATTTATTCCACTTCAAATCACCTTAATTGATTTGGCAATTGAAGGGTATCCAGCTTTCTTCCTTTCCTTTGAAGCGGACAATCGGAAAATCCAGGGACGCTTTTTACCGACGGCCATCAAGCGTGCTCTGCCTAGTGGCATCCTAGTATTAGTGAATGTTGTACTTGTTTGGTTCTTGGGACAGCATTTCCTATCCGCCTTAGATACTCGCACATTGATGTATTATTTGTTGATCGGAATCAGCTGCTTTGCAGTGATGAAATCTTGTCAGCCATTTAATCGTCTACGCCTTTTCTTAGTTATTACAACGACTCTAGGCAGCTTTGTTGCGGTCGGATTATTCCACGAGCTTTTATCAGTAGGCGCCATGACTCTTCCAATTCTTGTCGGATTCACGATTATGATGCTGTGCAATGTGCTGCTCTGGCAGCCGCTGGCTAAACAAGTCAATAAATTGAAGCTTACCTTTTTATAATCTATGAAACAAAAAACAAGCCATCCAGTATCGGAGGCTTGTTTTTTGATTTATTCAGCTTTCGCGCGAACGGGCAGCCAAACCTGGAACTGGGCATTTTCTGGATTCGCATCCAAGTAAAGCTCGATATCCGGCAACTCATCGTATTCAAAGCCGGAGGTCGGCAGCCATTCCTGAAAGACCTGCTGCTGTAATTCTTGGATCGCGCCAGGCATCGGACCTGTTCCTGTGAAAATCGCCCATTTCGCAGCAGGGATTTCATAGCTTCCAAATTCCGCTGTGGCTTCTTCACTAACAACGCCAATCACATATTTCCATGCCTCTTGAACCTCCGAAGACATCAAGCTGACTCCTAAAACGCCCGGATTGTTTTGATCCATAAGCGGGATCAATTTTTCCAAGTCTCCGCTGGCACCTACTTCATTCCAAAATTCTGGAATGCGCTTTTGCGCCATCTCCATATCCTTACCTAACTCCAAGCCGATCCCTGTTACGTGAAACGCTTCTTTGTCTATCAGTTGATACTCCATCGCCTGTACTCCCTTTACGGTTATTTTGAAGGTCAACATGGGATAGCTGGTCAATTTCGCTCCAGATTGCTTAGCTTCCTTCGGCGTAATTCCGTGAACACCTTTGAACACTCGATTAAAGGACGTTGGAGAATCATAGCCATATTTAGTCGCGACATCGATGACTTTTTCGCCCCGCTGCAGATCCACACCCGCTAAACTCATTCTGCGCCGTCGGATGTACTCCCCTAGCGTTACCCCAGCAATATAAGAAAACATTCGCTGGTAATGATAACTGGAACATTGCGCCAATTGTGCTGCCCTGTCCAAGTCAATGCTTCGCGCCAAATTCTCCTCAACATAAGCAATACTGTTATTAAAATGATCTAACCATTCCATTCATTTTCCTCCTACCTCTACTATAATAGGATCAGTAAAGAGTTACCTCTCAAAATGTGCCGTCTTCTGCGAGCTAAAACGTCAACTCAGCCAATCGATCAAACGCCTTCGCTAAAACTTCCATTGGTTGCGTCGCCGCCAGACGAATATAGTCATCTCCGACATTTTCACCAAAGGCTTTTCCTGGAACGAACAAAACACCGCTCTGTTCCAATACTTTTTCGACAAAGGTTACAGAATCTAAGCCGCTTTTACTGATATTAATAAAAGCATACATGCTGCCAGCCACAGATGGCAAGGACAAATAAGGAATTTCTGCCACTCTTTTTTCAATATAGGCCAGTCGTTCTTTGAAAATCGCCACTGTTGGAGGAACGAGCTCTTCATAGTGCTTTAACGCATATATCCCGCCGCGTTGGGAAGCTGTCGGCGCGGAGTAAGTGATACTCTCGTTGATCATCCCAGCCACTTGATTGATATACGTTGGCGCTATCATGTAGCCTAAGCGCCAGCCAGTCATGGCAAAGCCCTTTGACACCCCGCTGATAGTGATCGTGTTATCAGGCGCAAGACTGGCCATCGGCACAAATGTTTCTTTAAATGCAAAGTCTTCGTAGATTTCATCTGAAATAATGAAGAGCTCCTTTTCGATCGCTACTTCCGCAATCTGCTTCAGCGTCTTTTCTGAGAAAACCGCACCAGTGGGATTGTTTGGCGAATTGATGATGATCGCCTTTGTTCGGTCAGTGATCGCCGCTTTTAAGTCAGCCACATCCAATTGAAAGCCATTTTTCTCATAGGTTGGAACAAAAACCGGCGTTCCGCCAGATAAGGTCACCTGTTCGCGATAAGGCGAAAAATACGGTTCATGGATAATCACTTCATCACCGGGATCTAGCAGTACTTGCATCACCAGATACATCCCATGTAAAGCACCCACTGTGGCACGGACCTGATTCACCTGAAAATCGAGGCCATATTTCTTTCGATAAAAATCCACGACAGTAGTTAAAAATTCCTTGCTGCCGTCAGGGGCTGTATACTTCGTCGCTCCCTTTTTAACATCGGCATATGCCGCTTCAATGATCGCCGGGTTAGTGATCAAATCAGGATCACCAATCGACAAATCAATAATATCTTCCTTTTCCTTGGCTAAAACCGCGATCTTCATCAGCAAATTCTCTGCCGGCTGCTGAAAACGTTGCGCAATTTTTTCTTTATTCATCCCTCTTCACCTCGTAAACCTACAATACTTTATTCAAGAAATCCTGTGTCCGACTGTTTTGCGGACGATCAAAGATTTCCTCTGGTGTGCCCTCTTCTTGAATAATGCCGTCCGCCATGAAAATCACACGATCCGCCACTTCCTTAGCAAAACCCATTTCGTGTGTCACCACTACCATGGTCATTCCTTTTTTCGCTAAATCCTGCATAACAGCCAGTACTTCACCCACCATTTCCGGGTCAAGGGCAGAAGTTGGCTCATCGAACAGCATCACATCAGGGTTCATAGCTAAGGCACGGGCAATCGCTACCCGCTGCTGTTGACCGCCTGATAAGTTACTAGGATAGCTGTCGGCTTTTTCCTTCAAACCCACTTGATCCAATAAAGCTAACGCCTGATCTTTCGCCTTGGTGGGATCTTCTTTTTTGATCTTCACTGGTGTGATTGTCAAATTCTCTAAGACACTCATATGAGGAAACAAATTGAAGCTTTGGAACACCATCCCCATTTTCTGGCGAATCTGATCGATGTTGCTGTCAGGTGCCGTAATGTTTTGCCCTTCGAAAAAGATTTCGCCAGAGGTCGGCTCCTCTAATAGATTCAAGCAACGTAGAATCGTACTTTTTCCACTTCCAGAAGGGCCGATGATTACGACTACTTCGCCTTCTTTGACCGTAAGATCAATGGCTTTTAGCACTTCATTCTCACCAAATTGTTTTGATAATTGTTTTACATTAATCATTCAGACCCATTCTCCTTTCAACTAACCCTAATAGACGGGAAATACAGAAGGTCATTACAAAGTAGATCAGCGATACTAAGACGTACGGTAAGAACGGCTTGAAGCTGGCGCCCTGTACCACGCCTGTCTGGAAGATCAATTCTGATACGCCGATAACAGAGACTACTGAAGATTCTTTTATGATCGTTACGAATTCATTCCCCAGTGCCGGCAATATATTTTTGATGGCTTGCGGGAAGACAATATAGCGCATCGCTTCCTTTTGATTCATTCCTAATGAACGTGCGGCTTCCATCTGCCCTTTGTTCACAGCGTTGATCCCCGCACGAACGATTTCCGCGACGTAGGCTGCGCTGTTTAACGATACTGCAATACAACCTGCGAGCAATTTCGACAAGTCTAGACCTAGGACCCCTGTCCCGAAATACACGATGAAGATTTGTACCAGTAATGGTGTTCCCCGAACATATTCAATATAGATGACCGCAAGCGCCTTTAAGATCTTGCTCTTGCTCAACTTCATCAATGCCAATAAACTACCAAAAATCAATCCAAATAAGACCCCAACAAATGCTAGTAAAATCGTGTATTTAGCCCCACTTAGATAGTATGGCCCATATTTTTGCAAGAAGGACTTCTCTCCTTGGAACATCAATTCGTTGGCCTCTTTTTGATAGCCCTTCAGCAAATCATCGTCGTTGATGGTCTTGATTGACGCGTTGACATGCTTTTTCAATTCCGGTGTGTTCTTCGACATGGCGATCGCCGTGACTTTTTCTCCCTGCTCAAATTTCACTGGGGCTAACTCCACATTGTCGCTTTGTTGCACATACGCTTCGGCTACGGGCTGCTCCAGCACGACCGCCTCAACCTTTTTATTCAGCAAATTGTTTATTAAATCAGGAACCTTTTGCAGCGAGGTCGGTTCCGCTCCAGTCATTTCATTTTTAACTAAATCCTCTTGAGTCGTTTGTTTTTGCGCGCCGACTGCTAAACCATTGAAATCTGCCGTCGTCTTGAACTTATTCTTATCGCCCTTACGAACCAAAACCTTCTGTTGAACCACAAAGTAAGGATCAGAAAAATCTACTTCCTTCAATCGTTCCTCCGTGATCGACATCCCGGATATGACCAAATCAATCTTACCTGTCTTCAGTGCTCCTAACAGAGCATCAAAGCCGAGCTCTTCAATTTTAAGCTTTACACCCATATCCTTCGCTATTTTTTCTGCGATTGACACATCGAAGCCGACGATTTTATCCTTCCCATCTACCTCTGCGTGAAACTCATAAGGGGCATAATCTGCCGACAATCCAACGACTAATTCTCCGCTCTGTTGAATTCGTTCGTAAATTTCATCCTTTTCTGCTCCTTGTGCCTTTACCGGTAAAAAACTGAACAGCATTAGTACAACCGCCAGCAATACACCAATTCTCTTTTTCATCCATCCCGCTCCTTTGAATCATAATGTATAATAATATAAAATTAATAGAATAAATATGCAAAAAACGACTTGAATTCATACTACCATAATAGTTATAATAAAAAAAGAATTATCTAAAAAAATAATGAAAGAAGTTTTCTGATGACAAAACAACTGATTGTACGCGGTGCGCCGCAGGAATACGAGCTAAAAACAAAGGCTTGGGATTCATTACAAATGCATTTAAATAGAAGAAATATTGAGAATGTTCTCATTCTCCATGGAGAAGCCTCATGGAAAGCAGTAAAAACTTACTTTCCTGAACTATCAATAACAAAAACCTTTCATTACTATGGTGGACAATGTACAGATGCAGCTGCAGAAGAATTTGCGTCTTTATGCAAAGAAAAGGCATTTGATGGAATCATCGCTGTAGGAGGGGGAAAAGTCGCCGATCTAGGAAAATTCACGGCCTACAAAGCACAGCTGCCGATTATTATTTTACCGACATTGGCCGCTACCTGTGCTGCCTATACGCCATTGAGCGTAGTCTATAACGAAACCGGCGTGATGTTGCGTTACGATATCTTCCCGAAAGCTAGTGATCTAGTACTGATCGATCCGGCAATTATTTTAGAATCGCCTCGCCCGCTGATGATCGCAGGCATCGGGGATACTCTAGCCAAATGGTACGAATCCCGGGCAATCATCTCTCAGTTAAGTGTGAAGCCGGTCGAGGTACAAGTCGCAGAGTTCGCGGCAAAGCAATGTCGACAGATTCTCCTTGACAAAAGCGAAGCCGCTCTACACGCGATGGAACAAGGTCAAATCAATCAAGCATTCATTGACGTCGTTGAGGCGAATATTCTATTAGCAGGTATGGTGGGCGGCTTTGGCGATGAATACGGGCGCACTGCCGGCGCTCATTCGATTCATGATGCCTTAACTGTCTTGCCTGAAAGTCACCAGCAGCTTCATGGAAACAAAGTTGCTTATGGCATTCTTGTGCAGTTAATGATTGAAGACAATCAGACTGAGATTCAGCAGTTGCTACCCTTTTACCACCAACTGAACCTGCCGACTAGCCTCGAGGCGATGAATCTATATCTAACAGAAGAGGACTACCAAGCTGTTGCGGAAAGGGCCTGCACGCCAGGCGAAATGATTCATTTAATGAAGGAAACCATCACTCCTGAATTAGTCATTCAAAAAATGAAGGCTTTAGAAGATCGGATGAAGGGATGAGAAAAAGATGATTTCAGTTTTCCTATAAGGAAATTGAAATCATCTTTTTTGGTCTAGCTTCGTTAAAATAGTAAAAAAAGATACTTATAAAGCAAAGTATCTTTTAAAAAATTTTCCCAGTTCTAATGGCATAAATAGTTAAGGAAATTAGAATGAACAACGCCAACATTTCCAATAGAAAGTCGGTGGCTTTTACTTCGTTTTTCGAAGTGTTCCTCTCTCGTTTCATTGTGCTATTAGGGCCCTCCTTACGTGTACAATGCAAGGATAGCAAACCATTGGTATAGGCTCGTAACAATTCCTAATGAATTTCATTAGAATACTATTAGCTGAATCTAATTTAATTGCTCTTTACTTTCGAACAATTGGTTCTGAACATTCCTAACGATCAACGCCACACCCAGAAGCTCAATCAATTGAATCAGCGGTACACCTGCCCCTGTATAGAAAAACATAAATAGGCCTTTTCCACCTGGCGCCCAAGTCGAAAACCACGATACACCAAATAAGTAAAGTAGATAGGTCAGCAGTAAGCCTAGAAGAATAATCAAATAATCCGCTAAAACCTTGCGGGTCTTTTGCCGTTTGAAAAAGCCTGTCGCAAAAATCACTCCGGCCGCTAAACTGACAAGCAGCAAAACAGGCGCTATGATTCGGTATAACCAGATGATTCCATTGATGATGATCACTACTGGCTTTGTACGCTTTTCATCTGCCTTCATGCCTTTTTTTACTGTCGAAACAGAACGAACATTCAATAGGTCTAAAACGACTTGAGCAGGTTGATCTGGCATAAAAATCGATCCGCCATAGCTAGTCTGATAGCTCTTGTAAAGAGTCGTTTCCAAAATTCCAGAACGCATGTAAGCAAAAACCTTTCCCATATCTTCCGGCTTTTTCCCATTGCTCTGTTTCGAAACGAAGAACATTTTTTTCTTCTTCAACGCCCCAGACTTAAAACCTTCTGAAAGCTCTTGATTGATCTTTTTAAAGACCTTTTCATTGTCACGACCATTTTTATATAATCCTTCATGCTGAAACATCTCTCGTAAGCCCCAGACAAACATATCCCCCGGCAGCTCACCATTTTTCACCGGCCAAGAATCCGGCCAAATCGACTCGTTCAGCATCCAATCGATCCCTTTTCGATATTTCGCAAAGGTTGGAGACACCTTTTGTGCTTCTGCAAAAGTTTTTTTCGAGACCCAAATGCCGCTGTTTTCAGCAGTGTCCTTAGAATCGTACTTGCTGTTGTCAATCTGAATCAAATTTTCTGTCAGCTTGGCAAAGGATGTTTTCGTCCGATCGTTCGTCGTAAAAATCCCGTAGTAATTCTGATTCATTTTTGAAATCGCCAAGGATTCTCCTAAGGTTAAAAGTATCGGAGCAATCAGTAATAAGAGGTTTCCAACGAGCTTTTGCTTATTCGTTTTCCTCAGTAAATGCCAAAAAGTGTGTAGGCCTTCTTTCATGGACGTGCCCAGTGGCTGGTTCTGTACAATCATTCCAAAGAATGTACAGATCGTTGCTACAATATAAAGCGGCAATAACCAGATGGAGTCTTCTCGCAGATACCAGAAAAACGGAAAAGCAAGCATCAATAAAATCGACCAGGGGATTCTTTTTTTAATGGTTTCTTTTCTCCGCAAATACAGCCCCAGAATCCCGGCTAAAACTGCGAGTACCGCCGCAAAGACCAGACTATTTCGATACACCCGCAGCGAAAAATCTGAAGTCAACGTTGCCGGCGAGTAGATTAGGAATAAGAAGCCTAAGCCGCTGAGATACTTATTTTTAATTAACGGTGCCAATGCCTTGATCATAGCAAAAGCTGCACCAATATTCACTAAACACAAGAACAACGGATAAGACAAGTGTGAAAAATGATTCACAAGCAAAAAGAATGTAAAGGATAAACCTTTCGTTAATGTTCCTGTGCCGTAATCCCCCAACCATTTTCCATCTAAAATGGTCAATGCTTGATTGATCGACAGCGCGTCATCATATCCTGCCTGCATATAAATTTTGACTGGCATCAACACCGCCAATCCTAGTCGAAAAATAACCGCAAAGACAAAAACGCCGATCATGATTCTTTTCATCATTAAAGAATCGAGTTTAGTTAATTTTTCTTTCATCATAGCTTAGCAAAAGGGATAAACGCAGGTAATTCCCCTTCTGTCTCCGTCATAAATTTTTGAAGCCAGACAACATCATGCCATTGATCAAACTTATAGCCAATGGCTGGAAAACGAGCCACCTCTTGGTAACCAAGTTTCTCATGAAATTTCAAGCTGCCCGCATTGCCGCCAGTAATACAAGCGGTTAAAATAGCAACATTCTGCTTTTTCAATATTTCTTCCAAAGTCTGATATAAAAGCTTTCCAGCGCCATTGCCACGTTTCTTGCGATCCACATAAACACTGACTTCAACGGCCCAATCATAAGCTGCCCTGTCTTTATAGGCATGCGCATAGGCATAGCCTAAAATGTGCCCCTTTTCTTCAGCGACAACATAAGGATATCTTTCCAAGGTTTCTTGGATTCGTTGGACAAACTCCTCTGTACCTGGTACGTCATAATCAAAGGTAATCGTCGTCTCTTCAACATAAGGCGCGTAGATTGCGACCAATGCAGACGCGTCCTCTGGTGTTGCTACTCGAATGTCAATCATCTTAGCCCCCCTCGCTGGTTCAATTCTATCACTCTGTCAATTAAAAAAACACCCTCTCTAAAAAAGAAACGTAGAAATTCTTAATAATTATCCCATTTCTTAATGAAAATAACGCTCTACTTAATCCCTTAATCGGCTGTATCAAACATAGTAATAATAACAACAAAAAGAAGCGATATTCTATTATTTAGAATAAATGATAATAAAATGATGGTTCTCTAATGATCAGGTCGTTTAGTTTCACCCCTTCTTTATGGTTATTTTTCTATAAATATGCTTATATAGAAAGAGTGTTTCTTAAAACATTTAGCTTGCTGTTTCAAATAATGGAATACTGAAAGTTTGCAGGCAGTTAGATAAAAATGAACGTATTACGAATTAGGAGAATAGTTATGGAACAGAATCAAGTACCTGACAATCATACGAAAGAGCTGAGCTTGTTAGGTCTAAGTATGATCGTCATCGGGTCAATGCTTGGAGGCGGCGTCTTTAATCTGCCCAGCAGCATTTCCCAGTCAGCTGGTGTGGTGGCTTCCTTATTGGCATGGCTGATTACTGGTGTTGGGGTTTTCTTTATTGCGAAGGTCTTTCAAACCCTCTCGAAGGAAGAGCCTGAGATTATTGGCGGCATTTATTATTATGCTAAAGATGGCTTTGGGGACTATATCGGCTTCAACTCTGCTTGGGGATACTGGCTGAGTAACATTATCGGGAATGTTTCCTTTGTCATCCTCTTTTTAGATGCTTTGAGCAAATTTATTCCCTCTATTGGCGGTTCAGGGGGACAAATCGGATTGTTTTTAGGCACCTTCATGATTTGGGGAGTTATCTTTTTAGTGGCTCGTGGTATTCCCACCGCTAGTATTTTGAACACGATCGCCACAAGCGCAAAGGTCATTCCGATCTTATTAGCAATTTTTCTTTTATTTATCCATTTTAAATACCAGACCTTTTCGATGGATGTCTTCGCCAAAAATATGATGCTTAACGGAAAACAGTTAGGCAGCATTCCGACACAAATTCGTCATGCGATGCTGCAAACAATGTGGGTTTTCGTTGGGATCGAAGGTGCGGTGGTTTTATCAGGACGTGCCAAACGTGCCCGGGATGTAGGGCGTGCAACATTGATTGGGTATTCTACAACACTGGCGATTTATGTTTTAATCGTTATGCTAAGCTTCGGCTCATTGCCGCAGGAGCAGCTGGCAAACCTACCGAGTCCTTCACTCAGTGGTGTTCTGCGGGCATCGACCGGCCCTTGGGCTGGCAGTATGATCGATATTGGTGTCATTATTTCCGTCTTAGGCGCTTGGATTTCTTGGACGATTTTAGCTGCTGAAATTTCTTTTGATGCGGCTCAGGATAAGATGTTCCCTGCTTTCTTAGGTAAAGCCAACAAGCAAAATGCTCCCCTGAACGCACTGGTGCTGAATGGCGTAATCATGCAAATCGTCTTTTTAATTTCTCGCTGGGCGATGGATGCCTTTCAAGCAGTAACAGATACAGCGACCACAATGGTGTTAGTGCCTTATGTTTTGTCCGCCGCTTTTTTATGGCAGGTTGCTAAAGGTAAACAACATAAAAATCAACAATTTTTAGCTCTTGGAGGAATCATTTATGGCTTTTATATGCTCTATTCCTCTGGCATCTTAAATTTACTTTACTGCATTGGAATCTATGCATTAGGCTTTGTTTTCTGGTTATGGAACAGTCATACTTATAAGCGACCGGTCTTCGCCACCAAGCGAGACAAGCTGTTATTTGCGATTGTTACTATCTTAGGAATCGTCAGTCTGATCGTTCTTTTGCTGCAATTACGTTAGGAAGCTGGACATCCCCCTTCCTCTACCTAAAAAATGAGCCAGTGATTATTTAAATCACTGGCTCATTTTTTAGATATACTGCAACATCATGGTTACCAAAAGCCCCAATGCGTAGCAGCTGTTAAAGACAATTAAATTTTCAACAGACATAGGAAAGGTTTTGCTTTTGATTTGTTCTCGCGTGAAAACTTTGGTTTGCGGGATTACCTTTACAAGACTGATAAAGGTAATTAGGATCGGCCACTGATAGATCCCGGCGATTAAGCCCATTAAGATCACACCATAGCAGCTATACATGAGAAAGTTGAACAATCGCACACCCCACTCGCGTCCAATATAAAAGGGCAATGTATAGCGGTGATTTTCAATATCCTGCTCCAAATCGCTTAAATTGTTCGCCAACATGATATTGGCAATAGTCAGCATCAATGGCAGAGCTGCCCAAATAACCGCAAGCACAGCCATCGTATTGCCTGTGATCGCAAAACGCTGCACACTTAATTCCATATAAAATAAACGTAAATCATAGGTATTCAAATAAATCGTAATGGCGAAGATCCCCAAACCCTCAGTAACACCACTAAATATTTCTCCTAACGGCATTCTTGAAAGTGGAATAGGCCCATAGGTATAAAACACACCGACAAAGAAGCAGGCCGCGCCCATTGGCAAGAGCATCCAGCCCGTTTGAACCACTAGTATCAAACCCACGATCGCCGAAAAGCCTACCAAACCAAAAATAAGTCGTTGAATCTGCTTCTCCGATAAATTTTCTCGACCAATAAGGTTCTCTTCATATTTGTATTTCTCCGAATGTGCTTTTAAATAATCCATATAATTATTGATAGCCGTAATCGCTAAATCAAAGGCAAACATGCCGAAAAAGAAAAAGAGCGTCTTTCCTGGATGGAAGGAGTGAAAATACGTATTGGTAAATAGAACGGCAATCACAAAAGGAAAGATGCCCGCGAATTTTGTACGTATTTGCACAAGCTCAAAGAAATGTTCTTTCGTCAATTTATTCTGACCAGCTTTTAGTTTTTTAGTATTGTCCATACGAACTCCCTAAATCATAAATTTTCCTATTTCTTCTATTATAAGTAAGTGACACTCACCTTACCTAAATCGATAAGGTGAGTGTCCGGCTAAATGATACCCTGCAAAAGCAGCGTTACAAACAGGCCAAGAGCATAACAACTATTAAACGAAACAAGATTCTTGATGGACATCACGAAGGTTCTGCTTTTCACCTGTTCTTTCGTAAAGGCTCTTGTTTGTGGATAGACTTTCACCAAACTAAGGAATGTGAGTAGGATTGGCCATTGGTAAATCCCAGCAAGCCAGCCTACTATGATCGCTCCATAACAGCTATACATCAAAAGGTTAAATAGAACGACCGCATTTTTCTTTCCTAAATAAAAGGGCAGCGTATAACGATGATTGGCGATATCCTGTTCTAAATCACAAAGATTATTTGCCAGCATAATATTCGCGATCGTGGCGATCAGCGGAAGTGAGGCCCACACAACTGCTAAAGCTGCCGTGGTACTTCCAGTAATTGCGAAATGCCGCAAGTCCAGCTCCATGAAAAAGAGTCTTTTGTCATAGGTATTCAAATAAATCGTAATCGCAAAAATCCCCAGTCCCATGGTAACACCACTAAACACTTCTCCTAAAGGCATTCGCGATAATGGGATCGGACCAAATGTATAAAATACCCCGATGAAGCAGCAGGCACAGCCCATCACCAAAAGCAGCCAGCCTGTTTGCACAGCCAAGGTTAGTCCGACGATCGCCGCAAAACCGATCAAAGCAAAAATAATTAAAACAACGGTTCGTTCAGACAGCTGATCTTTTCCGATGACGTTTTCTTGATATTTGTATTCTTCAGAATGGGCCTTGCGAAAGTCCATATAATTATTGATCGCTGTCGTCGCCATATCAAAGGCAAGCATACCAAAAAAGAAAAACAGTGTCTTTCCCCAATGAAAGGAATGAAAATAGCTGTTGGTAAACAACACCGCAATCAAAAAAGGAAATAAACTTGCTAATTTGGTACGAATCTCCACTAGATCAAAAAAGCTTTTTCTTGTCATATTATTTCAAATCCTTATCGTTGCCCATGGTGTATCCGGCTTCCTTGTTCAATTCAAAAACATCCTTCAAACCAGAAGTTACGTATACTTTATCGTCGCGAGTAACAAAAATTGCTTCCGTATCCTTCAGACTTTCTACGTACTGAGTGCCCTCTTTTACCCCCATCGAAAAGACTGCCGTAGACAATCCATCGCCATCGATTGATTTTTTCGAGATGATCGTGACACCAGCAATATCATTGTCAAAAGGATATCCTGTCTTAGGATTAAACAAATGATGATACGTTTTGCCATCGACTTCTAAATAACGTTCATAGATACCTGACGTTACCAGTGACATATTACTTTCTGGAACACTACCTAAAACGACATTACGAGCCTGATTAGGGTCTTGGATTCCTACCGTCCAGTCCTCTTTTTGATCCCCTCTAGGGCTATGCCCCATCACATAGACATTTCCGCCAAGGTCAATAATTGCCGTCGTTACGCCCTTTTCTTTTAGCACCTTCACGACTTCATCGGTAATATATCCTTTAGCGATCGCGCCTAAATCTAACTTCATTCCTTTTTCCTTCAAGTAAACAGATTTCTCTGAATCATTGAATTCAACCTCGTGATAATTGACTAATTTCAAGGCTTGATCAATTTCACTCTGATCAGGCTTACGAGCATCGGGAAAACCAATACGCCATAGTGAAGTGATTGAGCCGATCGCCATATCAAAGCCACCCTTAGAGTCTTGACTATATTTGTAGGCTTCTTTAAGTAAGTAATACATGTCATCACTTACCTTAACTGGCTTTACACCCGCCTCTTGATTGATCGCATCGATTTCCGATCCCTCTTGATTCACAGTAATCTTATCAGCCAGCTCTTTAACTCGTTTGAAGGCAGGTTTTAATGCCGCTTCTTTGCCATCATCATAGATACGAATCTGGACATATGTACCCATTAAAAATTGTTTATCATCATAAGGCTTCTCATTTATTTTTGGCTTGTCGTTGCCACAAGCGGTCAACAAAATTGCAAGCAGCCCAAGTATCATCAACAGTGCACGTTTCTTCACGTTCATACTTCCTTTATCTATTTAAAATTTTGTCACCTTATCATAGCGTTTTTAGCAAGGTTTTCAAAGTATTTTTCATAATAAAATCGCAAACTCGTTTTGATTTACGATGCCAAATTACTACTTGTTCCACAGCAGCTCTTAAAATCGTTTGAGAAGCTGGACAATCAAAATATTGTTCTGTTCGGGATAAGCACTTTCAACCGGTTATGCCTTCTTTCTCTTCAAAAAAAGAGCTGGGAAACCCCAGCTCTTCCAAGATTCCCTAAATATCAGGAATTAATTTTTAGTTACGATGTTGTCTACTTGAATCGCTGTTGTATTACCTTTTTCAGCAGCGTTCACTAATTGTGCAGCATATGTTTGGAAAGCATGTGAAGAATGAGTTGCACCAGTTACTACTTCAACTTCTGAAGGTGTTCCTTTTTCAACTAACCCTTTGTTTAATTCTTCGATGTATTCTTTTGGTCCTACACCGCTTTTTGCTTTCATGTTCTTTTCATAGTCAGCGTCATCTTTTTTAGATTTGCCGTCTTTATCTACCATATCAAAGTTTGATTCAGTGATTTTCCCACCTGCAACAGTCATGTTGAAGACTGTACGGTAACCGTTAGAGTAGTTCTTTTCTTCTAAAGTATACGTACCATCTTTCAAATCTGCGCCATTGTCGATCTCAATTGTATTGGTATCGCCAGCTTGAGCAGCTTGAACCAATTGTTGAGAGTAATTTTTAAAGCTTTCGCTTGAATGTGTCGCACCAGTAACTACTTCAACTGAATCTGGATTTTGAGTTTGTTCTAAAGATTTATTTAACGCAGGAATGTATTCTTTAGGACCTGTTTTTGTTTTTTCTTTCATGTTTTTTTCGTAATCAGCATCTTTTTGTTTTGATTTACCGTCTTCATTTAAGTAATCATAGTTTGATTTCGTAATTTTGCCATCTTTAACAGTCATGTCGAAAACCACACGGTACCCATTTTCGTAGTTCTTTTCTTCAAGTTTGTAGGTGCCATCCTTAAGATCAGCGCCTGCTACTTTTTCCGCTGGCTTCGCAGCTTCTGAAGAATTTGTTGAAGAGCTTGCAGCCGTGTCTTTATCATTGTTTCCGCCACAAGCAGCTAACGCAAGTGTAGAAAACGCCACCACAGCAAATCCTGATACTATTTTTTTCATTTTCATGATTAAACTCCACCTTTACTATTTTATGTGATTCATTAAACAAGAATCATTCTAAATCACTATCCTAATTTTGTACATCACTTTTTATATATAACCTACTTTTTCTAATTAATTTATTAAAAAAGACCCTATATTAGTTTATATTAATTCTAATAGACAAAGAAACCAACTATATGTATAATATATTCGATTGTTCAGGAGTTATCAATTCATTATTATTGTGCAGTCATTATCATTTACTATAAGGAGCGGATTTTCAATGGCAAAACATAAGATTGTCGTTGTAGGTGCAGGGTATGCAGGTGTCGCAGCAACGAAATTCATGGCCAAGAAGTTAAAAAAAGATGACGTTGAGATCACGTTGATTGATCGTCACTCTTACCATACAATGATGACCGAATTACACGAAGTAGCTGGCGGACGAGTAGAACCAGAAGCAGTTCAATATGATCTGCAACGGTTATTTGCCCGTAAGAAAAATGTTTCTCTTGTAACAGATACGGTGATTGGCATCGACAAGGAGAAGAAAATTGTTCAAACGAAATTAGGCAAGTATCCTTTTGATCAACTGATTATTGGTATGGGCGGTGAACCGAATGATTTTGGGACGCCTGGTGTTAAAGAACACGGATTTACCCTCTGGTCAATGGAGGACGCAATCAAAATCAGAAAGCATATCGAAGACACAGTCGCAAAAGCAGCACTGGAGCCAGATGAAGCAACTCGTCGCGCAATGCTGACCTTCGTTGTCTGCGGTTCTGGCTTCACCGGAATTGAAATGATCGGTGAATTAATGGAATGGAAGAATGTTTTAGCAAAAGAGCACAAGCTACGTCCTGAAGAATTCACTTTGATGGTTGTGGAAGCCCTACCGACTATTTTGAATATGCTTGACCGCAAAGATGCGGAAAAGGCCGAACGCTTCATGATGAAAAAAGGCATTCAATTGAAAAAAGGCGCACCAATCACTGAAGTCACAGCAGATCATATTGTCTTAAAAGATGGTTCGCAAATTCCGACCAATACGTTGATTTGGACTGCTGGTGTTAAAGGAACGACAGATGCGGCTGATTTTGGATTAGAAGCAGCACGCGGTCAACGTCTATACGCCAATGAATTCATGCAAGCCAAAGGCTATGAAGACAAAGATATCTACATTGTCGGTGACTTGGTTTATTATGAAGAAAACAACGATGGCAAACCTACACCGCAAATTGTTCAAGCTGCTGAACAAACAGCGCATACTGCCGCAGCGAACATTGTAGCAAAAATTAAAAACACACCAAAACATGAGTTCAAGAGTAACTATCAAGGCTTCATGGTTTCCATCGGTTCTAAATGGGGTGTTGCCAACTTGATGGATAAAGTTCATTTAGCCGGCTTTATGGCAATCGTCATGAAACATATCGTGAACTTGAAATACTTCTTTGATATGCGTTCTGGTTACTATATGTTCCAATACATGATGCATGAATTTTTCCACATCAAAAACGATCGCAATGTTACCCGCGGGCATTCATCTCGTTATGGAAATGTCCTTTGGAGCGTACCGTTGCGTGTCTTCTACGGCTCTATGTGGCTGATCGAAGCATCGAAAAAAGTCGTCGGCGACGGCAGCTATCTGAACCCAAGCTCTTGGTTCGGCAGTGGTTCATGGTTTACTGATAAAGTGGTATTCCCTTTCCCATGGCTGCAAGAACAAGTAACTACTGGTGCCTCAGCAGCCGGATCACATGCAGCTGAAGCTACGACTGCGGCGACTGGCGCTGCGGGCGGAGCAACTGACGCGGCAGCGACTGCGGCAACTCATTTCGGCTTCAACTATACGTTTGGCGAAAATCCAATGCCGGTTTTCGAAAAGATGCCTCATTGGTTCGCAAAAATCATGGAATTCATGATGCCAAATAAAGATGTCGCTTTGTTTATGCAGAAATTTATGACCTTTGTCGAAATTGGTATCGCATTAGCCCTAATCTTTGGTCTTTTCACTTGGTTGGCCAATGCTGCAACGATCGGTTTAGTAATTGCTTTCTGCTTATCAGGCATGTTCTATTGGGTAAATATCTGGTTCATTCCAGTTGCCTTTGCTTTAATGAATGGTTCTGGTCGAGCACTTGGTTTGGATCGCTGGGTAATTCCTTGGATTCAGCGCACTGCCGGCAAATGGTGGTACGGAACACCGAGATCCATTTACGGAAAAGAAAATTCCAACTAATTTGACTGTTTAATAATGGAAAGTTCTAAAGGGCTTGTTTTTCTCTTTAGAACTTTCTTTATGTTATGATAAGAAAAGATTTATTGATGCTTTGTAGGAGCTACAGGTTACTTATCTGTCAAAATGGATAGTACAAGAAAAATAAGAGAGGTGTGGACTTTGAAACTGAAGGATTTTGCAAAAAATAGTTTGCTTCGGCCTTGGGATGGCATCATTGTCGTAATACTTATTCTGCTCTCTTTTGCGCCTGTATTGGTCTTCAGTCTCAATCGAGCATCGAGTCCAACACAAGAAGCGGTTCTTTCGGTTGACGGAAAAGAAATCAAAACTTTTGATCTCTCAGATAACTCGCAGGCCTACACCTATCGTTACGAGGATAAAGATGGCGACTACAACCTGATCGAGGTTAAAGGAAACCGCATTCGGATCAAAGAAGCAGACTGCGGGGATCAAATCTGTGTGCGCCGCGGGTGGATTGAACAATCTGGTGAAACCATTGTTTGCTTGCCCCATAAATTGCTAATCGAAGTCAAATCCTCAGACGGAGGGGAACCCGGCAGTGTCATTTATTAACTGCCCTTACTATGAATAAAACGCAAAAACTGATTTACATAGCACTTTTAGTCGCTCAAGGGGTTATCTTGGGCTTGATCGAGAATATGTTTCCATCCCCTTTCGCCTTTGCGCCGGGGGCAAAGCTGGGACTCGCCAATTTAATAACAATTGTTGCGATTTTTACTATGCCTAAAAGAGACAGCTTTCGTTTGATCTGGATGCGTCTGATTTTGACCACCCTTTTAGGCGGAACAATCTCCACCTTCTTATACAGCATGAGTGGTTCTTTATTGAGTTATTTCGGCATGCTGCTGGTAAAAAGTCTGGGACCTAAACGAGTAAGTATTATCGGCATCAGTGCCACAGGTGGTTTTCTTCATAACGTAGGCCAGCTGCTGGTGGCTAGCTGGATCGCTCAATCTTGGACGGTGATGCTCTACTTGCCAGTTATGTCTCTTTTAGGAATTCTTGCTGGAATCGTTATCGGAATCGCAGGAAACTATCTATTGGTACATGTCCGAGCATTGCAAAAATTTCAATTAGATTATGAATTATCAAAAAAATCGAAAAAAGGATCAGGAGGCTATCAAAAATGAAACTTCATCCTATGTGGCAAGACTATCCTGACCTTGCTGAACAATTGACGACCACTCTTGAACTAATGGAAAATGTCGTCAAATTAAAAAATAAAAAAGTCGAGGCTGCTGTACTAGCCATGATCCACGCTGGCGGAAAGCTGCTGCGCCCTGCCTATCAACTCTTATTTTCACAATTTGGACCAGACCAGGATGAGAAGAAGGCAACATCATTGGCGGCATCCATCGAAATGCTTCACACAGCAACCTTGATCCACGATGACATTGTTGATGAATCCGAATTACGCCGCGGTTTGCCGACGATTCGTTCTACTTTTGGGAATGATACGGCCGTTTATGCCGGTGATTATTTGTTCATATGCTGCTTCAAACTGCTCTCCGATTACGCTACTTCTTTACGGAGCTTACAATTGAACTCTCGCAGCATGGAAAAAATTCTTGATGGTGAATTAGGTCAAATGGATGACCGCTACAAGCTTGATCAAACAGTCGACGAATACTTGGAGAATATTTCTGGAAAAACTGCGGAGCTTTTTGCTTTAAGTTGTTCAGTAGGTGCTTTTGAGAGCGGCAATAGTGAACGCTTCGCTAAAAAAGCTGGTACTATTGGACTGAATATTGGGATTGCTTTTCAAATTATGGATGATTTATTGGATTACGAAGCAAATACTGAAACATTAGGAAAACCTGTTCTAGAGGATGTTCGCCAAGGTGTTTACTCTCTCCCCTTAATCTATGCACTGAATCAAGCGCCGCAACAGTTGCGGCCCTACTTGGAAAAGAAAAAGGAAATGACAGATGATGACACTTTGCACGTACAACAGCTCGTTCATCAACTAGGCGGCGTTGCCTATGCGCAACAATTAGCAACAAAGTATACCGAACAGGCCTTAAAGGATATTCGGAAATTACCGGACAATTATTTTGGTACTAAAGAAAAGCTTGAACGCTTAACCAGTCAAATTTTAACCCGTAAAAGCTAACAAAAAATCCGAGCTGCAGCCTAAACGACAGCTCGGATTTTCCTATTCTACTAGACCAAAACTCATGCCAATCACCAAAATGACCAATACGATCAGCGTAATAACCACATACAAATAATCCTTTTCTTTCGCAAATGCAAAGATAGACACAACTACCCGTAGAACGGGTGTCAAAATCAGGCAAAACAAGCCCAACATGATAAAGGCTTCTCCATTCAACTGCTGTACCCCTTTGAAAATCAACTGCAGACTGCTGGGAACCTGGCCCGAACTTGGCAAAAAGAACAGCAGTAGCATTCCCGCCAAAATAATTATGGCTGAAACTATCACACCTATTCGTAAAATGTATCCGATGGAACGCTCAATCTTCAGCATTTCTTCCTTGTTTTCCATTAGATGATCACCCCAAATCCACGAAGAACCATTTGTAGTCCCATAAAGAATAAAATCGGAATGAAAATCATTCGAATCACGATCGGTTTAAGTCGCGTCATGATTCGCGAGCCTATTGTTGCACCTACTAATACACCTAATGCCAGAGGAGCAGCGATTTGTGGCAAAATGGCTCCGCTGAAAAAGTAAACCATCGCAGAAGCAGCCGCAGTGACCCCCATCATCAGATTACTGGTAGCGCTAGAGGGCTTCAAAGGTATTTTCATAATAGTGTCCATCGCCGTTACCTTAAAGACTCCACTGCCGATTCCTAATAACCCCGAAGCGATTCCCGCTCCAAACATCATGGCAAAGCCTCCTGGTACTTTCTCTACCTGATAATCAATTTGTTCTTGCAACACTTTATCATAGTAAGAGCCATTCAATTTCAGCTTTTCAGCCAACGAATCTCCTGCAACTTTTTCAACCGCTTTGTCTGTTTTTCCCCGCAGCTTTTGAATCATGTTAATGACTGAAAAGAGCAAGAAGCCGCCGAATAAAATAAATAAAAAGCTCGTCGGCACAACGCCTGAAAGTAACGCACCTACGATCGCTCCAATCGTGGTCGCAATCTCCAAAAACATTGCGACACGCAAATTCAGCATATCATCCTTTAAATAAGCAATAGTAGCGCCTGAACTTGTCGCGATCACGCAAACAATACTGGCCGCAATCGCATACTGAATGTCTAGTCCCATTATTAACGTCAAAAAGGGCGTTAAAATAATTCCTCCGCCGATTCCTAAGATCGACCCTAGTATTCCGGCCAATACACCAACAATAAGTAATACTCCTATTTGACTAAACATACCTTCCCGCCTTTCTGCTGCTATTATAACGCAACTTTCTTTTCAAGCAGGAAATTTAGTAAACATATTAAATCATTCGATGAAAATTTTCAGAAAACAGAGTCGTTTCACTCATCGATTCTCATTTGCTTCACGTTTTCCTATTTCATAAGTTTAATTGTTTGTGCAGCAACGTTTTCACACGATCTACTTCTTCTTGCGAGATTTTTTGATAGGAAATCCCCTCTTGTCCTGTAAAACCGTCTCCAGTAAATCCTTCCCCCTGAACCTGTTGACTGTCGATCTTAGTCAAACAAGAGTGATACCCAGTCAAGATTTTCTGCATTTGATCAAAGGTTAAGTCTGTTTTCCCATTTTCGCCAATTCCATCTAAAATTTTCTGGTAGCTAAAAATACTTTTAGTTGAAAGGATCTTCTCTATCAATAATTCCATTACTTCACGCTGTCTACCCTGACGTCCGTAATCACCTTTTGGGTCTTCATACCGCATTCTAGAATATTGAAGAGCCTCCCATCCATTCAAGTGTTGCCTACCTTTTGGGTAATCAATTCCTTCTGCCGAAAAAGCAAAATCATTGTTCACAGTCACCCCGCCAACGGCGTCCACTAGCGTTTGAAGGCCATCCATATTAACCGAAACATAGTGATGGATCGGAATATCTAAAAATTTTTCAACTGTATCCATCATCATCTCAGGGCCGCCAATTGAATGGGCATGATTGATTTTGTCTTCATAATCTGCTCCAACAATCTCCACAAACGAATCCCGCGGAATGCTTACTAAGGTTGTTTCATTCGTTTGATTATTTAGCGTCGCGACCATGATCGTATTGGCCCGGAAATCTGTTTTTCTTTTCGCATCATTGGCAATTCCGAGAATCAAAATACTCATAGGTTCTGAAGCTTGAGGCGTCTTTGCTTTTCCCCCACGCTCAACTGGGGAGTACATAGAGTCTGCCATTTTCTGTGAACTATGATAAAACTTCAATGCAAACGCACTTAGTCCTGAAACCAACACCACTAACACTGCAAGCACGCCAATCAATACCTTCTGCCAAGTCAAAAAGCCATTTTTACTTTTCCGTCGTTGGGACTGACGGGGGTTTTGTAAATATGGATAGCAGAAACCCGCCGTCCCGAAAGTGAGCCCTCCACCTAAACACACCCCCGCCAAAACATCACTCATATAATGAACGCCTAAATAAATTCTGCCACCTACAATAATGAACATTAAGAAAAATAATCCTATTTTAAGTAATAGAGGCATGCGACGTTCTCTGAAAAAATAGAGCACGATCAGCGTACAAACAAGCGTCATAATCAGCAACGAATGTCCACTTGGAAAACTATAGGAGGAACGAGAAAGGTATTGAATCTGGTCTGGGCGCGACCGCTGAATCACCTGCTTTAATAAATAACCTACCCCACTGACGAAGATCAGATTTCCCAAGCACCAAACAGCTAATGCCCGCTCATGTTTTCTCAGCAAATAGAAAGCAAGAAGTCCAAAAATAATCACCATCGGACCGATAGTAGCGATTTTCGCCATTCCTCCCACAAAAGCCGTTAAATAGGAAATATTTGGTAAGCGATTTTGGAGAAATACAGCATCTACCTCTTTCATCCAGTGTGCATTCATTGCGACAGCACTAGTTATCACCATGACTGAAAGGAGCATGCCTGCACTTCGTAGGAAAAACTTTTTTCGCATCATTTTGTTCAATTCTCCATTCAATTTTTTATATTAATCGTTCTTTTTCTCGAAAGCCCATCATGATTCCCAAGCCAACACCTAGAACAATCAAGGAGGTTCCTCCTTGACTTAAAATCGGCAACGGAATACCCGTTAATGGCAGAATACCAATCGCAGCTCCGATATTTTCAAAAATTTGGAACAGCAAGCCAAATACAAAAGTAACCGCCAAATAGAGATTGCCTTTATTATTTGTTTTCATCGCAGCTGAAATGATTTGATAAAACAAGTAGAAGTATAGAAAAACCACTAAAGTACTGCCAATGAAGCCAAAGCCTTCTCCAATCACCGTAAAGATCATATCTGACTCACGAACAGGCACATACACGGATGCCTGCTCACTGCCGCGACCAAACAAGCCGCCCGATCCAATCGCGTAAAGACTCTGTACTTGCTGATAGGCAATAGAATCACGGTATTGAAAGGGGTCAACCCATGCACGCACACGATCTAGCTGATATGTTTTAAAATGCAGCCAATATAGCAGCTTATTCCCCCATTCACTGAAAACCAAAACCAATAAAGTGGCACCTAAAGCTGCTCCGATACCCGTAATCGTCGTAAGTATTTTCCAATGAACCCCGGATATTACAAACAGTGCACCTAAAATAGCAATAAATACTAAACTCGTTCCAAAATCTCGTTGAATAAACATCAAGAAAAATGTCGGCAGGCTGAACAAAGCAACCTTCCCTAAATAACGCAGATCACTTTTCAAGGTTCGCTGAGAGCAATTCAACTCATCTATTAGTGCTAAGCGAACCATAAAAAGAGTAAAACTCAGTTTCATCAATTCTGATGGCTGAAAAGAAAAACCGCCGATACGCAGCCAGCGTTTCGTATTCGTTACAGTGTACATCGCCGGATCATAAAACCAATACAATAGCGCCATGATCCCTAACGATACAACATAAAAAAAGGGCGCATATTTTAACAAAGTAGCCGTTTTGAATTTACTGACGATCCCCATGGCCAATAGAGAAATCAGACAAAAAATAATCTGCTTCGTTACAACATTTTTAACGTCAGCCCCATCTAGCTCAGCCGCCATCGATTGTACACCGATACTAATTAAATAAAAGATGAAAATGGGTAAAAACAAAGAATAGTTAAATTCACTGCTTAAACGTTTGATCATTTATTCGATCCTCCGAAGAAAGTTTTAGACAGATACCCAGCGCGATAGAAAGAATCAGGTAGCTCGTCCCCCCATAACTAATAAATGGCAACGGCACTCCTGTCATAGGGATCAGTCCTAAAATACTAGCAATATTGATACTGGTTTGGAGAAGCAAAAGCGTTCCAACCCCAAAATAAATTAAGCTGACCTGCTGATTCACTTCCTTCGCCGCTAAAACAAATAGACGAAGAGCAATCAGAAAAAGCAATGCCAATACGAGTAAGCCGACAACAACTCCTAATTCCTCCACCAAAATCGAATACACAAAATCTGTTTCCGCTACTGGTAAATAGCCTTTTTTAGTAATACTATTTCCCAGCCCTCTACCAAAAAAACCACCGTTATAAAGTGCGTAGTACGAATTACTCATTTGAAATCCTTTGCCGTAGGGATCTAGAAATGGGTCTCTCACTAAACGGATACGATCATAGGTATGAGCAAATAATTCGGGCAAAAGATGGTGACTGCCCAAAAAAAGTATCGCGCCTCCGATTAAAACAATCCCCAAAATCAACCCTGAAAAAATAAGTACCGACCACTGATAAGGCAATTGCGCAGTCGTAATAATGACTAAAGCGACTCCCCAAATAATGATTGCACCTGTCACTTTAGGCTGGAGCAAAATCAATAATCCGCTAAGTGCCACTAGACCACAAGGCACCAGCATTTCCTTTCTAGTGCGCTTCACGCGGAAAAAATACGCCAAATAAAGAATCAGTGCTACATTTGTGACTTCAGAAGGCTGGAATTGAATACCTAATAAGGAGACCCATCTTTGTGCGCCATTAATATTGACGCCACTTATTTTCACTAGCAGTAAACTAACTAGTCCAACTGCTAATAAACTTTGCGCTAGCTTACCATTTATTAGTACATTATTTTTCACATGATAAAGCACAGCAATCAGCAGCCAGCTTAGCCCCATAAAAATCGCCTGCTTACTAAATAGCGACAATGGATTTTCCCCTTCCGCCATCAAACGATAAGAACTAGCACTAAAAACAATTAAAAGACCGATCAGGCTTGTCCCCAAATAAGGTAATAACAGCAGCCAATCGATCTTTTTTCTTTTCATCATGTTCATCTCTCCCTTCATCAAGTAATTGTTTGAGACGAGAGAGTCCACAATAAATAACCTAAAAAAGAGACACCAAACGTTAGCGAAAAAAACTAACAAGTCTGGTGTCTCACACAATCAATCTCATCGTCTGAGTTTTAGCACTAAACAACGTAAAGAATCACTCTTAGCTATTTTATGAAAAGCCTTAATCCGACAATTCCTATTTTACACATTGGCGTCTTTCGACGTTTCTGCGCAATAGCCTATGTTTGTTTAGGAGCCTCACCTAACAAGTTTACTTATATTTACTTTCACAAAGAATACTACTTTTTTTGTCAGTAAATAGCAAAATATTCTAAAGAAAATACGACTTTCTTTACATTTGCTTATAAAATCCTTTACTAAAAATTTACTAGGATCAGAAACCTTTTTATGGTATTTAAAAACCTTCTTTTAATAAAAGAACGATTAATTTTGAAACCACCTTTTTAGCAAGCTCTTGTACAATAAGCATCTATTTAAGTAAAACAACTTCCTTCTAAAAAAATGGTCAAATAAAATAATACGAAAATTAAAACTTGATCAGTTTGTTTATTAAAAAAGAATTATTATTTATCCGTTACATACTTATTATAAAGGAGTTACATTTGTGAAAAAGAATTTATATAGTTTATTTACCTGCTCAATCGTGTTGAGTTCTCTCTCAACCTTCCCAATCCGAAGCATTGCTGAAACGTCTACTAACAGCAGTACCCTAAATAGTACGGTTTTGTCTGAATCACTGAACACGACAAGCTCAGTAAATAGTCTCTCATCAACTACAGAAAGCTCCGCAACACCAAATAGTACAGTAGCACCCATTCCGGGAACAACTGAACCTTCTACAGCGGATTCACAATCTTCAAGCGCTTCATCCACAACACTTGAACCGCGAACAGCCTCTGTAGACTCGTGGATGCCTGATCCTGTCTTACAACAAATCGTGGCAAAAACGATTGGCAAAACCAAGGATACCTTGACTAAAGAAGATATGACAAAGATTACTGGCTTATATATTCAAAGTGCTGACAATGCTATCGCTAGTTTACAAGGGTTAGAGTTAGCCACAAACTTGGACTATTTTTATATGAATTCAAATAATCAAATTACGGATTTTTCAATTTTAGCTGCTTTGCCAAAACTAAAACAAGTCTATCTGATGGGCACAAATGTTAACGATGAAAATGTCCCGAATTTTGGTACAACGATCACTAGACTGAACCTTTCTGGATCAAGTGTTACTGACAAGGTATACGACAAAATCAGCAAAATGACGAACCTAGAGTCCTTAACCTTTGAATCCAATATGAATATCACAACAATCGAACCTGCGATAACTTTAACAAAGCTAACTGAATTACGTGTTCAGTTTTGCGGGATTACGGATTTTCGCCCGATCAATCAAATGCCGACATTAACCCAGCTTGCTGCCTTTGGACAAAATACTGGTCGAAATGATCCAGCTACAGCGATCAATGCCAACGCGTTAAATTACGATGCAGACAAACAAACAATCTATGTTCCCTTTTCAATCATGCCAAATCGTATGACCAACTATGATGGCTACATACCGCCTTTCACAACGTCAAATAGCGATAGTCAAACCTACTTTGACTTCAATGGCGTACAGCTAGACAGCAGCCGTTTGGCGATTACAGATGAAGGGATCACTGTATCTGGTGTGACACAGGATGAATTTGATCAACTCAAGACTTTTAAGTACAATGCTCGTTTGAATAACCCAGCAGGTTCTTATAATCAACCGGATAGATTTACGTTCTATGCTATTTCATCAGGAACCTACCTGCATCAATTTGACGTGCAGCATACGACGCCTTCGCCAGGAGTGACGATTAAATATGTTGATGAGGATGGTGACAATATTCATCCACCACAAATTTATAACGGAAACGTTGGTGAGGATTACGATACAACCAGCGAAACTTATCAGCTTGCTATTGACGGCTACACCCTAGACAACACACAATTACCTGAAAATGCCGTTGGGAAATTTACTGCGGATATGCAAACTGTCATATACATTTATAAACGAAACGACGTAACGTTGAAGGCGCATGACTCAATGATCTCTGTCGGCGATCCATGGGACCCCGCAGATAATTTCGATGGCGGGATAGCTCCTAATGGAGAAAACATCGCCCTTAGCGATGTTTCTGTCAAAGGGACCGTTAACAATCAAACAGCTGGAAAATACGAAATTACCTATACGTACGCTCGTGTTCCAAATAGAAGCTGGTCCGGTGATTCTGCCACTGCAAAAGCGACAGTTACAGTGGTTGATCCGATGGTAACCATTCAATATGTTGATCAAAATGGAAAGAAAATTCATAAAGAAACGGTTATAAAAGGAAAACTAGACACCCAGTTTGATGTATCCGGTAAAGACTATCAACCGGATATCAAGGGGTACGCATTGGATAAAAAACAATTACCAAAAAACGCTAAGGGAACCTTTAGCGCTAAAGCGCAAACAGTCACTTATGTGTATCAGTCTACAACGACTCCAACAACTAGTACCAACGACAGCGAGTCCACGACAACTGCTCCAACCGCAAGCACTGAGACTAGCAGTCAAACCACAGGAGAAATCTCTGATTCAAGTAAGAAGAATGACATGACACCTGTTGGATCATCCAACAATCCGTCTAGAAGAACTATTTCTAACCAAACGACAGCAAAAAAATTGCCTAAAACGGGTGAGCGCTATACACCAAGCTACCTTATCACAGGTATCAGTATTTTATTCCTTGCCACTACATTGCTGTTTTTCAGCCGTAAAAAAGTAAAATAATGTAAAAAAGTATCCTAGCAAGATTTTGCTAGGATGCTTTTACTTTTATAAATTTGTTTTTAACCACTTTTGAAAAACATCAAGCTGTTCTGGTGTATGAAAGAAATGCTCCCCTGCTTCTACAACCGTTAAGGAGATCTCCTCAGCTTCAGAAAAATTTTCAACGGTTTCTCTTGAAGTCAAGTTGTCATTTTCACCATATAATATTTTTGTCGGCACTTTCCAGCTGATTGGGTGCTCCACAACATATGAATAGTACTCCCAATCCAAAGTGTTGATGGGTGTTTCAATTCGTTTTTCCTTCTCTAGCTCCTCCAATGTTCGGTGGAACCAGGTTAGCATATTCTCAATTAATTCTTGCATATCGACAATTGGAGACAAGAAAAAGCTCTGCTTGATCCTTCTATCTTGCGTCGCCAGCATGCCAAAATAAGCCCCGATGCTGCAGCCAAACAATGAAATCTCTTCTGTTTGCTCAGCCAATTCAGCAATTAGCTTATCTGTATCTGCCAGAACATTTTGCGGGTTAAGGGCATAAGTTTCCCCTTTGCGTTCCCCGTGTTCTGGAAGATCAAAGCTCCAGACCTGATAGCCTTCTCTAACCGCAGCCTCTGCGAATAACTGAATGATCGTATCTTCTTTGTGCGATTGATCCCCATGAAAAGCTAAGATTCCCTTAGCACTGGATTCACCCCAGCATACAACTGGAATTCCCTTAATTCGCTTCTTTACTTGTTTCATTTACCCCTCCACAATCTGCAAACCTAATCCAGCCGCAATAATCATGGCCTGATAGGAATCCACCTTCAAGCCCTTCAATTGCTCCATCGAAAAAGCAATCTTGCTAAATTGATTACTCGTAAAATCCAAATCAGCTAGTTTTGTCCGCATCCAATTACTATTATCTAATTCATTATTTGTTAAAAATAAATGCTTCCAAGTTACCTCGAAAAATTCGCTATCCGTCAGCTTGCAATTTTCAAAAGCAACATTTTTCAGGTTCGTCCCACTAAATGAACCAAAATTGATCATACAATCTTTGAATCGACAATCTCGCAAATAGCTTTCCGCAAAGTTGCAGCCCATTAGTTTACAATTTTCGAACACAACTTGATGAAAACTGCCGCCGATCCACTCAAGATTTGAGAAATCACAATTTTTGAAAAGAACATTCCCTGCTTCGAAGCGAATCAATTTTGTCCGCTGCATCGTTACCTTCTCCAAAATTGTTCGGCGCAGGACAAGATTTTCACACGTTAAATAACTATAGTCGTATTCAATAGCATGGACTTCATCAATCACAGCCTCATCTTCTAAATAAAAATCATCAGTAAAATTCTTCGGTAAAATCGGTGGTGCTGGGTAATTCTTAATCATTTTCTTTCCCCTATCCATTCATTCATGTTCTCAGTTTCCCATAAAAGGTAAAATTTCTCTAGTGCTTGCTGAAATTTCCCTTGAAGCAGTGGTTAAAAGAAGCTTTTTGTTTTGAAGAATGATAAAATTTACCATTGAGGTGACCTTATGAACAATAAAATAAAAGAATGGCTTCCTGTAGTCATTATTATCGTATTAATTTTTCTTGCTAGAATGTTTGTTTTTTCTCCCGTGAAGGTTGAAGGCCACTCAATGGATCCTTCGCTTCATGATAATCAACGATTAATCACATCTAAAATATCGAAGCTGGATAGACAGGATATTATTACTACCAAAGAGCCAGATAATCAAAGTATTTATGTGGTGAAACGAATCATCGGTTTACCCGGCGATCGAGTGGAAATGAAGAATAATGTTTTGACCATTAATGGAAAAGAATATGACGAACCTTACCTGAATGAGTTCAAGGAAAAATTCAAAAAAGATAAGCTTTTTGATGAGTATTCCTACAACAAAGCTTTTCAGGAACAAGCAGCTAACGCAACGAGCTTCACTAATGATTTTGATGTGACCGTGCCTAATAATCAATATTTTGTTTTAGGCGACAATCGCTTGATCTCTAAAGACAGTCGTATTTTCGGTTTCGTTGACAAATCTCTAATCCAAGGGAAAGTGATTTTACGTTTCTGGCCATTGAATGAATTCAAACTCTTTTAAGCACCGAAAAAGTCATGACGACTCTGTCATGACTTTTTTTATTCCTCAATGTGTCGAAAAGAGAACGGCTACTTCGTGATTTTCTCGTTAAGAATCTTTTTAGGACCAAGTATTTCGACATGATGAATCTGTTCGATTGTCAAATGAAGCATTCCCCGCTCTTCCTCATTCAAATAGATCTGTTCCTCTCTTTGACCGACAATCTTTCCCACCAAATCATCTAAATAGTTTCCTTCGTTATCTAACGATTCTAGTTGAATAGCGATTCGTTTATTCTTCAAATATGCCTGCTGCAGCGTTTCGCCGATTTCCTCTAGGCTCATTTGCTCTTTTTCAATATTGATATGATTTCGAACTTTCGATTCCTTATTCAGCACCGCGGTATGATCCGATAAGTAAAAACCAATCCATTTCATCATTCCACGGTCCTGATAGACCTGCTTTGCTTCCATAAAAAGCTTCTCTGCACTATCATCATCATAGATCATGGCTAATCCATTCCTTCCATTCCGCCAGCATGGCCGCCGACCAAGCCAGCTCTTTTGATGGCAGTTGCCCCTTCATTTAGTGAATGTGCCCGTACGATCGACGTAAATTTATAGCGACTGCGGATTTGTGCAATGACTTCATCAATTTTTTCTTCCTTCATCGTTTGAAGTGGATCTTCAAAAAGATTCAGTTGCAAGCTTCCAGCAGGTCGCAGTGAGGAAACTGTAATAGAGATATTGCGTACTTCGGAATTGTCCCAATATTTTTCAAACAGCGCAAAAGCTACACGAGTCAGTTCCTTCGCCTGATGGGTAGGCGGAATTTTTAATTGATGATGAAAGCCACCGCGTTTTCCACTTCCAAAATAAGCATAGGCGATCCCTAAATGCAGCGTGCCGCCTAAGACATCCGCTTTACGCAAACGTTGGGCAACCTGCTCGCAAATTTCAGCAATGACCGTTAGGATATCTCCTTTATGCGCGTAATTTTTCGGCAAGACCTGTGAATTGCCGATAGACTTTTCCTTAGTAGGATACAAATCTTTTTGGGAAAGAACTGAGCGATCAATCCCCCACGCATGCATATAGTGCTGCATCCCCATCACACCATAGTGATTTTTTAAAACAAACGGATCGGTATGAGCTAAATCGCCCATAGTGCTTAAGCCCATCATTCGATAACGCCGCTCCATCCGGTTGCCGATTCCGCAGAATTTACTCAAACGAAGCGGCCAAATTTTTTCTGGTACATCTTGATAGTGCCATTGAGCGAAATGATCCTTCCGCTTTTTTGCTTCGATATCCATCGCAATTTTCGCTAATAAAGGATTATCCCCCATCCCCAATGACGTATAAATGCCGATTTTTTCTATAATTTCTTTTTGAATCCTTTTTCCGACCTCCGCCGAACTATTGCCAAACAACTTCCAACTATGAGTCAAATCGCCAAACTGTTCATCAATGCTATATGTATGAATGTCTTCCTCTGCCATATACGAACGAAAAATCTCCTGAATACGCATGTGGTATTGAATATACAAGGTCATCCGCGGTGGTACAATATGCAGCTTTGGATGATTAGGAATTTCAAAACCACGGCTAACATTACTGATGCCTAACTCTTGTTTTGCCATCGGACTCGCCGCTAAAACCAAGCCAGCATTTTCCCGATCCCCACTCATAACGACTAACAGGTCTTTTAGCGGATCCAAGCCATGCTCGATACATTCAACACTGGCATAAAAACTTTTAGAGTCCATACAAAAAACATCTCTGACCGGCTCTCCTTCATAAATGTTCATCAAAACCACCTCCTTAAAAGCCAAACATACGTTCGATTTAAGTTTAAGTTTATTCTGATTTTTTGTCAATCATTTGTTTATAAGTTATGAATGATAATTTACTAACAAAATGCTCTTTTTTTGTTTCCTTTATTTGTTTTCAATCAAATATTCACTTATAAGAATTAAGAAGTACTTAAATTATGCAATGCAAAAAAGCGGTAAGCATGAAATAAATGCTTACCGCTTTTCGTGAATAAACCCTACGCTACTTTTTTACAAAGATAGCCTCCAATACACTGTAAAAAATTCCTGCCATCACAAAAATCATCCAACTGAATCCCCATGAATGTGTCAAGAAAGACCAACCAAAATAGATCATTACAACTAGCGGCCAATAGACTCTTTCTAGCAAATGCTTAGTACGAGCAGATTCACCATATTTTTCATGCATCGCATTAGGACCCATTTCATCCTCATCTGCAATAAAATATTTTTCCTTGATAAATTTATCAAAGCTACTGTAGTTAATACTTCCGTATATAATCAAAAATACTCCAATTGCTAAAAAGAAAAACATTACCGGGATACCATATTCCGCGTAAGTAAACATTTGAAAGAAGAAAATGGGAGAAACGCTCAACACACATAAACAAATACCAAATACCAAACTGACCTGAAAGCTTTTTTGGTACCCTTGTTTTAATTTTTGTGCCTCTTTATTCAATTCAACCGGAATATAACGATCATTCAATACCACACTATTCTTTGAAAATTGCATGCCATTATAAATAATCACCCCAACACTAATAGCAATAAGAATGAAGAATAGTAAGAAGCCCATCATTTCCGCACCGCTGATACTTAACCCAATCAGTGTTCCGACAGCTAGCAAACACCCGCTAATCCCTAAACTCAGGCCTTTTGCATCTTTTTTTCGTTCGGTTAAATAATGATACATTTCTTCTTCCTCAATGCCATTTTCAGGCTCTCGTTCACGCGTTGAAAATTCCAGTTCCTCACGCAGCTCATCCACCGAGCCAAACTCACTAATCACCTGACCGATTGCCTCGTGCTCACTTTTTCCTTCATCCAGTAAAGCTAAATAGTGATCTTCCATAATTGTTAAAATTTCTTGTTTTGCTCGCTGGACTTCCTTCGTATTTGGAAATTCGAGAAACAATGTCTCTACATAATTTTTGATCGTATCCATTTTTTACCCTTCTTTCATAAATCGGTTCACAACTTTTTTAGTCTGCTTCCATTCATCCCGCTTCTCTTCTAAAAAAGTCAGGCCTTTGTCTGTTATTTGGTAGTACGTTCGTTTCTTCCCATGAGTAATCTCTCCTGGGTAAGAAAGGATGTAGCCATTTTTCTCTAAACGGTTGAAGGCGGAATAAAGTGTCGTTTCTTTAATGACATAGATTTCTTCACTTACATCCCGAATCTTTTGAGAAACAGCGTAACCATAGGAATCGCCATCCTTTAGTACGGACAAAATGATGACATCATTGTACCCGCGAATTCCATCGCTCGAAATCATTTTGCCACCTCCTAAAATTACTTCATCTGTCGTTGTAATCATTGTACGACAATTACTACGACAGGTAAAGTAAAAATTTCCAGATCTGTTGAAAAATAATTTTCGTTATGGCAAAATCAGCAGCAGAAGCTTCCAGTTTACTTAACTTATGGAATAGTATTTCGCAATTATCTAAAAAAAGAAAGAAGTCACATATATGCAGAAACTCGCTATTATTGGCGGCGGCATCATAGGTATGACGTTGGCAAATTATTTAGATCAAACAAAATATCAAGTAACGTTGTTTGATGATCCTACAGGTCAAGCAACGAAGGCCAGTGCAGGGATTATTTCCCCTTGGCTATCAAAGCGGCGAAACAAGCAATGGTACAATCTAGCAAGAGATGGCGCCGCCTTTTTTCCAAAGCTGATTCAAGATTTCCAATTGGATCAGACCATCTATCAACAATCTGGCACCTTGCTTCTGCGACCCGAAAAACAGCTTACGGAGCTTTTGAAGCTGGCAGAAGGGCGAAAAAAAGAAGCGCCTGAAATTGGTACGATTAAATTGCTTACGGGGGTACAAACACAAAAAGAATTACCATTGTTAAAACCTTTACCCTCAATCAAAATCAGCGGTGGCGGCCGATTAGATGGAAAGGCCTATTTGACTCATTTGCAAAAAAGAGCAGAAGAAAAAGAAGTTACTATTATTCAAGAGCATGTTCAGCTGACAGATGATCAGGCCATTAGCTATGGCGAAAACAAAGATGTCTTTGACCAAATCGCCTTAACTGCCGGCCCGCATTTGAAAGAGCTGCTCGCTCCCTTAGACTATCGGGTAGATTTACGTCCACAAAAGGGGCAACTTTTGGTCTTCCAAACTGCACTTAAAAAAAGTGGAGACTTTCCAGTAGCTATGCTAGATGGCGAAGCGGATTTGATTCCCTTCTTAAACGGCAAAATTCTATTAGGCGCGACGCATGAAAATGAAGCCGGCTGGAACTTAGATGAAACCACCACTGCTTTTGAACAGCTGACTGCTGGTGCTCGTAAATTTTTAGCTGAACCCGAAAAATTACTTGGCACACCGTTTCATTATCGCGTTGGTACACGTGCTTATACTTCTGATTTTGCGCCATTTTTTGGTCCGTTAAACGACCGGTTGATTGTTGCTAGCGGTTTGGGTTCCTCTGGTTTAACGACCGGTCCCTATATCGGCTATCTAATGGCTGACTATTTAAATACTGGAATTGCAAAGTGGCAGGAGTACCAAAAAGAGCTGGCAACTTATATTCAACACGAAAAAAAGCTGAAACCTTATTAGGGTTCCAGCGTTTTTTTTACATCGGCTTTAAGTTTTTTTCTAGACGTTCCATCATCCAAGCCAAGCGGCTAGCTCTTCCAGCCTCTGTTTTCGCATCAAAGTAAGCACGCGTGTAGGTTTTTCTAACAGATGAAGACATGTTGGCAAAATTCTTTGCGGCTTCGGCATTTTCTGTTAGTAGTACGGCGACTTCCGCAATCTGTTCATCCGTGACCGCTGAAGGGCGCGTGGCGTTCTCCCACTGTCCGTTTTCCTTTGCTTCTGCGATTTTTTCACGTCCTAGCTCGGTCATTTGCCCTTGTTCTTCCAGCTTCGCCACAATTTTTTTATTCTTTTCTGACCACTTACTGTTTTTGCGCCGCCTAGCAAAATATTTCAAGTAGGAATGCTCATCCACTTTTTTCATAACACCATCAATCCATCCAAAACACAAAGCTTCCTCCAGCGCTTCCCCTGCCTTCAGAGTTTTTACTTGTTTCGTTTTTCCGAATATTAGCCAAACACCCTCGCTAGTCGTCGCATTTTCTGTTAACCATGCACGAAAATCCTGCCGCGTTTCAAATCGTAAGTTATCTTCCATATTACTTTTCTAACCCTAAAACAACCGGTGTTGATTTAAAGCCGATACCCATACGGTCGATTCCCATATCGATCAGTTCCAAGAAATGTTCACGTGTTCGAATTCCCCCGCTGCCTTTGATTTTAATGCGGCCTTTGCATTGATCCATCATAATTTGAATCACTTCATTTGTTGCACCTTTACTTTCATAACCGGTAATAAACCCCGTACTTGTCTTAACAAAGTCCGCATTTGCGGCAATCGCACATTCACAGGCTTGACGGATTTGCTCTTCATTTAATGTGTCCGTTTCAAAAATTACTTTAACCGCTGTTCCATGAGCATGACAGGCTTCAACAATCACCAGAAGTTCTTTCGTCACCTCTTCATATTTTCCGCTGCGGATCCACCCAAAATTTGCAACGATATCGAGTTCATAAATATCCTCTCGTTGACAATACGTTTCTGCCTGAAGAACTTTGGAGGCCGTCGTACTAGTTCCAAATGGAAAATCACACACCACACAAATTTTTGTATCTGTTCCTTCTGTCATTTCTGCCGCGATATCCAAAGAAGATGGATTGACACAAACAGTGGCACAATGATAATCGATCCCTTCTTGAATATACTTTCGAATCTCTGTTTCGGTAAAATCCGGCTTCAGTACAGATTGATCAATGTAGGCACCTAGTTCTTCCACTGTCATCTCGCTTGCTTTTTTCATGGTGAATCCCTCCTGCTTTTTTTATTTGATTGCTTTCTCTGCACTTATCAATTTTATGCAAGAAAAATAACCATATATCTTATATTTTAAGTATAGAATATCCACTATTCATTGTAAACGCTCACTTTGCTAAGTTTTTCACTTTATTAGGTAGCACGATTCACTACTGTTTGCTTTTCTAATTGGCTCTTTAATTCATTTAACGAAATATTTTTAAAATCCCCATTCTTCATTCGTTTTCGATAAGCCGAGGCTGTCTCCCCAGTTAATTTTTTAAACATTCGACTAAAAACAACCAGACTATTAAACCCAACTTGTTCTGCAATTGATTCGACAGATTCGTCAGTCATAGACAATAGAAATGCCCCCTGATTAATCCGTACTCCTAAAATATATTCTTTCATGCTAATAGCCATATGCGTGCGAAAGACTCGAGATAAATGGCTGCGATTCACCGATAAATGCTGCGCAATCTCTTCCACTGTCAATTGCTCTGCGTAATGTGCTTCAATATATTCCACGGCAGCTACAGCTAGCGGTGAATAATTTTTTTCATCTCCTAAATGAATTTTTCCGCCATCAGATAATAGGTCCGCTAAAAAATGATATGTTAATCCATTCAGCTGCAGCTCATTTTCTAGTGTTTCATCCGCATAAGACAAGCAGTCTAAGATTGTCTCACTATATTTTTGAATATCTGAAGAGATCATCGTATATTGGTCTTCTTTAAAATGAGATTGACGGATGATTTCATTTGCTGCAGAACCACCGAAAGAAAGCCAGCAATACATCCACGGCTCCTCTCCATCTGCTAAATAGAAAGTTGAATCCCCCGGACGAATTAAAAACAGATCTCCTTTTTTTAGATGATAATGATGATTTTTCACATGGTAAGTTCCCTTGCCCTCCATCACGACATGCAGAATATAATTCTGCCGAACTGCTGGACCAAAAGAATGAAAAGGAAGGGTTTTAGAAATACCGCAAAAATCAAAATGTAAATCTGTTTGTATATAGTGCTGCTTCTTTTTCAAAAAAATCGTTTGTTCCATTGCCAGTTCCTCCATTTCAGCTTCCCCTTAAATTATACATGAAAAAGTTAAATCCATTCAAAATATTCTATAAAATTGCTTTGATGGACCACTACTATCAACCTTCTATCTTTTTATTTCTTAAAAATATATGCAACAAAAAGTTAAATAGTCGTCACAGAAATACGTAATAAAGAAAACGATTACTTGTTAAGATAGCTTTAGACTTAATAATAAAACTTCTAGTCCTTGTCACTTTCTCCATATATCGGTAAAATTACAAAGACACGTGAAATTGAATAATTCTTATGAAGAGAGGTTTTTTTAATGCACATTACAGAAAAAGATTTTGGACAAGATTATCATTTGATTACTCTTAGAAATGAAGACGGTTTCCAAATGGCTGTGACTGATCTAGGCGCTCGAATTGTCAGTCTTGGCAAGGATAAGGAACTAATTTTAGGTTTTGACTCTGCCCAAGAATACTTAGAGAAGGATCCTTTTATTGGCGCAACAATCGGGCGAACAGCCGGTCGAATCGAGAAAGGTCAATTTTCACTTGATGGAAAAGACTATCAAGTATCCACAGACCCAGCAACTGGACATTCTCTTCATGGTGGAAAGCCGGGATTTGAGGAAAAAAAATGGGCCTATACGATCGAGAAGGACGAAAGTGAAGCCTCGGTTATTTTTACCATGCTCAGTCCTGATGGTGAACATGGTTTTCCAGGAAACTTAGAGGTTGAGGTACGCCATACGTTGACAAATGATAATATTTGGCGCGTGACAACTACAGGAATTAGTGACCAGACAACACTGTTTAATCCAACCAACCATGTGTACTTTAATTTGACTGGCGACGTGACTCAAGCAATTGATGAACATAAGCTTTGGCTAAATAGCGACTCCTTTGCTTACCTTCGTCCAGATACCATTCCAACTGGTGAAAAAATGGATACAAAGGACACAGCCTTTGATTTTCAAACTGAAAAAGCATTAGCGGAGGTATTTGCCAGTGACTTTGAACAAAAGAATTTGTGTAACGGACTCGATCATCCTTTCTTCTTAAAGGAAAGCAATTTGGATATCCCAGCAGCAAAATTAACGAGTCCCGATGGGAAAATCGAATTATCAGTGTCCACTGACTCATCCAGTGTTGTGATTTTCACCGCAAACTTTGGTGATGAAGGCCCAGAGATTCGTGGGAAGAAATTAGCAAATCATGGGGGAATTACATTTGAGACACAAATCGCCCCTGGTGCGGAACAATATGCTGCCTTTGGTTCAATGGTCTTACCTGCCAATGAACCCTTTAAAACAATTACTGAATACAAAATAACTTTGAAAGAAGCGGATTGAAATGGAAATTAAACGCGAATTAAATACAAAATTTGCTGAAATATTTGGTCCAAGAGAGACGACACAATATTTTTCTCCTGGTCGAATCAATTTGATCGGTGAGCATACGGATTACAATGGCGGGCATGTCTTCCCCGCTTCAATCACTTATGGAACCTATGGCGTCGCAGCACCTCGTGAAGATAAAAAAGTGTTGGTTTATTCGACAAATTTTGATGATATCGGTGTGATTTCCTTCGATATTGACCATTTAGAGTACGATAAAAAAGACAATTGGGCGAATTATGTAAAGGGCATGGTCTTAAAACTAAAAGAAGGACATACGATTGATCATGGCTTTGAACTGTTAGTCGAAGGAACGATTCCAAATGGTGCCGGCCTTTCTAGCAGTGCCTCACTAGAATTATTGGTTGGCGTGATGCTGGAGGACTTATTTGATCTGAAAACGGATCGACTTGAATTGGTTCAAACAGGAAAAAAAGTCGAAAATGAATTTATTGGTGTAAACTCTGGTATCATGGATCAATTTGCCATTGGATTTGGTGACGTGGATCAGGCCATTTTATTAGATACCAACACATTGAAATACGAAATGGTCCCAGTGAAACTCGATGGGTACGCCGTTGTCATCATGAACACCAACAAACGCCGTGAACTAGCGGACTCTAAATACAATGAGCGCCGCAGCGAATGTGAGGAAGCCCTTGCTCGTCTACAAAGAAACTTAGACATCCAGTCTTTAGGTGAACTAGATGTGGCAACTTTTGAAGCAAATAGCTCTTTAATTGCCGACGATACTTTAACTCGCCGAGCACGCCACGCGGTAACTGAAAATCAACGAACCTTAGAAGCTAAGGCTGAATTGGAAAAAGGAAATCTAGCAGCTTTTGGAAAACTGCTCAATGCCTCTCATCATTCTCTGCGTTATGACTACGAAGTTACTGGAATCGAACTAGATACACTCGTTGATACCGCGCAGGCACAAGAAGGTGTACTTGGTGCTCGCATGACCGGTGCAGGATTCGGAGGATGTGCAATCGCCTTAGTCAAAGAAGAAAATATTGCCACCTTCAAAAACAATGTCTATGACGTGTATCTAAAAATTGTCGGCTATGCCCCAGATTTTTATGTCGCCCATATTGGCAGCGGAACAACAAAAATTGGATAATTACTCCCCAAAAAGAAACTCCCCCATCTATTTTAGGTAGGGGAGTTTCAACGTTTTTGAGGATATCACTTACATTTTTGTCACACTTACCTTTTCTTAATTATTTTTTTATATGATATTAAAAAATTATGGAGGTATTTTTAGTGAAGAAGTATGGATTATCCTTCTTATTTCTTTTTTTAAGCATTTTATTATTTTCACTTTCTACCCTTATTGGTTCTTATATTGATTCCAATGGTATGCTGATTGAGCCCGCATTCTTTTGCATCCCTTTTGGTTTTTTCTTGCTTATACTATCTATTTTTGCCGCGATTTACGCATTCACTAAGCAAAAATTTTAAAACGACGCTCTCACAAGACTGCAGTTTTGTAAGAGCGTCATTTTTTATCAGCGAAGCAGTTTCACTTGATTGCCTTTAAATGTGTGTCGCTGGATTTTCTTTTTTACTTAAGCTATCATTTCTTTAAAAAGGTGATATTATGGATTTTTTTATTGATTTATGCGGTCTTCTAGGTGTATGGCTTTTGTTTACGTTTCCTCTTTATCAAGCCTGTCTGGAGTTATCTGCTCAAGCTATTGCCTTTAAAAAGCAAGTAACTTCAAAAATAGCAAGTAAAAAAATTTCTCCCTTATACTGGATTTTTCCGCCTCTCAAAATCCACAAAGAGAAAAATAGAGCTGTGTGTATTTTTAAAAGCTTGCATCTAAGTGATGACACATTACGTCAAATGCTGCTTTATTTTGACAAAGCGACTGCTTGGTTTTATGTTTCTCTTGCAGGATTACTCAATAGTATTTATTTTTCCTATGACTTATTTGAAAAGTATCATCCAATGCATCCGAGTTTCTTCTTTCTATTTCTATTTTGCATGATAGTTTTTTGTATTTTGAACGTTATCTATCGAATGGATCAAAAACGGATTCAGAAAAAAATAAACTCTCTAAAGTAACTATAGTTTTATTAAGTTTGATTATTAGAATTTTTTTCAAATTTGTGGTATATTTAATGATGGAATTTCGTTATGAACGTTTTAGTTGCCTTTCGTCACTAAATGAGAAAGGAGAATGCTCTATGACATTCACTAACAACAAATTGGAATACCGCGTAACTTTAGATACTAACTTAAATCTATTTATCGTTTTCGACAAACAAGACGAAAACAAATTTGCGACAGGTACGACAATTGAAAATGCAGTACAAGAATTAGCAAAAATCGCATAAGGAGTGTAATTCTCTAATGGACAATTACTGTTCGTACTGAAAGCATCTACTGTAAACAACGGTGGGTGCTTATTTTTTTGCTTCTGGAATTGTTGTTTCTACCTTTCCTACTGATTTTGCTGAAATTATAAAGTGAGATAATGTATAATAAAATCGGAGGTGGTTATTATGTTAACGAAAGATATTGTTGCTTTTGCCCTTTGTGCACTAGGTGCTATTTTAGGCGCCTATACAATTGCTTTGTCGGAAAAAAGACCCTCTTTATTTCAAATGCTCGCTGCGTGCTTCTTTTCTGGCGGATCATTGGTATTTTATTACTATTACTTCGAAAGCTTCCAGTCACCTTTCCTACCTATTTTGTATTACACAGTTGTAATTGGTTCTGCTATTTTATTTTCACGATTCAAAGACAAATCAAAGACGTAGTCATCCAAAAAAACTGGATGGACTTTTTTACATTAGTTCTTGGATTTCGTTCTAAAGTCCTATTCCAGCTAATTTTTTTAACATGTATACTTATATTAAGGAAAATTGCTAAAACCACCAGCATTTTATCCTAACTATTTTAGTATAGGAGACGATTACATGAAGTGGATAAACCAAGTAAAACCTAATGGCTTTTTTTACATCGGAATCCTCATTATGATACTTAATGTCGTTTTTTGGGACTGCAGCTTTTTGCTAATGATGATTGGTTCTGCGCTTGTCTTCTTTTCTGATACGATTACAAATTCAATGAATAGCTACTTAAAAGCCGATGATTAATGATTGGCTTTTTTTATTGTGCTATACTTGTCAAAAAACGGAGTTCTTTATGATTAAGGAATTTGAAAAATTACCTGCGGATGACCTTGATAAAATTGCTGACATTTGGCTGAAGAGTAATTTGTCCGCCCATCATTTTATTGACGCAAGCTATTGGCTAGAAGACAATTACGCCTATGTTAAGGAAGCCTTCCTAACTGCAGATATTTATTTGTATTATTACGAGAATGAAATTGTTGGATTTCTTGGGATCATCGATCATTACATTGCAGGCATATTTCTGCTGGAAGAATTCCAGTCGCTTGGAATCGGGACGCAATTACTTAAAAAAGTACAGTCTGAATACACAAAGCTTGGCTTACATGTATACGAAAAAAATAGTCATGCGGTTCAATTTTATCTGAAAAATGAGTTTATCATTCAAAAAAAAGCGTTGGATATAAATACAAACGAGATTGAATTATTTATGGAATGGACGGCCTAATCTTGGATTAGCTGTCCATTTTTTCATTTTGCAATCTTCCCACAGATATAGTCAGTATTTGGAGCCTCTATTTTGACCTCAGGGAAATCTAGGAATATACTCCCAGAAAGAGGTGTTCACAATGAATTTGAGAGATTTCAACAATATGTACACTTATTTGGCGATTTCCTATTTTTTTGTCTCACTTTTTTTCGCCTTTCAGGATGGAAAAATACTTAAATTAGCAAGCTTCTTTTTTCTTATTTCTTTCGGTATCAATGCCTTTAAAGCAATAAAGGCAGCGCAAAATCGACAATAATTTGGGGACTCTCCTTGAAATAGAATTTTATCTGATCATTTTCTTTTCATATTTTTTCAGAAAGTGATAAGATTTTCTCAAGGAGGTGAAAGAAATGGAAAGAAAATCTAGCTTTAGTTGGCCTTATTTTCTAATGGGCATCCTTTTTATTCTCGTTGCTTTAGTCTCATTTAGAGATCCCCAAAGCAGCTTACTTGCAATTGTTTATATTTTTGCGCTTTCCGCAATTTTAAAAGGTGTCTTCGAATTATTCTTTAGACGGAAAATCCATGAATTTACAAATCAAAAATCAACACTTTTAATCGTTCTCGGTGTCTTTGATTTATTGGTTGGTATTTTCTTCTTATTTAATATCTCTGCCGGATTAATCGCTTTGCCTTTTGTCTTTGCGATTTGGTTCTTAGTTGATTCTATCGTGGCTCTATTGACCGCAGGAATTTATAGGCTTGAGAGTACGGGGTATTACTGGTTCCACATCATTCTTAATGTCATCGGAGTTATTCTAGGTTTCATGCTTTTATTTAACCCAGTAACTTCAGCATTAACACTCGCTTTCTTAGTCGGCTTCTACTTTATGATGGCTGGTATATCACTGATCGCCTATGCATTTTAAGAACTTTAACTGGAGACGCTATCGTCTCTAGTTTTTTATTGTTTTGAAGCGGCATAAATTTTTTATTTCTGAAAATCTCCTTAATGATTTGTGCTAAAATGATAAGACATTATTTATTTAGGAGGTTCCAATGAAAAAAGAATCTGGATTGACTTATGGGTTTGGCGCGTATATTATTTGGGGCATCCTGCCGCTTTATTGGAAATTATTAGGAAACGTCGGTGCTGTCGATATTTTATTTTACCGAATTATTTGGTCGTTGATTTTTATGACTCTCTACTTAGTCATATTACGAAAAATCCCCTTGTTTATCAAAGAGGTCACAGAGCTTCTGAAGAGCCGACGCAATACGTTAGCGATCATAATCGCCGCTATCTTTATTTCATTAAACTGGGGAATCTATATCTATACCGTGTCGATTGGTCAAGTGCAGCAGGCTAGTCTCGGATACTATATTAATCCATTGTTGAATGTACTGGCAGGTGCACTCTATCTAAAAGAACCGCTATCTAAACAGGCAAAGCTTGCTAGTCTTTCCGCATTAACAGGGGTAGTGCTGCTGACGATTCAAACAGGTGTTTTTCCTTTCAATTCGATCTTCTTGGCCGCTAGCTTCTGCCTATATGGCCTAACAAAAAAACAACTGAAGTTAAGTGCGGCTACTAGTATTACTTTGGAAACCTTGATTATCGCGCCTTTTGGATTGATTTATTTATTCTTTCTTTCACCCACGGGATTTATGAACTACTCGTTAAACACAAATTTATTATTGATAGGTGCCGGCATCGTTACGGCGATTCCTTTACTGCTTTTTGCAACGGCCGTAAAAAAATTATCTTACATCACTCTTGGCTTCCTACAATATGTTAATCCTACCATTATGCTAGCAATGGCCATCTTTTTATTTCATGAACCGTATGCCTTACCCCAATTCATCGCTTTTGCCTTTATCTGGTTAGGTATTCTTATTTTTGTATTAGGCAATCTTATTGACTCACGAAAAAAAGGGATCCGCTTATAATAGGCGATCCCTTTCTTTTTACTCTGTTTTCAAGCAGATGTTTTAATAATTAAACTCATGCACGACTTCTCCTGATTTAAATACTTTACTTGCTTTGACTATTCCATAATTCGTTGCATAACAGAGCGCCTCCCGATGTGTCTCAAACGTTTCCTCGATCATTTCCCCTACGATCGTTTTCACCTGAACTACATATTGATACTCCATATTTCGTCCCCATTTCTTTTCAACCATCATCTACTTAAAACGTCAACTAGTTTATATTTTTATCATACCTAGCTTTTCTTAGAGATTCAATAACATATGTTATATTTCCTAACATAATAGTAAAGTTTTTTCAAAAAGAAGACAACCAACGTCACATTTAGTTACATGGTTATGACTTGTACTCAAAAAGGAGCTTGTGAGAGAAGTGGCCAGTTTCAAAAAATTTCGGCTTATTTCCCCGAAGAATTGGCTTATGGAACACCGTTTATTCAAAAAAAGAGGTGTGACAGGTCTTTTGTCACACCTCCTCACAGAAGATTTAGTTATTCTTTTGAAATTCTTCGATATTTTGGATTACTTTTTGCGCTAAACGTACTTTTGCCATTGAGGTTAGACCTGCATTTGTTTTACCTGCAAAAACATTCGGCAACCCAATCACTTCCTCACCCAAACCAGCTTCAGTATCACTGAAAGCATAGTTTCCTGGCTGGTCTAACCATTTTCTTAGTGCAGATACCTCGTGTGAAGGAGCAATCGAAACATTCATCAAAATTTTCCCATTGCCAAATTTTTGAAATGCTGCTTCATCTAATAAAACGACATTTTTATTCAAACATGTAATTAAAATATCTACTTCGTCTAACAGCTTATCCAAAGGCAAGTACGCCATTCCGACTTCTTCTTCCATTTCAGGTTTACGCGTTCGACTATAGTAATTGACATCCATCCCAAAGAAATTCATTGTTCGCGCTAGTAAACTGCCGACGGTGCCCATTCCAACAATCCCGACTTTCACATCTGTCAGTTCCATAGGTTCATCTTTCCACATCGCTGATCCACGTCCTTGTAATAAACGAACCAATTCGCTGATCGCGTATTCTTTTACGCCTTCATCCCCGTAATCCCGTACACCTGTTACAACGATTCCTTTCTTCTCCGCGTGACGAATATCAACATTTGCATTTTCTGGTGCATACAAACTTGCGCAAATTCCGATATAGCGAATGTTGGGACAAGCATCCAAAACTTCCTTATCAATAAAACTTGTAAAGCTTAACATTACACAATCTGCATCACCGATACGGTCAATGATGACTGCGGACTCAGTTGGAATATCTTCATAAAAAATCGCTTCTTCCGCAAATTCCTTTAACTTTTCATCCCATTCCGGCAATAACTTGGTTGGTTCGATTGCCACCATCTTCTTAAATTTTATCATGTCAGCCTCCTAGATAATCGTATTCACTTCATGATACGACCTGTGAATTTTCACGTCAACGAAAATCAATTATCGAAAGGAATAGCTGCTTATTTGAGAGCCTTCCTTGGTATTCTGCTTCGTTTAATAACGATTTTCTTCCTATAATAAAACACCGATAAAATTTTACCGGTGTCATGCTTTTACTCTTTCGTTTTAGCTGCAACGATTTCATCGACTAATTGGTCGATTGCTGGATCCTGCAAATAATTCTTCAACGTAACTATGGTCATTTGTGGATGTGCCTTACGGGTCCGTTCTTCTAAGTCTCGATGAACGACCACCATGTCACTATCTTTCGGTACGTCTTCGATTCGATAATTTTTGACTTCGATATCGGTGATGCCCGCTTTTTGCAATTTTTTCTTAAAGGTAGTCGCTCCCATCGCACTGCTGCCCATTCCCGCATCACAAGCAAAGGATACCTTTCTCAAGTTTGCGATTATACTGTTCGCAGACTTGCTGCTTTCACTATTTAGTAACTCTTTTCCTTCTGATTTCATTGCTTTTGATTTTTGAACAGATTCTTCAAAACTTTCATCCTCGTCGGAAGTCTTATCTGCCTTCAAAATCACCGCAGTGACTAAGAACGAAACAACTGTTGCGATAGCTACTCCTGCAATCACTCCAAAGAAATTGCCGCGAGGCGTCAAAGCGAGATAAGAAAAAATGGAGCCGGGACTTGGTCCAGCAACTAATCCCACATTCAACAATTGGAAAGTCAGCGTCCCAGCCATTCCCCCTGCAATCATTGCCAAAATAGTAATCGGTTTCATCAACACGTATGGAAAATACATTTCATGAATCCCACCGAAGAAATGGATGATGATCGCTCCAGGTGCTGTTCGTTTCGCTACTTTCTTTCCAAAGAAAGAATAGGCTAAAAGTAAGCCTAAACCTGGTCCAGGGTTGGATGCCACCATGAAATAAATGGATTTTCCAGCTTCTAAGGTTTGCTGCATTCCTAATGGATAATAGACTCCTTGGTCGATTACATTGTTCAAAAACAACACTTTTGCCGGCTCATTGATCAACGAAAGCAACGGAAGGAACCCCGTCGAAACTAACGCTTCAATCGCGCTCGTTACAAATTGATTCGCCGATTGGATCGTTGGGCCGATCACCAAATAAGACAAACACATCAAAATAAAACCAATAATACCAATCGAAAAATTGTTCACGACCATTTCAAAGCCTGCAGGGATTTTTCCATCTAGAAAGTCATCCGTTTTCTTCATGATCCAACCGCCCAATGGTCCAATCACCATGGCCCCCATGAACATCGGGATATCTGAACCGATAATCAAACCGATGGTTCCAATAGAACCCAATACTGCACCACGATGACCTCCAATCATGCGGCCGCCAGTATATGCTAGTAGTAATGGCAATAAGTAACTAACCGTCGGACTAACCAATTCATTTAATGATTCATTTGGAAACCAACCTGTTGGAATGAACAACGCGGTCGCGATCCCCCATGCAATAAATGCGCCGATGTTTGGTAAAACCATATTCGTTAAAAATCCGCCAAATGCCTGGACTCTCGCCCGCATTGATACTTGTTTCCCTTCATTCGTTACATCCATTTCCTTCTCTCCTTTATTCCTTAACCAAATCCAACAACGCTTGTTCTGTCTCTACCTCAAATAATTTCTGATATAATTTCTCATCACTTAATAACTCGCCTAAGTTTGCGATTAACTCTAAATGTCCGTCCGGTGAATCTGACGAAAGGGTAAATAAAACTTTTACAGGTTCGTCTCCAGGAAATAGTACTGGCTGATCCAAATGTAAAAACGTCATTCCAATACCATTGCTGCCGGCTTCTGGTCGTGCATGGGGCATCGCCACTTGAGGCAATAGAATAATGTAGTTGCCGTTGTCCAATACATTTTGGATCATCGCGTCTATATAGGCTTCTTCGATAATTCCTTGCGCTAAAAGCGGCTTCGCTCCTAGTCGAATGGCTTCTTGCCATGACCCAACCGTTTCAACAAATTTTGTATTCCCTGTTAATTGCTCTTTTAACATTTGTTCCTCCTATACCAGTGTTGCCGTCTCATAAGCGGCAATCACTTCTTCAAGCAACGCTCCATCTAGTTTAGAAATCGTCTTGATCGTAGCTGCTAATCCCTCTTCTTCAATCATCTCAGCCAGCTTGTCAGCCTCTGGATCAGCAGCGTTTCGATAATGGTAACCTGCTGCGATTACTTTGACACCTGATTCATGAGCGAGTTTCAAGTCTGCTAGCTTTTCCGTTGGAGCAACTAAGCGATCAGTTGGACCTAATTTTCTGATGGGTGAACCGCCAACACGGGAAATCTCATCTGAAAGCTTCTGATTGCCCTGTCGCTTCAGTGTTTTTTCAATAAAACCCGTCAGCTCTTCCCGATCAAACTGGTATTCCTGCACAAAATATTCCAAATTCTCTGCTAAAAACTGATTGACCACCTGTAGAATAGCTTGATCTTGAATGGCTGTTTGAACCGTTTGATACTTTTTCAAGGCTCCCAGATAGGCAATTGCGGCATGGGCGGCGTTGACAATATACAGTTTTCGCTCGATATACGGCTGCATCTCATCGACTAAAACCACTTTTTTGAGCTCATAGGGGGTTGCCGGATCAAGTTGTTGCCGATTGATTACCCATTCAAAGTACGGCTCTACAACAGCAATTGATTTTCCATTAACTGTTTTTCCAAGGGATTGCCGATCAATAGCCGTATTCACAAAATAAGCAAACTGGTTGAAGCTTATTTTCTCCTCTTCTGACAGCAACTCATAGACTTTATTTTTCAAGCTATCACTGGCATTGATGACATTTTCATTAGCCAAAATATTGATGCTGCACTTCTGTTCAAAACGTTTCCTTAGCCCCTTTGTGATCACTGGAGCGATCTTTGCCAGATTATTCGCACCCACGGAAGTAGTTAAAATATCTGCTTCTTCAATCGCTGAAACCACTTTATCCGTTTCAGTCAAACTATTCAGCGCTGTCACCTGATCCACAAAATCCCTTGACGCATTTTCATCAATGATCTCAACCAAATAGCCGTCGTCTTGATTCAATTGTTGAATCAGTTCTTCATTTGTATCAACGAAACAAACCTCAAAATCATTTTGATGTAAGAGCTGACCGATAAATCCCCGACCGATATTCCCTGCGCCAAAATGTACTGCTTTCATCCTCTTCACCTACTCTAAATTGGCATGATACTGCCATAAACTATGCATATCAATCGCTTTTTCCTCCACCATCATCAAGGCGATACTATCCCCTAGTAAAAGAAGGCATTGTTCAAATAGACTCGTCATTGGTTGAACGGAAGGTATCTCACCTGGCAAAGCCAATTTTGTTTGAACCGGTATTCGGATAAAAAAATCCGTGTACTCTTTCATTGAGCTATTTCCGTTCGACCCAATATGTGCCACCGTTGCTTTAAAGCTTTTCGCTTTTCTTGCAATCGCTAACGGAAATGAGCTCTCGCCACTGCCAGATCCAACAATTAACAGATCCTTTTCGGTGATTGCCGGCTCGGTAATTTGTCCTACCACCACTGTTTGAACCCCTAAATGCGCCAAACGCTTCGCAATGCCTTCTAACGATAGCAATACACGACCGACACCAACGAAAAATACCCGTTCGGCCTTTTCAATTTCCGCAACAAGCTCTTCTACTTCTTCTACGGCAATATTATCTAAAGTCGCTGCAATCTCATTGACGATTTTCTGTTCTACACTTTTAAACCCCAACGTCATTTCCTCCCTATCTGACTAAAACTGATTTATTCACTGCTTCAGACAATAATTGACGATTTTCTGTCAACGTATTTCCTGCAATGAACAGGCTTGTACTTCCTAACACCAAGTTTGTCGCACCCGCATCTAACAAATCTGGAATTGTTGCTAGTGAAACGCGCCCATCCACTTGAAGATCAACCGCTAATTCTTGCGTATCAATCAACTTACGAAGATCGGCAATTTTCTTTAAGGCGTAAGGAATCTGCTTCTCTGCCTTATTCGTCGCAAAGCCGGGATTAATCAACATTAAACACACACGATCAATCTCAGGTAAAATATAATCCAAAACATTTAGCGGTGTTGCCGGATTCAACGCTACCCCAACTTTTGTCCCTGTATTCTTGATTAATTGAATATAGCGATCAATATGCAAGCTCGTTTCCTGGTGGAAAGTGATTCCTTCAACACCAACCTTCAGCATCTCATTAATAAAAAATTCATTATCATTTGACATGATATGCACATCAAAGGCCATCGATGTGATTTCCCGCATTCGTTTAATCGTCTCGATTCCCAAAGGCATGCTTGGGCTAAACGACCCATCGATCACATCGATATGCAAAGTATCCATACCCACAGCTTCTAACTCACTGATACTTTTTTCTAGATTCACCAAATCGCCGCACATGATTGAAGGCGATAAAATGATTTTCTTTTCCATAAATGTTCTCCTCATTCATTTTAATGACACTACTATTCAATTGAACATTCTGCAGATTGTAATTGAAAGGTTTTGTAAACGTTGGTCGTTAGTAAAACAGTGTCCTTCATTTACAAGCTCATTGTAACCGCTTAACAAGTACAAGTCAACACGAACATGCAAATAAATTAATTCTATTTGCATGTTTGTGCACGTTAACTCGTATAACTATAGCTAACGTTGACATAAAAACGCATACATGGCATGATAAACAGGAGAAAACAAGAAGGAGTGCGCAAGATGTTAAAAGAAGAACGTCACCAGAAAATTGTCGATCTATTAAATATTGAACAAAAAGTTATCGCCAGCGATTTAAGCCAGCGATTCAACGTTTCAGAAGATACAATTCGTCGTGATTTGAAGGAATTAGATGGACAAGGTCTTTTAAAAAGAGTCCATAGCGGGGCTTTACGTGTAGGTCCTCCCATTACGGATTTTAATTATCGAGAAACTGTAGCTAGTGAACGAAAGAAAGAGTTAGCACAGAAAGCACTGCCCTTTCTAAAAGAAGACTCCGTGATCATTATTGATGGCAGTACAACAAACTTAGCTTTAGCCAAAGAAATCCCGCAAGACTTCCGGGCAACTATTATTACGAACAGCCCTCCGATCGCTATTGAATTAGCACAGCATCCGAATATTGAAATTATAAATATTGGTGGTGTTTTTTATAAGCAATCCATGATTAACATCGGTGTGCAAGCCTACAAGCAGCTGAGAAATATTCGCGCAGATCTTTACATTATGGGCATCTACAATCTAGATATAGATGCCGGGACCAGTGTTCCAACTACTCAGGAATCTGAAATAAAAAGAGAAATGATCCGTATCTCTACTGAAGTTCTTGGAATGATTACGAATGACAAATTTGGAACAATCAGCAACCATATTGTGGGACCGGTTGACGACCTCACTTATTTAATTTCTGAGGAAATTCCAGATAAGGTGCGTAAGGAATACAATAAGCAAAAAATTGTTCTGATCGATTAACTAAAAAAGATGACCAGATTCGGTCATCTTTTTTTTACGCTAAGTCTTCATCCAATATTGTGCCTTCAGCCACGATATTGGTATCCCCTATTAAATAAAGTTCTTCGTTCACAACATTCACTTTTAGCTGTCCACCTAAAACCTCTATTACGACTGGATCCGTTGCAATTAAGCCTTTTTTTGTTAAGGCGTATGCCGTTGAACCTGTACCTGTTCCGCAAGCCAGCGTGAAATCCTCTACCCCTCGTTCATAGGTGCGCTCCACGACCGTTTGATCAGATAAAATATCATAGAAATTTACATTCGCTCCCTTTTCAAAAGCGGGATGATTTCTCAGCTTTTTAGCAAACTCAATAATTGTTTCTAATTCTGTCATTGCAAGATCCGGTATATGAACAACTAAATGAGGAATTCCTGGATTCCCCAATTCGACATAATCAATGCTGACCTCTTTTCCATCAACTAAAAGCTGCTTATCTGCTTCGAAAACAGTCGGAGAATTTAATTGTACACGATAGGTTCGAGTATCCAATCGTTCAGCGGGAACATTGCCAGCAATCGTTTCAATAACCATTTTATCTTTTGCTACTCCGGTCTCATAAGCCCAACGAGCAACACAACGAGCTCCGTTTCCACACATCTCTGCTTCAGACCCATCTGCATTAAAGAAGCGTGCATAAAAGTCGCCATCTTCACGAGCATTTTCAATTGCAATCAGTGTGTCTGCGCCAACTGAAATACGTCGAGTGCAAACACGCGCTGAAAAAATCGCTAATTGCTCACTAGAAAATTTTTGTTTTTGATTATCGATTAAAATAAAATCATTTCCAGCGCCTTGCATTTTATAAAAAGGAACCTTCATGCTCTAGCCTCTCTTTCAGTATTTCTAGTTTAAGAAACTTGGAATTTCTTCATTTTGAATAATTTGATCTAATGTTTGTCTTTTGACAATCAGTTCTGCCTTTCCTGCTTTTGTTAATACAACTGCTGGAATAGCAAGCTTATTGTAATTGCTAGCCATTGAATACCCATAAGCTCCTGTTGAGAAGGTAGCGAAAATATCTCCTGTCTCAACCTTTGGCAACGCGATATCTTTCACTAAAATATCAGTACTTTCACAGGCTTTCCCTGAAACAGTCACTTTTTCGACAGCTTTTTCCTCAGCCTTATTCGCTAAAATCCCGGTGTATTCTGCTTCGTAAAGCCCTGGGCGGATATTATCTGTCATTCCACCGTCGATGCTGACATATTTCCGCAAACCAGGAAGCTCTTTGATCGCACCAATTTTGTGCAAACTGATTCCTGCTTCTGCTACAATACTGCGTCCCGGCTCAATAACGACTGCAGGCTGAGGAAAATTCTCCTCCTCACAAAACGCTAGAACTTTCTCCATCATTGGATCAGTAAAATAGCTAAAAGGCTTCGGCTGATCCGCGTCTGTGTAACGAACACCAAACCCGCCACCAAAATTCAACTCTTTTACTGTATAAGCAAAGCGTTCTTTCACCATTTTAACCAAATCCAACGCGATAGCTACTGCAGCAAGATGTGCTTGGTTATCAAATAATTGACTGCCGACATGAAAATGAAAGCCTAGGAAGTTCACTTCCGGTGTCTCAATCGCCTGTTGAATCTGTGGGAATAAAATCGCTTCATCAATCGGAATCCCGAATTTTGAATCCTTTTGCCCAGTCGAAATAAAGGAATGGGTCTGTACATTCACTTCCGGCGTAATTCGAAATAGAATGTCCACTGTTTTTTGTTTTTCTTTGGCAATCGCCGCAATCAGATCCACTTCCTGCAGACTATCAATGATGATTCGGCCAACACCATAATCAATCGCCATTTCAAGTTCTTCGATAGATTTATTATTACCATTCATTTCAATATGTTCAGCTGGAAAATCCCCTTTGATTGCTGTGTAGAGCTCTCCATCAGAGACAACGTCTAGAGAAAAGCCTTGCTGCTGAATAATTTTCAGCAACGCTAACGTAGAAAATGCCTTACTAGCAAATGCTACCCGAACATTTTCGTACTTATCTACAAAATCTCGCTGCAATTCTTGGCATTTTTCTTCAATCATCGTTTGCGAAAAAACATAAAGCGGTGTACCGAATTTTTCTGCCAAAGCAACTGTGTCACAGCCATCCCACATCAAATGTCCATTTTTTGTTTCAAATTCCATTTTAAGCCCCCTCAATTAGTTATCATTCAATCCAGCAATCAAATTTACATAGGTCTGAATTCCCAAAAGCAGATTTACTTCATCGAATTTCATCTTTCCACTATGTAGTGGATACGTATAGCCTTTTTCCTCATCTCGAATACCCAAGAAGAAAAACATCCCAGGAATTTCTTGCTGATACATCGAAAAATCTTCTGCAATCAAATATGGCGGTGTTTCTACATAATAATCCGCCGCAACCTTTTCCAGCGTCTCAACCATTTTCGGATCATTATCCACCACCCGATACATATGGTTAAAATCAACTATTGCCTCGCAGCCATAGCCATTCGCTATTTCTCCAGCCAACAGCTCCGTTCGACGAACCACCTCATCATAAACTTGATCATCAAAGGCTCTCATAGTTCCATGCAAAACGACTTCCTTCGCTACGATATTCATCGCTTCTCCGCCGTGAATCGTGCCGAAAGTCAAAACGACATTGTCTAAGGGACCAATATTTCTGGCTAAAATACTATTTAGCCCTGAAATGACGCCGCCTGCAGCAACAATCGCATCTTCTCCAAGCTGCGGTTGAGCACCATGAGTGCTGACTCCTTTGATCGTGATCGTCACCTCGGCATTACGAGCCATCATCGGTCCTGGCCGACAAGAAATTTTCCCCGCTGGCAAATCTGGAAAGACATGCAAACCAACGATTTCTTCTACACCTAATTTTTGTAAAATACCCGTTTTCATAATCAATTCTGCGCCGCCAGGTCCTTCTTCAGCGGGTTGAAAGACAAAAACAAGCGTCCCCTGAACTTTTTCCGGGTGCTTATGCAAATAAGCGATAAACCCCAGTAACGTTGCCATATGACCATCATGCCCGCAAGCATGCATTTTCCCCGCTGTTTTTGAAGCAAACTCATAGCCTGTCTGTTCTTCGACCGGCAATGCATCAATATCTGAACGAAAAGCCAATGTTTTCCCTGGTTTTTCTCCTCGTAGGACTGCAATCGTACCTGTTTCAATGACTTCATACGTTTCACTGACACCATAGGATGCCAATTTTTTTCGAATATATGCAGCCGTTTGCTTTTCTTCCAAACCTAACTCAGGGATTTGGTGCAGCTCTCGACGCATGGTAGTAACTAACTCTTCTAGCTCTTTAACTTCCGTATCGATCATCGTCTCACTCATTTCCATAGAAATTCTTAGAATAATGCCCTTTAAATTAGAATCTCATTGATAGTTTCTCATATTATAGTATAGATTGCTTCTTTGGTCATCAATTTGTTTCGCAAATTTTCAGTATATAGAAAGAAAATTTCTCAATTTTGTCTGCTTAGAACGTTTGTGGTAAAACGCAATAAACTTTTCTTCTATTAATATAAAGAACTAGCGAAAGCACTAAAATAGTGTTTTCGCTAGTTCTTTATTCTGTAAAGCCATGATTATCCGCTACGGTTTTAAACCAGTGACCGGATTTTTTGATCGTTCGCTTGCCATCATTTTTTATATCCACCGAGATAAAGCCATATCGATTTTTATAGGCATTGGTCCATGACCAATTATCCATGCAAGTCCACATATGATAACCTAAACAATTGGTTCCTTCTTGGATCGCTTGATGAACATATTTCAAATGGTCTGAAACAAACTCAATGCGATAGTCATCCTCAATCTGACCATGCTCGTTAATGTAACGCTCTTCGCCTTCGACACCCATCCCATTTTCAGAGATGAAACAACGAATATTTCCATAATTTTCTCGTACATTCGTCAAGATATCATAGATACCTTTTTCATAAATTTCCCATCCACGATAAGGGTTGATTTTTTTATCTGGCATATCATAATAATCAAAATAATCATCAGGCATGGGGCCATGTGTAGGATCAACCAGTGTTTCCTTTGCTTTGATCCGTCTCGGTTGATAGTAATTAATTCCCAACAAATCAACCGTATTATTTTTGATGATTTCCAAATCTCCCTCTTGTATCTCTGGCACGATCTCTAAATCCTTCACCACTGCGATTAATGCTTTAGGAAACTCACCCTTAACTGCAGGATCTAGAAAAGAACGATTGAAAAAGGCATCTGCCATTTGAGCCGCTTTTACATCTGCTGGATTGTCCTCATCCCTTGGATAGCTAGGAGTTAAATTCAAAATAATACCAATTTCTCCAGCTAGTCCCATTTCATGATAAGCCTGTATCGCCTTTGCGCTGGCCAAATTTTCGTGATACCCTACCATCACAGCTTCCTCCATAATGACATGGTTCGGATAATGAAATTGATAAAGATATCCGCCTTCCACCGGAACAACTGGTTCATTATGCGTAAACCATTTCTTTACACGATTCCCAAATAACTCAAAGCACGTTTTCGCATAAACTACATAAGCATCAACTGTCTCTCGATTTGTCCATCCACCTTTTTCTTGAAGTGCTAAAGGCATGTCAAAGTGAAATAGATTTATAAAAGGTTCGATTCCGTTTGCTAAAAGCTCATCAATATAACGATTATAAAATCTAACCGCCTCTTGATTGACTTCTCCCACCCCGTCTGGAATCAAACGACTCCATTGAATAGAGGTTCGGAATGAATTATGACCCGTCTGCTTCATCAGGTTCACATCTTCTTGAAATCGTTCATAAGCTCGAGAGGCTTTATCTGGACCTACTCGATCAAAAAACTTCTCAGGCTCTATTTTGTACCAATGATCCCAAATATTTTCACCCTTACCATCTCCCTCGAATCTTCCCTCTGTCTGTGGTCCACTTGCTGACGATCCCCACCAAAAATTTTCTGGAAATGTATACTTCATCGTTTCTTCCTCCTAAATTTCAACATCTATTCTGCTTCGAAACAAAATGACTCTTTATCTCTCTTACCAATCATAACAAATTAAAAATAAAAATCAATCATTTTAAAAACTATGACTAGACATAATTTTACAATCGTGTTAAATTATATCTGTAATCGATTACAAAAAATTTTAGAGGTGAATAGAATGAATGGGTTTATGGATAAACTGGCGGAGAAAATCATGCCTCTAGCAAATAAGCTAGGACAAAATCGCTACTTAACGGTATTAAGAGACGCATTTATGTTGTCATTTCCACTGACCATGTTTGGTTCAATCGTGGTTGTTATTAACAACCTACCCTTTTTTAACGACGCTACTAAAGGAATGTTATCTGAACTCTTTGGTAACGGTCAAAATGCGACGATGAGCATCATGTCTGTGTTTGTTACATTTGGGATTGGCTATTATTTATCAGAATCATATGAAGTAGAAGGAATTTTTGGTGGCGCTGTTTCTTTCGCCAGCTTTCTAATTTTGACACCTTTTGTAATGAGTCTAGAAAATGGTGAAGAAATCGGCGGTGTTCTTTCGTTGGATCGGCTTGGTGCAAAAGGGATGTTTATTGGGATGATTGCCGCATTTATCGCAGCCGAAATCTACTGCCGAATTACTAAAAGAGGGTGGCAAATCAAGATGCCTGATGGCGTGCCGCCTGCAGTAACAAAATCATTTGCTGCTTTAATTCCTGCCGTTATGACACTTACTGTTTTCTTAATTGTCAATGCAATTATGACAGGCGTTTTCCATGCAAACTTACATGATGTTATTTACGAAGTAATCCAAAAGCCTTTGACAGGTCTTGGCAGCAGCCTACCCGCTACACTATTGGCTCTTTTCTTAGTACAATTTTTATGGTTCTTTGGTCTTCACGGACAAATTATTGTCAATTCAGTGATGGATCCAATTTGGAATACCTTAATGCTAGACAATCTGGAAGCTTATAAAGCGGGAGATCCGTTGCCTCACATCATCTCAAAACCATTTATGGAAACTTTTACTGTAGGACTGGGAGGTTCTGGTATGACCTTGGCTGTAGTTATTTTGATGGCCTTTGTCTTGAAGAAAAAACAATACCGTGATGTGGGTAGACTAGCTCTTGCCCCTGGGATTTTTAATGTGAATGAGCCGGCGATCTTTGGCTTGCCGATCGTATTAAATGCGACCATTTTGATTCCTTGGGTGTTGGCTCCTCTGGTTGTTACGACTATTAATTATCTAGTCATGGCTGCCGGTATCGTACCTCCACCAACCGGTGTTTCTGTTCCGTGGACTGTCCCTATCGTCGCCAGTGGTATTTTGGCTACAAATTCTTGGTTAGGAGGGGCATTACAAGTCCTTGATTTCATTATCGTCGGCTTTATTTGGTATCCTTTCCTACGCATTCTCGACAAGCAGCCGAATTTCGATATTGAATAATGAATAGTAAGTTAAGATAGACCTAAAAAGTTTGTCTTAACTTTTTTATTTATTGTATAGACATTTAAACTTAGGTATAATCATATCGAGGTGATTACATGCCAAAATACGAAGAAATCGCTAATACATTACGAAACCGAATAAAAACCGAGACGTATCCTGCTGGCTCCTTATTACCAAAGCAAATCGAATTGGTGAAGGAATTTTCTGTCAGTCGCATGACTGTTCAAAAAGCCCTAGAGATTTTAACTCTAGAAGGATTGATTGCATCAAAAAAGGGAGTTGGGACAACCATTCTACACCATCCCTTTTTAACCAAGGACACCTCTGCCTTGTCCTACTATGATGGTCTCAGTGCGGAAATGGAAAAAGCCAATCGAAAATTGGAAAGCCGTATCATCGAGTTTAATGTTGAGTTTCCCGATACAGCGATTCAAGAGAAATTGCATATATCTGAGGAAGAACCCGTCTATAATATCATTCGTCTAAGAGTATTAGATGACAATCCTTTCATTTTGGAACATACTTATATGCCGATCCAGGCTGTTCCTAACCTGAAAAAGGAGATTATTGAATCCTCAATTTATCAATACATCAAAAATGATCTTGGTATAAAAATTACCGGTGCTTACCGAACAATTCGAGCGGATAAAAGCTCTGAATACGATCAAAAGTATCTGGATTGCGCAGTGGACGATCCTGTTCTGGAAATTCGGCAGATCGCCTATCAGCAAAATGGGGACCCCATCGAATATTCCCGCAGCCGAAATCGTTTTGATGTTCGCGATTATTCTTTCCTAGATATGAAAGGAAATTAGGCCGCAGCAAAAAGACCATAGGAGTAAGTTCCTAAGGTCTTTTTCTGCGAAAGCTTTTCTCTTTACCACCTTCCACGCTTAAGCCTCGCTTTATTCACATATCGCTTCGCGTTTTCAGGGATGCGTTCAGGAGAGTCGTCAGTATCAACCTCCCAAGGATAAAGTCCTGCTTCATTTTTTTCATAATTACTAAAGTCTAAAGAAGCTGGCTTTTTCTTATGTTCCTCTTTTTTTCGTAATCGTGTAATTAGATAGGAAACAGCGATCAAAGCTAAAGCAATAAAACGAATTGTTCCTACCATAGTTTCTTCTCCTCCATTTCATGAAGCCTAAAATTAATCAATCCCGACAAAAAATGTTCCGCATCATCAATTCTCATCCTAAATCGATCATGCCTTGCAAAAAAACCATAGCTGATTTTACTAGGTTTTTTGAAAAACTGAGCAAACTCTGGAAACATAACCCCAGTGGATAATTCATGCTGGACCCTTTTTTTCATCACAGCGTTTATTCGATCCTTTACCGCTAAAAACTCTTCCTCCTTTTGAAAAATCATTGGTTTCATTTCACTGACCGCAAGCTTGTCCACCATCTTTGAAGCAGCCACCAACAACTCCAACATAGTTGGGTAAGCAGTATCTCTTTTATCAATGAAGCGAATATTTCCTAATGCGTTGTTTAATCCAAAGCGATAATACTCCTGTTTTTCTTGATATTTTAAAAATTCGTTGGTGGCGTAGCTTAACCAATGATCGTGGTATTTTTGATAGTCATTTTCAATAAATTGCTTCATTAGTACCTCGCAAGTTCTTAAAATCTTCTCTTCTCTAAATATTCCATATGCGCGAAGCAAAGCGAAAAGAATTTCACCATCATAATAAACAATTCTGAAAGTTTCTTTAATTGACAGATCTTCATTTAATACATGAATCGTTCGATTGTCCTTAGTCATAAATTTATCTTCAACAGACATAATCAATTTTTTCAAAAATGAATTGAACTGGGTGTCTCCTGTCACTTCAGCATATTTTGCAATTGCTAGAATTGCCGTTGCTTGAGCGCCTAGTTTATATTCGATACTCGTATTTAAGGGCTCCCCTACCATTGTATAGCCATGAATAGTTGACGTTAACTGTTGAATTCCCCAAAGAATTCCTTTGCTTAAATCGTTATATACACTTTCGGCCTTTAAGTATTGTGCAGCTTCACATAATGCATACAAAGAGGAAAAGTGACGGACCGAATTATAGCCTTTGATTTCCTGATCATAGCAGGGAAAATAACCATAAATGAATTGGCCGCTGGAGGTTAACTGATTTTTTAAATAATCTGTCCCATGATGAATCACTAAATCAGTCATTTCTGCTAAATTTGAATACGTAATTGCTCTAACACGATTACCATTTCCATAATCCTTTAGAGAACAAGCTTGATCGGCCTCAAAATAGAAGGCCTGAGTCTCAAATATGTAAATAACCGCTTGTTCTAGGTAACTTAAATCAGAGTCTCTTTCTCCATACTTTCTTTTCACATAGCCGCGATAATTTTGTTCATTAATTGATAGTTCAGGAAGATTTCGTCCCACTCTGTGTTTTTTGCTTGGTTTTAAAATAGCATTTCCAGTTAATTCCTCCTTTAAAAAACTACGCTGTTTTTTTCCTACGACTCGAAAATTGAAATCCCCGTAGTTATTTCTTTTAATACGACCTATCACTTCTTTCAACTCTTCAAAACTTACAAGCTTTTCCTTAGTCAGTATATCAACTCTGAAATAGCTTTTTTGATCGAGCTTCTTTTCATTATAATAAGCTAAAAAATCACTCCAAACATTTTCATGAGTTTCTCCATATATTTCATTAACTTGCCCTCGGTTATCAAATTCTCCCCAGCTTACAATAATCAAAGGTACCACGTTTTCTTGTTTATTTTTTTCCAGAATATTTCTTACACTTTGAAATCGATTCTCAATTGTATAAATAGACAAACGATCACCCCATAATTGGTTGATGAAGAAGCGATACTTCTTCATCAACCGTCGATTAATTAGTTTTCTTTCTTATTTTTTCTAAATTTCCATATGCCTAAACCAGTAACAAAGGTGGCCAGAGCACCTAAAGCTGTTAACGCGCCACTTTGCTCTTCACCAGTTGCAGGGTACTGTTTCGCACTACTTGTATAGCCGGACCCTGTACCACCACCACTGGAAATATAACCACTACCGCCAGAGCTACGTGGAGGTGTCCCAAGATTATCTGCTAATAGAGCCACTGCTCTATCCCGATCCGCGTCGGCATCGGCGTCAGCGTCGGCATCGGCATCTGAATCGGCATCTGAATCGGCGTCAGCGTCGGCATCGGCATCTGAATCGGCATCAGAATCGGCGTCTGAATCGGCGTCTGAATCAGCATCGGCGTCAGCGTCGGCATCAGAATCGGCATCGGCATCAGAATCGGCGTCGGCATCGGCATCGGCATCAGAATCGGCATCAGCGTCGGCGTCGGCATCAGCGTCGGCGTCGGCGTCAGCATCGGCATCAGAATCGGCATCGGCATCAGAATCGGCATCGGCATCG
>OBUQ01000084.1_pt1 | contig 132573 bp, 115 predicted proteins | sample 1494951 | NCBI WGS metagenome assembly OBUQ01 (sample SAMEA2579938, study PRJEB22360) | human gut metagenome | biome: human gut; feature: human-associated habitat; material: faeces | place: Denmark | collected 2008/2010
CTTAAAATCCTGCGGTGAGTGATCACCGTACCGGTTCGATTCCGGTCCTCGGCATTAACTAAATAACGCACCCGTAGCTCAATTGGATAGAGTACTTGACTACGAATCAAGGGGTTAGAGGTTCGAGTCCTCTCGGGTGCATTTCGGGAAGTAGCTCAGCTTGGTAGAGCACTTGGTTTGGGACCAAGGGGTCGCAGGTTCGAATCCTGTCTTCCCGATAAAAATAAAATTATGGGGCCTTAGCTCAGCTGGGAGAGCGCCTGCTTTGCACGCAGGAGGTCAGCGGTTCGATCCCGCTAGGCTCCATTTTTATTAATAACGCGGTGTAGCTCAGCTGGCTAGAGCGTCCGGTTCATACCCGGGAGGTCGGGGGTTCGATCCCCTCCGCCGCGATTTTATTCGAGCCAGGACCTTTAGCTCAGTTGGTTAGAGCAGACGGCTCATAACCGTCCGGTCGTAGGTTCGAGTCCTACAAGGTCCATAGTGACTCTTTTACGGAGGATTACCCAAGTCCGGCTGAAGGGAACGGTCTTGAAAACCGTCAGGCGGGTAAAACCGTGCAAGGGTTCGAATCCCTTATCCTCCTTTTTTTTGAATAATATTATCGCGGGATGGAGCAGTCTGGTAGCTCGTCGGGCTCATAACCCGAAGGTCGTAGGTTCAAATCCTGCTCCCGCAATTAAAAACTAAAAAATACGGTTCCGTGGTGTAGGGGTTAACATGCCTGCCTGTCACGCAGGAGATCGCGGGTTCAAATCCCGTCGGGACCGCCATGCGGGTGTAGTTTAGTGGTAAAACCACAGCCTTCCAAGCTGTTGTCGCGAGTTCGATTCTCGTCACCCGCTTTAGTTTTTATGAAGGGCCTATAGCTCAGCTGGTTAGAGCGCACGCCTGATAAGCGTGAGGTCGATGGTTCGAGTCCATTTAGGCCCATTAAAATTATGGCCCGTTGGTCAAGCGGTTAAGACACCGCCCTTTCACGGCGGTAACACGGGTTCGAGTCCCGTACGGGTCATTATTTTTATTCGGAGGATTACCCAAGTCCGGCTGAAGGGAACGGTCTTGAAAACCGTCAGGCGGGTAAAACCGTGCAAGGGTTCGAATCCCTTATCCTCCTTTTTTTTGAATAATATTATCGCGGGATGGAGCAGTCTGGTAGCTCGTCGGGCTCATAACCCGAAGGTCGTAGGTTCAAATCCTGCTCCCGCAATTAAAAACTAAAAAATACGGTTCCGTGGTGTAGGGGTTAACATGCCTGCCTGTCACGCAGGAGATCGCGGGTTCAAATCCCGTCGGGACCGCTTCTGGCTCGGTAGCTCAGTTGGTAGAGCAATGGATTGAAGCTCCATGTGTCGGCAGTTCGATTCTGTCCCGCGCCATCAGATTTGCGGGTGTAGTTTAGTGGTAAAACCACAGCCTTCCAAGCTGTTGTCGCGAGTTCGATTCTCGTCACCCGCTTTAGTTTTTATGAAGGGCCTATAGCTCAGCTGGTTAGAGCGCACGCCTGATAAGCGTGAGGTCGATGGTTCGAGTCCATTTAGGCCCATTAAAAAATCTTTTTGGTTTTTTGGGGAAGTACTCAAGTGGCTGAAGAGGCGCCCCTGCTAAGGGTGTAGGTCGGGAAACCGGCGCGAGGGTTCAAATCCCTCCTTCTCCGTTTTTTTATTATTATGGCCCGTTGGTCAAGCGGTTAAGACACCGCCCTTTCACGGCGGTAACACGGGTTCGAGTCCCGTACGGGTCATCCTGAGACGTTCTTGGACGTCTCTTTTTTTTATGTCGAAAATGATTTTTCATAAGTTTTCAGATTTATTGATGGTTTTATTAGTGACAGCTGCTATTTTTCTGTTATAATCGAGTCGTTGCAAGTTCCCGATAGGCTCTGGAAAGGCCCAGAGATTCCTTGTAACCGAATAAAAATTAGGGGGAATATTTATAATGGAAGAACGTCGTTTATTTACATCTGAATCAGTTTCAGAAGGACATCCGGATAAGGTTGCTGACCAAATCAGTGACGCTATTTTGGATGCTATTTTGGAAAAGGATCCGAAAGCCAGAGTTGCATGTGAGACTTCAGTGACGACTGGGCTTGTTTTAGTTTTTGGAGAAATTTCTACTACGGCTTATGTAGATATCCAAAAGGTTGTTCGTGAAACAATTAAACGCATTGGCTATACTGAATCAAGATTTGGGTTTGATGGAGACAATGTAGCTGTATTAGTAGCAATTGATGAACAATCACCTGATATCGCTCAGGGCGTGGATGATGCATTGGAGACTCGTGGGAAAGAAGAATTATTAGATGACATCGGTGCTGGAGACCAAGGTTTGATGTTTGGTTTTGCAGTGAACGAGACACCTGAGTTAATGCCATTGCCTATTTCATTGAGTCATCACTTAGTAAAACGTTTGGCAGATTTGCGTAAATCTGGTGAAGTGGCTTATTTTGGTCCAGATGCGAAATCGCAAGTAACAGTAGAATATGATGAAAATGGGAAACCATTGCGTGTGGATACCGTTGTCATTAGTACACAGCACAATGATGCGGTTGATAATGAAACGATCCAAAAAGACGTAATGGAAAAAGTGATCAAACACGAAATCCCTACTGAATTATTAGATGAGAAAACAAAATATTTTATTAATCCAACAGGACGCTTTGTAATCGGCGGTCCACAAGGAGATGCCGGTTTGACTGGACGTAAAATCATCGTTGATACTTATGGTGGTTATTCACGTCATGGCGGGGGTGCTTTTTCTGGTAAGGACGCAACAAAAGTTGACCGCTCAGCTTCGTACGCTGCACGTTATATTGCCAAAAATATTGTTGCTGCCGGCTTAGCTGAAAAAGTAGAAGTGCAGCTTGCTTACGCGATTGGTGTGGCTCAACCGGTGTCTATTTCAGTAAATACCTTTGGAACGGCAAAAGTTTCTGAAGAAGCATTGATCGGTGCAATTCGAGAAAACTTTGATCTACGCCCAGCTGGAATTATTGAGATGCTTGATCTTCTACGTCCAATTTACAGCGATACGGCAGCGTATGGTCATTTTGGTCGTACGGATGTCGATCTGCCTTGGGAACATCTAGATAAAGTAGATGCATTGAAAAAAAGTTTGAATTTAGTATAAATCGTACAGACATAAATTATTTATGGAGTTCACGAGGCGGTTTCTATTGGTCATGTCGTTGATCAATGGGACCGTCTCTTTTTATTTAGTTATTGAGTAGGAATATGGAGGGTAAGATGAAGAGAAAAACAAATGTAAAGGTTGTAACAGCTGGGATTTTCATCGCGACATTTATGTCAGCGATTGAAGGGACGATCGTAACGACAGCGATGCCGACGATTGTAGGAAGTTTGCATGGTATTGAAATCATGAATTGGGTCTTTTCGATTTATTTATTAACCAATGCTATGATAACACCGATTTACGGGAAATTAGCGGATAAGATTGGAAGAAAACCGATTTTTATTATAGGTATATTGTTATTTGTATTAGGATCTGCGTTGTGTGGAATGTCGAATGAGATGCTGACGCTGATCATTGCTCGGGGAATTCAAGGAATCGGTGCTGGCGCAATTATGCCGGTATCCTTAACAATTATTGCGGATCTATATGATATTGAAAAGCGAGCAAAAGTACTAGGGCTGACGAGTGCGGCTTGGGGTGTTGCGAGTGTATTTGGTCCTCTTGCAGGTGGACTCATCGTGGATACGATTGGTTGGCACTGGATATTTTTTATTAATGTACCGATCGGATTAGGATTGATTGCTCTCTTGCAATATTTCTTTGTAGAAGAAAAGAAGACACATGAAGCGAAAAAGATGGATATCTTTGGTAGTCTATTCTTAATGTTAACCTTAGTTAGTCTTTTGTTAGGATTCCAGCTTTTGGGAGATGAAGGGATAACTGTTATGGTATTAGCTTTGTTTATCGTGAGTCTGCTTTCATTAGGGTTATTTATTCGTACCGAAAAACGGGCCGAAGATCCGGTGATCAATTTAGAATTGTTTCGGAATCGAACGTTTGCCAGTGTAAATATTGTAGCTGCTTTAATCAGTGGCTTTTTGATGGGGCTGGATGTCTATATACCAATGTGGATGCAGGGAGTTCTAGGAAAACCGGCTGGAATCGGAGGACTAGTATTGGCTCCCATGTCGATTGTCTGGATGTACGGGTCCTTTTTATCTGGTCAATTATTGCGTAAGTATCCGGCAAAATGGATTATCGTCAGCGGTTTGATGATTATTTTAGCTGGTGGAGGCACTCTTTTAGCGTTGCCGCAGCAGAGTCCCTTTTGGCTGTTCTTCATCATTATGGGGGTCTTAGGAATCGGATACGGCCTGTCTGTTACTACGACGACCGTGGAGGCACAAGCCAGTGTTCCTAAAGAAGAAATTGGTGTAGCCACTTCATTTAATACCTTGTCTCGTACGATCGGTCAGACTGTGATGGTTTCACTTTTTGGCATCATTTTGAATATCGCAAACGGACGACAACTGACGAGGGCAGGAATTGCGGATTTGGATGTGATGAATCGATTAATTAATCCTCACACAGCATTACAGATTGAAGAAAGTTTACGAATAGAATTACGAAAAATTCTGTTTGATAGTTTACATTGGATCTATTTTGCTGGTTTGTTGTTGATCATAGCGGCTTTGATTTTTAGTTTTATGGTTGGCAAACAAAGCAAAAGTGTTAAACTAAACGAAGAATAGAAGAAGTGGAGGATTGAACTGAATGGCTTTTTTACAGGCAAATGTGTATTCGAACGTTTTGCAAATGGAAGTGGCGATGAATGTGATCTTGCCGCAAACCACTCATAAAAAAATTGGAACTGAAACAGCAGGAGTAACGGAAGATGTGCCTGTATTGTATCTTTTGCATGGAATGGGTGGAAATCATAGTGTGTGGGAACGACGCACCTCTATTGAACGATATGTGGCTGACTATAAGATGGCCGTGGTCATGCCTTCGACAGATTTAGGTTTTTATACAGATACGACTTATGATATGAATTATTGGACCTTTGTTTCCGAAGAGCTGCCAACCATCGTCCATGAATTATTTCCTCAGATTACACATAAGCGAGAAAAAAACTTTGCGGCAGGCTTATCAATGGGTGGCTATGGCGCGTTGAAGCTTGGCCTATCAAAACCAGAGAATTTTGCCGCGGTAGCTTCTTTATCAGGTGCCGTGGTTTTAGCTGATGTGGAAAGTTTACTACTGGTGAGAAATGAAGCCTACTGGCAAGGAATCTTTGGTCCATTAGATCAAATTCAGGGTTCTGTGAATGATCCGGTTCGTTTATTGAATGAATTAGTAGATAGTGGAACATCAGCACCGCGCTTTTTCTTGGCTTGTGGAACAGAAGATGATTTGTATCCAGCTAGTCAATACATGGCACATAAAATGAAGCAAAAAAATCTTGATGTGACCTTTGAAGAGGGACCTGGAAAACATGATTGGGTATTTTGGGATGCTTGGATCAAACGTGTTTTGGAATGGTTCAACGAAAAGAGCGACTGATTTCTTGTCAGTCGCTCTTTTTTTCTACACACAATAAGATGGGAGGATTATTTTTTTGATTAATAAATTGATAGTTCAGAACACTGAATTTTTCTTGCGGCAGGGCTTGGCAAAAATGCAGCACCTCATTTTTTTCAGCTTCACCGCCCTCATGACCATAATAAATGACGACAATCACTCGCCCACCTATGGTCAATCGTTTCAAAATCGCTGACATGGCCTGTTTAGTGGTCTCAGGCAGAGTAATGATGTGCTTGTCACTTTTTGGTAAGTAGCCAAGATTAAAAATGGCTGCTTGAATTGGTTGATCCACCGCGATTTTTTCTTCAATCGTTTCATGGCCTGCAAGAAAAAGTGTCGCACGATCTGTATAGTCCGCTAATTTTTCACGGGTATTTTGGAGTGCTTGCTTTTGAATATCAAAGGCATAAACATGTCCGGTTGATCCAACTAGTTCAGCTAAAAAAAGTGTATCGTTCCCGTTTCCCATTGTGGCATCAATAACATAATCGCCTTCTGAAATTATTTCCTTTAGCAATTGGTGACTATAACGCAGAGCCGTTAGCAACATGAATAAAGTCCTTTCTTAGAGCAAATTTTCCCTGATAAGAGTCGCGGCGAATCAATTCTTGATCAATCGCATTTAACACTTCCCATTTTTTTAAGCTCCACATAGGTCCAATCAATGAGTCCCAGGGAGCATCACCTGTCAAACGATGAATGATAATGTCTTGCGGAATCATTTCTAATTGGTCACAGATGACAGACACATAGTCGTCCTTACTCATTAATTGCAATCGACCTTCGGCATAATCTCTTAGCATTTTTGTATTACGCATTAAGTGTAGTAAATGCAGCTTTATTCCTTGAATGTCAGAGTCTAAAATTGTACGGCGAACATTTTCCCGCATCATGTCTAATGATTCGCCAGGTAGACCGTTGATTAAATGGGTGCAGACATTGATGTTGTGTTTCCGCAGACGTGCTACGGCGTCAACATAGGTTGGATAATCATGGGCACGATTGATTTTTTCGCTGGTAGATTCATAAGTGGTTTGTAACCCTAGCTCTACCCATAGATAAAGACGTTGATTAAGTTCAGCTAAATAATCAACGACCTCTGGCGGCAGACAATCTGGCCGGGTACCCACGGACAAACCTACGACACCAGGAAGATTAACGACTTGCTCGAAACGTTCACGAATAACCTCTACTGGGGCATGTGTATTCGTAAAGTTTTGAAAGTAGACGATGTATTGCTCCACATGGGGCCATTTTTGATGCATCATATCGATTTCTTTATGAAATTGCTGCGGCAGCGGATCACTAGGTGCGACAATCATATCGCCGGAACCTGAAACACTGCAAAAGGTACAGCCGCCGTGTGCGACCGTTCCGTCTCGGTTTGGACAGTCAAAGCCGCCATCAACAGGGACCTTGAAAATTTTCCCGCCGAATTGCTGCCGTAGGGCATAATTCCATGAATGATAGCGTTTGGCTTCATCGTCACTATATTGAAAAATCATTTTTTCCTCCTAATTGCTTTTAGATCATAAGCTAATTTCTTCTGCTTGTAATAAGGATAAGTAAATAGCAACCAGCTGCTGCCGAAAAGGACACCTGCGAGCACATCACTCGGATAATGGACACCAAGATAGATACGACTCACCACAATGCTGAAGATCAATAAACCGACAATGATCTGAGCAATTAGCCGCGGTGTTTTTTCTTTAAAGAACAGAGCCATAACAAAAATTAGGGTGCCGTAAAGTAATGTACTAGCTGTCGCATGTCCGCTTGGAAAGCTAAAGCTATGTTCCGTTACCATATGTGGCAAAATGGTTGGCCGAGCACGGTGGAAAAACAGCTTGAGCAAATGATTGCCGATACCACTGACTAGCGCCATACTGATTGCTAACCAAAGTGCTGTAATCTTTTGTTTATTAAAATAGAATAAGCCGACGAACACAATGGACAGGAGAATGACGGTGATCGAATTCGCGAATTTTGTTACCCATAAAAAATAGCCGTTCATTTGAGGCGATAATTGATGGACTGCATGAATGATTCCTCGGTCAAAACCCGATAATGTATCAGGGTAAAAGCGTACAATGTAACACATTGCCGCAAAAAATAGCAAAGTGAAACTACCGATTAATTGGTAAATGGATTTGTTTTTCATTATATTTTCTAATTCACCCTTTCTAAACAGAAGTATTATATCATGTTTCGCTAAAGGGACAATTTTTTCGAGAAATTCTTAAGGGGAATTCAATTGAATAATATTTTGGAATCTGCTAAGATGAAACTACTTTGAATAGTTGCTGCCCGGAAGAGGAGTAGTAGAAAAGGATCGCATTTCAGAGAGCGCACGGTGCTGTGAGTGTGCATGTGAGCCATTCGAACTTACCTTGGAGCATGATCATTTGATCCGGTTAAAGACCGTTATTTCTTTTGAGGTCTGTCTTTTGGCAGATGAAAATAGGTGGTACCACGTTGATAACGTCCTATGAGAGTTCTTTCTGAGCTTTCGTAGGACTTTTTTGCTAGTCCAACTTTTCGCAGTTATTCAAAGCATGAGAACGATTAACATCTTTAGCCATGTTATCAGTACAAGGTATCTAGTTGGATAGTATGCGTACGAAGATTGGTTGAATTTTGCGTAAGGAAAATTCATTCATTTATTTTGAGCTAGCTGTCAGTTCTACTTCTCGCTTCAGCGAGTTAGTAGAATGATATGCGTGACGAAGATAAGCCCATTTTTCTGTATTTTAGAAAAATGATTCATTACTTGGAATTAGCTGCTAGTCCAACTTTTCGTAGTTATTCAAAGCATGAGAACGATTAAAATCTTTAGCCATGTTATCAGTACAAGGTATCAAGTTGGATAGTATGCGTACGAAGATTGGTTGAATTTTACGTAAGGAAAATTCATTCATTCATTTTGAGCTAGCTGTCAGTTCTACTTCTCGCTTTAGCGAGTTCGTAGAAGGAAGTGTCTTAGTTTTTCAGTTTCATTTTAGAAACTGCAGCTATATTATTATTACAAACAAAATAAGTTTATTTATTAGGAGGAGCAACATGAGTTACGATCACAAAGCGATTGAGAAAAAATGGCAAAAATATTGGGCAAAGCACAATGTTTTTAATACCCAAGATGATCCTGAAAAGCCAAAGTTTTATGCCTTGGATATGTTTCCGTATCCATCTGGACAGGGCTTGCATGTAGGACATCCGGAAGGTTATACAGCAACAGACGTCATTTCACGAATGAAACGGGCGCAGGGCTACAACGTGTTACATCCAATGGGATGGGATGCTTTTGGTTTGCCAGCAGAACAATATGCCTTGGATACAGGAAATGATCCTGCGGAGTTTACTAAGAAAAACATCGAAACCTTCAAGCGTCAAATCAATGCGCTAGGATTCAGCTATGATTGGAATCGCGAGTTGAATACAACAGATCCTGAGTATTACAAGTGGACTCAATGGATCTTTGAACAAATGTATGAAAAAGGATTAGCTTATGAAGCGGAGGTTCCTGTAAACTGGGTTCCTGAATTAGGAACAGTTATTTCTAATGAAGAAGTGATTGATGGCAAGAGTGAACGCGGCGGCTATGATGTAATTCGTAAACCTATGCGTCAATGGATGTTGAAAATTACTGCTTATGCCGATCGCTTGTTAGATGATTTGGAAACGGTGGATTGGCCAGAAAGTATCAAAGAAATGCAACGGAACTGGATTGGCCGCTCAATCGGTGCGAATGTCAGCTTTAAAATTGACGGCAGCGATGAAACCTTTACTGTTTTTACCACGCGTCCAGATACCTTGTTCGGCGCGACTTATGCAGTGTTGGCACCAGAGTTGGACTTGGTACAAAAGATTACGACAGCTGAACAAAAAGCGGCTGTTGATACCTACATCGAAGAAGCATCGAAAAAATCAGAATTGAATCGGACAGATTTGGCGAAGGAAAAAACCGGAGTCTTCACAGGGGCTTATGCGATTAATCCTGTCAACGGTGAAAAAATGCCAATCTGGATCGGTGACTATGTTTTAGCTTCTTATGGAACAGGTGCTATTATGGCGGTTCCTGCCCATGATGAACGAGATTATGAATTTGCGAAAACATTTGGTCTGCCAATCATTCCTGTACTTGAAGGCGGCGATGTTGAGAAAGAAGCCTTCACAGGTGACGGACCACATATCAATTCAGAATTTTTAGATGGAATGAATAAACAAGATGCCATTGATCAAATGGTTGCTTGGTTGGAAGAACATGGCTGTGGGAAGAAAGAAATCAGTTACCGTCTGCGTGACTGGCTGTTCTCTCGTCAACGTTATTGGGGTGAACCAATTCCGGTCATTCACTGGGAAGATGGAACAACTGGTTTAGTGCCTGATTATGAATTGCCTTTGGAATTACCAAAAACAACAGACATCAAACCAAGCGGAACGGGTGAATCTCCATTGGCCAACATTGAAGAATGGGTCAATGTAGTGGATCCGATTACCGGTAAAAAAGGTCGTCGTGAAACCAATACGATGCCGCAATGGGCAGGCAGCTCATGGTACTACTTGCGCTTCATCGATCCCCACAACAAAGAAGCCTTGGCGGATTATGACAAACTGAAACGCTGGATGCCGGTGGATCTTTATATCGGTGGAGCTGAACATGCGGTGTTGCATCTATTGTATGTGCGTTTCTGGCATAAATTCTTGTATGATATCGGTGTGGTGCCAACAAATGAACCCTTCCAAAAATTATACAACCAAGGGATGATCTTAGGCCAAAGCTTCCGTGATAGTCGTGGGGCGTTAGTACCAACGAACATGGTAGAAAAACGCGATGGCAAATGGTTCAGTATCGAAACAGGAGAAGAACTAGAAGAAGCGCCTGCGAAAATGAGTAAATCATTGAAAAATGTGGTAAATCCTGACGATGTTGTTGAACAATATGGGGCCGATACTTTACGGATGTACGAAATGTTCATGGGACCATTGGATGCATCGATTGCTTGGAGTGAGAACGGACTTGAAGGTTCACGGAAATTCTTGGATCGCGTATGGCGTCTGATTGTGGATGAAGAGGGTAAAATGCGAGATCATATCACAACCTTCAACGATGGGTCATTAACTAAGGTCTACAATCAAACCGTTAAAAAAGTAACCGAAGATATGGAAAACCTCCACTTGAACACAGCCATTTCTCAATTGATGGTTTTCGTCAATGACGCATATAAAGCAGAAGCGTTAACTTATGAATACGTGGAAGGCTTTGTTCAATTGCTTGCGCCGCTTGCACCGCACATTGCAGAAGAGCTTTGGGCGATCCTAGGACATGAAGGCGGCATTTCTCATGTTGCTTGGCCAACGTATGATGAAGAGGCGCTAGTTGAAAATGAAATTGAAGTCATTTTGCAAGTCAACGGCAAGGTTCGTTCAAAAGTAATGGTTGCAGTTGATTTAGCCAAAGAGGAGTTAGAAAAACTTGCAATGGCAGATGAGCACATTCAACGAAATATTGAAGGCAAAACGATTCGTAAAGTAATTGTTGTACCAAATAAATTGGTCAATATTGTCGCAAATTAGCCAAATTAACTATCTCGTATTTATTTACGGGGTAGTTTTTTTAGTAAAAATATGGAGCGGCACTTTGTTCAGCTGTGCTAGGATGGAGAAAAAGGGAGCGAGGGATTTAATTGATGAAAATTACTGAGTTGTTAGGTATCCAATATCCGATTTTTCAAGGAGCAATGGCTCATATCGCCCGTTATCCGTTAGTCAGTGCGGTATCAGAAGCCGGTGCATTAGGAATTATTGCGGCAGGTGGACTAAGTGGGGAAGAGTTGCGAGAACAGATTCGTGAAACGAAAAAACGTACAGACAAGCCTTTCGCTGTTAACTTGATGCTGCAAATGGACAATATTTCGGAACAAGTTGACCTACTGATTGAAGAAAAAGTAAAAATCGTTACGACTGGTGCAGGAACACCTAAACCTCATATGAAACAGCTAAAACAGGCTGGGATCAAAGTTTTCCCTGTCGTTCCTTCCGTGAAATTAGCGAAAAAGATGGAGCAATTGGGTGTTGACGGGATCATTGCTGAGGGAATGGAGGCTGGCGGACACATTGGTGAGACTACGACGATGACGCTGATACCGCAAGTAGCACAAGCGACTGAGCTACCATTGATTGCAGCAGGAGGCATCGGTGATGGTCGCGGGCTGGCGGCGGCATTTGCTTTGGGGGCACAGGGGGGTCAAATGGGCACCGCTTTTTTTGCTAGCAGCAGAGTGTCCCATTCACGAAAACTATCAGAAGGCGATTATCCGAGCAAACGATACCGCTACAATAGTGATTCGTAAAGGTGGAGCGATCCGCGGATTAAAAAATCGTTTGACGACAGAGTCACCGAATGAGGCATTTACATTGGAAGCATTACGGTCTGCAGCAGATCCGGGAGATATTGAACAAGGATGCGTGATGTCTGGGCAGATTGCCGGATTACTGACCCAAGTGAAGCCAGCAAAGGATCTAATCGAAGAATTGTATAGAGAAGCTAAGTACGTGAGTGAAAGGATAAAAATAGACTAACGGGGTGCCCCGTTAGTCTTTAATAAACGTTTCAGCCAAATGGTAGTCACCTTCATAAGGAAGATCTTCACCATTGACGGTCATATATTTGTCGGTTCCTTTTCCAGCCAAAATGATGGCATCATTTGGTCCGGCATTATGAATCGCTTCTTTGATGGCTTTCTTGCGATCGGCTTCAAAGTGGACATGGACACGATCGTTTTGGATGCCTTGCTGGATTTCGTCTGCGATTTTTTTTGGATCTTCAAAGTTTGGATCGTCACTAGTCAGAACAGCGATGTCGGCATATTCTCCAATCGCTTGTCCCAGTCCGTCACGGCGAGATTCTGCTTTATTACCGGTAGAGCCGGTGATGACCAGAAGTTTCCCGTTCGGGTGCTGCTCCTTCGCAAAGGCTAACAAGGATTTCATGCTTAGATAATTATGGGCATAATCCACATAGATGTGGGCGCCATTTGATTTTAGCAGCAGGTTCATTCGACCAGGGACCAAGGCCTCAGCCAGACCTTGGCGACCGGCTGCTTGATCTGCGCCTACTAACGCACTAGCGATTAAGGCAGCAGCGGCATTTTCCTTGTTGAAATCACCAGCCAGCAAAATTTTATACTCGCCATTTAGCTCCAATCGATCCTCTGCACTGGATAGAGCAAATGCTAGCGGATGGTCTAACGGCTTCACCTGATAATCCGCTGCCTCATTCCCGTAAGTAATAACGGGAATCATTTGTTTTTCGGCTAATTCCTGCAGCAGATCAAAATGATCGATTTCATGCTGCAGAATGACTTGACGAGAATTTGCCACCAATTGTCGTTTACAATAGAAGTAATCTTCAAACGTTGGGTGTTCAATGGGTCCGATATGATCAGGCGAGATATTTAGAAAGATCCCTACATCAAAAGTTAAGCCATAAACGCGTGCGACTTTATAGGCTTGGGAAGAGACCTCCATGACTAGATGTGTCATACCGTTTGCTACGGCCTCTGCCATCATGCGATATAAGTCTAAAGATTCTGGTGTTGTCAGCTTTGATTTGAAAAAAGTAACGCCGTCTAAGGTTGTATTTAAAGTAGATAGCAATGCGGTCTTTTTATTTGTAGCGAGATCTAAAATTTGTTTTGTAAAATAAGCAACGGTTGTTTTTCCCTTCGTTCCGGTGATGCCGATCAGCTTCAATTTTTCTTGCGGGTAATCGTAAAATGCCATACTTAGAACGGCTAGCGCTTTACGAATGTCGGTTACAATAATCGCCAATTCTGCCGCCACCTCGTAGGGCTGTTCTGCAATATAACAGGTTAAACCGTCTTTCAGTGCTTGTTCTAAAAAGCGCTGTTGAAAATTATTGCCCTTACAGAAAAAAAGTGTGGTGCTATCGACTTCACGTGAGTCGTAAGAAATTTTTTCGAAGTCTTTATCAAAGGGAGCAGTCAGTGTCCAATGCGTTGGTGTGATGAACTCCCGTAAAAGATTTTCTTTTTCAAGTATTTGTTGAATTTGGGTAAGTGTCAGCATGTTGAGACCTCCAATATATAGTCTAGGCTATTATAGCATAGCTCAGGCTTAGAAAAAGTAAAGAGTGATTGTCAGGAACGCGATTTAGCTTTACTATAAGAGTAACGATTTTTAAGGAGGAGACCATGAAAGAGACACGACCAAGTGATCTGAGCTATCAGGAGAAAATGATTCAGGGATCGGCATGGATGTCGATCGGAAGTATTTTTTCCCGACTGCTGGGGGCAATATATATTATTCCATGGTACGCCTGGATGGGAGAAAATGCCAGAGCGGCGAATGGCTTATTTAATATGGGGTATACCTTTTATGCGTTGTTCATGATGATCTCCACTGCGGGATTACCTGGGGCAATCGCGAAGCAGGTCGCTCGTTACAATTCTATGGGTGACTATCAAACGAGTCATCGGTTATTCATCAAGGCTCTGCAGGCAACAGCGATCTTAGGGGTTGTCTTTGGTGGAGTCATGTTCTTCACTGCTCCGTTATTAGCTGGTTTATCAGGTGGGGGTCGTGAACTGATTCCTGTGATCCAGGCATTGAGCATCGCGGTCGTGGCCTTTCCATGTATGAGCGTTTTACGAGGCTATTTTCAGGGTCAGCAGGATATGCGGCCTTCTGCGATTTCTCAATTAGTTGAACAGGCGCTTCGAGTCCTATACATGCTTTTAAGTGTTTTCATCATCATGAAGGTTATGAAAGGCGATTACTTAAATGCAGTGATTCAATCGACCTTTGCGGCTTCAGTTGGGATGATCGGTTCTTATGCTGTTTTACTTTTTTATTGGTTCAAAAAGCATAAGCAAGAAAACAAGCAATTTCAACCTAGTCGGAATAAAGTGGCGATTGACACAAAGAAATTATTGATTGAAACGGTTCGCCAAGCGATCCCTTTTATTTTACTAGGAAGCGGAATCACCATTTATAAATTAGTAGATCAGGTCACGTTTATCCATACGATGAGTGCCAACACGAACTATAGCCACGAGCAATTAGTTGCCTTATATGCCCTTTTCAGCGCGAACCCAGATAAGCTGACGATGGTGGTGGTTGCCTTAGGGACCTCTTTAGCATTGACAAGCTTGCCGATGTTGACGGAACTTTTCACGCAACGACGTCGGCCAGAGCTGGCTAAACTGGTGAACACGAATATCCAATTGTTTGCTTTTATCATGCTGCCGGCTGTTTTTGGGATGATTTTGTTGGCCTATCCTTTGAATACGGTCTTTTATTCAGCAGATCTATTAGGGAGTCGCGTCTTGGTTGCTGCCTGTTGGGCTGGATTTGTTTCAGCTTTATTTATGATGCTGTCCACGACTTTGCAAGGCATCTCCCACAGCCGTATTGCTGTGAGGTATTGGTTAGCTGGGCTGCTGTTAAAAATAGTCATCCAGGTACCGTTAATTGAATTACTGGAAGTCTATGGACCCTTAGTTGCTACATTTATCGGACTAAGTTTTACCTGCGGCTTATGCTTATGGAAATTACGAAGAGTCGTCCACGCCAATTATAAGCTGGCTCTTCGTCGCTGTGTGTTGATTTTTATTTTAGCGATCCTAATGCTGATTGTTGCTGTTGTTGTTCGGCAATTAAGCTATTTAGCCTTTGATCCTTCATCTCGGGTTTCAGCTCTTGTTATTTGTCTACTGACGGCGGGAGCTGGCGGATTGGTTTATTTCTATTTGAGTTTGAAGATACGCTTAGTTGACAAATTAGTTGGGCCGCAGGCAAGAAAATGGCGCAGAAGACTTCATATTAAATAAAACTGTTTCTACTTCCGTTCTTTTATATAGAACGGAAGTATTTTTTTATTATAAATCAACGATTAAATTCAAATTCTACAAAAAATATTTGCAAAATAATTCAAAAAGAACAAGGTTTTTTCTTTTCTTTTCTTTACAAAAAGATTGCAATATTTCTAAAGATAATTTTTGTAATACAAGAGTAAAACAGTTACATCTGCTGGAAAAGGCTTGGATACTGACTTTTATTTAATAAGAATAAAAGTAATATATTTCAAAGTGACACACACGCCGGCGTTTTGTTACATAGTTTTATGTTTCTGTAATGAACTGTTACATTAATATTACCCATGAAATACAAAAGGATGGTAAAGTAGCACTCGTAGTCAAGAAGACAGAAGAACAATGACATAAGAAAAATCGGAGGAAGTTACATAATGAAATTAGGGAAAACATTTCTTTTTAGTACAGTATTAGCAGCAGGTGCAGGTTTAGCGATGGGAGCTACAGATGCACACGCTTCAGAAACATACACAGTAGAAGCGGGCGATACTTTATCAAAAATCTCACACAAGTTTGCTGGTAACGACAGCTTAGTAGAAGCAATTGCAAAAGCAAATAAAATTTCTAACGTAAACATGATCTTTGCTGGTCAAGAATTAACGATTGATAGTGAAGGAAAAGCAGCAAAAGAAGAAAAAACACAAGCAGTTGAAACTGTTCAAGAAACAACAACAATTCAAGCTTCCACAGAAGTACCTGCACAAGAAGCGGCACCAGTACAAGCAGCAACAGCTCCTGTACAACAAACACAAGCAGCTCCTGTTCAACAAGCAGCGCCAGTACAAGAAGCAGCTCCAGCAGCGACTGCAGCGACAACTTCTTCAGCAAAAGAATGGATTGCTCAACGTGAATCAGGCGGTTCTTATTCAGCTACTAACGGTCAATACATCGGACGTTACCAATTATCAGCTTCATACTTAAATGGTGACTATTCTGAAGCAAACCAAGAACGTGTTGCTGATCAATATGTAACTTCTCGTTATGGCTCATGGGAAGGCGCGCAAGCTTTCTGGCAAGCAAACGGTTGGTACTAGATAGACGATTTCAAGCCAAGACCTCACAATGAGATCTTGGCTTTTTTTATGGAAAAAAACCAGTTTGAACAGAGCCACTCTGTCCGAACTGGTTTCTTTTTCACCATAATCCTGGTAAAGCTCGTACGGCTATTTTCTGATTGGTAAAAGGATGGAGCAAATGCAATTCATAAGCATGCAACATTAATCGTCCGCGGGGATTTTTACTATATAAGGGGTCTCCGATTAATGGGTGCCCTATACTAGCAAGATGAACGCGAATTTGATGAGTCCTGCCGGTTTCCAATTGACAAAAAATCGCTGTTTGATTTGTTGATTGCTCGGCGACAGTGACATGAGTGATGGCAGGCTTACCACCTTTTGGATCGATTCTTCGTTTGCGACGATCATGCCGGTCACGGCCAATTTTTTTATTGATGGTTAAATCCTTTTTGATTGTTCCGTGAACGACCGCTTGGTAACGACGATAAATTTTTTTTTGCTCTAATAGACGCCCTAAGATTGGTAAGACAAAAGGGTTTTTCGCAAAAACAATCGCGCCGCTGGTTTCTTTGTCTAGGCGATGAACCACGTGAGGCTGGAAATCTGGCGCTAAATAGGCGGCTAAATGATTGAATAAAGTATCGCGCTCATCTGGCTGATTGGGGTGGGTTTTCATGCCTATGGGCTTATTAACAATGATTAAATGTTCATCTTCGTAAAGTACCTTAATTTGCTTTTTGTCGCCCAACAGGATCTTCCGTTCCGGATAATCGCTGGCCTCAAGAAGGATAGTAATCGTATCTCCAGGGTGAACGATTGATTGGAAATGACAAACTTCGCCATTAATCAGCAGGCCTTTGCGTGTTCGAATAAAATGGCGAACCTTTCGCGGGACTAGCCATTCCTGCTCCAGTAAATCTTTAATAGGCATTTCAACAGTATATTCAGGCAGAGTCATGGTAAATTTCATTGAATAGCTCCTTTTTATAGTTGTAAATGGATAGTAACTAAAATAGACGGGTTTAAAATAAGAGGATAGTTACTTAAGTGAGTAAGTAGCTGAAGCTTATTTTTTCTTTTTATTGAGTAAAATAAATCATTCATCCGGCTTATTGTATCACTTTTAACGGATATTTAAGAAAAAAATCAGCTTTTCCTTGATAGGCCATGCTAGAATACTCTCAAGTGTGTATCGGTCTGGAGACCCAAGCATAGAATCGGTCATTTGTGATACACTGTGTCTGAAATTTGTATAGAATGGAGACCAAACATGGATTTTCAGGAATTTTGGCGCAAATTTAAAAGTGGTGCGAAGGTTTTTTGGCAAAAGTTCCGTAGCGGGACAAAAACCTTTTGGGAGTGGATCAAGCCTTATTTGATTCGTTTTCACCATTGGCGCAAACGTATTTGGAAAAAATATCATATCAATAAAATCTTGCTCTTAATCACACTTGTAGGCATCCTAGTGATGAGTGTGTACCTATTTTTCTTAGCGAAGTCGGTGAATGTGGAGACGCTGCAGTCCAGCTTGAAGCAATCGACGGTTATCTATGACGAAAAGAATGAACAAGCCGGTTCTCTCTATGGACAGAAGGGAACCTATGTGGAAAGTGACCAGATTTCTCCTTATTTAAAGGATGCGGTTGTTTCTACAGAGGATCGAAATTTTTATAACCATCATGGATTTGACATCAAAGGGATTGCTCGAGCCGCGCTAGGTTTGGTTACCTCAGGTCATATTACTGGTGGAGGAAGTACCTTGACCCAGCAGCTGGCGAAAAATGCTTATTTGAGTCTCGATCAGACGCTTGAACGGAAGGCCAAAGAAATTTTCATGGCAATCGAGATTGAAAAGAAATATGACAAAGATCAGATTCTTACGATGTACCTCAATAATGCCTACTTCGGGAATGGGGTTTGGGGCGTTCAGGATGCAGCGAGAAAATATTTCGGTGTAGATGCGAATCAGGTAACGATTGGTGAAGCAGCGACGATCGTGGGGATGCTGAAGGGTCCAAGTATTTATAATCCGATTGACAATCTAGAAAATGCAGTAAATCGTCGCGATACTGTACTATCTGTTATGGTAGAAAATGGTAAGCTGTCCAAAGAACAGGAGGCGCAAGAAAAAGCCGTTGATCTGGGTTCAGAATTGAATGATACGTATTCCTCAGCGGATGCGGGCTATCGATACCCTTCATACTTTGATGCCGTCATCGATGAAGCAGTGGAACGCTATGGAATGTCTGAAAAGGATTTACTGAATAAAGGCTATAAAATCTACACCTCATTGGATCAGGATTATCAAAAACAAATGGAAGCTGTTTATGCCAACAACGCAAACTTCCCAGCGAATGCTGCGGATGGCGCAATGCCGCAATCGGCATCTGTTGCGATGGATCCCAAAACCGGTGGTGTGCAAGCGTTAGTTGGTCGTCGTGGAGAACACATTTTCCGCAGCTATAACTTTGCGACTCAAATGCAGCGTTCACCTGGATCTACAATGAAACCGTTAAGTGTTTATTCCCCCGCTTTAGAAGCTGGATACAAACCTGATAGTGTACTGAAGGACGAACCGCAATCGTACTATAAAGCGAAAAACTATGACGGAACCTATCAAGGGGAAGTGCCAATGTATCAAGCGGTGGCTCAAAGTCTGAACTTACCAGCCGTCTGGTTGCTACATGAGCTTGGCTTGAATAAGGGCTATAATAAAGCCGAAGAATTTGGAATCCCATTAAGTAAATCAGATAAATACTACGGATTAGCTTTAGGTGGGTTAGAAAAAGGGACCTCACCGATGCAAATGGCGGCCGCTTATGGTGCTTTTGCGAATGAAGGAAAAGTATATCAACCGCATTTGATCACAAAAATTATTGATTCTACAGGAGCGGTTATTGAAGATAATAGCTCGCCGAAATATGAGCAGGTGATTTCAAAAGAAGTGGCAAATGAAATGACCAGTATGCTCCTAGGTACTTTTTCAAACGGAACAGCAGCTCAGGCAGCTCCTGCAGGCTTCACAGTTGCTGGGAAAACGGGAACGACTGAAACGAACTTTGATGCAAACAAGGTCAATGACCAATGGATCATTGGCTATACACCAAATGTCGTGATTTCTACTTGGTTAGGTTTTGAAAAGGTCAGTGAGACACATTATTTGAGCGGGACAAGCGGTTCAGAAGTCGGGCAGGTTTTCAAAGCCGAAGCCGAATCTATCCTACCATATGCCGGACAATATTCCTTTGATGTCGCGGACGCTTACGTGACTGGCGGAAAAGTTGTAGCGGCAAATGAAGTGAACCAAGGCGCGGACAATTCGGACACGGATAAATGGCGGGAAGAATTAAAAGAAATTGGCGGAAAAGCCAGTGAAGGTGCTGCAAACTTCTTTGAAAAGGCTAAAGAAGGGGCTAATAAGTTGAAAGAAAAAGGCCAAGAACTATGGCAACAATATCAACAAGGAAATTAGGGTGTGAACCCGTTTCCATTCATGTTACAATAGAAAAGTAACTTTTATAGAAAATGAGGGAATAAAAAAATGGCAAACATCTACGATTCAGCGAACGGATTGGAACGCGAAATCCGCGAACTACCAGAATTTAAATCTTTAGAAGCAGCTTTTGCGGAATTAAAGAAAAATGAAACAGCTTATGCGGCGTTCAAGGACTTCCAAGCATTCCAACAAGGTCTGCAAGAAAAACAAATGCGTGGTGAAGACTTCAGTGATGAAGATGCAGCACAAGCACAAGCATTAGCAGAGAAGGTTCAACAAGAAGATTTGATCAATGAATTAATGGTGAAAGAACAAGCTTTCAGCGTAATCATCAACGATTTGAACCGCATTATCATGACTCCAATTCGTGAATTGTACGAAGGTTAATCAGAGATAGAAGCTGCGACGCCCCCGCGTCGCAGCTTTTTTTTGCCAGTCCAACTTTTCGCAGTTTTATGATTGAAGGAAAGTCCAATCATTTATTAACCTTCCATTCTATTACGTGTCGTATAGTTGGATGGTATGCGTACGAAAATAAGCTCATTTTTCTGGTGTTTAGAAAAATGAACACTCAAAAACTGAGCTAGCTGCCAGTCTCAATTTTTTTAGCTTACAAGAATCTTACAAGAAACGAATAAAAATGATAGATGAGAAAAAATCACAGTTTTTTTTATCGAAACTTGCTATACTTCATGCCATAAGGATGGCGAAGAAAGAATGAAGAAAATAGTTATTGGAGGCAGTGGAATAGTCCTGTTGGTTATCGGCTGTTTATTAGCTTGGCATGCAAATGCGTTAGATTTTCATGCAAAAAAAACACAAGAGACAACAATTGCCTCGACTAGGTCTTCGAAAGATTCATCACTAGAAGAAACTGAAGTGAAGCCAAAAGAGAAAGCAGCGATTGTCTTGCCGACGACTGCCAATCAAGAGTTAGACACTTTTTTGAACAGTCAGCATTTTTCAGGGACTGCGTTGGTAGTACGTAAAGGTCAAGTCATTTTAAATCAATCTTATGGGTTGGCGGATCAAGAAAAGCAAATGCAAAATACACCAACGACTCGGTATTATATCGGCTCAGCACAAAAAGCAATGATTGCCACAGGAATTTTACAGTTGGAACAAGCAGGTAAATTGAAGATCGAGGATCCTGTGGCGAAATACATAAAAGCTTTTCCCAATGGACAGCAAATCACACTGAAGAATCTGCTTAATCATACCAGTGGATTAACGGGACGCACAGAGGGAAGTAAAGAAATTTTGCCGGAGCAGATTGTTCAGGAGATCGAAGCGGCGGGCAGTGATTCCCCAATAGGAACTTGGCATTATTCGGATAGTAATTATGCAGTTCTAGCCTATATCCTTCAGCAAGTTAGCAAACAAAAGGTGCAGGCGTACATCCAAGAGCATATTTTCAAGCCAGCCAACATGCAAAATACAGGTTTCTATCAAAGTACTAAAGCAATCACTGACTTGGCAGAAAGCTATAAAGAAAAAAATGGCCGTTTAGAAAAAACGCAGTTACCAAATCTTACTCAATTATTTGGTGCAGGCGATATTTATACGACAGCGACCGATTTTTATTTGTTTGATCAGGCGTTGATGCAGGGAAAATTGATCAATGATGAAGAAAAAAGTAAAATGCTGACGGCAGGCAGTGCTTCTACTTATGGGATGGGGTTCTATGTGAATCCTGGGAGTTACTCTAGCCACGGGGTTCTTGGTGGATTTAATACAATCAATACCTTTACCCATACAGGACTGACCTTTATTATTTTATTGGCGAATACGAATCAGGTTCAGTCTTTAGGTCAGACCGCTGATCATATTTATGAAGTTTTAAACCAGATGGAATAAAAAAAGTTAGCCACACGGCTAACTTTTTTTGTTTAGAAGAATTTTTTGAATTGATCCCTCAAACTATCGAATTTCTCGGATTTTAATAATACTTTGGCTTTATCATAATATTCGTCCAGTTCGTCCTTATGGTCTTCGATAAACGCCTTGGCTTTGTCAATATTGCCTTCATTTAAGAGTTCTTTGGCTTTTTTGATAAGTTCTTCTTTATTCATTTCGCTCACTCCATTCAATTACTTTCATTCTAATTGATCTGCCTTCTTTTTTCGAGAATTTCCTTTTTAAAATGTTTTCTCAAATACGAACAGACTTTCGTTTTTTTATGTTAAAATAGATTGGATTAAAAGCTGATTATTCTAAAGTTCAGCACCATTGTATGTGAGGAGGAGAAAAAATGAAATTCCTACACGCGGCGGATCTACATTTGGATCGCGCCTTTGAAGGACTGACTACTGTGTCAGAGCATTTTCGAAAATATTTGGCAACTGCCAATCAGAAGATGCTGCAAAATATTGTAGATACAGCGATTACGGAAGCCGTCGATTTCATTTTATTGGCAGGGGATACCTTTCATCAAAATCGCCCCACGTTAAAAACACAACGTTATTTCTTTCAAGAAATGGCGCGTTTAGATGAAGCAAACATTCCTGTTTTTATGAATTTTGGCAACCATGACTTTTATCAAGCAGATCGTTATTGGTTTGCTTTTCCAGATACTATTCACATATTCGACGGGGAGCAAGTCGAAACGAAAAATTTTATTATAGGAGCCGGAGAGCAGATCGCGATCACAAGTTTTAGTTATCAACACCCAACGATCATCGAAGAAATGGCTGAGAAGTTTCCTCGGAAGGGTGCTGTCGATTTTCACATTGGTATGTATCACGGTGGACAGGCGCCTTATGCCCCATTTCAATTATCGGAGCTATCTTCAAAAGGCTATGATTATTGGGCGTTAGGACATATTCACGTTCCGCAAATCTTGGCAGAGCAGCCTTATGTTATTTATCCTGGAACACCACAAGGGCATACACAAAAAGAGATGAATCTCGCAGGTGTGATCGTAGTCGAGAGCCAAGGAAATCAACTGATTCCAAAAGCGGTGCCAGTGGAAGCTGTTCGCTGGGAAAAGCAGACATTGTCTTTAGCAAAAGTTAGACAACCTCGGGAAATTTTTCCATTAGTCCGTCGCCTAAGTGTAAATGGACCAACCTTAATGCATTTAGAATTTAGTGATGCAGAAAATGTGGGTTCAGAGCTGACGTATCAAATCGCCTCAGGAGAGTTACTAGAGGCGCTGCAAGAGGAAACCGCACCAGAGATTGGTCTTTGGCAATTATCATTGGCAGAGTTACCGAAGGAAAAGCCTTATCTGGCAGTGGACAATCAGTTGATTGATCATTTGATCCTGACGTACGAAACACCAGAAATATTTAATGAATTATTGAATGATTTGGACCAGAATCCACAGCTTCACCCTTTAATGGATCAAGCGTTTCGAACGCAAACGATGGAAAGACTAAAAGAAAAAATGGAGCAAAGCTATCAATTTAGGAGGGAAGCCGATGTGGATTAAAAAAGCGGAGATCACAAGCTTTGGCAAGTGGCGTCAGCAGACCTTCCTATTTGAAGCAAAAAATCAGTTAGTCTATGGATTAAATGAAGCGGGAAAATCAACGCTGTATCAATTCATCCAAGCAATCTTATTCGGTTTTCCCGCGAAGCGTAAAAAAGGTCAAGATTATACACCGAATGATGGCAGTGGTTTTGGCGGACGCTTATTGCTCGTCCATCCGACGTATGGCACAGTGACGATCGAGCGATACAAGGCAAAAAATAAAGGCAAGGCTAAAGTCTGGATGGAAGACGGTCAGCAAGGGGAAGAAGAATTACTGGAAAAAATTCTTTATCCGTTGAACCAGCAGCTGTTTCGTCAAGTGTTTACCTTCCAGCAGGAGCAGCTTCAGCAGTTAGATGCTCTAAGTGAAGAAAACTTGCATGAAGCGTTAATCTCCTTGGGCTTATCCGGCAGCAATGAACTATTTGAACAACGGCTGCAACTGAAAAATATGTTTGAAGCGATTTATCGGCCACGCGGACGCAAACAGCCATTGAATCAGGCTTTGCAGAAGTATCAAGCCCTGCAACAGAAGATCAAGGAAAAAGAAGCACAGGAGGCCGGCTTTCAGCAACTGGTACGTCAGGCAGATGAAGAAAAGCGGCAGGTAACGCAACAGGCCACAAAGAATCGCAACCTTCAGGAGCGTCAATTAGGTCTGGAACAGCAGCGGATGAACTGGTCAGCATACGCAGAATATTTAGAGTTAAAGAAAATGGAGTTGCAGCTATCAGCTAGTGAATCGGAACAGGCAGAGCTTCAAGCGTTTTATCAAGAGTATCAACAATTAATGAAAGAACAGGAAAAATTACATGCTGCGTTGCAACAGCACAGTGGAAATCAGGAATCAGCACGCTATTATTTTTACTTGGAAAACGAACAGAAGATCCAGCAAATAGTAGCTGAAAAAGTGACTATCACACGAATGCTGGATGAAGAACAGCGAATCGCAGTGAAGCTGGCACAAGTCAGCGAAGTTCCAACGAACTGGGAGCAAAATCTACCCAAACCGTTTGCAGATGAGCAAGAAATTCAAAAGCTTTTCGCTCCGCTGCAGGTACAGCAAAAAGCGCTAGAGGAACAGCAAATTCGTCTGCGTTTAGTCAAAGAACAGCGAGATCAAGCAGAAGCTAGCCTCAATGACTATGAACAGAAGCACCCTGAACTCTTCAACCGCAAAAAGAATCCGCCGTGGTTGTTGATTGGTGCAGCTGTTGGTTTGATCGTCGCCTTTTTGCTTCCTGCCCCTTTGCGCTATGTGTTGGTCGTAGCAGCAGTTGCTTGCGGTATCGGCGGGGTGCTGAAGCAGAGCAAACCTGCAAATAAAGATACTTGGCAGGAAAAACTTGGACAGCTGGATGTTTACGAAGGACAGGTAGCGGAAATGACAGAAAAAGCGGCTAAGAGTCAGCGCAATGTCCAACGCCTATTCGATCAGCTCCAAAATGAATTACGGCGAAGAAATTTAGCCGATGCTGAGAACGAGTTTGCGGTTGTGCAGGACAATCAACGGGCACAAAATTATTTAGCACAACTGAAAACAAACAAAGAGCTTCAGCAGCGACAATCGATTTTACGTCAAAATTTGATGCAGCAGGAAGAGCGTTTTGGCTTTTTGACAGAGTGGCTACCCCTTCATGAAAAAAATCTATCTGAAAAGTTTGCAGTGTTAGAGCAGTTTGTTAAGGAAATGGAGCAGATCCGTTTTGCTCAAACCTATCAAGAAAATACAGTTTTGCAGCAACGCATCCATGAAGCACAGAAGCATCAGCAACAGCTTTTAACGCAGTATCATCCTTTGATGGAAAAAGTACATTTGGCGTATCCATCAGAGATTCCCGCATTTTTACAGCGGGAATCCGAGGTGGTTCAAAAGCAAGGTCGGTTAAGAGAACTAACCAAGAGTGTCGCCCCATTATTCAAAGAGGAAACAACCCTTGCAGAAATCGAAGAAGGCTTGCGTATATTACAGCAGGAGATTCAAGCTGGCGAAGCTCAGCTCCAGCAATTACAGGAGCAAGAGCAGCGAACACGTTTGCAGATTCAACAAATGCAAGCAGATGGCACACTGGACAGTCTATATCAACAAATCAGCCAGCAACAGGCGTTAGTTGAAAATTTAACGACGGATTATGCATTGGCGAAGCTGGAGAACCAGTTGTTACAGGATATCGCCACGGAATTATCTGAGCAGCAGCTGCCTGAGCTGCTAAAACAGGCAACGAGCTATTTCCAAGAGTTAACCAATAATGCACACAGTCGTTTAGATTTTTCAGAAGGACTATTGACCGTCGATCAGATGAGTATATATAATCTTTCCACAGGAACCAAAGATCAAGTGATGATGGCCTTTCGCTTTGCTTATCTTGCTTTACAACAGAAACACCCATTGTGTCCAGTAATCATTGATGATGGTTGGCTCCATTATGATCATCAGCGAAAATATCAGTTTGCTAAATTATTACAGCATTTTAGTGAAAATTATCAGGTCATTTGTTTGTCATCTGACCAAGAAATGGTAAGCTATTACCAAGAGCTTCACCAGCCAGTCTGGGAATTGAAGGGAGTCCAACGATGAAAAAAATCAAAGAATTGACAGTTGATGAACAGTTTGAGATGTACGTGCTAATTAAGAACGCCGACGTTCGCTTAGCGAAAAATGGGAAAAAATTTATCGCGTTTACTTTCCAAGATACTTCTGGAACGGTGGATGGCAAATTTTGGGATGCTTCTGAGGAAGAGATTAAGCGATACAAGGCCGGACAAGTGGTTTTATTAAACGGCAAACGCGAAATTTATCAAGGGAACCCACAGGTGAAGATCATGCATCTGCGTACAACGAAGCCAGATGAACCCAATGATCCAGCTCTATACATGGAGCGTGCACCGATCAAGCGCGAGGATATGGAGGAAGAGTTTAATAAGACACTTTTTGAGATCACCAATGCCCATTGGAATCGGATCGTTCGTTTCTTGCTGAACAAATATCAAAAGGAATTTTTCGAATTTCCCGCAGCAAAGCGCAATCATCATGCATTTGCCGGTGGCTTGGCATTCCATACGTTGACGATGCTGCGTTTAGGCAAGGCGATCGCGAAGGAATATCCTCAGCTAAATACCTCATTGCTTTATGCTGGGATCATCATTCATGATTTAGGGAAGGTAATCGAGTTAACAGGTCCTTCTTCGACTGAATATACAGTAGTAGGTAATTTAGTCGGCCACCTTGTTTTGGTAGATGAAGAAATCACGAAAGCCTGTGCTGAATTGAAAATCAATGATGCTGACGAAGATATAGTGGTCTTGCGTCATATGGTCTTGTCACACCATGGACTTTTGGAATACGGATCTCCTGTGCGCCCACGCATCATGGAAGCAGAAATCCTGCACCAAATCGACAACATTGATGCTTCGATGCAAATGATGTCGAGTGCTGTGAAAAATGCAGAGCCAGGGACATATACCGAGCGTATCTTTGGATTGGATAATCGCAGTTTTTATGTACCAAAAGATATTTAAGACAAAGCATGCCGCGGAAGCCTCGCGGCATGCTTTTATTGTGAAGGAAGCCTTTCTTAAGCTGTCTGAAAAGTGACGATTAAGCTTGTTTGGAGATGAAAAGAAGATGATAGAAACGAAAAGACTTTACCTTCGAGAATTGCAACCATCGGATAGAGAAGCGTTAAGTAAAATTTTACAGGATGAGCAGACCATGTATGCTTATGAAGGAGCCTTTAATGACATTGAGGTTCAAGCGTGGCTAGATAAACAGTTAAAGAGTTATCAGCGGAATGGCTTTGGTTTGTGGGCAGCGGTTTTAAAGGAAACAGGCGAAATGATCGGCTAATGTGGCTTAACATGGCAGGAGCTTGCTGGGGAGCAAGTGTTAGAGATCGGCTATCTGTTCCAACGAGCGTTTTGGCACAAAGGATATGCAAGCGAAGCGGCAATGGCGTGTAAAAACTATGCCTTTGAAATGCTACAGGCAGACGAGTTTTTTTCAATTATCCGTGATACGAATGTCCCTTCTCAAAGGGTTGCTGAAAGAAATGGCATGACTCGTTGCGGAGAATTTATCAAGCATTATCGAGGCATAGATATGCCTCACTATGTTTATTCTGTTCAAAAGTAAGCCGTCGTTTACAGCGGCTTTTTTTATTTATTCTAATGATTCACATTTTAAGAGATGCTTGCGTTTAAAGCTAAAAACCGACTAAAAAAGCAAGTCGTGTTAAGATAAGTATAGAGGGAAAACTTATTTTTCGCTGTGATACAGCGTTGTTACAAATGGAGTGAGGTGAAACCGGATGAAGAAAAAGAAAGAAGTTCAAACGGTGGAAGAAAATTTTGATACAGTTGAGATCCCAGCAGAGCTAGAGGGTCTAACAGCTTCCGAAGTGCAGCGAAAAATAGAAGACGGTCAGACGAATCAAGTGGAAGAGAACTTGTTAAAGTCAGACAAAGAAATTATTAAAGAAAACACGATCAATATCTTCAATATTCTAAACCTTGTATTGGCCTTATTCGTGCTTTTAGTAGGTTCGCCAAAGAATACCTTGTTTTTTGGTGTTGTGGTGATCAACACCTTGATTGGAATTATCCAGGAATTAAGAGCAAAACATACCATCGATAAATTATCGGTCTTGGCCAAAACCAAAGCAGTTGTCTTAAGAGATGGACGGTTGCAGCAGATTGATCAGGAAGCTATCGTCTTGGGGGATATTCTTTATCTGCGAAATGGCGATCAGGTCCCAGTAGATGGGAATTTATTAGCGGGTGAAGGGGTCGAAGTAGATGAGTCACTCCTGACTGGTGAAGCGGATCGCGTACAAAAGACTTTGCAAGATAAATTGTTCAGCGGCAGCTTCGTCACTGCCGGGGAATGCTTCTATCAAGGAACGGCTGTGGGAAAAGATAATTTCGCAGAGCAATTAACCAGTGAAGCAAAAACGAAAAAAACAGAGAACTCAGAATTGACAAAGGTCTTGAGTCGAATGATTGCTGTTCTAACGATTGTGATTATCCCAGTAGGATTAGGCTTATTTTATAGTCAATACCAAGCATCTGCATCCATTAAGCAGGCTGTTTTAGGAACGGTGGCTGCGTTAGTCAGCATGATTCCAGAAGGTCTGATGTTGTTAACCAGCGTCGCATTTGCAGTTGGTGCAGCGAATCTGGCCCGTAAGAAAGTACTCGTGCAGGCCTTACCATCTATTGAGACGTTGGCGCGAGTTGATGTGATTTGCTTAGACAAAACAGGAACAATCACTGACGGCACACTAAAATTTGAACAAGCATTGCTGGGGGAAGTTTCAGAAAATCGTGTAAACACGATCATGGGTGCTCTCCTGCATCACTTGAAGGATCAAAATGCGACAGCAACAGCCTTACGTAAGGCTTTTCCAGCAGTCAGTGATTGGCAAGCAGAAAAAGTTATCCCGTTTTCTTCTGCAAGAAAATGGAGTGGCGTGTCCTTTAAGGATCAAGGCAGCTTCGCTTTTGGTGCGCCAGAATTTATCTTCAAAGAAATGACCGCAGAAATGCAAAGCAAGATCCAACCCTATTTGGAAGAAGGCCAACGCGTACTCGTTTTGGTGGAGTATCCAGGGACCTTGGAAGAAGAACTTGTCTATGAGCCGCGATTGCTTGCAACGTTGATTATCTCAGATAATTTGAGAGAGAATGCGCAGGCGACCTTTGGTTATTTTGCGAAACAGGATGTTCAATTGAAGGTTATTTCTGGAGACCATCCATTAACGGTTTCGAAAATCGCACAAAAGGCTGGAATCAAAAATGCCGAAACGTTTATTGATATGTCCGGCTTAGATGAGCCCATTGATTACAAAGCTTTAGTAAACCAAACGACAGTCTTTGGTCGAGTGACGCCAAAGCAAAAGCAATCTTTGATTCAAGCGTTAAAAATCAATCATACCGTTTGTATGACCGGAGATGGCGTCAATGATGTGTTAGCATTGCGAGAAGCAGATATTGGTGTGGCGATGGCAAATGGAAGCAGTGCGGCAAGAGCGGCATCCGATGTGATTTTATTAGATTCTGATTTTGCCCGAATGCAGAATGTTTTAAACGAAGGGCGACGGGTAATCAATAATATTGAACGTGTGGCTTCAATGTACTTGGTCAAAACGATTTATTCGTTATTACTCGCAGTAATCTTCATGATCATTGCAAGTCCATATCCTTTTGAACCGGTGCAATTAACACCGATCAATGCATTAACTGTGGGAATCCCATCCTTCTTCTTGGCGTTGAAGCCAAGTTATGAACGGATAAAGGGGGACTTTTTGAATAATATTTTACGGGTCTCTTTGCCTGGGGCTTTGACAGTTGTGAGTGCTGTAATGATTATTCAATTGGCGAATGTGTTGTTTGATTTAGATTATCAGGCGACGTCGACTATGTCTGTTTTTTTGACAGGATGTGTAGGATTACTGGTTTTATACAAAGTTTCTTTCCCATTAGATAAGAAAAAGATTGCACTGATTACCGCCTTGAGTACAGCCTACCTAAGTTGTTATCTTTTCTTTAGAGAATTTTTCGATTTTGATAAATTATGGAATCGCAATTTGTTTTTCGTGATTCCATTAACCTTTGGCATTTATTGGTTGTTCAAAGGCTTGACCTTTGTCATGGATCGATTAGTGGATTGGAGAATTCGCTGGAAAAAGAAACGACAGGCGAAAAAGAATCCGCAGTCGCGTGTCATTTAATAGAGTAATAAATACTTAAATTGTTAAAATTTCCCGGAAAAGGCTTTCTTTTTCGGGATTTTTGGTATAATAGACTAAAAGTAGAATTCTAGGAATACGGATGCCAGTCCAACTTTTCGCAGATTGTTTAGTGAGTAGACTAAAAAAGGCATCAGAATGAATAAAAGTGAGAGCCACCTAGTTGGATGGTATACGGCATAAAGATCAAACTAATTTTTCTTAAAGAAAAATAAATACCTTAATAGGAATACGGATGCCAGTCCAACTTTTCGCAGATTGTTTAGTGAGTAGACCAAAAAAGGCATCAGAATGAATAAAAGTTAGAGATACTTAGTTGGATGGTACACGGTATGAAGATCAGACTAATTTTTCTGAAAGAAAAATAAATACATTAATAGGAATAAGGAGGAATTCATCAATGGCGTTAACAAAATTGCAAAATGGTTCGGATATTCGTGGAATCGCTATCACTGCTGAGGATAAAGTGAAGAACTTAGGGGCCGAAGAAGTTCGTTTAATCGCAAACGGGATTCTTAATTGGTTAACGAGTAAGGGGTTAGAGCGTCCTTTCAAAATTGGGATTGGGCATGATAGCCGCTTAACTGGTCCAGAATTAAAGGATGCGATGGTAGCTGTTTTTGAAGCAGCTGGCTGTGAAGTATTGGATTTTGGCTTATCAACGACGCCTGCATTGTTTATGGCAACGCAGTTTGAAGAGTTTGCGTGTGATGCTGGGATCATGCTGACGGCAAGTCATCTACCATTTTATTTCAATGGGATCAAAATTTTCAGCCAAGCAGGCGGCGCAGAAAAAAGTGATATTGCCTACATTTTGTCCCATACTGAACCAAGTGAAGCGGCGAAAGGAAATGTAACCGAGGCCGATTTATTGTCTCGTTACGCAGCAGATCTAGTTGAAAAGATCCAACGTGGCAGCGGCAGTGAGCAGCCGTTAAAGGATATGAAAATCGTCGTTGACGCTGGAAATGGTGCTGGCGGATATTTTGCAGATAAAGTGTTAGCTGTACTTGGTGCGGACACCAGTGGTTCGCAATTTTTAGAGCCTGATGGTAATTTTCCTAACCACATTCCAAATCCAGACAACAAAGAAGCGATGGCAAGTATCAAAAAAGCGGTACTAAATAATCAAGCCGATCTGGGAGTCATCTTTGATACGGATGTCGATCGTTCAGCGATCGTTTCAAAGGATGGACAAATGATTAACCGGAACAATTTGATTGCCGTTTTATCGGCCATCGTTTTGCAGGAGCATCCAGGAAGTACGATTGTAACCAACTCGCCAACATCGGATCATCTGAAAAACTTCATTGAAGAAAAAGGCGGCAAGCAATATCGCTATATTTCAGGCTACCGCAATGTAATCAATAAAGCGATCGAGCTTAACGAAGAAGGTATTGATTGCCAATTGGCGATTGAAACGAGTTCCCACGCGGCGTTCAAAGAAAATTATTTCTTAGATGATGGTGCGTATGTCATCGCCAAAGTCTTGATGCTGTTACCAAAACTACAAAAAGAAAATCGTGAACTGACAGATTTGATGGCGGAATTGGAACAGCCTGTTGAAACACTAGAAATTCGCTATACCATTAGTGGAGAGAATTATAAAGAGGCTGGGCAGCAGATGATCGAGAAATTCCGTGAGGAGCTGCCAACACATGACGGCTTTGCGGAAAACTCTGAGAATCAGGAAGGTGTTCGCTTTTCTGTGACCGATCCATATGGACAGGGCTGGATGCTTTTACGTTTAAGTCTGCATGAACCGCTGCTAGTGATGCAGGTAGAAAATGATCAAGCCGATCAAATTCAAAAGCAATTACCTATATTCCGTGAAATTTTAGCTCAGAATACGCAAATTGATCTAACGAAAATTGACCAGCAATTGAATAAGTAAGATTGCTTGCAAAATAAGCCCCTTGGTCTGATGATAGGAATCAGAAAAAGGGGTTTGTTTTTTTGTATTCTTTTAATAGAGCAATTTCTAACGAAAAATTTCAGAATAGGAGAGAGACAGATGGAAATCACACTTGATGAAGCAGCAAAAGAAAAAATTTCGGAACACTTAGGAGTGGATAAGCTTTTATTATTAACTTTTGAAGATGGGGTCGGAGCGTATTCGCAGCATGCCATGATTCACATGCAGACACAATTTTCCATTAATATTATTTCCACTGATATAGAAAAAGCAGGTTATGACGAAAAAATCCCATCAAATATTGGCGACTTTTGGATCAAAGGGTATTCGAAGGAAGATTTGCAGGAAGAAATGCACATTAAATTTAATCCACGCTTGAGCACATTCAGTTTATCTGGAGAAGGTGGGATGATTGACGATAATCTAGGCTTCATCGATTTTACTAAAAATTAATTTAAGATGGATCGTCTTTCATTTTTTTTCTGTTCTTTGATATGATGATAAAAAAGGTTTCGAGACAGGTTCTTAACGTCAGATATTTGGAACCAGACAAACAACAGAAAGAGAGAAAATAAAGTGGCAAAAATCATGATCGTTGAAGATGAAGCGGTAATACGGCAACTGATTGGCGAAGAACTAACGAAATGGAGATTCGATGTTTATCAGGCAACTGATTTTAACCAGGTTTTTGAAGAATTTGAAGAGACGGAGCCGCAGCTTGTGTTGTTGGATATCAATCTTCCTGTATATGATGGGTATTACTGGTGCCAAAAAATTCGTGAAGTCTCCAAGGTACCGATTATTTTTATCTCCTCTCGCAATACCAATATGGATCAAATCATGGCGATGAACATGGGGGCGGATGATTATATTACAAAGCCTTTCCAAGTAGACATATTAGTTGCGAAGATTAATGCCTTGTTGCGCCGCTCATACAATTACGCTGAGAGCGGTGAAGAATTAGAGCATAATGGCATCACGTTGAACATTGACAACAGCAGTATGACAATTAATGGTGAAGTCGTTGATCTTAGTAAGAATGAGTACCGGCTCCTATTCATTTTGATGAAGCAACACGGGAAAATCTTAAGCCGTGATAAATTATTATGTGCTTTGTGGGACGATGAACGCTTTGTCGATGACAATACTCTAACAGTCAATATCAATCGTCTGCGTCGGAAGATCGAACAAGCTGGAATTGATGACTACATTCAAACGAAGGTTGGACAAGGCTACATTGTCCCATAAGGAGCGGCCATGACATTTATCAAGTATTTAAAGGATCGTCTACTGGTTTTATTAGGTTGGGCAGTCTTAAGTTCACTACTGGTTTTTATGGTCTGGCTAACACCGGATTTACACGGCTTTTGGGACAATCTGGGGTATCTGTTGATTTTGCAACTCTTTCTCGTCTTCCTTTTTTTCACGATTGATTATTATCGTCGAAAAAAATGGTACAAGGAATTCGATAAACAGGAAGAGTCTCATTTGCAGCATTTTGTCGAATCTGCGACAAACAATGAGGAAGTGTTGATTCAGGAATACGTCAATAAGCAGGTACGAGAGCATCATTCGATGATGGAGCAATTGTTGGATAGTCAAAAGGATCAAAAAGATTACATGGATTCTTGGATTCATGAAATAAAAGTGCCGTTAGCGGCAGTCGATTTGATTTTGAATGCGATTGAATTTGATATTCCGGATGAAAAGTTTGTTTTGCTGCAAAATGAACTTCAACAGATTGATGAGTATGTGGAACAGATTCTCTATTATTCTCGTTCGGACGAATTTGTAAATGATTATTTGATTCAAGAATATTCATTGAAAAAAATTGTTCAGCCGATCATTCGCAGTCAAGCCAATTATTTCATTCAAAAAAACCTCCAATTGACACTAGCAGAAAATGATGCCAAAGTGCTGACCGATGCCAAATGGATCGAGTTTATTTTTCGCCAGTTATTGAGCAATGCCATCAAATATACACCAGATCATGGTCAAATCACTATTACAATCGAGACGAAAAGTGCCGGAGCTTCTTTGATTCTAGAAGATAGTGGCGTTGGGATTCCACCAGAGGATCTAGGACGAATTTTTGACAAAGGCTTTACAGGTGAAAATGGTCGAAAAGCGCAGCAGCATTCGACAGGTCTTGGCTTGTACTTAGCGAAGCGACTCGCTGAGAAATTAGGGGTAGCTATTACGGCAGAGTCAACAATGAATAAAGGCACTAAGATGACTTTATTTTTTCCGCGATTAGATTATTATCATGAAGAACGATAAATTACTAGTTTTCGATTGCCAAAACCTCTTTTTTTCGCTAAACTATTTCAGTTGTGAATTGAAGGGAGTAAGGTTATGAGTATTTTAATTGCCCTAATACCAATGGTAGCATGGGGAAGTATTGGTTTGGTGAGCGGGAAATTAGGTGGAGACGCCAATCAGCAAACCTTAGGAATGACGATGGGGGCTTTTGTTTTTGCATTAGTGACCTTTTTCATCGTTCAGCCAGCTATGAGTGGTTGGATTTTATTAATCGGATTTTTATCAGGTTTCTTTTGGTCCATTGGGCAGAACGGTCAGTTTCACGGGATGAAATTCATGGGGGTTTCGGTAGGGTTACCGATCTCAACGGGCTTTCAGTTAATTTTAAATACTGTCGCTGGTGCAGTGTTCTTCCATGAATGGACGAAAACAAAAGATTTTATCCTAGGTTTTATCGCCTTGGCATTACTTGTTTTAGGGGCTTATTTAACTGCTCGCAAGGATGACGAGAGTGGTGTGCAATCAGATGACCGTATGTTGGACTTCGGCAAAGGGTTTCGCTCGTTGATTTTTTCAACGTTAGGGTACGGCGTTTACACAATTATTATTACCTGGGCCGGACTAGATCCATTGGCAATTATCTTGCCGCAAAGTGTCGGTATGTTAGTTGGAGCCAGCTTCTTTGCCTTTCGCAAGGCTAAACTGGACCGCTATGTATGGCGAAATATGGCTTCTGGTCTTTTGTGGGGAATCGGAAATATCTGTATGCTGTTAACCGTTAAGGAAATTGGTTTAGCGATTGGATTCTCCTTGTCACAGATGGGAATCATCATTTCGACATTAGGCGGGATTTTCCTTCTGGGCGAACGCAAAACGAAAAAAGAAATGTATTATGTCATTATCGGCTGTCTGCTGATTATTGTTGGCGGTGTCGTATTAGGCTATATGAAAGCATAAAAAAATAAGCGTGCCGCTTGGCATGCTTATTTTTTATAACTACTGTCCAGAATTTAATTCCATTAATTTTTGCTTTAAGTCGTTTTCCATATGACCGATCTCGATCTCGGCTGCTTGACGACGTTCGCGACCTTCTTTTTGAATCCGCAGGGTTTCTTCTAATGTTTCGACTAGATCGTTTTGTGTTTGCTGCAAGGTATCTAGATCGACGATGCCGCGTTCGTTTTCTTTGGCCGTTTCGATGGTTGAAATCTTCAGCATTTCTGAATTTTTCTTCAACAGGTCGTTGGTTGTTTCAGATACCTGACGTTGTGCTGTAGCAGCGTCTTTTTGACGTAGTAAAGTCAAAGCGATCGCTACCTGATTCTTCCACAATGGAATCGCCGTATTGATAGAGGCTTGAATCTTCTCGGCCAATGCTTGATTGGTATTTTGGATCAAGCGAATTTGCGGTGCTTGCTGAATCGTGATTTGTCGTGCCAATTTTAAATCGTGGGTCCGTTTATCCAAACGATCCAAAAATTGTGTATAGTCGTTGACGACCTGGACGTCCATTTGATCGCCAGAGCTTTGTGCCTTCGCTGTTGCTTCAGGAATCGTCGTCATTTTCATTTCTTCGATCTTCAACTCAGCGGCAGCAATATAGATATTCAAGGCGTCAAAGTAATCTTTGTTTTTATTGTAAAGTGTTTCAAGCATTTGGTTGTCCCGCAATAAGCCATCTTTTTCAACGTTTAATTTTGTGGCGATTTTATCAATTTGAGCACCGATCTTTTGATATTTCGTTGTAATTTCATAGATTGACTGTTTTACTTTACCAAACATTTTTTGGAAGATATTGCCTTCACCGACGCGTAATTCGTCAGGATTCGCTTCATTTAAGCGGTACATTAATTGATTCAACGAATCGCCGATTGGACCGATATCTTGTGAAGAGACGGTATTCAGCATAGATTGCGAGAATTCGCTTAATTTTGTTTGTGCAGTTGAACCGTAACTGATTACGGCTTGAGAATCATTGACATCGATTTTTTTCGCAAGCTCGCGGGCTTGTACTTGCCGTTCCTCAGGCAATTTATCGACTAAGCGATCTGCTTGTTCCTGCGACTGCAGGTGAGAGATTTCTTGCTGTTGAACGGGGGTTAAAGAATCGGTGCCAAATGGGTTACTGAGTAGGTCATCTAAAGTACTGTCGACCGGTTTGGTTTCTGTTTTATTTTCTGGTTCCACTATGTGTCCTCCTGTTCGAAAAAAATCTAGCTTCAGCTAGATTTTTTTGTTAATGTTTCGCTTTTTTTATTTTGTGGACAAATCAGGATCATGGTCAAGATTTTTTTTCGCGATGGAAATTTCAACATCCATGTCTTCTAAATCTTCAGCGACGAATTGTTGATAATCTTTCACGATTAAATCAGCCATTTGATCGATGATCTGTGCGCTTTCTTCTAGTTTACCATAAACTTCTTTTGACTTGACCTCATGTCCGTTGATTTCAACATAATTATCTGTCAAATCAACGATATTTGGCAAGTGCGTATAAAGAAATTGGCTCGCTTCTGGCAAACGTTTTGGATCTTTTACTAATTCTTTAAATAAAGCTTTGGCAGCCTTCAGCGTATCGTGTCGTAAATCGATCGCTTTAAGCTTCGCATTCTTTTGGATATTTTGCTGCAGACGTAAAACTTGTTGTTTTGATGAATTCATTGTTTCACGGAACAATTCAATTTCACGTTCGCTCATACCCAATTGTTTATAGTAAGCTTCCTTTTCTTTCGATAGAAATGGTAGTTCTTCTTTTTGTGGACGAACTTTTCTTCCCTTAAGTCCACGATAGATCAACCAAAAGCCGACAACCAACATTAAAAAGACGATATAGTCACCGAAATCTCCTTCAAGAAAGGAGAGAATGCCGATTGTTGCGATGATGATAGGGAATATTTTCCTGCGCATAATAATCCTCCTAGTCTAGTAATAACCCTTCACATTATTTATTCAAAATTCTTGATTTCTTTACACGCTCATCATAGCATGAATTTCTATAGAATTAGTATCGGACTAAAGATGGATTTTTCAGATTTAGAAAAAACATAAGAATTTTCTGTGATACAATAAGGCAGAACCTTCGAGTTGAAGCTATATGGGAAACTTCTTCCTTTGTTTGCAGCTTCCATTGGAAGAAATCCTCTTATTTTTGTTAATAAAAGATTTAAGAAATTAATGTTAAACTTGAAAATGCGAAAAGGAGAAAAGGTGTTGTCATGTTAGAATATAAAGATTTTGAAGAGAAGACAATTGAACGGAAAGAAATATTTAAAGGAAAGATCATTGATGTTTATTTAGATGACGTGGCTTTACCGATGGGAGGAACAGCCAAACGCGAATTGGTTTTCCATCACGGTGGTGTCGGTATCATTCCTATTACGAAAGAGAATAAAATGATCATGGTCAAACAATTTCGCAAGCCGCTAGAAAAAGTGGTATTGGAAATTCCCGCTGGAAAAATAGATCCAGGTGAAGGGCAACAGCCAGAAAAAACGGCGATGCGTGAACTAGAAGAAGAGACCGGTTACCGTGCGGAAGAGTTAACTTACATAAATGAGATGTATCTATCACCCGGATTTTCAAATGAAAAATTATATATCTATGCCGCGACTGATTTAGTCAAGGTAGAAAATCCTCGGCCTCAAGATGACGATGAAGTGTTGGAGCTTTACGAATTGACCATGGAGGAAGCGAAACAAGCGATCCTAGATGGATTGATTTGTGACGCAAAGACAATCTTCGCCGTCAATTATTGGGAACTGATGTTGTTAAAGAAATAGACTAGGAAAAATGAGTTCATTAGTAAGAATAAGGATGTCAGTCCAACTTTGCCAGTTCTGCTTTTCTCAGTATTAAGTGGGTGAATTTAATTTTCAATTACGAGAATATTAAGGATACGTGATATTTAGCAGAATGGTAGGCGTACGAAAATCATTGGAATTTTACGTTAGAAAAATTCCAACTATTATTATGAGCTAGCTTAGCAATATTAGGATTGGAATAAGATAAGACACATTAACTTAATCAATGGAATGAAGTTTAGTTGGATGATATACGGAGTGAAGATCAAAATTATTTTTTCTTAAAAAATAATTACATTATTAAGAACGAGGAGTGGATCACTCATGAGCCAATCACCCTTGGTGACGCGCAGCGAATTGAGGAAACGAAAAGAAGAGCAGGAGCGTTTGGCAGAAGAGCAGCGGAAAGCGGCGGAGCGAGCCTATGAAAAAAGAGAAAAAGAAATCAGTTCTGTCTATCGGAAAGAGTTGAAGAAGAACAAGCCTGTGACGAAATCCCGCAGCAGTGAACGGGTAAAACAGAAGGAACGCAGCAGCTTTTTAAATAAAGCAATAATTTTTGTTTTATTGCTTTTGATCGTGGTAATGTTAGCTGTATTCTTTATTTAAACAGTAAAAATATATTAAAAAGAAATAGAGGAATCGTTATGAAAATCGGTATTATCGGTGCAATGGAACCAGAAGTAAAAGCATTAAGAGAAAGTTTGGATCACCCATTATCTTGGGAACAATCTGGAGCGTTGTTTATCTCAGGGGGACTAGGCAATCATGAAGTGATTGTTGTTCAATCAGGAATTGGAAAGGTATTGGCTTCAATCACTACTTCGGTATTGATTCAGCAATACAAAGTGAACATGGTCATCAACACGGGAACCGCTGGTGGGATTGGCGAAGGATTAGCGATTGGTGATTTGGTTATCGCAGATAAAGTTGCTTACTTTGATGTGGATGCGACGACTTTTGGTTATAAGATAGGGCAAGTTCCAGGTATGCCGCTTTATTATGAAGGATCAACGTATTTAAAGGGCGAAATGGTGACAGCCAGCAAGAAAATGAATCAATCTGCCCGTGTTGGGTTGATCGTTTCAGGAGATACCTTTGTGAGCAGTCCAGCCAAAATCAAGGAAATCAAAGCTTCATTTCCAGAGGCTTTAGCTGTTGAAATGGAAGGAGCTGCGATCGGACATACCGCCGCACAATTTGGTATTCCATTTTTGATCGTCCGAGCAATCAGCGATACGGCTGACAGTGAAGCGACGGAAACACATGAAGAATTTGTTAATCGTACTGGAACATTATCAGCACAGCTTGTTATGGAATTTGTGAACCATTTGAAATAAAGTTTTTTAAGGATTCAACTAAAGGAGGAACTTGCATGCGGGCGTTACTTTCGATTGATTATACGAAGGATTTTGTAGCAACTGATGGAAAACTAACTACAGGGGAAGCAGGTCAGGCAATTGAGGGGGAGCTGGTCGCTATCACAGAAGACTATTTCCAGCAGGGGAATTTTGTCGTTTTTGCTATTGATGGGCATGATCCAAGCGATCAGTACCATCCTGAAAATAAACTCTTTCCGGCGCACAATGTCATCGGTACGAGCGGACGAGAGTTGTATGGCTCATTAGCTGATTTCTATCAAGCAAATCAAGCAGAAAAAACGGTTTATTGGATTGATAAACGGCATTATTCAGCCTTCAGCGGCACCGATTTAGACATTCGGTTACGGGAGCGAGGGATTACAGAGCTTTGCTTAACTGGGGTGTGCACTGATATCTGTGTGTTGCACACAGCGGTAGATGCCTACAATTTGGGTTATCAATTAGTGATACCTGAGAAGGCTGTTGCAAGCTTTGATGCGACTGGACATACTTGGGCATTGAATCACTTTAAAAATACTTTAGGAGCAACTATTATATAAAGCGAAATCGCAACGAAACTCTGTTTTCGTTGCGATTTTTTTCTTATAAATAATTAGGAATAAAGGTGGTGAAGTCTTCAATGACACCATCTGGCGCCAAGTTTTCTTTTTCGAAAACGGATCGATTTTTTCCTTCGGGATCAATGGCGACGATCGTTCCGATTTTCGCATTGCGAGCTGCCTGTAATCCAGAGTAGGAATCCTCAATCACTAAGCAATCTTTTGGGGCAACGGCGATCTTCTCAGCGGCGATCAGGAAAATATCCGGTGCAGGCTTTCCAGGAAAACTGCCTGTATGACAGACCATTTTTTCTTCATCAAACCAGTCACCTAAATGTAAATAGTCAAAATAAAAGTCCATGTTCACCTTTGGCGATGCCGAAGCGATGGTCATGGGTATTTTTTCTGCTTTTAAATAGTCTAAGACCTCTCGTAAACCTTTGGTAAAGTCATTGTGATCTGCACTGGCTAAGACCGATTCACGATAATAAGTCTCCTTTTCATCAGATAATTTTTCCACTTCTTCTTCACTTAATTCTGGTGAAATAAAATTACGCAAGATCACATCATTAGTTTTCCCGTGAAGATTTTTTAGGATATCCTCTTCGGTCATTTCCTTATCTGAATACTTTTGGATCAAATAAAGCCAAGCAGCTTCATGGAGATCAGAATCCATAAACATGGTTCCGTTAAAGTCAAATATTATTCCTTTCATACATAAACCTCACTTTTTCCCAAGATACCCCTAGTTTAGCACGTTTTGAAAATTGTTGATGAAAAAGATAGTATTGTTTGCAACTTCAAATCAATCGTTTTATAGTATTTAAGAATAAATAATGGAGATGAAAAGCATGTTGGATTATTTGGTTATTGCGCTCTTTGCTTTTGTTGGCGGAACCGCGCGCTATTGGTTGGGCGTATGGCTTCCTGCGGTCAACGGTTTTCCTATAGGAACCTTGCTGGTCAATTTATTAGGGTGCTTTATTTTTAGTTGGATCGTGAAACATATTTTGAATGATATTGATATATCTGCTCGTCTCGTTTTAGGAGTAGGAGTCGGCTTCTGCGGCGCCTTGACGACGTTCTCTTCCTTTGCGCTAGATACGATGAAATTAGTGCAGGCCGGACAAATCGGGCTAGCCTTTCTTTATTTACTGTTATCAGTTGTCGGCGGTTTAGCGATGACTGTACTCGGCGAGGCTATTTATCATAGAAGGGCGGAGACAGAATGATCAATACGCTATTAGTCGGCAGTGGGGCAGCGATTGGCGCAATGCTGCGTTTTACGTTAAATAACTATTTTGAACCCCAGACTAAACACCTGCCAAGATCAACGTTCTTTATCAATCTCACTGGAAGCCTTCTGCTCGGTATTTTCTTTGGACTGCATTTAACGGATTCGGTTTATCTATTTTTAGGGACTGGGATCATGGGTGGATATACGACCTTTTCTACCTATAATTTTGAGTTGTTTGTTTTATGGAAAAATGATCGTTCAATGTTTTATCGTTATTTTTTTGGAACTTATGGATTAGGTATATTATGTAGTTTTCTGGGTTTAGTCATCGGAAATAGCCTCTAAAAAGGTTCAAGAAAGCTTATAGAAATGGGAACTTAAATTAGATAGCAAACGAAATAGTTAATTGTTTCGATTTTTTTAATAATTATAAATCCTGCAAAACAAATTGATGAACCTGATTTTGAAAGGCTGATGAAAGACAGTTGCTTCGAGGCTAGTGAACCAATTATACGATGCACTAACATGGACTAGGTTATATGTTTTTTTATATCAATTGAAAAAAGCAAAGAGATGGATCAAGGCAGCTTTTGATCCATCTCTTTGCTTTTGATTCATTAAAGAAGAGTTACTTCATTTGGCGAACTTTCTGAGGCGTTTCATTAAAAAAAGCTTTGAACTTTTGATAAAACTGAGTCTTATTCGAAAATCCGACATATTCACTGATGGCATCGATGGAAACATTAGTAGTTAGAAGTAAGCGATGCGCTTCATGCAAACGCTGTTCAATAATTAATTGTTTGAAATTTTTTCCGGTCTCCTTTTTGATGAGATTGGACAGGTAGTTGCGATTGTAGCCTAATTCTTCTGCCAGTGATTTTAAGGAGAGGCTCCTAGGATTTTCTTCGATGCATTGCAAAATTTTTAACATGGTAGCATTGATGGAATTTGACTGATAAATCGTTGGTAACTGGGCTTGATATACTCGGGAAAGTTGCAGAAACAATACTTGAGAAAAAGAGTTCACTATATCGTTGCTTAAACGGTTGTCGAAAAAAAATTCTCGAATCATCTGTTCAAGAGTCGCCTGAATTTCCTCATTATTCGTCAGATCCAGCAATAAATAATTCTCGTGGATGTCAGAATCAAGGACACTATTGATAAGAAAATCATAAGTAACACCTGTATTTTTGGCATCTATTTTAGTAAAGGCCGACAGATTGATATCTGATAATTTGAATAGAAAATTAATTAATAAGTCTTCTTCTCTCAGTGGAAGAAGCTCATGTTGTGAATTTTGATCCAAAAGCAATAATTGTTTTTCCTGTAAAAGTAGTTCTTTCCCATTAACAATCTGCCTTGATTCTCCTTGAAGCATATAATTAAATTCCATGAATTGATGGGAATGCAGCGGATAAGCAGCAAATCTTCGATGTTTTCGAATTAATATTGTTTTGTTTTCTAGAAAAAGCTCATTCTTGATTTTTAAATAACTCGATTTTTCTTCGTCAAATTCATCCAGCCATCTCTTTGTTCTCTTCTGAACTTTTTCAGCATCACTTAAAGGTAAAAAGTATTCTTCAATCTTCTTCATTTTTTTATCACCTGTATTTTTGATACTCATATGCTAACATTTTGCCATTGTTTTGTAAACGCTATCAAAGTAATCTTAGGTTGTAAGTTGCAACGCACGAAAAACAACTAAAGGAGAAAGTCATGAAAAAAGATTATCGCGAGATGGCTAGACAGATTCCGATTGAAGATCGGCCAATTTCAAACAAGAAATTGTCTGGATTGGGAAATTTCTTTGGATTATATGGTGGAGAACATATTGCAGCGACCGAATTTGTCATTGGTGCAACCTTGGTTACTTGGGGAGTCAGCGCAACAAATATTTTTATTGGATTACTGATTGGGAATTTGTTAGCAACACTTACGTATGCGCTTGTCTGCGCGCCGATCGCTGTAGATACACGATTAACTTTATATTCTTATTTGAATAAAGTTCTAGGGCCATATATGCAAAAAGTCTATAACTTTATCTGGGGCCTTGCCTCCATAGCAATGGCGGCCTCCATGTTGACGGTATCGGCATCAGCGGTGCGAGAGATTTTTAACGTACCTCTACAAACAAATTGGTATCCGACAAGTATCACATTTATTTTGATCGTACTTGTCTTAGGGGTCATTGTTACCGTTGTTGCGGCAAACGGCTTCGATGCTGTAGCAAAGTTTGCTTCGGTCAGTGCACCGTGGATGATTTTGGTTTTCTTTGTAGGTGCCATATTATCACTTCCAACGTTGTTCAGTGCAGCTGGAACACAAGGCATCCACTCTTTTGGTGACTTTATGAATTTAATGAACGCGACTGTTTGGACAGGAACGCCATTACCAGGGAATCCACAGTTAGGGTTGCCGCATGTCATTGCTTTTGCCTGGATGTGTAACTTAGCTTATCACGGCGGCCTAAATGATATGTCGTTGTTTCGCTTTGCTAGAAAATCAACCTATGGCTATGTATCCGGCGTCGGGATGTATATTGGTCATTTCTTCGCTTGGGGCTGCGCCGGTATCATGGGAGCGGCGGCATCAATTATGCTAGGAAAATCACTACTGGTTCTTGATTCGGGAGCTGTAACAAATGCAGTTGTCGGCGGTATGGGCTTACTGGCAGTCATTTTCGCTGGGTGGACGACAGCTAATCCGAGTATTTATCGAGCTGGATTAGCATTTCAAACGATCTTTAATGTTGATTTAAAAAAATTAACCTATGCGGTTGGAATTATCATGACCATTGCTGCTACGTTCCCTATTACTGCCAATGTGATGACAATCGTCAACATTATTGTGTTAGTTGTTCCATCTATCGGGGCGATCGCAATAACAGAACACTGGATACTACCTAAATTAGGGGCTACACGCTACTGGTCGATGTATCGGAAAGATCAAGTGAATAAAGCTGCGTTGATTGCATGGCTGATCTCATTGGCCTTTGTGGTCATCATGACAATGACGAATCTGATCCATTCTTATTTCTTATTTTTACCAACGTATTTGCTGGCGATAGCGGCTTATGCCATCTTGGCTTTATCAATGGGGGCCAAAGAGGACTATTCATCAGAAGTACTTGAAGAAGAAAAGATTCAAGCTGCCTTGTTGCAAGTCATTCAAGAGGAGGAAAAGGATATCGTGGACAATCGTCAGGCGAAAGTTCCTAAGTTGGCTCGGACGCTACAGGGGACATCCTTTATATTTTTAGCAGCAATTTTGATTGTTACGATCTTGCGCTTTATCGGATCGATGGATGATCAAACCTTCAGAACTGTTTCTTTACTATTAACACTCTTGTATTTCGTTTTTGGTGCTAGTGGCATGTATGTGAGAGAGAAAGCTTTTGAAAAAGAAAGTATTGCTCAAGTAGAAGAGCCTGTTTAAGGAGAAAAGAGATGAACGAAAACTATATAGCTGTTGATATTGGCGCATCTAGCGGACGCTTGATGCTGGCGGAAAAAAACTTTCAAGACAAGATTACTCTAAACGAAGTTCATCGTTTTAAAAATGGTTTTTCTGATAGTGAGGGAACAGATCATTGGAACGCTGATCATTTGGTGGAAGAAATCTTGATTGGCTTGGAAAAGGTGAAGCAGCGAGGGATCGAAGAATGTTATGTCGGAATCGATACTTGGGGCGTGGATTATTGTTTGCTGGATGAAGAGGGGCAAGCATTGAGTCAACCGATCAGTTATCGTGATCATCGCACAGCAGGGGCGATGGAAGCGTTCGATGCCAACTTTTCCCTCAAAAAACTATATGAAAAAACAGGAATCCAGCTTCAATCGTTTAATACGGTGTTCCAATTACTAAGAGAAGATCGAGAAAAATTGGTCAAAGCAAAGCAATTATTGCTGATGCCGGATTACTTAGGCTACGTTCTCACCGGCAATGCTGTATTAGAAAAAACGAACGCGTCCACGATGCAGCTGATGAACTTGGAGTCACGGAAACTAGATGAGGAGATTCTTGCTGCTATTGATGTGAAAAAAGAATTGTTTCCAGATTTGGCTGAACCAGGTTCAATCCTAGGACCGATCCTGAGAGAAAAGTTTCCAGATTATGATCTGCCGGATGCCACATTGATCACGATTGCTTCTCACGATACAGCGTCAGCAGTCGTGGGAACACCAGGAAAGGGCGACAATTGGGCCTACATCAGTTCAGGCACTTGGTCATTGATGGGGGTAGAAATGGAGGAAGGGGTTGCGACTGCCGAAGCCTTCGATGCGAACTTTACCAACGAGTGGGGTGTTCAAGGAACGATCCGTTTCTTGAAGAACATTATGGGAATGTGGCTGATCCAAGAAGTCGCAAGGCTGCAGGACTATCGCTATTCTTATCCAGAGCTTGCTGAGCTGGCTAGTCAGGAAGAGCCATTTGTTTGCCTGATCGATGTCAATGATCCGCGCTTCATGAATCCAGAGAATATGATTACTGAGATTCAAACGTATTGCCGCGAACTGAATCAAAAAGTACCTGAGACAGCAGGCGAACTTGCTCGTTGTATCTATGACAGTTTAGCACTGTGTTATGCAGTAGAACTAGAAAAGCTTGAAAAAATCATCGGACGTACGATTACTCAGCTCCATATCGTTGGGGGCGGGTCAAATAATGACTTCTTGAATCAATTAACGGCGGATGCCTGTGGGATCAATGTTTTAGCAGGACCAGGGGAAGCAACCGCCATCGGCAACATCATAGTTCAGATGGTAGCGACAAATGGTTTTGGAACATTGGCAGAAGGCCGCGAAGGCATCAAAAAATCTTTCCCAATGAAAGAATTTCAACCGCAAACAGACAATCATCAAGCCATTGAAAAGTACCATGCCTTAACAAAAGCATTTGTATAAAAAAATAGATTGAAAAGAAAAAGGAGCAGAATCAAAATGACAAAAACTGTAGAAGCGCGTTATGAAGAAGCAAAAGCTCGTTATGCAGAAATCGGTGTGAATACTGATGAAGCATTGAAAAAATTACAGGAGGTAAAAATTTCAATGCATTGCTGGCAAGGGGATGATGTCAAAGGCTTCTTAAATCCTGAAGGCGAGTTGACCGGAGGGATCATGGCAACTGGAGATTATCCAGGTGCAGCGCGTACGCCTGATCAATTACGCCAAGATATCGAAAAGGCTCTTTCATTGATTCCGGGAAGTCACAAGATCAACTTGCATGCCATTTATTTAGACACTGATGAAGCAGTCGATCTAAATCAGATTGAACCAAGACATTTTGAAAAGTGGGCGGATTGGGCCAACGAGCAGGGTGTTGGCTTAGACTTTAACCCGACCTTTTTCTCTCATCCTATGATGAAAGATGGGATGACGTTGGCACATCCAGATCAAGAGGTTCGCGACTACTGGATCGAACATGGCAAACGTAGCCGTAAAATTGCAGAATATCTTGGAAAAGAAACCGGTCAAACCTGTATCAACAACTTCTGGATGCCAGATGGGATGAAAGATAATCCGATTGATCGCTACAATCCACGTAAACGCATGATGGAATCATTAGATGAAATCTTCGCTGAAGACTTGAACGAAGAATATACCCAAGAAGCGGTTGAAAGCAAACTATTTGGAATTGGCGCTGAAGCTTATACAGTAGGTTCTCATGAATTCTATATGGGGTATGGCTTAACTCGTGATAAATTGATTTGTTTAGATGCCGGTCATTTCCATCCAACGGAAGTTATCTCCAACAAATTGACTTCACTGGCGCTATTTTCTAAGGGCATTATGCTCCACGTTTCGCGCCCTGTTCGTTGGGATTCTGACCATGTAGTGATCATGGACGACGAATTGCAAGAAATTGGCAAAGAGATCGTCCGCAATGACTTATTAGCTAAGACCAATATCGGCTTGGACTTCTTTGATGCAACGATCAACCGCGTAGCTGCTTGGGTCATCGGAACACGCAACACCCAAAAAGCATTATTGAAGGCGATGCTAGAACCAATTGAAGAGTTAAAAGAAATGGAACTGGACCTTGATTACACGAAACGCATGGCGCTGACAGAAGAATTGAAGGACTTCCCTTATGCAGATGTGTGGAACTACTTCTGTGAGCTGAACAATGCTCCAGTCGGTATGAATTGGTACGAAGAAGTCATGGACTATGAAAGAGATATTTTGTCAGCTCGAGGCAAAGAAATGGCACACGCATAACTAGTCGGCGGGGAGAGACATGGCCCCGCCTTGTTAGATAAAAACTTGGAGGAATCGATCGTGAATAATATTTTAGAAGCGTCTTTTGTGAAAGAAATGGTGGAAGTAACCAGCAATCTGTATCGTTTAGGTTGGGATGAAAGAAATGGCGGCAATGTGTCGTATTTATTGGAGGAAGCAGAAGTCACTGAGTATATAGATCCTATGAAGGTGTTGCGGAATATTCCAATGGACTTTGATGGGGCAACCCTTAAAGGAAAATATTTTATCGTAACCGGTTCTGGGAAATATTTTAAAAATGTCGCCCAAGATCCTGCGAACAACCTAGGTATCCTGCGAGTGGCAGAAGATGGTCAAAGTGTGGATCTACTATGGGGCTATACAGATGGCGGTGTTCCAACAAGTGAATTGCCTGCTCATTTAATGAGCCACAGCGCACGTTTAGCGGTTGATCCCGAAAATCGGGTGGTCATGCATTGCCACGCGACTCATCTTTTAGCGATGACTTTCAGCCATGAACTGACATCTAAAGCAATCACTCGAACACTTTGGGAAATGTGTACCGAATGTCTAGTCGTTTTCCCTGAGGGCGTGCAAGTATTGCCTTGGTTGGTTCCAGGCTCAAATGAGATCGGTGAAGCGACTGCAGAAAAAATGCGTCAAGCCCGTTTAGTTCTATGGTCGTTTCATGGCGTGTATGGCGCAGGTCGGACCATCGATGAAACCTTTGGCTTGATCGAAACCGCGGAAAAAGCCGCACAAGTATATACGTATGTTCAAGCCCAAGGTGGTATTAGACAAACAATCAGCGATGAAAACTTTCTCGCCTTAGCGAAACAGTTTGGAATCACACCGAATCCAGAATTTTTTGAAGCGACGGTGTTGAATGCATGATCAAAAAAGCAGTGAGAATGAAACTTTATCCAGACATGAAGGAAGAATATGCCAGACGACATCAGGAACTCTGGCCTGAGATGCGGGAAATGTTAAAAGAGCATGGAGCGACCAGCTATTCGATTTTTTTCGATCCAGAAACAAATTTTTTGTTTGGCTATCTTGAAATCGAAGATGAGGCGAAGTGGTCTAAGACCGCTAATAAGGAAATCAATCGTAAATGGTGGGATTTCATGGCAGATGTAATGGAAACAAATCCGGATAGTTCGCCAGTGACTGTCGATTTAGAGCAAGTATTTGAATTGTAAAAGAGACCAGAAATACAAACAGGGGATGCTAGTTTCAATATACAGTTGGCTAAAATGAATAGGCAGTTGTCTCAGAAGTTCACAGCTGGGAGAAAGATAGGGAAAAAGTTTTAAAAATTTATCATGAAGTTTTGTGCTGTGTAACAAATAATCCGGCTTTGAACTTTCGATAAAGTGTAGTGACGAAATCAAGTTTTGAAAGAGGTCTGACTCAGGAGCATTCGTTTCTGTAAATAAGTGGGTGATCAAAATAGTTGGACCTGTTTCAATAAATTCGTCTTATTTTATGGCAAAAATTTGCAATCATTAGTCATGGAAAGCGCTTTTATTTTATGGGATAATTGATTGTGAAGCATAGCACAATAAAGGAGAGATACTATGGTAGTTAATCGAATGATTTTGAATGAAACCTCTTATTTTGGTAAAGGAGCGATCCAAGAGGTAGCCAATGAAGCAAAAAAACGTGGATTCAAAAAAGCATTGGTCGTGACAGACAAGGATTTATTGAAATTTGAAGTAGCGACAAAGGTTACGGCAATTTTAGATGAGGCAGAGTTAAGCTATGAGATTTTTGATGGGATTGTACCGAACCCTTCGATCGAAGACGTTCAAGCGGGAGTCAAGGCCTGTGAGGCCGCAGGAGCAGACTACATTGTAGCGATCGGAGGTGGTTCGCCGATTGATACAGCGAAGGCGATCGGGATCATTAATACAAACCCTGATTTTTCAGACGTTCTTAGCTTAGAAGGACCGGCGGATACGAAAAATCCTGCGTTACCGATTTTAGCGGTACCGACAACCTCGGGAACAGCGGCTGAAGTAACAATCAATTACGTGATTACAGATAAAGCAAAACAGCGCAAGTTTGTTTGTGTCGATCCCCATGATATTCCAGTCGTGGCCTTTGTTGACAGTGATATGATGATGGGAATGCCCACCGGTTTGTGTGCGTCAACAGGAATGGATGCTTTGACTCATGCAATCGAAGGCTTTATTACAAAAGGTGCCTGGGAAATGACGGATATGCTTCATATTAAAGCGATCGGTATCATCAGTCACGCCTTGCGTGATTCAGTAGCTGGCAATCAAGAGGCTCGGGAAAAAATGGCCTTAGGACAGTACATTGCCGGGATGGGCTTTTCAAACGTTGGACTGGGATTAGTTCACGGAATGGCGCATCCGTTATCCGCTTGGTATGACACCCCTCATGGCGTAGCATGTGCCACCTTATTACCATTGATCATGGACTTTAATAAGGATTATACAGGAGAAAAATATCGTGAAATTGCTGTCGCGATGGATGTGGAAGGCGCGGCGGATATGTCGTTAGCGGAAGTTCGTGATGCGGCAGTACAGGCGGTGAAGCAGCTGGGGATTGACGTGGGCATTCCACAAAATCTGACAGAAATCGGAATGAAGGAAGCGGATATCCAACAAATCGCTGAGGATGCTTATCGAGATGTCTGTTCACCAGGAAATCCACGAGACGCTACCTTGGAGGAAATCATCGCCCTTTACAAGTCGATGCTATAAGAAAAAGCCAACCTTCGCGAAGGTTGGCTTTTTTGATCCTGTCTATTAGTCTTCTTCAGGAACTTTATTTTCTAAGTCTGTTCGAACAATCAATACGTCACAATCCGCGTTGCGGATAACATATTCAGAAACTGAACCGATAAACAACCGTTCAACAGCGTTTAATCCAGTCGCACCAAGCATGATCAAGTCGATTTGATTGTTCTCAGGGATTTGGTTAGCGATCATCACTTTTGGTGCACCATATTCAATGACTTTGCTGATGTGCTCAACACCAGCTTTTTTTGCGTCAGCTTCGTAATCGTCTAGTGTTTGTTTAGCCATATCTGTCGCTTGTTCTGCTAAAACATTGTCAAAAGAAGAAACTGTTTGAAACGCGCGTGTATCAATGACATGAGCAAGTAATAATTCTGCTTGGTTTCGTTTTGCGACGTTTACTGCTTTTTTGAAGGCTAATTCAGCTTCATTAGAACCGTCGACTGCTACCATAATTTTACTATATTGTTGATCCATCGTTCCCAACTCCTTTTCTCATTTATATTTTAAATCAAAATTCTTGAAATTGGTACTGTTAACCTTTTTTTGTTTTCGATCCCATCAATAAAGCGAAGAGTGCTGCCACCACCAAGAGAATAATTAAATAGATCATGGAGTAGGTTCGCTGATTGATAAAGCCGATAACAATGCCAATCATTCCCAGCAATGCATAAATGTAGCCAAACTGGCGTAAAAAGCTGCGGGATTCTGTTTGTGTGTCTTCACTGAAAAGAACTAAAAAGCCTTGAGGTTTTTTGATCAAATAATAGCTGCAGATCAATAAAATAAGTGCAAGTAAAAATAATAAAATGCGGATCATTTTCTTCCTCCAATACAATAAAAAGCAATTTGCAGAACGCAAATTGCTTTCAATCCATAAAAAATGGAAAATTCCGTCGATGCCGTTATTCACCCGATAGTATTGATCCCGCAAAATCTAGCAGGTGGGTTCCATGGTCTAAGCGTCGAACTACCAAATGAAAAGGCATGTTACCAACTTTGACACAAGACGGATCCCAATATATCAATAAAAATGTTCGGTCAACACTGAAATAGGCAACGCGCACATCACAGAATTTCCATCTCAATCATAGCACAGTCATTATTGAGACGCAACGAAGTGGCTTGCAAGGATAAACTTGAAACACTTCAAATGATTCACGTCTTCTATACGTATATTGTATAAAAAAGGAGGCTCATATGTCAAAAAAATTCGCTTATTTTTTTATTTACCTAGTCATTTTTTTCTTCGGCCCATTCATAACACAGGCGGAAGCCGAATCTCTAGAACTTTTTCCGCCGATTGACCAGCAAAAGGAATACCCGTTAAGCGCAGCAGGAATGAAGGAACTTCTCTTTGACCTATATCAATTTGGAACAGAGGAGCACTATACGATTCAATTTGATGGAGCACTTGATTTGAGTCAAACAGCTGTTGGTATTAATGAAAGCTTGTCTAACCCAACCATTGAAACAATCAACTTCGCTAGTCTGCCTGCAAGCTTGACCTTTAAAGGATCTGGAGCGGAAAGTCACTTATCTTTACCTAAAACGTGTTTCTTTGGTCAAGACAGTCATTTCGAAACCTTAAATTTAAAAGCATCGAAAATTTATGGGAACGGTCATCAGCTTTATTTTGAGAATATTCAGCATAGCGATCATACGCAATTATTTGGTGGTAGTGATAGAAATCTAGTAGGAAATCCTTTGCTTTTTTTTCAAGGAGTAACAGGCGGGTCATGGGAAATATATGGTGGAAATGAAGCAGGCACGCTATCTGGCAGCCCTTCAATTCAGTTGCTATCTTTGACTGGGGATATTCAGCGCTTGTGTGGCGGTTCATTGAAGGGAGAAATCATCGGAAATGTGAGTACCCGCATTCAACAGCTTAACGGTATGTTAATGAATTACTATGGAGGCGGCTTTGGAACAGCCGATGAACCTGTCATTGTGAAAGGGACGATTGATAATCAGCTGACGTCTGAGTCAACGGCCTTTACCTTAGGAGATTTTGTTGGTGGAGCAGCCTTCGGCGAAACAGGTGCAGTGAATACATTGATCACTGGTAAGGGGAGTTTTTCTGATACAGGGATTCTGATCGGCGGCTCGCAAGTTGGTGAGATTCATGGACAGGAGCAGGCGATTACGACGGTGATTGATACGCGACAATTTCAAAAAGGAGAGCGAAATTTTGTTGGCGGCAATCAATACAGCGGAACAATCTATGGAGATATCGAAAATCAGATTTATGCGGGAAAGGCTTCACAGGGGTCGTTTAATCGAATTGATGGCGCTGGGGGAATGGAGGTGGAGAAACGGAGCTTAACGAATTCACAAAGTTTCACACCTGTGGTCGATCTAACAGATCCGCAAAATAGAACTGCGGAAGAGCTTGCTTATGATCAACTGGCTCCTTTAGAACGCTTTTCTTTAGCAAAGAGCAATACCCGTTTTTTCGTTGAAGGAAACGTTGTAACCCGCTTATTAGGCGGTTGTGTCAGTGGCGGGCGCAATGTTGAAAATAATGTTTGTGGTGCGGGGGTTGCAGGAGTGATCAATGGGAACGTTCAGTTGGAACTAGGACAAGAAACACTTGTTTATAGCAAACGGTGGGGAGTCTATGCGCAAGAGATGGGGCTGGAGCCAACGAAGCTAACCAATGAGAGGAATTTAGGCGCCTCATACGGCTTCAGTACTTCTGCAGGAGGAGGAGAGAATCAACAGCCATGGGGGAACACGTTGTACATAAACGGAAAGACTGAATTAGTCATTAAGCAGGCGCTATTGAATTATGCCTATGGCGGAAGCTTCAACGGGATAATTGAAGGAACTTGCTCTTCTCGGCTCGAAAAGGGGCAAGTCAGTGCTATTTTTGGCGCTGGCAGTGGTTGCTATCGGATTTATGGGAATAGTCGACTGGAAATTACTGGCGGGAAGGTCGAAAATTATGCGGTGGCAGGCAGCAATCAAGATCGACGACTAATTGGTGATATTCAGACAAGGATATCTGGCGGAGAGATTTTAGGATCGGTAGCGGCGTCCTATGGGTTGCGATCGAATCACATGATCGAGGGAAATGTTGAGACCATTATTAGCGGTGGGAAATTTTCAAAGAGCAACGAGGCAACGCAAATCATGGGCGGGATTGCCAAACACGGTCTACTAAATGGAAACGTAGCATTGACCATAACAGGAGCTGTAGAATTAGCAGCAGGACTAGGAATTTCAGCCGCTAGACCCAGGATGGCAGAAATAACCAATCGCCTCGGAGGCATCGATAAGCAGCTTGCATTTGAGTTAACAACCGAGCAGAGTTTTGCGGAAGTTGAAGTATTAGGAGACGGTGGAGAAAATCCCACTTCAGTTTATACACCTGCAATCAACATGAAACTGCGTGCACCAAATGGGCGATTTTCGTTGGTTCAGGGGATGCTAAAAAACAGCTATGCAGGCAGTCTAACCCACGAACTGTCTATCGAAATTCAAGCAGCTCAATCAGTCCAGACCATTATTGGCAGCGATTCGACAACCTTTAACAATCGATTGATTGAGAACAGTCCCGCGAAGGTCGGGGTAAAAATAGGCGGCACTCAAGCTGACATACCTGTTGAAAAAATACAAAATTTCACCCAACTAACGTTAGAAAACAACGTGTCCGCAAAAAGGATTTTAAATGGCAGTGGTGCTACCAATGAAAATTTTGGACAAACTTTCGATCAATTCGGAGAACTTTCTTTAATCGCAAATGCGAGATTAAACGTGGAGGAGTTAAAAACAGGTCGACTGATGACCGCGAAAAACACTGAATTGCATTCACCAGCGGGAGAAAATAATATTTTTCTGCGAGAATTACTGCCAGAGGAAAAATTGAGGTGGCGCTTATTAATACCTGAAACGCTTCATGAGGTGACAGGCAGAAACTTCGCACAGCAAAAAGGGTACCCCATAATGACCTTTGTTGGAGAGAAAAGCTCGCTGGGGCCTGAAAATTTTATTGGCTTTGATGAGCAAGGGCAAGCATTTACCGGAGACTCTAATGGTCAAATTGGCTTGGCAGTTTCTGCCACGATCATTGGTTACCAAGTCGCAAGTGAGTTAGGAGAAATTACGCATAATCTCACTCTGAAACCGAACAACCAGCCATTGCCTTTAAACGTTTGGGGCGTGGCTAATAAGCGAAGCGGTGAATTAATTATTCCTTCTGAAAGCACCGTTTCCCCAGAATTAAGATTTACCGATACGGAACAGTTCTCCCTTCAACAAGCCGAGGTGATAGGAAGCAGTGGGGAGAATATCTTATTGACGGAGAATTACTGGCATCCACTGGAAAGAACATACTATCAAATTCGAGCGCACTTTAATTATATAGGGTCCCTTAAGCTACTTGCGGTTCCAGATTTGATCGATTTCGGACAGCACAAATTAGGCAAGCAAACAGCTTTTTACCCGACTATTCTTGGCCATCTTGAGATAAAAGACACACGTATAGAGCAGAGTCCGTGGGAATTGACACTACAAGCTGAAGTCCCAGAAGGCGGACAGCTTTATTTTCAGGAAGATGGAAAGCTTCTATCATTGGAGGAATCGGTAACAGTACTCCAGCAGTCAGGTTCTTTGAATACAACCTTTGAAGAGTGGAACGAGTCAAAAGGGCTATTCCTAATCATTCCTAAAGAACAGCAGAAGCTGGGTGAGGGATCAATGACGTTTCACTGGACACTGACAACAAAAGTCGAATGATTTTGTTGATATAGAAACAAAATTATCCTAGAATGAGTGTGCACGCATCGGAAGGCCAAATGAGGGTTCATTTAGGATGAATAGGGGAATGACGCATGAACAAAAGAGAAGAAGTTTTGGAAGGATTCAGCCAAGTATTTAATAAACGTGCATGGTTGGATAAGGTGAAGATGGAGACGGCTTTGGCAGGATATACTGCCTCTGAGGTTCATTGCATGGAGTTTATTGGCAAACATACAGATCCGAATGTCACAAAAATGGCAGAAGCGATGTACATGACGCGGGGAGCGATCAGTAAGCTAACCAAGAAAATGGTAAAAAAAGGGTATATCGAAAGCTATCAAAAAGCAGAGAACAAAAAAGAAGTTTATTTTAAGCTGACAGCAGAAGGGCAGAGAGTTTTTGCTATTCATGAGCAGCTTCATAAAGAGTTTGAGGATCGTGACGCGATCGTCTTCGAACCGATTACAGACGAGCAGTATGATGCGTTCCTAAAATTTCTTGCACGCTATAATCAGCACTTAGATCAGGAGATTAAGAAGCAAGGACTTACGATCAATTAGTTATAGCAGTCAATGGTGAAACAACCTCCAAAAGTTAGACCAAAAATCTAATTCTTGGAGGTCTTTTTTTGAAATAATTTAGTTGACAAGGAAACAAAATGAAGTTATAGTTTCCTAGGAAACAAAAAAACTTCTTTTCTGCAGCAAGAAGCAACCTGTTTCCTTGAAGTTAAACTAAACGGAATAGATAGCGATAAGCGAAGGTTCATTTGACGACAAAGCGACGGATCTAGCTATTCCGCTTTGAAATGAATTTTTCAATCAAGAAAGGAGATCTCTATGACTCAATCAACAAAATTACCAAAAAACGTTTTATCGGCGGCCTGGGCGATCGCTCTTGGCGCCATTGCTCCAATGCTCGATTCTACAATGGTGAATATTGCCATTGATCAATTGACCAAAAATTTTCATACCACGTTGGCAATCATTCAATGGGCGATCACGGGCTATGTTCTCGCACTGGCCATCGCTGTTCCCATCGCAGGCTGGTTGATGAACCGTTTTGACGGCAAGAAAATCTTTATCAGTGCGGTAGTTCTTTTCGGCTGTACTTCTGTGCTTGCCGGGATTAGCTGGAGTGTTACTAGTTTTATTGTCTTTCGTCTGCTTCAAGGATTTACCGCTGGGATCATCACGCCGTTAATGTCGACTCTGTTAGTTAAAACAGCAGGGCCTGAAAAGATTGGTCGTGTCATGGCGATCGTCAGTACACCGATGATTTTTGGCCCAATCCTTGGCCCAGTGCTTGGCGGCTTCATTGTTCAAGCAGCTTCTTGGCGATGGATATTCTTTATCAATGTGTTTATCATTTTGATCGCCGCGCCACTAATGATGCGGACATTGCCCAGCTTTGAACCCTTCAATCGAGAAAGCAAGCTAGACATTTTTGGCATTCTCGATTTGTCAGTAATGAGTGCCGCGTTGATCTACGGAATTACGAAAGCTGCTGATCACGCAACCTTTAAGAATAGCGAGGCCTTGCTCTGGACAGGACTGGACGTATTGCTGCTGTTTGTTTACATTTTTTACGATTATCGTAAGCAGCACGCCACGGTTTTGCCATTGACTATTTTTTCTAACAGGAGCTTTAAAGCTGCCAGCATTGGCTTATTCTTTGCTAATATCGCGATTATGGGTCCGATGCTGATTCTGCCTTTGTTCTTCCAAAACTTTCGTCATTTTTCAGCCATGGAAGCTGCCATCGCACTGATTCCCCAAGGTATAGGGATGCTAGTGACGCGCCCGATGATTGGTAAAATGATTGATAGGCTTGGCGCAAAGTATGTCGTCATTGCTAGTTTAATTATTTCTTTGATAGGAACGATTCCATTGCTTTTTGTCACAGATCATACCAGTATGATTTGGATCGCTTTGATTTTATTCATTCGCGGCACAAGCTTCGGCGGAATCAATTTACCCCTAACTAGTGATGCCTATACGGGCTTGGCTGATGAAGAATTGCCAGATGCTGGTGTGGGAATCAACATTATCGAAAATCTAGGCTCAAGCTTTGGTTCGGCGATGATCGCAACGGTCGTGGCAACTGTATTACAAAGTTCTCAGCCAACGATTGCTCATGAGTTATCTGCCTACCACACGGGATTTCTTGTCTCAGTCATTGTCTTGATCCTCATTTTTCTCCCTAGTATTTTTCTAACAAATAAAGCGAAAACCACCGTCGAGTAATTTTCGACAGTGGTTTATTTTTTCTTCTTCCATTCTTCGATCCGCTGATACTGCTGACCAAGTGCCTGCTCGTATTTCCCGGTAGCCTTCGGTTCATAATAATGAGCATCTTTGATCTTATCAGGTAAGTATTGCTGGTCGACCCAAGCATTTTCAAAGCTGTGAGGGTATTGATAGCCTATTCCTCGATTAAGTGCTTTGGCTCCTTTGTAATGACTGTCTCGCAAATGGTCAGGGACCTCACCGGCATTTCCCATGCGAATATCCGTGATTGCAGCATCCAAGGCTGTGTAGGCAGAATTCGATTTAGGCGAAAGACAGAGGTCCACCACGGCGTTAGCCAGAGGGATGCGTGCTTCAGGAAAGCCCAATTTCTCCGCTGCTTGCACAGCTTGGACGGTTCGAGCGGCAGCGGGCGGATTTCCTAGGCCGATATCTTCATAGCCAATCACCATTAAGCGCCGACAAATAATCGGTAAATCACCAGCTTCGACTAAGCGACCTAGATAATGCAAAGCGGCATTGACATCACTGCCGCGAATGGACTTTTGAAACGCGGAGATGACATCGTAATGAGCGTCACCATCTTTGTCGTGGGTCAGTGCTTTACGTTGAACGCATTCTTCAATGATCGAAAGCGTCAAATGAATGTTGCCATCTTTGTCCTTTGGCGTTGACTTAGTTGCCAGCTCTAAACCGTTCAAAGCACTGCGCAAATCCCCATTTGTAGCACGAGCTAAGTGGTTCAAGGCCTCGTCATCTAGTACGACAGGATATTCACCTAATCCACGCTCCTTATCAGCTAAAGCAGAGGTAACCGCTGTGATAATATCCTCTTCATTCAGCGGCTTTACCTCAAAAATCTGAGTTCGGCTTCGAATCGCGGGATTGATCGTTATGTACGGATTTTCTGTGGTGGCACCAATCATAATAATCCTTCCGCTTTCTAAATGCGGCAAAAGAAAATCCTGTTTGGTTTTGTCTAAGCGATGCACTTCATCTAGTAATAAAATAACCGTCCCGCTCATTTTTGCTTCCTCGGCGACGATTTGTAGGTCTTTTTTTGTATCGGTAGCAGCATTCAACATACGAAACGCATAGTTGGTTGAGCCCGCAATAGCACTGGCAATACTGGTCTTTCCTGTACCAGGAGGACCATACAGAATCATGGAAGAAAGCATCCGAGCATCTACCATGCGGCGAATGATTTTTCCTGTACCGACCAAATGCTGCTGTCCCACTACTTCATCTAAGTTGCGGGGACGCATGCGAAAAGCTAAAGGCTGTTGCATAAGAAACCTCCTTGAAATTTGAGTTAAGGGATTCACTCTTGTGGTGAAAACGAGCTTGTTACGAAAAAGGTCTAATCCTATATGAAAAAGTAGAAATTCACGCAAATGAGTGATTTCTAAAAAAATTGATATCTTCGTGCGCGTACTAACTAGCTTCATGCAATTTAGTTAAGTTAGTGCATCTCATATTGTTTTCAATCCTAATATTGCTAAGCTAGCTCATAATTATAGTTGGAATTTTTCTAACGTAAAATTCCAGTGATTTTCGTACGCCTACCATTCTGCTAAACAGCGCTCTTTGTTTATGTAGTTAAGAAATGAATTTCTTTTGTTCTATATCGAACTGCGAAAAGTTGAACTGGCAGTTAGCTCACTATAAAGAATTCATTTTTCAAAACCCGTGAAAAATGAATCTGATTTTCACTGCGCGTACCATCCAACTAAACAGCGCTCTTTGTTTATACAGTTAAGAAATGAATTTCCTTTGTTCTATATCGAACTGCGAAAAGTTGGACTGGCAGCTAGCTCACTATAAAGAATTCATTTTTCAAAACCCGTGAAAAATGAATCTGATTTTCACTGCGCGTACCATCCAACTAAACAGCGCTCTTTGTTTATACAGTTAAGAAATGAATTTCCTTTGTTCTATATCAAACTGCGAAAAGTTGAACTGGCAGCTAGTTCAAAAAAAGGGAATCATTTTTCAAAACCCGTGAAAAATGAATCTGATTTTCACCACGCGTACCATTCAACTATACAGTGCTCTTTGTTTATACAGTTAAGAAATGAATTTCCTTTGTTCTATATCGAACTGCGAAAAGTTGAACTGGCAAATGTATGTTCTGATTATAACATTTTTCCTTTGTGTTTGCTGAGTTTTGATCGCTGAGCGTAGCATGCGGCTGGATTATTGTGTATCATGTAGAAGGTGAGAAAAATGGAGCAATTAATCAATTGTTTTAATACGGAATCGACTGAAAATATCGCCCAGTATTTATTGGGAATGTATTTAGAGCATGAGACACCTGCTGGGAAATTAGCTGGCTATATCGTTGACTGTGAGGCGTATCTTGGTCCAGATGATGAAGCGGCGCATAGTTATGGGATGCGTGATACACCACGGGTGCGAGCCATGTACGAAAAACCAGGGACGATTTATTTATACACCATGCATACCCATTTGATTTTGAATATGATCACACAGCCTGTAGGAATGCCTCAAGGGGTGATGATTCGCGGGATTGAGCCAGCAGAAGGAATCGAGCAGATGATTTCAAATCGTCATGGACGCAGAGGATCGGCGATTTCGGATGGACCAGGAAAGCTGGTCGAGGCGCTAGGAATTACCAAAGAATTATACGGGGAATCAATTTTTACCAGTCCGTTGCATTTGCTTCCAGAGAAACGCCGGATTCCCAAACAAATTGATGCATTGCCTCGAATTGGGATTCCTAATAAGGGGATTTGGACAGAACGCCCATTGCGCTATGTTGTCCATGGCAATCCGTACATAACCAATCAGCGCAAAGCTTCAATAGAAGAAAACAATGGATGGAGGAAGTAAAATGGCAAAAGAAACCATGATTACTTATTTAGACAGTTATTTGAACAAAAAGATTCCCGATTATGAGCTGGCGTTAGACTGGGATACTCGGAACCGCAGCTTTGAAATTGCTTTTCGTATTTATGGAGAAAATAAAGGACAGATTGAGATCGATGATGTGGATGGCGTAGCCTCTGAGGAAGAGATTATCGAATTTGAAGACGCGATTTTGCTGGTTGATCCTGAGAAATCAGTTTATGATTCGGAAGACTTTTTAGCCGTGATTCCTTATGAAGGCAAAAAAGGCATGAAGAAAAACGAACTAACGGCTGTAGTGGACTATTTGAAAGATGTGATCGAAGAGGGCCAGAGTGACTTGTTAGACTTTTTGGCGGATGATAGTGAAGACGCGATTTTTGAAATGACGTGGGATGAGGCGGTATTCAAGGCGTCAATCAAACCAACAGACAGCAGTTACCTGCCGTACCCAAGCTATTAAAATGTTCCACGTCTTCTTTCTATATTAGAGAGGCGTGATTCGTGAGAAAAAATAAACAAGTGAGGACCATGAACTAGGAGGGGCGATCAACATGAAATGGAATGAAGTCAAAGTAACAACGGAAAGCGAGGCAGTCGAGGCGGTCTCGAATATTTTAATGGAGGCTGGCGCATCTGGTGTAGCGATCGAAGATGCATTGGACTTTGAGAACTATCAAGAAGATCAGTATGGCGAACTTTTAGATAAAGAAACATTCTCAAGCTTAGAAGAAGGCGCAGTAGTCATGGCCTATTTCCCAGAAACAATCTTCTTACCGGAAATTCTGCCATTTATTAAGGACAGTATCACCGAATTGCCAGAGTTCGGCTTAAACATTGGTGAAAATATCGTGGAAGTCAGCGAAGTGGAAGAAAGCGACTGGGCAACAGCTTGGAAGAAATATTATCATCCTGTTCGTGTCACGCGCTATTTAACGATCGTACCAAGCTGGGAAAAATACGAACCCAAACATGAAGACGAAAAAATCATTACCTTAGATCCAGGGATGGCTTTCGGAACGGGGACGCATCCGACGACGAATCTAACCTTGCAGGCATTGGAGACGGTCCTGCGAGGCGGGGAAACAGTCCTAGATGTTGGAACAGGCTCTGGTGTATTGAGTATCGCCAGCTCGCTATATGGAGCAAAAGATATTTATGCCTATGATTTAGATGAGGTAGCGGTTCGTTCCGCACAGGAAAATGTGGATCTAAATGCGAATACAGAAAATATCCATGTCTCTGCCAATGATTTATTGGTTGGGGTAGAGCAAGAGGCAGATGTGATCGTCGCGAATATCTTAGCGGATATCATTGTTTTGATGGTGGAAGATGCTTGGCGCTTATTGAAGCCAGAGGGAACGTTGATCGTTTCGGGGATCATTGAAGATAAAAAAGATATGGTACTGGAAGAAATGTATGCACAAGGCTTTGAAGTAGATCGAATCTTCCAACAAAAAGATTGGTTCGCCATCATCTTGAAGAAGCCAGAGGAAGACTGAGATGCAGCGCTATTTTATTGATCAAGCCTATCAATCAATCGTCGAAATCAGTGGAGAGCCCCATCATCATATGTCTCGGGTGATGCGGATGTCCGTAGATGATCAGGTATTTCTCGTTTTTAACGATCAAACAGCTATCAAAGCAAAGATTGTCGCGATTGATAGTGATCACGTGCGACTAGAAGAAGTTGAGAAAGAAAAAATGCAACGAGAGCTTCCTATTCAAATTACGGTCGCCAGCGGATTTCCCAAAGGTGAAAAATTGGAATTGATCGTACAAAAGGGAACGGAGCTTGGTGCTCATGATTTTGTCGCTTTCCCGGGAGAAAGCTCGGTGGCAAAGTGGGACACGAAGAAGCAAAAGAAAAAACAGCAGCGTTTAAACAAGATCGCACAAGAAGCAGCGGAGCAATCCCATCGCCAAGTGTTGCCTACGGTTCGATTTGCTTCAGAAAAGGAACTGATTGCTAGCTTTTCTGAATATGAAGCGGTTCTGATCGCTTATGAAGAATCCGCCAAACAAGGTGAGCAGGCGCAATTAGTTCAGACTTTTCAACAGATGACAGCTGGTGAAAAATTGCTGGTTGTTTTCGGTCCAGAAGGCGGATTGACACCGAAGGAAATCGAAAAATTCCAAGCAGCCGGAGCGAAACTCTGCGGCTTAGGCCCACGAATTTTACGGACAGAAACAGCACCTTTTTATCTTTTGAGCGCGGCGAGCTTCTATTTTGAATTGCAACATTGATTTGATTGAAAAAGCTTACTAGAGTTTGTATAATAAGAACAATCATTTTCAGAAAATAAAGGGGGAACGTCACATGGCAAAAGAAGTTGAATTGACCGGTCCTGACGTCATCAGGATGGTTAGTACGTACATGGGAAAAGAGCACGTGGCGTTTGTACAAAAGGCTTACGACTTTGCTTATGAAGCCCATAAGCCTCAAATTCGCAAATCAGGAGAGCCCTATATCATCCATCCGATTCAAGTAGCGGGGATCTTGGCTGATCTACATATGGACCCTCACACGGTGGCGACAGGCTTTTTACACGATGTGGTAGAAGATACACCGGTTACTTTAGAGGATTTGAAAGTCGAATTCGGTGAAGATGTAGCCTCATTAGTTGATGGCGTCACTAAATTAGGGAAAATCAAATATAAATCACATGAAGAACAATTAGCAGAAAATCACCGTAAAATGCTGTTGGCGATGGCGCAGGATTTGCGCGTCATCATGGTTAAGCTGGCGGACCGTTTACACAATATGCGGACGTTAAAATATTTGCGGGATGATAAGCAGCGTCGGATCGCTCGTGAAACCTTAGAAATCTACGCACCGCTGGCTGATCGTTTAGGGATGAGCCGGATCAAGTGGGAATTGGAAGACACTGCGCTGCGGTATCTGAATCCTAAGCAATATTACCGTATCGTTCATTTAATGCGCAGCAAGCGTGATGAGCGCGAAGCCTTCGTAGAGGAAGCCGTTAATGAGATCAAGGAAGCGACACAGGAACTGGGGATCGAAGGGGATATCTACGGTCGTCCAAAACATATCTATTCTATTTATCGCAAAATGCGGGATCAAAAGAAACAATTTGACGAAATCTATGATTTGTTAGCTATTCGTGTCATTGTTGATTCCATCAAGGACTGTTACGCAGTTTTAGGAGCGATTCATACAAAATGGAAACCAATGCCAGGACGTTTCAAGGATTATATCGCGATGCCTAAAGCGAATATGTATCAATCCTTGCATACGACCATCATTGGACCAAGCGGCAATCCGGTAGAAGTGCAGATTCGAACGCATGAAATGCATCAAATCGCCGAATTCGGGGTTGCAGCTCACTGGGCATATAAAGAAGGCAAGACAGATAAGACTGAAGCAACACAGGATAACAAACAGTTAGACTGGTTCCGAGAAATTATTGAGCTCCAGGACGAAAGCTACGATGCTTCCGAATTTATGGAAAGCGTCAAAGGCGATATCTTCAGCGACAAAGTATATGTATTTACACCGAAGGGTGATGTCACGGAGCTACCAAAAGGCTCTGGCCCCTTGGATTTTGCGTATAGTATCCATACCGATGTCGGCAATAAAACGACCGGTGCCAAAGTAAATGGCAAGATGGTACAGCTGGACTATAAACTGAAGAATGGTGACATCATCGAGATTATGACTTCAGCCAATTCCTTTGGCCCAAGTCGCGACTGGTTGAATTTAGTCAAAACCAGCAAAGCGAAAAATAAAATCAAGCGCTTCTTCAAAACACAGGACCGGGAAGAAAATGTCACGAAGGGCCATGATGCGGTGGTTAAGTGCATCAATGATCTTGGATTTGTACCGAAGGAAATGCTGACTAAAGACAAGCTTGCGGATGTCTTGGACAAATTCAACTTCCATAGCGAAGAAGACCTGTATGCGGCGATCGGTTTTGGTGAAATGAGTGCGTTAACCTTTGCCAATCGTTTGACGGAGAAAGAACGCCGTGAACAAATGAAACAAAAACAACGGGATGCCGTTGACGAAATGGTCAATAATCCCAAAGAACCAGAAAAAATCAAAGTTCGTCATGAGGGCGGCATCGTCATTCAAGGGATCGACAATTTATTGATTCGCATCAGTCATTGCTGTAATCCAGTTCCTGGAGATAGCATCGTTGGCTATATCACGAAAGGTCGCGGGATTTCGATCCACCGGACAGACTGTCCAAATATTACGAAGCAAAAAGATATCCAGCAACGGCTGATTGAAGTGGAATGGGAAGATACAACCAATTCTGTTCAAGAATACAATGCGGATTTAGAAATTTATGGCTTTAATCGTGATGGTCTATTGAATGATGTCTTGAACATTGTTAGTGGTATGACAAAGAAATTAGTCAGTGTTGAAGCGAAACCCACGAAGGATCGTTTGGCGGTGATTAATTTGACCTTTAAAATTCAAAACTTGAATCATTTGTATTCAATTGTTGATAAGGTCAAGACAATACCGGATGTTTACAGTGTGAAACGGACGAAGGGCTAGAGAACAAGGAGGCTTTTATGCGAGCAGTTATTCAACGAGTGAGTGAAGCAAGCGTGACGATTGATGAAAAGATCGTAGGCAAAATTGATCGTGGATTTATGATTCTCCTAGGTATCCACGAAGAAGATACAAAAGCAGATGCAGATTATCTGATTCGGAAAATTCCACTATTACGTGTATTCGAAGATGAAGAAGGAAAAATGAATCAGTCTCTGCAGGATGTCGGCGGCAGTGTGCTGAGTGTGTCACAGTTTACTTTATATGCGGATACTAAAAAAGGCAATCGACCAAGCTTTATAAAAGCGGCTCGTCCAGAAACCGCGATACCATTATATGAGTATTTCAATGACGGATTACGCCAAGCAGGATTAACAGTAGAAACTGGAGAATTCGGCGGCGACATGGATGTCGCATTAGTCAACGATGGTCCAATCACCATTCTTTTCGATACAAGAGATAAGTAACAAGTAAAGTACAAAAGTCAGAAGACTTTTGTACTTTTTTTTCAGTTCTGCTTTTTGTAGTTTTTAAACGATTAGAGACAATATATTAATTAAAAGAGAATTCTAGCTCGAAATGTTTAGCAGAATGATATGCGAAGCGAAAATAAACTCATTTTTCTGTTTTCTAGAAAAATGTCTACCTTGATCAGAGCTAGCTGCGAGTCCAACTTTTCGCAGTTTTTAAAGTATGAGATCAATTTAAATGATTAAATGTAAACATCTTACAAGATGTTTAGTTGAATCGTATGCGTACGAAGATAAACTCCTTTTTCTACGGGCTCCAGAAAAAGGAATACCCTACCAGTGAGCTAGCTGCGAGTTATTTCTTAACCAGTGAGCTAGCTGTCAGTTCTGCTTTTTGCAGTTTTTAAAGCATGAAAGGAAGCAAACCTTTGAAAGGTGAACATTTTTCGAATTGTGTGATTGGATTGTCTGTAAACGTAAATAAGGTCATTTTCCGAATATTCCAGAAAAAGGAAGGGAGTAAAGTGGAGTTTCCTCTACCTTTTCTAGAAGAAATAAGCGATAATTGAACAAAATGATTCAAAATAGGAGTGTCGAATTGATGGAAACGAGGACAGAACAGGATTCAATGGGCTCGATTGAAGTGCCAAAAGAGGCTTGGTGGGGGGCACAAACCGAACGAAGCCGTCAAAATTTTAAAATTGGCGGAGAAAAAATGCCGCCGGAATTATTGCATGCTTTAGTACTAGTCAAAAAAATGGCAGCGACGGCCAATCAACGAACGGGGAAATTAGCAGCAGAAAAGGCATTAGCTATCCAACATGCAGCTAACTTGTTATTAAAGGGAGAGCACTGGGATGAGTTCCCATTAGTAGTTTGGCAAACGGGCAGCGGGACTCAAAGCAATATGAACGCCAACGAAGTCATTGCTCATTTAGCGAGTCAAAAAGATTTAGCGATTCATCCTAATGACGATGTGAATATGTCCCAAAGCTCTAACGATGTTTTCCCCACCGCTCTGCATATTGCAGGGACTTTTGCGATTGAGAAAAATCTTTTACCAGCTATTCATGAAATGATTGCTATACTGGAAGAATTGGAAGAAAAAAACAAACATGTGATCAAAATTGGACGGACACATCTGCAGGACGCAACACCAGTAACCTTTGCTCAAGAGATTAGTGGCTGGCGTGCTGCCTTAGAGCATAACGAAAACATGTTGATCAATAGTCTAGCTGAGCTTCGTCAGCTAGCCATCGGTGGAACAGCTGTAGGAACGGGCCTGAACGCCTCAAAAGCGTATGAAGAAGCCTTCATCGAAGCGCTAAAAGAAGAAACAGGGATTCATTTTATCAGTGAGTCTAATAAGTTCCATGCTTTAGCAAATCGCGACGCTGTAGTGTTTGTCAGCGGCGCCTTAAAGGCGTTAGCGGCGAATTGCATGAAGATGGCCAATGATATTCGCTGGTTAGCAAGCGGACCACGCAGCGGTTTAGGGGAGATTACTTTACCGGCTAATGAACCCGGCAGCTCGATTATGCCAGGAAAAGTTAATCCGACCCAATGTGAAGCATTAGCGATGGTTGCCGTTCAAGTGATGGGGAATGACACGACTATCGGTGTTGCCGCTTCTCAGGGGAATTTTGAGTTGAATGTCTATTTGCCGCTGATTGCTTTTGATTTGCTGCAAAGTGTTCGCTTATTAACAGACGCGCTCCATTCATTTAGTGAGAACTGCTTGAAGGGACTCGTTGTAAATGAGGAACGGATGGCTGAATTACTAGAGCGATCATTAATGCTGGTAACCGCGTTAAATACGCATATTGGTTATGACAAGGGAGCAGAAATTGCGAAAAAAGCCTTCAATGAAGGAACAACACTAAAGGAATCAGCCTTAGCATTAGGCTATGTATCGGAAGAAGAGTATGAAGCCTGGGTTCGTCCAGAAAAAATGATTGGAGAGAATGACATTGACTATTTATGATGACGCATTGGCCGCCCATAAAAAATGGCGCGGAAAGATCGAAGTAACGAGCCGAGCAAAAGTACAAAACAAAGAGGATTTGTCTTTAGCCTATACACCAGGGGTTGCAGAGCCTTGTCGAAAAATCGCTGAGGATAAAAAGAAAGCCTATGACTATACTTGGAAAAGCAACAGCGTCGCAGTAGTGACAGATGGAACAGCTGTTTTGGGTTTAGGGGATATTGGACCAGAAGCGGCTTTGCCTGTAATGGAAGGAAAAGCGTTACTCTTCAAGGAATTTGCTGATATTGATGCGGTGCCGATTTGTCTGGATACGAAAGATCCACAGGAAATCATTCAAATTGTTAAAGCGATGGCACCGACATTTGGCGGAATCAATTTAGAAGATATCAGCGCTCCTCGTTGTGTGGAAATTGAACGTGCTTTGATTGACGCGCTAGACATTCCCGTCTTTCATGATGACCAGCATGGTACCGCTGTGGTAGTGACCGCAGCCTTGATTAATGCATTAAAGCTCGTTAAAAAAGACGCTAAGGATTTAAAGGTAGTGATTTCAGGAACAGGGGCGGCCGGTAGTGCGATCATTCATATGCTGGTTGATCTTGGTGTAAAACATATTATTGCCTTTAACAAGGATGGCGCCTTAAATGACCAAATGACCAATGCAACATTCGTTGAAAAAGAAATCTTAGAGCTGATTACGCAAAAAGATTTTACTGGCACGATGGCAGAAGCCTTTGTCGGTTCGGATGTCTTTATCGGTGTTTCCGCACCGAATCTAGTAACAAAAGAAATGGTTGCTTCGATGAATGATGGCAATATTGTCTTTCCTATGGCGAATCCTGAACCGGAAATTACGTATGCAGAAGCAATCGCTGGCGGTGCTTCTGTAGTGGGCACAGGACGCTCTGATTTTCCCAATCAAATCAATAATGTCTTAGCTTTTCCCGGCTTATTCCGTGGCACCTTTACTGCTGAAGCGAAAAGAATCACTCCACGTATGAAATTGGCTTGTGCTCATGCCATTGCTGATTCGATTCCGTATTCAGAATTAACGTCAGATTACATTATCCCATCTGCTTTTGATAAAAGTGTGGTGGATTTGATAACCATGAAGGTCGCGGAAGCTGCCAGAGAAGATGGTGTGACACGATAGTAAAATCCTTGCTCTATCAAGGGTGGAAAGAACTTTCTATCGACAATTTTCAATTGGTAGAGTAGTTTGGAAGCAATAAATCCAGCTATAGAAGGTGATCAAATGGAAATTGGCCAACGAATCAAAATAGAACGTCAAGCGGCTAAATGGACACAGGAGCAATTAGCCGATAAAATCCTAGTATCAAAACGGACCATCTCAAATTGGGAAACAGGTAGGACACTTCCTGATATAGAAAGTGTGCTGCATTTATCAAAAGTCTTTCAAGTTTCCTTGGCTGATCTATTAGTCGAAGATTCGGCTGTGGTAAATGAAATTCAACGAAAAGAAGAGCTTGCAAATATAGCGGGTCTTTACTATGTGGGGCCTGTGTTGACCGGAATCATTTTGATTCTGATGGTGTACCTGCCAGCAAAAATCGTTCATAGCGGCATACTATATTTTATCATAGCTGCTTCATTGACCAATTTGATAACGTTGTTTGCATTTAAATGGAAAATTGCCAGATTGAAAAACAAAGAGGACAAATTTTACAAAGAAATGAAACAAGTGAAAGTTGTGGGGATAGGGATGGTCGTGATTACCTGTATCTTTTTACTCGTATTATATTTTATATAGAAATGGGGACCACGAAATGAGTAAAGTATTCAAAATGAGCTTTTCCTCGATTTATCCAATGTATATCCAAAAGGTTGAGAAAAAAGGACGAAGCAAGGAAGAACTTGATTAGGTTATTTATTGGTTGACAGGCTATGATGAACAAGGATTACAGAAACAGATCGATAGCGGGGGTGATATGGAAACCTTTTTTGCGGAGGTTCCTCAACTGAATGAAAATGTTGGATTGATTAAAGGTGTAATTTGCGGCTATCGGGTGGAAGAGATTGAAGATCCATTAATGCAAAAAATCCGTTACCTTGATAAGCTGGTGGATGAACTGGCTAAGGGGAAAAAGATGGAGAAAATCTTACGTAAATAGAAGTGATAACGAGTCTAGTAGGCTCGTTTTTTTTATAACCTTCTTTATCTAATGTAGGGATGATAGAATAGAAAAACAAAAGTTAAAGTTAGGATGAAGGTAGAGTGGAAAGACAGATGTTTAAAACTACTAGTCGAATAGTTGTCATCGTATTTGGTTTCTTTATGTTCTTCATTTTTTATAGTAATTGGCAGATGGAGAAAGAATTTATTACAAGTGAAAAAGGGCGAACACTAGGAACTATCCATATTGAAAAAGGAGTACAGACGATCAACTTTCCAGAAAATAATTACGGTGTAGCATTTAAAGGTTCAAAACGAGAAGAAGGCGAACGAGTATATATTTATTTTCAAAAAAATAAACCTTATCGTATTTCAACCTCTAAAAATCATTATCAAACAAAAAAAGAATTATATGGCCCAATAGCTTCAGGAATCTTTTTGATTGGTTCGATGTTTTCTCCGAATGTTAAGTCATTAAGACAACAAAGTCGTATGAAAAATAGAGTTATAGGCTAAAAAAAACTGTCAAAACCTTGTTCTAACAGCATGATACGATACGTGTCGTAAAAAAAATTACTCGTGCTACATACAGTGGCTACCTTTTTCAACCATTTATCAGGATACTCGAAGTAGGAGGCGATACCAATTGAAAATCGGCGATAAGATTAAAGAGCAGCGATTAAAAAAAGAATGGACACAAGAGCAATTGGCTGAGCTCTTGAATGTTTCCCGTTCGGCAGTCTCCAGCTGGGAGGTTGGCAGAAATTATCCAGACTTAGATACGATTGTTGCAATTAGTGATTTGTTCGGTATCTCTCTTGATCAATTGCTGAGGGAGGACAAAGAAATGACAAAGAACGTTTCGAAAAAAATTAAAATGAACAAGATTTACAAAATTATCCTAGGGATTATTGCAGTACTAATGGTTGGTTATTTAGGCTACAATCAAAAGCTGCGCATGGATGAAAGCCGCTATCGAAGGAATCTCAGTGAAAATGGGTGGACGAACTCGTCAGAAAGTAACTATCGAATGGATCGTAATCAATATGAGTTAAAAGAAACAGATGTCTCATATTGGACTTATGTTATGCCTGTAGTGGTGCGGGGATTTCCTTTACGCGAGGACAAGATTAATGTAATTGCTCGAAAGAACAATATTGTTGTAGACGTGCAAGATGATAATTCTTACGAGACGGTTATTTCTGATTCATCAAATAATTTAACTGTGACAACGAAGATCGATAAAAATGGTCGGTTGTTAGAAAAAAATCCTAAATGGTCTCAAGCTAAAACGGATAAAGTTGAAACGTATCTTAAAGAGCATCAAAAGGACTATGAGACATTGATTGCTAAGACAATCGAGAAACGGAAGCAAATTATTCGTTAATTTTGAAAGACAGACAGCCCCCTCACAACTTTACTGTGAGGGGGCTACTGATTTGTCAATCATATAAGAATAATTAATTGGGTCGATTAGCAAAACAAAGAGGGACCCGTGAATTTATTTTTATAATTCGTTATAGTGGAGATAGGATGATTAATAAACGGCAAGAAGTAAATCAAGCTAAAAAAGGCATGCAGCAAAAATCAACTGAAAGGGAATTGGGTGAAGACATGTATGTAAAGAATGGTACCGGCAGATTAAAAAAAGTTCTTTTATCTAAACCTAAACATGTTAATAAAGCAGAGCAAATCAATGAAATTGCTAAAAAATGGGATTTAAAGCAAATCGATGAAACATTGATCCAACAAGAATTTCTCCGATTGCAAAAACTGTACGAGAAGCTTGGTATTGAGGTGACGGTTGTAGAGACAACAGGGGAGAAGCCTCATGCGATGTTTGCCCGGGATCTTGGCGGCTGTGTAAGAGAAGGCTATATATTGGGCAAGTTTAAGCACGCAATTCGAAAACAAGAAACCAGTTTCTTTCAAAAGTCTATGGAGACTGCTGGAGTCCCGATGATTGGACAAATCACTGGAGAGGGTACGTTTGAAGGTGGTGACTTTGCTTTTTTAAATGAAAAGACGATCGCTGTGGGCATAGCAGATCGGACAAATATGGGTGGGGTCATGCAAATTCGTGAATTATTAGAGCCACTAGGTTATTCCGTTCATGCCGTGCAAACGGAGCCCGCATACCTACATTTGGATATGTGCTTCAATTTGGTAACACCTGATATTGCTATCGGCTATAAAGAAGGGCTGCCAGCAGATTTTCTTGAACTGTTAGAAAAATTAGGGATAGAATTAATTTCTGGAGGAGAAGCAGAGATTTTCCACCACGGATACAATGTTCAAGCTATCGGTGACAAAAGAGTGGTCTCCTTAGCCCAAAATAAAGAATTAAATAAAGAAATGAGAAAAAGAGGGATCGAAGTATTTGAATTAGACATCACAGAGTCATTGAAATTAGGTGGTGGTATCCACTGCATGACCTTCCCCTTAAAACGAGAATAAGGAAACAGTGACAAGGTAATTTTTTTAAACTTATGGCAGTCCATCCCTACCGCAACTATGCTGGTGGGGATAGGCTGCCTTTTTGTTTATATAAAGAACGATTTAACAATAGTTGTGCCATTTTTTTGCAAGACAAATAAGCATCAAGCCGATGTCGTTTTTTCCATCGCCGATTGTAAAATTAAGCTAGACAACTAAAAAGTCACTTGTGCTACACTCAAAATAGTTCCGACCAAAGAATTATAAGGAGTGAGTACAAATGACCTATACCCATCTTACAACAGACGAACTGGTTTTGATAGAGTCTTATTTCAACATCGAGGAACCTGTCACCCTTGTCGCGCGACGATTAAATCGTTCAAGACAAACGATCTATAATGTTTATTCCTTTCTCAAACAAGGAAAGAATGCGCTCGATTATTACCGACAATACAAACAGAATAAATCCCGCTGTGGACGCCGTTCAACCGTTTTATCTGAGAAACAATCAAACTTTGTTCAAAAAATGGTGGCTCAAGGATGGACGCCTGATGTGATTGTTGGTCGCGGAGAGTTCCCTCTTGATTGCTCTGTTCGTACACTCTATAGAATGTTTAAAAACGGTGTTTTTGATGCCCAGTCCTTGCCCATGAAAGGAAAGCGTAAACCAAACGGTCATCGAGAAAGACGTGGAAAACAAGCTTTTCGCAGAACGATTCATGAACGAAACAGAATCTATCCACGCCTGTCCAAGGAATTTGGACACCTTGAAGGCGACACTATTGTGGGTGTTAAGCACAAGAGCGCTGTTATCACGTTAGTTGAATGTTTGTCAAAAGTAATCATCACTTTGAAACCTTCAGGCAGACGGGCAGAAGATATCGAAAACAGGTTAAATGATTGGTTCAAATCCCTACCTAAACATCTGTTTCAATCGCTGACGTTTGATTGTGGAAAAGAGTTTTCTAACTGGCAATCTATTAGTAATAAAAATGATATCGCCATCTTCTTTGCAGATCCAGGAACCCCTTCACAACGAGGGTTAAATGAGCACTCAAATGGCTTGCTACGAAGAGATGGCCTAACTAAAGCAATGGACTTCAGAGAAACAGATGAAGTCTTTATTCAATCGGTTGCTTCAAAGAGAAATCATATCCCAAGAAAATCATTAAACTATCGAACACCGCTGGAGGTATTCTTGAGCTGCATGAATGATGAGGTATTGTCTAGCTTAATTTGACAAATCAGACATTTAAAAAATTCCTCAGATCACTAACCGTGTATTATTTCCGCTTCTTTCGTTTCCTCGAATTCCTTTTCCCCTCTTTCGTCCGCTTCATCAATTCATCATTTTTTTCTCGTTTCTTTTGCTTCGCGCTTTTTGGTTTCTTATAGTTCATAGAAGGGGATTTTTCAGCTGAGAGAGCCATCGGCCTTGGCATCGAGGATTTCTTCTTGGCTGGTGGTTCCTTCACTGCTGCCTGGCTTGCTCCGTTAGCTTGGTCGTTGGTCGAGACTGCCGAACTTTCCGTATCTGGTGCACTATTCTCTTCTTTTTCCTGCTCTAACTGTGCCATTCGTGTGTCGGTTAAGACGATGCCTTCTGGTAAAAGCTGCTTCACGAATTCAAGTTTTTCCTGTTCTGACATCGTATTAACATCAACTTTTGTCAGCGCTGTCATTTCTGCTTTTGGTTGAGTCTCTGCTTCTATTTCCTTCAATACTTCGCCTTTTCTGATTTTAGGATAGCGGGTGCAGTTCATGATATCGGAGTTTTCCAGCTTTACAAACCGGCGAATCCCATCCTTTTCAAAGATCGTTAACGTAGACATTAGTTCCAAGACCGCATCGATCTTGATGGAAGAGGAATGTTTATCGGCATCCTGCAGACTCCATGTATGCAGCTTGCCAACAGCGTCTTCAAAGGTGGAGATGATTTTATATTGCTGCCCATCGGTCTCTTCTATCGGGGTTGTTTTACTAAAGATATATTTCTTGCAATCGCTCAGTCGGTTGTTGTAGCGATGGTATTCATTTCTATTTTTATATAAACGGCGAGTGACCTGTTCCCACTCTTTGCCGCTGCTGAAATAGCCACGGAACAAGGGACAAGCCTTCCGCAACATATCTGACGGCTCGGCCGAAAGAAAGATTTCTCGGACTAATTCACTGCAAAAATCTGAGAAATCACTGATGCACAAGCATTGGCGAATCAGCACGGCAATAAGGTATTGAATAACAGAATCCGCGTCCTGTGATTCATCATAAAATTTCACTATTCTCTTCTGAAGGTTCTCCCTGTGCATTTTGAAAAGTGCGATTTGGCTCAATGGTTTCGTTGGCATAAGTGTTCTCTCCTTTTGACTAAAAATATTGGTCAGTTTTCGATTGTTTCTTCTCTTCCATGATACACCTAAAACATGGCTAAAAATAACCAAAATTAATTTTATAAAAATTATAATTGGGTAAAGAAAAAGGAGATTTTTTGCGTATAGAAATGATAAAAGAACGATATTTAGGATATGTGTAACAGTGGATATTTTGCGTTTTACTTATCATTAAACTGGTTTGTGTTCGAGATGAAGGCTGTTTCCATATTTTTTTATAAAAAATTGATGTCAAACGGTTAGCGGATACTTTTCTGAAGTTTTGATAGATAAATAATTGACCAACAAGTAGCAATCCATTTATTAAAAGCTATTAGCTTTTGTGGTATACTACGTAGGAATCTATTTTTAAAGGAGGAGCCTCATGGCAGAGAAAGAAACATTTTATATTACTACGCCTATTTATTATCCAAGTGGCAAACTGCACATTGGGAATTCTTATACAACGATTGCCTGTGATGCGATTGCTCGCTACAAACGCATGATGGGCTTTGATGTGTTTTATTTGACTGGGGTCGATGAGCACGGACAAAAAATTGAAAAGAAAGCCGATGAACTTGGCGTAAATCCACAGGAATATGTGGACAAGATGGCGACGGACATCAAGAAATTATGGAAGACGTTGGATATCAGCTACGACAAATTTATTCGGACGACAGATGACTACCATCAAGCGGCGGTCAAAAAAATCTTTGATCAATTGTTGGAGCAAGGCGATATCTATCTTGGCGAATACGAGGGCTGGTATTCAGTATCTGATGAAGAGTATTTCACTGAAACTCAGCTGGAAGAAGTGTATCGCGACGAAGAAGGCAATGTAATTGGCGGGAAAGCGCCAAGCGGGCATGAAGTTGAATTGGTTCGCGAGGAATCTTATTTCTTCCGCATGAGCAAATACGCAGATCGTCTATTGGAATACTACGAAGAGCATCCTGAATTTATTCAACCGGAATCTCGTAAAAATGAAATGATCAATAACTTCATCAAGCCAGGTTTGGAAGATTTAGCGGTATCACGGACAACCTTCAAATGGGGAATCCCAGTCAACGCGAATCCTGAACACGTGGTTTATGTATGGATTGATGCCTTATCAAACTACATCACCGCCTTAGGTTATGGTTCTGATGATGACAGCCTATTCCAAAAATACTGGCCAGCAGATGTTCAAATGGTCGGTAAAGAAATCGTCCGTTTCCATACGATTTATTGGCCAATCATGCTGATGGCGTTAGAATTGCCATTACCAAAAAAAATCTATGGGCATGGCTGGTTGATGATGAAAGACGGAAAAATGTCTAAATCAAAAGGGAACGTCGTGTACCCTGAAATGTTAGTCGAACGTTATGGCTTGGATGCGGTTCGTTATTATCTATTAAGAGCGATCCCATTCGGTTCCGATGGCGTATTCACACCGGAGGATTTTGTTGCGCGAGTGAATTATGATCTAGCCAATGATTTAGGAAATCTGTTGAACCGGACAGTTGCCATGATCAACAAGTATTGTGATGGCGTTGTACCCGCGTATAAATCGCTAGTAACTGATTTTGACAGCGAGCTGTCAACGACAGCAGCGAATGTTGTTAGCCGTTACCGTGAATCAATGGACAAAATGGAGTTCAACAACGCGTTGGCAGAGGTTTGGACGTTGGTTTCTCGTGCGAATAAATACATCGATGAGACGGAGCCTTGGGTCTTAGCAAAAGACGAAGAACGCAAAGCAGAACTAGACAGTGTCATGGTTCACTTAGCGGAAAGTCTGCGAATCGTAGCTATTCTATTGCAGCCAATCATGACTCAAACACCAAAACGTATTTTTGAACAATTAGGCTTGAATGTGGACATGATGAATTTAGAAAACATTCATTTTGGCGAATTCCCAGAAAATACAAAGGTTACACCAAAAGGTAAACCAATCTTCCCTCGTTTAGACATGGAGGAAGAAGTGGCTTATATCAAAGAGAAAATGTCTGAAGGCAGCAAACCTGAAGAAGAAAAAATCAAATGGAATCCAGAAGAAACAGAGTTGGTTTCTGTGAAGGATAAAGAAATTAAATTTGATGTATTTGATAAAGTCGAGCTAAAAGTGGCAGAAGTCATGGAATGTAAAAAAGTCGAAGGCGCCGACAAGCTGTTACAGTTCCGTTTGGACGCAGGAGACAAACAAGACCGCCAAATTTTATCGGGAATTGCTGAATATTACGCAGATCCAGAGAGCTTGGTCGGCAAGAAACTGATCATTGTAGCCAATTTAAAACCACGTAAAATGCGTGGAGAAATCAGCCAAGGGATGATCCTTTCTGCTGAAGCCCCAGATGGTACCTTGAAAGTGGTAGAAGCACCCGCAGATATGCCGAATGGCGCGGTTGTTGGATAGAAAATAGAAGAAGGTCGAAACTCAGAAGGATGAGTTTCGACCTTTTTATGCGCTCAATTTTGTCAGAAATTTTCTAGTGAATAATGCAATCCAAAGGAAGCTGGTAAACACTCCTGCTAAGAAGGAAACGCCAAAAAGGTCTTCTCGTGTTAGTTGCCCTAACCAATAAGTTGGAAGAACCCCAAGGAACCAACGCCATGAATCAAAAATAAACCATGGAATTAGCAGCCCAATCATAGTTATTCCGGTGAGCTTGGAAATCGCCAAACCTTCTACTCGGTTCGCTGCAAAAGCGACAACCATCATAGCAACGGCGCAACTAAACAATGAAGCAATAAAGGAAATGGCAAAGAGTGAGAGAAAAGTAAGGGAGGAGAGAGTAAACACTATTCCTAAAAGAATACTGTTAATGAACCCCCAAAGAGCCGGTATCCCAATTCTCGCCATCAAATAATGCAGCCGACCAGAAGGAGTGACTTGATAATAGCCACTAATCCCCTCATCGCATTCTTCTAGCAGCAGGAAGGCACTGGATATAGTTAATAGCGTAGGTGCTAGTAGTAACATCAGCCCATCAGTTAGAGCATAATAGTTGTTAATGGCTATAGAGAACTGTTGAACTAGAAACTGATTCACTATTGGCAAGAAAAAGTGAAAGGTAGCTCCCACTAGAAAAGGAGCCGGAATCAATACCAGCATAATCGGGTCACGTAACATCACTCGAAAACCAATAAAAAAAACTTTAAGAGTGGCGCGCATAGCTATTCCTCCTTGAAGGATTGATCTTTGAGGTGACACGATGAACTACTAGTACAAATAAGACACCTGTCCAAATTGAGAGCCCAAAAATCTTGAAAAGAAACGGCTCATGGAACTTACCAAATAGGTACTGAATTAATTTTAAGACCATTGTTCCCGGTAAAAATTCCGCAAAAGGAAGAGCAATTCCGAACAATGAGGCTATTCCTGGAGTCAAAAGCAACAAGGCTGGTGGAACGCTAAGCATCAAATAACTGTTGACGGTTTTGGCGAAGGTAGCCAGTAGCAATCCCACCAATGTGAAAAAGCCGGAGGAAATAAACACAATTCCTGCTAAAGCAAAGGGATTGATCCAGGACATAGTGATTGCAGCAATGATTGTTGCAGAACAAGTAGAAACAAGTCCTAAAGAGAGCATCTTTCCTAATACATATTCATAGCCCTTTAAAGGAGAGATTGCCATATAACTGTGCAGGTCTTCTTCTTGTTCAAGCAGCCATATTCCACCAATAAAGAAGTACCCTAAGACAGCTGGATCACCGAGAATAATCAATGAGCCAGTCAAACTTCTCAGTACAGGATCATTGATTTGACTGAGTATAAGAACATAAAAAAGCGTAAGAATACCGTAGATAAAATAAAAACCATACCGCATTTGATACTGCATATCTTGTTTAGTAGTCAAAAGGAATCTCATTGCAGCCGCCTTCCTGTCAAAGAAATAAAAACATCCTCCAAACTTTGTTCGATGGAATGAACGCGGATCACTTTTTTTGCTTTGGACATTGCTTGAAAATGAGGGTCGGAATATAGCTCATTTACAGGTAGCGTCCGTTGTTCTTCATTATTTTGCTGATTAAGGAACGTATAACGGACCTTATTTTCCTGAACGGAGTGTCGAAAAGCTTTTGGTGAATCTAAGGCCCGAATTTCGCCATCAACGATGAAAGCAACGCGGTCGCAGAGTTCTTCAGCGTCGTGCATATTATGTGTGGTAAGGATGATCGTCTTTCCTGCTTCCTGTAGCTCTTTGATCATGTCTTTTAGGATTCGAGCATTTGACGGGTCTAAACCACTGGTCGGTTCATCTAAGAAGAGTAGATCAGGCTTGTGCAGCAAACAGCGAATAAATCCGAGACGCGTTTTCATTCCTTTGGAAAAACGTGCGACGGGCTTTCGAGCATCCTCCCATAAATTCATTCGACTTAGCAGCGGTTGAGGATCTAATGATTCTTGTTGATATAAAGAAGAAAAATAGGTTAGATTTTCTAAAGCAGTGAATTTACCATAAAAATTGGGGAACTCGAAGTCCACACCGATTTTGTTATAGTAATCTTCGGAAAGCCGCTTCAGTGAGCTATCCATGACAGTCACTTCCCCTCGATAATCAGTCAAGGTGCCGGTCAAAATTTTCTGCAAAGTACTTTTCCCAGCACCGGAAGGACCCAAAAATCCAAAAATTTCCCCTTTTTTGACATCGAAATTGATTTGCTTCAAGGTATCTTGATTATTCTTTGGATACTGATAAAAAAGATTTTTAACTCGGATCATAACTATTCCTCCACTAGTTCATTCACCAGACCGTTTATCATAACAGACAATACTTGCATTCGCAGCGCTTCTTTTTCCTCTTCTAACAGAACGATCACGCCATAAAGGGCTTGAAACGCCTTTGTAACAACCTCGATTGGTTGAGTGAAACGTACACCATAATTACTCAAAAGCTGTAATACTTCAGCATCTTCATTGGAATGATGTTCTATGACTTCTGGAGGGAGTTTTCGGAACAATATCGCCATAGTCTCGCTATCCGTTTTTTGAATCAAAGGGTATTGATTCATCAGTTCAAACAGAAACATCACTGTCTTTTTAACCAACTCTTTTGGCGATAAGGAGCGATTTTCTGATAGATAAGCATCTAATTGTCTCCACATGTCCTTTTGACAATTAACCAAAAGCTCGAAATAGAGTTCTTCTTTGCTGGGATAAAAGGTATAAAAAGAGCCTTTTGCGATTAGGGAAGCTTTGGCAATCTCTTCAATGGTTACTTTCTTAAGTCCATACTCACAAAAAAGTTTCTCAGCAACATGAAGCAATCTCTCGGTGATCGTTTGCTTTTCTTGAGAGCTAAATTTTGGCATACAGTTCTCCTATCTATTTATATGACTAAAAAAAATATATGGTCATATAAATATAGCTTGTCCTGTATCATCTGTCAATAAGTATTGGAGCAAGCAAGTTATTCTGTTGTAAAAATTCTTTGTGCTAAGCTTTTGATAGTAGAATAAAAATATGAAGATTAAGAAGAGGTGATTTTATGCCATTTATCGCAATTTTAATAGATACACTGACCCTAGGAGGCTATTTTCTACAATTGAACAATGGAGGTTCCATATTTTATTTGTTAGGGTTGATCTTTCAGGGAATAGTGACGGTTCTTCTACTTTTCATTACGATTGGTTATCACGGGAAAAAGCTGACGAGCTTTCGTCCAGCAGGATATCCCTATCTAACGATTCGTTATGCCGTCATTCTTCTTTCTTTTCTAATAAATGCTATCGTGCTGTTTCTATACGGATTAAATTATTTTGGTATCAATGATGTCGTTTTCTCTAATTTTTAGAAGAGCTATCCTTTGGCGATTGAATAAAGAAACTGCTGAGTGTCAAAATGGAGGGATACCGATAGCCATGGAGTTTCGAATGGTGGAGCTGCCACCGTTACAAGCAGCATTTTCTGGTGTAGATGCGAATGTTGATTTTTCCGAACAGGGTTGAGCTCAAATGGAAAATTTTATACCGATAAGATTATTAAATAATTGAAAAGAATTAGTTAGTATCCCCTTTGGCTATTTTTCATTCGTAAAAAAGTGTGTTATAGTAACTTAATACGAAAAATATTTTTATGCGACACTTTAACTCATTTTAATGAAATTTAATCAAACTGGCGTAACTATAGGGTTACAAGGATGTATTAGAAGGATTTGGGAATACATCGTTTAAACGAGAAATAGTTAATTTTTAGTAATAGTCAACACCCTCAACTTTAGAATAATAAATATTGATTAGTTAGATAGCCCGCTCTTGATTGAGCGGGCTATCGTTCATTTTAGAGGTCCTAACCCCTTACTACTTAAGTAATAAGGGGTTAGGACCTTTTTTGACCAATTAAATTATGGATTTGAAAAAATTTGGGAAAACTCTTCTTGCTAGAAAAGACAATCAAAAATTGGAAGAAAGCTTGATTTATAAGCCTTGCTTTCTTCTTCATTATTGATAGAAATCAATTCAGTGAAATTTTTTTACAGAAATTGATTTCAGCTATTAAAAATTTTTTATCTATAACGTTAAACAAAAATTATTCTTACATTGTATAGGGGAATAGGCTTTTTAAATTACACGAGTCCTCTCTTTAGTAGTGCGGTTTGTTATTATTGTGCTAATTTGATGAATATAAAGTTTATTGTTAGGATTTAGATAAGATGTATTTTGTTATATTTGGGCGATTTGGAATAATTATAATTAATTTTTAGCGATTTTTTTATAGTTTTTTAAATTTTTGGAGGGGGAGATGGAGAATATGCGAAAAGCAAGGTGGATGCCCAGTTTGATACTAGTAATCAGTTTACTTTTTAGTTTGATCCCAATAAATACGAGCAGTCGTGCTGAAAATGTAGAAGCCCATAGTGACATCGAGGTAGTAGATACAACTATTTTGGACGCAATGGGTGAATTGAACTCGCCGGACAATCGTATCAAAGAATTAGAAACAGTAACGATTGAACTTGCGTGGCAAATGATTAGTGTGGATCTGATTGAAGAAGGAGAAACGCGAGAATTGACATTACCGGAGGAACTGAGTTACATCGAGCAAAATGGGATTCTTTCGGACGGGATGGGAAGCTTTCAAGTCAGCAATGGCATCCTTCAATTTACCTTTGCTCAAAATTACCAAATGACTCCTGATGAAAGGTTGCCGGACTATCAATCTGTCAAACATTACCAAGGAAGTGTGACTATTCAAGCAGAAGTACCTAAGAAGGGAAATTCCGACGTAATCCTTGATTTTGGTAATCAGGTTATGGAATCACTATTTATTGAAACAGAAGTTGAGAATAAGAATGAAGCTCTTCGAGAGGCAGGGCGAGACTTAAATGCTTTAGGAACTTGGGTGCTCCGCAGTATGAAAGTAACGGATGAAAATGGTGAGAACTTTTCGGAGGAGAAGCCACCAACCAGAGACAATAATATCCAAGTCGATTTTGAGTGGCAGTTGGAAAATGAGGTAGAGATCCAATCAGGAGATTATTATACTTATCAGTTGCCAGATTATTTTGCTGTCCATCAGGTAATACAGAATGAACCTTTAAAAAATGAAACGTCAGGTGGTGAACCTTTAGGCAGCTTTGATTTGGACATCAACGGTTTATTAACAATCAAGTTTAATGACGAGGCCGCTGAAGTAAGTAATCGTAAGGGAACGATTCATCTTTCTACACAATTAGATGTGAAACAGCATATTGAAGAGATAGTTACTGAAGAGCAAATTAATGAGGATGGTAGTACCAGTGGTGAAGTGAAAATCAAGATTGCTAAAGCGGCGATTAAAAAAACCGGATCGATCGGTAATGACAACATCATCACATGGGAAATCAACATCAATGAAAACAGTCGAAAGCTAGCAAATGTCAAAGTGACGGATTATTTGCAAGCAAACCATAAATTTGTAAGTATTAAATGCGAGGTTCCTGATGAAGCAGGCGATTGGAAGGAGGTAGGATCAGAATTTTATCATTGTTTGCACTTTGAACCACCAAATGATCGTTCCTATTTTGAACTATCCTTTCCTAATTTAGATAAGCAAAAGCAGAAACTGACTCACCCGGTGAAATTCATTGTTCGCTCAAGAATCACAGATTCCGGCAGTGCGAATGCTTATCAGAATACCGCTGCGATCACAGGATCAAATTTCATTGAGAATGGTGTAGAAGCAACAGTTTCTTTGGTTGATATCCCCAGCTATAAATTCTTGATCGATTCCGAATTTGAAAATGGTATTTTTGATTGGCGTATGAAGGCGACGATCAAAAATGATGGTGGAGAAATCATTGATCAGATGTATAAAAATGATCATTGGTCAGAGGGGGCACTGCATTATTTTGATCCTTCAACGCTTGCAATTACAGATGAGAAAGGGCGTACGTTGCAGGAGGATCAATGGTCGTTCATCAGGGCGGAGGAAGTAACGAAGAAAGATAAAAATGATGCCGACCAAATCGTTCGATTCGGCATCAAATTTGCTAAAGCGGGAATCTATTATCTTAGCTACAAAACAAAGGCTTTTGAGATTCCCCCACCTTTAAACGAGGAATTCGTAAATTATCTTTGGGTCGAAGGGAAAAAATATAATGGGAGCAGCGGTATCGATGATGAGGATACGTTAGGAGTAACTAAATCTCATCAGGGAACCGATTATATGAAACGCGAATTAACTTGGTGGACCACCATCAACAAGAACAAAATCGTGATGAAAAATGCCAAAATTGAAGACAAATATAGCAGCGTTAACGGCAATAATAAATCCGCTTTACGCTTAAATGAGGACACGCTACACATTTATCCGTTAAAAAAGGAAGCTGCGAATGATAATGATATTGATGAATCTCGTGAACTTAGAAAAGGAAAAGATTTTATCTTAGAGTCTAAAGGTGAGAATTACAAAGACGGGTTCGTGATTAGGCTGATTGGAGACTATGCAAGTACCGATGAGACGCTGCAGATTCGCTACAACACGCATTTTATGATGGAATATCAAAGCCCCTCTGGGTCAAAGAAAAGTAATTACTTTGTGAATTCAGCAATCGTAACTTATCAATATGAAGGCGAAGAAAGACAAGGATACGATTCAGATGAAACGGAAGTATGGATCGATTCTCGGATGGGGCAGAATGGCTGGAAATACGGGACTTTTGTGGCAAAGGGGGAAGAATATAAAAATCAGGTCAGTCCCTTTGCAGGAGAGAAGCCAGCAGAGGATTCCGTTTATTGGACCGTTCCAATAAATTCTTGGGGAGTTAAATTAAACGCTGGAACAATCATTTGGGAAGATATTCATGAAGGACAATCGAATCCAGAGGTCAAAATCCACAAAGTGATTTATGACCGACCAGAGTATGGATTAACAGGATACGGTGATCAGCTTGAGGAAGATATCGATTACGAGATTATCTCAAATGGAACCAACTCTGAAAATTTTGGCATCAAACTTTTAAAAGAGATCACTGAACCTTTTGCTCTTTTCATTAAAGTGAAGGCTGATGAAGATACCTTCAAATACAAGAATAAAGCCGAGATGGATTTTGAGGGTGAAAAACTCGAAGTGGAAGCCTTTGTTGAAAAGAGCTACAAGACAGATTGGCTGACTAAAAATGGCAGTCAGGAAATGGAGGATTCAGAAGCCAAGCTGCAGGCAAACTATGAAATCATATTAAATAAAGACAGTCGAACAATCAATGACCCAATCATCACTGATACCATTACGATCAATGAGCAAACTTTTCAGCAGGAAAATGGCTCAGTAAAAGTGAAAGCTTATAAAGCAATCAAGAAGGGGAATCTGTACGTGAAAGGTGAGGGTGTTGATTTGAGTAAAGAAGGTCGTTCTGTACAACTTTCTAACGACATCGAAAAGGGTACACAAACACTGACGATCTCTTTAGGTGAATCTATATCAGAGCCTTATATCATCGAATATTCCACGAACATAGATCCGGCCCTCAAAAATGGTACACAGATATCAAATAAAGCATCGCTTTTTGGAAAGGGGCATCTAATCACTGAAACGGTGAAGCAAGTGGAAGTGAAGTCGACTCAAGGTTCAGGCACTTCTAGCGGAGTTGATGGGGCGTTAAGAATTAGAAAAATTGATGAAAAAGGAGAATTGATTGACGCTATTGCTGAATTTGCCCTTTTCCGTGTTGATAAAGATGGTAAATTACAGGAATTTCTGCCGAGTATTAAGGTGAAGAAGGACCGGATCGTCCAAATAGGAGAGGGCGAAAGTATTGACCTTGAAAAAATATCAAATCTCCGTTATGGAAAATATGCAATACAAGAAATAAAAGCCCCTGATGGGTACGAATTAGATGACACCGTTCATAAATTTATCATCGATGGTAATCTACCTGAGCACGAATATCTTCATGAACACAAGAACAATAAACTCAAACCATTTGAATTGGCAATCTTGAAGAAAAGTATGATGGACGAACGCGAATTGCAGGGGGGAGAATTCGCGTTAAGTGAGGCTGGAAATGAACAGACACTGGCAACAGCAACCACTGATAAAAGCGGGATCGGAAAGTTCCAAGATGCCGAAAAAAATCCGTATCCACTGCTATTAGGAAAAGACTACATCGTTAAGGAGACAAAAGCGCCAGACGGCTTTGTCAAATTGAAAGGAGCGTTTACAGTTTCGATCTCCAAGCAAGGAGATGTCACCGTGAGGTACGATGGCGATGAGCTAGATAAACAGGATATAAGCGTCAAAAAAGGTGAAGAAGGAGAGAATGCTCAAATTCAGTTTACAGCTAGAAATAATCCGCGCACCCCTTTGCCGAAGACTGGGGGAGCTGGTGGGGCATTGCTGATAACGCTAGGTCTTGTCGGTTTGCTGGTTGGATTATGGTATCACTTTTCGCTAAAAAAAGAGGAGGGATGGTCATGAAAAAGCTAGTTAGGCTGATAATGCTGCTTGTGGTTCTCCTTTCAACTGTCGTGGGAATAAGCGAGCGTGTCTCTGCAGCAGAGATAGACACGATAACCTTTACGTTACACAAACTCGTATTTCCAGAGAATGGAATGCCGGATGCTATTCAGAATGATGGCGACGAACGTTTGAAGGAGTACGATGGCTTAAATGGTGTAACTTTTGATGTGTATGATGTCACGGCAGATTTCTATCGTTTATTAGATGACTCTGAGGACAAAGACGTGAAAAAGGTTCAAGCGAAAATGCAGAACATGGATGTTTCCGATCGAAAATTCATCGCACGTCAAGTAACAGCGACGTTGGGAGATAAAGATGGTATAGCCACATTCATCTTGCCAAAGCTTTCTGAGGAGAGTGAGGCCGTGTATCTCTTTCGGGAAAGTGCGGCACCCAGCGACGTAAAAAGTAAAGGAGCAGATATGATCGTGGCATTACCTGTATTAGATGCTGCTGGAGAAATTCTTGAAGGACCAATCCATTTATACCCTAAAAATGAGATAACTCAGCCTCACTTTGAAAAAAAGATTCTTGACCAGCAAACGAGTTATCAGCTAGGCGATCCAATCCAGTACAGACTAACGACTCAACTGCCTTCTAATCTATCAATGTACAGCAAGTACCTCATCTCCGATCAAGCAGACGCAAGCCTATTATTAGAGGCTAAATCTATCAAAGTCCAAGTAGCGGATAAAGCTTACGAGGGGTATCAGTTAGAAAGCTCGGACCATGGCTTTAGCTTGGTTTTTGATCTAGCAAAATTGAAGGAGCATACTGGAAAAGCTGTATCCGTCTCCTACACTATGACTTTGCAGGACACAGCGAAGATTGATCATGAAATCATTAATCGTGCGGAGCTTGAGACAGATTTTGACAAGATCATTCGTGAAAGGCAGATAAAAACAGGCGGGAAAAAATTCATTAAGGTCGATGCACTAAAGAAAGACCAGACATTGGCAGGGGCAGTGTTTGTCGTTAAAAATGAGAAAGGGCAATATTTGCAGCGTGATGAAAAGGCGTACCGTTGGACAGACAAAAAGGAAGATGCTGGAGTAGTCAAATTGACCTCAAATAAAGAAGGCTTCTTCGAAATCAAAGGACTACGCTACGGCAGCTATTCATTAGAAGAAGTGAAGGCGCCTGCTGATTACCTTTTGAGTGAAAAGAATGTTCCTTTTGATATTTCGGCAAACAGTTATAGCTTCTCCAAAGGCATTCTGCAGGTGGTCAATCAAAAAACTTCTTCAACAAGTAAACAGCCAGACAAACCAGGTTCAGCTCAAACGAAGAAACAAGCGGCAGCTGGAGCGCTTGCGCAGTATCCCAAAATGAATGATAGGAAAAACGTCTGGTTTGTTCTCTTTGGCGGATGCCTAGTCGGAATTGTCCTAGTGACAGTAGTTTTACGTAAAACAAAAAGGAGTGAATGATCCAATGAAAATCAAAAAAAGTTTGATTCTGATGATCGGTTTATTAGCAGCGGTGTTAACTCAAGGTTTGTTTGGTTCGGCTAGGACAGCAGAGGCGAAAGAGCCGAGTGAACAAACAGTTGTGATCCATAATCTTAAATATGAGAAACTACCAAATGAGATTCAAAACACTGGGGATAAGATGAATGATTTCACTGGTGAACCACTAGAGGGCTCCATCTTCACCGCTTATGATGTGACGAACGTCTATTGGCAAGCATATGAAGCTGAGAGTGGCGATCATGCAGCGAAGGAAACGGCCGCAATCGAAGCAGCAAAAAAAGCAGATACATCCAGTATAACTGGAAAAGTATTTCCCAAGACAGGAGCTGATGGACTGGCAGAGCGGGCGCTATCAATAACATCGGGAACGGAAAATGCCATCTATTTGATCAAACAAACCACTATCCCAGCTGGGGTCGTTCCAGCCAAATCTGAACCATTCGTGATTGGTCTGCCTTCACGTGATGAGGCTGGAGTATTAAGAGAAAAGGTGCATGTTTATCCTAAAAATGAATTGCCGACAAACGATGTGAAATTTATCAAATACGGCATTGACTCTGCTGGAAAGAAAGAGGTTTTACAAGGCGCGAAATTCATTTTGAAGAAAAACGAAGGCAATTACTATAATTCCGCAACGAATCAGTTCGACATATCGGAAGCTGAAAAAGATACGGCCGAAGTCTTCACCTCCGATAAAGAAGGTATTGTGAAAGTGGAAGGACTGATACTGTCACCAGGAGTCTATGAGTTTCATGAAATCGAAAGTGATGTAGCGACCGCTGAAAAACAAAGTGAGAACTCAGAGAATAACTATAAATATCACTTTAAAATCAACCCAAAGGTTTCAGTCACAGTTTCAGATGAATGGAAAGTGGCTAAATACAACTACTATGATCAAAAGCTTCAACCGAAAGAACTTAATGAACCATTTGGAGGTAATCTAGCAGAAGCATATAACTTCAAGGTCCCGAATGTAGAAAAAGACGTGGATGATACAGAGGTGCGGAATGGTCAAGAGCTTACCTATACCATCTCGAAAAAGATTCCTGAAGATGTCGGAAATTATCAAACGTATAAACTGATTGATACCTTTGATAATCGATTAGAGCTTTGTTGCAGCAAGGAGAAAATCTTAAATAGCATTAAAGTCGATGGTGGTGAACCAACCGGCTTGTCTCCTCAATTTTCTATGACTCCGAATTCAAATGAATTCTCTATAACGTTCACGCCGGCAAATTTAGCGCAGCATGCGACGAAAACATTGTCTTTTGAAGCCACAATGAAGGTTAAAGCAGGAACAGATCTGAAAGAAATCGATAACGATGTTGTCTTCGAAAACTCATTCCGTGATTCAAAAGACAAACAACGTATACAAACCTATGGCAAACGTTTCGTCAAAGTGGATAGTGGTACAGATAAAAAGCTAAAGGATGCTGAGTTTGCGATAAAAAATAATGCCGGTGAATTTATGCAACTAACGAATGAAACTACTGGTGAATCCGTTGAATCAGTGACAGGTTGTGCCAAAAACTATGTTGTTAATTGGGTCGCTGATGAAAAAGTTGCCACAAAACTCATTTCGGACGAGAATGGAAACTTTGGTATTTACGGTCTTGGAACAAATGAAGCTGATTACTATACTCTGATTGAAACAAAAACTCCGGATGGCTATGTGAAGTTAAAAGATATGTCGTTTACAGCTGATGGGGCAGAAGATAATCAAATTTTACGTGTTGAAAACAAAGCCAAAGGGATCTTGCCAATGACTGGAGGCATGGGGCTCGCTGGTCTGATTGCCATCGGAATCATCGGGTTAGCAAGTGGAATCCTATACTTCAAAAAGCGTACGCAATTAGCTGAAAAGTAAAGAAATTGGTGGTTCGATGAAGAAAAAACGCAGATATTTGTTTATAGATATTCTGATGCTTATAATCATGCTTGGCGGGGCGGGGGCGTTACTGTACCCTTTAGTAGGCGATGCGTTGAATAATTTTTGGAATCAGCAGGTCATCAATTATTACCAGGAAAAATCGAATGCAGAAAATCGGGAAGCGATCCAGCAAGAAGAGAAGCGAATCAAAGAAGAAAACAAAAAAATTGCTAAGATGGGGGTACCAGGAAACGATCCTTTTACAAAAAAGAAACCAGAAAACACAACACTGGAAAAGGATTATTATCAAAAGCATACGATTGCCGTCATTCGTATTCCGAAAATCAACGTCACATTACCAGTGTTCGACCAGACCGACAATTTGTTTTTGAAACGAGGGGCTGCCTTACTGGAGGGCACCTCCTATCCTGATGGTGGGAAGGGTATCCATACAGTGATCACTTCTCATCGAGGATTAAAAGAAGCCCGATTATTTAGTGATCTACCAAAATTAAAGAAGGGCAATCACTTTTATTTGGAGTACAAGAATCAGACTTTTGCCTATAAGGTGGACAAAATCCAAACCATTGAACCGACAGAAGTCGAAACACTGAATATTGTTGAAGACAAAAACTACGCGACGTTAATGACCTGCACGCCTTATGGAGTTAACAGTCATCGTCTTTTAGTCCGAGGAACGCGGATTCCTTTTAGTGAAGGGATGAAAAAGACGCTTGCCAAAGCGGATCGAGTTCATCGAAATCGTTCTCTTGCCATTCTGATTTTCAGTCTGTTACTAATGATTGGGATAGGTAGCATTGTTTTCAAACGAATTAAATCCTTGAAGGGACGGAAAAGAAGCTAGTACTCCAAATGATAGCGTTAACATCGCTCTCAACATCTGCTAAAATAACTGGTAGATAAAAAATGGAGGGATAGCGCGTATGAAGTTTAAAAGAGTGTTAGTCTTTACAGTCAAGGAGTTCAATAAAAACAAAGAAAAGGACGGCTATCTGCCGCAAAATGGAACAGTTATCAATGCCTTCGTTGGTTCGAATGGACTGAACTGTCTTGCAGTTGGATATGTAGTCTAAACTAAAAACAGTCCATTAAGGGCTGTTTTTGTTTTGAACTTCAATAACGCGATTTCTGGTGGTAAACTAAGGGTGCAGGAAGAAATAGTTATAAAAAGTTGCGGATGAATCAAACACGTGTGTCAATGCTGTTGTTTGTTGTCGTTTTTCTTGAAAGCAGGTGATTGGTATGGATCGTTATATGCTGGAGCAAATTGGTTTTGGAGGCATCATAGTTACAGGACTTTTGCTGCTGATTGCGGTACTGCCAAAGTGGACGAAGGGGCTTTTTATCGCGAGGTTTCCTTGGGAGTTCAGGAAAGATAGAGAAGATCCGAGATTCGAGACAGAGCGAAGGATCGGAAAAATGTATAGTCAGTTCATTTTTAAGTATGTACCACCCTTTTTTATCGGTTTTCTGTTGATTTTGCTCCTGTCCTATCTTATTTTATAGAAAGAGATGAGAAAGAATGACGTCGTTACAGTTTTTGTCCCTTGGCTTTTGTGTGTTAGGTCTTTTTGGTAGTCTTTCGCTAGTAACGCCTCATTTGCTTTGGAATGATTTGACCTATTTCTTTCGGAAAGATCGGAAAGAATACCTCACGTTTTCCAATCGCTATCATAGAAAAATGTAACTTACCATAGAGTTAATTTCTCTCGTCCTTTTTTTAGTCAGCTGGGTCGTTAGAATGGCCGTCTCTTTATTTGTTGTATACTTTATCTATAGTGTTTGCTAGGTTTTGGCAGAGGCCCTAATCCAAATACATTGGCTTAGAAAAAGCAAAAAGGACTAGAAAAAAATCTAGTCCTTTTATCGTTAGAGATTACGCATGCAATACTTCGACAATTTTCTCATTAAAATCAGGAAGATCGTCGGGTGTTCGGCTAGTAACAAGTTTGTTATCGACTACCACCGGTTCATCCTTAACGATTGCCCCCGCATAGCCAACATCGGGACGTACTGTGTCATAGGCAGTCATTGTGCGGCCTTTTGTTAGTCCTGTTTGGATAAATAATTGAGGCCCATGGCAAATAGCGAATAATGGTTCATTCTTATCTAAGAAATACGTAACGAACGCGACAAAACGTGAATCACTCCGCAATTGATCGGGTGAAAATCCACCTGGAATCAATAAAGCATCGAAGTCTTCAGGCTTCACTTCATCGATTCCTTTATCACTTTTGAACTTGGTTCCTTTTTTACCAGTAATTTCTTGATCGGCTTCAAAGCTGATAATTGTCACTTCATTGCCGTCTTTTTCTAATGCTTCTTTTGGAGAGGATAGTTCAACATCCTCTACTAAATCTGTGACGATTGCTGCAATTTTCTTGGTCATTGACTGTCCATCCTTTCTTATTTTAACTACTCTTTAACCCTAAAGGATAATCAATGAGAATTCAATTAATCTGTTTGCAGCTTCGTGATTAGGGTCAAGCTGTCGGACTCAAATAGGAGGTTTTTAATGAAACTAATAGCCATGAATCAAGGATTAACAAAGCTTCCAGCTTTAACAACTTCTGCTAAAACCTATACAGAGATCAATCTTTTTAATAACCAATTTAAGGCTTTTCCAGCAGAAATTTTTCAGATGGAGAGGGTAGAAATATTCAATATTTCTGCCAATAAAATCACCGAGATTCCTGATGAAATTAGCAAGCTGTCTCAATTAAAAAACATCGATTTTGGACATAATAAGATAAAGGAAATACCTGAATCCTTTTTTGATCTTGTAAATTTAAAAGAGTATGTCTACTTACATAACAATAAATTGAAGCAATTGCCTGACCTATTCACGCAACTGCCAGCGATTGAATATCTAAATGTAAGTGGAAATGAGTTAGCTGAACTACCAGCAAGTATCGGTAGTTTAAATAACTTGATTGAACTGCGGGCGATGGAGAATGAATTACGAAATCTGCCACAATCAATCGGCGAACTCAAGCAGCTTCGTGAGCTTCACTTAAGAGATAATCAACTCACTAGCTTTGTTTTCCCAGCGAGTCATTGGGAGAAGCTGCGGGTTTTAGACCTAGAAAAAAATGCTCTCACTACGTTTAAAATAAATTTTTCTATTACAAAAAATCTTCAAAGAATCAATTTGCGTCACAATCAATTAACCTCGCTTCCGATGGAAATAGGGGAGGCCACTTCATTGATTGAACTTGATTTGCGCAGCAATCAATTACGTACATTGCCAAAATCATTGTTGGAATTAGAAAATTTACAAAGACTTGATTTACGCTGGAATCACGAACTAGTCATACCTAGCTGGATCGCTGATTTAGGGCGAAAAGGCTGCATTGTCTATTGCTAAGAGGTAGAAGGCGTCTGTTCACAAAATTTCTTGTGAAGAAAAGTTTTTTTGTAAAACTTGTTGACAGCGCTTTCTGGATTTGTTAAGCTAACTTTGAATTAAATAGACCAAATGATGGATAGTGATTGTTTAAATACAAGCTAAACCTGATGATGTGTACGATTTATTTGTCGTGCCCTCATTGGGTTTTTTTGTTGCTCAAAATTAGGAGGTGACTTTATAAAAAACAACAATCTTGGGTTTGACAACGATTACGAAGGTATCTATCATTTTAAGTGAACGAAGTCAGTGGAAATGATTTTAAGTAGCGAATGTCACAGAACGGAGGAGCATTGGATGCAGATTCAGAAGATTTTGAATAACAATGTAGTCATCACGACCGATCAAAAAAATAACGAGATCGTCGCGATGGGGCGTGGTCTAGCCTTTCAGAAAAAAATAGGGGATGAGATCACCGAGTCGGCGATCGACAAAACCTATCACCTTGCGAATAGTGATTTATTCAATAAGTTTCAGGAGTTACTAGTAGATGTTCCAATCACCTATGTAGAAATCGCCAATGACATCATTGATGAGGCGAAGGTCACATTGAAGAATCCGTTAAATGACTCGCTCTATATCTCCATCACGGATCATTTATATGCGGCAATCCAACGAGTCAAAGAAGGGGTTCGTGTTCGGAATTTATTATTGTGGGATGTCAAACGTTTATTTCCAGATGAGTTTTCCGTCGGTGTGAGTGCTGTGAAGAAGATCAAAGAGAAGTTCAACATTGATCTAGGAGAAGATGAGGCAGGAAACATTGCCTTGCATCTAGTAAATGCACAAACAGAAAGTGACAATGAAGACGCCTATATGATGGCGGAGTTGATGCAGGAGATTATACAAATAACCAGCTATTATTTTAAAGTTCAATTGGATGAAGAATCTGTCTACTTTTATCGTTTTACAACGCATTTACGTTTCTTTGCTTCTCGCATCATGAACAAGCGGCAGCTAACGGATGAAACAGACAACGAACTACTGTTGATCATTCAAAAGAAATATCAGAACGCGTATCAATGTGTAGAGAAAATCGCTGATTTTATTAGTAAAAAGTATGCTTATGAAATGTCAAATGATGAGAAATTGTATTTAACGATTCATATCGCTCGATTGGTTCAAAAGGTAAGTGAATAAATGTGGCGCCCAATGACTTCTCGTGTCATCCCGGGTTACCGAAGAGTGAAAGGGCATACATTTAAACGCTGTTAAAAAATGGATCAATGGATCAAAGAAATCAATGAATTTAGTGCAAACAAGGAGGAAAAATAGTGGGTAAATATCGGGAATTAGCAGAAAAAATTGTCGCAAATGTAGGCGGCAAAGAAAATATCAACAGCTTAACGCATTGTATCACACGTTTGCGTTTTAAATTAAAAGATGAAAGCAAAGCGAATGATGACGTGCTGAAAAACATGGATGGTGTCGTGACCATCATGCACAGTGCAGGACAATATCAAGTGGTTATCGGCAATCATGTCGGACAAGTTTATGAAGACGTGGTAGATATGACGGGGCTTGGCGGTGAAAGCAGCGCACCAGAAGAAGCTTCTGGGAATATTTTTAACCGATTAATCGATGTAATCAGTGGGATATTCCAACCTTTCCTAGGTGCTTTAAGTGCCGGTGGGATGATCAAGGGGTTAAACGCATTGCTTGTAGCAGCAGGTGTTTTAACAGCTGAGAGCGGGACCTATATTGTATTGAATGCCATTGGTGACGCTATCTTTATGTTCCTGCCGATTGCGGTAGCGGTAGCTGCGGCTAAGAAATTCGGTGTGAATCAGTATGTTGGGTTAGTCATCGGGGGAGCTCTATGTTATCCAGCTATCCAATTATCCACGCTGACTGCCGGCGGAGATGTCCAGCCGCTTTACACTTTATTCTCTGGCAGCATGTTCGAAAGCCCAGTATACATGACATTCATGGGCCTACCGTTCGTTGCCAATGATTATACGAGTAGTGTTATTCCTTCGATCTTAATTGTCTGGATGGCAAGTAAATTGCAACGTCCGTTACGTAAGATCATTCCAGAAGTTATTCAAAACTTTTTCGTGCCATTTTTCTTATTGCTAATCGCATTACCTATCGGTTTCCTAGTTATTGGTCCAGTTATTACCATCTTGACTAATATGTTAGCAACTGGTTTCGACGGATTGTTGAAATTCTCTCCTATCCTATTCGGTTTGATCGTAGGTTTCTTCTGGCAAGTATTAGTAATGTTCGGCCTGCATTGGAGTCTTATTCCAATCGCGATTCTGCAGCTGGGAACTATGGGCTACTCAACAGCTTTAACAGGGATGTTTGGTGCCAGCTTTGCTCAAACAGCAGCAGTAGCGGCAATGTATTTCCGTCTGAAGAATCCAAAAGAAAAAGCATTGGTTGTACCGGCAGTTATTTCTGGTATCTGTGGGGTAACAGAACCAGCAATCTATGGCTTGTCTCTTCCTAAGAAAAAACCGTTCATTTTCTCAATGGTTGGTGGTGCAATATCAGGGGCCTTCATGACAGCGATGGGTGTACGTTCATATGTAATGGGCGGTCTAGGTGTCTTCGGTATTCCAAGTTATATCAATCAACAAACAGGAGATTCATCAGGAGCGATCTATTCAGTTATTGCGATCGTGATTGCTTCAGTTATCGGATTTGCACTAACATTCTTCTTCTGGAAAGATGAAGAAGCAGTAGAAGTTGAAGAAGGACAAAAAGCGATGGAAGTTCGCAAAGAAATCGTCACTGCTCCAGTAACTGGCACAATGATGCCATTGTCAACAGCGAAAGATCAAGCCTTTGCACAAGGTGTTCTAGGAAAAGGGGTTGTGATCCATCCGACAGTCGGAGAAGTAGTTGCACCGTTTGATGGCACAGTCATGACGATGTTCCCAACAAAACACGCGATCGGCTTAGTTTCAGATAATGGGTTAGAGCTATTGATCCATATTGGTTTAGACACAGTACAATTAGATGGTAAATACTTCGAATCCCATGTGGAGCAAGGCGCAAAAGTCAAACGCGGCGACAAACTTGTGACTTTTGATATTCAAGCAATCGAAGCAGCAGGTTATAGTGTAGAAACCCCAGTGATCATCACGAATTCAGCAGATTATCTAGACATCATTGAATCCGACAAACAAGAAAATGTGTGTAATGATGATGAACTACTGACTGTTTTAGTTTAGTTTCTTAAAAGGAAAAAAGAAGTTCGGAGCAATTGCTCCGAACTTTAATTTGGTCGAAAAGACTCAGTAAACTGAATTAAGGATTCTGGTGATTCGGCCATGATAGCAGAACTGGTTTTTCGTTTATCGACTAGCTCACTGACCTCGATCAAGTGATTCAGATTCTTTTGGTAATCCTCTGCAAAAATGCAGCTGTAAAGAACGTCCAAAAGATAGCAGATCGAAGAATTGATCGTGAAGTTGCCGATCTTGGAATACAATCGCTCGCGGGTAGTCATACGTAAAACGGCCTGACTAAAGGAAGCCAAGGTATTTTCACCGATGCTTGTTAGAGCGATAATTGGAATATTTTGTTTTTGCAGGATTTTTGCAATCTGCATAATAAAACCATTTTCACCGGTATAAGAAATCAAAATGGCACATGTATCTTCTTGACTATTGAAGGCTTCGTAGGCATCTTCCCCCATGGTTTGACTCATAACGACATTCTTTTGAATACGGCGCATTTTTAAGGCAAAATCTTGAGAAATCAATAAATTCGCGTTACTACCAAAGATTTTTATTTGCTTTGCATTTAATAGAAGCTGCTTCGCCTTTTGCAGTTCGTCGTGATTCAACAGACTCAAGGTATCATCGATCGTCGTTCGTTCTAATGAAGCAATCTTGTTAGCGATCGTCATCAAGCCGTCATTTGTTTGAAAAGGGAAGTTGGCATCCACATCTTCAAAATAGGTTTGCAGATATGTTTGTTCAGCTAAAAATTCTTCCCGCAGCTCTAACCAGCCTTTATAGCCAAGCTTTTTAGCGACACGGATCAAAGTGGACGGATGCACATAATTTGCTTCTGCGATTTCTTTGATCGTCAACGGTTCAATGGCCGTTCCTTTGGCTAAAATGTATTCTACCAAGGCGCTTTCTGCGTTGGAAAAATCTGTTTGCTTCATTTTTTCTGACAATAGCATAGCGATTCCTCCTTTGATTTACATCCATTATAAATTATTTGTAAACATGAATGTACTCGAATGAGGAAAAAAGGAAAATAATTCCACCGATATTTACAAAATAAACCGTTTTCAACTGCTTATTTGTGAATTGGAATGGAATTACTTGTAAATGCATTGAATTAAAATTTTACGTAACAGATAATAAGGTTGTAAATAAAACAGAAGGAGTCGATTGAATGTCAGCAGGAGTAAAAATCGCCACAATTGGTGGAGGAAGCAGCTATACACCGGAATTAATGGAAGGATTTATCAAACGCTATGATGAGTTACCAGTTCGCGAGATCTGGTTAGTCGATATTGAGGCAGGTCGTGAAAAGGTTGAGATCGTAGGCGCAATGGCTCAACGGATGTGGGATGCTTCGCCATATGATGTAAAAGTTCATATCACGTTAGATCGTGAAGAAGCTTTGAAGGACGCAGACTTTGTTACTACTCAGTTTCGTGTGGGTCTATTGGAAGCGCGGATCAAAGACGAGCGTATTCCAGCGTATTACGGCATGCTAGGACAAGAAACCAATGGTGCTGGTGGGATGTTCAAGGCGTTCCGAACAGTGCCAATCATTTTAGACATCGTAGAAGATATGAAACGTTTATGTCCAGATGCATGGCTGATCAACTTTGCTAATCCAAGCGGGATGGTGACGGAAGCAGTCGTTCGTTATGGTAAATGGGACAAAGTGATCGGCTTATGTAATGTACCTGTCATGGCACAAATGATCGAACCAGAGATGTTAGGCAAACAACCAGATGAATTGATCTATAAATTCGCAGGCTTGAACCATTTCCACTGGCATAAAGTCACAGACAATCATGGCAAAGATGTCACTATGGAAATCATTAAGAAAATGTACGAAGGCGACGAAACAGGGATGCCGAAAAATATCCATGACATTCCATTCCCAAGAGAAATTTTGGAACAAATGCAAATGATCCCTTGCGGCTACCATCATTATTACTACCAAGAAGAAGAAACACTTGCACATGCCTTAGAAGAGTACAAAACGATCGGCACACGTGCGCAGCAAGTAAAACAAACAGAAACAGAATTGTTTGAATTATACAAAGATCCAAACTTGGATTACAAACCAGAACAATTAGGCCAACGTGGCGGCGCTTATTATTCTGATGCGGCTTGTGAATCAATCGCTTCTATTTATGCGAACAAGAATACGCAATTAGTTGTTTCTACTAAAAATGATGGTGCTGTACCAGATCTTCCAGCCGATTGTGTGGTTGAAGTTTCTGCTTATATCGGCGGACAAGGGGCTCGTAATGTCGCATTTGGCGAATTGCCAACAGCAGAACGTGGCTGGCTGCAAGTCATGAAAGCAATGGAATTATTGACCATCGAAGCAGCGGTAACGGGTGATTACAATACAGCGTTGCAAGCATTTACCATCAACCCGATGGTTCGCTCTGGGAAAACAGCGCAACGAATCATGGATGAATTATTTATTGCTCACAAAGATCACTTGCCAAACTTCAAGGAAACCATCGAACGTCTAGAAAAAGAAGGCATCGAAGTCCAAGATGAAGTGGCACGTGAATTAGATTTGGAAAAAGTATAGAACAAAGAAAGCAGGGAAATTATGGGATTTAGAAAAGACTTCTTATGGGGCGGCGCAACTGCTGCTAATCAATGTGAAGGCGGATATAACGAAGGCGGACGCGGCCTGGCAAATGTAGATTTAGCGCCAGTTGGCGAAGATCGCTTTGCGGTGATCGCAGGGAAAAAGAAAATGTTCGATTTTGATGATGAACATTTTTATCCAGCAAAAGAAGCCATCGACATGTACCATCATTGGAAAGAAGATATCGCGCTATTTGCAGAAATGGGCTTTAAAACCTATCGTCTATCCTTAGCATGGAGCCGGATCTTCCCTAAAGGTGACGAAAAAGAACCAAACGAAGAAGGCTTGAAATTCTACGAAGACATATTCAAAGAATGTAAAAAATTCGGGATCGAACCTTTAGTAACGATTACCCACTTTGACTGCCCGATGCACTTGGTTGAAAAATATGGCGCATGGCGCAGCCGTGAATTAGTCGGCTTCTACGAGAACTTATGTACCGTCATCTTCAACCGTTACAAAGGTTTAGTAAAATATTGGTTGACCTTCAACGAAATCAATATGATCTTGCACGCACCATTCATGGGCGCCGGTCTTTACTTTGAAAAAGGCGAAAACGAAGAACAAGTCAAATATCAAGCGGCACATCATGAATTGGTCGCATCTGCTATCGCCACCAAGATCGCACATGAAGTCGACCCAGAAAACCAAGTCGGCTGTATGCTAGCGGCAGGCTCTTATTATCCATACACACCAAAACCAGATGATGTCTGGGCAGGCCGTCAAGAAGAACGCCAAAACTATTTCTTCATCGATGTACAATCTCGTGGCGAATATCCAGCCTATGCCTTGAAGGAAATGGCACGTAAAGGGATTGATGTGAAAATGGAAGAAGGCGACGCAGAGCTGTTGAAGACTCATACCGTGGACTTCATCTCCTTCTCTTATTACTCTTCTCGTGTAGCGACGACAGATCCAGAATTATTGGAGCAAACGGCTGGAAATATCTTTGCTTCTGTGAAGAACCCGTATTTGGAATCCAGCGAATGGGGCTGGCAAATTGACCCATTAGGATTGCGTATTACAATGAATGATCTCTATGATCGCTACCAAAAACCATTGTTCATCGTTGAGAACGGACTAGGCGCGGTAGATACACCAGATGAAAACGGCTATGTAGAAGATGATTACCGCATCGACTACCTTGCGCAGCATATCCAAGCCATGAGAGACGCAGTGGATGAAGACGGCGTGGATCTATTAGGCTACACGACTTGGGGCTGTATCGATCTAGTATCTGCCGGAACAGGTGAAATGAAGAAACGTTACGGTTTCATTTATGTAGACCGTGACAATGAAGGCAATGGGACCTTGAAGCGCAGCAAGAAGAAATCATTTGATTGGTACAAAAAAGTTATCGAAACAAATGGTGAAGATTTAAGCAACGAATAAAAAATTATCGAAGTCTGCATTCGTGCAGGCTTCTTTTTTTTGCTGAAATTAGCTATAGAAATCTGAGCTGAAAAAAACAACAATAATTATCTTAGAATTGCAGAATGAAATGAAACAGCAATTATTTTCTATTTGGTAATTATTTTGTATTTATTGAAAGATTAATAGCTAAATAAGCGGATTTGAATAGAATAACTATATAAAAAATCGAATGGTTTATTCAAAATTTTGAAAATGAATACCAAAAATTTTAAAACTGTTTAAATGAAATGAACTCAATAACACTTTGAATGAAAGAAAACAAGAGGAAATCGCCGTTTTTTCGATTTTCGATAACTATAATAATTAAATGATTACAAAAAAATGAGTAATTATTTTCTGGTAGTATGTAAGTGCAAGAATAAGAGAGTATGGAGAATACTGTAAATTAATAATTGAAAATTAAGTGGAAAATCTCTAGATTGGCGAATACACATATTATTTTTGATAAAGAAAGTCTCATTGTAAATAGCAAAATTGGGTAGGAATCTTCTTATGTTTGAAGCGACTTTTAAAGGAGAAGGGTGATTCTTTAAAAAACAAACAATGATAATTCCATATTTTTGTTGTGATTGGTAGAGTACGAATGAAAAAAGGGGGATAAAAGAAATGAGGAAATCGAAATTTCTAGTATTGGTATTGCTGCTTTTTTCGATTGTCATAGAAATGGCGATGCCGCTTATTTCTGTTCAAGCGAAAACCAATGAAATAGAGCTTGTTGATGACGAATCTTTAAAGCTTTCATATACATACGAAGAGAAGAAAGAGACAACGAAGTGGCAATTAACGTTTGATCGTCAGAGTGAAAAGGGCTATCAACAACGCTTGAAATTCAAACTAACGGATGCTAAAGACAAGACGATCGATTATTCAACAGTGGATATGGATCATCTAATCGAAGAAGACGGCTGGCTGAAGGAAAAAAATTTTTCCGAGAGCATAAATGATCAGCTGTCTTGGGAATTATCTTCGTCAGTCAAAAAGCTGAATGTATACGTTCAGCTAGATCAGGAAAAGACGGCGACCGAGGATGGGAAAAAAGCCAGCAGCCTGCAGGAAAACATTTTGAAACGGGAAGAACCGTTCGTGCTGGAAACAAAAAGCACGACAGAAAGCCAAACCAAAACAACACAGTCGTCTGAAAAAACAGCGACCCAAGCAACCAAAACCACCTCAGAAGCTTTTATCGGTCCTCAAAAAGAAGGGGTAAACGCAGCACAAAGAGCAGCCACTGCGACGAACGGAATTTCTAGAATGTATGCCAATCACTATGATGCAAAAACGCCTACGTACTTAGATAATGGGGGCACTCATCCTGAAAATTCCTGGCAACCGACTGGTCAAACCAATGTTATTAACCATCAAGGTGGGCAGGAAGGACAAAACGGTTGGGATAATAATGCTGGCTGGGATGTCACTCAGGATAATCATACAAACTCCTATATTCATTATGGACAAGATTTAAATAATAGTAACGTCGCCTTGAGAAAACTGGCTCAGCAAACCGATAAGGAAGATGAGTTCAAGGTCAAACTGAATGTTCGAGGGAATACGACTTATAAACCAGGAGTGGATATTGTCTTTTTATTGGATAACTCTGGGTCAATGACGGATGGTCTTCCTGGGAAGCCAAATGGACGAAAAACCGATGCAATAGCAGCTATGACAAAAATTGTTGATGAATTGAAAAAGGTTTATGTACCTTCAGCGGAGAACATTCGAATCGGTGCTCATATCTTTTCGGACTATCAATATAGTGCTTGGGGCAACAAACCTGGTCAACAAAGAACATTCCCATTAACGAGTAATACAGCCGCTTGGAGTAACATGGTGACTGTATATTCAGGTGCAACTGCAACAGGAGCGACATTTACACAACGTGGACTAAAAGAAGCACAAGATATTTTTGATGATGCCGGAGACACAACTGGTCGTCAACAATTGCTATTTGTTTTAACTGATGGAGCACCAAACTATAGCTGGGATACTGATGATACTGGAACCCCCAATTTGGACATGTTCGTTGACTTACTGCATTTTAAAAATTTTAAAACCGGAACGAAAGGAAGTTACAAAGTTGGTACACCTTTAGGAACTAGTGGTTATAAGACAACGATCATTCCGGCTTATAACGGAGTAATCAATAGTCATATCACCACCACAAACTCAACGGCGATGGATATCAAAAATGCGGGGATTGAAATTCATACGATTGCTGTAGAATTAACTCTCAACGTCAATGAGCCAGAAAGTAAACGGGCAGAGCAACTGCGCGGATTATACAAAATGTCGACTAAGAAAGCCAATGCGACAAACGGTCCATTGAATGACGTAGCGTCAGATTTTCACTTCTATAATGTAGAAAACGCGGATGATTTAGTCGACACCTTTAAAGCTTGGTATGACACGGTTATTCGAACGGTTGATAGAGGAATTATCTCCGATCCATTGGGAGATATGGTCGAGCTTGTTGGTGATCCGACATGGCGACAAGTGGACTCCACAGGGAAGGCTATCGAAGCCGATGCTGAGCCGCAAATCTCGGTCTCTTCGGATCGGCGGAAAATCGAAGTCAATAATATTAATCTGACGGCGAATCAGGAAATAGAGGTCGAGTATACGGTTCGCCTGAAGACGTCCGATCCTACGTTTGCTTCTAGTACTTGGTACCCAGCGAATAAGACAACGACCTTGAAGCCTACACCAGAACGGACGGGAGACAGATTGGATTTTGGCGTTCCTTCTGTCCGATTAAAAACAGCTGATTTCGTTATTCCAGTCAAAAAGATCTGGTCTGATAAGCATCAAAATCAGGAGAACTATTGGGGGTTGAGACCAAACAAAGTAACTGCTACGCTTCAACGATTGGACGGGGCGACTTGGCAAGATGTGGAATCAATAGACTTGAAGTCAACTAATAACTGGGAAGGAAATTTTTCAGCGGTAGAAGGCGGCGAAGATAAAACCTATCGCGTGGTTGAAGGATCGCGAACCGCAGGCTATAAAGCTCCTGTCGTGAATCAGCAGAACTTCACCTCTGAGAATATTGCCAGCGGAGGCATCACGATCACCAATGAGCTTTTGCGTGGGAACCATCAGTTCTGGAAGTTCATGGAGGATGGCACAACCAAGTTTACAAGTGATCTGCCAAAGTTCAAGGTAACACGCCGCGATGGAAAAGTATTAGCAGAGAATCTAACGCCAGACGCCACAGGAAAAGTTGCGATCAATGATTTTCCGATCGGCACTTATACTGTGGAAGAAACCTATGTGCCGGAAGGCTTCCAAAAGATGGCTGACTTTGAGATAGTCGTTACGGAAAATAATCCACCCACGTCCCTTGTATTTAAAGTGAATGGTCGTACTGACGATTATCATGCGATCAATCGATTGAAAGACTTTTCGGTAAAAGTGGAAAAGATTGACCCTAATGGTAACGCGTTGACTGGAGCAGTGTTCAAATTAACAGGGCCAAATGGATATGAGGAAACAATCAGCACCGGATCGACCTTTACTTTTACTGGTTTACGTCCGGGTATCTATTCTCTGAAAGAAGTTGATAATCCAGAAGGGTATCAGCGAATTCAAGAACCTATTGCGTTTGTCATCAATCAGGATGGAAGCTTCGATGTGAGCAGTCATCCGAATGTTAGTGATTCAAGCGGTGGGACTGGCTCCAATAATACGATCACTCTGAAAGTAACGAACAAAAAGGTGAAGCCGGGTACCTTACCGAGAACCGGTAATTCTGGGATCAAGGGATTTTTCTTAATCGCTGGAATGCTGGCGGTCACAGGAGGCACAGTAGGTGGGTTCTGCTTTTATAAAGTGAGAAAAGAACTCGCAAGAACAAGAGAGAAAATGAATGAGGAATAAAGGAAACAATAATTAAGTCAAATGATTGAGAGAGACAGCAAGTCTGAAAGCGGAAACCCTGCTTTCAGGCTGTTTTTTTGTAAATACAAAGGATAGTGGCTAGTCAACCATTGAAGATGTATAGTAATAAACTCATTCTGTCAATTTATTATTTCAAAAATGAGTAATAAATAAATTGAAAATATTTAAAAAAAAGGAATAAATAACGGTTTTAACAAGAGGATCTTTTTGTTTAAACTGCTTTTACAAATTTTAATAACGAAATATCTGGAATTTTTTTAAATAAAAGAGAAAAATAATTTCTGATATGATGTATTTATTAATAAAAGATGAAAAAACGGTGAGTAAAAGTTAGTGTAAAGACACACGAAACTAAAGCGCTATATATTTTTTCATCAGTAAAGGGTTAAAGGGGGAGATAAGATGAGGAAGGTAAATTTATTGCTGCTGCTAGTAGTAGTCTTGTCGCTTGTAGTGAAAGCAGCATTAGAAGTCATGCCTGTTTATGCTGAGGAACATGCGATTGAATTAATTGATAAGAAAAATTTAGACCTCCATTATATATATGAAGAGAAGGCAGAGGTGAATGCTTGGCAGCTCATTTTTAATCGCCAAAGTGAACGAGAAGAAGAACATCAGCTATTAAAGTTCAAAATCACTGATGAAAAGGACCATGTGATCGATTATCCAGAGTTTGAAAATATGGTCGAGAAAGATGGCTGGCTTGTTGAAAAGGATTTTTCTGTGAAGAGAGAAGATAAGCTATCTTTGCATTTATCGAAATCAATCAAGCGGCTAAATCTTTATGTACAGATGGATCAAAAAAGAAAAACATCAGATTCCAATGAAGTGAAGGAAGAAATTCAAGAGAATATTTTAGAGCGAAAAACACCTTATGTTCTAAATAGCAGTAAAAAAGAAACAACTTTCTCGACTACAGATGCTTCAGGAAAAGAGGAAGAGAAAGTAACTGTAAGTTCAGAGAAATTTATAGGCCCAAAAAAGGACATACAAAAAAATTCGTTGATCCAGACACAAGCAGCTAGAAATGTAAGCAGTCGAATGTACAGTCCTTTATATACGAATAAAGAAACAAAGTATAAAAACGATGCGGGAACTTATCCAGAATTTTCCTGGAAACCAACAGGTCAATCAAATGTGATCAACCATCAAGGAGGAAATTCAGGCCAAACTGGCTGGGATGGGGTGAACAGTTGGGATGTAGCGAATGACGACCATACACAGTCTTATATAAAATACGGAGATGATTCCTCCAATCCAAATATTCAATTACGAAAGTATGCGCAGCAAACCGATGAGCCAGATGAATTTAAGATAAAACTAAATGTCCGAGGGAATACGATCTACAAACCAGGGGTAGACATTGTTTTCTTATTAGATAATACAGGCTCGATGGCATCAAATAATAAGAAAACAAATAGCTTGAGTGCGTTAGAGAAAATTATTACAGAGTTGAAGAAAGAGGCTGATCCTACATCAAATGCGATTCGTGTTGGAGCGCATGTGTTTGCTAGTTATGATCCGGTAATTGAAGAACCACAATATGGCTGGAAAAGAGAAAATACACATTTCCAATTATCTAATGACCCAACAGATTGGGAGAAAATAAAGCCAGCTTATAAAAAAATTCTTGCTGAAGGCGGGACCTTTACACAACGTGGGCTACAAGAAGCAGCGGATATTATGAATGATCCATCAACAGATATAGGTGAGGAACGCTACAAATTATTATTTATGTTAACAGATGGTGCTCCAAACGCAAGCTGGGAACCATTGACAGCAGAATACAATAGTGCGATGTATTATGATCCAGTTTTGATTACCAGTTTTAACTCAGGGACATCTCCGAACTATTTACCAGGAAAAAGTTTAGGTGCAATTGGGATTAATACGAAGTTTGAAAGCAATCGCTATCTAACTGTTAACGGACAAATGATTCGAAGCCACTTAACGACAACCAACTCAACTGCCCAAATGTTAAAGGATCAAGGAATCGAAATGCACAGTATCGCTGTACAGATTACCTCACCGGGAAGTCCTGATCACTCGGCAGCAGAATTGCGAAAAGGATTGTATCGACTTTCTACCAAGAAGGCAACTGCTACAGGAGATGAGCCAGAAGATTATTTTTATTATCATGCGACAGATCCTACTGAGTTGACCGAACGGTTCAAGGATTGGTATCAAACAATCATTCGAACGGTGGATAAAGGGATCGTGACAGATCCATTAGGAGATATGGTCGAGCTAGTCACCGATAATGGAAAGGGACCGAAAGTAACGCAAGTAAGTAACGGTGCCCCTTTGATTGAGGATGGGGACAAACCCAATATCTCAATAGAAAATAGCAATCGTCAAATTAAAGTGGATAATATCAACTTAACACGTAATCAAGAGATTGAATTGGAATATACGGTTCGTCTAAAAGTCGACGATCCAACATTTGTATCTAATCAATGGTATCCAACCAATAACGAAACCATTTTGCGTCCAACACCAGAACGAACCAATGACCGGTTAGAATTTGGGCGGCCGTCTGTGAAATTTCAAAAAGCAGATTTTACCATTCCTGTAGAAAAAATATGGTCAGATACTCATAAAGGGAATGCGAACTATTGGAAACTGCGGTCTGATAAAGTTACCGTCACGCTACAAAAACAAAATGGATCGAATTGGCAGGATGTTGAATCCATCGATCTTGAGGCAGATAAGAATTGGAAGGGAAATTTTTCACCGGTTGAAGGTGGAGAAGCCAATACGTATCGAGTCATTGAACCAAACCGAACTGCTGGATATAAGCAGCCTTCCGTAAATCAAGCAAGTTTCACTTCTGAAACCATGATTTCAGGAGGAATAAAAATCACGAATGAACTTCTACGAGGGAATCATCAATTCTGGAAGTTCATGGAGGACGAATCGACGAAGTTTACGGATGATTTGCCGAAGTTTAGCGTGAAGCGAAGTGATGGAAAAATAGTAGTGGAGAATCTCTCACCAAACGGCGATGGAAAAGTTGCGCTGAACGATTTGCCGATTGGGGATTATATCGTTGAGGAAACATATGTACCAGTAGGCTTCCAGAAAATGGATGATTTACAGCTTGAGGTTCGCGAGAATAATCCGCCAACGTCACTGAACATCAAAGTAAATGGTCGTACAGATGATTATCACGCAATCAATCAACTGAAAGATTTTTCAGTAAAAGTAGAGAAAATTGATCCAATTGGGGACCCGCTTACTGGAGCGGTGTTCAAATTAACAGGGCCAAATGGGTATGAGGAAACAATCAGTACTGGATCAACCTTCAACTTTACTAGCTTACGCCCAGGAAGCTATACCCTAGAAGAAATTGATAATCCTGAAGGGTATCAACGAATTCAAGACCCTATTGTATTTGTCATCAATCAGGATGGTAGTTTTACCGTGAACAATCATCCTAACGTCAGTGATTCAAGCGGGGGTACTGAAGCTAGTAATACAATCAGTTTAAAAGTCACGAACCAAAAGGTAAAACCAGGTTCCTTGCCGAGAACGGGTAGCTCTGGGGTTAAGAGGTTCTTTATAGTCGCAGCGATGGTAACAATTACTGGTGTCACAGGAGGCAGTTTCTACTTTTATAGGATAAAAAAAGAGCTTGCGGAAACGAAAGAAAGAATGAACGGAAAATAGCGAGTATGAAGTAGCGACCGTATTTAAAATTGTCAACTTAGTCCATGAAGCAGCATGAAGTCGTATCGTTTACGATTTTGTGCTGTTTTTTTACACTACGTTTAAAAGTTATGAGCGAGTGACGGAAGCGTCCATTACAGATGGCCGGTGGGATTTATCGGCCATACTACGAGCCAAAAGTCGGGTCTTGTTGCCATTCATGATCTGTCTGCTGATGGGAACTATTTCCAATTAGTAGAAACAAAGGCACCAGTCGGATATATAAAATCTCAGGGGCAATGGCGATTGACGTTTGATGGAAATGGCTCTTTTGATTTGGCTAATTCGGTGGGATTGCAGGAGAATCAGATAATCTGTTACCTCCAGTATTTGAGCTGATCAATAAAGGGCAGTTTAGGGATTATTGTCGTCTGAAAAATAAACGCGCTCAAAGTCAATTACCCGAACCAGTCGGGGTTGGACGTCTATCAAAATTTTTCGTAAAAGCGATGACTTTCTGGTCATCAGGGTCAGTTCTTATCGGATTATATTACCTTAATCGCAGAATAAGATGACAAAAGAATGCACTTTTTCTAATGAAGTAAATGTTTATTGGGTTTCCTGCAAGCGAAATAACAGAAGAAACGGAAGAATTTCAGAAGAGAGAGCTCCTTTAGATAACTGTTGATCTTAAAAAATGAGCAAAACGTTATAAAATCATTAATCCGTACAGAAAACAATAATTGTTATCTGTTCCAAGATAATCAGGTGAACTGAAGATAGAATACTGAAAATCCGGTCATGTATAGGATAAGAATGGTTGTTAAACATGGACTTAAAGTATGAAAATTGCTTTAAGTCCTTTTTATTTCTTATCTTTTTTTTACTAATAACTTAAAAAATAAGAATTCAAATATTTTATTTAATATTTTCAAATTGAGTAACAATAATTTTTACACATTTTAAAGAAAAAGATTTAAATAACGATTTCTAATCGATAAATTAGATAATAATAGGGAAATAATGAGTTTTTAATAACTGATAAAAAAAAGTAATGAAAAAGCAAAAGGAAATAAGTTTGGTTATTATGAATATATAAAAGAAAATAGTAAAGAATTTGGGTCGTTACATTAAAAGAATAAAAAACAATAGACAAAATTGACTGTTTAAATTTAATCATTTTATTAAAAATTAAGTATATATGTTTTTAAAATATGACTACTTGATTTTTAGGTGCATCAATGTAAGAGTCAAAAACTACTTTATAAGAGATTGTGAGAGAGATAGCAAGTAACAAGCGACATCTTCAATGAGTATGTTATGCGGATAAGGGGATCCGCATTTCATAAATATGGTGAGTAACTGTTGGCAGAAAAATATTGAGAGAGTTGCATCTATGTGAAGAATTGGACGATCTCTTCATATAGAAGAAAAAGTTATTTGCTACGTTTTAAAAAGGGGAAGGACAAAGGGGATGAGGAAATGGATTTCAGAGAGGTTTTAGGAGCAAGTAGTTTAAGACGCTTACGTTTTGTTGAACTACTCTATGCAAGCCAGGTCGGTCTACCGAGTGACCAGCTGCTTGAAGAGCTAGAGTGTTCATTGCCTATCCTGTTGAAGGACGTCAAGATGATCAACGATGAGCAGGACGACTTTCACATTGAAAAATTCAAGGGACTGTATCAAATTCAAGTAAAGCCACACGTTAGTATCAATCGATTGTATGCGGATGTTCTTCAGCAATCACCAGAGTTTCAGATTATTGAAGAGCTGCTCTATGAGAAATGCTCAAGTATTAGTGACTTAGCCGATAAATTATATCTCAGTGCCTCAAATACGCAGCGTTATTTGAAGAAAATCGAATCGGCCTTTAAGAAGGCTGGGATCAAGCTGGATTATCGCCCTTTACGGATCGAAGGAAAGGAAAGCGTGATTCGTCATTTCTACTATCGTTACTTCTTAGAAAAGTCTGATCGGCTGGATTCTTTGTTTGCGGATCTAAAGGATTACCAGATCAAAGCAATTACCGATTTGGTGGATCAATTCATTCAAGTTAATCACTTAGAAAACCGCCATATCTTTAGGAAACGTCTAAGCTATAACATCTATATCAGTTTGTGGCGTATCAAAAATGGTCGTGCGTATCCAAAGGAAGAACTAGTCAGTCCGTTAAGCTTGCCGGATCAAGAGACACTAGATGCTTTTGAACGAATGGCATTAGAAGTTTTCCGTGTTCGTCTAACGGAGGAGGAGATCAAGGATTGTCTATGGCTTTCGTATGCGGACATGCTGATTTTCAGTGAAGATCAATGGAAATCAGCCATGAAGCAAAGTAGAAGTTACCGAGACCTTTATCAGAAGCACTATGAATTAGTCGAAGAATTCAATCGTCTATTGGGCCACTCGTTAGAAGAACTTGAGATGAGTGAGCTGACCATTGTTTTAGTGAACGACCAAAGGATGTACTCGCCTAAGGGACGCTACATTGATATCTTGTATCGACAACGGGGAATCTTTTTAGAAAAGATGATGGAGACCCACTATCAAGCGGTGAAAAAGGTATTGAAGATCGCGGAAACCTTCGTAAAACGAAACCGAATCTATCAAGAAAATGATTTTGCCTGGAACTATACCTATTTGCTTATAACGATGGTGCCTCAAAGCTTGAATCTATTGGCTAACGCGGATCATCCTCTGAAGATATTGCTGCTGTCTGAGCTTTCTCCAACAGAAGAAACCTTCTTGGCAGAGCAAATTGAAGAACGGGTCTACGGAAACTTTAAGATTCATTTTGTGGAGGAGCGTTCTCGAGATACACGGATCACTACCCATGAGTTGAAAAAGTATGATGCGTTAATCACTTCTAGCAGTGTAGAGGAAGTGCCTTACGATTACCCAACAGTGATCATTGATCCATTTTTGACCAGTCAAAATATCGTTCAATTACAGCAGTTAATCAGCGACCTTTCTGATTAACGACGAATAATTAAAGAATTCATTTCGGAAAAGGAGTTTCTATCCAAATGAATTCTTTTATTTAAAACAAATGAGTACTACAATTTGCAAAATAATTTAAAAAAAATGAATGGAATAACCATATTAACTGATAGAAACGTGAAAATAAGGCATAAAAAAGACGAATATAATAACTAAAAAACACCCAAAAACGAAAAAGCGCAAAAAAATAATATCGGGTACTATGGTGATGGATGAAGAAATAAGAAGAGAAAGTCGGAGGGGGGAGTAGCTGAAATGTGAATGTATTGGGAAATGCACACATATCAATGCTGATAGGTTATTTTGCTACTACATGTTCTATTTTGAAGGATGAAAATTCTTCATTACTTATCAGCAATTTACTCATTCCGTGACAGAAGGGGGGCTGGGAATGGGAAAAAGAATTTCCTTCATATTTTGTCTGCTTCTAGGAATTTGTTGTTTCGGTATGATGGGTTTTGCAGCAGATGGGCAAGAGGAGCAAGTGGAGTTATGGATCCACACATGGGGAGAAGATGGTAAAAAGGTAGAGGGAACCGACAAACTATTTTTTGATGTGTATGACTTGACTGCTTGGAGATATGAACACGGAGGGGATGAAAAGGAAGACAAAGAACACTTGTTGAACACGTATGCAACAAAAGAAGAGATGGAAAATTTTGTAAAAGAGGAACAATTAGAAAAATGGAATCAATCCGAGCTGGGTGTTGACGGCAGCGGAAATGTTTCATTCGATGTTCCACGATTTAGTAATGGAAAGGACGCGGCGTATCTGATTTTGGCAAGCGGGGAAACAGGAAATTATCATATGCTGCCGATCGTTTTATATTTACCGCAAAAGCATCCAGAGATAGACGAAGAAGCGAAACGTCTGCTGATCTATGGTAAATACCAAGATATCAGTACACCGCCACCCACCACCACGACATCAACGACTGAATCGAAGGAGGATACTCCCAGCGATAGTCCGAGGTCTTCCCCATTAAGCGGTTCAGACCGAACGGGGAAAAACTATCCTTCGACCAATGATTTGGTTCGGAATTTCACGGTATTGGGGTTATTACTAGTAGTTATTGGGCTTTTAGGTTTCAAAAAAATACAAAAGAAGAAATAGGGGGAAAAATAATGAAAGCAAGAGGGAAACTTGTTAGTTTATTAATGGCACTTGTTTGCTTACTGCCTTTAGGCGCGGGCTTACTTGGCTTCGGCGACAGTGCTTCAGCTGCTACGCCTCAAGATGTCAAAGTAACCTTACACAAGAAAAAAATGGATGATTTTTCAGTTGGAAAAGAAAACACAGGTGAAATTGATTCAGACTTTGATAAGTATGAAGGCTTAAAAGGCGTAGAATTTACACCATGGGATGTAACCGATACATTTTATGAAATGTTAAAGGCTGCAGGTGTAACTGGATCTGAAGATGAGGCAACTTATAAAGCAAAAGTTAAAGAAGTTATGGAGGGAGCCAAAAAAGAAGATTTTGATGGTCAAAATACAGAAGGTCAAGATAAGAAAAAACCAGTAAATGGAGTTGGACCAAAAACTACTGGAGACGATGGTACTGTTGACTTTACCTTACCTGATCGCAATACAGATGGGGTTTACAGAGTATATTGGTTTGAAGAAACAGAAAATCCAGACAATACACAATTTAGCCAACTAGTGCTTTTGGCTTTGCCAGTTATGAAACCAGGTACTAGTACTCCAAATCAGGACATCCACTTATATCCAAAAAACAAATTAGAGAATAAGCCTGTCAAAGAACTTTTGGATTCAGAGGAAAAACCAGAAGATCCAGCTTTAAAAGATCGTGTTTCGTATGACGTCGGTAAAGAAATCAAATACAAAGTAACTTATCAAATTCCTTTGCATATTGGAGACGTTATTACAAATGCTGATGGAACAAAACAAACTCGCTACAGTAAATTAGTTTTTAAAGATGAAGTGAGCCACTATGGCGTACGTTTCGATAGATTTGATTCCATTAAGGTTATCGGTGGATCCCCCGAAGATGTTAAAGGGGAAATTGATGCGGTAGCTAGTCCCGTTGCTGTAACTGAGAAGTTCAATCATGGAACTGATTATGCAGCAACAGGTAAATATGCTGGTTTCCAGATTGCATTTAAATTAGATGACGGAATGAACTCGTCTCAATCTCAAATAACTGCTGATTGGTTGAAAAAATATGCAGGTAAAAAAATAGAAATTGTTTATGTCGTAAAACTCACAAAGGATACTCCAGTTGACGAAGACATTAACAATGAATTCTTTGTAGGATTAGAACAATCAGGGAAAGATGACTATGAGGAACTAAAACCTGACGAAACGCCTCCTCCAATCACTACTGGTGGTAAGAAATTCTTGAAACACGACAATGCAGACGTTACCCAAACATTAAAAGGTGCGGAGTTCGTTATTACGAGAACATCTGGCGCCAATACTTATTATCTAAAAGGTGATTCTAATAACTACACTTGGGAAGAAGTAGTAGATGATGAATATGAGGGTGCATACAAAATCACATCCGGAGACGATGGAATTTTTGAAATCAAAGGACTTGCGTATGGCACTTATACACTAGTGGAAACTAAAGCACCTGATGGCTATAAGACGGGCGTTCCAATTAACTTTGAGGTAAATAAAGATTCTTATTCTGTAACAGAGGATTTACGTACAAAAGTACCTAACGTTTCAAGAGGCGGCTTCTTACCATCTACCGGGGGTATTGGTATCGTGATCTTCTTAGTAATTGGTGGATCATTGATGGCCTTCGCAGTTAATCGCTACCGTAAGCAACAACGCACAGCATAATCTGACGAACGATTCAAAAGTTCAAAAGTAGAAGAAAGATGAGGTAGATACTTTTTCCTCATCTTTTTTGTGCTTTTAAAGAGAAGTGATTACTATAGTAAGAAAAGAATAGCTCGCTGTTTAAATACATCAACTGATGATGGAAGAAACCATCTTATTCATAGTTGACTTTTTCTTGAACAAATAAGGAACTATTGTTGGATGAATCAATGGTTAAAAGTGAAATTACTCATTTTATTCCCATAATTCTCATATAGACCCCAGAAAAATCTATTTCTGGGGTCTTTTTTGTGTTCTTTTGATGATTAATTCAAAAGACGAATTTTTTTTGCGACATTCAAACTTTATTATTCTTTATTTCAAATTAAAAAATTGGATGGGATAACACTAAAAATCATAAAAAACAACAAAACAACTACAAAATATCCGATTTGAATAACAAAATATTGTAAAAAAAACACAATAAGCGGAAGAAAATGATATCAGTTATCATATTGTTACGTGGAAGGGAGAGTGGGTGAAAAAAGGAATGAAGGGAGGAAAATATGAAATGAAAAAGAAGCACTTACTCATGTTAGTTGTTCTGTTGTTTTCTTTTATCACAGAAACGCTGCCATCATTCGTTACAGCACATGCTGAGACGACCAAAACAGAATTGATCGACGAAAAATTTTTGAATGTCTCCTACGACTATGAAACAAAAGAAGAATCGACTCGTTGGCGAATCACGTTTAGCAGGCAAAGCGAAGAAAGTGATAAAGAGCAACGCCTCAAATTGAAAGTAACCGATGAGAAAGGAAAGGTGATAACCTATCCAACTATTGATGACATGATCGAAAAAGATGAATGGTTAATTGAAAAAAACTATTCATCCTCAATGGAAGGGCAACTTGTTTTTGATCTGCCCAAATCAGTAAAAACACTCAATTTGGACGTTCAAATGGACGAGCAGACTCTTTCTGACAAGCAGGACACTAAGACGCAAGAAAATATTTTAGATGTCAAAGAGCCTTTTGTTCTAAAAGTGAACGATGCAAAAGAAGAAAAGGAAGAAATCGAAACTTCTGATAGTAAAGCTGCGGTCAAAACCAGCTCCGAAGATTTTATCGGACCGCCTGAACCAGAAGAAATCGTACCAGTGCCAGCGACAGCAGTCCCGAATAATGGTCTGCTTCGAATGGATCCACCGAAATATACCAACAAGGCACCTGTTTATACGAACAATAACGGCCTTTATCCTACATGCTACTGGACGCCAACTGGACAATCAAATGTGCGAAATCATCAAGGTGGCTATGAGAGAGAAAGTGGTTGGGATGGTCTAACGCAATGGAGTGTTACACCAGATAACTATACGAATTCTTATATCAAATATGGTGTTGAGAAATCAAAACCAAATATTTCACTACGTAAATATGCGAGTGAAACCTCTAAAGAAGATGAGTTCGATGTTCGCCTAAATGTTCGAGGAAGTACGATTGCTAAACCTGGGGTAGATGTTTGTTTTGTGTTGGATAATTCTTCTTCTATGATTCAATCAGAGGGGTATATTGGAGGAATATCAAGAAAGAAACTAGCTGTAGACTCGCTCCAAAAGTTGATTGATAAATTTAGGGCTGCTGAACCAGAGACGGATAGCCTTAGAATTGGGGGAGTGATTTATTCTTCTTCTGAAAACACTTCTTACTCTAATGCAACCGTAGCTATGTCTAGCAACGAATCCAATTGGCAAAATTTAGTAAATACTTATAACAGAATGACACCATATGGGAATACCTATACACAAAAAGCGTTAATGAATGCACAGACAATGCTAAATAATGCAAGTGGAACAAATCGACGAAAGGTGATATTTCTTTTAACTGACGGAGCACCTAACTTTAGCGCAAGACCTGTTTCAGCGGTTGCGGATTCTAATATTTATTATGATGGTTTACGAATTACAGAATACTCTTCAATAAATACAGGAGTTGATTTGCAGCCATATCAATATCCATATCCATCATATACTGTGAAAATTCCATCGGGTTACAGATTAACAGGAACTGGTCAACGAATATATAGTCACTTAACACCAGTCAATTCCACTGCGCAAAACATCAAGGATCAAGGAATGGAAATTAATTCGATCGCAATCAATATTAAAAAGAATCTCACTTATGAACAACATACAGATTCGGAATTAATCAGAGGATTGTATAAGATTGCTTCGAAGAAATCTAACGCTACTGGCGATACACAAAACGATTATCAATTCTATCATGCCAACACTACCGGCGATTTTGATATTTCCTTTGAGGATTGGTTTACATCAGTCATTCAAACAGTTGATAAAGGGGTCATCGAGGATCCAATCGGAGATATGTTTGAGCTAGTTGGAAAACCGACTGTTAAAGAAATCAAAAAGTCTGGTGTGCCAGCGATTGAAACGAGTAAGTTACCAAATGATCCGAAGGTCGTAAACAACAAGATCACGGTTGATAATATCAACTTATATGGAAATCAAGAGATTCAAATAGACTATAAACTTCGCTTGAAGACCGAACTAGATGAATACGAAGGCGGCAAGTGGTATCAGACAAATGGGAAGACGACGTTGCTACCGACACCGGAACAATCAGATGTGAAATTAGAATTTGGGGTACCTTCAGTCAAAGGAAAATCGAAAGAGTTCAAGGTTCCAGTTGAGAAGAAATGGTCAGATTCGTTTAAGAACACAGAGGATTATTGGGGACTTCGAGGAAACAGTGTCAAAGTTATTTTACAAAGAAAAAGTGGAAACTCATGGGTTGATGTTGAAACGAAGACGCTGAATGCAGCGAATAATTGGCGGGACGAGTTCACAGCGGAAGGCGGAAGCCATGTTTACAGGGTCGTTGAGGCTTCTCGAACAACAGGGTACGCGAAGCCGACTTCTAATGTGGATGAATTTACAGCCAAGACAGTACCGAGCAAAGGAGTTATTCTCACAAATAAATTGCTGACGGGGAAAGCAGTTATTTGTAAGTACAAGGAAGATGGGAAAACACCATTTACCAAAGATTTACCGAAGTTTACAGTAACACGCAAGTCAGATGGCAAAGTCTTAGCCGCTGATCTTGAGCCGGACGCGAATGGTCAAGTAACGATTACCGATATTCCGCTGGGTGACTTCATCGTGGAAGAGTCCTATGTACCTGATGGCTACAGCAAGATGGAAGACATAGAACTTAAAGCGGTGGAAAACAGTGCGGGAACAGGCTTGAACATTACATTGAACGGCAAATCATCGCCTTACAAAGTGACCAATAAGCTATCGAAGGACTTTGAGATTCCGGTGGAGAAACTCTGGTCGGATGAATTCAAAGGAACAGATAATTATTGGGGGCTGAGAACCAGCTATGTAAGGGTCACCTTGCAGAAACAAAGTGGCAGTACTTGGCAAGATGTGGAGACATTGACGCTGACACCGATCGACAATTGGAAAGGGGTATTCCAAGGCGTTGAAGGTGGCAATGCGACCTATCGAGTGGTGGAAGAATCACGGACGACAGGCTATGCCAAGCCAACCTACAATTATGGGACTAGCTTTACGGCGAAAACAATTCCGACAGGCGGCATTAAGTTGACCAATAAGCTGCTGACAGGAAAAGCCGTGATCTGCAAGTACGGCAATGATGGAAAGACACCATTTACGAAAGATAAACCGAAATTCTCTGTGACACGTAAGTCAGATGGCAAAGTCTTAGCGACCGATCTTGAACCAGATGCAAATGGTCAAGTGACGATCACGGATATTCCAATGGGTGACTTCATTGTAGAGGAAACCTATGTGCCAGCCGGGCATGAAAAAATGGCGGATATCGAACTAAGAGCGGTGGAAAATGCTGCTGGAACAGCTTTGACGATTACTTTGAATGGCAAGTCATCGCCATACAAAGTGACGAATAAATTGTCTGATTTCACATTGAAGATCAAAAAAGTAGATCAAGACGGCAATGAACTAAGAGGTGCCAGCTTTAGGTTGATCGGAACAAATTACGATGAAACCAAAGCAGGCGGACCAAACTTTGAATTTACCGGTTTGCGACCGGGTGAATACAGTCTATCTGAAACGGTCGTTCCGAATGGGTATCAAGGAATGAGCGGGACAGTCAGAGTCAGTATTTCGCAAACAGGGAATGTCACAATTCAGCCGAATTCAAGTGTCAGCGGATCAGGTGGGGTAGGAAATCCGAACCTTATTCAATTAACTGTCACCAATAGGAAGCGCGGACAAGGACCTTTGCCATCAACAGGTGGTTCAGGTACCGCAATGTTCTTCAAAGTAGCCATTGGCGTTATTTCAACAGCAGGTGGACTGCTAGGCAGCCTCTACTGGCTTCATACTAAGAGGAGGGGATCGTAATGAAAAAAATGATTCTTCTCTTGGGACTAATTCTGGGGATTTGTAACTTGGGGGTTACTGCTTTTGCAGAGGAAAGTCAGGTAGAAGTACAGATTAATACACGGGACGAAAAAGGCTTCGTGCATGAAGGCACTGAAAACATCGTATTAGATGTTTATGATCTGACTGAATGGCGGGTCAAACGGGCAAGTAATGAGAAGGTGGATAAGGAGTACATTTTAAACACGTATTCCACGAAAGAGAAGCTGGACAACTTTGTCAAAAGCGAGCAGATGAAAAAAATCACTGAATCCTCGCTTTTATTAGACGATACAGGCAGTGCGAAGATTACTCTGCCACGCTATCAAAATGAACAAAATGCAGCCTACCTGATTCTTTCTTCAGGGGAAACAGGGAAATATCACATGCTGCCAATCGTTGTCTATTTACCACAATTGCTGGAAGGCACAGAGATCGAATACACAAGTTTGCTCTTTAATTGCAAATATGATGAGATTCCGACGACGCCTACGACAACACCACCAACGACGACATCATCGTCTACTACTACGCCAACTAAATCGACAGAACCGCCGATAACAGATAGCTCAGAACCAAGGAAAGATTTACCAAAAACAATTGGAACACCAAGCGGAGGGGAGGGACCGAAAAGCTTTCCTTCTACTAATGAGTTGATACGTAATTATTGTTTTCTAGGGTTGTTGCTTATGTCTGTTGGTTTAATTGGGTTGAACAAAAACAAGGGGGAAAAAAATTATGAAAAATAAGAGAAAATGGGTTGCTTTATTGACCACGTTGCTCTGCATGATTCCACTATTAGCAGGGGTGCTAGGTGGAGGAGAAAGTGCGTTCGCAGCTGATTCTGCGAATGTAACGATTCACAAGAAAAAAATGGACGAGTTTCCGAATGCAAGCACTGAAAATACTGGGTTAGAAATGCCAGAATTCGATCGCTATGACGGTTTAGAAGGTGTTACTTTCAGAGCGTGGGATATTTCTGAAGATTTCTATGCAGACTTACGTTCGCGTTTGACTGGAAATGAAACAGATGATCAATACAATACAATACAATTGCTAGACAAGTGATGGCTGATTTTAATTTAGCTACAGCAACAAATGCAACACAAGTTGGTGCGGATCAAACAACAGATGCAAATGGAGATACAACGTTTGCAAACTTACCAACAAAAAATGCTGATGGTACCTACAAAGTATACTTCTTTGAAGAAGAAGCTCAACCAGGAGTGGAAATCGGAGAATACAAATTAATCTTGATGTTACCACTTAAAGACGGCGGCAGAGAGCTTACAGATATTCACTTGTATCCGAAGAACAAAGTAGAAGGCGAAAATCCTGTGAAAGAATTAGTGGATGAAGATGGTAATCCATTACCACCACGCCCTGCAGGAGCTTACGACTTTGAAGTTGGACAACAAATCCACTACCGTGCGTCATTCCAAATTCCTAGCCAAATCGGTGATATTAAAACTGACGGTACACCACGTTACGAAAAATTGGATTTCCACGATGAAGTCGATCAAACAGGTGTGAAATTTGAAGGAATTGATCGAATCGTTGTGGATGGCAATACGGTCAATGCGAATGACTTTTTAGTTACACATGGTACTTATACGCCACTAAATGAGAATGCGCCTTGGGCTGACTATGCTGGCTTCAATCTTTCAATGAACTTGACTGGTGCAGCAGGTCCTGCAACAGCTGCTTTCTTAGGTCAATATGCTGGTCAAACAATTGAATTCTACTACACGGTGTCATTCACTGAAAATACACCAGTTGATTTAGACATCAACAACGAATTCACTGTAACAATGAGTCATGATGGCGGACAAGACGATGTGAAGACAAACGATCCAATTGATCCAATTATTACTGGTGGTAAGAAATTCTTCAAACACCAAGAAGGTGAATCAAATGGATTAGCAGGCGCAGAATTTGTTGTTATCAAACAAATCAATGGCGTGGATCATTACTTGACAGCTGGTCCAGATTCAATGACTTGGACAGCAGTTGGAGCAAACGAAGATTACGCTACTGCAACAAAATACATCTCCGATGCAAATGGTCAGTTTGAAGTAACAGGATTAGAATACGGCGACTATCAATTGCGAGAAATCAAAGCGCCGAACGGTTTCCAAAAATTAACAGACGATGTAGACTTCACTGTTGACAAAGGTTCTTATAACAATGCAACGGAACTACAAATTGCCAATACGTCTAAAGGCGGCACATTACCATCAACTGGTGGAATGGGTATCATTGCCTTTATCGTAATCGGTCTTGGTTTGATGGCAGCAGCAATCGTTCGCTACCGTCGCGTACAGTTTGAAGTTTAATTGAAATACGAAAATGAGCAAAAGGCTGAGGCCTTTTGCTCGTTTTTGTTTTGATAGCAGGTATGTTATGCACGCCTATCAAAGAGAATACAAAAAAATGATTGAAAATTACTCTTTAGGATGACCATGTTTTTTCCAAAATTTATCAAAGTCACTTCCTCTAATATCGCCACAAAGAATTTTCCGCTGTTTAATCCAGTCTTTATCGTAAATATAGATTGGATAGATAGCGGGTGCTCTATAAGTAAATTTTTCTCTAACCCCATACCTAACTTCAATATGAGAGAGAGAAAAAGTTTGCTTTCTAAAATTGCCAATTTTCCTTACAACCAATTTGTCATTTCTAACTTCTATTATAGTGAATTGCATCATAAGAGCGAATAAATAGAGACAAGAAATAGGCAGGACAGACAACCAAGAATCCATGTTTGTAAATCCTTCTTCTATGGCAACAGCCCATGCAGCAAATAGATAAATACTTAAAAATAAAAGGAAAGAAACATAACTCCAACTCCAAACGACAATTTTTTCCACGAAAGACTCCTATAAAATTTTTATTGACTATTTTTAGTTAATATATCAAAGATGCAAGCAAGAAAGAAAGGAAATTTTTAAGCGAGTTTCAACTAACTCAGCCAATTATAGAAAAGTATCTGTCAACAACAATTGAAAAAGCTGCTAAACATTATGGTGTTACAAAAAATCCGAGGTAGTTATGGTTATCAAGCAAATGGGACCTCCTAGTAGTGGAGGTAATTTCAATTTATATAAGAGAGGATAATTATAAAAGATCTCAAAAAATGATCATAGCTGCATTTCTGTTTTTATGTAAGTAGTGTGACATTATCCTTTTCGATATATTTCACACGTCCATATTGGTTGTTGTAAACATCTTTCGCCATATTTCCAGATCCTTTCTTAATTCGCATTATCGCCTTGAGCCGCAAAAGCGTACTAGGCTTATCATGTAAGGATAGAAAAACTTTTACCATCCCATTTAATACAAATAATATCGACATTTTTGATTTTAGGTTTTTTTCGCAACATTTCTTTTGAAAACAAAAACTGTAATGTTTTAATAGCAAAAGCATGAGTAACGATCAGGACGCTTGGATTATTCAAGTGAATAAAATGATCACCTGTATCTTTGAGAAAACTTTCCAATCTATCTGTAATCATATGAAACGGTTCAACCATTCCTGTTATGTCGGATTTATAAATAATCTCATGAACTTCTGGCAGACGGAAATTAAGTTCTGAAAAATCGTTTTGTATCTGTAATTCATTCATCATACTGGAAATAAACTTATTATTATTTTCTGCTTCCCAACTGCCCAAACACCACTCACGGAGCCTTTTATCCATAATAACTTGCAGTTCATTTTGCCCCTGTGCAGTTAATATGGTTTTTCCAGTCTCTAAAGCTCTGGATGTATCACTGGAAAATGCTGCCGAAAATTGGACATTTTTCAGTTGCAGTCCTAATTGTGTGGCCGTTTGGATTCCTCTTTCAGTTAATGGGGAATCCGCCCAACCTTGTGCTTTATGTAATTGATTAAGTAATGTTTCACCATGTCGAGTAACATAGAAAGTAACTGTTGAATTCATGTTTTATCCTCCAAAAAAATCCTATGTAATCGCTTCACCTTATCGGCAATAGTCGAACCAAGAAATTACTAGCAGTATAGCAGAACCACTTGTCCAAAACAACGCTGTAGGAGGAAGTGATGCTGACGAAAGAGGAGTTAAAAAAGAACTATAGGAAGTAAGCTCAAGAAAATTTTCCTACATTATAGAATAGCTATATAAAACAAATTTAGTGCGGTTGCAAGGAAACTTCATATGACAATCCCAAAAAAGCTTTTCCTTATGCGAGTAATACATAAAAAAGCGCAAAGCCCAAATTATTTTGTGCTTTACGCTCAACCATTATACGCAGTAAATACCCTGTCATCGTATAAGAAATTGATTTCTAAATAAGAGCTACTTATCCAACGAATGCAACACATAGGCCGGCACATCACTAGGTTTTACTTCTTCCCAGCCCATGACGCCTTTTTTATCATTCACATGTAAAACTAGATATGAATTTGGTTTTAATTCTTTATCCTTGGCGGAGTTAAAAGAGAGTGTTTTCTCATGATTATCTTTGGTATAACTTGGGAGATGATAACTGTATCGATACTGCTCCATTCCGCCACCGCTGCCAATATCCACGCGTTTGCCTTCCTGAACTATTTTTGTATAGTAATCCGTTGTCCCATAATTTTGATCGTACCAAAACCATGCACCGCCGCAGACTACGAATACGGGGATTAAAAAACCAATTATGCGTCTCACATCAATCATTCCTTTCAAAAGAAGGATACCTAATAGTGAAGGGTTAAAAATCAAACTAAAGTCCGAAATGAAACGAACATTTTTGTAAGGCTGAGCGAGATTTATTAAATGAAGGTAGTAGGGAGGATATTGATTGAAGATGGTTGTAAGAAGAAAAAAAAAGCTACTGAAAATCAGTAGTTGTCCTAAGAAGCGATGTTCAGTTTTTTGATGGCTTGCTCAATGGTAATGCCAATCGCAAATTCGTGGGGGATATTCTTATCGTAGACGAGGAATCGATTTAATTTGGTATTAAAGAGTACGCAAAGCTGTCGAATCTCTGGGGTAGTTTCTGTCATAGTAGCCGCCTCCTTTCTTTAACTATAGTATAGTCTCTGAATGTTGAGCAACGGTTAATTTAATGTAAAAAAAGGGTAGGGACTAGTTTATTCCTCTGTTCTCCCTACTAAGTAATCCAAAGAGACTTGATAAAGAATTGAAAGGTCAATCAATTCGAAAATAGTAGGTAACACTTCTCCTTCTTCATAATTTTCGTATTGTTCTAATGAAAGGTTTAGTTGGTTTGCGACGTGCTCTTTAGAGTAGTCTTTTTTTGTTCGCAGGAAGTTCAGCCTGCACCGCAACGTATCAAGTAGGATGGCTTCTTCAATAGACATAAAATACCTCGATTTCAAAAGGCAGCCAATCACTGGCCGCCTTCAACATTGATCACCACTAGTTTCCGCTAGATGGCTAGACAGGTTGATTTTAGCAAAAAAGGTCGTTGAGTCAACCGTGAACGGCTCAAATAGTTCGTGAATGAGAAAATATTATTTATAAAGAGAATTTTAAAATTGACGTGCTTGAGTTGATATTTAATCAAATAAAAATGCCTAACAATTTTTATTTTAAATTGTTAGGCATTTAATTATTCATTCATATCATAGGCTTCAATTGCAGCGGGCAACGCATTAATAACTTCATTTCCAACGGCAGGTAGGCCAACTAAAATAGCACTAATGACTTCCTCTTTTGTTGCTCCAGATTTTTTTGCCAACATAACATGAAAGGGAATGCCGCTTGTTTTCCCTGTCGCGGCGAGAACAGCTAGATAAGATAAATGATTGGTTTTATCATCCAAGGCACTAATATCACCCCAAGTTTGTACTAGCTGTCCAAAAGCTTGTTGATGTTCAGGCGCTTCTTTGGCAAATGTTTCAAATGAATTACTTAGCTTCATATAGGCAACCTCCACTTTTTGAGTAAGTATACCATGAAGAATTTCTAAATAAAGCTAGCTAACGAATGTGGGGCTGTCAAATAGAAAGAGAACCTATGAAAGATTCTCTACATGAATGTCATTTTATTTTATTGGTACTAGCATTTCGCATCGTCCATCGTTGATTAAACTGTTTTTATACCTTTCTAAAATGGGTCTTGAAAAATCTATCGTATAAGAATCTCGACTTAATAAAGATGGAAAGGTGTTCCAAAAAGCTGAAACAGCGTTGCTAGTATGGTCGATTTGGAAAATTGCGTATTTTCCTGAATCCAATTCTCTTGAGTCCATGTTTGTTATGGCAGTATCCGACTCTACAGCAACATCATAACGACAATGTTCTGCAGAGACTCTATTTGGGTCATCTAATGCAATACCGTAGATAACTGTATTTCCTGAGAAGAGGTCTTTTTCTTTCAAAAGAGCCTTTATAGAGTCCATTAAAGCATAATTTTCGGGTCCATAAGCACCAACCCGACGTTTGTAAAATACTTTTTTTGATGGTAGTGATTCAACTGAATAATTCATATAGGTTCCTCCAAATATATTATTGGAAGATTGGCCAATCATTCCCTACATTCATTCTATAGTCATTTAAAATGTTTTTCATCAAAATTTTTAAAATTGATGAATAAGTCATACATTTAGGAGGGGAGGAGTATTTAAGTAGAAATGCTCTTGTAATTAGGGCAATTAAGAAGGTTTTCAAAGAAGATGATTAGTTTTGTCAGAAAGATTAATGGCGTGCAAAAATGAAGTTAAAGAAAATTTGATCGGTTATTGGGTGGGTATTAAGAGAACCACATAAAAACAAAGTAGCTACAGCTATCTTGTTTTCTGTGGTTCATACACTTATCTTTTTTGTTCATATTTAGCCCAGTAGCCTAAATCAGTAAAAGCAAAGGTTTTACTTTTTATTTTTCTTGAGATTGAAAAAGGTAAAAGAATCAGTCCAACGATAACAAAAGCTACCAAACCAATGCCGGCGAAGAATTGACTGATGGACAAGCCATTTTTAACTAACCAATCAATCCCGTAAACACTCATACTAAATAATACAGTGAAGGCAGTTGCATTTCCTGGAGCATAGATGGTTCGTTTTCCTTTTGTCCGATACTTCTTGTATATAGCAAGCCCATCTTTCGTGTGCATGAATGTTTCGCCAAGACCAAATAGAACCACAACTAAAACAGAGATAGCAGCTAGATCCTTCGCGAAGAATAATAGAAAGATAAAGTAAATTTCTGCACCTAAATTGGTGATCATATTTGTTAATCTATTTTGAGGATAAACCATAGGCGCATCCGAATGCTGTCCGATATTATTCATAAAGTAGAACCCACCAGGGTATGTGTTTTCTTCAAAAACGTGAAGCGGAACCATTATTGTCAGGAGTCCCATCAATCTTTGTGGAAGATCCCAATCATTCCAGTGAAGAAATAGGACGACTCCCATCCCTACGCCCAACATATAGAGAATCTGCAACCAAATACGGTCACACCATTTGGATAATAAACTTTCTTTATTCATTCTTCCCACCTCCAAAATAATTTGTATAAAAATTTCTGTAAGAATCATTATGAAGGATGAGGTGAATAATTAACAGCAACAAATATCGTTATTGTACATTTATACAGAAAGTGATCACTTATTCACATTTAATTGATGTTTGAGCCTCTTATTTTACTTTATCTAAATAATCTTGTGCTTCGTTTTTGTTTGATCAAAATACTTTAGTAAGTACAGATAATATATATGCTACTACAATTGGAGCTATTTCGTAGATTCTTCTATCGAAGTCTAAGAATCCCATCAATAATTAGGCTCATACTAATTAGGATATTGATAGTAAATCCTAGCTTATTGTTAGTATTTAGTCCATTGCCGAAGTTCACGTACTTGGGAACAAAAATTCTCTTATCAGAAGTGAAAAAAACACCATATTCTCGTTTGTTTTTTAGTAAATACGGAATTTTGGCTAGTGGCCAAACTAACAATAGAATACCTAGAATTAATTCAATCATTACAAGCCCTCCTAAATACGTATTTCAGAATTAATTCTATCTCTTTAATTTTGTATAGTAAAGGGAATAATTTTATTCCGCTAATGAAGATATCAAGTAAAAAAAGACTCATAATCATGAGTCTTTACGGGCTTTCTCTTTGTCTTTTAAGTTGTTCGTAATGGCGATTCCTGTGATCATTCCACAGCTGGCTATGGCGATCCACCAAATAGCTATGATAGGTAATAGTTGTCGTGCTTTCATTTTAATCACCCCTAATTTAAGTATGCAAGATCTGATACAGCCGAGCAAGTAAAATTGGTTTAAGAGTAAACGAATGTTTTATTAGCAGCGGAACAAAACTAGCGTACTGAAATTGCGAATATAGTAGATATAAAAGGAGAAAGAAGTGCCTCAAATAGAAATAAAATAAACAAGAATAATCAAGAGGGCATAGATGAGTAGGCCTAGTGGACTTCTAGGATTTATTGTTAAGCCGTAGCCTATAGGTCTAGATACAAATAATTTACTCTGTTCTTTTGGAGTTAGAATCAAAACAAGCAAAGCATTCATAATAAGAATCAAAGACATGATGATCCCAATGTAATTTATGTTTACGTTTGAGAGCACAGTATTTTTTAAAGTGTAGAGAAAGATGAGAATGATCGTAAATACTCCAAGTGAAGCACCTAAGACTTTATTCTTAGTCATTAAAAAATTACTATTTAACTATAAAAGTATCCAAAAATTCATATTAAAACAAGCTTTTAATACGAAAGCCAAATAAAGGAAAGTTCAGTAATCACGCCTATAAAAGAAGAAAGACAACTGATAGTAGGGATAATACAAGAGAAAATCTCCTTTTATTATCTTTCTTGATTAATAGCAAAATAATGATCAATACATGTCTTTATTCCTTCAAAATCTTTAGCCATAAATAATTTTGCAGGGACTTTGATGATTGGAAGGTTGTGTTCATTGTCAAAAGAGAAAAAAGGATTCGGCAGGACTAAATAATCCACCTGGTCTTTATCTCTAAGATAGTTGAAGGAAACATTATAATAGTGAGAGAAATATTCTTTCATATCAGAGTATTCCTCAAAGTTTACAGGTAGGGGCATCCTGCCATACCCTGCGCCCGAATTAACTGTAAAAACGAAACATAGCTTAATCATGAACTATCCTCCTCAATAATCTTAAGCATAAAAAGAGCTTTGGGTTGTCACTCATCTCAACAACCGAAGAAAATACCTGATCTGGGAAGACTTCTACTCAAGCTGGAAGCAAGTAATAATCTGATGACAAACTTCTTCCGGTGAGAGCCTAGTATTGTTGATTTTCAAATGGTGCACAGTTGGGAAAAGAGTCTCTAACTCGTGGTCGCGACTTTCTAATCGATTTCTTTTAGCTGATGTTAGCAGCTCTTTTCTTGAAAATTTAGTGTCTCGTTTGGAGGGCTTCATTTTTAGTCGCTCTTCGTGGACATTTCTCTTTAGTCGTTCTCTCAAGGTTGCAACTAATTCGATAAAGTAGATCTCCTGATTGGCAGCTAAAAAAATGTCAGCGATATCGTGCAAAAATTCAATGTCATAAGCCAGATCAAAATCAATCACCACAGTGAAGATAATCGTTTTAGTTGTATTGTTTTCCGTATTATTGACGAATGCCTTGAAGAGCTCTTTTCGTGTTTTATCAGAAAGCATGAAGGCGGATTTGCTGTAGCCTAGAAAGTTCGCGAAAAGATCCAATGTCTGATGGTTAAACAACAACTTTCCATCGATTCGGTTTTCCAGTTCTTTCCCAACGGTCATCTTGCCGACCGCTTGAGCGCCGAGCAATACGATTAAAGCCATCTTACTCACATCCATTCATTTTCTTACACTAATAAAAAGTCTTGAGCCTGAAAATTATCCTATCTCCAAAAAAAGCGTTTAATGATTTTTGTAATAAAGACCAAACACAAAAAGTACCATGCTAGGAAGCAAATAATCCAACAATCTATCAACAAGTCGTTCCATAGTAACAGTATGGTGAAGGATGAAAAGATCCAGGAATAGCCTAAAAATGAAAATCAACAATAAGACAAACGCAAGGATCAAAAAATACTTATAAAACTCTTTTTTCGTCTTTTTCAAAAGATCACCTCAAAAACCTTCTATTACTAATAGGAAAATACAAGAGAAATTCCTCTTGTATTAACCTTCTTGAATAGTAGCAAAATAATGATCAATACACGTCTTTATTCCCTCAAAATCTTTAGTCATAAATAATTTTGCAGGGACTTTGATAATTGGAAGGTTGTTTTTATTGTCAAAGGGAACAAACGGGTCAGGAATAACTAAATAATCCGCAGAATTGTTGTCGTCAAATTCATTAATCGAAACATCGTAATACTTGGAGAAATAATCTCTCAAATCATTATGGCCTCTAACAGCAGCTCCAGCAAAGATTGATCCGTAATTTATCCCAGTGCTGACAGTTAAGACAAAGCATAGTTTCTTCATGGTGAAACCTCCTAATAAGATATAAGAAATTCTATTTATTGATTAACAAGCTTATTGAGATGAATCCTTTAAGAAAAATGCTTAGCGCTAATTGAAAACTGCCAGTTTGATGCATTTTTGACAGCTTTAGTTGAACGAAACCCATAGAGTGAGTTAAAGCGATAATGCTCACTTTTTGATAGATGCTTGAATAAAGAGGGAAAGATAATTAGAAAGACAAAGGCTGGCAATGAACTAAAAATAAAAGGAAACATGGCTATACTTCTTGTTCTATTTTATCATCCACATTCCAGTTATTCCATATTAGGAGTACCCATGAATGATGGAAATAGTTCGAATCGGGATTTTCATGTGGAGACCATAAATAAGCTTTAGGAGGCATCATCAGATACATTGGTGCAAAAAAACTAGCAAACGGCTAGTCAGATGGTTTATTCTTATTTGCGTCTTGAATGCCATGTTTGACAGCTATTCGAATGACAAAGTATAAAAGTAGCAGCGCAGCTCCGTAGTAAAACAGACTAAATAATATGTCCGTGGGAATCCCTTCTTTTAGATTATTGTACCATAGAATACTGCTACAAATTTCAAGTGAACATTGCACTTGTTGTATCATAATTTATTCGATTCCATCAGTAAACGTATAATATAAAATGCAGGGAGTAATCTTGATTTTTAAGATTGCTCCCTGCTTGACTTACATTCAAAAGAGTCTGAGATTCCTCAATAGTACAGGCGAAAATGAAACTACTCCTCAAAATACTTCTGTGGTAAGGCCGCCATTTCTTCAAACCGATTAAGAAACTGTGCCGCATGATATCCATCACATACTGCATGATGGACCTGTAAGGATACCGGCAGAAAAAGTTTATTTTCACGAGGAATAAATTTTCCAGCGGTAACGATTGGCAAGAGGTAATTTCCGCCATTATTCACATTTAGATTAAAGCCAGTAAACGAAGTCCAAGGAATCATGGATAGGTTAATGACATTCTCAGGTATAGATTTTTGTGGAAATAGTTTTCCCGTATTGCTGAAGGCTGCTAAGTCAGCCAAGTAGCGTTGCTTAAAAGTTCCGAAATCGGGTGAATATTCTGTTGCTAATGTAGAAAATTGATGTGTTTCTTTGTCAAAAATTGTGTACAAGGGGGATAGCTTGTCCCAATACCCAAGCTGTCCCTGGCTATTGAAGCTCATTCTGAAATGGATTTCTTGATTGGCAATCGCAGTCATCAGGTAGATAAATCCTACATAAAAGGAATGCTCTTTCTTTTTTAGATAAACATGAAGTAGTGTGATATCTATTTCTTTTGTTAGGCTAAACGTAGTTTGCTGCGCCAAATAATGATGAAATACCTCAGCTCGATTCCATTTTTCTACATTGATGATGTTAAACATGTGATGAATCCCTCCTAATCATTATATTTAAATTGTTAGGAGGGGAAATCTTGTGCTTTTTTCATATGAAATCAGTCCTTTTTTAAGAGTACAATAAACGTCTGGTCTATTGGATCAGTCTGTTAAAAAGGATACAAAATGATAAACCAACAGCCATAAATGAACAGATCAACTAGTAAAGGCAAGAGAATCTTCTCTTCTGATTTTGATAGAAAAAAAGAATCAATCGCAAAAAACATAAGAAATAGAAAAATAATTATGCCGGCATTAGGACGAAGGAGCGCCAACGCGAGGAAGGTAGTTAGTAAACAAATCATATACGTGATATAAAAAGATTCATATTTTTTTGGTATGATTTTCAAGTTTGCGAACATAGCAATCAGCCTCCCTATAAATAAGTATAGCAACGAAAGGAAGCGCAAACAATCGAATTTCAAGTTTTCTCAAGAATGATAGAGAAACTGCCTGAATAAAGACGTTTTTCGTCAAATTTTTCTATTTTCTTTATAAAACAAGCTGATTTTTTGAGCTTTCATTTTATCCATGTTACGGTGATCAATGTAGTAAACAGCAGGAAATCTATGATTAACACCGCTGTTTATCGTATTCGACCACTACCATACGTGATAAAATAGGAGGAATTAGACACATGGCAAAATATCAAGATTTACCAGCAGTCGAAACACGTCTCTATGTCAATGGCAAATGGGTGGAAGGCTCAGAAGGAACGAAACCAGTGACCAATCCTGCGACAGGAGAAACACTAGCAAACGTTCATGTCGGGGGCGAAAAAGAAGTCAAGGCAGCGATCAAAGCTGCGAATAAGGCTTTTCCAGAATGGTCGCGAAAATCAGCCTCTGAACGGGCAGAACTAATGAATAAAATGGCGGACTTAGTCGAAGAAGACACAGAACGCTTAGCAACAATTATGACGATGGAACAGGGCAAGCCTCTAACGCAAGCAAAAGGCGAGATTCAAACAAATGTTGAAAATCTGCGCTGGAATGCAGCAGAAGGTCAGCGTCTTTTAGGAGAGATTGTCCCTTCACCAGCAACAAACCAATGGCAGGTACGGAAGCAAGCTGTTGGAGTGGTGGGCGCCATCACGCCTTGGAATTTCCCGTCTAATATGATTATTCGGAAAATTTCTCCAGCGATTGCGGCAGGTTGTACCGTGATTTTGAAGCCATCGAAGGAAACACCGCTTTCTGCGTTAGCTTTGATGGAATTGTTTGATAAGGCGGGCTTTCCTGAAGGTGTAGTGAATATTGTCTTAGGAGATTCTTCAACAATCGGAACGATCTTGTCAGAATCTGACGATGTACAAAAAATCACCTTTACTGGTTCGACAGAAGTTGGTCAAAAATTAAACGAACAAGCAGCACCAACATTGAAAAATGTGTCCATGGAGCTTGGCGGACATGCGCCATACATTATTTTCCCAGATGCGGATATCGAACGAGCAGTGGATACCTTGATTCAAACGAAGTTCATTAATAATGGACAAGTCTGCACGTCGCCAAATCGGATTTTCATTCATAAGGACATTAAGGAAAAAGTAACGGATCGTATCGTGGAAGCAATCAAAGACGTCACAGTTGGAAATGGCTTGGATGATCCAACAACAGGACCGTTGATTAATCAATCGGGTGTCGAAAAAGTGATGGATCAGCTGAAGGACGCGACGGATAAAGGTGCGAAAATTTTAGCCGGCGGTCATAAGTTAGAGGATGGCGAATATGCCAACGGCAATTTCTTTGGACCGACTGTTTTAGACGGTGTGACGAAGGATATGGACATTTTCTATCAAGAAACCTTTGGTCCAGTGATTCCGTTGATCACCTTCGAGGATGAGGAAAAAGTCATTGAAGATGCAAATGATACAGCATTTGGATTGGCGTCTTATTTCTTCTCAACCAATATTCATACGGTGGAAAATGTAAGTAATAAATTGCAATACGGCATGGTAGGTGTCAATGATACCGAGATATCAAATTCTGCCACACCGTTTGGCGGAGTGAAGCATTCAGGCTTTGGCCGTGAAAATGGAACCTATGGCGTAGAAGAGTATGTTGAGGTGAAATTTGTCAATATTCGTACGGCAAAATAGCGGACAGCTGGCTCTACACAACTAAATAGAGAACGAAAACAGGATCACTTTTTTGATCCTGTTTTTTTCTTGTATAGAACAAAGAAAGTCAAGCTTGATCTGTATTTTCGAGTATCTTTTTTTTTGGAAATTTATTTAGATTTTGGATTTTTGTTCAGTGGGGTTTCCTTGTATTCTTTTAGTGAAAGAAGTTTTTTTAGCAGAAGGGAGGTCTCTTTATGGATTTTCGAGAGATTTTAGGAGCGAGTAAAAAACGGCGATTAGAATTATTAGAAATACTGTATTATCATCGAAAAGGCTATTCACAGAATCACTTGTTAAGTGAATTAAATTGCTCTTTACCTGTGTTGAAAAATGATATCAAAATCATCAATAGTAAAAACACATATTTTCAGATTGTAAAAAAAGAGGGATGGTATTCTCTTTCCCTTGATCGATCGGTCAGCTTAAGCAATTTGTATTCAGATATTTTACGTTTTATTCCAGAGTATCAAATCATTGAGGAACTTTTGTATGAAGAATGTAATAATATCACTGCATTATCTGAAAAACTACAGTTAAGTACATCGAACACACAACGCTGTATAAAGAAAATCGAAAAAACGTTGGAAAGTTCGAAGATGAAACTATGTTTTCGACCGTTAAGAATTGAAGGCAGTGAAAGTGAGATACGTCATTTTTATTTTCGGTTTTATATGGAGCGTCAAAGTACTATTGAAAACCTGCTGCCTAAGCTGACAGTACAGCAATATTTGACCATTGAAAAATATGTGGAAGAATTTGCGGTAGCCAATGACATTTGGCGGAAATATGTATTTGAAAAAAGGCTGAATTATAACTTCTATATTAGTTTGTGGCGAATAAAAAATAATCATGCGTATCCAAAGCACGAGTTAAGAAAATTAGGGTTGAAATTACCGCAAAAAGAATCATATAAGCAGTTAGAGAAAGTGGTATGGGAAATTGCTGGGATTCGACTGAGCCCCGATATATTGAGAGATTGTCTATGGCTTAGTTTCTCGGATGCCGTGGTTTTCAGCATCACTCATCGGGAATATGCATTGATCGATAATCCTCGGTATCAGTATTTGTATATGCTGCATTATGATTTAGTAAGAGAATTTGACGAACTGTTAGGCTGTCGCTTATCTAAAAAGGATAAAATCAATTTTACAACAGTTTTATGCAACGATGTCTATCTCTATGATACAGATAGTACCTTTCTTAATTTGCTGTGGGATAATCGTGTATTTTTTTTAAAAGAATCCGTCAGAATCTACAGTAATGGGATAAAAAAGATCCGGCAACTAGTAGAAGCTTTTGTCACAAGAAATGAGATTTATCAAGAAGAGGGATTTGTTCAAAATTATGTGTACCTACTATTGACTACAAAGGTTGAAAGTTTAAAATGGTTAGCAAAACAGGATCATCTGATAAAAATTTTATTGATTTCTGATCTGGCTCCGACGGAAGAAACCTTTCTCGCTCATCAGATTCAAGAGAGCATCTATGGAAATTTCATCATTAATCATTTTGAAAAATTGCCTGGGGGTACCGATCAATTAACTAATGAGATAAAGAAATATGATTGCTTGATTACTACACGGTTAATGACAGGCATTCCAGAAGAGTGTCCAGTTGTGGCGATTGAACCTTTTTTAACCTCGGACAACATTCAGGATATCCAGAAGTTAGTAACCTGTATTGCAGGAAAAAGAAATGAACCTTCTTTCTTATGACGCAAAATGTCAAATATTATTAAAAATTTATATTTATATGACTATTATTACTGATTATTCTCTAGTATACCCATCTCTCTATAGTAAAAAATAAATTTTTGGTTT